>Ga0316205_10000024_pt1 | contig 392424 bp, 386 predicted proteins | sample 3monthpyrite_MG_FD_204941 | JGI IMG/M metagenome (GOLD analysis project Ga0316205, IMG submission 204941) | Microbial mat bacterial communities from mineral coupon in-situ incubated in ocean water Damariscotta River, Maine, United States -... | ecosystem: Environmental > Aquatic > Marine >...
CTGCTCGAACCCATCGGATACATCACGCCAACTGAAGCTGAGGAGGCGTTCTATGCAAACATGAACATACTCGATAAAGTCGCTTGAGAAGAACTTAACGGTCTCCGGTAAAACCGGGGCGGTTCAATGTGCCATTTGCCGAGGAATGGCCGTCAGTTCGCTTAAATATTTAAGCTTCAACAAAGCCCTTGTGAATTTGAAAGGGCTGCAGGGGGCAGCTCTTAGCCACAATATCGATTGGCGTGTAAAACAGACAGATCGTGTGGACGGAGGGTCTGATTTTCATTAGGGTCAAGCAACCAAAGGGCAATCTGCTGCTGACAAATTGAATTAGTGCGTCAAAAAAATGCAAAATTTAGGTTGGCGTCGGCGTCAATGCCCCTTGTTCAACATGACAAGCCCTGAAGCTCTGAATCAGAGCAACGCAGGGATGAAGAAGATTTAAGGCGGGTTTTTCCGATGGCGGATACATCGTTAGGTCAACGTACCGACCATTTGCTCATTGATCGGCGCAGCGACAGTGTGGATCCGAGCCGTGACATCCGTGTGCGCGCAGCGTGGCTTTACTATGTTGAGGGTTTGACTCAGCAAGAAACAGCCAAGCATTTGGACATGAATCGCGTTCAGGTGACTAGGTTGCTTGCCGAAGCCCGCAAACGGGGCGAGGTCCACATCCGCATCAATACTTCGATTTCTTCGATCATCGAAGCCGAGCGCGCGATCGAGCAGAAATTCAATATCAATAAAGCCATAATCGCGCCATCCGCCGGAGACGGGCTTGATCCAACAAGGGCCATCGCAGCTGTCGCAGGGCAGTACATTTCTGACTATGTGCAATCTGGCATGAAGATTGGCGTAGGTTGGGGGCGCACTCTTTATTCTTCGCTGCCCCATATTCAGGGGCGCGAGCTGGAAAATGTTCGCGTCATTTCGCTACTTGGTGGCATCTCGCAGGCCAAGCGTTTTAACCCAGCAGAATTTGCATGGCAGTTTGCAGAATTGTTCAAGGGCGAAGGATATTTGGTTCCGGCCCCCGCGTTGGTTGACAGTGCCGAGACGAAACACGCTCTGCTTGAGAGATGTGGGATCAACCAGATTTTCGAACTTGCCGATAACTTGGACGTCGCCTTTCTCAGCGCAGGTGGCATTGAGGGCATCACTACGTCATATCGGTTGGGGCATGTTTCCGAGGCCGAGAGACAGAGCCTCATCGAGGCTGGCGCGGTAGGAGATATCCTTTATAATTTCATATCCGAAGATGGTAACCTTGTTGATCACAATGTGAATACACGTGGGATATCCGTCGGTATTGAACGTTTACGAAATGCCAAAGATCGGGTTCTCATATCAGGTGGGCCAGAGAAAGTAAGCGTGCTTCTGGGATGCGTGAGGCTGACCAGACCTACCGTATTTATCACGGATGAGCACACGGCAAAGGCGATGCTTTTATCAGCCGGTTGAGCCAGATACCAGGTCAGCTCAGCTTGGCCTTGGAACTAAAGCCTCTGATGATAGCCAAGGCCACTAAACGCCGGAGACAAAATGCGTCATGGACTATGCGCACTGAGGCACAAGTTGCGGTAATTGCGACAAATGTTTTAAAGTCATGACCGCGGTTTCTTGTGTGCAAACAAGATTGTCGGGTGTTGAGAGGTCGATCCTAATTCTTGTAAGAGGCTGCAATCTAACTTACTATTTTTAGTGAACAAAGAATGTTCTCAATGAGAAAGCATCGGTGCCATGTCTGCGAAGACTCTTCCAATCAAGGACGCCCTTCGAGGCTTCCGCTCGGGAATGACAGCGGGGCGGATCGCAATTGAACCGCTGAAAGGCGAACTGCCGGATCCTGTTCGCGATGTCTTTGGTGATTTTGTCTCGGGTCTCGACTTTTTCGCCAACCGCATCGACCGGGCGTCTTCTTTTCTGGTGCACAGTTTTTTGGACACAGGCCCGGTCTGGCAACAAGATGGGTGCTGGACTTTGGACCAACTGTTGGCCCGCCCGGACGGGGATGTTATTTTCGCCCGAATAGCTCACGGTTCTCTCACCTCGGCCTATAGACGGTTTTCTGGCGGCAACGTTTTGATAAGCGAAACTCTGGCAGCCGCTGCTTTCAGATGTGCGGCGGAGTCTGATAAGCACCGTCGCGAGCAATTTCCAGCCAGATTATTGCTGGAACTGTATGATAAGGCCGTCATTCAAAGTGGACCGTTTGGTGCAATGGTTGACAATAATGGGGCGCGACTTTCACTGATTACGGTAGTTTTGTGGTTTCTTGCCGAAAGGTCGCCTGGTACGGATGATGATGATCTGCTTGACCTCTCGTGCGACGCCGCAGCGAACGTCGACAGTCGAATAGAAGTACTTGAAGAGAAACAGCAATTACTGTTTGATGAGCTTACGAAATGCGCTAGGCTTTTGTAGGAGGGACTAAGATGTCTTTACCCGTTTTTAATCTTGTAGGATCTTCCGTATCAGAGGTTAAGCGCGACGTGCGAAGCCTTCGCTGGTTCCGGCGTGCTTTTCTAGAGCAGGTGACTGCGATATCGCAGGCGAGTCACATCAAATTCGACGTGGACACCACATGCCTTGCTGGTGCGTTTCTTGATTGGAGCCGGTCGTTTGAGGCGCAAAAACCGGACAAGCATCGCGAAAAACGTTCATTCGTTGATTTCGCGGCCGGCCTTATGCTTGTCGAGCTTTTGCAAGCAGCGCCTCTTAAGGCTCGTGCCACAAGGTTGAACCGGGATGGTAGCTGTCCAGCGACGTTTTGGCCTGAGGGGTATACCTACGTCGCATTTTGCCTCAATATTCGGCAGGCGGTTCTTAAGCAGAACTTTGGCGAAGTTTGCACGCCCGCGTCAGCACTTGATGATCTTGAGGCATGGACTGCGTTTCAAGAAGCCGTGTACGTGGATGTCTGGCAGGCCGCACCGTTCCTTGACCTGTTTTCCGGCGAAAACCCGGATTGGTTCGGCTACGATGATTTTCGCACCTTGATGCAACGTCGCAGCCAACCGTCCCAGACAGGCGCTATTCGGCTTGTGTGGGACGATGAGCGGAGCGTGGAGGCAGAGCAAGCTCCTAGCTTTCCTGTTCGCCAATCGCTCGACCCGTCGATCACGCGGGTCCTGGTCGACCTTCGCGTCATGTCGAACCAAACCGAACTTTACGTTGAGGAACTGACCAATCAAATTCAGGCTTACGGGGTTCCCATCAGCCACGCGGAAACGGCAGCGCGTTTTGCCGATGCGCCAATTAACCTTGCTATTACGCATGTTGCCATTCTGGCTGGTCAAATCTGCCCTTCCGCGTTCATCTCGTCATTTGAGGCGCGTCTTGCCACCCGATACAGACAGGATCTGGCATCTCGATCCGGACTTGCCCAGGTCGTCCGGGAACTGGCGAATGCATCGGTATCAATTACTGTTGTTTCCCAAGAAAGTACCGAACATGGCCGGGCCTTTCTGGAACGTTTTATGGAGAGTTTGCCTGATACCAAGGATTTGACGATGCAAATTGAAACTTGTGATGCGGAGCACATTGTGACGCTCGCCAAACCTGATCCAAAAGCATGTATGTTGGTCAGTGACGATAAAAAATGGATTGCAGCTGCCAAGCAGCGTGGGGTCAAAACCATCGGCATTGCCGCGCCTGTCGGTCAACGCCGTGCCCTTGACCAAAGCATGCCAGACATCGTTATCGATGGTTTCCACCATTTCCCCAAAACAAGTGTCTGACCATTTTTACAGAGCCGGTCGACCTAATCGCCCCGTCACCGTAAATTTTTAAATTTCGACTTATTGGATGTTGGGGCAACGTTCGGGCCGATAAATGTACTGTGGCAGGTCAACTAATCCTTCAGCAGCGCCCTTGCGGAGTCCGAGTCGGTGATGAGGATCTTCGCTTTCACAGACTTTAGCGCCGCGCGGATCGCCTTCACTTTGTGGGCGCCACCTGCGGCCAAAATCACGCGCTTGAGCGATGCGACCTCGCTCGGTGGGATGGCCATGACGGAACGATTGATCTGATGGTCAACGAGCTGTCCGTCAGCGTCCACGAAATAGCACAGAATATTGGCCACCGCGCCGAGTTTTTGCAGCGGCGCGATAAGAGAGCGGGGAACAATTCCGTATTTAAACATTGTCGCTGTGGGCGCGACCTCGCCAACGGTCAAAATTGCAATATCGGCACTGTTAACGCGGTCACGAACGTCCTTTAACATTGGCTGGGACCAAAGACGTTCGCACATATTGGGATCGTCCAGTACAACGGGCGCAGAGATTTGGTAACTGTCGACCCCAAGTCTCTGGGCCATATTGCTGGCAACAATTGATGGGTTTATCCATTTTGAATACGCCAATGATCCCACCAGCCCAATGACATACGCGTCCCGGAGCTTCCGCTGGCGCATGAAATCCAGACTTGAATGCAGTGTTGCACCTCCTCCGACAGCAATGGTCATCCCATCCGTGAAATGATCATTAACGTAATTTGCGACCGCATGCCCGATTGAGCGTTCCAGATGTCTTGCATCCGAAGGCGTCGGAACAACAATAGCACTTTCCAACCGCCAGAATTTTTCCAGCCGCCTTTCCAGGTCAATCTGATCGGTCGTTTTTGCATTGATTGTTGTGATCACCATATTTTCGGCCGCACTTGCCGCCAGCGATCGCATAACCTTTGAACGATTTACCTCTAATAGAGAGGCAATGGCTTCCTGTGTCATTCCCTCGACATGATAGAGCCATGCAATTTTAATTTTCAGATCGGACGACGCTAAGGAGCCGCGGATTATCGGGGGTACGGTGTCCATCCTTTTAAAAACCCTTCTAAAACAACAATTTATAGTTTCTTTTGGGCTGCGGCCCTATGAGGTTCGAGACGGTTGCATACAAAAATGACAAGCACAATAATGATCATTTGTTATTGACGATGATCAATTGTACATGTCTAACTGTCGAATGTCGACTTGCTTGGCACAATTGGGGAAGTGTCAGACCGCGCCCCACTCACGCTCTAATAAGGGAGGACTAATACAATGCTTTATTCAAAATCGCGCCACATACTTGCCGCAACAGCTTTGGTGCTGGCGAACCTATCAGGAACAGCTTGGGCGGGTGAAATCGTACTATACACTTCACAGCCCGAGGCCGACGCAGCGGAAACAGTCGCGGCATTCGAAGCTGCAAACCCCGATGTGTCAGTGGAAGTCTTTCGCTCGGGAACGAGCGACCTTCTTGGCAAATTGGCTGCCGAATTCGCAGCCGGTAGCCCACAACCTGATGTTTTGCTGATCGCCGACGCGGTCAGTATGGAAGGTCTAAAGGCTGACGGGCGACTTGCGGCATATGAGGGTGCGAACACAGAAGGTTTTGACCCGAATGCATTCGATTCAGAGGGTTATTATTTCGGCTCCAAGCTCATCACGACCGGGATCGTTTTTAACACTGGCGCAACTGAGAAACCTTCCAGTTGGGCGGATCTGACGGGTGCTGCTTATAAAGATCTCGTTGTAATGCCGAGCCCGCTCTACTCCGGTGCAGCGGCTTTCATGCTTTCCACATTTGTCGATCGTGACGATCTTGGATGGGATTTCTTCGAGAGCATGCAGAAAAATGGATTGACGTCTGTACGCGGTAATGGCGCCGTTCTGAAATCCGTGGCCACGGGCGAGAATGTCTATGGCATCGTCGTGGATTTTCTGGCGCTTAACGCCAAAAAGGATGGGTCACCAGTTGATTTTGTCTTTCCCGACGAAGGTGTAACCGCGGTGACTGAACCCGTTGCAATCATGTCAACAGCAAAAAATGTCGGTGATGCACGAAAGTTTGTCGACTTTATCCTCTCGACCGAGGGTCAAACTTTGGCACTGACGCAGGGATACCTGCCCTCCAAGGCAAGCGTCGGTCGCCCTGATTGGCTGCCAGAAGGTGTAGAGGTCAATGTCATGGGTGCCGATATTGGCGCGATCGTCGGAAAAATCGATGGCAACAAGCAGCGCTTCTCGACCCTCTTCGGCGGCTGAGAACATTGCGTATGCAAAACTACTTAAAGGAAGGTAAGGGGCAGTCACTGGCCCTTACCAGCATGATTGTCCTGGTAATCATGATATTTTCACTTCTTCCAATGGCCCGCCTTCTGCAAGAAGTGATTTTTCCAAACGGTTCATTTTCACTAAATGCAGTTCAAAAGGGTCTGATCGATCCCGTCGTTTGGAAAGCGACAAAGAACACCATTGTCGTCGGGTTGGGCGGAACAATATTCGCAATGTTCCTTGGAGTCCTTGTGGCCCTCGTGGTGACACTGACCGACATCAGGATGATGCAGACACTTGTGTTGTGCTTCGTGACTCCTTTGATGATCGCACCGCAAGTCACCGCACTCGCATGGCTTCAGCTTTTCGGTCCCTCCAGTGCACTCCTCAACATGCTCGGAATGGCACCTCCACTTGGCACGCCGAACCCGCTCTATTCTGCGGGTGGCATTATCGCACTGCTTGGTATTCAGTATGCGCCGCTCGTTTTCCTGATTGTCCGGGCGGGGCTGCGTAAGCTGCCCCGCGAATTGGTCGAAGCTGCAATCGCGGGCGGGGCGGGTCCGTTTCAGGTGGTGCGCACTATTGTTCTGCCGCTTATGACACCCTCAGTTGTCGGCGCTGCGGCGCTCACTTTCGTGTCTTGCGTGGGCAATTTCGGCATCCCTGCGTTTCTTGGAATACCCGCAAATTATCTTGTTCTACCAACCCTGATATTTCAGAGGCTGGCGGGTGGTGGGCCAGCCGTACTCGCTGACGTTGCCTTCTTGTCTACGATCATCGGCGTTATCGCGATTGCTGGCATAGTACTTCAAGATTACTACAGCCGTCGACGCGACTTTCGGATCACCACTGCGTCGTTGTCTATTGAGCCCTATGCACTGGGCGTCTGGCGCGTGCCGGTAGAGGCATTGATGTGGGCGCTGATGGCTGTAATCCTCGCGCTTCCACTCACCGGTCTTGTTCTGACCTCGCTTGTCCGTGGATACGGAGTGGTGTTGACCTCGGCAACAGTTACGCTCGAAAACTATTACTTTGTCCTCTTTGAACACGCGGCGGCAAAGCGGGCTTTTGCAAACAGTTTTGTCCTGTCCATCACGGCTGCAGTATTTGCGGTGTTTGTTTCGGTCCCCGTCGCATATGTTATCGCATGGGGTAAAGCCAAATGGATTAAGTGGCTGAATTTTGCCGTTGAATTGCCCTATGCGCTTCCGGGTGTGGTTCTTGCAATTGCGTCGCTTCTCCTTTTCCTCAAACCACTGCCAGTGGTCGGCTTACAACTCTATAACACCGCGTGGATTATCCTTTTTGCGTACCTTGCCCGTTTTCTGGTTTTGGCGATCCGACCCACCGTGAACGCTTATGCACAACTTGATCGGTCGCTGGAAGAAGCGGCCGAAGTGGCTGGTGCAAACTTGTTCACACGTATTCGGACGATAATCTTTCCACTTGTCGCCCCGGCAGCTGTGGCCGGGGGACTATTAATTTTCCTGACGGCGTTAAGCGAACTGACTGTCTCCGCACTTCTTTGGTCGTCCGGGTCTGAGACACTTGGAGTCATAATCTTTTCTTTCGAGCAGGGTGGCGACTCGAAATATGCGTCCGCGCTGTCTGCCGTGATCATCACGATTACATTCATGATGATGCTGAGTATCAACTTGTTCGCGCACAAATTACCCAAGGGAGTGCTTCCATGGCGGGACTGAAAATTCGCAACCTGACAAAGACGTTTGGTGCCTTTGCAGCCCTCGACAATGTCTCGCTTGAAGTACGCCCTCAAGAGTTTCTTGCGGTGCTTGGCCCGTCCGGGTGTGGAAAGACCACGTTGTTACGCATGATCGCCGGGTTCGAATCCGTATCGGACGGTGAAATCGAGATTGAAGGGCGGGTCGTTTCCCGACAGGGACACGAAGTAAGACCAAATCAGCGGCGCATCGGAATTGTTTTCCAGAACTATGCGCTTTGGCCACATATGACCGTGGCCGAAAATATCGGATATTCGCTTAAAATCGCCAAAGTGCCAGCCGATGAACGGCAGCGTCGGGTAGCCGAGGCTTTGTCTCTGGTAAACCTCGTCGAAATGGGTGAAAGGCAGCCCGCAAGTCTGTCGGGGGGGCAACGGCAGAGAGTCGCACTGGCACGGTGTCTCGTGGCCGAGCCTGCGTTGGTGTTGTTCGATGAACCGCTGGCGAACCTGGACGTGCACCTGCGCGCTTCGATGGAAGACGAGTTTGCGGCCTTCCACAAACGCACCGGAACGACAATTGTATATATCACGCATGATCAGGCAGAGGCGATGGCCCTTGCTGACAGAATTGCTGTCATGGACCAGGGCCACATCATGCAGCTTGCTACGCCCGAAGAGATTTACCACGAACCAGTGAATGAGATGGTGGCGTCGTTTATCTCGCAGGGAATGGTTATTCCGGTGGAAATCTTAGGCCCTGAGAGTAATGGCACAGTTCCGGCGCATATCATGGGGCAACCAATTTCACTGAAGTGCCGCCCCGGAGAACGACCGCGTCCCGATGCGCGAGCGTGTTGCCGGGCCGAACAAGTGCAACCTGTCGCAGATCATGAGCAAGGGATTGATGGTTACGTCAAGCGAATGGTCTATCAGGGCGGCGGGGCTCGCATTGTATTTATACCGGATGCAGCGCCTGATCAGACGATAAACTTCGACCATCCAGACCCATTGCCTTATTCAGAGGGTGATCGTGCCCGCATTCGTCTGACCGGCGGTTGGCTCATTCCCCAAGAGGACGCCACAGGCGGAACCTCCTGATGCAGAGGGTCCATCTTCAGGGTGGTTTTGGGGAAAAGGGGCGAACCAGCATCGGTATTGACGATGGTGACACGTTCTTGATGTTTGATGCGGGAATAAAGGTAGGGGGGACCAAAGAGGCATATCACCCGCGTCTTGCCCGACCGGCGGATGAAATCCACGCCATTCTCATCACCCATGCGCACGAAGACCACATCGGAGCACTGAATTGGCTGGTTGGCCAAGGGTTTCGTGGTCAGATTTATATGACGCCGTCGACAATGGGCGAGATGCAAGCGGTACTGGCCGAATATGCCATGTCGGTAGACCTGGCGGCTTACCCGATCACCGACGACCGGGTGGAACTGTTTGAGTCAGGTGAAGCTCTGGAAATTGGAGCCCATAAAATCATGACCGGGCACTCTGGCCACGTTTCCGGCGGTGTTTGGTTCAGCATAGACAGCGGCGGGCATAGAACGACGTATTGTGGTGACATCCAACCTGACAGTAATGTTTTTCCTTTCAGCCCAATGCCAAAAAGCAGTCTATTGCTTCTTGATTGTTCTTATGGCGATGATACAGCGCTGCCGACAACCCGGGCAAATCGGATTTCAACCTGGGTCAATGACCACAGTAAGGGGTGTGTGCTTCCGACGCCTCTGTCCGGTCGATCGCTGGAACTGCTGAATTTATTTGACGGAGATTTTGCGATTGCGGCCGGTATGGAGACGCCACTGCGGGCTCAATTGGACGATCTGTCGCTGCTTCAGTCCGGCATCGCCGAAAGGCTCTTGCCACGGCTGAGCAATGCCCGGGTGTGGCAGCCTGGAACGACGCTGCCGGATTGCCCTTTGCTGGTGCATGACGGCATGGGTACGGCAGGTCCCGCGGTTCAGGCGCTTGCGCAAGCGGAAACAATCAGACATCCGGTATTGCTGACGGGTCATCTTCCGGAACATTCCCCGGGCCAACGGCTTCAACAGGAGGGTTTGGCGGATTGGCTTCGTTTTCCGACCCACCCAAGCCTGCAGCAAAACATTGCTGTTTGGGAGCAAACGGGCCGACCAAAACTACTAGGGCACTCTTGTAATGGCGAAGCTCTTGAACAACTGAAACCCTCGCTTCCATCCCTCGACGTCATGGTGCGGACCGGCGGCACAATTTCAAACGATTAAGGCATAATATGCGGATATTATTGGCGAATGACGATGGCATTGACGCTTTCGGCCTAGCATTACTCAAAGAGGCCGCCTCTTTGATCAGCAAGGATGTCTGGGTCGTGGCTCCTTCTGGAAAACGTACTGCGGCAAGCAACTCTTTAACAATCGGGCGACCTTTGGAAGTGACTCAGGTGGGATCAAAAACCTTTGCATGCTCGGGCACGCCCGCCGATTGTATTACTGTTGCGATGACGTGGCTATTCCAGCAGGATCAAGTTCCTGATCTGGTGTTGTCTGGGGTCAACGACGGTCGAAATGTGGCCGAGGACATTGCGTACTCGGGCACTATGGCGATTGCCCGCGAGGCGACATTTTGGGGCATTCCGGCTGTGGCCCTCTCTCGTGTAAAAAACGCAGATTATGAACGCGACGATGCAACCCATATAGCTAGAATGATTGATCGGTTGTGGACGTATCGGAAAGATTGGCTCGCTGAAGGTCATTGGTTGTCAGTTAACCTGCCGACGGGTCTGCCAGCAGACCTTCATCCCGCAACCATTGGTCGTGACAAGATTGGGTCATCCTGTGAAATCCTTCGTCAGGAAGGTGATTTGACAGAAATTATGGTTCCGCGTGGGCGACAAGGGACGAAACGGACCGGAGATGAGAACAGCTTGCTAAGCCAAGGATTTGCAACCTTTAATCGATTGCATTGGGCCAGCGATGCGCCGGTTTCTCATGACGTGTTTCAAAGGCTTTCGGGTTAGCCGCCTTTATGGGTGGGTCCAACTGAACTTCGCGAATTGCTCGGGCCAAAGCAGAAGCAATGGGTCTTTCAGGCGGTGTTGCCAGAGGAAATCCGCTTTGAGGCGAGCAGGGCGGTTCGACAAGGCCAACGGCACCATCTGCGTCACGCATCGCGTTCCTCCAATGTTGTTGGACCTGGGCAGGTGCTGTCAGAAGAAACTGGCTTGAGGCGCGCAGGGTGGTTTTGTAGCTTCACGGGATGACAAAACCCAACCCATTTCGCTATTTCAAAACTAGTCCTGAGATCATCCGCCTTGCGGTGATGCTTTAAGTCCGATTCCCGCTATCGCTGAGGAACGTGGAAGATCTGCTCCACGAACGCGGGATCGATATCAGTCACGAGACAGTCCGGTTCTGGTGGAACAGATTTGGCCCGTTGTTCGCATCCGAGATCCGTAGGAAACGGGCGAGCCGGATGCGTGGCTATTCGAACTGGCAATGGCATCTGGACGAGGTTTTCGTCAAGATCAACGGGGAAACGCCCTACCTCTGGAGAGCCGTTGATCATGAAGGCGAAGTGCTGGAGTCCTACGTCACGAAGCGTCGGGATCGCAAAGCAGCGTTGAGATTCCTAAGGAAATCAATGAAGCGGTACGGCCAAGCAAATGTGATCGTGACCGACAAACTCCGATCATATGGCGCTGCCATGAAAGTTATCGGCAACGCACCAAAACAAGAAACGGGACGCTGGCTGAACAATCGTGCGGAGAATTCTCACCTGCCTTTTCGACGACGAGAAAGAGCAATGCTGCGTTTCCGACAGATGCGAAGTCTGCAAAAATTCGCTGCTGTCCATTCTTCAATTCACAATCATTTCAACCAGGAACGCCACTTCTACTCACGCGCTAATTTCAAAGTAAACCGCGCCGCCGCACTTGCCGAGTGGCGCGGTTTCGGCGCGGCATAAGGGACACCCACATTGTCCTAGTAGAGACTAGTTCGCATTCGTCTGACAGCACCGCCACAATACTTTGAAACTATTAAATTATTCCCATCTTAGGGGTGTTCATTGCCGATCTGGTGTTGATTCTGACGCCACGGTTTCAGGGTGCCGCCAAGCTATCCAGCGCGGAATGGTCGTGAAAAGGTGATCACCGCGGCCATGGCACAACGCGACGAACTCTATGAAAAGTCCGAGATCATCGCCGAAGCGGCTCAGCTTTTGGAACGGAACTTGGCGTGCAATTGCTTTCGGTTAGCGCGATGAAAAACGGCTGGCATGTGACGCCCGACCCGCTGAGCGCCCGCAAAGCACTTGACCAGATTGAAAAGCATTCACTTGGTCGTTGAATGGAATTCTTAATGGCAAAGTTGCCGTTGTTGAACACCGGGCGGAATGTTTCGCTTTGACTTTGAAAGTGCGCAAGCCACCTAACTACGGCTTCCTTGAGTGTCTCAACTTCAAGATGCAGACCGGCGAAGGCCGTGACGTAATGATTGCCGACTTGGAAGAACTTGACGAAGAACCTTTACTGGTATGGCGTCTTGCTTCGGGTTTAACGGCGGCCAAGGCGGTACTTGTGATAAAACTTCGAAATGATTCACCGATCGAATGAAAAGCGCCCACGCGATCACCGCGCTGGCCGACGCTCGCGAACGCGACTGTCAATATGATCGGCAATGCGTTCGGTGACCAGAGACTTGGGTGCCGTGGCATCCCGGGCAAATGTGTACCTTATCGCAAGCCCTCGTTTATGCTGTTCAAAACGCGGCTGCCAGGGCAGAGGTCATCCTTGTCCAACGCGTTCAGTGGCTTGGTGGCCAGCTTGAGGTTCTGGCTCAGGTTTTGTGAATTCGGGTCAAGGTACAGCAGTCCGGTCAGAATTTTGCCCTCGTCTTTCGCGATCTGTACAGAATTCAACGCCGCGTTGCGGTCATCAGTCTGATAATCTGAATTGGCTTTCCGCAAGTGGATGACCGAACCGTCATGCAGTGTCACGCCCTGCGTGGTGCCGGCATCGTACTGGGTACTGATCTCTTCGCGCATGGGCACGAAATCAAGTGGCATCGCATCCAAATGATTGCGGGTTTCGGAATAGCTTTTGCTGGACCCGACATGATTGTTAAAAGTCACACAAGGCGACACCACGTCGATGAACGCAAAACCCTTGTGGGCCATGGCAGCCCGGATAAGCGGTTCTAACTGTTCCTTATCGCCGGAAAAACTGCGCCCGACAAAGCTTGCACCTTGCAGCAATGCGAGGCCGGCAAGGTCGATGCCATCGAATGGATTGGCCACACCGTATTTGCTGACCGAGCCAAGATCGGCAGTGGCACTGTCCTGACCTTTGGTCAGCCCATAGCATCCGTTGTTGGCCACGATATAGGTCATGTTTACGTTGCGCCGGATCAGGTGAATGAACTGACCCATCCCGATCGAAGCCGTGTCGCCATCGCCTGAGACACCGATATAGGTAAGATCGCGGTTGGCGAGACTTGCCCCGGTGGCAACTGACGGCATCCGCCCGTGTACAGAGTTGAAGCCGTGGCTTTTGCTCAGGAAATACGTGGGCATTTTGGACGAACAGCCAATGCCGGAAAGTTTGGCGATCCGATGTGGCGGGATTGACGAAAGGAAACAGGCGTTTTGAATGGCCGCCGAGATACTGTCGTGGCCGCAGCCCGCACATAACGTCGAAATCGATCCGTCATAATCCGCGATTGTAAGGCCAAGATCGTTTTTGGGCAGGTTCGGGTGCCTGAATTTTGGCATAAGATAGGACATCAGGCGGTCTCCTTGCGCAGCGGCACGACATCGCCGCTTTTGGTGTTCAAAGTCTGACGGATCTGGTCTGCGATGGCACGCGCGGTGATAGGCGTTCCGGAATAGTTCAGCACCGCAGTCAGCTTGCCCGGCGGAATCTCACATTCGTTGATGATCAGTCGCCGCATTTGTCCGTCGCGGTTTTGTTCAATCATAAAGATCTGATCATGATCGTGGATGAATGCATCAAGGCTGATATGGAACGGGAAAGCGCGGATTCGCATCGTGTCGATGGGGTAGCCCTCTTCCGCCAGCATCTCGACCGCCTCATAGGCCGGCGAAGCCGACGTACCAAAGAACAGCGCGCCCAGCCTAAGCTTTGTCTTTGGCTTTTTCACAGCGATCGGTGGATGGGTTTTCGGCTTGGGCACATAGGACTTTGCGGTCTCAAATTTGCGCAAGAGCCGGTCCATGTTCTGGACGTAATCTTCGCCCAGTTCTGAATAAACTGCCATCTCGTTTTTGGATGAACCACGGGTGAAATAGGCCCCCTTGGTGGGATGTGCGCCGGGCAATGTCCGATAGGGGATACCGTCCCCGTCCACATCCATATAGCGGCCCCATTCCCCGACCGCGTCCAATCCTTTGGCATCCAGAACTTTGCCGCGATCCATTTGATAACTGTCATCCCATTCCAGCGGCGGCGACATCCAGTCATTCATGCCCAGGTCCAGGTCGGACATCATGATGACAGGGGTTTGCAATTGTTCTGCCAGATCAAACGATTGCACCGTCATGTCGAAACATTCGCGCGGCGTCGCCGGGAATAGCAGCACCTGTTTGGTATCACCATGGCTGGCATAGGCCGCTGCCAGAATGTCCGATTGCTGGGACCGTGTCGGCATGCCTGTCGACGGGCCGGACCGCTGGACGTCGATCAGCACAACAGGCACTTCGGCAAAATAAGCAAGGCCCAGAAATTCGCTCATCAACGACAGGCCAGGACCAGAAGTGGCGGTGAAGGCGCGCGCGCCGTTCCAACAGGCACCGACGACCATACCCATAGCGGCCAGCTCGTCCTCGGCCTGAACGACGGCGAAATTTTTCTTTCCGGTGCCGGGGTCGATACGCAGCCGTTCGGCGTATTTGGCAAATGCATCAATCACGGATGTGGACGGGGTGATCGGATACCAGGCAGCGACCGTAGCACCGCCATAGATTGCACCCAACGCCGCGGCCGTATTGCCGTTCATCAGGATGTGTTCGCTTTCCAGAATATGCGGCGCGACATTACCGCCGCGTTGCAGACGGATCGGCAGCGGGCATTTGAAATTCTCGCTGGCGAACTGATAGCCCATTTCCAGTGCATGCACGTTGGATGAAATCAGTTTTTCCTTGCCCTTGAACTGGTCGTTCAGCAGGTTTTTGAGAATACTGAATTCAATGTCCAAAAGCGCGGCCAACGCACCCACATACACCACGTTTTTCAGCAATTGCTGCAGACGCGGATTGGGGTATTCACGCATGCACATTTCGGTCAGCGGAACACCAAAATAGAAAATGTCGTCACGTTTCAGATCTGGTGCCAGTGGTTTGGTCGAGTCATAGACAAAATAGCCACCAGGCTCGACGCTGGCGACGTCTTTTTCCATGCTTTGCGGGTTTACACTCAGCATCAGGTCCACGCCCCCGCGACGCCCCAGATATCCCTTGGAACTGACGCGCACTTCGTACCAGGTCGGCAGGCCCTGGATGTTTGACGGGAAAATATTGCGCGGACTGACCGGGATACCCATGCGGAATATCGCTTTGGCAAACAAATGGTTGGCACTGGCAGAGCCACTGCCGTTCACATTGGCAAACTTTACCACAAAATCATTGATACCTGCGATCTGCTTCATGTGACCTCCACCAGATCAGGGCTTGCTTTGGGCTCGTTATAAAAGAACATCTGCATGTCCCAGGCCGCCGTCGGACAACGTTCCGCGCACAGTCCACAATGCAGACAGACATCTTCATCTTTCACCAGAACCCGCCCGGTCTGAAGCGTGTCCGACACATAGATGTCCTGTTCATCGTTGAGCGCGGGAACCATCAAACGATTGCGCAGGTCATCCTCGGGACCGTTGTCCACAAAGCTGATGCAGCTTGTCGGACAGATGTCGGCGCAGGCGTCACACTCGATGCAATTGCCAGGTGTAAAAACCGTCTGCGCATCACAGTTAAGGCAGCGTTCCGCCTGAACAAAGGCCGCCTGCGCATCAAAGCCAAGCTCGACCTCTAATGCGCGATCTTTCAATGCCGAAGCCAGATCGACCAACGGCACCGCTTCGCGTTTGTCATCTATTGGCAGGCTGTCATAGCTCCATTCGTGGATGCCCATTTTCTGGCTGACAAGATTGACATACGGGGCCGGGCGCTGATGCATATCCTGGCCCTGGCAAAATAGATCAATCGACACGGCTGCCTTGTGACCATGGGCCACTGCGGTGATAATGTTTTCGGGCCCAAAGGCCGCGTCACCCCCAAAGAAGACATGCGGTATTGTGGATTGAAACGAGATTTCATCCAGGACCGGAACACCCCAGTCATTGAACCGAATGCCGCAATCTTTTTCGATCCAGGGAAAAGCATTTTCCTGCCCGATTGCGATCAGTACGTCGTCGCAAGGATAGAACACAGGTTCTTCCTTGGTTGGTACCAGCGTGCGTTTGCCATTGTCGTCATAAACCGCCGTCACTTTGCGAAAGGTCATGCCGACCAGCTTGCCCTTCTCGACCACGAATTGTTCAGGCACGTGGTTGTCAACGATGGGGATGCCTTCGTGAATGGCGTCTTCCTTTTCCCACGGCGAAGCCTTCATGTCAGAGAATGGGCTGCGCACGATAACCTTCACGTCCTCGCCCCCCAGACGGCGCGAGGTGCGACAACAATCCATTGCTGTGTTGCCACCGCCCAATACGATCACCTTTTTGCCGATCTTTTTGGTATGCTCGAAGGCGACACTGGACAGCCAATCGATACCGATGTGGATGTTGGCGTCGGCCTCTTGGCGTCCAGGCAGTTTTGCCAGGTCGCGCCCACGTGGCGCGCCAGTTCCCACAAACACAGCGTCATAGTCTTGCGCCAGGATACTGGCCATGCTGTCTACATAGGTGTCGAAATGGGTTTTGATCCCCATGTTCAAAACGTAACCGACCTCTTCATCCAGCACGCTTTCCGGCAGGCGAAACGAAGGGATTTGCGATCGCATAAAGCCGCCGCCTTTGCCTGCGCCGTCATAAAGATGTAACTCGTAGCCCAGTGGGGCCAGGTCGCGCGCCACTGTAAGCGAGGCGGGCCCGGCGCCGATCAGCGCAATCTTTTTCCCATTTGCAGGTCCGGCCTGGGGCAGTTGATCGGCAACATCTTCTTTGAAATCAGCGGCCACGCGTTTCAGGCGACAAATGGCGACGGGTTCTTCATCGATGCGCCCGCGACGGCAGGCCGGTTCACAGGGTCGGTCACAGGTTCGGCCCAGCACGCCCGGAAAGACGTTGCTTTCCCAATTGACAAGGTAGGCATCTGTATAGTGTTGTTGCGCGATCAGCCGGATATAAAACGGCACCGGCGTATGCGCTGGACAGGCAAATTGGCAGTCGACAACCTTGTGAAAATACTCAGGGTCGTTGGTGTCTGTCGGTTTCAATTTCGCATCCTTTCGTATGCACAGCGAAGTGTACGACTGCATACAAAGAAAACGCCCATGAACAGCCTATGTAAAGTCCCTGTTTTTGGGATGCTTTAGTTTGGTACGTATCTGCGACACATTCAATGCCGCAAAAAATCCTGTGGCTCCGGATGTTCACGACAAAAGAGAACGCTTTTTTCGATCGTGTGTGCTTTGCAATATGGATGCAAATGACAATGTCGTTCCTGAACGGAAACTGGCCGTATGTCACAGACACGAAATCAGGATGCATTCGCAACATTGCATTTCGGGCAGTTTATGATCAAAAACACTTTACCGATGAAAAAATGTTCGGATTGAATCCGACAAGCAAAGAGAAAACCAATGACCGTCGAACACAAACAAAAACGTAATGCGGCCGGCGGTCTTTATGATCCCTTGAATGAACGTGATTCATGCGGATTGGGTTTCATCGCGAATATCAAGGGCGTCAAATCACACAAGATTATTCAGGACGGCATCCGTATTCTGGAAAATCTGGAACATCGGGGTGCGACGGGCGCAGACCCCTTGATGGGCGATGGTGCGGGTATTCTGGTTCAGATCCCACATGATTTCATGTCGGATGCATGCACCAAGCTGGGCTTTGGTTTGCCTGACGCGGGTCACTATTCGCTTGGGTTCTTTTTTATGCCCCAGGACCCGGAATTGCAGGACCAGATAAAATCGATCATCGGTCGGGTAGCTGAACGGTCGGGGCATCCGGTTATTGGCTGGCGCGCAGTCCCGACAGATAACGCGATGCTGTCACAGGACCCAGAAATTGTGGCGTCCGAGCCTGCCCACTGGCAGGGGTTCTTTGCCCGTCCCGATGGGCTTGGTGATGACGACTATGAACGACGCGTCTATATTTTACGTCGCGAAGTATCCAATGCTGTCATTGATCAATTTGGCAACCGCGAGGATATCTACCCCGTATCGATGTCCGCCCGCACGGTGGTCTACAAGGGTATGTTCCTGGCCGATCAGTTGTACCCCTATTACGCCGATCTGCGCGACGAACGGTTTGTGTCTGCTTTGGCAATGGTTCACCAGCGGTTTTCAACAAACACTTTTCCGTCGTGGAAACTGGCGCATCCCTATCGGATGGTTGCCCACAATGGCGAGATCAACACACTTCGGGGTAACGTCAACTGGATGGCCGCGCGGCAATCCACGCTTTCAAGCGACCGGTTCGGCGATGATATCGAAAAAATCTGGCCGGTGTCATACGAAGGTCAATCCGATACGGCGTGTTTTGACAACGCATTGGAACTTCTTTTTCAAGGTGGTTATTCGCTCGCACATTCAATGATGATGCTGATCCCAGAAGCATGGGCAGGCAATCCCCTGATGGATGAACAGCGTCGTGCTTTTTATGAATATCACGCGGCACTGATGGAACCATGGGACGGCCCTGCCGCGATCGCGTTTACCGATGGTCGTCAGATCGGGGCCACATTGGACAGGAACGGTCTGCGCCCGGCGCGGTATTTTGTCTTGGATGACGACACGGTCGTGCTGGCGTCCGAGGCAGGGACGTTACCCTTTGATGAAAGCCGGGTCGTGACCAAATGGCGTTTGCAGCCCGGAAAAATGCTGATGGTCGACCTTGAAAAAGGTGTCGTTGTTTCCGACGAAGAGATCAAGGAACAGTTGTGCTCGGCCCATGCGTACGACAAATGGCTGGAAGATACCCAGATCGTTCTGGAGGATATGGATGGTCTGAAGTCATCCCCGCGCAAGCATCAGGGGCCAGACTTACTGAATGCCCAACAAGCGTTTGGCTACACACAGGAAGACATCAAGTTTCTGATGAAACCCATGGCGACCACGGGCCAAGAGGCGCTTGGCTCTATGGGGACAGATACGCCGATCTCGGCAATTTCCAACAAGGACAAGTCGCTTTATAGCTATTTCAAACAAAACTTTGCCCAGGTCACGAACCCGCCGATCGACCCGATCCGCGAAGAATCTGTCATGAGCCTTGTGTCCTTCATTGGCCCGCGCCCGAATTTATTTGACCTTGACCACACGTCGATCGGCAAAAGACTGGAAGTGCGGCAGCCCATCCTGCGAAATTCCGATCTTCAGAAAATCCGCGACATCAGCGACATTGGCGACAATCAGTTCGTGTCGCGCGTTCTGGATACGACATTCAGGGCCGATAAAGGGCCGGAGGGTATGGAAAGTTGCCTCGAACGGCTTTGCGCCGCCGCCGAAAAGGCCGTGAAAAATGGGGACAATATCATCATTCTTTCGGATCGGCACTTTGGTGAAAATCGGGTCGCTGTGCCCGCATTGCTGGCCACGGCTGCGGTCCATCATCACCTGATCCTGAAAGGGTTGCGCACATCGGTTGGGCTGGTTGTTGAATCCGCTGAACCGCGCGAAGTACACCATTTTGCGGTGCTGGCCGGGTATGGCGCCGAGGCGATCAATCCTTATCTGGCATTTGAAACTTTGGCCGAACTTCATGCAAACGATGCGTTCCCGCCTGAGGTTGATGCAAGAGAAGTCGTTCAGCGCTATATCAAATCCATCGACAAAGGATTGCTGAAAGTCATGTCAAAGATGGGTATTTCGACCTATCAGTCATATTGCGGTGCCCAGATTTTTGACGCTGTCGGTCTATCAACAAGCTTTGTCGCGAAATACTTCACCGGCACCGCCACCCAGATCGAAGGCATCGGACTCGCACAGATCGCCAAAGAAACATGCGAACGTCATCGTGCCGCGTACAGCAATGTGCCAGTCCTGGCGCATGCGCTGGAAGTGGGCGGGGATTATGCTGTTCGCCAACGCGGCGAGGCACACGCCTGGACGTCAGACACCATCACCAATTTACAGCATGCCGTGCGTGGCAACAGCCAGGATCGGTATCGCGACTACGCCAAAGCGATGAACGATCAGCAGGAACGACTTTTGACGATCCGCGGTCTGTTCCGCCTGCGGCCTGCTGCGGAAACCGGGCGCAGGCCGGTGGATCTGGCCCAGGTTGAACCGGCCGTTGATATCGTGAAACGTTTCGCGACGGGTGCGATGTCATATGGTTCGATCTCTGCCGAGGCACATGAGAACCTTGCGATTGCAATGAACAGGATAGGCGGCAAGTCCAACACCGGCGAAGGTGGCGAAGAGGTGGAACGTTTCACGCCGATGAAAAACGGTGACAGCAAACGTTCTGCGATCAAGCAGGTCGCGTCAGGGCGGTTTGGGGTGACGACTGAATATCTGTCAAACTCTGACATGATCCAGATTAAGATGGCCCAGGGTGCCAAACCAGGTGAGGGCGGTCAGTTGCCGGGCCACAAAGTCGACGCGGTGATTGCAAAAGTCCGGCATTCGACACAGGGCGTGGGCCTGATTTCACCGCCACCGCACCACGATATCTATTCGATCGAGGATCTGGCGCAGCTGATTTATGACCTTAAAAACGTCAACCCGGCGGCTGACATTTCGGTAAAACTGGTGTCCGAGGTCGGCGTCGGAACGGTTGCTGCGGGTGTCGCCAAGGCCCGGGCGGACCATGTTACAATTTCGGGGATGGAGGGCGGCACAGGCGCCAGCCCGCTAACATCGATCAAACATGCCGGCTCGCCCTGGGAAATTGGCCTGGCGGAAACCCATCAGACGCTGTTGAAAAACAAGCTGCGTTCGCGCATTGCCGTTCAGGTTGACGGGGGTCTGCGTACAGGGCGCGATGTGGTCGTCGGGGCGTTGCTTGGCGCAGACGAGTTCGGTTTTGCCACAGCCCCACTGATCGCATCGGGCTGTATTATGATGCGCAAGTGTCACCTGAATACGTGCCCTGTCGGCGTGGCGACGCAAGACCCGGTTCTGCGAAAACGCTTTACCGGACAACCCGAACACATCATCAACTATTTCTTTTTTGTTGCCGAAGAAGTGCGCGAAATCATGGCCGAACTGGGGTTTAGGACTGTGGACGAAATGGTCGGCCAACTTGACGTGCTTGATCGCGATCACGCAATCAACCACTGGAAAGCCAACGGACTCGATTTCAGCAAATTGTTCTTTGACCCCGACATGGGCGAAGACGTGCCGGTCTATCATTGCGAAACACAAGTGCATCATATCGACGATGTCCTGGACCGCGAGTTTATCAGGCTGGCCCAGCCAGCGCTTGAAGACCGCGAACCGGTCAAAATTGATCTGAAAATCGAAAACCGCAATCGATCTGCTGGTGCGATGCTGTCGGGCGAAGTTGCCAAACGATATGGCCATGCCGGTTTGCCGGATGACACGATCAGCATCAAACTGACCGGCACCACCGGTCAATCCTTTGGTGCATGGGCCTGTCGCGGTGTAACGCTAGAGGTCGAAGGCGAAGGCAATGACTATATTGGCAAAGGGCTTTCGGGCGGCAAGCTGATCATTTATCCACCTACGACCGCTATACAAATCGACGCCAGCAAGTCGATTATTGCCGGAAATACAGTGCTGTATGGTGCAATCGAAGGCGAATGTTTTCTGCGCGGCGTTGCGGGGGAACGGTTCGCGGTCCGCAATTCAGGCGCGACGGCGGTCGTTGAAGGCGTCGGCGATCACGGCTGCGAGTACATGACCGGCGGCGTGGTCGCGGTTCTTGGCTATACCGGGCGCAATTTTGCGGCCGGGATGTCGGGTGGTATCGCCTATGTGTTGGACGAAGACGGCACTTTTGCCAGTCGATGTAACCTGTCGATGGTCGAACTGGAGCCGGTTCCCGAAGAAGACGATCTGATGGAATCCGAACATCACAACCGTGGCGGAATGGAACATCACGGCCGGGTGGATGTTTCTGCCGACATGACGCGCCACGACGACGAGCGTCTGCGTGCGTTGATCGAGGACCACATGTTTTACACAGGCTCAACCAGGGCGGTCGAAATTCTGGACAATTGGGAAGTGTACCGTCCGAAATTCGTCAAAGTCATGCCGACGGAATATCGCCGGGCACTGGCCGAAATCGAAGCCGCGGCGCGGAATTCAGAGACAGCAGCATGAAACAACAAATGATGGCACGCCCTGGCGGCCAAAGAGGAGTCGTCTCTTATGGGTAAAGTCACAGGTTTTCTGGAGCTGGATCGCCAGGACAGAAAGTATCGCCTCGCATCTGACCGCATTCGGAATTACGAAGAATTTGTCATTCCATTGCAGGAACAGACACTGCAAGCCCAGGCTAGTCGGTGCATGGACTGCGGCATCCCATTTTGTCACGATATGAAAGGTCAAATCGGGTGTCCGGTTAACAACCAGATCCCTGACTGGAATGATTTGGTTTACAATGGTGCGTGGGAAATGGCGTCGCACAACCTTCATTCCACCAATAACTTTCCGGAATTCACCGGCCGGATTTGTCCCGCACCATGCGAAGCATCCTGCACGCTGAACATCACCGACAACCCGGTGACGATCAAATCCATAGAGTGCGGGATCGTCGATAAAGCTTGGGAAAATGGCTGGATCAAGCCACAGGTTCCGTCGCGCAAAACCGGCAAGAAGATTGCCGTGATTGGCTCTGGTCCGGCAGGCATGGCCGCGTCCCAACAATTGGCACGGGCCGGGCACGACGTGCATCTTTATGAAAAAAACCAGAAAATCGGCGGTCTGATGCGTTATGGCATCCCGGATTTCAAAATGGCAAAGGCGCTGATTGATCGTCGGGTCGAACAGATGGCGACCGAGGGCGTCGTTTTCCATACAGGCGTTCATGTCGGCAAGGATGTTTCGATCACCGACATCACCGATCAGCATGATGCCGTCATTTTGTCGGGCGGTGCCGAAAAGCCGCGCGACTTGCCCATAGACGGACGTGATCTGGACGGGGTTCATTTCGCGATGGATTTTCTACCACAACAAAACCGTCGCGTTTCGGATGAGCCATTGGAAGAGGTTGAACCGATACTTGCGGGTGGCAAGCATGTGATCGTGATCGGTGGCGGCGACACCGGATCCGACTGTATCGGCACATCAATCCGTCAAGGTGCCTTGTCCGTGACCCAACTTGAAATCATGCCGACACCCCCGGAAAAAGAAGACAAGATGCTGACATGGCCAAACTGGCCGGTCAAAATGCGAACTTCCTCCAGCCAGGAAGAAGGCGCAGATCGCGAGTTTTCGGTGATGACTCAACGGTTTGCGGGGGTCGATGGCCACCTGAAAGAATTGCACTGCATCAAAGTCGACGAAAAATTTCAACCAATTGGCGGAACAGAGTTCGTATTGAAGGCTGATCTGGCATTGTTGGCGATGGGGTTTGTGTCGCCGATAACGGACGGGATGCTGGCCGATCTTGGCGTCGATCTTGATCCGCGCGACAACGTGCTGGCTGATACAACTGCGTACAAAACCAGCCACGACAAGGTTTGGACAGCGGGTGACATGCGCCGTGGTCAGTCGCTGGTGGTCTGGGCCATTCGTGAGGGTCGCCAATGCGCCCGGGCTGTGGATGAAGCATTGATGGGACACACCGTTCTTTCGCTCTGATGCTGGCGCTATAAGGCCCGGCATTTGCAATATTTTCGGCGCATTCGGCCGAGCCTGGCCCGCGCCGTTGGAAAGGTTTGACCAAAGGCTGGCGAACAATCGTGTGACATCACCCACAATAGACTTTGAATAATGATCCATGCTAACAGGCATTTGATGTAGATTTAAGCTGCGGGCCCAAAGACATGGATCCAGCCAAAGCACCCTGTGCTGCTCTGACGATGGTTCATGAAGAGGATTTTTTCCTCAGGCGTTGGCTTGGTTATTATCGGCAGTTTCTGCCCGACGAACATATCTATGTGCTCAATCATGGCGCCAACCCTGATGTCGCAGACATTGCAAGCGGCGTGAACATCATCAACGTGCCATATGACGAATCCAAAAAGGCCGTGAACCAGCGCCGCTGGCAAATCCTGTCACAGTTTACCTCTGGGCTGACCCAATTTTACAACTGGGTCATTTGTAATGATGTCGATGAACTTGTTGTCCTTGACCCCGATGCCGGGGACAACTTGATCGACTATCTGACGACGCGGCGCGCAGCAAAAGGGGTGGCCCCGGTTCTGATCCCGTTTGCTGTCGAAATGGTCCATGTCCCCGAGTTGGAATCTGAACCGCTCGAGGGTACAGTTCCAATTCTCGGGCGCAGGCGCACATATCGGTTGAATTCGAACTATGCCAAGCCGTGCATCACCTCTATCCCACTAGAGTTCAAGGCAGGTGGACATGGCAGCACCGCTCAGAAATATGAAATCGATCCGCATCTTTACAATTTCCATTTGCGGTTTGTTGATTACGCAATGTGCATGGCCCGTCTGGACAAAGGGTTGAAACGGCGCCTCGCGGGCAAAAGCCCCCAGGAAATCGTCAACATGCAAAAGGGCGGCTGGGGATGGAACACCGCAGCGCAGACCTTTGATGCGCTGTCCAAGCGTCATCCAGAAGCGGAAACGATTGATCATCCGGAGTTCCGCAAGAAGATGCTTCAAGACAAGATCAATCGTGATCCGTTCGTCTTGATGGGTGGTGGCAGGCCACCCCACAACTACCGCCTGCCGGAACGGTTTTCCGGGCTCTTCTAAAGGTCAGCCTTCCGCAGCCAGACGCGCCGCGCATTGCCGTAGGCGGCATCTGTCACCATAGTCACGTTACCCAGTGTCTTGAGCAACTTCACGCCCGGTCTGGCTTTGCGCGCACGAAAATCAAGGATGACCGATCCATCAGAAGCAACGCCTTTTTCGAAGAAATCCATGTACAGCTCGACCGGATAGTGAAATCCGCACGACACGAAACTGACTGCCAGATCCACGGATGGCTCATCGGACAGGTCTGCTGTTTCGGGATTGCGGCAGACGATATCTGAGTTGGCTACGCCGTTGGAGGTCAGAAATGCCTTCGCGACGTCGAGGTTGGAATAGGCCGCACCCCGTTCCCGAAAGCCGAAGTGCCGTTCATCAGAGCGTTCCAGATCAATCAAAAGGATCTGCCCTGGAAAGTCTTGCCACAGGAACAAATCAAAAATGGCGTAGCCGCATCCGATATCAGCAACACTGGTTGGAGCAATGGCATCCAAAGTCGGCTTCAGTTCAAGATACTCCAGCCAGATTACTGCTGCGGCCCGCCGCGCCAGTTCATCGCCCATTTTGTCGACCAGCGCGAGGGCAGGGGCTTCATCATTGTCAACCCACGCTCCGACCACCTTGCCCGGGCGCCGCTGATCGCGAATGATCTCAGAGCGCTGGAGCATGATGTTGACGATGTCCCTGGGAGAAAAGGCGCTGGTATCTAAATCTGTGATGCGAGGGGTGCCGGTGGCCTCTATCAACTCTTCGAATGTGATCACACCCATCTCCTGAAGCCTGGTTCCCGGTTCTGCTTTATGACAGGCAACGCGCAGACGTGAATCGGTCTTTTTTCACCTACTACTCCCATGGTGCAGCGAACGCCATCGCGTTAAGAAAGAACCTGACACAACGACAATCGGTATGGGATACCTGACAGACATGGCTCAAGGCACCGACCTTCTAAGTGACCTTCGGGACCGCAAAAGCGTCCATGGCTCGGTCATGGCTGTGTCGATGATGAAGGATGAGGCACCGTTTCTGTTGGAATGGTTTGCCCATCATTTGGCGGTCGGCTTCACAGATATCTTGGTCTACACCAATGACTGCACCGACGGGACGGTCGAAATGTTGCAACGGCTTGAGCAGATGGGACTTGGCCACCATCGCCCGAATGTAATCCCCCAGGGTCTGAAGCCGCAACCATCTGCGCTGAAACACGCGCAAGTCGAACCGGTGGTATGTGGGGCGGATTGGGTTCTGGTCTTTGATGCAGACGAATTCTTGTGCCTTAACCATCCTTCTGGACATTTGGATGGTTTGCTTGACGACACCGTAGCACGCGGGGCCAACGGTCTTATCATCACATGGCGAATTTTCGGCTCAAGCGGGATCGTGGATTGGTCCCGTGATCCGGTCACCGAACAATATCTGCACGCCGCGCCGCCGTTGTGGAACAAAGGGTGGGGGGTCAAAACGCTGTTTAAGTTCGACCAAGCATATTGGAAGCTTGGAATCCACCGTCCCTCGATCAAGAATAAGCATCTGGAAACAGGATTTCCTGACACGGTTCGATGGCTGAATGGCTCCGGCCAGCCAATGGAAGATTACTTCAAATTTCGGGGATGGCGCTCCATTCGGCGCACACTTGGATATGACTGGGCGCAGATGAACCACTACGCGGTCAAATCCATCGACAGCTATGCTGTGCGAAAATTCCGCGGCAATGTGAACAACAAAAAAGACAAATACAATGCTGATTACTGGTCCTTGCAGGATCGCAATGAGGCCGAGGACCGTTCTATCTCTCGCCACGCCGCGCGACGGGCAGAGATTATGGCGGCTTTGTTGACGGACAGTGTTCTCAAAAATCTCCACGAGACTGCTCTTGAGCGGGTCGAGGCGCGGCTTGAAGACTTCAAAAAGACCAACACCTATGCGGCGTTGAAGGATAGTCTGATCGAAGCATCAAAAATACCCATCACTGACGTTTCAGCGAAACCACCCAAAGCGCGCGATCCCGAAAAGATTGCAGCGCTGATGAGCCGGGTGGAACAGAAATCAGCGGCCAAGCCAAAAGGCGAACGGCGAATTCTGTCAGGGAACAGCGGGGACGATGCGCCGACACCCTATCTTAGTCGGATTGACCTGTCAGGCGACATCGACTTTGATTGGGTCTCAAACCACGAGATCGCGTTGCCGGCTGATCCACGTGTATTCTCACCGACCAGTCTGAACATGGTGCTCACCGGGCGGTTTGATCGACGCCATGCCCGCAACGTCAAAATTTATCTCAATGGCTGCTCGCATGTTTTGGATGTGGGCACGGGTGTCGGTTTTATTCCGTTCAAGGCCACGCGGGATTTCCCCGACACTGTGTTCGTCGCCTGTGACCCGCGGCCAGAACTGGTTGAAATGATGAGACGCATCGCGCTGCACAACGGCCTGGCCAGGTCGCCTAAGTTGCAGATAGTGGGCGCGAGCGAAAGGGTCGATCTGGCGCGGTTGCTTGAAACTTATCAACCCGATGCGCTGCGCATCGCGGATGCGTCATTTGCGTCTTCAAAAGACATCGCACCGGTGGACCTATCCTGCTTGAAGCGGGTCGTCATCCCATTCGAAGGCCCCTTGTCTTGCGCACAGTTACGCGAAACTTACACGCCGGTGCTGGCCGACAAGGGCTTTGCCGAGGTGCCAGGACAACATGGTGCTGGCTCTTTGCAATTTGACCGGTCCGAATAGAGACAAAAGATCTTATTCCGCCAGCTCAGGATGGGCCGTCAACACGGCGTCCCGCGCTTTCAGCGCAAACAAATAGTTCCCTTGCGCCAAAAGTGTGTCGGCTGCGCGCAAGGTCAGTTTTGGATGGTTGGCCTTTTGCAGGTTGTCGATCAACGACCGCGCCCACTTGCGCACGGTCCGGCGGTTGCGCATCTGTCCAAAAAATTCTGGCCCCAAACGGCCGGTCTGGGCAAATTCCCGGAGCATCGGAGACATCGCCCCTGATTTTACCACAACGCGGACCGCCTCATGGGTCGCGTGGTTCAGTCGCACTGATTGCACATGCGGGGCGGACAGTCGGGCCGCGTGCTGTTTGTCTTGCGGAACGAACGGATCAAAGATCACCGTCGCTGCGGGCAAGTACGGCACAGCTGCAGCGGCATCAAGAAATGAAGGTGTTTCCCAATCGGTGTTCTTCACGGCCCAAGGAAAACGTTGCTCGAACGGTGCAATTCTGCGGTCCATCGTTGATTGAGGCGACAGTGCCAAAACCGTGGCACCTGCCACCAACGGGGCAAAGTTCAACGCTGCAAAACCACCCATGGACGCCCCTGTAAATATGATCCGCGAAAATTTGTCAAAGAATCCCTGATCGACCAGGGTACGGATCATTATCGGCGCTGCTTCCTGCCGAAACCAGTCCTTTGCGTGGCTTTGAACACCCAGTAGCGAATAGCCTAACTCATCGGTGCGGGCATGCAGCCATGGCAAGCGCGGATAAGGCGAATCCAGCGTCGCAAGGTTATCAAAACTTACCACTAGGACATCGCTGCGTGGTTCGAACCACAAATAGGCTGTATCGCTCACAACCCTGAATCTGCGATCTGGCGCGGCCGCGGCTACTGGGCATTCCGGCGGCAAGTTCAGCTCGATATCAGCCATGTATGACTCTTTTCCCCCTACTTGCCACAAAGCGGTCTCTCATTTCAACTGGTCTGCATTCGGCAAATCGATTATGGGTGAAAAAAATACGCGGCGCTGTGTTTACGGCCCATGACGCGAGGATACGCATTGGCAAAACGTCCGAAAAGTAAGGCGCAGACACAGGTGGGCGAGCCTGGACACGGGGTTTTGGTGCGGGCGGCCAATGGCGATGTAATCCGCTATGATCAAAGCGGGCTTATTATGCGGCTGTCCGACAAAGTCATTCGTGATATTGCCTTGCGGCTCGGACATGCTGGACCAGCAAGTATGGAGGAGACCTCTCACGCAGCGGTCAATCGGGCTGATCCCCATGACCAACTTGAAGGCATTGACGCTTGGGATCTGCGCGTCGATGGTGACTGGCTGATCTTTTCGGCACATTTGCCCGGCAAACAAGGCGTTCGCACATTCAGGCGAGCGGTCGAAGGTGGCGAAATCATCGCAGATACCCCCGGGCCGCTTATTGGAATTTTGGGCATCGGTGGCGCACGGGCCGCCCATGCCCGCGATGGTGCGGCTGATTTTCCGCAACATGTATTGGCGCCCGCCGATGATATCGGTGCTGTTGGGCATGCGGGGGTGGACAGGGGCACATCAACCGGCGCGTTAGAACATCTGCGCGAGATGACCCATGAGGCGCTGGTCGCGGACACGTTTTTATCGTGGCAGATGGAAAAGCACGCTCCTTTGCCTTTGTTTCTGACCCGTGTTGAAACCGACACGTCCGCGACGACGGCCGCGTTGGCCAGCGGTCCTGCTTTTGAAAACCTGCTGATCGGGGTCGACAACCTAAAGCGGGCCGCTGCTGCACTGGGCAAGACAGCAAAAATTTTGGCCATTTCCGTTGATTTTGCGTTGGAGGACATGTCAGGTTCTGCCACTGCCTATCGCGATGGCATGTTAGAGTTGATGCGCAAAGTCGAGGAAGAGCTTCGTGCGCGCGCAATCGACAGGCCGGTCTTTGTTTTTCGGTTCGAAAGCGGCTCGGCTGAGATCACCCAGTCTCCTGCGATTGAAGGCCAGTGGGAACTGGTGTGGAACCATGGCGAGCATCAGGTTTTGTTCTCGGCCCCCGGCTATATGTTTGCCTATGATGAATATGACCGTCCCACACCAGAGGCCCAGCAGCAAATGGCCGAAATGACAGCGGCGGCCCTTGCAGAGCCAGACATCTGGCAATGCCCAACCTTTTACCTTGCGGAACGCGATCCGAAAAACGACAAGACCGTCCGTGTCGTGGCACGCGCGGCCGGTCCGCTGAGCATTGATCCAGATGACCCGATGGCGGCGGGCAAACTTGCCGGATTTTCAATGACCGGGGCCACGAACGGTGCAAAAATCACCAAAATTTCCGTGGATCCGGAAGACCCGCAAGCGCTTGTGCTTCATCTCGATAAGCATCCAACCGGCGATGGGATCCAGATCCGCTATGCCTATGGCGCGGAGCCTCGCAACGGCCCGTACCCTGCCAATTGCGGTGCAGTGCGCGACAACTGGCAAATGACCAGCGCGACTGGGCGTAACCTGCATCGCTGGGCCTTGCCCTGCATCTTGCCGCTTCAAAATGGCGGGGGCACACCAGATGCTTGAAACCACCGCCAAATTGCCCCAAGGCGCTCTCTTGGACGTGCCTTGTCATGGATTTGACGAAACCCTTTCCAGGGCCAGAGCGATATGGCTGCGCGGACAAGTTGCGCAATTTGATCTGGACAAACAGTCCAAAAGCGTCATCGGTTGGCGCGCATTGGTGGGTGACATGACTGCCGTCCCGACTGAGCCGAACGAACAAAACACGCACCTGGCCACGATTGGGGATGCGACAGGCCTGCAATGCATCACCGCAGAGCATTGCGGTTTGGTCGTGCCGGACATCATCGAAGACGCCAGCCTCTTTACTATGGCGATCGTATACGTCCCGCCGGCCGAAGGCGAAGCGCGCACTCTGCTGACCCTTAATTCCGGCTATTCAGGCGGTGATAGCAAGAATGCAAATTATCTGTTCGTGTCTGATGGCGGGGGCATGATTACCGCCAAAGACACCAAGGGCAGTATTGAGTTGAACACCCCGGCGACCACTGCACCGGGGCAACCGCGTTTGCTGACGGTGAGCCTGTCTCGCGATCAACTTGCCGTGCAGGAAAACATGGGCGCTGTTCATCTGGCCCAGGGCGCCGTCCCCGGATTTCAATCCAGGGCGGACCTGTTTATCGCAGCGCGCAGCCACCGCAAGGGATTGAAAAAAACATTGGGCTCATCGGCGATTCTTGACGTGATGTTCTGGCCGCGCCAAGCGCTTCTTCTCCCGCGTGGGCCAGCGGACAAAGCCCAACACATCGCCTTGCAACGCTATTTTTTATGGGCTTACTGACACGATGCCCTTAACAGCGGACAGCATCACCGGCGGCAATATCTGCGTGATCTGGGTTGATGATATGATCGATGTGTTCACGTGGCGGGACGCGTTCGGCATTCGCATACAGACCCCGAATTTGGACCGCTTCATGGCTGCGGGCGCACGATTCACCAATGCCTATGCCACAGTGCCACTTTGCGCGCCTTGCCGTGCAGAGCTTGCAACCGGACTTTCGCCGTTCAAAAGCGGTCTTGTCGATCTCAACCGCGTTTGGCGCGACATCCATCCGCCTGAACGCGCCTGGGCCTATGACCTGCGCCGGGCAGGGTTCTATAATTTCACAACCGGGAAAGTAGATGCAACCTACCGCCCCATGCCAGAAGAATACCGCAGGCTCCTGTTTCACGAAGACATCCGCGCCGCCGATCAGGGCAATCGTAGTGGCGTGAAGGACTATCTTGGCAGGGGCCCCGGAATTCGCGGGGTTAATCATCCCAATGATGACGGCAGTCAGGACGACAAATTCTACGATTATTGGGTGGCTGAAAACGCGATCCAGTTTCTCAAGCGTGCCGATCCGACACGGCGTCACCTGATCCAGCTTGGCTTTAAACACCCGCATTATAATCTCGACTGTCCGGACCGGTTCTATCAGCAATACGACCCGACCCAGATCGAGTGGCCCGCGATCGCCGCCGCCGAAGATTATCACGGACCACAGCCGGGATTTGCGGTTTATGAGGCGGCATATATTGCGAATGGGCGTTGGACCCCCGAGAAGGCGGGCGATGAAGGCTGGCGGCAGGTTGTACGCGCCTATTTCGCCGCAATATCCCATGTGGACCATGAAATCGGGCGGTATCTTGAGGCGCTGCGCGCTTCGCCATTTTCGCACAACACAACTGTGATTTTTCTATCCGACAACGGGTTCAACCTTGGCAACCACGACAGCTTTCACAAGATGAGCCAATGGGACAGTGCCGCCCATATTCCCCTTGGAATCTGGCATTCCGAGATGGAGAAGGGGCAGGAAATTGACCTGCCGGTGTCACTGCACAACATTCCCAAAACCATTATGGATCTGGCTGGCCTGCCGCCACGGCCTGATTGGACCAGCGGCCAAAGCCTTCTACCGTTGGTCAACCCTTCTTTTGGCACATTCGATGACAGCAAATCGCCCGTGACCAGCGTCTTTGGAACGCTGTCTGTCCGCCCATCCGTCGACGGTTATCGGCACCTGCGCTATTTTCGTTATCCCAATGGCGAAGAACATGTCTACGATATTGAAGCCGATCCCGGCGAGACCAACAACCTTGTCGACTCTGCTCCGATGGATTTCCTTCGCGGCGAATTGATCAAAGGCGCTTTGGAGCTTGGCCTTGACCTGCGTGGTCTCGAGAATCCGGCCAGCGGCGTTAATGCGATGATGGCCGTTGATGGCAGCGTCGTTCTGGAAGGGGGTAGTGCCGACAATCATTACTGGGCCTATGGGCGCGATGTAGAGAAGATTCACGAGGAAAAAGGCGGCGGGACGGATACTTTGTGGTATATGGCCGGACCGGACGATTATGTACTGCACTGCCCGGCAAACGTCGAAAAAATCCGTATCGCGACCGTTGTGGCCCGAAAAGAGGCCGACGGTACGTCAGGCAAGACCTTGAAGATCGTGGCCCATCCAGACAGCCCGATTGAGTTCGAAACATCTGAGCGGGTCGTCGTGGATGTGACAGGGTCGCATGGTGACGACATCATGCTGGGCCCAAAATATGGAGGAGCCACATTTCATGGTGGCGCAGGGGATGACCAGTTAATTGCCAAAGCCACTCTGCAAAACAGCAGGCACTATTTTTATGGTGAAGCAGGCAATGACACGCTGTCAGGCGGGCCAGGCAATGACGTCCTGGACGGTGGGACCGGCAATGACCTGATCCATGGCCGCAGGGGACATAACAAAATATTTGGTGGTCATGGCAACGACACGATCTATGACGGCGACGGGGCCTCGGTGATCGATACAGGTCCCGGGCGTAACACGGTCACGCTTGGTGATGGCGACGACGAGGTATTTGTCGGGACCGGATTCAACCGCATTAATCCGGGCACCGGAGCCGTCACGTTTCGCGTGGCGTATGGCGGCGTGACAGTGGTTCAAAGGTGGGATGCTGCGCAGACATATGACCTCAGCACCTGGCCTGCGCGCCCACAAGTCAAAAATCTGGGCGAGGGGACTGTTCGACTGCGTCTGGGTCTGTCTATTGTCGAATTGCATCGTGTGCGTGATCCGGGCGCGGTAGATGGGCAGGTGAAAGCCCCGCATGTAGCCGAATAGTACCGGTCATGCGCGCATGCCAAAACTTGTTGGGGAACAATGGCACACATGAATTTGATACTGGTTTGTTTAAGCGAGGATAGTCCATGGCAATTCGGATTCCCAAGCGTCTGAGCCATATCTGGATCGGCCCCAAACCGGCGCCAACCGAGTGGATGAAGACCTGGCCCGAAAAACACCCGAAATGGGAGTATCGTGTCTTTGACAATGACTTTTTGCGCAGCTTTCCGTTTCGCACACGCCGCCTGATCAATGAATATTTCTGGCGCGGTGAATACGCTGGCGTTCAGGACCTGATGCGCTATGAAATTCTTTATGAATTCGGGGGCTTCATGGCTGATGCTGTCTGCCTGCATCCGGTCGATAAACTTTTAACCCGCGCGGGGCTTTATACTGTTTATGACCGGGCAACCGAAACGGGCCGCGGCGTTTGCCCATTTCTGGCCAGCAATCCTGGAAATCCATTGTTGGGCGCGGTGATAGAGCGCCTTTGCCAGCTCGAGCCGTGGCAATTGCGCAAGCCTTTCCACTCCACCGGTAATCTTTTTTTGATGTCGATGATCCGCGAATGGGGCGAGGATAAGCTGACGATCTTTCCATCGCACTACTTTGTGCCCTGGCACCACACCACCCCTGAGGATATCTACGATGGCCCCGACACCGTTTATGCGGAACAAAAATGGGGCACCGCAACGTTCCGCTATAATCGTGGAACTGAAGAAGGGGAGGAAACTCTGACGCGCCAAACCCTGGCTGAACGCGCATTCGAATTGCGTGAAGATTTGATCAAGGTGGTGCAGCCCGAAATGACACCAGAGTCCAAGCATGCGACGTCGCCAGACCCGCAGGTGTTGCGAGCAGAAGCCAACAACCCATATCAAGCCGTGATTTCGAGCCCGGATTGGCGGTCCAATTTGAAGGCGCTCAATGCCACCCTTGTCAGCAGCCTAAAACAGGCCGGACACCCGGCTGTTTTCAACGGGCATGGGTTTTACCGCCACCAACAAGAACTCTCGATAGGTGAAAGCCCTTTGATGACGCGAACCACCGCGTTTCGGGAAACGATAACCTCGTATCTGGCAGGGGCGCGGTCGGTTATGCAAATCGGAATAGATTGTGGTCACATGCTGCTTCTCCAGAAAATGGTCACACCCTATGCGCGAATTACGGCGGTCGATACTTGTACACAGCTTTTGCCCAAATCTGCGCCCGTTGAAATCTATACCCCAGCTGCGATTGAGTGGTTCAAGGCCTTGTTTCCGGACCAGTTTCATTTCTTGATCGGGCGACCGACCCGAACGATTCCAGACTATCTGAACCGAGAAAGTGAATTATCTTTCGATCTGATTCATTTCAACGGCATCGATGCGAATTTTCTAAAAAGCTACGGTGCCACCATCGGCGCATTACACCCTGACGGAATCATCCTGATACAGGATCCTGATGGTGAAAAAGTAAAAGCCCGGGTGCAGCAGCTACAGATGCTCAACGAAGTCGCCACGCCGCTAAGCCAGATTGATTTTGGCCGGTTGCGTGGGGGCGTTGCGGTACTAAGGCGCAAGGCGGCTTAATAATTGATATAGTGGCTTTGGATGACCGGACTTGGCGGACCGCGTCGTTCTTGTTTTTGGACGACATAAAAAATAAATTGCGGATCGCGATAGCGATGTTCTGCACCGCGCGCGCTAGTTGTAGGGTCGGCAATGTCGCGCGGCAAATCACGTCCTTTGCGCGAAAACGTCCAACATCCCAGAACTTTATAGCCCAAACTTGCCCCCCAGTAGCGCCATGGAATATCAGGACCGACTTGATAAAAGCCATGACCGAACCAGCCATCCGTCCCAACGCAAGACACGAATATTCCGTTATCTTTCAGCATAGCGTCCACATTGCGAAACGCCTGAGCTATGTCGAAGACATGTTCGGTCGTTCCGCCATCGTAGATCAGATCGAATTTATCCGTCAATTCGTCTGCGACTGGCTCGCTCAGATCGTGGATATATTCGCTTCCCTCGATGTCCGAGAAATCGAGACTCTCAAGCTTTGGCCAGCCGATCTTTTCCAAATAGCGTTCGCAGAACCCGTCGGGCTGAAATATCTCGTCTTTTTCCGCCGTGATCCCAAGTTTTTCTAACTCTGAAATCAGCAACGGCGTCCATGCTGGTGGGCGGAAATGCATCTTTTGGCGCCCCAACATGATGCCGCCAGAACAGTTCCTTACCAGCGGTGCGATCCGCGCCAGTTGGATGGCGATGTTTATGCTAATCCCCACTTGGATCCCCGTGCGCATGCTGAAATGTACGCTTTTGTGCCTGAGTAATAACAGACACACAAGACGAATGCCCTTTGGAACGCACCGAAAAATAATTCAAAGTCACGACGGGAGTTGTTAGGCAGATGCGCAGGTGAAATTTGGAAAATCAGATGGAAACGAACCCGTATAAAAAGCTACCGTCGGATGCGTTTTGGCGCAGTGCGGTGGCACAACCCGAATCCAAAAACATCCGCGGTCTTTGGAAGCCGAAATTCGAAATCACCAAGAAAATGCGGATAGTGACGGCGGGGTCATGCTTTGCACAGCACATCTCTGCCGCCTTCAGGACGCGTGGTTACAACTGGTACAACGCAGAACCTGCCCCTGGTTCGGCCGAACTGGCGCACAGCTACCATTACGGCGTCTTCAGTTTTCGAACCGGAAACATTTATACTACGCGGATGCTCGACCAATGGTTCCGTTGGGCGCAAAGCCCGCAAGATTGCCCGGATGTTTTCTGGTCCGACAATGGGCGAGTCTTTGATCCGTTCCGGCCAACTATAGAACTGGACGGATTTGCCTCTGTCGCGGAAGCGCGTGCGTCAAGACGCGCGACACTGGCGGCCATCGCGGATGCGATGCGAAAGGCCGACGTTTTTGTCTACACGCTTGGCCTTACAGAGTGTTGGCGCGATGCCGAAACCGGGGTCGAGTATGCGCTTTGCCCCGGGACCGTCGCTGGTCGTTTCGATCCGGATTTGCATATTTTTCACAACATGGATTACCACGATGTGATGACAGACCTAAATCGTGCGTTGACCAGCTTGCGCCGAGTCAACAAAGATGTGCGGGTCCTTCTAACGGTATCGCCTGTGCCGCTGACGGCCACAGCTTCCGGGCAACATGTGCTGACAGCAAGTTCACTCTCCAAATCCACCTTGCGCACCGTGGCAGGCGAGCTGTGCGCCCGCGAGGATTATATCGACTACTTCCCGTCCTACGAAATCATCACGCATCCGGTCTTTGGCGGAAAGTTTTATGACGCGAACAGGCGCAGCGTCAGTGCCGCCGGTGTGGATTTTGTTATGCGTAACTTTTTTGATGATCTGACCGGCACAAAATCGCACGAGACTGTGCCAGAGCCGCCCGAAGCCGATGAAGATGAGAACGACGTAAACAATGAACTCATTGACCTGCACTGCGAGGAAGAAATGCTTGCAGCATTTATGAATGAGCGGGACTAGCGCATGAAAGTCATGCTTTTCGGCGACAGCCATCTCTCGGCGTTCAAAACCGCGCTTGACCAAGTCAAGTTGCCCAAGGGTCTGCAGATGTCTTTCTGGGGCACCCCGGGTACTCGTTTTCGCAATATCTCTTGGACGGATGGCTGTATCACGCCAGATGACGAGCAAACTGCGGCATCTTTTGCGCGGTTCAACGGCGACGGACTTACACGGCTTGATCCGACCAACTATGACGCTGTTGTCTTCGTGGGTGCCCGCATTCGACCCGGTGCGATTTTACCCGATCTGCTCAACCATATTGCCCATCCGACGCGCCACCTGACACAGGACTATATGCGGTTGGTTCTGGCCGAGCATTTCGAACGTCATTCAACCTATCAAATGGCAAAATCCATGGCGAATGAAGCCAGCTCGCAGGTTCTGATGGCGATGGTTTCATTGGAGACCGAAGGCAAAAACCGCAAGCCGCGAGCGCTGCGGGCCGCGCGAAATGCCACCGGCGACGATATCGAAATGCTATGGGCGCTGATATCTGAAATTTTGGCAGAGGACGGCATCGCCTATGTCCCGCAGCCGCTGGACACAATCGTAGAGGGTTATTACACCGACCCGAAATTTGGCGTCGACGGCGATGACGCTGTTCACAAAAAACGCTGGGTACGGCGCGGTCATGCTGGCGGAAATCCTGATGACTCTACGAAACAGTGCTGTCAAAACAAAATTTTAAAACGCTCTGGCAGCCGGTACAGTTCTTTGCTGCGCATGCTCTTGAAAAACCAGTTGCCCGTCGAGGCTGCCTGACTGCGTCCCGCAATCATTTCTTTGCGGAATTCCGGAAAATCGATAGTCTCGTCCACTGGTTCCTTACGGCTAAGCGCTTCGAATGCCGTTTCTCCCTGATCCCAAGACGCTTTTTTGCGCCCTGTCTGCTCAACCGAACCGCTTTTTTCCGCCATCCATCGCTTTCGCTTTTCAAGCCGTTCTCGGGATGTCTGATCATCCGCAAACCGAAGATGGAACAAATACAGATGGGGATCCAACGCCACCCTCCGTAAGTTGCACCCATGCCCGCCCACTGAAAATCCGATACGACGGCGTATGATGCAAGGTTTTGCATAGTTTGAGTTCAGGCGGAAATTTCGCCGCACGCTCAGAACCGGCACCGCCGGAAGAATTGGTGCGGACTCTGTGCCTGGGGTGTGAACGACTTCTAGTGCAAAAGGTGAAATGACGGACGGCGCTTTACCTGTTTCGAACTTTGCGTCCAGATAGTCCGGTAAACTGTCCGAGATCGCGGGATCGACTGCAACAATTTCGTCCACATCATTGCATATCACCCAATTGTAATAAAGGGTTAGCCCACTGGCAAAATTTGAAAGCGCGGTCCAGCGACGGCGGTCAAAGCGGCTTTTGTCTTTGGGGTTAGGCAGATGAACGATATTCGCACCTGCCGCGATACGGTCAATTTCTGGGTCTTCTCCATGACGCAGAACATAAAGATTCTCGCGCCCGATCTGAGCCTCGTAATAACGCACCCAACGTTCCAGAAAGAAATGATCCTGATGCACCATCGTGACGGCTGCAACGCGCGCCTTACTGGGATCAGGGGTCAAAATCTGCGGTGCCGGATTGGCTTTGGCCGTTTCATCAGGTCCTGGAGTAGTCGCCTGCACGGGCATAGGTGGAACGCCAGGCCTCAAATCCTGGTTGAACACCCAACTGACCCGCCGTGTCCCAACCTGGTCGTGCAATCCCTTATATCCTTGTTCTGACAGGCCATTTTCTTTCAGAACATCCCATTTACGGTAATGGACCGTGTAGATATCGCGATCGTCAGGAAATGGCTTGCCTCGCAATTGACCACCCAGAATATAGTGCTGTTCCTCGGGCAACTCGTGCCAACGCAGGCCCGCCCGCTGGATCGCAATGGGCAAAGACATCTGATCAAGATACGGGCGTTTTTTATCAAGACCTTCGACTGCATCGATGGTCAGGGCAGTCTCCATCCAGACTTGGGGAAAGGATAACCCGGCATCGGAGCGATACTGTTCAGGAAAGGTCACGAAACCCGAACTATAGTAGGGGATCATCGGTTTGCGCTTGTCGCGCATCAGCATCACGCGTTCCTGGGTGACGGGCATGTCAAAGGCCCCGTAGATCGTGTTCCACACTGTCTGTGGCGCCCAATACATCGACGCGGCGACCGAGGCTGCCACATGGCCGGGTTTTACCAAATTTTCGATGCTGTTTTTGCGGATCATTAGAATATCGGAATCCATAAATCCCGAAAACTCTGTTTCTCGTTGCTCCAGACAAGCGAGAATTTTGTTGCCATGGGGATATTCCGTGTCAAACCGCCCTTTGGTCTTCATCGGGCGCAGCTCGCATCGCATCCGGCGTAATGTTTCAACCGCGGCTGGGTCAACTTCTGCAATCTTATGTTGCGGGCAGTAGCCTATCAACACCACATCATCGGGCAGGTGCTTGCGGATCGACGCCGCTAGATAGCAGGCCATATACTGATAGCTTGGCGGCTCTACGATAAAGAACAAGGTCAGTGAGGAAACCATCACGATCCGTTTTTCTGATGAGGTACCTGCGCCAGGTAGGCACCCAAATCCGGGTCCGACACAGTGCCACGTTCCGCTAATATGTGCAGGCATTTTACACAAAGGTCAAAACTTTCGAAAACCCCATCCGCCAAAATGGCCAGATGCTTTAGCGCTTCGTCGGACCATGTCTCGGGTGCCGCCAGACGTCGCACAAACAGCGCGTCCCCGTCGATCAGCCGGTTCTGATGCTTGCGCCAGTCCAGCCCCTGCATCAACGGGGACCCCAGCGCCTTGGACTTGAGTGACAGAAACCGGTTCAATTCGAACCCTTGATCCGACAATTCCCGCGCTTGGTCGAAAAACATCGGCTGGTCCGTGTAAAGAGCTGCAAACGCAACTTCGCTGACGATTGCCACCGCATCCTTTAGCTTTTCACGGCCGTTTTGAAAGACGTCAAGTTCGCCGCCCTGAATATCGATTTTCACGAAATCCGGGGACGGCAGGTCGCCTAGATCATCCATGCGATGGGTCTGAACCTCAAATTGTTTCGTCACATGCATCGCCCGATGCCACCGTCCCAGATAGTCCAGTGTTTCGGTATCTGGCAGCAACAAGGATGAAAACCCGCCACTCGCACAGACATGGAACTGGCCCTTGGCACCATCTCCGATCGCATAGGGCAGATAGTGCTCGCCCGGTTGCGCGGCGTTTTGCAGGGCAGAAAAGGCCTCTGGCAATGGCTCAAAACCCCAGATTTCGCAGGCCCCGATCTTATGAAGCTTGTCATAGTCCGGCACATGGATCGGATTCGCCCCAATATCGGCAATCCGGGTGATGCGGTCTGGCGCGCGCAGCTCTATCAGCATCCGCATTCGGGCTTCGTCAAAAAAGGCAGGCATGTTCTAATCCGCCGATCTTATCCAAGCGCCAGAGATGGGTCGATCCCGACCTCCTGACACATGCGCCATGCGTAAGAGTTTTCTAGCGGCACATGCTTGCGCCACCACGGCTTGGTCCCGTTAGTATACAAATGGACCGACACCGTCTTTTCGGTAAAATGCCCTTCGACCCGCCCATAGGGATCATAGAATACATCATTCAGCTGAAACGGAACCGGGTACAGCACATCCGATGACATAGCTTTTTCAAAATTACCGGTCTGCTTGGCGAAATGGGTAAAGGCCTGCGGCCCGAAGGCCGTTCGTTCGGTTTTGTAGATGCGTACAGCAAGTGGGTCCCGATCGCCGAGGCGGTCCATCTTTTTGCGCTGATGGTTCCCCCACCATGCGGGATAGTCGGGCAGGTTGTCATAATAATCCAGCAACTGGTCCATCAACTCGCCTTCGCGTGGCATGCCAACAACGCCACAATTCAGTGCACCGCGCATTCCGTGTCCGGCAAAGATATATTCCCACTCGTCTGGAAATGGCTTGTGACAGAAGGCGTCGCAGTCGATCCAAATCGCCATGGTTTTCTGAATCATCTTATAGCGAAAGACATTCGACAGAAACGACGCAGATGTTGCCTCAACGACGTCCATGTCAATATCCATGATTTCAGTGGCCGGACGCACGTCGATGCCCTCGGGTACGTTTTCCACCTGATCAGTGCAATAAAGTGTCACGGGATGGCCATGGCGCAAATGCGACACCAGACACAGCTGGTTCAGATATTGCAGTCGCTCTCCAATCCATAGAGATGCCACAGGACGACGGGTTTCACTCACGGTTAGACATCCTATCTGTTTGGCCTGAATTCGGCTGATACTATCGTTTCTTTGCGCGACAAGAGCAAATGCTAATCTGCTGATTGTAGAAGGGCAAAGTGGCTGGAATCGGAAGGCGCGATTCAGACGCGTTGCGCAGGTATTCATCAGCCGGTCGCGTAAGAAATGCTAAGGCTGTTTGTTCAAATCGGATAAGGGCGGCATGTCTTATTGGAATCGAATTTATGCGGGACATTGTCGTATCACGGGCGATCCAGAATGAAGTCTGGCTGGATGCCCGAAGTCCCGATGGCTGCATTTGCATCATGCCCGGCGAAGAACCCGTAACCTGCTATCAAAGCTGTTTTTATATCAGCCGTCTGCCCGCCAAGGATGTCCGTGTGCAGGCTGTCACCCACCATCACCGTACGGGCGGGGTCGAAATCGGCAAGGCGGTCAAATGCCAGATTGAATATGTTCTGGAAGGGCTTGCCGAAAAACTGTGGCGCGACCCCGGTTGCATCTGCCAACCGGTGCGCATAGCTGCCCGGTTCGGTGGAAAACCCGTTCTCTCGTGGGGCCACGATATCCGGATTTCCGACATAAACGGGGCGCGGACGATGCGTAAGCGATGTGATCAACAAAGCCTGTCGTTGTTCGGTCCACGCGGCGCTGCCAAGCATCACAAACGCGTCCGCTGCATCATAGGCGGCCTGATCTTCGGCCAGATATGTGGCGTCAAGATGGTCGATGTCTTCGCGTCCCAGACTTTCGGTTGCGATCAGACCCCACCGCATGGGTGGCACTTTCTCCAGCGCTTGCAAAACCGTTTTGCGGCTGGTGATCACGTCGTCGGGCGCGAAATCATACCCCAGGCGCCGGTACTTCGCCATCAGGTTGGAATGCGGATATCCGGCGGCATTTGACACCACCAGGACCCGCTTGCCTGCCTTTTGCAGACCCGCGACGCGCGCTGGCACGCCCGGAATCGCGGTTTCCCCAATGTTCAGCACGCCAAAGGCATCCAGCAGAAACGTGTCGAAATCCTTGGCGATGGCATCCAGATCCGGCAACCGGATACACGAGGCCGGACGCCGCACCGGTGGTAGCCGGTGACGCACGCCCTCATAGGCCGCGAAAGCCTCGGTCATTTTCAAATGATGGCGCCCCGGACCTTGGCCGATACCCATTCCGATATAATGACGGCGACCAGGATAACCAGCAGGATCAGCGCCACCTGCGGCCAGGCCAGCACGTTCAGCGATGACGACAATTGCAGCCCGATACCGCCCGCACCCACCAGCCCCAGCACGGTGGATTCGCGGATATTGATATCCCAGCGAAATACCGCAATCCCGGCGAAAGCGGGCAATATTTGCGGCACGATGCCATAGGCCATGACCTGCCAGCGGGACGCGCCCGTGGCGGTGATCGCCTCGACCTGATTGGTATCGATTTCCTCGATCGCCTCATAGAGCAGCTTGGCGCAGAACCCGATTGATCTGATCGCAATGGCGATAACCCCGGCGAAAATACCGGGGCCGATGATCGCGATAAGCAAAAGCGCCCAGATCAGCGAGTTGATCGAGCGGGTGGAAACGATGATCAGCAAGGCGATTGGCCGGATCAGGAACCGCGAAGGCGTCGTGTTGCGCGCCGCCAAAAAGGCGACCGGCACCGCCATGATCAGTGCGATGATTGTGCCCAGGGTCGCAATGTTCAGCGTATCCCAGATCGGCTTGCCCAGTTGGGTGATATATTCCCAGCGTGGCGGCGTCGCACGGGTCCAGATATCGTTGGCGATGCGCGGTGCATCCCAGACGAAAAACCACGTCGTCGTTGCCGAAATCTGCTGCCAGCTATAGGCGAAGATCGCGATGCCAACCAGCCAAAGGACCCAATGGAACAGGCTTTCGCGGCCTGTACGGCGCTGCCATATTTTTTGGCCTTTCATGTCAATCACCGGCATTACTGCACCCTCGCGCGGATCACGCCGGACAGATATTCCAGCGCCATGACGATCACGATTATGATCAAGAGAATTGCGGCGGCGGTGTCGTACTCATAGCGATCAAACGCGGTGTTAAGCGTCGCGCCGATGCCGCCGGCACCCACCAGCCCCAGGATGGCGCTTTCGCGAAAGTTGATGTCCAGCCGGTACATGCTGAGCCCGATAAGGCGTGGCATGACCTGTGGTTGTACGCCGTAGTTAATCCACTGTGTCCATCTGGCCCCAGAGGCTTTGATCGCTTCGGCCTGCACCCGGTCCATGCTTTCGATATCTTCCGCAAGCAGTTTGGACAAAAAGCCGATGGTTGCAAAACTAAGCGTGATGAACCCGGCCAGCGGTCCAAAGCCAAAAATCGCGACCAACAGAATTGCGACAATGATTTCCTGCAATGCGCGGCTAATGGCGATGATAGAGCGGCAGATCAAATAGACCGGCAGCGGTGCGACGTTGCGTGCGGCCCCCAGCGCAATCGGGATCGAAATTGTGATCCCCACCACCGATGCGGCCACAGTCATGACGATGCTTTCAAACATACCGCCCCAGATGTCGGTGGAACGGGACGCAAAATCCGGGCTGGTAAAGGCGAGAACGAATTGCTTGCCCCGTTCAAGGCCCTCGTAAACGCGTGCCCAATTGACATCAATCGTCATATAAGCGGCGATCAGGTAGGCGAAAAAGCCCATTATCAAAAGCCAACGCAGCCAGACGCGTTGAATGAACGGTGGTTTTTTCCACTTTTTGCCGATCAGGATATTCAGTTCGCTCATTCGGCGGCCACTTCGTCGTCGTCAACCTTTTCGATTGTCGCTTCCCAGTCTTCTTCGCCGTAGATTGAGGTCAGCACATCCGGTGTCAAACCTTCGGGCGCGCCGTCAAATTCGACGGCACCCAAACGCAGGCCGATGACCCGCTGCACGAACATCTGCGCAAGGGCAACGTCGTGAATATTGATAATGGCGGCCAACTCGCGTTCTTTGCAAAGCTCGCAGATTAACCGCATGATCTGACGCGATGTCTTGGGGTCCAGCGAAGCGGTGGGTTCATCCACCAACAGCAATGCCGGGTTTTGAATGAGTGCGCGGCATATCCCCACACGTTGACGTTGCCCGCCTGACAGTTCATCGGCGCGTTTGTCCGCCATATGGGCAAGCCCGACGCGGTCCAGCAGGCGGAAAGCCTCATCCACATCGGATTGTGGGAACCTGCGCAAGAAACTGCGCCAGAAACCGACGTAACCCAGACGACCCGACAGCACGTTTTCCATGACCGACAGGCGCTCTACCAGCGCATATTCCTGAAAGATCATGCCCATGCGACGGCGTTCACGGCGCAACGCACCAGAGGACAGACCTGTAAGCTCGACCTCGCCCAAATGGACTTGGCCCGAGGTCGGTTCGACCAGGCGATTGATGCAGCGGATCAGGGTCGATTTACCCGCACCCGAAGGCCCGATCAACGCCATGACCTGGCCCTGTGGCACCACCAGATCGACGGCCTTCAGCGCCATGTCCCCGGTTTTATAAGTTTTAACAAGCTTCTCAAGCCGCAGCATGAAAGCCCCCCTGCATCAATGTGTTATTGAGAGAAAGGGCGGACCATGAGGCCCGCCCGGTCCATGTTCACTCGCAGGCGTAGCTGACGCCGTTCGCGGTGTCGATTTTGCGGATCACTTCCCAGAATTCCTTGTAATTCATCGGCAGGAACTGCGACTCATTGGATTTGGAAAATTCTGTCTGCAACGCTGTGCCTTCCCAATCGAAGGTGAAAAACGCTTCCTGAATCTTTTCCTGAATCTCGGGTTTGAGATTATAGACCACGCCGAAACCCGTCGTTGGGAATGTTTGTGATTTGTAGATCGTCACCACGTCTTCTTCGTTGATCACATCACGGCTGATCATCCGCGATTTGACGGAATTGGCGATGGATGCCGCCATATAGTCCTTGTTGGCAACGCCCAGGATCGAGTTGTCGTGCTTGCCTGAATAGACCGGTTCAAAATCACGGTCAGGCAGCATGTCAAAATCGCCTTTCAGAATTGCCGACGGTGCCTTGAACCCGGAATTCGACGTCGGAGACGTGAATGCCAGTTGGTTGCCTTTTATATCCTCGACCTTTTCGATCCCGGAACCCGGATAGGTAATGATTTCCATTTCGTAACCGAAATTGCCATCTGCGGACGCCATGATCGTAAACGGACGGAAGCCTGCGCAATTCACAGCCAGCGGGTTGGACCCTGTGTTGAAGCCAGCGATATGCAACCTGCCGGACCGCATGGCCTCGATCTGGGCCGCATTCGACTGAACCGGAAAGATCACAGCCTTTTTGCCGGTTGTTGCCTCCATGTGGGCCATGAACTCGACCCAGGCATCCCGATAAACGGCCGGGTCTTCGACCGGCGTATAGGCAAATATCAGCGTTTCCGGATCAATCAGGTCGGCCGGATCTGTCGGGATATCCGCGATCAGGTCGCCATCAACATCGCAAAAGCGTTTGTCCAGATCGCCACGTGGACATTCCTGCGCCGCCGCAGGACCGGCAACCGACATCACCAGCGCCAATGCAGCGCCGGACATAAGTGTAGTCATGATTTTCATAAAAGTTCCTCCCATTCCGGCGATGCTAGAGCGGAATATTCAGATACACAAAAGGAAAATGTTACCGTTCAGTCAGAAATTTCAAAGATTCCATTCGTCAACCAGTCGTCAAACCGATTTTGGGCGGGCAGGTGGGGCAGTGCGGAATTCAGATAGCCCCCCATGAACAGGCGAAATGAAACATTTGCATTCACAGCCGTTTCATAATCGACAACGCTATCGCCGATATAAAGCGCATGCGCAGATGTGCCCTCTAGCGCTTTGATGCAATTCAAAAGAGGTGCCGGGTCGGGTTTTTTGGGCTGATCTGGTTCGGCCCCGGCGATGACGTCAAAAAAACGCGTCAATTCCAGTTGATCGCAGATCGCAATGGCCGACCGGGTCGGCTTGTTCGTGCAGATGCCAAGTCTGACGTCGGTGCCGTGCAAGGTTTCAAGGAACGGAATGACGCCGGGGTAAGGCCGCGTCAGGGTCGTCATGTTCTGCGTGTAACTTTGCATGAACAGCGCCACGGTTTCACGGAACTGGTCGTCGCTCGTGCCACCGGTCTGTTGCAGGCAGCGTTCGACAAGCTTTTCCACCCCGTTGCCGATAAACGAAACAATTGTTGGCAAATCCAGCGGGCCACGATCGATTGCAGCCAGCGCGACATTGACCGCAGCCTGCAGATCCGGTGCGCTGTGGATCAATGTCCCGTCAAGATCGAAAATAAGTGTTCTGAGATGTGTCATGACCAGATCATAACCGGGTCATGCCAGCGCCGCCATGGGCCATGTCGCAATGATACTTTTTGAACCTGGGGTGATCACTGTTTCGATGCGACCATGCCGGATGGTTCAGATGTGCGTTTCAGAGCGATTGGATTTTTTCCGTCTGAGTGCGATCAGAAGAATCGGCGCGGCTGTCACCAATCCCAACCCCAGTGCCAACCATTCAGTAATCCCGAAATCACCGGACGCCGCCTGACCGCCGAAATGGGCAAGCACAAAACTGGCGGGGATGATCCCGGCCAGGGTTGCGATCAGAAACCGCCACAGATGCAACCGGCTAAGACCGGCTGCGTAACTCATTGCGTCAAAGGACACAAAAGGCAGCAGGCGCGTTACAAAAACCGTCATTGTCAATGCATTCTGCGAGCCGAGAAGACCGTAATCGACCTTGGCACCCAATAGCCGGTTCACTGTCGCCTGACCAAAGAAGCGGGCGATCAAAAAGGCGATCATCGCGCCCAGTTCTGCCCCGATGGCCACATAAAGGGCGCCGGCGTAATGCCCGTAAACGGCCCCTGCAGCCAGGGCGATTGGTGCGCTTGGAATTGGACTGGCCACCACGGCCAATGTCATCGTTGCGATGATTACGACGGGACCCCAGACGCCTGCGGCGTCCACCCAGGCCATGATTGTGTCACGGTCTATATCGGGCAGGCCAAACGTAAACCAGCCCAGTGCCCAGCTAAAAACGACCGCCAAAACCAGTAAACCGATCGCGGTGAACACGATTCTGGATTTGCTAGTGCGCACATTCATTCCGGAAACTGATGAACCCGATAAAATGATGCGGCCGCCGCCCAGATCGGCGCCGGCCCACAGATTGACTCTGATCGCGTGAAATACTGCGGTCAGGCAGCATCAACGGCCTTGCGCAACATGTCGCGAACCTTTCCCGCAACCGCAATCAACGCAGGGTTTTCGACCGCTGCCATCGATGCCACGGGATCGATGACGCTGATTTCGGTTGCGTTGTCGATTTGGCGCAGGATGACATTACAAGGCAGCATCGCACCGATCCGTGGTTCCAGCCCGATGGCCTCGTAGGCCATGTTTGGATTGCACGCGCCCAAAATGCGATACCCGTCCATTTCGACGTTGATTTTTTCTTTCATCGTTTCTTGTACGTCGATCTGGGTCAGAACACCAAAGCCTTCCTCCTTGAGCGAGTTGCGAACGCGGATATCGGCATCGGCAATATCTACATTCTTCAAGATGCGGTTATGCGTATAGTTCATGTCTTGCTCCTGTGTGTTCAAAGGGCCCCGACCGACGGGCAATTCGCCATAATGTCGGCCGGGGCAGGGAAACGCCTTTGATTGAACGGCCTAGTTGCCGTCCCCGCCCTTGGGGGCATCATTCATCATACCATTGGTGCCAGGTGTCATACCACCGGTTTGGCCGGTACCGTCCATCATCTGCATACCACCGGCTTGCCCGTTGCCGCCCATCATCTGCGCGCCACCCGATTGTGCGCTGCCACCCATCATCTGCTGTGCGCCGGGGCGGCTGGCCTTGCTTTCCAGTTCTTGTGTTGTGATTTGTCCGTCGCCATCCGCATCAATTCCCTGAAACCGGTCAACCATTATTTCGCGGATCATGGCGCTGTGGAAGGATTCGAATTCGCCAATTGACAGGGTTCCGTTCTGGTCGGCGTCGAATTCAGTCATTCGGGTCTTGAGATCCTGAACCATGCCGCCGCCCATCATGTCGCCGCCCATCATGCCGCCGCCCATCATGCCGCCGCCCATCATGCCCTGCATATTGCCCATGCCCTGCATGTTGCCCATGCCCTGCATGTTGCCCATGCCCTGCATGTTACCCATGCCCTGCATGTTGCCCATGCCCTGCATGTTACCCATGCCGTTCTTTGCGTCAGAACCCATCATACCCGGATGCATTTGCATCATCATCCGCATCATGTCGTGTGGGTTGCTGCCCATTGCGGCAGAAGAACCTGTTTTCATGTCTTTCCTACCATGATCTTGGTTTCCATCCGCGAGCGCGAAACTTCCGCTAGAGACTGCAAGTACCAGCGCCGAAGCTATTGTTGTGAACGTTTTCATCGTATTCCTCGCATTGCTTGTTTGTTTGACGTTATTGATGTCGGCATAAAGCGCCGAAATTAAACGGTCTGCACCTGGTGTTTTGTATTGGCATGTCGCAAAGGCCGGATTTTGATACAAATGGCTACAAAACTGCCCCTGACCCCTGACCGCTGCATTCACTAGAAAGACACCCATGTCCGAAACACCGCATATTCTGGTCGTTGATGATCACAAGGAAATCCGGGAAAGCGTATCGCGTTTTCTGGAAAAGAACGGCATGCGTGCCACATCCGCCAAGGATGCGCACGACATGGATGCAAAACTTGTGACCGGTCAGTATGATCTGATGGTCCTGGATGTGATGATGCCTGGCGAAAGCGGCCTGTCGGTGTGTCAGCGACTGTCGGCAGAGCGCAAGCTGCCCATCATTATGCTGACCGCCCTGGGTGAAGACACCGACCGGATCGTCGGACTTGAAATCGGGGCCGACGACTATCTGGCAAAACCGTTCAATCCACGCGAACTTTTGGCGCGCATCAAAGCGGTTCTGCGCCGGACAGAAAACCCGGAACAGCACGCCGGTAAATATGCCGGCAAAAAGGTGCGGTTTGCCCACTTGACCCTGGATGTAGACCGGCATGTGCTGATGGACCGCGATGGTGGGGAAACGTCTTTGACGACCGCTGATTTCAGATTGCTGCTGGTCATGCTGGAACGCGCGCGCATGGTTCTCAGCCGGGATCAGCTGCTGGATCTGGCCTCGGGGCGCTCGGCCGGGCCGCTGGATCGCACGATTGATAACCAGATCAGCCGTCTGCGGCGCAAGATCGAGCCAGATGTCTTGCGGCCCCGCATCATCGCAACGGTCCGCAACGGTGGATACTGTTTATCTGCCGACGTGGAAGTCGATGAATGAGAACGCTGCGCCTCGATACACTGGGCATTCAGTTGACAGTCCTTACTGTGGGCGCCCTGATCGTGGCGCAGGTCATCAGTCTTTGGCTGTTCGCCGATGAAAGAAGCATGGCGGTGCGCGCGGCACTTGGATTTGAAACCGCAGGACGGGCAGCAAGTGTGGCAAAGCTGCTGGAAGAGGCGCCGTTCAATCTGCAAGCTTCAATCCTGCGTGCCGCAAATTCGCCCCTTGTGCGGTTCGACATGACGGATGAACCGGCTGTGCAGGATACAGAACATTCTGATGGCGGGATGATCGAAGCGCGGGTTCGTACGCTGCTGGATGACAGCTATAGCCGTGAAATCCGCGTTGAGCTGCACGAGATCGATGGCCAGCTTGTCGCGTTGCCACAACTGTCAGAGAATATGACCGAAATGCACGCAGCGATGATGCGCGGAGAACTGTCAGCAGTCGAAATGAACATGTCCATAGCGCTGTCGGGTGGCAAGTGGCTGAATGTTGGTACGCGGTTCGAGCGTCCGCCGATTCAATTGCCGTTCTATTCGATGCTGACATTTGCCATGACCGCCGCGCTGATCCTGGTGGTGGTCTTCTGGTTCCTACTGACCCGGTTAACCGGACCTCTCCGGCGGCTGGTGGGGGCAGCGGACATGCTGGGCCGCGGCGAAGACATCGCCGAGCTTCCGACGGTCGGGCCTGCCGAAGTGCGCGACCTGACCGCCACCTTCAACAGAATGCAGGAACGCCTGACGCGCTTTGTGGCCGACAGAACCCGGCTGTTGGCGGCGCTGGGGCATGATCTGCGTTCGCCCCTGACGGCAATGCGGGTCCGTGCGGAAATGGTTGATGACGCGGAAACGCGCGACAGCCTGGTGAATTCGGTCGAGGAAATGCAGACAATGGTCGAGGCGACATTGACGTTTGCACGCGGGCTGACGGGTAACGAAGAGGCCGAAACCGTTGATGTCGGCACGTTTCTGGCCGCATTGCAGTCAGACATGATGGACGTCTTCGATCTGGCCCATGGGCCAGATTTTGCCGCGCGCATTCGTCCCAACGCCTTTCGCCGCGCTTTGCGAAACGTCATTGAAAATGCGATCCGTTACGGCGAAAGCGCACATGTCGCTTATGAGCTGCAGCAGGATAACCTTGTAATCACCGTCGAGGACATAGGCCCCGGCATCCCCGCAGACGAGCTGGAACGAGTGTTCGATCCGTTTTATCGGCTAGAGACGTCCAGGTCGCTGGAAACAGGCGGGCATGGGCTGGGATTGTCAATCGCCAGAACGATCATACGTGCACATGGTGGGGATATCTCGTTGATGAACCGTGAAAATGGCGGGCTACGCGCCACAATTTTTGTCCCGCTTGCACAAAGCGAAACTCAGAACAGGAGACCGACATGAACAAGAAATTTTATATTTTGGCATTTGCGCCTACATTGTGGGGCACAGCTGCGTTTGCAGACACGGATGTTAACTGGTCGCGTGGATATGACCAAATGATGTGGGCAGGAGGGCACGGATTGCTTGGTGGACTAATGATGCTGGTATTCTGGGGTGTGATCATTGCACTGATATTTTTTGCCGTGCGCTGGTTCTCAGACAATAAACCCGGTACGCGAACCGATAATGCGCTGGACCTTCTGAGTGAGCGGTTTGCCAAGGGCGAAATCGACGAAGAAGAGTTCCGCAAGCGCAAGGCCGCGCTCAAGGACTGAACCCCAAGATCACTACAAACCAAATAAAAGGCAGGTAACGGACATGATACCAGAGATCGGTCATTTTGCATTGGCACTGGCTTTGGCACTGGCCCTTGTTCAAAGTGTGGTTCCAATTCTCGGCGCGTCGCGCGGGAATCGGCTTTGGATGCGGTCCGCGCGCGCCTCTGCGCTCGGGCAATTCTTTTTTCTGTCCGTTGCCTTTGCCGCACTTATGCGATCCTTCATTGTCAGCGATTTTACCGTGCGCAATGTGGTTGAAAACTCGAACTCGCTAAAGCCGATGCTGTTCAAGGTTGCCGGGACATGGGGCAGCCACGAAGGCTCTTTGCTGCTTTGGGTGCTGATCCTGACGATATTCGGTGCCGGGGTTTCGGTGTTCGGGTCAAATATTCCCGAGACTGTCAAAGCCCGGACCCTGTCGGTCCAGGCATGGATCAGTGTTGGTTTTCTGTCGTTTATGCTGCTGACATCAAACCCTTTCGAACGTGTCTTTCCGCCACCCATTGATGGCAACGATCTGAACCCGCTGTTGCAGGATTTCGGGCTCGCGATCCATCCACCGTTGCTTTATTTCGGGTATGTTGGTTTCTCGATCGTCTTTTCTTTTGCCGTGGCGGCACTGCTGGAAGGACGCGTTGATCCGGCCTGGGCCCGTTGGGTGCGCCCATGGACGCTGGCCGCATGGATGAGCCTGACCGCCGGGATCGCGCTGGGATCATGGTGGGCCTATTATGAATTGGGCTGGGGTGGCTGGTGGTTCTGGGATCCCGTCGAAAATGTTAGTTTCATGCCCTGGCTGCTGGGAACGGCGCTGCTGCATTCAGCGATTGTGACGGAAAAACGTGATGCCTTTAAAAGCTGGACCATTCTGCTGGCGATTTTGACATTTTCTTTGTCTTTGCTTGGCACTTTCGTTGTGCGTTCGGGGCTTTTGACATCGGTGCATGCCTTTGCCGTTGATCCTGAAAGAGGGCTTTATATCCTGATGTTGCTTGCCATTACCATCGGTGGATCGCTGACGCTGTTTGCGTGGCGGGCACCCACGATGGAACCCGGCGGGCTATTCAAGCCAATCAGTCGCGAATCCGGCCTGCTGGTCAACAACCTGATCCTTGCGGCAGCGACCGGCACGGTGCTTTTCGGGACGCTCTATCCATTGTTCCTTGAGGCCGTCACAGGCGACAAAATCTCGGTCGGGCCACCATTTTTCAACGCCTCGTTTGTGCCGATGATGTTGCCGCTGATCTTTGTCATGGGCGCGGGGCCGTATCTGTCCTGGAAACGGGCGGATCTTGGCGGGGTACTTCAACGCCTGCGGTTCGTGGCCGGTTTGTCTGTGCTGGCGACCCTGGTGATCTGGTATTTGACAGAGGGCGGTCCGGTTCTTGCCTATGTGTCGATCCTGCTTGGGTTCTGGCTGTTTCTGGCCACCTTGCGGGAATGGGCGATGCGGATACGCTTGTTCGACGTGCCCTTTGGTGAGGCAATGCGACGTGCGCGCAATCTGCCGCGTGCGTCTTATGGTATGACGCTGGCCCATGCCGGGCTTGCTGTTGTTATCTTCGGGTTCGTCGGGTCCAGCGCCTGGAAATCCGAACAAGTCGTCTTTGTCAAACCCGGGGACGAAATATCCATCGCCGGGTTCGATGTGACGTTTGAAGGTGTTGAACAGGTGCGTGGCCCCAACTACTTCGCAGACCGCGGAAAATTGACCGTGCGGCGGGATGGAAAAGAGATTACGGTACTTTACCCTGAACGCAGAAGCTATCCCGTCGCCCAAAGCCAGACAACGGAATCGTCGATCCGATCGACTCTTGCGGGGGACCTTTATGCCTCGCTTGCGGCACCGACATCGGAGGCTGCAAAGGCAAGTGGTGCCTGGACTCTTCGTATTCTTTACGAGCCGCTTGTATTTTTCATATGGCTGGGTGCGGTGTTGCTTATCGTGGGTGGTGGCTTGTCTCTTTCTGATCGGCGACTACGTGTGGGTGCGCCACGGCGCACGAAATCCGTGCCGGTCGGCTCGGTTCCGGCGGAGTAAGCTATGTCTCGCATGATTGCACTTGTGCCGCTGTTGATCGCAGTCGTTGTTGGCGCCTTCTTTTTGTGGGGACTGGACCCTGACAGGAACCCCAACGCGATCCCATCGGTTCTTATTTCGCAGCCGGCACCCGATTTTGACCTGGTTCAGGTGGAAGGGTTGGACGTCCCCGGTTTCTCGCGGGCGGACCTGACCGGGAATGATGGACCGGTTGTGGTGAATGTCTTTGCATCCTGGTGCGTGCCCTGCCGCGCAGAGCACTCTGTTTTGACGGGTTTCGTCGAGCGGGACGGCATTCGTTTGTTCGGTATCAACTACAAGGATAAGCCGGCTGATGCCGCCGCCTGGCTGAAAGAACTGGGCAATCCCTATGAACGGATTGGTTCGGATTTTTCAGGGCGGGCCGGAATTGAATGGGGGATTTCAGGTGTCCCTGAAACCTTTATTGTGGGCCCCGACGGGACCGTGCTTTACCGCTATGTAGGGCCGGTCGTCGGTGACAAGGCGATCAAAACATTTACCAAGGCACTGGTACAAGCCCAGGCCTTGAAAGAGGGGCAAAGCTGATGCGGATATTTCTGGTCTTGGTCGTGATGATTGCGGGGCTGGCCTCGACAGCGTTCGCGGTCGAACCCGATGAAATGCTGGACGACCCGGTTCTGGAAGCCCGGGCGCGCGTTATTTCAAAGGATCTCAGATGTGTGGTTTGTCAAAACCAGGACATCGACAGTTCCAACGCAGGGGTGGCCCGCGATCTGCGGCTTTTGGTCCGCGAACGTCTGGTGGCAGGTGATGATAACACCGAGGTCGTGGCCTTTATTCAGGCGCGCTACGGCGATTTTGTCCTGCTCAAGCCGCCCTTTAAACCTGAAACATACGTGCTTTGGATCGCACCATTTGTGTTGGCCGGCACAGCATTGATCTTTGGTCTGCTCATTCTGTCCAGAAGCCGCCGCAAATCTGGCAAAACACTAAGCACCGAAGAAGAGGCGCAAGTTGATTTGTTCCTGGCAGAACATCGTAAGAGGACCGCAGAATGATGTGGACGATTATTCTTATTCTGGCGATCGTAGCGGTGCTTGTCGTTCTTTTGCCCCTTGTCATGCGAAAGAAAAGCGCGGTCCTGGCGCGCGATGTCATTCCCGCTGTGCTTGTGGATCAACTGGACGAGGTCAAACGCGATCTGGATCGCGGCGTGATATCGCCCGCCGAGGCATCAGGGGCAGAGGTGGAAATCAAGCGGCGCATATTAGCGGCGTCACGGGGTATGTCGCGCGTCGAGGCACCCAAAACTGACGAGGGCCGGGTCCTGATACTTGTCGCGGCACTGTTCGTTCCTGCGTTGGCATTCGGCTATTATGCGGCATATGGATCGCCGGGTACGGCAAGCCTGACAATCGCAGACCGGGCGGCGGCACAGGCGGATGCGCAGGAAGTGGTCGCATTGACCCAGAAACTATATGACCGGCTAACCAGCGACCCCGAGGGCGGTCCGTCCGAAGGCTGGCAATTACTGGGGCAGACTTACATGCGCATGGGCCGTTTTGATCAGGCCGCAGAAGCGTTTGAAACGTTGTCTGGTCGCGAAGACGCCACATCTGCCACCTGGTCGATGCTGGCCGAGGCGCTGATCAGTGCTGATCAGGGCGTGGTGTCCCCACGGGCTGACGCGGCTATCGACAAGGCAATTGAACTGGATTCCGAAAATCCGGCAGGGGCCTTTTACAAAGCCATGTCACTGGCCCAGACCGGTGACGAGGCTGGCGCACATGATCTGCTTGTGTCACGCCTGCAGGCCTCTGACGGCTCTGCGCCCTGGATCGAGGTTTTCGTGGCCGAAGCGAACAGGATCGGGTCCGCAATTGGCCGCGAGCCGCTGGATATGAACGACATCGCCACATCTGGACCCGCACGCCCAGGACCGTCAGCCGCCGATGTTGCAGCGGCCCAGGATATGAGCGAGGCTGAACGATCAGATTTTATCCGATCGATGGTCGAACGTCTGGCAAGCCGACTTGAAGATGAACCCGATGATCTGGAGGGCTGGCTGCGTTTGGCGAACGCATACACGGTACTTGACGAGCGCGCGCAGGCCATAGCTGCCTATGAAAAAGCGGACGCACTTCTTGCAGATGCACCGGCTGATGATGCACAAAGAAAGCAGATTCGGCAGGCATTGGAAGAGTTGAAGGGATAAGATTTTGAAAAGACGTGATTTTATTGGAAGCGGTTTGGCAATCTCTGTTGCAGGCGGTATCGCCGCCCCGGCAATTGCCCAGGATAGCCGCATTCGACAATTTGAATTGCCCGAAGAACAGTTGCCGCGCGAAGTCCGCCTCAAGGCCAAATTTGAACCCTACGAGCTTCATCTTGATCCCGGCCAGTTTGCGCTTTACTGGACGCTGCCCAAAAAGAAAGCGATCCGTTATACGGTCGGTGTTGGCCGGACCGGGCTGTACGAACCGGGTGAATTCTACGTTGGTGCAAAAAAGAAATGGCCCAGCTGGACTCCGACACCCGATATGATCAGTCGCGAGCCAGAGACCTATGAACAATTTGCCGAAGGCGTGCCCGGTGGCATCAACAACCCGCTTGGCGCGCGCGCCTTGTATCTGTTTCAGCCGGGTCGTGGTGATACCTTTCTAAGGATTCACGGGACCAATATCCCGTCAACGATTGGCCGACGGGTATCCAACGGTTGCGCAAGGCTGGTAAATTATCAGTTGATCGAGCTTTATGATAAGGTTCCGCTGCAGACGCGGGTGGTGCTGCATGAAATGGCCGGTGCGCCGCCGCCGCACAGTTAAAATCAGTTCTGAACCGGCTGCGCGATTTGTGCAGGTATCGTCGCCTGATCCAGTGCTTCTATAACAGCAGCACTGGATAGGATTTCCGATAACGCAATGCCATTGGGTGCGCCGGGGCCATAGACGACATTGAATGGTATGCCATAGCGGTTGAAGCTTTCCAAATACCGCGAGATCGCCGGATCGGGCCGTGTCCAATCGGCCTGCATCGATGTGACCCCAACCTGGTTAAGCCTTGTCGCCACCGGTTCGCGGTCAAGCACCAAAGCCTTGTTGGCCTTGCATGTCAGACACCAATCCGCAGTCACATCAACGAATACGATCTGGCCCTGGGACACAAGGCCGGCGATCTTGCTGCGGTCAAATGCCACCCAATTAATAACCTCGGCCTCTGCGGCCTTTGGTGCGGCATCCTGTGATAATGTACCCGCGGCAATCAATGGCAGCGCCAGAAAGACGATGATGCCGCTTGTGCGCAGCGGGGCAGGGGCGCGATGCCATGCCAGGATTACCAGCAAAACAACAGTCAGTGCCGCCACCGTCATTGCGCTGCCTGGCCCGGCAACGCCCATCAACACCCAAATAAGCCAGGCTGCGGTGACAACCAAAAGCACGCCGAGAAATATTTTTAACCCGATCATCCATGGGCCTGGTTTGGGCAGCATTGTCACCAGCTGTGGCGCTGCTGCGACGACAAGATAGGGCGCGGCAAGCCCAATTCCCAGGCTGGTGAAAACGATCACGATATCGACGCCGCTTCCCGCCAGCGCAAAGGCGATCGCAGTCCCCAGAAACGGGGCCGAGCATGGGGTTGCCATGACCGCGCCAAAGATGCCGGTCATGAAATCTGCGCCATAACCGCTGGTCCCGCCCGCCCGCGCCATGCGGGTCTGCATGGCGGATGGCAGCGAAATTTCAAACAATCCAAACAAATTGGCCGAAAAGACTGCCAGGACAACGAACATCAATGCCAGAAAGACCGGATTTTGAAATTGCAGCCCCCAGCCGACCGTGATGCCGATACGCTGAAGTGTGAACAGGATCGCGGCCAGCGCCCACATGAATACCATCACACCCGCAGCGGCGGCCAGAAACCCGGCCCTGACGGCAAGCTGGCTGCGTCCGCTTTGTTTTATGGCAGATGACAGCTTGATCGACAGCACCGGCAGAACGCAGGGCATGACATTCAGGATCAGGCCGCCCAGAACGGCAATCAGCGCAATCCAGGCAATCTGATCGATACCCGGCGCAATCTGCGCAATTGTGAAAGGCGGAACAAGCGGCGTATCGGTGAACGCGGTGGTCAACGTAAATGCGCGTCCCGGCCCGTCGGTCACGGTCAGAACAGGATCGCCGAGCGTGGTCTCATTCAACGACAGAACCGGAAATGACGCCCATAACAACCGACCGCCGTCGCCCAGGCGGATATCCGGTTTCCCAAGCGCTGTTCCAGATCCGAGTTCGGGAAAAACATCAGGATCGCCAAAGGGCGTATTGCCGCGAAGTGAAACAGTCAATTCCGTGTTATCGGCATTCAGGTTTGCCGCAAACGTATTGATGTCCGCACTGTTTTCGTCGACGGGCACGCGCGTAACGAACCGGCTGATCCGATCAGCCGATAGTTGGTCGATGCCCTCTTTTGGACCCAATGACAGGGCCAGGTCAAAATTTTGCGGCACACAAACGGTCGAGCAGGTCAGCAATGTAACGCTTGTGTTAAGAACGAAAGGTTCCCCCGGGCGCTCAAGCCGAAGCATCAGCGGAAAGACCACCTCTTTGGAATAGCCAAAGTTTTCGATCCCAAAGGCTGTAAAACGCTCGGGCGCTGGCCACAGAAATTCGACATTGGCGACGTTTTCAGACGTTGACCAGTCCACCTCGGGTGCAAAACCGACCTCTCCGGGTGAACGCCAATAGGTTTTCCAGCCCTCGCCAAGCGTCAGATCAAGGCCGGCAGAGATGGTCTGTGCGCCCTCTGTGACACCATTTTGGGCAGAGATAAGCCGGGCCGTGACGGCCGGTGATGAAAACGCAGCCGACGTTTCGGCCCAACTGGCGGAAACAGATGCACCCAAAGTCAGAACCCAAAGTGCCATCAGCAGGGCAAGCCTGAAGGGATATGTGATGATCAGCATACCTGGGTCCAGCCTTCCTTGCGTTCCAGTTCGATGATCTTTCGCATGCTCGATTCCGATATCAAACCCTGAATGACTGTGCGGCCGATCACCATTGCGGGGGTGCCGATAAACCCGAAAATTCGCGCCAGCGCGGCGGTCTGGTCGATTTCGAGCTGCACGCCCTGGCCATTCATATCCGAAATCAGACGCGCTTGATCAACCCCAATCGAGTCAGAAAGTGCGACCAGATATTCCGGCGTAGTCTGAAATGCAGTGGTCATCAGTCGTTCAGAAAACTGCACATATGCGCCCTGCCGTTTCGCAGCCAGCGCCGCCCTGGCGGACAGTAACGACGCGTCGCCAAGCAATGGCAGTTCGTGCCATTCGATCCGCAATCGCGGTCCAAGTTCAGCGCTCAGTTCAGAAAGTCTCTTGGTGAGAATCCGGCAATAAGGACAATTATAGTCAGAAAACGAAGCGATCGGGACGACATCGGAATTGGTTTCAAATTGACCGTACAAGGCCCCACAAATGTTGTCGCGCACTTCGGACTCTGTGATAAGTGGGGCAGGTTTGGCGACGGGACCGTCCAGACCGACCCAGGGGTTCGAGCTTGCCGAATATAGCCCCCCGGCAATTCGCCGGAAGCCGACCGGATCATCTATGGCTTCGAAATCCGGTAGCGGTTCAAAGTAAGCGCGCGCATAGCGATACGCCGGGATGCCAATTGTGGCGGCGGCGGCGGTGCCTATGAAGGTCCGTCTTTTCATAGATCTGGGTCTCTCATGGTTGGTGGCGTAGTGTCGGACACCAGAAATCCAACCCGGCCATCGTCACAGGAAACCGATTGAACCCTTTGGGGTATCGCCGTGTCTGCGCGACATCCCTGCGCAACGGCAGGGGGCAAATTCCTGGACGAAAGGGTGACGCCGCCAGGGTTAAGACATTGAGCGACCGAAGCCGCGCATCCACTGAGCGCGAGACTTGATGCACCAACTACAAAGTTTCTGCGCTTGTTGTTCAAATCAAATTGCCGACCTTTTGGTAATGGCCGCCTCTTTATCCGCAAACATTGGGATCATCAGCGCCTGACACTCTTTTTCAGGCTCCTTGCGGCCCGGCTTGCCCAACATATGGTACCCAACAACGTGCAATGCGCTGAGGATCAGAAGTGGCGCGAAAATACCCGTACCGGCCCAAATATCTGCGTTTTTGGCATCAATCAGAACAAATGCGGCAATAATCGAAAGCATTATGGCACAACCGACCATCAATCCGAAATGCAACAGTTTTAACTTGCCAGCGAGGGCAGATTTTGTATTTTGATGCATGCGTTCTCCGAAAGGGCGAAATTCGAGCCTATTTGCCACCTTCTTGCACGGCAAGGTCAAGGATACATTTAGATACAAATATCACAGCTTTGTCAGGTTGCTACGGCCCGAACTTCGGGTAAGGAAAGTTCACCAGTTCCAATGCAACGATCTTAGGAAGTAAACATGGACGTTAACAAACGCCAAAAAACCAACCGACGTGATCTGATCCTTGGGGCCAGTGCGCTAATTGCGATGCCTGGTATCCTGCGTGCGCAGGCCGCCGGTCCTGTGCGGCGCAATATCTCTTCTTTTATACTCCATGACTGGAAAGATCACTTTGATCGTATCGGCAAGGGTATTTTGCTGTCTGACACCAACACGATGGTCCTGCAACACTGGACTGCGGATGGCGAAATGCGTCTTTACCCGACATCGGTTCCGCTGAGCGATCAGTTGACCCGCCGTGGCTATACCGAAGTGGTCGAGAAACGCGAAAACCCGGGCTGGGCACCGACGCCTGCCATGCGCAAGCGCAATCCGGAATGGCCAGCCTATGTCAAAGGCGGTGATCCGATGAACCCGTTGGGGACCCGTGCGCTGTATTTGTCATGGCAATATTATCGCATTCATGGCACTCAGGACACGCGAAAAATCGGACGCAAGTCCTCTAACGGATGTATCGGCCTTTTCAACGAGCAAATTGAAGAAGTGTACGACCGGGTACCTGTCGGTACGCAAGTCAAGCTTATCTGACAGGCCATACGCCTTTCGAAGAAAAGGGAACTTTATGAATTACTCGGGACTATTGGTCGGCGGCGTATTTGTCGCTGGCTTGGTTGTTTTGGGCTGGCAAAGCCTGCAAAATTCTCCTGTCACACAAAGTCGCGGCATGGTGCCCGAAGATACCAGCGGGATCGAAGCGGGCGCCCCTATCGCCTCGGTGCGGATTCCGGCCGCGTTTTCCACTGATGCACAAATCGGAAAACGTGTATTCGAAGCGAAATGTGCTGTCTGCCATGGCACGAACGCGGCCGGGCAGAACGGCGTCGCGCCACCATTGGTCAACGACATTTACCGACCCGGTCATCACGGTGACGGTGCGTTCGTATATGCGGCCAGAAATGGTGTTCAGTCGCATCACTGGAATTTTGGAAACATGCCACCGATTGAAGGTTTGACCGATGCGGATGTGCGATATGTTGCGCGCTATATCAGGGAACTTCAGCGCGAAAACGGCATCAACTGATGGGGCTGGCGGGCAGGTTTGTGACCGCGCCCCGGTGCCTGTCAATCATGCAAACCCCGGACCGCCCGGAAACACGTGTGCGCGATGATCGGATCCAATCCGCATTTTGCACCACTGAAAACGACAGGGTCCCGGACCGTCGGTCGGGCCGGACCCGAAAACCTTATCTCGTCAGCCCTTGTTCCGGTTGACCAGATGGCCAACGGGGTCATGTGACCCGTCACAAGGAACCAGTCGAAATGGACCAGACACGACGAAAATTGTTGCAGGCAGGCAGCGCGGCCGGATTTTTGATGGCGGCCCCGCGTGTCGGGTTTGCGGGCGCGCATGCGGCGACCGCCATGACCGCGCGCACGGCCCGGGTGCAATTGTTGCCAGCACAGTATTCCGCGACAGAAATCTGGGGATATGACGGTGAGCTGCCCGGCGCGATTATCCGTGTAAAGCAAGGCGAACGGATCAGACGCCGTTTCGTCAATGATCTGCCCCAGCCCAGTTCTGTGCACTGGCATGGCCTGCGCATTGACAATGCAATGGACGGTGTTGCCGGGCTGACGCAGCCGGCGGTCCCTACCGGCGACAGTTTTGACTATGACTTTGTGGCCCCCGACGCCGGCACATTCTGGTTTCATGCCCATAACCGGTCTGTCGAACAAGTGGCGCGCGGCCTGTACGGCGCGTTGGTCGTGGACGAACGAATTGCCCCTGACGTCGACCGGGACGAGGTCCTTATGCTGGATGACTGGCTGATAGACCCCGAAACCGCGCAGATCGAAACAAATTTTGACGCGGCGCATAATCGCAGCCATGCCGGTCGGCGCGGAAATTTCGTGACGACCAACAGTCAGTATAATCTGGCATATGATGTAAAACAAAATGAACGGTTGCGTTTGCGCCTGATCAACACCGCCAATGCGCGGATATTTGAACTGGGCCTGAGTGGGCTTGACGGATGGGCACTTGCCTATGACGGAATGCCGCTCGCTGCGCCGGAAAAAATCGAGGGTGCATTATTGTTGGGGCCGGGCCAACGGGTGGATCTTTTTGTGGATGTCACGGCGGCGGCGGGGGAAACGGCGTATCTGCTAAGGGTGGACGACGGGCAAGAATATTCGCAGGCGGCATTTCGGGTGGCCGGTACGGGCGCAACCGTCCGACGCCCGACCCCCGATGCATTGCCAGCCAATCCCGGAATGGATGTTGGCGGGCTGAACAACGCGCAGCAGTTTGATCTGACGATGGAAGGCGGCGCGATGGGGCGTCTGGATGCGGCTGTCCTGAACGGCGAACGCAAGAGTTTTCGCCAACTGGTCAGTGCCAACCAATTCTGGGCGTTTAACGGGGTCATTGGTATGACCGATGAACCGCTTGGCAATCTGGCCCGTGGTCAGACCGCCCGCGTTTCAATTTTCAACGACACGTCTTTTCCCCACGCGATGCACCTGCATGGCATGCATTTTCGCGAAGTCCTTGCCGATGGTGCATTGGGACCGCTGCGCGATACGCTGCTGATGTCTGGAGGACAGACGCGCGACATCGCGTTTGTAGCCGATAATCCCGGGAAATGGCTGTTCCATTGCCATATGTTGTCGCACGCGGAATCGGGCATGATGACATGGGTGGATGTGGCATGAATCGCAAATTGGTAATAAGTGGGATCGTTCTGGCCGCACTGGCGGTCGCGATCGGTTTTTTTGTCCGTCCGGGTGGTGGTGGCAGCAACGTCACCGGATCTTTCCCGCCCCCAGATATCGCAATGGGCGAGGCCTTGTATGCGCAAAGCTGTGCGGTCTGTCACGGCAAGAACCTGGAAGGCCAGCCAAACTGGCAGTCAGCCGGTCCCGATGGCAAATTGCCGGCACCGCCGCATGACGCGTCGGGCCATACTTGGCACCACGATGACGGTGTTCTGTTTTCCTATACCAAGCTTGGCGGCCGGCAACTTTTGGCGGATCAGGGCATGGACTTCAACAGCGGAATGCCTGCATTTGGTGACCAGTTGAGTGATCAGGAAATTCGGAACATAATAGGGTTCATCAAATCGACCTGGCCCGAGCGCCAGCGGCAGGAACAGGCTGAACGCACTCGGTTTGCTTTGGAACAGGAAGGAAACTGAAATGAAACTCAAATCATTATGTCTGGCGGTTTTTCTGGGTGCAGTGACGCCATTGGTATCCGCCGCCCAGGATATTGACGAAGCGCGCATTCGCGAGCTGGTGCTGGATACGATCCGCGAAAACCCCGGCATCGTGATGGAAGCCGTGGCCATACTGGAACAACGACAAGCGGCTGCACAGGCGCAGGCAAAGAACGAAGTGCTGAGCAATCAACGCAGTTTGCTGGAACGCGACCCGAATGCACCTGTTCTGGGCAATCCGGATGGCGACGTGACCATCGTCGAGTTTTTCGACTATAACTGCCCCTATTGCCGTCAGGTGAAACCAGAGGTCCAGGCCCTGCTGGCAAGTGATCCCAACATCCGGCTGGTTTATCGGGAATGGCCCATTTTGGGCGAGGGATCGGTTTTTGCTGCCAGAGCGGCGCTGGCATCACGAGAGCAGGGAAAATACGAAGAGTTTCATTGGGCGATGATGGAACTAAAGGGGCGGGCCGAAGAGGCCTCGGTCATGCGCATCGCTGACGATATCGGGCTGAATCTGGCGCAACTGCGCCGGGACATGAATGCGCCCGCTATCGACGAACATATCGCGACATCGATGCAACTGACAAAGTCACTTGGATTTAATGGCACCCCATCTTTTGTCATCGGTCAGGCACTGGTGCCGGGGTTTGTCGAAAAGGAAAAATTCGTCGAACTTGTGGCGCAGACTCGCGCCCTTGCCGAATAACGCCGCGGCGGTCTGACGCGACCGAATGCCCGATCGGACATTATCGCACTGACGTCTGTGTTGAATTGGTTGGCGGAAACGATTGACCCGGTTAACCGTGTCCGCCGGTTCTGTGCCTGACGGCACCTGATCGTTGCCCCGGCACGACCAATACCATTGGATCGCCGAACGCAGATGGCGATATTTTTCGTTTCATATTAAGGGGTGACGGACACCATGCGGCTGCTGAGCGCATGGTGTCCAATATGTCAGGCTGCGACCGCTTGGGCGTCATACCCGGCATTCTTGATCACTGTGCCAAGGTCGACCGATGACAGCGCGCTTGCGACCGTCACCCGGTGGCTGGCCAGATCGCAATCCACTTTTGCGCCTGGATCGACGGCTTGGATGGCCTTTTCGATGGCCGATGTGCAGTGCCCACAACTCATTTCGGGGACAATAAATTCCATTTTGTTATCTTCTCCGTAGTTTATTCGCTACAGATGGACCTTCCAGTTAGGGGAAGGTCAAGCGAAAAGACGCGAAAAAGCGATATTGTTTTTGGCGGCCTCGCTGCGCAGCGATGTGTCTGGGACCGCAACACGCCCGATTGCAATGTTCAACTGTCCGTCCGCTGGCCCAGCTCAGGACTCTCGTTGACGAAACAATCAATATTCAAAGATGCTTGCGGCCACTTGTTCATGTGGCCTTTACGGAAATTGCACGCCTTGGCGGTTCAGGGTGACGCGATAGATCGACGTGGTTGCGGTGATATAAAGTTCGTGCTTGGCGCGACCGCCAAAGCAGACGTTGGATACCAGTTCGGGCACCAGAATTTTTCCCAGGACTTCGCCATCTGGCGAGATGCAATGCACGCCATCACCGGCAGAGGACCAGATATTGCCGTCGGTATCCAGCCGGAAACCATCGGAACAACCGGGCGTAATGGTGTGAAATACTTCACCCCCGCCAAGAGGCCCATCCTCGGGCACGTCAAAGACCCGGATATGCTGCGGATCGTCGCTGAAAATACGGCCGGTATCGGCCATGTACAATCTGGACTCGTCGGGCGAAAATGCCAGTCCGTTCGGGCAGTTTCCATCCGTGACCATCGCGTCGATTTGTCCGCTGCGCGGGTCGACGCGATAGAGGTTGCAGGGCAGTTCCTGTTCGGCGGCAAAACCTTCGTGATTGGTCATGATGCCGTAATGCGGATCACTGAACCAGATCGTTCCGTCCGACTTTACCACGACATCATTGGGCGAATTCAGCCGCTTGCCCTGGAAACTATCGGCAATGACCGTAATTGCACCATCATATTCAGTCCGCGTTATCCGCCGTGTGCCATGTTCGCAAGACACCAAACGTCCCTCGCGGTCGCGCGTATGTCCGTTGGCATAGTTTGACGGTTGCCGAAAAGCGGTGACACCATTACCGGGGGTCCATCGCATGATGCGATTGTTGGGAACGTCCGAAAACAGCAAACATCCCGTATCGCCGAACCAGACCGGGCCTTCGGCCCAGTCAAACCCGGTGGCAAGTTGCTTTACCGGTGCGTTCCAAAGGACATATGCACCAAAATCGGGATGATAGACTTCATAAAATGACATCGTGCGCCTCCGGCCTTTTCATATCTGCATGTTATCGATACCTTGAGCCAAATTCAACAAGCCATGCAAACGCGGAGTATCCCGGATGGACGTCACTGTCGCCACCAAAAATCTCTCGCATCAGGCGGTTATGGCGATGCTGGCCGGGTCCGTGAAAAAGGCCGATGAAATCGATCAGCCACAATGTATCGTGGTGGTGGATGCGGGCGGTGTCCCGCTGGGTGAACTGCGCATGACCGGTGCCAAATATCTCAGCCGTAAATCAGCGCGCGCCAAGGCCCGCACTGCCGCCTCTATCGGGGCGCCATCACATGCGATCCCGGAATCCGTGCGTGCGGCAATTGCAGCCGCGACCGGTGGTGATGTGACCGGCCTGACCGGTGGGCTGCCGATTCTGATCGATGGGGTATTGTTGGGTGGTATCGGCATTGGTTCTGGTGCCCCGGCGCAAGACCTGGCGGTCGCCAACGCGGGATTGGCCGCCATCGGGGCGCAGGAATTCACATCAGACTAGCGTTTTGCCCGGTCTCGTCGCGCACGTGCCTGATATAGCGCGGGTTCAGAACGCGATTTGAACTTTCATGGCGCGGCTGCGATCTGATGCCAGCTCAAATCCGGCCTTGGCATCGTCGATCGACACCGTGTCGGTGATCAGCGGTGTCACGTCAATCAAACCTTTCTGCATCAGTTTGACGCCGGTAAAGAATTCTGCGTGGAAGCGGAATGAACCGCGCAATTGCAGCTCTTTGGCGGTCATTGTCTGAACTGGCAGTTGCATGTCGCCGCCAAGCCCCAACTGCATGATGATGCCACCGGGGCGCAGGGCCGCGATACCGCCGGCCAACGCATTTGCGACGCCGCTGCATTCGAACAAAACGTCGAAATGGCCCTTGTCAGCCTCGAACGCGGTCAACAGTTCGGGTGAGGTCGCAATGTTGATGGTGGTGTCCGCACCATTGTTTGCAGCCATCGCCAATGTGAAATCGGACAGATCGGTAACGACGATTTCGGTGGCACCAGAGCGTCGCGCGGCCAGAATGCAAAGCATGCCTATAGGCCCGCATCCGGTGATCAGAACCCTTTTGCCCAGCAAATCGCCAGCGCCCCTGGCCGCATGCAGACAGACGGCCAAAGGCTCGGCCATGGCGGCCTGGGCCGGGGTCAGTCCGTCGGCCGGGGCACATTGGGTCGCGTCGGCCACCAGCACCTGACGGAAGGCGCCCTGAATATGGGGAAACGGCATGGCCGAGCCGTAAAACCGCATGTTCAGGCAATGGTTGTACATCGCCTGGTGGCAGTATTTGCAGGCGTGGCACGGGCGCGACGGCGACACCGCGACCAACTGGCCTTTGCGCAGGCCGGTAACGCCCTGACCAAGCTGGGTGATATGTCCGGCCACCTCGTGGCCCAGAACCATCGGTTCCTTCAGGCGTACCGTGCCAAATCCGCCGTGCTGATAATAATGCAGGTCAGAACCACAGATCCCACCTGCGGCCATGCGGATTTGCACCTGTCCTGGTCCGGGTTCGCTTTCGGACTGTTCCTCGATCCGCAGATCCCTGGCGTCGTGAATTACAATCGATTTCATCCAGGCCTCACAATACCGGTGTCAAAAGATCCTGACCGGCGAAATGCGCGGACAGGTTATCGCGAACAAGTTTGCCCATTGCTTTGCGGGTCTCAACCGTACCCGAGGCATGGTGCGGTTGCAGTAACACATTGTCCAGCTGCAGAAAACGCGGGTTCAGCGCAGGTTCGCCTTCGAATACGTCCAGCGCGGCCGATCCCAGGGTCCCGTTTTCCAACGCGTCCAACAGCGCCGTTTCGTCGATATTGGAAGCGCGCGAAATGTTGATCACCATGCCATCTGGTCCCAGCGCGGCAATCACGTCCGCGCCAACAATGTGATGGGTCGCGGCCGAGGCGGCAAGCGTCACAAACAGATAATCAGCATGGGCGGCCAGTGCCACGGGATCGGCAATGAACGTCCAGTCCGGCGCATAGTCCTTGGCGGCGATGTCGGAATAGGCGATATCCATGTCAAAACCGGCCAGCCGCTTGGCGACTTCGTAGCCGATCCGCCCCAGCCCCAACACACCGACCTTGGCCTCGTGCACCCGGCGTTTCAGCGGGTACAGCCCCTTGGAATTCCAACTGCCGTCGCGCACCCATGTTTCTGCGCCGACCATACCGCGCGCCTGGGCAAGCATCATCGCAACCCCCAGATCGGCCACATCCTTGGTCAGTACATCCGGCGTATTGGTGACACGAATATTGTGGTCGCGGCAGGCATCCAGGTCGACGGCGTCAAACCCGACGCCATAAACCGAAACAATTTCCAGATTCGGACAGGACTCGATCAATGCGCGATCTGCGCCCAGTTCGCCACGTGTGGCGATCCCGCGGATTTTCGGGCCGATGGATGACAGCAGGGCGGACGGGTCGGATGCTGCAAAATACTTATGTATTTCAAATGCTTCCTCCAGTGGGCCCTGATCCCAGTCCGGGTAAGGGCCAATTTGCAAGATTTCAGGTTTGGACATATTTTGGCCCCGTGTTGACAATTATTGTTATCGATAACATAAATGAGGAAGTCACAGTTTGTCTAGTCAATTTGAAGGAAGCTGCTAATGCCCACCGGTACTGGGATGTTCGCCCTGAATGGAAAGACCGCACTTGTCACCGGATCCTCGCAGGGGATCGGTTTCGCGCTGGCCAAGGGCCTTGGACAAGCTGGGGCAAAGATCGTGCTGAACGGGCGCGACACCGCGAAACTGGCGGGCGCTGGCGAAACCTTGCGCGCAGAAGGTGTCGACGTGCGGGAACTTGCGTTCGACGCCACCGATAACGCCGCCGTGGCAGCCGCGATTGACGATTTCGAGGCCAGCCAGGGCGCGATCGACATCCTGATCAACAACGCCGGCATGCAGCACCGCACGGTGCTCGAGGACTTTCCTGCTGACATGTTCGAACAGATGTTGCGCACAAATATCATGACCGTCTTTAATGTCGGTCAGGCCTGCGCGCGGCACATGATCAAACGTGGGGCCGGGCGCATCATCAATATTGCCAGCGTGCAGACCGCGCTCGCCCGACCTGGCATCGCGCCTTATACCGCCACCAAAGGGGCGGTTGCCAACCTGACCAAGGGGATGGCAACGGACTGGGCCAAACATGGCCTTAACTGCAACGCGATTGCCCCCGGTTATTTTGACACCCCACTGAATGCCGCACTGGTCAGTGACGCGGATTTTTCTGCATGGCTAGAAACCCGAACACCGGCTGGTCGCTGGGGACAGGTCGAAGAACTGGTCGGGGCGGCCATTTTTCTGTCATCGGACGCGTCCACATTTGTGAACGGTCATACACTTTTTGTCGACGGTGGGATCACGGCCTGTTTGTGATGAAACATTACGTGGTCATGGGGGTGTCGGGATGCGGCAAGTCGTCGGTCGGTGCCGCAGTGGCCGCACAGATCAACGCGCAATTTGTCGATGCCGACGATCTGCACCCGCGTTCAAACATCGAAAAAATGGCGCGCGGCGAACCACTGAACGATACCGACCGGCACCCATGGCTGATCGCGGTCGGGCGGCAGATGGTCGGGGCGACAACGCCGATGATCGTGGGCTGCTCGGCACTCAGGCGCGTCTATCGTGACATCATCAGGCAAGAGGCGCACGCACCCGTCTGTTTTTTGCATCTGAAAGGCAGCCGCGCGGTTTTAGAGACTCGGATGCAAAGCCGGCCGGGGCATTTCATGCCGCCGTCACTGCTGGACAGCCAGCTTGAAACCCTTGAACCGCCGCAGGCGGATGAAGACGCAATTGAAATTGATATTGATCAGCCGTTCGACCATTTGGTCGCCGCGTCGGTCGCACGGATGTCGGAGACACGCAAATGACGGTAAAAGTCGCTTTGATCGGGGCAGGGGCAATGGGGGGTGCGATTGGCACCCGTCTGGTTGAAACAGGCAATGACTTGACGGTTTTCGATCTGGACAGGGAAAAAGTGCAGGCACTGGTGGACAAGGGCGCCAAAGCCGCCGGTTCAGCCGCCGAGGCCGCATCGCGCAGCGATTATGTGATCACCAGTCTGAATGCCGCCAGGATTATCGATCTTGCCGTGTTTGGTGACGGCGGCGTCGCTGATGGTGCCAGGCCCGGCACGATTATCATCGACATGTCCTCGATCGATCCCGAATCCACAAAGGCGCTGTCGGCCAAGGCCGCCGAAAAGGGTCTGCGTTGGGTCGATAGCCCGCTTTCTGGCGGTGCGCCCAAGGCCCTGAAGGGTGAGCTGACATTGATGGCGGGCGGCGCGGCGCAGGACGTCGCTGACGCGCATAATGTGCTGAAATACGTGGCGTCGAACTATACACATATGGGGCCATCGGGTGCCGGTCAGACAACGAAACTGATCAATCAGGTGCTGTGCGGCTTGGGTTTTATCGCCGTCGCCGAAGCGACGCAGTTGGCACTGGATGCGGGCGTGGATGCCGCCAAAATCCCGCAGGCGCTAAAGGGTGGGCGCGCGGACAGCGCGTTGTTGCAGGAATACATGCCCAGATTTGTCACCAAGGATTATCGCCGTACGGGTCGCATCGACAACATGGTCAAGGATCTGAACGGCGCGCAGGATCTGGCGCGTCAGACCAACACCGCAATGCCGTTGACGGCAGCCTGCGCCGAAATCCACCGCATGCTGACTGCCGCCGGTCTGGGTGGCGAAGATCAGGCCGCAGTCATGGAATTTTTCAAGGGACCCGATAAGGAGAAGTTCGGATGATTACACGTTTGGCGCTATTTGAAGGCAGCGTTCACGCAGGTCAGACCGGCGCATTTCGCAGCGCCGTATTGGACCGTCTGGTGCCATTGTGGAAGCAGTTTCCGGGCAATATCGACGTCCGTGTCATGTTCAGCGACGACCGCGATCCGGGTGCGCCCGCGTTTCCGCTGATACTGGCGGTGACATATCCCGACAAGGCCACGATGGAATCCGCCCTGGACAGTGCGGCGCGGCATCAGTCCAAAGAGGTGACGGGTGAAATCGTCAGCGCATTTTTTGATGGCCGGATTCACCATCATGTGACGCAACTGAATACGTTCAGGGCCTGAGCGATGGCAATTGGTCGTTTGACAGGTTTTTCGGGTCAATCATGGTCGAGCCGGACAAACTGGCAGCCGGTTTCGTGGCATTTGTTGAGCAGTCGACAAAAACGCTATAGTCGCCGGGGGACATCCCAAAGATATCCAGGAAAACCAGACGGATGACCGGGTAAAGATGGCTAAACCACCGAAAATGACAGATATTGCCAAGGCCGCAGGCGTTTCGCCGATGACGGTTTCGCGGGCATTTCGCCAGGACACGTCGGTTGGCAAAAAGACCCGCGACAAGATTCTGCGCATTGCTGAAAATCTGGGCTATGTCTTTGACAGTACGGCCTCGAATTTGCGCTCTCAGCGCACCGGGTTTGTCGCCGTCACCATTCCGTCGCTGAACAATGCCAACTTTGCCGACACGGTGCGGGGATTGAACGAAACACTGCTGGAGTACGGGCTGCAAATCCTGCTGGGCTATACCAATTACAAGGTTGAAAACGAAGAGCACTTGATCGAACAGTTGCTGCGCCGGCGACCCGAAGCGATCGTTGTCACTGGCGGTCGTCACACCCGGCGGGCCCGTCGTTTACTGGAAAATGCGGGCATCCCCGTTGTCGAAACATGGGATATTCCGCAGGACCCGATTGGCCATATTGTGGGGTTCTCGAACGCAGACGCGATGTCGCAGATGGTGGAACACCTGCATGATGTCGGGGCGCGGCGGCCGACCTTTATCGGCGGCGACGACAACGGCGACACACGGGGCGCGGACCGGCGCCAGGGGTTTGTTGCAGCGGCGCAGGCGCTGGGGCTGGACTATCACTTGTTGTCGCTGGGTGCGCCACCGGTTTCGATGCGCGAAGGCGCGCGCGCCATGGGCGAAATCCTTGATGCACAGGACGGCACAGATGCCGTGGTTTGTGTTTCTGATCTGGCGGCATTTGGCGCGCTGAGCGAATGCCAGCGGCGTGGCGTCAAAGTGCCCGAGGACATGTTGATCGCCGGATTCGGTGCGTTTGATATATCGGACATCTCGACACCGGCGATTTCGACCATTGATGCGCATGCCTACGAGATTGGTGCCACATCCGGTGCGCTGTTGGCCGGTCTGTTGCGGGGCGATCCGCCGATCCCGAACACACCGACAATCACCCGGCTTAGTCCGGCGCTGAAAGTGGCCCGTTCAACCAGTGCGAAAATGTGATCCGGCCCCATCGCCGGGGCCGGATCGCGTTTTTTACCAGGTGTCCTTAGCGGCTAAGGGCACCAACACCGGAAAAGCGGAACGCCTCTTTTTCCAGGGCGTCGATTTCGTCAGCGCTTAGCTGATCATGGGCCACGGTGATCCGGCCCAGAAACACCAGCGGCAATTCGTCATTGCGCTTTTCAAGATCGGCACGGATCGCTTCGGCAGTCGCTGCGCCCACGTCATCGCCCATCCGCATTGGGGTTGCGTTCAGTTCGCCCCGGCGAATGGCATCCAGTTCCAGACCGGTGCCACCCCAGCCCGTTGAAAAGACGTCCTTTTCTTTGCCCATCGAAACTTGCGCTTCAACGCTGCCCATGGCCATCGCGGTGTTGGCATTATGGATGACAGTTGCTTCGGGATAGGCCTGCATGATCAGGCTGGTACCATCAAAGCCGCCTTCGCGCTGGTATTCGCCATAATGCTCGTATGCTGTCGTCCAGCCGCCTTTTTCTTCGACGCATGACTTGAAATCGCCCGAACGTTGATCGTCGGTGATCCCTGGAATGCCCCGGTTCATTGCCATGGTAATCCCGTTACCAAGCCGTCCCAGCATATAGTCGCACATCACCAGCGCCCCGGCTGCTGACGAAAAGTCGAACCACAGATCGGGTTGATTTTCGAGGTATTTCAGCGGTGTATGGAACGCCCAGACATAGGTGCTGAAACCATCCGTGCCCGACAGCTTGTCGATATTGTCACCCTGGATCGCCAATTCGGACGGGCCAAAGATCACGTAATCATAAAGATCGGCGTCCTGCGCGACCTGATTGGCATAGGTCGATTGCAACGAATGTTCGATCTGGCGGCTGGCAAATTCGGTCGCTTCGTATTTGATCCCCAGTTGATCCAGACGTTTGGTCAGCGCCAGAAAGTTGCGCGCCCAGAAATCCGAGGTGTCCGCCGACGGATAGATCAATGCGATCTGGATTGGTGCATCCATCATGCCCGTATACGGCACCGCCGGTGCACCGACGACTGCCTGCAGGGCCTCAAGCTTGCCCTCTGCATTGACTTCGCCGGGCACCCAGTATGTGCGGTCGGCGATGCCTGGCAGTTCCATAAGCGGCAGGTTGGAGTGGCTTTCAGCCCATCCGGCACCTGCCCATAAAAGGCTTGTGGCCATTAATGTAGTTGTTAAAGTTTTCATCTTGGGTCCTCCCTCTGTTTCAGTTGTGTGGAGCCACGGTGCGCGCGGGCCTGCATGCCCGCCGCACCACTCCGATTGTACGGCTTGTTCAACCGCTTGGTGCCGGGTCTCCGGCTAACAGTGCCCCGATCGCTAGCAATCCGATAAGCACACCAATCAAGGCCGCGCTAAAGCGCAGCAATTTCTGTCCTTCGGGCGTCGATAACCCGGCGAATATTCCTTTGGAGCCGTCGCGATCCGCCTTTTGCATCCAGGTATAAAGTGCGACCGAACTTACGATGACCACACCCGAGGCCACTGACTGCCAGAAGAACTCGATCCGCAAAGTCACCAGTGCATTGATCATCATCGACAACAGCAGAACGCCTGCAAACGATCCGATCATGGATGCGCGCCCGCCAAACAATGATGTCCCGCCGACGACCACGGCCGCGATCACATGCAAATTGAAATAGGGGGCCGATGTCGCCTGAATGGCGTTCAGTTTGCCGGTCAGCATCACCCCGGCCAGTGCCGCCGCAGCACCCATCAGAACATAAGCATAGATCTTGTGCCGGTTGACGGCGATGCCGGTCATCTCGGCGGCGTCCGGGTTGGAACCGATGGCAACCGTGTAGCGGCCAAAATATGTTTTGCGCAGTATCCAGTAACCGCCGATCATCGTCGCGATACCGATGATCACGGGGATCGGTATGAAACCGGGGATCTGGCCACGACCGATATCCGTGATCAGATCCGGAAAACGTGCCAGCACCAGGCCTTTGGCAATGACCAGCGCCAGCCCGCGATAGACCAGATCCATTGCCAGTGTGCCGATAAGATCAGGCACCCGAAACTTGGTGATGACCAGCCCGTTGATCAACCCCATCAGGCCGCCCAGGGAAATGGCGATTGGCACCGCCAGCCAGGCCGGAAATCCGTATTGTTTGATCAGAAATGCCATGGCGATCGCCGAAAGTGCGGCAATCGAACCGATCGACAGGTCGATACCGCGCTGGGTGATGACAAACGTCATCGCCATGGCCATCGGCATATACAGTGCGGCGTCAAGCAAGATCAGGTTGAGGTTTGATAGGCGGAAATACCGGGCCGGTTCAACGACCCCCATGAAAAGCAGAATGGCCAGGATCATCACCATCGGACCGATGATGGCCAGATAGGGCTCTGCGCGTTCGCGCAGGGTAATTTGTTCAATGTTTGTTGCTGAGGTTGTCATTTTTGTTTCCTTACGCCGCTTCTTCGGCGCCGACGATCAGGCCAAGCACTTCTTGTTGCGTACTGTCATGTGTTTTCACCACGCCCGCGCAGCGTCCGCGGCGCTGCACATGGATGCGATCCGATACCTGAAACACATCGTCCAGCGAGTGGCTGATCAGGATCACCACCAGCCCCTGTTCCTTTAATGTTTCGATCAGGTTCAGGGTGCGCGCGGTTTCTTGTGGTCCAAGTGCTGCGGTGGGTTCATCCATCACCAGCACACGCAACCCTTTGTGATAGACCGCGCGCGCAATTGCGACGGCCTGGCGCTGGCCGCCTGACAGGCTCTCGGTTTGCGCATCCAGTGATTTCAGTTTCACACCCAGGCGTTCCATCAGCACGCGCTCGGTTTCGGCGCGCATACGTTTGTTATCCAGGATGGTGATGCCGGCGAATTTTGTCGTCAGTTCATTGCCCAGAAACATATTCGCCGCCGGGTCCAGATGATCGGCCAGCGCCAGCGTTTGATACACCGCATCAATACCCTGGGCGATGGAATCCGAGTGGCTGTTCAAAACCAGACCTTCGCCACCAATCGTCATCGTGCCTTCAGTGGGTTGATAAACACCGGTCAGAATTTTGATCAACGTCGATTTTCCGGCACCGTTGTCGCCAACGATTGCCAGCACTTCGCCTGCATAAGCGTCCAGATCAACATTGGATAGCGCGGTCACACCGCCAAAACGTTTGGTAATGTTGCGCATCGAGACCAGGGGGGCGTCAGTCATTTTGATGTCCTTTGATGTGGCCGCAAGGCCCTGCCATTTCGCAGGCTGGATGGTCGCGATTGGCACTGTATTGTTTCGGAATTGAAGTGGGCGACCGCCCCGACCAAAGGCCGGGGCAATCACCCGGGGAGGTGTTCTATTTGCCCCAGATATCTGTATATGCAGCCCGGTAAGGTATATCCGGATCGAATTGATTGCTGTCGCCCATGGCTTGCAAACCGTTCTGGGTCACCAATGCCGGCGAAGTCACATAGCCAGAACAAGGCGCGTCAGAAACGGCGCGGTTCAGTTCATCAATCAATTGCCAGCCCTGCAGGTTCAGCGGTTCCGCAACCGTGATCGCCTGATACTGACCGGTGCGGATACGTTGAAAGGCGGCCTCTGATCCGTCCCCTGCCGAACCTGCCTTTGGCGCACCGTCACCCTTGATTCCGGCCGCCGCAAGCGCGGGACCCATAAAGTCGAAATAAAGGTCGTTGATGGCCAGCGCGTGGGTCCATTTGCTGCCGTATTTCTGCAAAAGGCTGGTTGTCAGCGGCCCCATCCGTGACGACGTGTCCGCGATCGGCGTGTCGACATATTCCAATACCGTGCCACCCATCGCTTCGATGGTTTCTCTGATGCGGTCAGCCTTGTCGATGGCGATCTGATAGGTCGAGTCGGTAAAGATGACCACGCCAACGTTTTCATCGTCCTCGATCGCCCATTTTGCCGCCACTTCTGACACTGTCATGGCATCGGTCGAAACATTTACGAAAATGCCGCCGGGTGCATCGCAACCGATTTTCGGCCCCGAGTGCCAGGACACCATCGGAATACCTGCACTGGCCACGCCTTCCAGCGCCGCCTGTTGTTCCACGGCATCAAATCCGTTGATGATAATGCCGTCCGGTTGCAGCGCCATTGCCTGTCCAATGGCGGCCGACCGCCCCTGGATCGATCCGGCCCCATCCAACACGCGTACATCCCAGCCGATTACCGCAGCGGCCTCTTGGACGCCATTGGTGACACCCAGAATGCCGCCGTTTTTCAGATCACCCGCAAGCACGACAATTGACTTTCCTGCCGCTGCGGCAGGACCGTCGGTGGGGCCGTCAAATGCGTTCTGCGCGACCGCCGACAGGCCAAATCCCGCCAGCATCGTGCTGGCCATAAGTGTTCTTACAAAAGTTCGTTTCAGCATAGTTCTCTCCCATTATGCCATTGTTCATGATGAATTCGCGCCCTTGCGGCGCTGCGCATAGCCAGCAATCCCGATCGCAATCAGCAGGGTCACTCCATTGAACATCGGCTCGACCCAGAACGAGCCGCCGAATTGCTGAATGCCGGAAATGCCGACGGCCAGGATGGCGACACCGATTATGGTGCCGAAAACGTTGACGCGGCCCGGCTTGATCGTGGTCGAGCCAAGAAAGGCACCGACCAGCGCCGGCAGCAGAAATTCCAGCCCGACACTGGCCTGACCGATCCGCAGTTTTGATGCCAGGATCACCCCCGCCAGCGCAGTCAGAAAGCCAGAGCTCATGAATGCACCGATCACGTATTTCCGGGTAGGAATACCGTTCAGCTGGGCCGCGCGCTGGTTGGCGCCAATCGCATACAGATACCGGCCCACGGGTGTGTATTCCAGCACAAGCCACATCACGATGGTAATCGCGGCCACATAAAATCCGGTGATGGGCAGGCCCAGCACAAAAGTGCCGTTGACCGCATAAAAACCATCGGGCAACTGGCCGACCATTTGCCGACCGCCCGTGTGCCATAATGCCAGCGCATAAAGAACCGTGCCGGTGCCAAGGGTCGCGATAAAGCTGTCGATCTGGGCCACTTCCACCAGCAGGCCATTCAGGAATCCGGTCAAAAGACCCAGCAAAAGCACGATCGCCACGGCAATTGGCCAGGGGATGCCCATCAGGGTCTGCAACGATATCGCCAGAATATGCCACAGCACAATGCCGTAGCCGACCGTCAGGTCGATCCGGCCCGCTGCCATCGGGATCATGGCGCCAAGCGACAGTAACGCGATGATCGCCTTGTCCGAAATGATGGCCCGCAGATTCAACATCGTTGGAAACGAGTTTGGCAACAGGATCGAAAACAAGACGATCAAAATGGCAGTCAAGATCACCAGTCCGTAAACAGGTAAAAACCGAAAAATCTTTTGTGCCCCGCTCAGGCCCTTGGTTTCGGCCTTGGTAGGTTCCAGTGCATTTGATTCAAGTGATTGCATGTTCCACCTGTTCCGCCGCGAAATTACCGGCTGATGCCGTTTGAATAAGACTGTCGGTGCTCAGTTCCGGGCCCTTTAGTTCGCCCACGATATGGCCCTGACTAAAGACAATGGCGCGATGACAGATTGCGGCCACTTCCTCAAAATCGGTCGAAATCACGATGATCCCGACACCGTCTTCCAACGCCTTGTTCAAAAGCGCATAGATTTCCGCCTTGGCCCCAACGTCCACGCCGGCCGTCGGGTCTTCGCACAATAACAGCTTGCGTTTGGTTGCCAGCCAACGCGCCATCACCACTTTTTGTTGATTGCCCCCTGACAGGGCCTCGATGGCCAGGTCGGGATCGTTGGGGCTTAGTGCGACACCGTCACCAATTTCGCGGGCCGCCCTAGCCTCGGTCTTGGGTGTCATGAACGACAACAGTTTGCGACCCACGGATTCTGGATTAAGGAATGTATTTTCGCGAATGCTCAGCGACATCGCCACGCTTTCGTTGGTGCGATCGCGCGCAACCAGACCGATACCGGCCTGCAAGGCGGTTTTCGTCGACGACAGATCAGGTTGCACGCCGTTGACTTCGATCTGCCCGGTGTGATCCACAACCCCGAACAGCGCGCGCGAAATATTCTCATGCCCTGCACCGCGCAGGCCAACCAGCCCCACAATTTCGTTTTCCTTCAGCTCAAAATCGACGGGTCCGGCACCGGCCGCATAGACGTTCTTGACCGACAAAATCGTGCGGCCAAGGTCGGTTGTTGGCTTGCTGATCTCGCGGGTTTTGCGACCGACGATCAAATGCACCAGTTCTTCGGGGGTCGTGTGGGCGATATCGCGCACACCAACCATTGCACCATCCCGCAGGACCGCAACCCGGTCTGCGATCTGAAAAATCTCATCCAGCCGGTGGGAAACATAAATCATGCCGACGCCCTGTTCGCGCAGCGGGCGCAGTGCTGAAAACAGCCGTTCAACCTCGTCCGCGGGCAAGGACGCGGTGGGTTCATCCAGCACCAGAAAATCACAATCAACCGCCAGCGCACGGGCAATGGCGACCAGTGATTTTTCGGTCCGTGACAGATCATGCACGCGCGTGGTGGGGTCAAATTCGCAACCAACCTTGTCCAGCGCCTGCTGGGCAAACTGTTCGACCTGATGCCAGCGGATCAGCCCATTTTTGCGGGCAAACCCAAGCGCCAGTGCGATGTTTTCGGCCACCGTCATCCACTCGATCATGCCCAGGTCCTGGTGAATGAATGCCACTGACTGACGTTCGCCAAAACCGCCCGGCCGGTGCTCATAAATCTGACCATCGATAAGAACGCGACCCGCATCGGGTTTGTGAATTGAACCCAGCACTTTGATCAGGGTTGATTTGCCGGCGCCGTTTTCACCAAGAAGCGCGACGATCTCTCCGCGTTCAACGGCCAAGGACACATTGCGCAGCGCATATGTGCCACCGAAATGCTTTTCGATGCCGTCAAAAAAGAGACCGGTATCCAGCGCCTTGACCAATATATCCTCCCTGTGTTTCGGGTTCGGGGCCAGATATTTCGAATCCGCCTAGCTTGCGTTACCCGTAACGTAAATCTAATATCCGGGTTGAGACTATGCATGTCAATCAAGAAATGTTAACGATAACTTTTTTAGGGCATATGGATATAAATGAATAAAAACAAGCGCATAAGCCTTACCGAAGTTGCCGACGCTGCGGGCGTGTCAAAAATGACGGCCAGTCGGGTTCTCAGAAATGAGGGCGGGTTCTCAGAATCAACCCGCGAAAGGGTACTGGCCGAGGTTGAAAGGCTGGGCTACCTGCCAAACCGGATGGCAACGGCGTTCGCATCTGGTGCGACATCGCCTTTTGTCGGTGTGTCGATTCCGGATTTGGGTAACGAGGCATTTGCGCAAATTCTGGAAGGGATAGACCGCAAACTGGGCGCGTTCGGACATCAGGCGGTGCTGGGAATGTCGCGCCATGACCCTGACGAAGAAGAAAGCTGGCTGGAAAAAATCCTGTCCTGGCAGCCGGCCGGGTTGATCCTGACAGGGCGCGAACATTCATCCCGCACCTACTCGATGCTGAAAAACGCCAGCATTCCCATCGTCGAAATCTGGGATCTGAATTCTGCGCCGATCGATATGTGTGTGGGCCTGAACCACTATGACAGCGGCTATCGTATGGGCCGTTTCCTGATCGAGCGTGGATACAGGCGCGTCGGCTATGTCGGGACAGATCAGGGTGTCGCCAATGCCGCATTGTCGCGCTTGTCCGGCTATACTGATGCCATCGTTGGCGGCGACGGGGCCGTGTCAAAGTTTCTGTGCCTGAATGACGTTGCCGGTTTTTATCCAGGGTATTACGGCACCGAACAATTATTGAAATCGCAACCGGATATCGAGGCTCTTTTCTTTCAGAACGACAATATGGCCGTTGGCGGGCTTGAGTTTTGCAAGTCTCGCGGTTTGCGGGTGCCAGAAGATATTGGCATTGCAGGCTGGGGCGATTTCCCTATTCTTTCGGTGCAGAAACAACGCATGACGACAGTCAAGGTCAGGCATGTCCGGCTGGGTCAGCTTGCGGCGGAAAAGCTTCTTTCCACCTTGCATGGTGCCGCCGTTCAGCCGGTCTCGGATATTGGTTTTCTGATGGTGCCGGGCGCCACCGTATAGATCAGTTGCCGGTTTTGGACAGGTGATTGGTGCCGTGTGACCACGGGCAGGCGCGATCACCGGTATCGCACGCAAATCCTGAACCAGTCAGCGCAGGAGCAATTGTATGACCGACTATAACTATGATAACTTTTCATCCGACGATTATGATTTCGATGTTGCGGCCGGTCCGTCGGTCGGCACCAAAGCCCCGGATTTCGACCTGATCACCAGTGCGGGTGAAAAACGCCGCCTTCTGGATTTCAAGGGTGACTTTCTGGTTCTGGAATTGGGCAGCATTACCTGCCCGTTATTTCAAAGCCGCCGCACTATCATGGCTACGCTCAAGTCGGAATTTGACGGGATTGACAGCGTGGTCCTTTACATCCGAGAGGCCCATCCGGGCGCTTCCATCCCCAGTCATAAAACTGCGCGGGACAAGCGCGCCTGCGCCAGGCGTCTGCAGGACGAAGACGGCGAGGCGCGGACGATTTTGGTGGATGATTTCGCAGGGTCCGCGCATATGGCCTATGGCGGCATGCCCAATGCGGTTTATATCATCAATCGGGACGGCTGTGTTCTGTTTCGGTCGGATTGGAATAACCCAGCGGCCACAAAAAAGGCGCTTGGGGCACTTGTCCAAAACCGTCCGATCAGCGCCAAAAGCTATTTCCGCCCGGCGCTGCCATTGACGGCGCTGCGGACATTGTCACGCGCGGGCAAGGGGTCGGGGTTCGATTTTCTGAAAAGCTTTCCCAGCCTGATCTGGAACAATCTTGTGAAACGCAATCTGCGAATTCTGTTCAACCAACCCGAAAAGGTTTCCCGCGACACCACTTGTTAGGTGTCCGATACGATACCGCGAAAAAGGCCCACGCCCGCGCACCGACATCGCCGCGCCAGGTCCGGGCCTGAATGCCAGCAGTCCCGCTTAGGCCAGACCGGCAGACTTGGCACGCAACCTGGTCAGCGCAAGGACGGTATCGATCGTTGGGGTCGCGGTGCCAGTTATGCGGCCAAGCTCCTGGACCGATCCTACAAGGGCCTCGGTTTCCAGCGGACGGCCAGCCTGTAAATCCTGCAGCATCGAGGTGCGATGCGCACCAACCGCAGCACCACCATCGATGCGCCGATCAACATCGATCGGGAATTTCACCCCCAGCTTTTCCGCTATTTCCTGTGCTTCCACCATCATCGCCCGCGCCACTGCCCGGGTGCCCACATCAGTGCACAAAACGTCCAGTGTGGCATGGGTCAGGGCCGAGATCGGATTGAATGACAGGTTGCCCCACAGCTTGACCCAAATCTCGTCACGCAGCCTTGGACGCACAGGGGCTTTCAGACCGGCCGCGCCAAGCACCCTGGACAAGGCCATGGCGCGGTCAGACTTGCTGCCATCGGGTTCACCCAGGGAAAACCGGTTGCCCTCGACGTGGCGAATTGTGCCGGGTTCACTGACCTCAGCGGCCGGATAGACCACACAGCCCAGAACGCGGTCGGGACCAAAGCCATCCCATTGCGCGTTGCCCGGATCAACAGATGCCAGCCGTGTGCCTTCCAACGCACCGCCGATCTTGTGAAAATACCACCAGGGGACGCCGTTCACACCACTGACGATGGTGGTGTCGGGCCCGATCAATGGCGCCATCAAAGGTACTACCGGTGGCACCGAATGCGCCTTGAGCGTGACAATGACATAGGTCTGTTCGCCAAGATCAGCCGCATTGTCACTGGCCCGGACCGGGACTGTGACCTGCTGACCGTCTTCCTCGATCAGGGTCAGCCCCTTGGCACGCATCGCTTTCAGATGCGGACCACGGGCAACCACGCTGACATCGTTACCAGCCTGCACAAGTTTGACGGCCAGATAACCGCCGATTGCACCGGCACCAAATATGCAAATCTTCACTGCAATCTCCTTTGGTGAAATGATCCGATCACGCCGGGGCTGCGAGCCCCAGTTTTTCGGCCAGTCCGATCCGCTGCATTTTGCCGGTCGCGCCTTTGGGAATGTCGTCCATGATCACGACTTTGCGCGGCACTTTGAAATCTGCCATGTGGGTGGCGGCAAATGTGCGGATATCCGCAGCGGTGGTGTCAGTACCCTCGCGCAAGACGATGGCTGCGCCGACCTCTTCGCCCAGTTTGGGATGCGGGATGGCAAATGTCACCACCTGCACAACATCCGGATGGTCCAGCAGCACGCCGTCCACTTCAAGAGGGCTGATTTTTTCGCCACCGCGGTTGATGATTTCCTTCAGACGGCCGGTCAGGTATAAATACCCTTCGTCATCAAAGGCACCCTGATCGCCAGTGCGAAACCAGCGCTGATCGTTTTCGGTGAAGAAATTCTTTTCATTGGCGTCTGGGTTGCTTTCGTATCCGGGGGTGACGTTCGGACCAGAAATGACAACTTCGCCGGTCCCGGCGATCAGATGGTTTTCGATCTCATGTGCGATGCGTACCATCGGCCCGGCTGCGATCCCGACTGATCCGGGCTTTTGCGCCGCCGGTGGCAGCGGATTTGACGCCATCTGATGGGTGGCTTCGGTCATGCCGTAAGCTTCGATCACCGGGGCACCAAAAGTGTCCTGCAATGCAGTCATGACCTGGGCTGGCAAGGATGCGGACGAGGATCGCAGAAATCTGAGCGGGACGCTGGCAATCACGTCGCTGTTGCGCGGCGCACGGGCCAGGATCGCCTGATGCATGGTGGGTACGGCGGTGTACCAGGTGGGTCGGGCGTCCAGCATCCAGGTGAAAAACCGCAATGCGTCAAACCCGGGCGCGCACCAAATCGAGCCACCCGCAGCAAGCGATGCACTGACCGCAGCAATCAGTCCGTGAATGTGAAATAACGGCATGACATTCAAACACCGATCATCAGCAGTCAACGCCAGTGCCTCTTTGATGTTGATCGCCGAAGCGGCAAGGTTGGAATGCAGCAATGGCACAATTTTGGGGCGCGATGTGGTGCCCGATGTGTGCAGGATCAATGCCTGATCATCAGCCGTGGCGGGTTGCGTGTCTTGCGCAGGGGCAGGGGTGTCGTCACATCGCAGCGAAAACGCGCCAGCCGCGCCCGTGTCGCTTTGCACCAGACGCACGATCGTCAGACCGCAGGTTTTCGCTGCTGCCAGCGCCGGACCGTCATAACCGTCAGCCAGCACGATTGCCTTGGCTTTCAGATCATCCAGGTAAAAGGTATATTCTTCCTCGCGGTAGGCCGGGTTCAGCGGTGCGGTCACGGCCGCTTGCGCAATGGTGGCAAAGGCGGTGGCCATGGCCGGGCCGTTCGCCAGCACAATCGCAACCCGATCACCACGCCCAATCCCAAAGCTGTGCAACTGGGTGGCAACATCGTCGCCCAGTTTTCGCAGCGCGCCATATGTCAGCCAGTCTTTTCCCGGTGCACCGATTGCCGGATGATGCGGGTCATGCGCGGCGATAAGTTCTTTCAATGTGCTGGTCATATGCGCACCCTCTTTTCGTCCATCTGAATCCGGCGACCATCCCAATCCGGGCCACCGTGTCCACTGGGTAAGGGGTTGGCGCACGGTTGTCCATCAATGTGCGGCCTTGATTACGCCGCGCTGATCCAGCACCGGCCACAACTGAATGTATCAGGATTTCAGGCGACCCCGTCCGACCTTTTCGAATATCCATCGAAATAGAGCAGTGTACGCGTGGACCGGAATTTGGGCATTTGGACGCGGGTGGTCAGCCTGCCTGACGTTCATCGAAACTCAGCGCGATAAAGCTGGGCAGGTGATCGCCAAGCCCGACCGTCTTGTTTCCGGAATCGCGGCCTTTGCCGCCGCGGCCCCTGCGGTTGCCGGTTTCTTTGGCCGGACTGTCCGAGGATGCGGTTTCGACAGGGCGCGCGGGCACATCGGCCACAACCGGTGGCGTCTGTTCGACTGCCAGCTTCGCCGCTTCCGGTTTCTGCGACCGGCTGCGCGTGCGCCTGGGTTTTTCTGCGACGGTGTCAGGTGCCTGTTCCGCAACCGGTTGTTGCACTGTTTCGGCGCGCGGTATCGGATTCCCGAGCAGGGCGTCGATGGCCATCAGGTTCTTGTCGTCCCGTGGCTCGCAGATCATGATCGCCTTGCCGGCGCGACCCGCGCGACCGGTACGTCCGATCCGGTGCACATAGTCTTCGGCGTGTCCCGGCACATCAAAATTGAACACATGGCTGACATCGGGAACATCAAGTCCGCGCGCGGCGACATCAGACGCCACCAGAAAACGCAACGTGCCCGCGCGGAAACCGTCCAATGTCCGTGTCCGCTGGGACTGTTCCAGATCACCGTGGATCGGGGCGGCGTCATAGCCGTATTTTTTCAGCGACTTGGCGACGATGTCCACATCAGTCTTGCGATTGCAAAAGACGATCGCGTTCTTGCATTTGTCGCCCTCTGCATCGATCAAATCGCGCAGCTTTTTGCGTTTCTCTGTCGCCTGCCGGTCGCGGCGGGATCCTTTGAAACTGACGACAAGTTGTTCGATTGTCTCGGATGCCGTTGCCTGCCGGGCGACTTCTACGCGTGCCGGGTTTGACAGAAACGTATTAGTTATCCGTTCAATTTCCGGGGCCATGGTCGCCGAGAAAAACAGTGTCTGGCGGGTGAACGGGGTCATCGCAAAGATGCGTTCGATATCGGGGATAAATCCCATGTCCAGCATCCGGTCGGCTTCGTCCACCACCATGATCTGCACGCCCGTCAACAGCAATTTGCCGCGTTCAAAATGGTCCAGCAGGCGGCCCGGTGTGGCGATCAGCACGTCAACACCACGGTCGATCAGCAAATCCTGTTCTTTGAACGAAACGCCGCCGATCAACAATGCCTTGGTCAGCTTGACGTGTTTTGCATACGTGTCGAAATTCTCGGCAACCTGTGCGGCCAGTTCCCGGGTGGGACATAACACCAGCGATCTTGGCATGCGCGCACGGGCACGTCCGCGCGCCAGCATCGTGATCATCGGCAATGTAAAGCTGGCCGTCTTACCGGTTCCGGTCTGGGCAATGCCCAAAACGTCGCGTCCTTCTAATGCCGAAGGGATGGCCCCCGCCTGGATCGGTGTTGGTGTTTCGTAGCCGGCTTCTTCGACAGCTTTCAGCACTTTCGGGCTGAGATTCAACTCTGAAAATTTGGTCATTCATATCCGTGTTCTTACGGACAATTTTCGCCCGCAACGTCAAAAGAGGCTTTGGCCCGGTTGGCCCACTTATCCACAAGTGCCTCTGAATGTGGTGTGGCTATAGAAAAAAGGGGTCGGGGTCAACGTGGTATGGGGATTTGTGAACAATGACGATTATTTGGCGGTATTGTAAACTGTTGCTGTACGGGTAGCCCGAAACCCGAAACCAGTCGGATCAGGAAATATGGCAAATTGGGCATGCCCGGGCGATACGCCCTGACCCGCAGACTCTGGATTTTCTGGCTCAAAGAGGCACGACATAATTTGCGCTCTGGTCGGAACTAAAGATCGGCAATCATTTTTCGCGCTTCGCGGGCGTATTTAAAGTCCGGATCAAGGGTAAGCGCCCTTTCCATTAGCGAGCGAGCGGTGTCGTTTTTGCCAGAAGCCTGCATAACAACACCCAACCGGTATGTTGCGGTGACGTTGTTGGGATCGCTGTTAACCACGTCTGCCAGAATTTCCTCGGCGCCACTGATGTCCCCGGATTTGAACGTTGCCCATGCAAGTGTGTCCATTACGGCCGCCACATCAGGCGCCAATTCAGATGCCCTTGTTGCAAGATCGACTGCCAATTCCGGGTTATCGGCGACCACTAATGCCGACAGGTTGTTAAGGGCAATCCAGTTTCCCGGTGCAATGCCTATTGTCTTTTCATACAAAGCGATGGCAGCGTCGGTCGCGCCGTTTGCCTCTTGCACTGTCGCAAGCCAAAAGACGTATTTGGCATTGTTGGGTTCCTGTTCCATTGCGCGAACGGCAAAGTTGGTTGCAGCGGTCATTTCCTTTCGGCGGAATTGTGCGACACTGGATGCATGTAACAAGAATGCATTATCAGGCGCTAACTGCAGACCATTTGCATATTCCTTCAGTGCATCCTCATAGCGTCCTTGCGCGCCGAAAAGATTGCCAAGCTCGAATTGCACCCCAACGTCGTCGGGGAATTCGGATTTGGCCTTATTCAACCACTCTTCAGCTTTGCGAAAATCTTTGTTGGAGATACTGATGCGCGAAAGTTGGATATAGGGTTGAGAATCTGAATTCCGGATCGCCATTTTTTCCAGTACGAACTGGGCATTTCCCGGCTGGTTAAGCGCAATACGCGTGTCCGCAAGTATTTGCAGGACGAAATCCGGCGCACCCGGCATGATTTCCCAGCGCTGCAATATAGGAAGCACTTTTTCAGGATTGCCCTGTCGCAAATAAATCAGGGCCAGATTGGCCTTTATTCCGATGTAGGTAGGGGGTGTTCCTTTGATGCCCTTCTCGTAATGCTTAACAGCTTGATCCCATTCACCTTTGGCTTCGGCATAAGTGCCCAAAATCTGGTGCGCATGACGGTTTTGCGGGTTCAAGGCGATGGCGGTTTCAAAGTTTGCTTTTGCAGCATCGAAATCGCCTATGGCGTCCTGAACTCTGCCCAAGTTGGAATACGTCGTGCTGCGGTCAGACGCAAATTCGAGTGATTTTTCAAAAGCTTTCAGGCTTTCGCTAATGCGGCCGACTTTTGCATAGGCAATCCCAAGCAGCTCTTGCTGAGTCGCACCGTCCGCACCGTTAGAATTCCTGAATTCAAGCGCAGTGATTGCCGCCTCGGCATTACCTTCCTGAATCATTTTCAGGATACCTGACAGTTCATTTTCCAATTCGCCGGTTTCAATGTCCAGAATGTCGCTGCTGAAACTATCGGCGGGTTCAAGTGTCGCGGCAAAAGACCCGTTTGGTGCTGCGGCTAGTAGCGCAAGAAAAAGTATCCTAGCAACAATGTTCAAGCGTACGGGTAAACACATGGCTGGCGGCCTCCAAAACTGTAAGTACTGAGAATATAGTCAACTAAATCAAAAAAAGAGGGAGGCGTCAGCCCCCCTCTTGGTGTTTTTAAAGTTCAAGAACTAGCCTTTGCGACGGCTTGAAATGAACCGACCTGCAAACAGCGCGCCCAGCAATAGTGGAAATGATGCTGGCAGTGGAATAGGTGCAGGGCCACCATCGGTAACCTTGAAGCTATCACTTTCAGCAGCAACAAATCCGCCATCAACCAGCGCGTTGATGTCAAAGGAACAACCACCGGGTGAAGTACCGGTGAATGTCACATCGAATTCAAACGTCCGTTCAACAGAGCGATCATAATCCCCAACAATCGAGGCTGGCGCAATTTCCACGTCAACACAATCAGCACCTGGACCAACGTCCAGAGATACGGTTGAATATTCGGCAAAGCTGGAATCAATTGCGGCAATTATGGCGGCTGTTACATCATCTGTTCCAACCCCTAGCGAGCCGTATGTACCACCAGTCGCATCTGCGATACGCGTTGCCTGACCGGTACTGTCAAGGCTGCCGGCGTCCAATGCGTGAACGATCACACCCTCTTTGGCCAGCGCTGCCAGTGCCGAAAATTCTGTTGATCCATCCCGCGGGTCATGACCAGGCGCATCGCCAAACCACACGATGATCCTTGTGGAATCATCCCGCCACATTGTGTCAGTTGCGACATCTTCCAGTGCAGCCAAGTTGGCTTCCGCAAAGTCGCCGCCACCTGATGCTGCCCAGGAATTAATTGCCGTCTGAACATCGGCTTGCACCGCGGTCAGATCGGTTTTTTCGTCATACACATATGCATCAAAGATATCGCGATACCCGCCGACACCCCAGGTTACATCACCCAAGCTGGCCGTTCCGGCAAGAATGGCCGCGGCTGCGTTTTCCACATCTGCAATTTCGCCTGCCATCGAATAGGTTTCATCTGCAAGAAAGAAGATGTCCACTTTGGCAGTATCCGGACGATCAGCACTGATCGTAACGGTTTTATCGATTGTGACAGATTCTCCGACTTCTAACACGTCCGAATAACTGTCCGGATCGATCGAATCCGCATAGGCGACACCAAGCGACAACATCAAAGCGGATGCCGTCCCCAGTGCTAAATTGGTATATTTCATTTGACCCTCCAAAACACAAATACTTTATCTACAATCCACACGGTCCCGGGGGTACGGCTCGATTTTTTATAATTTTCTCGACCGAGACAATATGTCGCTTGTGGATAACACTAAATTTACCATTTGTCCAATTATGGTCTTGTGATTGCCATGATTTCGGATTTCCGCGTAGCAGAATGCTACCGAATACTGGCCATTTTTAGTTGAATAATAGGCGGGATCGCGAATTGTTCAGCAATTAGAAACAATAATAAGGCGTCGCTTACTTTGTTTGTTGGGTTCACCAAAGCCCGGAAAATTCCCAACCCGCCCTAAAAAGAATCGACTGCTGTCCATCAGCATTCCTGCAGTCAGCCGCCCCATATCAGTGCATAAACTGTCGCCTTTGACACCCGTCAGTGCGCCCCTACACCATCATTTCCTTGGTCGCGCTCAGGGTCAGCTCGGGGTGGTCGCGTTCGATGCGGTCAATGTCCCATTGCAGGCGCGTCAGATAGACCAGATCGCCGTCATTGTCGTGACTGATATGGCCCTTGTTGGTGTCAACAAACGCATCCACCGCCGCCTTTGGGCCGGAAATCCAGCGGGCCGAGGTGAACTGACTGGGCTCGAACCGCACCGGCAGGCCGTATTCCAGTTCGATCCGGCTGGCCAGAACTTCGAACTGCAAGGCCCCCACAACACCAACGATGAAACCGGATCCGATCATTGGCTTGAACACTTTGGCCGCACCTTCCTCGGAAAACTGCATCAACGCCTTTTCCAGATGCTTGGCCTTGAGCGGATCACCAGCGCGCACATTCTGCAAAAGTTCCGGCGCAAAGGACGGGATGCCAGCCACACGCAGCGTTTCACCTTCTGTCAGGGTGTCACCAATGCGCAGTTGCCCATGATTGGGGATGCCGATGATGTCGCCTGCCCAGGCCTCTTCTGCCAATTCGCGGTCTGACGCGAGAAACAGCACCGGGTTTGTGATCGCCATCGGCTTTTTGGACCGGACGTGGGTTAGTTTCATGCCGCGCCTGAAATGGCCCGATGCCAGTCGCACAAAGGCGACGCGGTCGCGGTGTTTGGCATCCATATTCGCCTGCACCTTAAAGACAAAGCCGGTGACATTCTTTTCGTCGGGGGAAATCTGGCGCGGCTGTGCGGTTTGTATTTGCGGGACGGGTCCGTAATCTGCGATCCCGTTCATCAATTCCTGCACACCAAATGAATTGATCGCCGATCCAAACCAGATCGGTGTCATGGTGCCGTCAAGAAAGGCCTGCTGATCAAATGATGGCAGTAATTCCTTTGCCATTTCAAGTTCTTCCAGCAGGATGTTCAACTGATGTTCGGGGACATGATCAGCCAGTTTCGGATCGTTCAGCCCGTCGATCTCGATGCTTTCGGCGATCTTGTTGCGATCCGCGCGATCCATGATTTCCAGGCGGTCGCGCAGCAGGTCATAACAGCCGATGAAATCGCGCCCCACACCAATCGGCCAACTGGCCGGGGTCACGTCAATCGCCAGGTTTTCCTGAATTTCGTCGATAATTTCGAATGTGTCGCGGCTTTCGCGGTCCATCTTGTTGCAAAATGTCAGGATCGGCAGATCGCGCAGGCGACAGACCTCGAACAGTTTCCGGGTCTGGCTTTCCACGCCCTTGGCCCCATCAATCACCATGATCGCGGCGTCCACCGCAGTCAGCGTACGGTATGTATCCTCGGAAAAATCCGAGTGGCCGGGCGTGTCCACCAAATTGAAACGGAAATTGCGGAAATCAAAGGACATCGCCGATGCAGATACCGATATCCCGCGATCCTTTTCCATTTGCATGAAATCAGACCGGGTGCGGCGGGCCTCGCCTTTGGCGCGCACTTGCCCCGCCATCTGAATCGCGCCGCCATACAGCAGAAATTTTTCCGTCAGCGTCGTTTTCCCGGCATCCGGGTGGCTGATAATCGCAAATGTGCGACGACGGGCGATTTCCGGCGGTAAATCCGGGGTATTTGAAATGCGGTCCAACATTCGTTTGCATATAGGCGACTTCATTTTGGGGGGCAATTGGCAATCCGGCGGTCAGATTTTCAGCGCGGCGCCGGTCTTTGCATTTTTGTCAAATTTTATCATTAAGCATGTCTTTCGGTTTTTGGGGTTTGCTGATGGCAACAGGTGTTCTGAACGCCGCTCACAGCCGGGAACCGAAAAATGCCACCAACCGTCGTTATTGGTCTGATCTGCCTTGCCTTGCTGGCTGGCTGCGGGGGCGGTGGCGGTGTTGGGGAAACGACCAATACCGCGCCTGATCCAAGCCCCGACAGTTTTTCCAACATGACCGGGGATTTTGGATTGATTACCACCAGTTTGTCTGGCCTTTCCGCCAGTGACCCGGCCGCATTACCGGGGACAGGATCGGCCAGCTATGACGGTGTCATGCGGGCATCACTGATTATTGGTGGCGATAACACCGAAATGACCGGTCGTCTGGATCTGACGGCGAACTTTGGCACGGACCAGATCACCGGCGGCGTTTCCGGCATCATCGATGAAAACGAACGGCCATTTTCCGGCGATCTGATTCTCAGTGACGGGGTCATTGATCGTGGGGCTGATACATCGGTTGCCTATACGTTTGCGGCGGATTTGGGCGGCACCATTGATCCGGGCGCCGCCGCCATTGTGATCGATGGTATTTTGCAGGGTGATTTTTTGGGGGCAGGGCAATCCGGCATTTCGGGTGCTGTCACCGCAACTGCGACCGACTCAGGTGTCACCGGTTCACTGATTGGCGATTTTACGGCTGAATAGCGGTTCAGATCGGGCCAAGTGCTGCCCGGCGCAACACCGCTGCAGCGGTCTTTTTTTCCAGGGTGTCGTCGCTGATTTCAAATTGCGCGGCCGTATCGGTATGACGCGACCGGCTGGTCAGCGATGCGTGGATGGCATGCGGCAGTGTCGGCTTGATCCGTGGATCAAGAAACAGGCTTTCTGCGGCAATACCTTCTGCATAAATGATTTCGTGATGGTCAAACAGCAACTGAAAATAGTCGACATGACCGCCCGGTGATTGAACCACGCTCTGCCCGTTGACCAGCAATCGGGCCTGCACGGTCAATTCGGATCGCCCGACGCCGATCGCATCATCACGCTGGTAAATGAACAGACGATGGTTCGGGCCGACGGTCAGATCGTTTTCATTGCCCATAGTCCCCTTGGCGATCAGAATGGGCGCAAACGCACCCACAGCGCGCACGGTTTGCTGTCCGATCCAGCGCACGGTCTGCGGGCCGTTGTCGCGGGTTAATACGCGGTTCCCGATGTTCAAGGTTTCGATCGGGCGCAAACGTCCGTCGGCCATGGTTATATGGGTGCCGCGCGTGAATGAAGCGCTGGCGATTTGCGCAAACCGGGCGGCAATGCTGGTGTCATCCGTGTCGATCCTGACCAAAGTATAGTCGGACAGGGCCTGCATCGGCGCCAATGGCAGGACGTAGATTTCGGTGATCATCCCTTCCTGGGTTTCGATCAGAATAATGACATCTACGGTGTTGGCATCTTCATCGATGAAGGTCGCACAGCAATCCAGATACAGCCGCGCCCCGGGCCGCCCGGCTTTGCTGGAATGCGCCACACACATCGGGGTGCCATCGCCAAAGGCCCAGCTTAGCATCACGGGTGCCGCGTCAGGGGACAATCGATAGATGTCTGCAAGTTCCAGACCGGTGTGATCACTGATCAGGTCACCGTGATTTACTCCTGCCGCCACCCGCAAATCACCGGCTCGATAGACCTGATGGGCCTGTGACGGCGCGGCTGCGGAATTTTGGTCACGAATTGTCACGTACGCAGACCCCCACCAATTACATATTTTTGCACACAAATCCGGTTAATCCGGACGATGCGGCGCAGACCGCGCGCGCCAGCATTGGCTCAAACCCTAGGAATTGCCGGGCCGGGGGTCAAATATCGTCACCTGACCAGCCGTCATTGTCGTGACGGCGGCAACAATCCCCCGGCGCGCACCATGGATCGTTCAGGAAAACCGGATATTTGCAAGAAGTCAAAGGAATCGCCGGTAACGCCGTTGCGGACAAAAGAATCCTGCGCCATTGTGCGCCGGTCAAACAAAGAGAGTGGGTGCAATGGATCTGGGTATTTCGGGCAAAAAAGCTGTGGTTTGTGCGTCGTCAAAGGGATTGGGGCTTGGCTGTGCGCGCGCGCTGGCCCAGGCTGGTGTCGAACTGGTCATGAACGCCCGCGGCGAAGAGGCGCTGATGGCCGCGGCAGAGGCCATTCGTGCCGATTTTGGTGTGGCCGTGACCCCTGTTGCCGCTGATATCACATCTGAAAGCGGCCGCGCGGCGGTGCTGGCAGCGGCTGGCCCGACTGATATTCTGGTGAACAACGCCGGTGGTCCGCCCCCCGGCATGTGGCAGGACTGGGACCGCGAGGATTTCATCAAAGCATTGGACAGTAACATGCTGACGCCGATTGCAATGATCCAGGCTCTGGTACCGGCGATGATGGATGCGGGGTGGGGACGCGTGGTGAATATCACCAGCCAGTCGGTGAAATCGCCGATCCCCGCGCTGGGTCTGTCCAACGCAGCGCGCACAGGCTTGACCGGTTTTGTTGCCGGAACGTCGCGCCAGATCGCCGCCAGCGGTGTCACGCTGAATAACCTGTTGCCCGGAATTCACGCCACCGACCGCGCGGCGGCGCTGGACGCAGGCGTCAGCAAGGCCAATGGCATCACCCTGGCAGAGGCAACAGCACAGCGTCAGGCCAGTATACCGGTGAAACGCTATGGAACGGCGGCGGAATTCGGGGCCACATGCGCCTTTCTGTGTTCGCAACACGCCGGATTCATTGTGGGCCAGAATATTTTGCTGGACGGTGGCGCCACGTCGGCAACAATCTGATCACCTGCTCAATCCCCCGTGATCGCCCCAAAGTTTGATTGTGCGACCCCTGATCTGTCGCTAGGCGGGGGGCTGACGAAGGAGAACGGTCATGAATCATCAAAGCGTTCAGGATTATTATGGGAATGTTCTGCAGGGCAGTGAAGACCTGAAGACAGACGCATGTTGCACCACGGATGCGATACCCGGCTACGTCAAAAGCGTGCTGTCCCAAATTCATGACGAAGTTCTGACGCGCTATTACGGCTGCGGATTGATCAGCCCGCTGGACCTCGCGGGCATGCGTATTCTGGACCTTGGTTCCGGGTCCGGTCGGGATGTTTACGCCTTGTCCGCATTGGTTGGTCCGACCGGCAAAGTTGTCGGTGTGGACATGACGGACGAACAGCTGGACATTGCCAATCGCCATATTGAATATCACCGCGAAAAATTCGGCTACCCCCATGCCAATGTCAGTTTCCACAAGGGTTACATCGAAGATCTGGGTGCTTTGGGGCTGGAACCCGGCAGCTTTGACATCATCGTTTCCAACTGCGTCATCAACCTGGCAACCGACAAGCTGGCGGTGCTGCAAGGCGTGTTTGATCTGCTGAAACCGGGCGGCGAGATGTATTTTTCGGATGTCTATGCCGATCGACGGGTACCAGAGGATTTGCAGAAAGACCCGGTGCTTTACGGTGAATGCCTTTCGGGTGCGTTGTATTGGAACGATTTTGTGCGCATCGCCAAACAGGCCGGTTTTGCTGACCCGCGTCTTGTGACGGATCGCCCCCTTGCCATCGAGAACCCGGACCTTGCGGCCAAACTGGGCAATATCCGTTTTACATCAGCAACATATCGACTGTTCAAGCTGTCCGGTCTGGAACCGGAATGCGAAGATTATGGTCAGGCGGTAATCTATCAGGGCACAGTTGAAAATGCCCCCGACATGTTTGTGTTGGACAAGCATCACGCGATTGAGACCGGTCGTATTTTCCCCGTGTGCGGCAATACATGGCGCATGCTTCACGACACCCGGTTTCAGCGCCATTTTGAGTTTATCGGCAATTGGGATCGCCACTATGGCATTTTTGCTGGCTGCGGCACTGACATTCCATTTGACCAAACCGAACAGGACACCGTCGCCGGCTGCTGCTAGGCGGCCCTTGCAGGGCGCGCATTGCGCTGATATCCGGCGTATACCTGATCAATTCAATCGACTTTAGGATATCCTGCGTGAGCGATACGACCCCGCGGCTAGAAGTTCAGAACCTGTCGCGCCATTTTGACGGTAAATCGGCGGTCAACGATGTGTCTCTGCGGGTCATGGCGGGGCAGGTGACCTGCTTGTTGGGCCCGTCTGGTTGTGGCAAGTCGACGACGCTGCGTGTCATTGCCGGGGTCGATTATCAGGATGGCGGCACCGTGCTGGTCGACGGTAAGGTCATGTCAGGCGATACGGTTCAGGTCCCGCCCGAACAGCGCCCCATTGGTCTTATGTTTCAGGATTTCGCGCTGTTTCCGCATTTGACAGTGGGTCAGAATGTGGCTTTCGGATTGTCGCATTCCAGTGCCACGAAACGTGAAAGGGTTCGCGAATTGCTGGATCGTGTCGGGCTAAGCGGTCAGGCAGATACCTATCCGCACCAGTTGTCGGGGGGCGAACAGCAACGGGTTGCATTGGCGCGGGCGCTGGCGCCGCGACCGGCGATCATGCTGATGGATGAACCGTTTTCAGGCTTGGATGAACGTCTCAAGGATGAGGTGCGCGATGCCACGCTCGAAGTGTTGAAGGACGAAGGCACGGCCGTGCTGCTGGTCACCCACGAACCCGACGAGGCGATGCGCATGGCTGATGAAATCGCCCTGATGCGCGACGGCAGGATCGTACAGCAAGGGGCGCCATATAACATATACAATGCACCAGTCGACAAAAAGGCGGCCGCTTTTTTCAGTGATATCAATGTTATAAAAGGCGACGTTCATGGCGCATTGATGAGCACGGCATTCGGCGAATTTCTGGCCCCCGGCCACCCCGATGGGGCTGCGATCGAAGTTGTCATAAGGCCGCAGCACCTGCGCATCGACTTTGATCGTGCGGGCAAGGGGCCGAACCCGACCCCACAGGATGGCACCCCGGCGCGTGGTATCGTGACCCGCGCCAGATTCATGGGGCGTGAAAGTCTGGTGGAATTTCAGATGGATTACGACGGTTCAATTCTCAAGGCGACGGTTCCGTCAGTGTTCCTGCCCAAGCCCGGAACCGCATTGTGGCTGATGATCCGGCGCGAGCGGTGTTTTGTGTTTCCGGCCACTGATTGACATTTCTGATTCGAAACTGGGCCGGATTTTCGGCTTGAAACCGGTTGCATTGGGCCAGATTGCCGCGAAACAGGTCTTTTATGGCGACTAAATTGGATTTGGTCCTTTTCCAAAGGCCAAACAGACAATACATAGCAGTGATGACTTTTGAGTGGCGTGTCGCCGCTCGTGTTAGGGAGAATACGCATGCTGAATAACATCGGCCTTCCCGGCCTTTTGCTGATCGCAGTGGTTGTGCTGGTCCTGTTCGGGCGCGGCAAGATCTCGTCGTTGATGGGCGAGGTCGGCAAAGGCATCACATCTTTCAAGAAGGGCGTCAACGAAGGCACCCAGGAACTGGAAGATGCCGCCGACGCCAAAGATGTCACCCCGACTGAAGAAAAAGACAAGGCATAGTTGCCGGTCTTGATGGGACTGAACGGGCATGTTTGATATCGGCTGGACCGAACTGCTGGTTATTGGCGTCGTCGCATTAATTGTGGTGGGCCCCAAAGATCTGCCCGGAATGTTCAGAACGTTAGGGCGTTTCACCGCCAAGGCGCGCGGCATGGCGCGGGAATTTTCCCGCGCGATGGAAGATGCTGCTGACGATGCGGGTGTCAAAGATATTGCTGGCGATCTGAAAAAGGCGACTTCGGCCAAGAATATGGGGCTGGACACGTTGAAAGACGCAGCCACCAAGTTCGAAGACTGGGATCCAACCAAAAAGACGTCATCCAGCAAACGTGGCCCGGCAACCCAGGCCCTGTCAGAAGAGCGCGCGGAAATGGCGCGCAAGATTCAGGAGTCCACGGCAAAACGTGCCAATGAACGTATTGCCGCAGAGGCCGAGAAAGATTCTGGCACTAAGGCGCCGAAAAAACCGGCCACCAAGAAACCGTCGGCCAAAAAACCGGCCACCAAGAAACCGGCCACTAAGAAACCAGCCGCCAAGGCAGCGCCTAAACCTGCCAGCGCCGGCAAAGCGACCCCCAAGCAGACAACCGCGCGCAAACCGGCGGCGAAAAAGAAAACCAAGCCAGCTGCGAAGGCATCTGAATGAGCCCGTCTGAAGACATCGAAGACAGCAGTGCACCGCTGATTGAACATCTTGCCGAATTGCGTACCCGGTTGATAAAGTCGGTGATCGCTTTTCTGATCGGCATGATCATTTCGTTTACGGTATGGAATCCGATTTTCAACTATTTGACCAACCCGATCTGTGATGCGCTGGCGTCGCGTGGACAAGATTGCGGGTTAATCCTGATCAAGTTGCAAGAAGGCTTTTTCGTCGCCATACGCATTTCGCTGTTGGGGGGGTTCATTTTGGCATTCCCCTATATCGGATCGCAGTTATGGCGGTTTGTGGCGCCCGGTCTGTATCGCAAGGAAAGAAACGCTTTTTTGCCCTTCTTGTTCGCGTCTCCGGTCATGTTTGTTTTGGGCGCGGCCTTTGCGTTTTATGTGGTCATCCCGCTGGCATTCGATTTTTTCCTGGGCTTTCAGCAGCTTAACCCAGCGGGCGAAGCCACTGACACCACGACCGAGAATTTGGCGAATGCGGGCATCACCTTTCAGGGCTCGGTTGCTGAATATCTTGCGCTGACCACCAAATTCATTCTGGCCTTTGGTCTGTGTTTCCAGTTGCCGGTTTTGTTGACGTTGATGGGCAAGGCAGGGCTTGTGTCTTCCGAAGGGCTAAAGGCGGTGCGCAAGTACGCTGTCGTGGGTATTCTGCTTTTGGCGGCGATTGTAACGCCTCCGGATGTCATCACCCAGGTCATTCTGTTCGTTGTGGTCTATGGGCTGTATGAAGTGTCGATCTGGCTGGTGCGCCGGGTTGAAAAGACACGCAATGACAGGTTGCGGGCCGAGGGCCTGTTGGACGAAGACGAAACATGAACGATGAGACCCTGACACGCATTGCAGCGGCGCTGGAACGGATGTCACCTGCGCCTTTGCAGGCCCCGGATTTCTCAAGCGCTGGGGCGTTCGTCTGGCATGTCGATCCCGACCGTTTGTCACCGGTCGAAACCGTCAATCGGGTCGACCTTGCGTTGTTGGTTGGCATCGACCGCGCCCGCGACACATTGCTGAATAATACGGTGCTGTTTGCCAAGGGGCTGCCTGCCAATAATGCATTGTTGTGGGGCGCACGCGGCATGGGCAAATCATCGTTGGTCAAGGCCGTCCACGCCGAAGTGGTTCAGCGCGGTCATGATCTGAAAATAATTGAGGTGCAGCGCGAAGACTTGCCGTCCATCGGCCGTCTTTTGACGTTGTTGCGGCCGGTGAATTCACAGTTCCTGCTTTTTTGTGATGACTTGTCTTTCAGTCATGACGATCAGCATTACAAATCCCTAAAGGCGGTGCTGGACGGCGGCATCGAAGGCCGCCCGGACAATGTTGTGTTTTATGCGACATCCAACAGGCGCCACCTGATGCCGCGCGACATGATCGAGAACGAGCGCAGCACAGCCATCAGCCCGTCCGAAGCCGTCGAAGAAAAGGTTTCGCTGTCGGACCGGTTTGGATTGTGGCTGGGGTTTCACCCCTGCGATCAGGATCAGTACCTGGATATGATCCGCGGATATTGCCGGGCGCATGACGTCGAAATTGATGATGAAACCTTGTGGGCAGAGGCCATAGAATGGCAGTCGACGCGCGGCGCGCGTTCGGGCCGGGTTGCCTGGCAATATTTTGTCGATCTTGCGGGCCGGCGTGGCGTCACGCTCTGACAATTGGTCGGGGTTTTTCGCGACCCGCGAACCAGAACGACGAAAAACCCGCCGTTACAATCATCAACAATCCGGCAAAACTGACAAAATCCGGCCAGTCTGCAAAGACAAACCAGCCAATCGCCGCTGCCGCCGGCAACTGAAAATAGACCATTGGCGCCACCAGGCTGGCAGGGGTCGTGCGATTGACCCTCAGTATTGCATAGTTACCTGCAGCCGACGCCAATGCGCTGATCAGGATCAATATGGTCGCATCCATGCCGATGACGGGCACATTTGCCAAACCGACGGGGGACAGCAATATCGCCCCGATCACCAGTTGCGAAATCAGCAGGAAACGCGGGCGATACTGGTTGGACAAAAGCTTGGTCATCATCAGAAATGATCCGTGAAACAACCCAGACAGGACAGCAAAGGCCAGGCCGCTGCTCATCCCATAGCCGGGCCGTACGACCAGTAAAACGCCAACAAAACTGAATGACAGCAGTAATGTTCTGGCCAAAGAAATGCGTTCCTTCAGCACCAGCGCCGACAAGAAATAGGCCAGGATCGGTCCGATGAAAAAACCGCCAAACGCGTTGGCCAGCGGCTCGGTTTTCAGGGCCGTCAGAATCGCGCTGATGGCACCCACGATCAGGGCGGCACGCAGCCAGATGCGCCAATCCGACAAAAGCCGAAGTTCCGACCACCGCAAGCCACTGAACGGCAACAGCAAAACAGCCGCGATGGCAAAGCGCATCCAGGCCACAAATACCGCACTTTGCCCCTGAGAGATCAGTAATTTCGCCGCCGTGTCGCCAATCACGATAACGGTGGTTGCCACCAGCATTGTGGCGATGGCGCGCGTTGGATTGAGTTGACCCATTCAGTGATCCCGGACAAACCCGGGCACCCTATGGGCACGGGCGCCAATGTCAATCAGCGCCCGCTGGCGGACCGGCCTAGTTCAGGAACGGTTCGGGATCGACACTGTCAAAACCCTGTCGCACCTCAAAGTGTAAAAAGCTGGGATCGACGTCGCGAATTTTGGCAATTGCCTGACCGCGTTTGACCGCGTCACCTTTTTTCACGCTGACATCATCCACGCCTGCGTAAACCGTCAGCAAGTTATTTGCATGGCGCAGGACCACAATGGGCACCTGATCTGTGTCGCGGGTAATGGCGGCGACGGTGCCGGCTTCGGCTGCGCGCACAGGGGTGCCGGGATCGGCCGCAATGGCGATGCCGTCATTTTCCTGCTTTTTGAACGCGCGAATGATCTTGCCTTGGACCGGCATTGCCAGTTGCGCCTGGTCCGCGGCAGATCGATCCGACCCAAGGTCCGGCGAGGCCGGTGCCACCGGGGTCGCAATTTTTTCGGCCGGCAACGGCGTGGCCGCACTGGGTGGGACCGGACTTTCTGAAACAGCGCCGGGGGCCGTGACCTCGGCGGTCGGCCCTGGTTCATCCGCGGCAACCGGGATTAACAGATACTGACCTTCACGTACCGACAGGTCGGTTCCCAGCCCGTTCCAATCGGCCAGTGCGCGGACCGAAACATTGTAAAGCCGCGAGATCGAATAAGCTGTTTCGCCGCGTTCTATCTTGTGGCGGATCGGTTCCTGGCCGGTTTGCGCCCTCAGTTCTGCTGCGGTATCGGCGGCATTGGCCGGGGTCGCCGTCTGCTGTCCGGCCCGCTCAATCGCATTGCCTGCGATTGCGGTGATATTCACATCACTTGTCGGTTGGATCGGTCCAGTTGTGACTGCGCCGGTTTCAGGTGACGGTTCGCTTACGCGGCGTGGCAGGGCGATCACCTCGTTCTGGCGTAATGTCACGCCTGCCGGAATGCCATTATATCTGGCCAGTTCGTCGCTTGGCAGTCCCACCCTGTCGGCCACATCTGCAATTGTGTCACCACGGCGGGCGATGGCGACCTGATAGCCGGGATAGGAAATTATGCCGCGATCATCGGTGGCCGGTCGTGGTGCCACTGCGTTTTGCGCAGCGGATGACGTGTCCAGACCATTCCCGAGGTCGCGAAGATCAAAATCAAACCCTTGTTCACATGCGGCAAGGAAAAGCATTGTGGATAGCAAAAGTGCGCCGCGTGGAATCCGACGGTCGGATGCTGCCATTGTCTGGGATACTGCCATTGTCATCGTCCTCAATCGTGACCCTTATGATGGGCCTTTTATGCCCTGTTTCGGGCGCTTGTTATTCTTGCCCCAGGCCTTCCAGCAGGGGCACGAAACGAACCGGTCGCAGTTCTTCATAGTCAAAGCCCGTGTCAGTGCGCGTCACCTTTATCAGGGTTTGAACAGCGTCTGACTGTCCGACCGGCACCACCATGATACCGCCAATTCTGAGCTGCGCCAATAGGGGGCCGGGGGGATCTTCGGCGGCGGCGGTGACAATAATGCGATCAAAGGGGGCCTGATCTTCCAGGCCACGACTGCCGTCAGCGGTAAAGGCGGTGATGTTCGCCAGGTCCAGTTCCTTGAAAACGGCCTTGGCTTCGGCGACCAGACGGCGGTGGCGGTCAACCGTATAGACCCGCCGTGCCAGTTGACTGAGGATCGCAGCCTGATACCCCGAACCTGTGCCCACCTCGAGCACCTTGTCCCGCGGCTGGACATGCAATGCCTGGGTCATGAGGCCCACCACCGATGGCTGGCTGATTGTCTGACCGCAGGCAATTGGCAATGGCATGTCTTCGTATGCGCGTTCCGAAAATATCCCGCGCACGAACGGACCCCGGTCAATCGCCTCCATCGCTTCCAATACGCGTTTGTCCATGACACCCTTGGACCGCAGTGCAAACAGGAACTGCATTTTGCGTTCTGGTTCGTCGATCATTCAAGCCGGTCCTTCAGATCTGACAGCACGTCATGCGCCGTCAGATCGCACCGCATAGGCGTGATAGAAGTGAAATCGTCAAGATTTGCCGTCACGTCAGTGTCGGGACCGGTTGGTAAATGTTGCGGGCCGCCCTTGATCCACAGAAACATGCGTCCCGACGGGGATTCATGCGGCTGAACATGCATGAATGTTTCCTTGCGATAGCCCTGGGCGACAACTTTTTGACCTTTGACCGCAACGCCGGGTATCGGCGGAAAGTTGACGTTGTAAAAAAGGCGATAATCGCCGTCGTCCCAGATACCGTTTTCCAGAATGTTGCGGACCACAGCCACACCTGTGTCGGCGGCTGCTTCGAACGGATTTGCCAGTGACGCGTTGTCCGGCCCCATGAATTGCGACAGTGCGATCGCCGGCAAGCCTTGCAGGGCGGCTTCCATCGCGCCGCCAATGGTCCCGGAATACAGCGTGTTTTCAGCGGCATTGTTGCCGCGATTGACGCCAGACAACACCAAATCCGGGCGGTCGGGCATAACTTCGTAAATACCCGCCAGCACGCAATCAGCCGGGGACCCTTCGGCGGCATATCTGCGCGCGTCCAGTTTGGCCAGCAGTGTCGGATGGGTATAGCTGATGCAGTGGCCGACGCCGGATTGTTCAAATGCCGGGGCAACGGTCCAGACTTCGCCTTTGGGACCGGCGATTTCGGTCGCGATGTCATGTAGAACAGACAGACCGGGCGCATTTATCCCGTCGTCATTCGTGATCAATATACGCATGGGCCCGCCTTTTTGTATTTGTCACCCTCAATAGTGGCTGGCAGGGCGGTGGTAAAGGTCGCCGGGCGCACAACCTGCGCTAGGCGGTCACCAAATCCCAAAGCCGACGCGCCTCTGCGTGGGGATCGGCCAGAGGATTGCGATCTTCGCCGGGGAAAAACCGTGCCCGCGTCGCCGTTGGCATCGGATTCGGGGTCAAAACATGGACTTTTAGTTGCGAAGAAGCGGTTTCCGCCTGCCAACTATGGGCCAGGGCGATCTGTGCGGCCTTGGTGGCGCCATAGCCGCCGAAAAATTTCTGCCCGTCGCAAGAGTCCTTGAACATCAACGCACGTCCTGCGGATGATGCGTTCAGTAACGGGTCCACCATCGGGATCAGTTTCCCGGTGGCCGTCACATTGACACTGACCGCGCTGTCAAAATCGCGACTGTCGATATGCGCGGCGGGGGACAGCGGTGGTGCGTGCACTGCCGTATGGACCCAGGTATCAACCCGTCCCCATCGATCAAAAACAGAGCGGCAAAGATGCGCCATTGCATCCGCGTTGGTGATGTCCAGCGGGGCCAGTGTCGCCTGACCGCCGACCGCCTTGATGCGATCATCCAGCTCTTCCAGGGCGCCGGTGGTTCGGGCGACCGCGACGATGTGGTGATCTGCGGCCAGCAATTGGGCGAAAGCCGCACCAAGACCGCGTGACGCACCGGTGATCAAAGCTATGTTCTTATCTGTCATAAGGTGGGGTTTGGGTCGATTTCAAGCAGAGGTCAAGGGGGGGGCAGCGGGCCGATGGCCGCTGGCGGAATTATTCCGCAGCGGTTTTCAGTTGAAAGCCTTTTTCGACCATATCTGCGGGGATCACCGGATATTCGCCCGAAAAACACGCGTCGCAATACTGGGGTTGCGCTGATTTGCGCCCCTTGGCTTCGCCGACCGCACGGTAAAGCCCATCAAGCGACACGAATTTCAGGCTATCAACGCCCAGATGGTCGCGCATTTCATCCTCTGACATGTGGCTGGCCAACAGTTTTTCACGCTCTGGCGTGTCCACACCGTAAAAACAGGGCCAGGCGGTTGGCGGCGAAGCGATACGGAAATGCACCTCGGCGGCGCCTGCATCCAGCAACATATCCTTGATTTTCATCGACGTAGTGCCGCGCACAACGCTGTCATCCACCAGTACCACACGTTTGCCTTTGATCAGCGCGCGGTTGATGTTCAGTTTCAGGCGGACACCCATGTTGCGGATCTGTTCGGTGGGTTCGATAAACGTGCGTCCGACATACTGATTACGCGAAATTCCCATCGCATACTGGATCCCGCTTTCCTGGCTGAACCCGATCGCCGCCGGCACACCACCATCAGGAACCGGGCAAACCAGATCGGCCTGCACCGGGGCCTCGCGCGCCAGCTCGCATCCGATTTGGCGGCGCGATTCATAGACGGACTGCCCGTCCAGAATGCTGTCGGGGCGCGAGAAATACACATGTTCGAATATGCAGGACCGGCGTGCCGCCTTTTCGAACGGATGATAGGACTCAACACCCTTTTCGGTGATCACCACCATTTCGCCGGGGGCGATTTCGCGTATGTAATCGGCGCCAATGATATCCAGTGCGCAGGTTTCCGACGACAGCGCATAACCGTCACCAAGCTGGCCCAGCACCAGCGGACGCACCCCCAACGGGTCACGCACACCAATCAGTTTCGTACGGGTCATGGCGACGATCGAAAACGCGCCCTCGACCCGGCGCAGCGCGTCTTTCATTCGTTCCGGGATATTGCGCTGCAAAGACCGCGCCATCAGATGAATGATGCATTCGCTGTCGGATGAACTTTGAAAGATCGATCCACGGTCTATCAATTCGCGCCGCAATGCATCCGCATTGGTGATATTGCCATTGTGGGCGATGGCCGCACCGCCCATGGAAAACTCGCCAAAGAATGGCTGCACGTCACGGATCTGGGTGTTGCCTTTGGAACCCGCGGTGGAATAGCGCACATGGCCAATACCGATTTCGCCGGGCAGGGTTTCCATGGTGCTGGGTTTGGTGAAATTGTCGCGGACATACCCAAACCGGCGCGCCGAGTTGAACCCGGCCGTCGCATCATAGGTGACAATACCACCGGCCTCTTGCCCGCGATGCTGCAACGCATGCAGTCCCAGTGCCACAAAATTGGCGGCATCGGGCATGCCAATCACACCAAACACGCCACATTCTTCTTTTAATTTATCATCGTCGAAAGGGTTGGCAGGGGGCATCTCTCGCATTTCAGCGGGGCTCCGAATCCGTGTGGTGGCAACTGCCCCACCTTTAGCGGGTTGCTCGCGGACTGTCACGAAAGGATCACAAAAGAATTGGCAGCAGTTTGCAGGCGGAACCGATATGCGGTGCCCGCTGCGTTTTATTGGCAATTTTTGCGGGGCTGCTCATCGTGGGACCCTGGCATTTCCAGTCCGGCGCAATACGGGTCTTGATGTGGCCCAGCATTCGTGTAGCGGTTGGGTGCAAGGTTAGCCCGGAACGAGATCAAGGTCATGAAACCACTCAGTCAAAAGGTAGCGGTCGTTACCGGCGCTTCTGCCCCACATGGCATCGGGCGCGCCATCGCGCATCGACTGGCAGCGGACGGTGCCTTTGTCGTTGTGACCGACATTGACGGGGTCATGGACGTCGATGGGAAACAGGTGTCGCGGATTGACCTTCTGAACGACATTGTGCGCGACATCCAGGGCGCAAACGGCACCGCGATTGCTATGACCCTGGATGTGACAAGCGCCAGTGACATCCAGACATGTATCGCCAAAACGCTTTCGACCTATCAAGGGCTAGACATTCTGGTCAACAATGCCGGATCGCTGGCGGGATCGGATGGTTTTTTGTCCACGACCCAGGACCAGTGGCAGATGAGTTTTGCAGTCAATATTTTGGGTCCGATGATGCTGGCGCAGGCCGTAATACCCCATATGCGCAAAGCGGGGGCCGGTCGGATCATCAATATCGGTTCCACTGCCAGCCTTGGGGCCGAAGCCGGGTTCGGGGCCTATACAACCATGAAACATGGATTGGTCGGGCTGACCAAGACGCTGGCAGCTGAATTCGGGCCAGACGGAATTTTGTGTAACACGGTATGCCCCGGCTATATCGCAACGGACATGCACATGGCCGCGAATGAACGATTGGCGCGCCAGCACGGTATCTCGATCGCGCAGATGAAAAAGCAACGCTACGCTGATGTTGCATTGCGAAATGCCGGCCTGCCGCAGGATGTGGCGCATGCGGTCGCCTATCTGGCGGGTCCGCAGGCAGATTATGTCACGGGCATTAGTCTGCCTGTAACGGGTGGCGTGCCTTTCGGCATCTGACCCAAGGAACCAGGTGCCCGGATGGGGGCAAGACGGGCGTTCACACTGCCGGTTAAACCTAAGCGGGCTGAACGCCTGCTAGCGGCGCCGTGACTATTCAGCAGGTGCCGCCGCGCCGCAATTGCCAACCAAGGTTTCATAGCGTGCAACGATCCAGCCGGGGGCATCCTCGGGGATCGAATCGTTCAGGCTGTTCTGCGCGCTTGCGAAAATCTTGGCGGTGCGGCTGTCATCAATCATCGCGACCGCTTCACCGGTGATCGCGCGGTCATATACGACCAGGGCCACTGCAACCAAAACAACACCGCGCAACACGCCAAACAAAAAGCCAAGCCCCTGGTCCAGCCCGCCAAGCGCAGACCGTTGCACGGCCGAACTGAACAATGGGGCGAATATGGATACCACGACCAGCGCCAGCGCAAAAACCGCCGCAAAGGCCGCAATGATCGCCAGTTCACAGCTGTCGCCCAGGAAATCGCCCAATACCGGGATTTCGCGCACCAGCGGTTCGACCCTGGGTGCAAACATATAAGCGACGATTGCCGCAACAATCCAACCTGCGATCGACAATGCCTCTCGCACGAAACCGCGCGAATAGGCTAAAATGGCTGACACGACGATGACAAGGGCAACCACCCCGTCCACGATTGTGAAACCTTCCATGCTCAACTCTCCTCGCGCGTGTTAACCCGCGCCGAATATCTCACCTACAAAGGTCGTCAGATCGGGCATTTGGCGTATGCCTTTGCCCTCGTCAGACCCCAATTTACTTCTGATCGGAGCTATCGCACCCGAAAAGCCCAGTTTCCGGGCTTCTTTAAGGCGATTTTCTGTCTGCCCGACCGGCCTCAGCGCACCTGATAAGCTAATTTCGCCAAAAACCACAGTGTCAGCAGGCAAAGCGATGTCTTCTCTGGCCGACAGTAGCGCCGCCGCAACAGCCAGATCGGCCGCCGGTTCGCTGACTTTCATGCCGCCTGCGACGTTCAAATAGACGTCCAGCGTGCCAAAAGGCACTGAACAACGTGATTCGAGCACCGCCAGAATCATCGCCAGCCGGCTGCCATCCCAGCCCACAACTGTGCGGCGTGGCTGGCTGTGCGGTGTCGGCGACACCAGTGCCTGAAATTCGACCAACAACGGCCGGGTGCCCTCGATCCCGGCGAAAACCACGGATCCGGCGGTTGGGGTATCACGTTCTGACAAGAACAGGGCGGATGGGTTGGTGACTTCGGCCAGTCCGGCACCGGTCATTTCAAACACACCGATTTCGTCGGCGGGCCCGAAACGGTTCTTGACCGCCCGCAGAATGCGGAACTGATGGCCACGCTCGCCTTCGAAATAAAGCACGGTATCGACCATATGCTCGACCACACGGGGCCCGGCGATCTGACCGTCTTTGGTCACATGTCCGACCAGAATAATCGCCATGCCACGGCGCTTGGTAAAACTTGTGAGTTCGTGCGCGGCGGACCGTACCTGGCTGACGGATCCTGGCGCACTGGCGACAGTGTCTGACCACATGGTCTGAATGGAATCGATGATCGCGATATCGGGGCGTTCACTGTCCAATGTGGTCAGGATATCGCGCAGATTGGTTGCGGCGGCCAGTTTTACACGGGCCTGGGTCAGGCCCAGTCTTTGGGCGCGCATGCGGATTTGTGCCGGGGCCTCTTCGCCGGAAATGTACAAGGCGCCAAGCCCTGCATCGGCAAAACTTGCGGCCGCCTGCAACAACAACGTCGATTTCCCGATGCCGGGGTCGCCACCGACCAGGATTGCGCTGGCCGCCACCAGACCACCCCCCAGAACGCGGTCCAGTTCGGAAATGCCGGACATCGTGCGGGGCGGGGGTGTTTCCTGGGTGGCAAGGTCTGACAAATCAATGGCATTGCCGCGGGTTGCACCCAATGATTTTCCGGCGGGACCAGTGGATATCCCGCTGTCCTGAACAATTGTGTTCCATTCCCCGCATTCGTCGCAACGTCCGGTCCACTTTGTGTATTTCGCAGCGCATGTGCTGCAAGTGAATGATGTGGTTTTTGCCATGGCTCAACCAGTAACAAACGGCACGCCCGCCGCAAGCAGAATGGCCGCAAAGAACGGAATAAATGCCAACCAGCGCAGCCGTGACGGGTCATATAACATGGCCGCCAGTGCCAGCAGCGTCAGGACCAGCCCGCTGAGCACGCCAATGCCGGGATTGTTGGTATAAACCGCAAACGCACCTGTCAGTGTTGCAACTGCAATGGCGCTGTGAACGACCCGCCAGACGCCGCGTCCCCGCAAAATTCGCATGACTGACCAGAGGAATGCCCCGGCCATGAACGCGACCGAAATTGCCGCGGTTATGATTGTCACCGTGTTCATTTGCGCGCCGTCAGACCGCTGATGATCAACGAGGCCAGTATACACGCCGTGAACAGGTAAAGCCCCCAGGCGGTTTCGACGCGACCCACACCGACGCCTTTGGCCACCACGATATAAAGCGCGATCAGAAATATGTCGGCCATGGCCAGTTTTCCAAGCCATTGCAGCACCCCAAGAACCCTTGGGCTGGCCATTTTGAAATGAACCAAAGCCAGACCGATGGTTTTGAGATAGGGCGCGAACAGCGCGAAGAATGTCACCAAAAGCGCCAGAAATATATCCTTTTGCCACAGTGACTGAAGCCCGGTGAGCACCGAAATTTCCGACAGGCTGAACAGCGGCAGTAATCCGGCACGTAACAGGGGTGCAGCCCAGGCCACAGGAAACAGGATCAACAGGGTCAGATTCGCGTATTTCAGGACCATAAACTGCACATATCGCAGAGGCCGATCAGGTCCAAGCGGGATTGTTCGCGGATGTTATGGCGGCTATTGCACGACTCGCCTGCGACGTTTGAAACAGCGAATGGCAATTGTCGCGCACAGGCAGGTCCAGGAAATCAGCAAGGCCGCCACCGTCGGCCAGTCGCCATCCAGCCGCGCGATATCAATATCGCGGAGATTCCATATCACAAACAATGTATTGCCTATGGACGCTAGTATGGCCGCCACAAAAGTCGCGGACTGATATGCCGATTTTGTCGACCATCCAATCCTTTTTTGGCGACGCACAATCGTGATCAGCAAAAGATAGGGTGGTAACAGAAATACCAGCAGCAGGATCACAGGCAGAAACAAAGACTGCATGACACAACCTTTCTAATTCCCCCGCCGACAACCTAGGCGGGCAGGTAAACAATGTCAAAGTGGGCGGCGGATTGTTGCCGTTACTGTGCAATGTGATCAATGGGTTGAGGCAGGGTTCTGATGTGATGCGGACCGCCAGAAAAGGCCGGCCTAGCGGACCGATTCAATTGGCCCGTCCGCGCGCCCGTGAATGAACTGATCCAGATAGGGATCGCCGCTGGCATCCATTTCGGACACTGGCCCGGTCCATTGGATGACGCCGTCATGCAGCATCGCAATCTTGTCTGCGATCGCGCGAACCGAGCTCATGTCATGGGTAATCGTTATCGCTGTTGCGCCCATTTCGGTGACGATTTCACGGATCAATTCATTGATCACACCGGCCATAATCGGGTCCAGTCCGGTGGTGGGTTCGTCAAAAAAAATAATCTCGGGGGCGGCAGCGATCGCGCGCGCCAGTCCGACCCTTTTTTGCATGCCACCGGATAGCTCTGCCGGAAACAGATCGGCCGTTTCGGGCTTCAGGCCGACACGGCGCAGTTTTTCGATGGCAATCTCGCGGGCCTCTGACTTGGGACGTTTCAATGATCCGCGCAACAGACGAAAGGCCACGTTCTGCCACACATTCAGGCTGTCAAATAATGCGCCACCCTGAAACAACATGCCAAAGCGCGCCAGAAACGCATCGCGTTCGGCCAGTCGCACATCGACGCCATCCAGCATTATTGTCCCGGTATCTTGTTCAACAAGGCCCAGTATGCATTTAAGACATATGGATTTTCCAGTGCCAGAACCACCGATGATCACCATGCTTTCGCCCTTGGGAATCGTCAGGTTCACACCTTTCAGCACTTGATTTGCGCCAAATGCCTTGTGGATATTGGCCAGTTCGATCATGCGGAAAAGAACAATTCGGTCAGAACATAGTTTGACGCCAGTATCAGAATTGATGCGGACACAACCGCATTCGTCGTTGCGCGACCGACGCCCTGCGCGCCACGCCCGGAATTTGTACCGTGATAGCAGCCCATCACTGCGACAATGAACCCAAATACACTGGCCTTGATCAGGCCCGATACAATGTCCCAGCTTTCCAGAAAATCGATGGTATTGTTCAGATATGTGGCGGCGTTAAAGTCCAGTCTGGACACACCGACCAGAAACCCGCCCATAATTCCGATGACGTCGCCAATACCAACCAGCACCGGCATTGCCAATGTCGCGGCCAATACCCGTGGCACGGTCAGGTATTTGACCGGATTTGTCGAAAGCGTCACCAGCGCATCAATCTGTTCCGTCACCTTCATCGTGCCGATTTCAGCAGCAATGGACGCGGCAACCCGGCCCGCAACCATTAACCCGCCCAGTACCGGACCCAGTTCGCGCACCATACCGATCGCCACAATCGAGGGCACAACCGCTTCGGCGTTGAACCGAGACCCACCCGCATAGATTTGCAGCGCCAGCGCACCGCCGGTGAACAGGGCGGTAAGCCCCACGACAGGCAGGCTGAAATATCCAATAAACAGAAGTGATTGCCAGAACTCTTTGATGTAAAATGGCGGTCGAAAAATATGGCTGACCGCGGCGGCGGCGAACATGGAAACGCGCCCGGTGGCGGCCAGCAGCCCGATAACGGTCCGCCCAAGTGATGCAATCGGTGCCAATATGCCCATCACGCTGCGCCCCCGCCAATGTGACGTCTGCGATATCGCGCGCCAAGTGAGGTCAGAATTTCGTATCCGATGGTGCCGGCCATTTCCGCGAGATCATCGACGCTCTGCGATCCACACAGAATATCCAGAGACGTTGGGTGTTCGGACAGATGCGAGATATCGACGGTGATCAGGTCCATGGAAACGCGCCCGATCAACGGGCAGGCTGTATCATTGGCAAAAAGCATTGCCCGGCCGCTCATCCGGCGGATCAATCCGTCGGCGTACCCTGCCGCCACAGTTGCCACCCTTGTGGGCCCCTGGGCGACCCAGCTGTTGCCGTATCCCACTGTTTCCCCGGTTTCCAGTTCGCGGATCTGAATCACGGGCAGGGCCAGGTGCGCCGCCGGTCTGGCGTTCGCGAATGGTTGTCCACCATAAAGACCGATGCCGGGACGGGTCAGGTCAAAATGATAATCCGGCCCCAACAGCACACCGCCGGTCGCCGCCAGTGATCGTGGCGCGTCCAGCCCATCAGTCATTGCGCGAAATTGCGCAAGCTGAGCGGCGTTCATCATGTGATCAGGCTCGTCTGCACAGGCCAGATGCGACGTCAGCAGCGTTGGCCCGCTGGCCATGATGATATCGCGCAGGGCCTGCCATTCGCCCGGTTCCATGCCCAGACGGTTCATGCCTGTGTCCAGTTGCACGCCAAACGAATGGCCGGGCAAGGATTCCAGATGCCGTGTCAGTTGTTCAACCGAGTTCACCATCGGCGTCAGCTGCATATCGGCGATCATGTCTGTGTCGCCGGACATGTGGCCAGAAAACACATTGATTTCGGGTGCAGGGCCGACGGCCTGGCGCAAGGCGACACCTTCTTCGGCAAAGGCCACAAAGAACCGTCTGACACCGACCCCCATCAAGGCACGGGCAACTTTGGCTGCCCCAAGCCCATAGGCATCAGCCTTGATCACCGCCCCGGTTTCCACCCGCTGGTCCGAGACAGCGTTCAACGCCCGCCAGTTGGCAGTGATCGCATCCAGATCGATGGTCAGGGTTGCAGTGGTCATGACGGCTGTTTTGCCGTTGTGGCACGCCCGGTGCAAGGGGAATTCATCGCTTCGGGGCCGGTTCCGGCCGGTCCCGAATTAATCGCAAACAGAAATATCACGCGATGACCGGCGGATGCAGTGGCAGCGGATGCGCGATCAGAATTCGTGATCATCCTGTGCGCCGGATTGCTGCCATGGCTTCACAAGGTTGCCAAAACGGGTAAAGCGACCCTCGAACGACAGATCAATGGTGCCGATCGGGCCATGCCGTTGCTTGCCGATAACAACTTCGGCCTTGCCGTGCAGGGCCTCCATTTCGGCCTGCCAGCTGGCCATTTTTTCCAGTTCGTGGTCGCCGGGTTTTTCACGTTCTTTGTAGTATTCTTCGCGATACACAAACATCACGACATCGGCGTCCTGCTCGATCGATCCCGATTCCCGCAAATCCGAAAGCTGGGGGCGTTTATCTTCGCGGTTTTCCACCTGACGCGAAAGCTGGGACAACGCGATGACCGGGATTTCCAGTTCTTTTGCAATGGCTTTCAGGCCTTGCGTGATCTCGGACACTTCGTTGACACGGCTATCCTTGGCTGTAGCCGGACGCACCAGTTGCAGATAGTCGACCATCAGCACATCCAGCCCATGCGTGCGTTTCAGGCGACGGGCGCGGGCGGCCAATTGCGAGATCGGCAGCGCAGGCGTGTCATCGATAAACAGCGGACAGGCTTCCAGTGTTTTGGCGGCTTCGACGAAACGGCGAAATTCAGCTTCGGTCATATCGCCACGGCGGATCTGATCTGACGGCACCTCTGATGCCTCGGACAGGATCCGTGCCGCCAATTGTTCCGCCGACATCTCTAGGCTGAAAAACCCGACCACGCCCCCGTTGATCGCACCTTCGCTGCCGTCCGGCGTCTGGCCTTTTTTGTAGGCTTTGGCGATGTTGAAGGCGATGTTTGTCACCAGCGATGTCTTACCCATGGACGGGCGACCGGCCAGGATCAGCAGGTCGGATTTATGCAGCCCGCCCAATTTCTTGTCCATGTCGGTCAGACCGGTCGAAATGCCAGCCAGACCTCCGTCGCGCTGATAGGCGGCATTGGCCACGTTCACCGCATCTGTGACCGCCTTCAGGAACGACTGAAATCCGCTTTCGGTCTGACCCTGTTCGCCCAGTTGATAAAGGGCCTGTTCGGCTTCGACGATCTGTTCACGCGGCTCGCTTGAAACTTCGACACGACCGGCCTTGTCTGAAATGTCCCGGCCCAGCCCGATCAGTTCGCGTCGAATGGCCAGATCGTACAGCATCTGAGCATAGTCGCGCGCGGCGAACGAAGATATCGAGGCACCGGCAAGGGACGCCAGATAGGCTGGCCCGCCAAGTTCCTTGAGGCCGTCGTCATCCTCCATAAACGCCTTTAGCGTGACCGGCGACGCCAGCGCGTTTTTGGTGATCCGCGCGGCGGCAATTTCATAGATGCGGGCATGTACGGGGTCATAGAAATGTTGCGGGCCGATGATCGACGCGATCCTGTCATATGTATCGTTATTGGTCAGGATCGCGCCAAGCAACTGCTGTTCGGCCTCGATGTTGTGCGGCATGGTTTCGGTTTCTGGCTGACCATTGTTCTGATCGCCTTGAATTGCCCGAATCTCGTTCATTTTTTGTCCCACTCACTGCCTGTCAGAGGTGTTAAATTCTACGCGCCTGTCCTGCAAATTGTATGTTTCTGGGGATAGGCTGTGGATTACTTTTTTAGCCCATCCCGACTTGAAACGCCACAAGATATAGCATCGTCCGACTTCAAAGGCCGAAATGTGCCATGAGGCCAGCGGGCGTCATCAATAAGTCCAGACTGAAAAACCTGGTCACCTTGCGCTCTGATCCACGCGGTTTTCTGCCTGGACAGGGTGCAAAACCCGGCCAGTGACGAATCGTTTACGCCTTTTGGCGTGCGTCCTGCCATGCGCGCGGCGCGTTCAGGAATTTTTCAACTTCGGTCAGGGTTTTTGCATCAAACCCGCCGGATGACTTTGCCGCCGCCAAAACATCCCACCACGTGCATAAATGGTGCAACTGCACGCCGTGTTCGGACAGCGATTCCGTGGTGCCGGGGAATATGTCGTAATAAAAGATCACCGCCGTATGCCCACAACTGGCACCGGTTTCACGAATGGCGTCCACAAAGGACAGTTTCGATCCGCCGTCGGTTGTCAGATCCTCGACCAGCAGCACCCGGTCGCCCGCGGCCATTGCGCCCTCGATCCGGGCGTTTTTGCCATAACCTTTTGGCTTTTTGCGCACATATGTCATCGGCAACGCCAGACGTTCGGCCATCAGCGCGGCAAACGGTATACCAGCAGTTTCGCCGCCGGCAATATTGTCAAAGGCTTCAAACCCGGCGTCCCGCATAACGGTCACTGCCATGAAATCCATGAGCGTCGAACGGATACGTGGATATGAAATCAGCTTGCGGCAATCCACATAGGTCGGCGATGGCAGGCCGGATGCCAGTGTGAAGGGCGTTTCGGTGTTGAAATCTACCGATTTGATTTCCAGCAGCATGCGGGCGGACAGGCGCGCAATTTCTTCTTTGGACGGGAATGCGGATGGGATCATGCGGATGCCTTTACGTGCCAGTGCAAGGGAAAGCCCGGATCAAACACGGTGACCGGACCATCGGGTGTGCCAATTTTTGCGGGGTATTCTATTGGTGCGCCACGCGTCAATGTGATCGTTTGCGTGTTGACGGGCAGACCGTACCAGGCCGGACCGTTCAGCGACGTGAATTGTTCCAGCCGGTCCAGCGCGTTTTCCTGTTCAAAGACCGCAGCCAATATCGAAACTGTGTTGGTGGCGGTAAAACAACCGGCGCAGCCGCAGCTGTTTTCCTTGACCGCATCCAGATGGGGGGCGCTGTCGGTGCCCAGGAAATAGCGCGGATCGCCCGATGTGGCCGCTGCCCGCAAAGCCTGGCGGTGCAATTCACGTTTGGCGACGGGCAGACAGTAGTAATGCGGACGGATCCCGCCAACCAAAAGGTGGTTGCGGTTGATCACCAGATGATGCGTCGTGATCGTGCCGGCCAGGTTTTCCCCGGCATCGCCTATATAGTCCACACCGTCTTTGGTGGTGATATGTTCCATCACCACCCGCAGACCGGGAATGTCCTGCCGGATCGGGTCCAGCACACGGTCGATAAATACCGCTTCGCGGTCAAAAATGTCGATCGCCGGATCTGTGACTTCGCCGTGCAGGCACAGCGGCAGGCCGATTTCGGCCATTTTTTCCAGAACCGGATATATGGCCTGGATATCGCTGACACCGGACGCCGAATTGGTCGTGGCCCCGGCGGGGTACAATTTGACGGCCCTGACCAATCCGCTGGCCGCCGCCGCAGCGACGTCTGCCGGATCGGTTTGTTCGGTCAGATAGAGCGTCATCAGCGGTTCAAATCGGGCGCCTTTGGGCAACGCCGCCAGAATACGGTCACGATATGCGCGGGCATCATCGCCGCGCACAACCGGCGGCACCAGGTTGGGCATGATGATCGCGCGGGCGAAATGGCGCGTGGTTTCAGGCAAAACCGCCGCCATCATCGCGCCGTCACGCAGGTGAAGATGCCAGTCGTCGGGACGGCGCAGTGTGATCGATGCTGTCATGCTGCTTGGCTACACCGATCCAACTGTCGTTTCCAGAGGCAATGGCTGTTCATTTTTATCCCGATAGCTAGGCGATTTGCCCAATTATTAAGCGGTCGGTGTCACGCGGTGGCAAAATGCGGTGCACGAACCGGCTGCGGGTTGATGGCCGTTGGGCGCTTTGTCAGATTGCCGCTGATCAGGGGGGCGCGTTTTGCTGGATACTTTACCGACACAGACCAGACAGCGCGTGACCGGGCGCGGTGCCATCGGGTTGGGCAAGCGCATACGCGATCTGCACCAGTCCGGCGCGGCCAAAGTGTTTCTGCCACGCGTTCACGACGCCACCACCGAGGTCGTATTTCTGAATACGGCGGGGGGGCTGACAGGGGGCGACCGGCTGGCCTATCAGCTTGATCTGGACGCAGGCGCACATGCTTTGGCAACGACACAAACCGCCGAACGCGCCTATGCATCATCGGCGGGTCACGCAGATTTGCGCGTGGATTTAAACGTCGCGGAAAATGCTCGTTTGGACTGGCTGCCGCAGGAAACGATTCTTTTTGATCAATCGGCGCTGATGCGCGAAACCCGTGTGTCGCTGGCAAAGACATCCAGATTTCTGTTCGTTGAAACAGTTGTGCTGGGGCGCGCGGCAATGGGGGAGACGCTGGCCAGTGTCCGGTTTTGGGACCGGCGGCTGATCCACCGGGCAGGGGTGCCGGTATTCGTTGAACCGCTTGGGATTGACACTGATGTTTTGAACCGTCGCGGCAATCCGGCCATTTTGGGTGGTGCGCGTGCTTTCGCGACAGTCGGCTTTTTTGCGCCGGATGCGGAAACCGCGCTGGCACCGGTGCGTCAGGCGCTGAACCACGATGGTGTTCAGGCAGCTGTAAGTGCCTGGGATGGCAAGTTAATTCTGCGGGCGCTGGCTGGTGACGGTTTCCCATTGCGCAGGCAGATCGCGCGTGTGTTGGAAATTCTGCGGCAAGGCCCATTGCCGCGTGTGTGGCAGGAAAAATAGGAACAGACATGAACCTCAGCCCCCGGGAAAAAGACAAACTGCTGGTCAGTCTGGCCGCGATGGTGGCCCGCGCGCGTCTGGCGCGGGGGATTTTGCTGAACCATCCCGAAGCCATTGCGCTGATTACCGATTTCGTCGTCGAGGGTGCGCGGGACGGGACCAGCGTGGCCACCCTGATGGAGACCGGTGCCCATGTTGTGCGTGCGGATCAATGCATGCCGGGTATTGCAGAAATGATTCACGATGTGCAGGTTGAGGCGACGTTTCCCGATGGGACCAAGCTGGTGACTGTTCATCACCCGATACGGTGAAGCCGTGTTTGTTTTGCCCAACTGTTCCCCTGACGGCGGCGTTGCATTGCCGATTATGGTAATCCCATCTGGTGTGCAAAAATGGGAACGAAAGGACCGACAACATGCTTATTAATCTTATAATTGCTGCAATTGGTGGATTTTTGTCTGACAAGGCCGAGGCCGTGCTGGATGAACAATTCCGCAAAAAGTTTAAACTGTCAGACCGTGATCTGACGCTGCTGACATTTGGTGTTGTGTTAGTCGTGGTCGCGATCATTGTTTCGTTCTTTGGGGTGCGCCCGCGGGTGACACCTTTGGTGATCGGTGCGCTGCTGGGTGTGTTCGGCACACGGTTGCTGGCATATGGCAAGACAAAAACTGCCAAATCCAGCGACACCGTCGACACCGTGGTAAAAGCTGCCGACGACGTTGCCGACACTGCTGAAACAACCGCCAAGGCCGCTGCAAATACTGCGGATTCAGTAACCAAAACCGCTGCCAAGGCTACCAAAACTGCGGCCAGCAAACCCGCCACGACGGCGAAGACGGCCACGAAAAAGACGACGACAGCGGCCAAAACAGCGGCCAAGACGACGGCCCGCAAAACCACGACCGCTGCGAAAAAACCGGCCGCCCGCAAAACAACAACCCGAAAGAAAACACCATGATCCCAGGGCAAGTCATCACCCAGGCCGGTGATATCGTTTTGAACGCCGATCAGGACACGACCACGATCGAGGTCGCCAATCGCGGCGACCGCCCGGTGCAGGTCGGCAGTCACTATCATTTCGCCGAGACAAACCCGGGCCTGTCATTTGATCGCCAGCGTGCCCGCGGTATGCGGCTGGATATCGCCGCCGGAACAGCCGTGCGGTTCGAACCGGGTCAGACCCGCGAAGTGCGGCTGGTGGCCTATGGCGGCAAGCGCTGTGTTTATGGATTTAATCAAAAGGTGATGGGTCCCCTTGATTGAGATATCAAAAGTCAGAAGTGAACGGGATATCAATGCCGTAGCGGTGTTGGTCTGGGAATTTTTTGATCACCTGCGCACCCGTTATGACGAGCGTCTGGAGGATATCGATGGCTATATCCTGTCCAAGAATGTTGCTGGCGAACTGGACGATTTTGCCACCTATTTCAACCCGCCTGCGGGCGAAGCCTTGTTGGCGCGCAAGGATGGTGTGCCGGTCGGGATTGTCATGATGCGCCCGGCGGCCAACGGCGCGGCTGAAATGAACCGGATGTATGTGACCGATGCGGCCCGTGGATTTGGGGTCGGACGTCAACTGGCGCAGCATTTGATCAGCGAGGCACGTGCATTGGGGTATAGCATGATGATTCTGGACGCATGGGACCGGCACCAGGAAGCGCTGCCATTGTATGAATCTGTTGGGTTCAAACGATACATCGACACGGACCTGGCACCAAAAGGCATGGTGGCCACAGCGATCCAGATGCGGATGTCCTTATGATCTCTGCGCGCTTGAAATTGCCCGGCTGTGGGCCGGACTGTGGGGACTGATAAATGCCAGCAACAATATCACGCGCGACCTATGCGGATATGTATGGGCCAACCACCGGCGACCGCGTGCGCCTGGCCGATACCGATCTGATAATCGAGGTTGAAAAAGATCTGACGACCTATGGGGAAGAGGTCAAATTTGGCGGCGGCAAGGTCATTCGCGATGGCATGGGCCAAAGCCAGATCACCCGGGCGGGCGGGGCCGTGGACACGGTCATTACCAACGCGCTGATTGTGGATCACACAGGCATCTACAAGGCGGATGTCGGGCTGAAGGACGGTCAGATCGCCGCGATTGGCAAAGCCGGAAACCCCGATACTCAACCTGGTGTCGACATCATAATTGGCCCGGGAACCGAGGCGATTGCCGGTGAAGGCCGCATTCTGACGGCGGGCGGATTTGACTGTCATATCCATTTCATTTGCCCCCAACAGATCGATGATGCGTTGCATTCAGGCGTCACCACAATGCTTGGCGGCGGTACCGGGCCCGCGCACGGGACCTTGGCAACCACCTGCACACCCGGCCCCTGGCACATCGGACGCATGTTGCAATCGCTGGATGCATTTCCGATGAATTTCGCGGTCTCGGGCAAGGGCAATGCCAGCCAGCCCGCTGCATTGGAAGAAATGGTTGTTGGCGGCGCTGCGGCATTGAAATTGCACGAAGACTGGGGAACCACGCCGGGGGCGATCGATTGCTGCCTGTCTGTGGCCGATCAGATGGATGTGCAGGTGATGATCCACACCGACACCCTGAACGAAAGCGGGTTTGTGGAAAATACCCTCGCTGCGATCAACGGGCGCACGATCCATGCGTTTCATACCGAAGGTGCGGGGGGTGGGCATGCGCCCGACATTATCAAGGTTGTGGGCGCGCAGAATGTGATCCCGTCATCGACCAACCCGACGCGGCCCTATACCGTTAACACCATCGAAGAACATCTTGATATGCTTATGGTTTGCCACCATCTGGACAAGTCAATCCCAGAGGATGTGGCGTTCGCCGAAAGCCGGATTCGGCGCGAAACGATCGCAGCAGAGGACATCCTGCATGATTTGGGGGCCTTTTCGATCATCGCTTCTGACAGCCAGGCCATGGGGCGTGTGGGCGAAGTATTGATCCGCACCTGGCAGACAGCGGACAAAATGAAAAAGCAGCGCGGTCGCTTGCCCGATGAAACTGGCGACAACGACAATTTGCGGGTGCGCCGCTATATCGCGAAATACACGATCAATCCGGCCATCGCCCACGGGATGAGCCGCCACATCGGGTCGGTCGCGGTTGGAAAACGCGCCGACCTGGTTTTATGGGACACCGCCTTTTTCGGCGTCAAACCGGAAATGGTTCTGGTTGGGGGGACAATTGCGGTGGCGCAGATGGGCGACCCGAATGCATCTATTCCGACCCCGCAGCCGGTCTATTCCCGTCCGATGTTCGGGTCATTCGGGCGATCGGTGGAACGATCTGCGGTGACATTCGTCAGTCACGCCGCACAGGCATCAGGCATCGGCGCATCACTGGGACTGGCCAAGGATACGTTGCCGGTCGACAACACCCGCACAATCACCAAATCGGACATGGTATTGAATAGTGCGACCCCCGAAATCGAGGTCAACCCCGAGACCTATGACGTGCGCGCCGATGGCGAGCTGCTGATCTGTGCGCCGGCCCAGGAATTGGCACTGGCGCAACGATATTTCATGTATTAGCCGCACAGGTTTAACGAAGGTACAGTTTCTAATATGCGGAAAACATTGGGCAAAAATTGCAAGATGCAAAGCCGGTATGCAGAATCGGCATTGGTGATTTTGGGCAGCTCAGCCTATATCAAGAGCCATGGGAGGAAGCCACAACAACGAACTTACGAGGTTTCCAATGACAACTGCAACACTAAGCGCTCCGCGACGCTCGGCATCCTTTTTTGCTGCGATCGCCGGTTTTTTCAAATCGGTCGGCATCAGCCTGGTCGTCGCAGCAGAGTCGCAAACACGGATGCAAAAAATCGAAAGGCTGCAAGCCCTTTCAGATGCCGAACTGGCCGAACGCGGTCTGACCCGCGACGCAATCGTGCAGCATGTTTTCCGGGATATTTTTTATCTCTGAATGATGTTCCGGTGGCACGGTGAACACGGTGCTGCCGCTTGCAAGAAGGGTCGCACGCCACGGCGACTGGACCGGTTCGTTTGAAACCGTGTCCCTGGCCTATGATGCGCGGCTTTTGCGGCGCAGGAAACTGACCACCGACAATGGCCGTGTGGTGCATGTGAATTTGGCCGAAACCGTCAGCGTCAATGCGGGCGATGCATTTTGCCTTGATGATGGGACCTATGTTGCTGTCCGGGCCGCAGCCGAAGATTTGCTGGAAATCACCGGTGCCGATTTGCACCGGATTGCCTGGCACATCGGCAACAGACACACGCCTTGCCAAATTGCGGCGGACCGGCTGCTGATCCAGCGCGACCATGTGTTGCGAGATATGTTGATCGGACTGGGTGCCGATATTGCCGAAGTGACGCAACCGTTTTCGCCAGAAGGCGGTGCCTATGGCCAGGGGCGCACATTTTCGCATCATCACGCGGATGCAAAAGACGCAGACCATATTTCACACCATCACAGTGACCATCAGTCAGACGCCCCATGAGCGACCTGCTGACGTTGACCCAGTGGCTTTCGCCAGCATTTCCGCTGGGCAGTTTTTCATATTCGCATGGTCTGGAGTGGTTCATCGACGCGGATGAGGTCACTGACGGGTCGCAGTTGCAATCATGGCTGGACGATACGCTGACCTTTGGGGCAGGGCGTTCGGATGCGATCATATTGTCGCTAACCCACCGCGGACATGATCCGCAGGAAATGGCGCAACTGGCGCGGGCCTTGTGCACCGGTAAGGAACGCTGGGAAGAAACATGGGCGCAGGGCCAGGCGTTCGGGCAGACGCTGGCACAAATGAAAGATCAGCCGTCAGTGGACTATCCATTGCCTGTTGCGGTGGGTCTGGCGGCGCGTGATCTGGATCTTGGCCCGCAAATCGTCACAGAGATGTATCTGCACGCGTTTGTGTCAAATCTGATCAGTGTTGGCGTGCGATTCATTCCCATCGGGCAGACTGCGGGCCAGCGCATTTTGTCAGCATTGCACCCGCGCATCGTCGTTGTTGCCGGCCAGGCTGTGGTGGCACGGCAATCAGACATCGCCACGGCCGCAATACGCGGCGATCTGGCGTCGTTGATGCACGAAACCCAGGACGTCCGGCTGTTTAAAACGTGATCGGCAAAGGACACCCGCGATGCAGGAAAGGAAAATGAGAATATGACAAGTCTGAATGGGCCGTTGCGGGTCGGCATTGGTGGCCCGGTCGGTGCGGGCAAGACCACGTTGACGCAGCGTTTGTGTGTCGCGATGCGCGACCGCTATTCGGTGGCAGTGATTACCAACGATATTTATACCCGCGAAGACGCCGAATTTCTGATGCGCGCGCAAGCGTTGCCGCTGGAACGCATTCGCGGTGTAGAAACCGGCGGTTGCCCGCACACGGCCATTCGCGAAGATGCCAGCATCAATCTGCGGGCCGTCGCCGACCTGCGGGCCGATTTCCCCGATCTGGATGTGGTTCTGATCGAAAGCGGCGGTGACAATCTGGCCGCAACCTTCAGTCCCGAACTGGCTGATCTGACGCTTTATGTGATTGATACCGCCGCCGGCCAGGACATTCCGCGCAAAAAAGGGCCAGGGCTGACGCGATCCGATCTGCTGGTGGTCAACAAGACCGATCTGGCCCCGTACGTGGGTGTTGATACCCAACTGTTGCAATCAGACACACGCACAGCCCGCGGCGACCGTCCGTTTGTGATGGCCGCGCTGAACACCGGGCAGGGGGTGGATGAAATTGTCGCGTTTATCGAGGCCGAAGGCGCGCTTTAGACCAGCTGCAACACTTTGGGATCTGGCAGGTCCTTGCCTTCCTCACCCAACAGACGTTGTGCGCGGGTCAGTTGGCGGCGAAAGCGCGGCGTATTCATGCGCGTCAACACGCTGCGGCACATGATGGCCGTCAGAAACGGGCGCTGCTGTTCTTCGACAACGCTCAGGAAACGACGCAGATAGGGCAGATAGTTCCGGCGTTCCCGAAACATGTGGTAAAAATCGCTTTTGGTCAGTTCACCTGCCATTGCTGTGACGATCAACGGTTCCAGAATTTCCATGCGTCGCATGAAATTTTCGATCTCGCCGCCGACATAGCGACAGCGCAGTTTGGTGACGTTTGACCGGGTGAAAAGCGATGCGTGCATCGCGTCTTCGTCCACTTCCGGGTCATAGATGATAAAAGCTTCCTGTGCTGCGTCCAGCATATCCGGCGCATAGCCATAGCGGTCGGTGAATGAAACCCGCCGCATGTGATCGAACCGGGTTTCCCATTCGGTGACGCGCGGGTCCAGTGTGGCCTGGGGTTGCAGTGCCAGCACCGTCGACCCCGGCGCTGCCACAGAATAGGCCGCAGCGGCATAGCCACATGAATCTGCCCCGTAAAATACCACCTGATCAAATTCGTCGAAAAAGCCGTCATCAACCAACCGGTCAAAATAGCCGTAAACAGCGCGATGGCGGAACCAGGTATTGGAATGGGACAGCAGACAAAGTTGCGACCAGTTGTTTTTGCTGGCCAGTTCCCACCCCAGCGGGATATCTGAATTGGCCCGGCCCCTGACGCCATCGATGGTTTCAAATGTCACCAGCAACGACGTGCTGTTTTCGATGAATACAGCCGAATGATCCGGCCCCAAAGGCTCAAAATAGCCGTGATCCTCACCAATATCCTCGATGAGGTCCAACCAGTCATCCACCGGTAGATTATTTGCCGGATCGACAAGAGAAGTGATCGGGGCAGCGACCATTGTGGGTGGTTCCTCGTTAAACAAGCAGCACAGGCATATTAACTATATGTAACGTCAGTGACGGCAGGGGCGCAATGGGCCGCCCCCCGATATCGGTGTTTCCTGCGGTCAACTGTTTCCGGAAATGAACTAGTCCGGGCTGTGGGCTTGTTTTTGTGCAAAGCTGAACAAATGGGCGGCTTTTTCGACCGGCAATGGTTGTGATGGGCCTGCCAGCATCAGGCGGCCCAGCAGCGCGCGGTTTTCTTCGTCTTGCATCAGGTCGCGGAACTTTTGCCGGCGCCATTCATAGGCAGCGCGATGCAGGTCCGCCAGGGTCGGATCGCCCCGGAATGTCGCCAGATGCACATCGCGTTCAGGGACCAGCGCCAAAACGCTGCGATCCCCGGTCTGGGACCAGTTGCGGTCGACCCAGTAAGACATGCCATGTGGTGTGCCCCGCCGGTTTGCGCGCCCCCGGTGGCGTTTCAGAATGAAATTATCCATCGCGCCAAGGGCGTAGTGGTTCAGTTGCACAAGCCCGTAATTGTCACGCCCAAAATCGGAAAATACGCGATTCCGTGTGACAGGCCCGGTCAGTGCGCGCCCGTGACCATCGAACCAACGGGTATTTTTCCCGGCCCCCGGCCGGGGCGATTTCGGGCGGTGCACACCCAATTTACGATAGGTGCCGTCGTTGCGAAACAGTGTCTTGAACATGGCGGCACGCCATGGCCAGTACAGGATGGCCGGTGCCGCGCGGACAAATGTTTCCGTGACCGGCTGGTCGGGCATCGTCACCACCCCGGCATTGCCAAACAGCCGCCATGTCAAGGTGATCGCCGTGGCATCGGGCAGTGCATCCAGCAGATCGCTCAGATGACGTTGACCCACATGGATGTTGACGAATTCATCAATATCCAGCACTGCGATCCAGTCGGCGGATGCAACCAACGGATGCTGATCAGCGGCCTTAAGCGCGGACCATTGAATGCCGCGATTATGCACACCGTCATTGCGCACATGGGTCAGCAGGCCCAGATCCTGCAGACGGTCAAGCATCAGGTCGGTTCCGTCGTCGCAATCATTCGAAAATACCAGAAAATCGGTGAAGCCGACGGCGCGATGGTGGGCCAGCCATTCCAACAGGAATGCACCCTCGTTTCGCACCGTCAAAATCGCCAGAAATCTCACTGTGCCCGCGTCCCGTCATCTGCCTGCAACAGACTATCGCACATAAATTTCATCGCTGCGAGCGCTCAGAAAAAGGCCTGTAATCCGGTCTGGGCGCGCCCCAGAATCAGGGCATGCACATCATGGGTGCCTTCGTAGGTGTTGACCGTTTCCAGATTGGCCAGATGACGCATGACCTGGAATGCCTCTGAAATGCCATTGCCGCCATGCATGTCCCGCGCCATGCGGGCAATATCCAGCGCCTTGCCGCAATTGTTGCGTTTCATCATCGAAATCATTTCCGGCGCCGCATTCGCGCGGTCCATCAATTGACCGATCCGCAGACTGCCCTGCAAACCCATGGTGATATCGGTTTGCATATCTGCCAGTTTCTTTTGGAACAATTGTGTCTGGGCCAACGGGCGGCCGAATTGTTTGCGATCCAGACCATATTGGCGTGCGGCATGCCAGCAAAATTCGGCGGCACCAAGCACGCCCCAGGAAATGCCGTATCGCGCCCGGTTCAGACATCCAAACGGACCTTTCAGACCGGCGACATTCGGCAATAATGCCGTGTCACTGACATCGACGTCCTGCATGACGATTTCGCCGGTGACAGAGGTGCGCAGGCTAAGCTTTCCATCGATTTTCGGGGCGCTAAGCCCGGGTGTCCCTTTGTCCAGAACAAACCCGCGAATGGCGCCGTCATGGGCGTCTGATTTGGCCCAGACCACAAAAACATCGGCGATCGGCGCATTTGATATCCAGGTCTTGGTTCCGTTCAGACGGTACCCGTTTGCAGTTTTGACAGCGCGCGTCGTCATGCCGCCGGGATCGCTGCCCGCATCGGGTTCAGTCAGGCCAAAGCATCCGATCAGCGTGCCCGCCGCCAGTCCCGGCAAATAGGCGTTACGCTGATCTTCGGATCCATAGGCGTAAATTGGATACATGACCAAACTGGACTGAACGGACATCATTGATCGATAACCGCTGTCGACACGTTCGATTTCGCGGGCAATCAGGCCATAGGCAACATAACCGGCACCCAGCCCGCCATATTGTTCCGGAATTGTCGTGCCCAGCAGACCCGCGGCCCCCATATCGCGAAACAGTTGTGGGTCGGTCTGTTCGTCGCGGTATGCGGCAATCACATTCGGCGCCAACCGCTGATCTGCAAAATTCCGGGCCGCGTCGCGTAACAGGCGTTCATCCTCGGATAACTGGTCTTCCAGGCGCAGGGCGTCATCCCAGTCAAAGCGTGACAGGCTGGGCGAATCTTTTGCGGCAAGTTCTGGGGCGGTCGACATTCACGTATCTTTCATTGTCTGGTATGCACCAGCCTTAGATCAGGGCCTGCCAAAGGGCAATCGTGGCCGCGAAACTATGGCGGCAGCGGCGATGTCGGGTTTGGCTGGGCTTGTGGTCAGGATCACTTGGACTGATAAATCTTTTTTAGTGTGGCAGGGGTGCAAATGTCGGGACCAAAGGATCAGATGACAGTCGGATTTGATGATATTGCCGAAACCGCCCTTGACTGGCACCAGGCTGGCAAGGGGGCAGTGTTGGCCACTGTCGTGTCGACCTGGGGATCGGCACCACGCCCCGTTGGCAGCCAGTTGGCGGTATCGGGGCAGGGCGACATCGCCGGGTCTGTCTCGGGTGGATGTGTCGAGGGTGCAGTGGTGATCGAGGCGCAAAGTGCACTGGCGGACAACACTTCAAGACTGTTGGAATACGGGGTATCAGATGACGATGCCTTTGCGGTCGGGCTGGCATGCGGCGGGACAATCCGCATTCTGGTGGAACCAATTGGGGCGGCGTTATCACCGGCGATGCTGATCCGCATCATTGCCGCACGTGCCGCGCGTCAACCTGCCGCCTACAGCGTCAATGTGCGGACATGGGACCGCACGCTTGATGTTGGCGCGGCGGTTTCTGGCGAACTTGCGCCGCTGATGCATGCCGATAAATCCGGGTTCCTGGGGGATGTATTTGTCAAGATCCATAACCCGCCTTTGCGCATGGCGGTTGTGGGGGCTGTCCATATTGCCCAACCGTTATTGCAGATGGCGCGGCTGATGGGATTTGATACGGTTTTGATTGATCCCAGACAGGCCTTTGCCACGCCGGAACGATTTCCCGATCAGCCGATTACCCACGACTGGCCTGACGAGGCCTTGCAAACCTATGGCCTGGATGCGCGAACGGCTGTTGTGACGCTTAGCCATGATCCGAAAATCGACGACCCTGCGATCCTGCAAACCCTGAGGTCAGAGGCGTTTTATCTTGGCTGTTTGGGGTCGACCCGCACCCACGCAAAACGGGTTTCCCGACTGCAGGCCGGCGGTGTCGCGCTAAATGAAATTGACCGGATATCCGGTCCGGTCGGACTGGATATCGGTGCGAAATCGCCCGCCGAAATTGCCATTTCAATATTGGCGGAAATCACATGCAGGTTGCGCAAGAATTGATAGGCGGCCTGGCGTCATCGGTGCATGCGACCGGGGTCAAGTGATGGCCCCGGCAAACGACTATCTGTCAAAGGTCTAGAATATTCCCTGTGCCGCGATCATGATCACACCGGCCACAATGATATAGCCCAGGTCGACCCGCAGCGCATAGCCGGATTTGCGCGCAAACGCGCCGGAACTGAACACAAATGCGGCGCAGGCAAGGATTGCAATTACGGCGGTGATCAGCGCGTCCGTTGTTGCCGTAATCCCCACCACCAGCGCCAAAAGCAACAGCGCGACGATCTGCGATATCATTGCCATCACCGGCATTGATTCCGCGCTGCCCAGTTCAACGCCTGACCCGTCCGCCCAACCTTTGCCGAACAGTTTTGGGCTATACCAAAGCCAGCCGACCAGAAATGCAACGACAGTGCCAACGATGACGGCCACCCAGTTTATGTTTTCCATGATCTTGTCCCTCTTATTCTGTTGAATTTTCGTTTTCGCGCGCAAGAGATACCAGCAGTGTCGGTTTATGTTCTTTTCCGTCAACAAAAATGCAATTTATTGGCGATTGTTGCGCCGCACTGCGCCAAAATTGCAAAATCGGTTTGATGACGAACGGCTATTGCCCCCTGAATTCATCGCAGATACGCGAACTGGCAGCGCCGCTCAGACATATTCGTCATGTCGGCGCAACCAGTCCATCGTGAATGGCAGCGCATCTTCGTCGCGCCCTTTGGGGGTCAGATCCAGCAGATTATACGTGGTGTTCAGAATGTCCAAACCACGGGAATAGGTCGAATAGGTGTGAAAGACTTCATCGCCATCGCGTTGAAACACACTCAGTCCGGGCATTTCGGGCGACCCCAGTTTTGTGGGCCGATAATTGTAATCGACTTTGCCAGCGTCCAGATCGGCGGGATCAAAAGACACCGCATAATCGCGACCAAAATCGCTGCCCGCAGCCGAAACCCAGGGCAGGGTCCATCCCATGCGTGCCTTGAAATCCGAGAACGCAGCAAGCGGCGCGCTGGACACCAGCACCAGGCTGGTATCGCGGGCGGCCAGATGATTTTCCAGACCTTCAAATCCGTCGATCCAGAACGCGCATGATTTGCATCCCTCGCGCCAGCCATTGGCGAACATGTAGTGATAAATCAGCAGCTGTTGTTTGTCGCCAAACAGGTCCTTCAGCGTTTGTTTGCCGCCGGGCGCATCAAAGACGTAATCCGCCGCGACCCGCACACGGGGCAGCGCGCGCCGCGATCTGGACAGATCGTCACGTGCACGGGTGAATTTCTTTTCCTTGTCCAGCAGGGCAAGTCGCTCTTTCAGCCAGACGTCTCTGTTCACGATATTTGTCGTCATTGCGTGGCTCCTTTTATGGCAGTCAAATTGTTCAGCTAAATACGGCGTCCAGTGTCTGCAGGATTGATTGCCAGCCGCCTGCGTGATTGTCGCGGGTTTCCGCGTCGGCAAATTTCACATGGTTCAGTTCGACATTGGTGCCGCCATCTGTCGGTGTGAATGTCAGCGTCACGGTGCTGTCATCGACCGAGTAAGGCGACTGCCAGGTAAAGGCCAGTTTGGTGTGCGGTTCGATAGTCTTGTAAATTCCATGATGCGGAATTTGGTTTTCTCCAGCCTGCATCAGAATATCAAACCTGCCGCCAACGACGGGGTCACTGGCCGCCTGTGGCACTGTCATGCCGGTGCCGGGGATCATGAATTTGGCCAGCATTTCCGGATCCAGCCAGGCGTTAAAAAGCTTGTCAGCGGGTGCGTTGATTTTCCGCGATACTGTCAGCGCAAGTTCAGTCATTGTCAGGTTCCTTTGTCATCAGATTATCCAGCGCTTCCAGGCGCATTTCCCAAATTGAACGCAGTTGATTGAACCATTCGTCGATCGTTTTGATCGGCGCCATATTTGGTTCTATCAAATGGACGCGTCCGATTGTGCGACGCGTCACAAGACCTGATTTTTCCAGCACTTTTATGTGTTTGGACACCGAATTCAGGCTCATATCATAGTGATCGGCCAGGTCTGTGACACGCATCGCACCTTCCTGCGCGAGCAGCGTCAGGATCGCGCGCCGTGTCGGGTCACTGGCGGCTTTCAGAATGTCCGAAAGCTGATTTTCGATGCGTTCAACCATATGGGTGAATAACCTCGTCGCCATCATTAGTCAACCAGATGGGTGAATAAAATGATGATGCGCATTTGGGCAAAATGTCGAATGTGAGTTTTCAAATCGGTTCCGGCGTGATTGACTTTGGCCGAGCAACGAAATGAAACGAGGCCTCGATGGCTGAAATAACCATGACCGTGAATGGAAGGACCGTCAGCAGCAGCGTCCAGGGGCGCACATTGCTGGTGGATTTTCTACGCGACGATCTGAAATTGACCGGCACACATGTCGGATGTGACACCAGCCAGTGCGGGGCCTGTGTCGTGCATGTCGACGGGCTGGCGATCAAGGCATGCACCATGTTCGCGATCGAAGCCGACGGCGCCAGTGTGACCACGATTGAGGGCATGGCCGGGCCGGACAATAGATTGTCGGAGCTGCAACAGGCATTTCAGGATCATCACGGCCTGCAATGTGGGTTTTGTACGCCCGGCATGATCATGTCGGCAGCGGCGTTGTTGCGCGACAATCCGCGTCCCAGCGAGGCCGAAATTCGTGATTACCTGGAAGGCAATATCTGCCGCTGCACCGGGTATCATAACATCATCAAGGCGATATTGGCCGCCAGTGGTCAGGATGTTTCCCAAATTGTCGCCGCATAGTTCACCAAAACGTCGCCAAGGGGCGTCAGGAAATTGCAATGTATGAATTTGAACTGGAACGCCCCAAAAACCTGGCGGATGCGCTGGCGCTTTTGTCCGACGAAGACGCGCAGGCACTGGGCGGCGGCCAGACGTTAATTCCAACGCTCAAGGCCCGTCTGGCGATGCCGGACACATTGGTGTCTTTGACGGATATTGCCGCGCTGAATGGGATCAGCACAGGTGCCGACGGCGCGCTCTGCATAGGGGCAACAACGACGCATGCGGATGTCGCCGGTTCTGATCTGGTGTTTCCGGCGCTGGCCGATCTGGCTGGCGGCATCGGCGATCCGGCCGTACGCAATCGGGGAACGATCGGTGGATCACTTGCAAATAATGACCCTGCGGCCTGTTATCCCGCAGCGGTGTTGGCCACAGATGCAACCATTGTCACATCCGGCCGCACGATCGCCTGCGACGATTTCTTTGACGGCCTGTTCGCAACCGCGCTGGACGAAGAAGAACTGATCACCGAAATTAGGTTTCCGGTGCCTGAACGCGCCAGTTATCAGAAATTCGCCCAGCCCGCGTCCCGGTTCGCGCTGGTCGGCGTCTTTGTGGCTGATTTTGGCGATCGGGTGCGTGTTGCTGTCACCGGTGCCGGCGAGGACGGCGTGTTTCGCTGGTCCCAGGCCGAAGCCGCGCTGGGGCAGTCATTCAGCCCCGGTGCGATTGCGGCACTGGATCCACCGGATACGGACCTGATTGGCGACATCCATGCCAGTGCCCAGTACCGCGCCCACCTGATCAAGGTCATGACCCGGCGGGCGGTTGCAGCCGCGCTGTGACAATCCATCATGCGCGAATAACAAAAAGGCCCCGCCAGATGGTGGGGCCGATTGCGTTCGCAAAAAGATGCGGTGTTACTTGGAGGGCGAGATCATCATGATCATTTGACGACCTTCCATCTTGGGCATGGAATCGATTTTCCCAAGTTCCTCGGTGTCGTTGGCCACCCGTTCCAACAGATTACGACCAAGTTCAAGATGCGCCATTTCACGGCCACGAAAACGCATGGTGATTTTCACTTTGTCACCGTTTTCCAAAAACTTGTAAACGTTGCGCATTTTCACTTCGTAATCGTGCGTGTCCGTGTTGGGACGGAACTTTACTTCTTTGATTTCAATAATCTTTTGCTTTTTCCGCGCTTCGGCTTCTTTCTTTTGGGTCTCGTATTTGAATTTACCGAAATCCATGATTTTACACACGGGCGGGCTGGCATTGGGGGATATTTCAACCAGGTCGAGACCGACTTCAATTGCCATTTCAAGTGCACGTTCAGGCGTTACAACGCCGACGTTTTCACCTTCTGCTCCGATTAGTCGGATTTCCGGGGCACGGACTTTTTCGTTGACGCGTGGGCCGGTGTCTCTCTGGGGCGGAGCGTTGTGTGGTCTGCGGGCTATGGCGCGAATCCTTAAATTGCGAGTATTGAAAGCTGAGAAGTAAGGCGGAAAGCAATTGTTTTCAACCTGATTATTGGCGGAATTGAGCATATTGCCACAGTTTTCCCCTTGTTGGGTTTTCATATGAAACATCATCTGCCATATGCGCGGACGAACGATTTTTCGTTTTGGTAACCTAGGATGTAACGAAATGAACAAGAACCTGATCATTGCCCTTGTGGTATTGGTTGTCGCTGGCGGCGGCTATTATTTCTATAATCAGCAACAAGTCGCAGCGATGAAGCAGGCAGAGATTGAATCTGTCGCCGAAGAGGCCGCGATGAAAGCAGAAGAAGAGGCCAAGGCCGCCGCTGAGACCGCTGAAGAAGCCGCTGCAGAAGCCGCGATGAAGGCAGAAGAAGAGGCCAAGGCCGCCGCTGCGGCTGCCGAAAAAGCCGCCCAAGAGGCCGCGATGAAAGCGGAAGAAGAGGCGATGAAAGCCGCAGAAGCGGCCAAAGAGGCCGTTGCAGAGACGGTCGAAGAGTCCGCTGGCGGCATTGCGGATGCACTGAGCCTGGAAGGTTTTGATCTGGACACTGTGACCGGACTGATTTCAGGATCTGACCTTTCTGCACCTGAACAAAGCTTGCTTAGTCAGGCATTGCGCAACGCGGCAGACAATCCGGACGTTTTGAAAATTGTGCTTGAGCAGGTCAAGAACGCGCTGGGCATGTAACGCCAAGCCACTGGAAATCGTAAAAAGCCGCGCCAAATCAGGCGCGGCTTTTTTTATTTATATCAACAGCTTGGCAGGCCAAGCCTATCCAACAAATGCTTTTTCGACAACATATTCTGCGGGGTCGGAATTTGCGCCTTCGCGCAATCCAAACCCTTCCAAAATTTCCTTAAGGTCAGTATTCAGTCCCATTGACCCACAGACCATCGCCCGGTCGGTTTCTGCCGAAATCGGGGGCACGCCCAAATCGCTGAACAATTCGCCGGATTTCAACTTGTCGGTTATCCGGCCCATTCTGGGGCTCTGTTCGCGTGTCGTGGTTGGATAGTATTTCAACTTGTCGCCGATAAATTCGCCGATCAACGGATCGTCTGCCAGACTCTCAACCAATTGACGACCGTATTCCAGTTCCGCCACTTCGCGGCACGTATGCACCAGAATAACTTCGTCGTAATTTTCATAGGTTTCAGGATCACGGATCAACGATGCGAATGGCGCAATTCCGGTGCCGGTGGCAAAGAAATAGATCCTTTTTCCGGGCAGCAATGCGTCATGCACCAATGTGCCGACCGGTTTTGGACGCAGAATGATTTCGTCGCCGACCTGGATGTGCTGTAATCTAGAGGTCAACGGCCCGTCCTGGACCTTGATCGAATAGAATTCCAATTCGTCGTCCCAACTGGGTGAGGCAATGGAATAGGCGCGCAACAACGGTTTGCCATTGTCGCCCATCAATCCAATCATCACAAACTCGCCCGACCGGAACCGCAATGATTGCGGTCGTGTCACACGAAACGAAAACAGCCGGTCAGTCCAGTGCGTGACTTTGGTCACTGTCTGGGCGTCCGGAAGGGTTGGCACCTTTTTGGCGGTTACTTCTGTCACTGTCGTTTGGTCATTCATGTCATTTTGGCGGACTGTTTGCCCGCCCCCTATCTAGGTGTGTTTCGCTGTGTCTTGAAGCCCTGATTAGCCGCGCAGCCGCGACTGATAGTCATGGGACCGCCAGTTTGCCCGCGCCAGCCATTGTTCCTGTGGCTGACGGGCTGCCAGTGTGTCATCTATTTCAATGTCGTCAAACCCGGCGCGGCGGGCCATCGCGTACTGATCGGCGATGACATGACCGCGGGCGCGTAAATGTCCCTGAAAGCCCATCAGGCGCAGCCGGCGGGCAATGGTAAAACCACGTCCATCGGAAAAGCCCGGAAAATCGATCCGGATCATTGCGACGTTGTCAAGTTTGCCCAGCAGTGGCTCGGGCGCGGCATCACTGGGCAGGTCCAATGAAATCGGCCCTGCCAGGTTGGCGGCCAGTTCATCGGCTGAAATGAACACGCCGGACCAGGTATCGTCGGTAAATCCGGCGTCGGTGACGATGACGGTCATTGGTGTGCTCCTTCGTGGTGCGGATGACGCACAATCTTGCCATTTTCAAAATGAATGCCGCATTCGTCTTTGTTCTGACCGCGCCAGCGTCCGGCGCGCGGGTCTTCACCTTTTTCAACCGGGGATGTGCAGGGCGCACAGCCGATTGATGCGAACCCTTTGGCCACCAGGGGGTGGCGGGGCAGGCGGTTATTGACCATGTAGTCCTGAACGTCGCGCGGGGTCCAATGAACCAAAGGGTTCACCTTGATCCGTATATCATTCTCGTTTTCAAAGAACTTCAGACCCGTGCGGTCCCTGCTTTGAAATCGTTTTCGCCCGGTGATCCAGGCATCAAACCCATTCAGCGCATTTTGCAGTGGTTCGGTCTTGCGCAGCGCACAGCAGGCGTCGGTATTGTGCCTGTGCAACAAGGATTCTGTATCGCGTGAAAACAATGCATCGCGATCGGGGCGCACGGTGTGCACATTCGTCAGCGCCAGATGATCGGCGACCTCTTTTTGATAGGTCAGTGTCTCATCAAACAGCATCTCGGTATCGATGAACAAGATCGGAGTCGTGCGGTCCACAGTCGCAACCATGTGCAACAAGACAACCGATTCCGCACCAAATGACGACACCATTGCGATGCGCCCGACCTGTGGATCGGTCAGCGCATGCTTCAAAACGTCGGTCGCACTGTGATGGCGATAATTATCGTTCAGCTGTGCGACCCGATCCGAAACCGGTAAAAGCGGGGCTTCAAGCGGCATTGGCTTTGTCCTCGGCTGGGTACAACGCGTCTTTGAATGGGGTGATGCCGACGCGGCGATAGGCGTCCAGAAACGTTTCCTCACCCGATTGGCGCAGGTCCAGATAGGCAAAAATGATACGTTCGATCGCCGGTACGATTTCGTCATATGCAAAACCGGGGCCGGCACGTTCGCCGATTGTGGCGTCTTGGGTCCCGTCTCCGCCCAGGGTGATCTGATAGTTTTCGACACCGGCGCGATCCAGCCCCAAAATGCCGATATGCCCGACATGGTGGTGCCCACAGGCATTGATACAGCCAGAGATCTTGATCTTCAGCGGGCCAATATCATGTTCCAGCTTCAAGTCATCAAACCGGGTTGCGATTTCCTGGGCAACCGGGATCGAACGCGCCGTTGCCAGCGCGCAGTAATCCATACCGGGGCAGGCGATAATATCGGATATCAGCCCGATATTGGCCGTCGCCAGACCGACCTTCTGCAAACGGGCGAAAACCGCAGGAAGGTTCGATTTGTGCAAGTGCGGCAGGATCACATTCTGCTCGTGACTGATACGCAGTTCGTTATGTGCAAGTTCTTCGGCGATATCTGCCATCTCGCGCATCTGATCACTGGTGGCATCACCCGGCGTTTGCCCATGTGCCTTGATCGAGATTGTGGCGATCGCATACTCGGCGTTTTTGTGATCCGTCACATTGGTATCGACCCAACTGCGAAAGGCCGGATCAGCGCGATAGAACGCGTCAAACCCCTCTGACGAGCCGCGCTGATAGTCAGGCTCAGGAAAATGGGACCGAATTTCGGACAACAGGTTCTGGTCGTGCCCGGAAAAGGTGGGACGGATTTCGGCAAATCGTTTTTCCACCAGGTCACGGATGGTATCCAGCCCGTTTTCATGAACCGTAATCTTGATCCGGGCTTTGTATTTGTTGTCGCGCCGTCCCAGCAAATTATAAACGCTGAGAACGGATTCAACATAAGCCAGCAGGTCTTGGCGTGCCAGAAACGGGTTCAGCACCTTGCCGATCATCGGGGTGCGGCCCAGGCCACCACCCACTAGAATTTCATAACCGGTGTCGCCGGCATCATTGCGCACAATCCTGACAGCCAGGTCATGTGCCTTTAAGACGGCGCGGTCATGTTCACTGGCCCCGACCGCAATTTTGAATTTGCGGCCAAGAAACTGAAACTCGGGGTGGTCGGTTGACCACTGGCGCAACAGTTCGGCCACCGGGCGCGGGTCTTCGATTTCGTCTGCCGCAGCGCCTGCGAAATGATCAGATGTCACGTTGCGAATGGTATTGCCCGATGTCTGCAGGGCGTGCATCCCGACATCTGCCAGCGCATCCAGCATGTCGGGCACATCACGCAGTTTTGGCCAGTTGTACTGGATGTTCTGGCGTGTGGTGAAATGGCCATATCCTTTGTCGAATTTGTCAGCGATCATCGCCAACTGGCGCATTTGCGGGGCATTCAGCGTGCCATAGGGAATGGCGACTCGCAGCATGTAGGCGTGCAGCTGCAGATACAGACCATTCATCAGACGCAGCGGTTTGAATTCGTCTTCGGTCAGGGACCCGTCGATGCGGCGCGCGACCTGGCCGCGAAATTGTGCAACCCGTTCACGGACAAATGCCTGGTCAAAGTCATTGTAATTATACATGATTTTCTTCTTCCTGCTTGCCGTGGGGATAATTTGACGGACCTTTGGCCCGAAATGCCTCGCGGAAATGGACCGGTTTGGGGCCGCTGTCGCCCTTGACCGCATCCGCCAGATAGACACCGACAATACCGGGGCTGCGTTCTGCATCCAGCATCCGCAACTGGGCGTGCGCCTCGTCGTCGATCAGTTCTGCGTCACTATGTTTGCGCGACCATTCGCCGGCGGCGGTAAAATAGACCACATCGCCCTCTAAAAGCGCATTGGCAGTCACAATTTTTGGTGTGAAACGACGGCTCATAGGCCTTGCTCCTTTTGAACGAGACGGGTGACCGATGCCGAAGCCGTACCCGGGACAGGGGTTATTTGCGGCGCAGTGGCGGGCTGAAAAAATGTTGAAACGCGGCCGTTGATGTCGCGCGATTTAACCTTGCGTTCATGCATGACCGGCGTTTGGCCGGCATGCGTCGCTGGATTGTCGGTCGCGCTTACAGCGGGCACAATGCGCCACGCAATGCCCGCAGCCCTGAAGGTCGTAATATCAGCGCCCCGGTTTTCAAACGTTGCCGCCGCGCCAGAGTGAAGCCGCACAACATGCTGGCCTGCCTGCGCCAATGCGCACATCTGTTGACGTGTGGTTTCCTGCGGATTGCGGGCTGTCTGCGGCATGGCACCGGCGTCGATTACGCGTGCTTCGCGTCTTGCCAGTTCCAAGACTCCGGCGGCCACGGCGCTGTCGTGAATGATCACATCTGCGGAATCAATCAATTTGCGCGCCTGCAGTGTCAACAAGTCCGGATCGTCGAATTCTGTACAGATGAAATCGACCCGCCCATTGTCGGTTTTGGCCGCCAGATGGTTGACCAGCAACGCATCCAGGCTTGACCGGACAGCCGGTGGCCCGCCGATTGCAAAGGCCGCTGGTCCCTTGTTCTGATAGAAATCTGACCAAAAGTTGCGACGCGCCCGTCCAAAGGGCAATTTTTCTGCCATCGGACGAAAGGTCTTGCCGATCCGCGCCAAAAGACCCAGTGACGCGGGCAGGCGTTCTTCCAGGTCGGCCTTGATCGCGCGCGCCAGCACCGGTGCCGCGCCTTCGGTGCCGATGGCCACCGTGACCGGATCGCGGTCAACAATGGCCGGGGTGATGAACTGGCTGCTTTCCAGGTTATCGACAATATTGACAAGCGCGCCTTGTGATCTGGCGATTGCGGACGTGCGCGCATCCTCGTCGTTGTCTTCGTCGGCTGCGTAAAACAAAATGGCAGGGGCCACGTCATCGGTGCCCAGCGGACGCTGGATCAATTCCAGCTTGCCCGTTTGTGCCCATAACAGAATTTCTGCGCAGGGTTCCGGACTGAACACCCGCAGCTGTGCCTCGGTTTTTAACAGCAGGCGCAGTTTGGCCAACGCGGCGTCACCGCCGCCCGAAACGACGATGGTTTGGTCCCTGGTGGACAAGAAGATCGGAAAGTGCTGCATTGCGGTTCCTGCGATTTACGTCTTGAATATAGAACAATATTCCGATTAGTTGCAGTCCATCAGTGCGGATAAGGATGTTTGTTCTGATATTCTTTCAATTGCGCGCGTTCGTTCCGCATTCACGAGGAAAACAGGATGTCAGTCCAATTAGATGCCATAGACCGGAAAATTCTTGGCGAACTTCAACGGGATGCCAGTCAGTCCCTGGATGAAATCGCCCGAAAAGCCGGGTCTTCCAAGACCCCGGTTTGGAATCGCATCCGCAAGCTGCGCGACGCCGGTGTCATTGGCCAGCAAACAGTGTTGTTGGACGCCGAATCCCTTGGCCTGGAAGCCTGCTTTTTCGTGCTTGTGCGCACCAGCGAACACGAAGCCGACTGGCAGGCCAAGTTTTTGAAAGCATTGATGGAAAGACCCGAAGTGATGGAGGCACACCGTCTGGCGGGCGACATTGATTACATTCTGAAAGTTCAGGTGCAGAATGCCCGTGCCTATGACGAATTTTATCAGGCGCTGATATCTGAAGTCCGCATTTTCAACGTGACCGCTCTTTTGTCGATGGAGCAAATCAAATCCACGACAATGCTGCCGGTGTGATCAGCGGTTCACCCACAAGGCCTGCAGACCGTGAAAATGATAGGTGTCACTGAAAACCGGCGGTTCCGCGATCGCAAGCCGGGGGCAACGGTCAAACAGAACCTGCAATCCGATCTTTAATTCCAGTCTGGCCAGGGGCGCGCCGATACAAAAATGCGCACCCGCACCCAGGCTCAGATGGGTTTGAACAGGCCGGGCCGGATCAAAAACCTCGGCGCGATCCCAACGTTGCGGATCGCGGTTTCCCGCTGCCAGCAGGCAGGCGACACGACTGCCCGCAGGCAAGGTATGCAGCCCGAACGCGACGTCCTGATATACGTATCGCGTGAACATATGCAGTGGCGGGTCATACCGCAGAATTTCTTCGACCACAGCATCCGTGATCTGCATGGACCCGATTTTGGACATCGTGCGGTCGCCCAGCAATGCCTTTATGCCGTTGCCCAATGTGTGCACGGTCGCTTCGTGGCCCGCATTCAACAGCAAAATACATGTCGCAATCAGTTCTGCGGCGCTCAGCCGGTCGCCCTGTTGTTCAGCCGCGATCAGGGCCGTCAGCAAATCATCAGCCGGTCGGTCACGGCGAAACGCGATATAGTCCTGTAAAAACGCCGAGAAGGCGGCTGCGGCAGAGGCCGCTGCGACTTCTTGTGCATGTGTGCGGCCCGCCTGGTACATTGAAACCATTGCATGGGACCACGCCACCATTTCGGCGCTGCGGTCCTGCGGAACCCCCAACAGTCTGGCGATGACAATGATCGGCAGTTGCTGCGCAAAGCTGGAAATGATGTCAAATCGGTCGCCCTCGATCCGCTCGATCAGGTCGTGGGCCGTTGCCTGGATAACCGGTGCCATTGCGGCGACCTGGCGCGACGTAAACGCGCGCAACACCAGTTTGCGCAACCGGGTATGGCGCGGGGCCTCGAGTTCCAGCATTGAATGATCTTCGACAGCCCAAAAGGCGTCCTGATGTGGCGGGCGGCCCTGACGTTCGGTTTCGGGGGGTTGGCGACCAAGCCGGCGATCCCGCAAAATCGCCCAGACCCCGGCATAGGACAATGCACAGGGTAAATCGTAGTCCGCCCAGTGAAACAGACTGCCGCATTCGCGCCGCGCCCGCCGGTAGAATGCATAAGGGTCCTGGACAAAATCCGCGTCGGTCGGCGACTGGGAAAGCGATTGCAAAGCCGCTGATCCTTTCATGTTTTTTGCACTGTCACGAATGGGACTGGCCAATGCAAGGCACAGTTTTTAAACTGGCGTATCATGAAACTGGGTTTGTCTCATCGTCTGGCGTTGCCACTGATTTATTTGCTCGGCGCAGCGGCTGTCGCTGGCTGGGTTGGCTGGATGGCGTTCTTCTCTGCGCTGGCCCAATTGCAGGAACGCGGACGCGCTGATTTGGAATTGTCCGGTGACCGGCTGACCAGCTATCTGCAACGCTACCGTGAACTGGCTGTTGTCCTGTCCGACCACCCGACACTGGTGCCATTGGTGCTGGGAACCGGGGGCGCGACGGACCGCGCGGCAGAGTTTCTGCAAGGGATGGCTGACAAGACCGGCGCTTTTTCGATCCAGGCGATTTCGGGCAGCAATCCGGTGGTGGCGTCGGTGCCGTCTGCATTTTTTGCAGGATTGGCCCCGGCGATTGATCGGGCAATGACCGGGGCCCTGGGCAGTGTCCATTTCGTTGGCCCGCAGGACCGCCGGATATTTGCCTATGCGGCACCCGTATTCGGACCAGACGGCAAGGCGGCGGGGTCTGTCATCGTTTCGGTTGATGCCAGCACAATTGAATGGAACTGGCCCGCCGACCCTCTGGCCGTCTATTTTTCGGGTCAGGACGGTCTTGTTATCGTCAGCAATCGCTCGGAACTGGTTTTGACCTCGCCCCAGGGGTCCGGTTCGCGCAAATTTCCCCAGATCGAAAAACGCAACCTGCGCGGCTTTGAACTTTGGCGAATTGAAGGTGGACCGTATTTGCCGGAACGCGCATTGCACATGTCCAAGGATATGCCGGTGATCTCGCTGCAGGGTCAGGTCCTGCTGGATTTGCAGCCGGCCTATCGCATTGCGTGGCTGCAAGGCCTGGTGGCTGGCGCGGTTTTGTTCGGATTGGGGGCGATCCTGTTTATCGCGCTGGAACGTCGCCGGACCCTGAACCAACGGCTGGCAGATCAGACTGCTGCCCAATTGGTGCTGGAAGAACGGGTCAAGGAACGCACCCGCGAAATCACAACGGCCAACACGAAATTGCAGGTCGAAGTCCGCGAACGCCAGGATGCCGAGGCCGCTCTGCGCAAGGCGCAGTCAGATCTTGTGCAGGCCGGAAAATTGCGGGCATTGGGTGAAATGTCTGCGGGTATTAGCCATGAACTCAACCAGCCATTGATGGCCATTCGTTCATTCGCTGAAAACGCGTCTGTGTATCTTGACCGCAAAGAACCCGAGGTGACGCGGGATAATTTGTCCCGCATATCCGAACTGTCGCGGCGCATGGGACGGATCATCAAGAATTTGCGGGCATTCGCGCGTCAGGAAAGTGAACCGATGACGGATGTCGAACTGGTGGCCGTGATCGGTGCCGTTCTGGAAATAAGCGAGGGTCGCCTGGCAGAGGCGGGGGTGACCGTGGATTGGGAGCCGCCGGAATATGCAGTTCTGGTCCGCGGAGGAGAGGTGCGATTGCAGCAGGTCGTGTTGAATTTGGTATCAAACGCGGTGGACGCGATGGCGCAAAGCGACACAAGGATTCTGGGGCTGGCGATTGCAAAACAGACCGACAAAGTCTGGCTGAATGTCAGCGATACAGGCCCCGGAATTTCAGAACCTGACAAGATATTTGATCCGTTCTATTCGACGAAATCTGTAGGGCAGGCCGACGGTATGGGGTTGGGATTGTCGATATCCTATGGGTTGGTGCAATCTTTTGGCGGTCAGATCAAAGGGCGCAACCGGCGCCGGGGTGGTGCCGTATTCACCGTTGATCTGGCCCCCGCAGAAGCGGAGAAGGTCGCATGACCCGACGTGTTCTGCTGGTGGATGATGATGCCTCGGTGCGGGCAGCACTGGGGCAAACCCTTGAATTGGCGGAGTTTTTGCCGACCGTCGTCGGGTCGTATATCGAAGCCAAGGATCATATCGACGCGGAATTTGCCGGGGTTGTCGTGTCGGATATCCGGATGCCGGGAAAGGATGGCTTTGCGCTGCTGGAACACGTGTTGCAGACCGATCCGGACCTGCCTGTGATCTTGTTGACAGGCGAGGGGACGGTCCCGACTGCGGTGCGCGGGATGTCCAGGGGCGCATTCGATTTTCTTGAAAAACCCTGTGCGCCTGCGGACCTGGTTGAAACCGTGGCCCGCGCTTTGGCAAACCGGGCGCTGGTGCTGGAAAACCGGGCGCTGAAACGACAGGTCGAAGCAGGCGACGCCGCATCCAGAATGCTGTTCGGAGACTCTGATCTTTCAAAGGCGCTGCGCCACCGCGTGCGGCTGGTTGCGGGCATGCGTAGCGAAGTGTTGATCAGCGGACATCCCGGCAGCGGAACTTCAAAAGTCGCCGAGGTTATCCATCTGTTGTCGGACCGTTCGGCCCGCAGTTTTCGCAAATGTTCTGCGGCTGCGATGACGGCTGACACAATGAAAAGCGTGATATCCGACTGTTCTGGCGGAACCTTGTATATTGACGAGATTGGCGATGCGTCGGTGCAGGTTCAGTATGTATTGCTGGAACAATTGGAAACGGTTTACGACACCCGCATTCTGGCCGGCACCAGCCGTGACCTTGCGCAAGACGTGGCAGAAGGACGTTTTAACGCTGATCTTTTTTATAAGCTGGACGTTATGAATGTGCGCATTCCATCACTGAACGAGCGCAAAGAAGACATCCCGGTCCTGTTTCGGCACTATGTCGCGATTGCATGTGAACAGGCAGCACTGCCGTTGCCGGTGATCGGGGCCGACACGCTTGCCAGCTTAATGGAACAAGACTGGCCGGGTAACGCACGCGCGCTGATGAGCGCAGCCATGAGATTCGCACTGGGATTAAGCGACCCGGTGGACAGCGCACAAACAGATCTGGGTCTGGCAGAACAGATGGCGCGCGTGGAACAATCACTGATCGTTTCGGCCCTGATACAGTTTCAGGGCAACGCAACCGGGGCCGCAAATTCACTGAAATTGCCCAGAAAGACGTTTTACGACAAATTGGCGAAACACGGAATCAAACCAGAAACCTACCGACGGTAAGCGTGCGGATATCCGCACATACCGGCGGTCAGACTGTGCGAGTTTTCGCACACCGGGGATTCAAGACCTGATATCTGGCGCAAATTCTCAAAAATTAAATGTTTAAATACAGCCTGTTAGAATAATTTTTGATTGAAATCGTGAAAGTCCTTTGCAGCACGGGCCGAACACTATTGAATTTTGGCCCAAGGCGCCTAATGCGGCGCTGAATATGCGCGTGTTTATCCATGGGAGGAATCAAAACATGAAATTCGTAACCGCAGCACTGACTGCAACAGTCCTGACAATGTCAGCCGGGGCCGCGATGGCATCCTGCGAAGAGGGTGAAATCGTTATCAAATTCAGCCACGTCACCAACTCGGACAAGCACCCCAAAGGGATCGCGGCCTCGTTGCTGATGGAGCGGGTAAATGCCGAGATGGACGGTATTGCCTGCATGGAAGTGTTCCCGAATTCGACATTGTACAATGACGATCAGGTGCTGGAAGCAATGTTGCAGGGTGACGTTCAGTTGGCCGCACCTTCGCTGTCCAAGTTCGAAGCGTTCACAAAGCAATTCCGCATCTTTGATCTGCCGTTCATGTTCAAGAACATAGCCGCAGTTGACGCATTCCAGACATCGGAAACCGGTGCCGCAATGAAGGCATCAATGGCGCGTCGCGGACTGATGGGCCTGGAATTCTGGCACAATGGCATGAAGCAGTTTTCGGCCAACAAGGCGCTGAACCTGCCGACAGATGCGGCCGGGCTCAAGTTCCGTGTGCAGCCATCTGACGTTCTGGTCGCCCAGATGGAAGCCCTGGGTGCATCCCCGCAGCCGATGGCGTTTTCAGAGGTTTACGGCGCGCTGCAACAAGGTGTTGTGGACGGGCAGGAAAACACATGGTCCAACATCTACGGGCGCAAGTTCTTCGAAGTTCAGGACGGTGTGACTGAAACCAATCACGGCATTATCGACTATCTGGTGGTGGCCTCGGTCGATTGGCTTGACAGCCTGGATGCGCCTGTGCGTGACCAGTTTCTGACCATCCTGCGTGAAGTGACCGTCGCCCGTAACGCCGAAGCGTTTGGGGTGAACGAAGCTGCCAAAGAGGCGATCATTGCCGAAGGCGGCGTGATCCGTCAGTTGACGCCGGAACAGCGTCAGGCCTGGGTTGATGCGATGAAGCCCGTTTGGAGCAAGTTCGAAGGCGATGTTGGCGCAGACAATATTGCGGCCGCACAGGAAATCAACGCGTCCATGTAAGGCGATGTAATATGATCCAAATGGCCCGGCTATGTGTCGGGCCATTTCATATCCAGGTGGTGAGCAACCACAGAACGCGGGGGCAAGGCGATGCGAAATCGACCTGAAGACAGTTCAAAATCCAAGCTTTCCCAGTTTATTCATACATTCGAAGAAACAGCGATCGCAGTCCTTTTGGGGCTGATGACACTGGTCACATTTATCAATGTTGTTCTGCGCTATGGCTTTAACACATCCCTGATCTGGGGCCTGGAGGTCACGTTGATACTTTTTGCCTGGCTGGTGCTGTTTGGGATCAGCTATGGCTTCAAAGTGACGTCCCATTTGGGCGTTGATGCGGTGACAAATCTTTTCCCGCCGGCCGGACGCAAGGCGCTGGCAATCATCGCCGCATTCGTTTGCATCGCATACGCGTTGCTGCTGGTGAAAGGCGCCTGGGATTACTGGGCACCATTTGCGGCCCTGCAGCCGACCGAGGGTCGCTGGTTTCCAACCGGGTTTACCGAAGGTGTGCGCGATCGCGCATTTTATGTAACCGATCAGGTGCCGATGCTGGGCATGTTCAGGTTCCTGGAAGACATGATCAATTATGGCGAAGAGTATGAAAAACTACCGCGCGTCGTCCCTTATGCGATCCTGCCCATTGCGACACTTTTGATCCTGTACCGGGTGATCGAGGCAACCATCGGGCTGTTTCGCGGCCACCAGACCAGTTTGATCGTGAGCCACGAAGCCGAAGATGCGGTTGACGACGTCGCCGCCATGAACCGCGAGGATTGATCACATGGAAGTTGTAATCCTTTTCACCATGGTCATCGGCCTGTTGCTGATCGGCGTGCCCATTGCCGTATCACTGGGCATGAGTTCGATCATCTTTTTGCTGGCCTATTCTGACACCTCGCTGGCATCGATTGCGCAGTCACTTTATCAGGCTATGGCGGGTCATTACACGCTGCTGGCGATCCCGTTTTTCATCCTGGCATCGTCGTTCATGTCGACCGGCGGCGTGGCCCGGCGGATCATCCGGTTTTCAATTGCGATTGTCGGGCATTTGCCTGGTGGTTTGGCGATCGCCGGTGTTTTTGCATGTATGATGTTTGCGGCCCTGTCCGGGTCGTCCCCGGCGACGGTTGTTGCCATCGGGTCTATCGTCATCGCCGGAATGCGCCAGGTCGGCTATTCCAAGGACTTTGCCGCAGGGGTGATCTGTAACGCCGGGACACTTGGCATTCTGATCCCACCCTCGATTGTGATGGTTGTGTATGCCTCGGCAACGGATGTGTCGGTCGGACGGATGTTTCTGGCCGGTGTCATCCCCGGATTGATGGCTGGCGGCATGCTGATGACAGCGATCTATGTCATCGCCAAAGTGCGCGATCTGCCCAAGGGCGAATGGCAGGGCTGGGGCGAAGTGTTTAGTGCCGGGCGCGATGCCGGTTGGGGCCTGTTCCTGATCGTGATCATTCTGGGGGGCATTTACGGCGGGATATTCACCCCGACCGAGGCCGCGGCGGTTGCTGCCGTCTATGCGTTCTTTATCGCCAGTTTCATCTATCGCGACATGGGGCCACTGGCGACTGTCCATGGCCAGCCCAATATCAGCTTTATGTCCAGACCATGGACCCTGGTGACGGCGTTTTTCCACAGGGACACCAAGAACACATTGCTTGAAGCGGGCAAACTGACGATCATGCTGATGTTTATCATCGCCAATGCGCTGATCCTGAAACAGGTGCTGACAAACCAGCAAATCCCACAGCAAATTGCGGGATCGATGCTGGATGCGGGCTTTGGGCCGATCATGTTCCTGATCATCGTCAATGTGATCCTGCTGATTGGCGGCCAGTTCATGGAACCGTCCGGCCTGATCGTGATTGTGGCACCATTGGTCTTTCCGATAGCGATCCAGCTGGGGATCGACCCGATTCATCTGGGCATCATCATGGTGGTCAACATGGAAATCGGGATGATCACGCCGCCGGTGGGGCTGAACCTGTTCGTGACCTCGGGTGTGGCGGGGATGCCGATGATGTCCGTCGTGCGCGCCGCGTTGCCGTTCCTGGCAATTCTGTTCGTATTCCTGATCATGATTACCTACATCCCGATAATTTCCACGTTCCTGCCGACATATTTCATGGGGCCGGAAATCATCACCAATTAGCGTGATCTGAATGGGCACCGGGCCAGCAGGCCCGGTGCAAGACATTACTTGGATTGGCATTCTGGTGCGGGCGTTTACGCATTTCAATTCACGGTGGCGTGGCAGAACATTTGCGACACTGACCGTCTTGACTGTCGACGCACCGGGCGCGCAGGCAGGCCGCTTTTCTTTACCCATCGGCGTGTCGACGTCCACGGATTGCGCCACCTGTCGGGACAACTGCTGGGCTTTGAGAATCAGATCAGCTGCGGCGTTACATTGCGAAAGAATTCGTGGTCGGGCGATGAAAAATCTGCAGAAAACCCAGTATTATCGCGTTAAAATTGCCGGTTTGTCTCCTGTTTGGCACCAAATCACACGCGGTAGTTGAAAATGAGGCTGAATTAAGGCGAATGTTTGCCGATGCTGGGGTTAAGTGATATGTAAAGGTCCTGATTAAGTGGCCGGCGGCTGCGTTACGATTTTGAATGAGGATAATATGAACAAGTTTAAAAAAATAGCAGCAGCGGCAGTGTTAACGCTAAGCGTTTCCAGTCCAGCATTTGCCGCATTGGTAAGCGCAGATTGCGTTGGTGTAGGACAAACATTCACACTAACAACTGAAACGACCGCTGCGACATGTTACGCAGTTGCGGCTTTGGGTGACAATAACATCAGTGGTAATCCAGGCGGCGCCAACCCGGACCCGTTATTTGGCATGTTCGACACTGATTTTGGTGCTGGTTCCATGGTGCTGATCGATAAAAATGATGACGGCATTAGCGGCGTGGACACGGATGCGATTACCGCCGCCAATTCGACCCTCGGCGGGGACTGGTCATTTAGTGTCGACACTGCGCCAGCCGGCACAGAATATTTTGGCTACGTGCTTGCATTTAAAACCGGCGGTGGCTTCAAATCCATCTCAACCTGGGCGGCGTTTCTGCTGCCAGACGACATTACGTCAGGAAGCTGGAGCACGACCGGTACAAACGGTCTGTCTCACGTGAACCTTTACGCTCGCCTGCGCGACCTGCCACCACCACCACCGTCACCAGTTCCACTGCCAGCGGCTGGTTTCCTGCTGGTGGGTGCTTTGGGTGCGCTTGGGGCAATGCGCCGTCGCAAAGGCTGATCTGCAACAACATATAATTCCAAATGGCGCGGTATCCACTGCGCCATTTTTTATGCGGTGTTGTCAGCTGACGCGAATGACGGCTTTCATGTTTTTGTGGAACTTGCAGAAATAGCTGAATTCCCCGGCCTTTGAAAAAGTCAGCGCTGCGGATTTTCCCCTGCGCAGGGTGGCCGTGTCAAAAGACCCGTCATCGGCTGTGGCGGTGTGGGGCGCGCCATCCAGATTGGTGAAGGTGACAGTGTCACCGGCCTTGATGTCGATGGTCGCCGGAACAAAGGCAAAGCCCTTGATTGTCACCGCCTGGTTTGCGGTGGCCTGTGCCGTCTGCCCCCAGGCCAGGGCCAGGGCCGTTCCGGCGGTGGTTTTCAGAAATGTGCGTTTGGTGATTCTGGTCATCGTGAACCTCTGCATTTGGACCAATTGCACAGGCACGATGCTTTGTTACGCGCCACCGATCAAGTCGGCAGCGCGTTCCTGGTGGTCACATCACCGTTAGTCCATGGCCTTAAAGTGGAATTCGCCGCCTTCTTTCAGGCCGGAAGGCCAGCGAGAGGTCACTGTTTTGGTGCGCGTGTAGAACCGGAATGCATCCGGGCCGTGCTGGTTCAGATCGCCGAAACCGGATTTCTTCCAGCCGCCAAACGTGTGATAGGCCAGCGGGACCGGGATCGGCACGTTGATTCCGACCATGCCAATGTTGATCCGGTTGGCGAAATCGCGCGCGGTGTCGCCGTCACGGGTGAAGATTGCAGTCCCGTTGCCATATTCATGATCCATCGCGTAGCCAAGCGCCTGTTCGTAGGTTTTGGCGCGCACTGTCGACAGGACCGGACCGAATATTTCCTTCTTGTAAATGTCCATATCGGTCGTGACCCGGTCAAACAGGTGTGGCCCCACGAAATAGCCGTCTTCATAGCCTTGCAGGTTAAACCCGCGGCCGTCGACGACCAGCTCGGCCCCCTGATCGATGCCGCTTTGGACCAGACTTTCGATATTTGCCTTGGCCGCGGCTGTTACCACCGGGCCATAGTCCACATCATTGCCAGCGGTATAGGGGCCGACCTTTAGCTTTTCGATCCGTGGCACCAGTTTTGCGATCAGTGCATCGGCTGTGGCTTCACCCACGGGCACGGCGACAGAGATGGCCATACAGCGTTCGCCTGCGGCCCCGTATCCGGCACCGATCAGGGCGTCAGCGGCCTGATCCATATCCGCATCGGGCATGATGATCATATGGTTCTTAGCACCGCCAAAGCATTGCACACGTTTGCCGTTCGCACAGCCACGCGCATAGATGTACTGGGCAATCGGAGTGGACCCGACAAACCCGATGGCCTGAACGGTTTCATTGTCCAAAATCGCATCGACGGCTTCTTTGTCGCCATTGATGACTTGCAAAACACCGTCGGGCAGGCCGGCCTCTTTCAGCAATTCAGCCAACATCAGCGGGACCGACGGGTCGCGCTCTGACGGTTTCAGAATGAACGCATTGCCGCAGGCCAGCGCCGGACCCATTTTCCACATCGGGATCATGGCCGGAAAGTTGAATGGCGTGATTCCTGCAACAACGCCAAGCGGTTGGCGCATGGAATACATGTCAATTCCGGGACCCGCGCTGTCGGTGAAATCGCCCTTGAGAAGCTGTGGCGCACCGATGCAGTATTCGATAACCTCGAGCCCGCGCTGGATGTCACCTTTGGCGTCGGGGATGGTTTTGCCGTGCTCGCGGCTTAGCGCCTCGGCCAATGGGTCCATGTCGCGGTTCAGCAGACCGACAAACGCCATCAGAACGCGGGCACGTTTTTGCGGGTTGGTTGCGCCCCATGCCTTTTGCGCCTTTGCCGCCGCGGCTATGGCAGCGTCGACTTCGTCAGTCGAGGCCAGCGGCACCTGTGCCTGAACTTCGCCTGTAGCAGGGTTGAAGACATCAGCAAAACGACCCGATGTGCCTTTTACATGCTGACCGCCGACAAAATGACTAAGTTGTTCCATGGAATCCTCCCTTGGGGTTGGATACAGAATACACTTGCATTATTGCAAATCAAACCATCAGTTTATCATATTGGTTTTGCAAAAATATCGGTATGATTATGGAAATACACTGGGATGACCTGAAGATATTTCTGGCAGTTGCGCGGGCGCAAAAGGTATCAGGTGCCGGTCGCCAGCTGAAAGTCGATGCCGCCACCGTGGCACGGCGTATCCGACGGCTTGAGGAACAGCTGGGCTGTCAGTTGTTTATCAAATCGCCACAGGGATACGATCTGACCGATGACGGGCAAAGGTTGCTGGTTCATGCCGAACAGGCGGAACAGGCGGTGCTGCTGGCTTCGGCCGATGTCGGCGGGGCGACGGGCCGTCTGACAGGGCAGGTGCGGATCGGGGCACCGGATGGCTGTGCCAACTATGTCCTGCCGCAAGTCTGCGCCAAAATCGCAACGGACAACCCGGGGCTGGACTTGCAAATCGTGGCCTTGCCACGGGTGTTTAATCTGTCCCGGCGCGAGGCGGATATCGCAATTGCCGTCAGCACGCCCACCACCGGTCGCCAAACCGTCAAGAAAATCACTGACTATCATCTGCATCTGGCAGCATCGAAAAGCTATCTGTCACAACATGGCGAAATCAACAGCTTGGAAACCCTGAAAAAGCACCGGATCGTGGGCTATATTCCGGACCTGATTTTTGACAAAGAGCTGGATTATCTGGATCAGATCGGGGTGGAATCTGCCGATATTGCGTCCAATTCAGTGTCGGTTCAGTTCAATCTGGTGCGCCAGGGGGCGGGCATCGGCATCGTACATGATTTTGCCCTGCCCACAGCCCCCGACATGGTCAAGGTTCTGCCAGACGCTGTGTCCCTGACGCGGTCATTCTATCTGATCCGTCACGCAGACGATCAGCGCGTTGAACGGCTTAACCGGGTTGCACAGGCCCTGACCGACGGCGTGCGGCATGAAGTTGCCGTTTTGGAAGGCAAACTTGACATGTAACACCGGAAAGGGCGACGTTGGTCATTATGGACTTGAAATTCAATTTCGGAGGTCACCATGCTTGTTCAGCAGATACTCAAAGCCAAAAACGTGGAAGAGGTGATTACTTTGCCTTCGGGCACCTCGATTTCAGAGGCCGCGGAATTGCTGTCCAGTCGTCGGATAGGTGCGGTCGTCGTTTCAAATGATGGGGTGACGCCGCTTGGCATTCTGTCAGAACGTGACATCGTGCGCGAGCTTGGCCGCAAAGGCGCTGCCTGCCTGAGCGAAACCGTGGACGAATTGATGACGACAAAATTGATCAGCTGTACCCGTCAGGAATTTGCCGATGACGTGTTGACCAAAATGACAGATGGCCGGTTTCGGCATATGCCCGTGCTGGAAGACGACAAAATGGTTGGTCTGATTTCAATAGGTGACGTGGTAAAAGCCCGCCTGGCCGAGCTGGCGATGGAAAAAGATGCGCTGGAAGGCATGATAATGGGTCACTAACCGCTTGAATTTTGGCGCGTAATATTGTTGCGTGAACGAAATTAAAGGGGTCGCAATGCGGATCGGACTTTATCCAGGAACCTTTGACCCCATCACCATGGGGCATTTGGACATTATTCAGCGCGCCTCGGCGCTGGTTGACAGGCTGGTGATTGGCGTTGCCATCAACCGCGACAAGGCGCCGTTGTTCAACCTGGAAGAACGTGTCGCCATGATCGAGGCCGAGTGCAATGGGGCCCTGACCGGGACCAACGCACAAATCGTGGTCCATCCCTTTGATAACCTGCTGATCCAATGCGCCCACGACGTGGGGGCCAGTGTGATCATTCGTGGATTGCGGGCTGTTGCAGATTTTGAGTATGAATATCAGATGGTTGGCATGAACAGAGCTTTGGATTCATCGATTGAAACGGTGTTTCTGATGGCCGAGGCTCGCCACCAGGCGATCGCCTCGAGACTGGTCAAGGAAATCGCGCGGCTTGGCGGGGATGTTTCGAAATTTGTGACACCGCCGGTACAGGCGGCCCTGGCCGAAAAGTTTTAGAACCGCCGGCACGTCATCAACGGTCATTCGCATACAAAACCGGGGCGTCGTGAAACACCCCGGCAATCATCCTTGACAGGTCTGGTCGTTGTTCAACAGCGGGCGTTACGCGCCATAGACGGCCTTGTGTGCGATCTGTTTCGCATCGCTGGTAAAAATATCCAGATCCTGGGCCACACGTAGCGGCATATTGGAAATTTCCACCACTGTGCGGTTGAAAGCGGCCCGTTTATGGGCTGCGGTTGTCAGCGAGTTAAAAAGCGATTTCATCGTGCAGTTCCTTTCGGGGTTGGTGTTTAACTTGACCTGTAATTGGCCTGTCCCGGCTGTATTCACAACAGACATTTTCGTCGTTCCGTCATGCACTGAACGCATGGCTTCTGTCTAACAGGCTGAAAATATGTACTATAATATTTTCGGGGCTGCCAGGGCAGGGCGATTTGGCTGGCTCTTGCAAGGCGACATTATTTCTGAAATAAGTTAATTAACAAAAATCAGAAATAAGGGACGCAATGCATCAGACTTTCGCGGCACTGGGAAATGCGACGCGCTTTGCCATCGTTGAACGTTTGTTACGCGATGGCGAACTTGCCGCCAGCGATTTGCTGGCAGGTCAGGATATTTCCGCACCGGCCGTATCGCGCCACATCAAGATTTTACGCGAAGCCGGGATTGTGTCGCAACGGGTGGACAAGCAACGCCGCATGTACGCGGTGCGCCCGCAAGCGGTTCGCCAAATCAACGACTGGGCCATCAGTTACCGGGATTTCTGGGGCGCCAGTTTCGATCGACTGGCGTCAGAGCTTGCAAAGACGGGTCAGCGGTAATGGCAACCTTGAAAATGGAACGCAGGTTCGCAGCAACACAAGGTCAGGTTTTTGACTTTGTCACGAAACCGGAAAACCTGCTGCGTTGGTGGGGGCCACAAGGCACCCGAATCGAAGATCATCATCTGGACTTTTCGCGCACAGGCGATTGGTTTGCGACAATGATCAGCCCGTCCGGTCAGGCCCACAAGGTTGGCGGCGTCGTGCGCATGGTCACGCCCCCGCAGATGATCGAACTGACGCTGTGTTTTATTGATGCCGATGGCACGCGGGGACCGGAATCAGTCATTCGTTTTGATGTCCAGGCACAGGGCGGCGAAGGGGCGGTTTTGCATCTGACCCAGACAGGACTGGACCCCGAACATATCGCTGACATGCGCGACAAGGGCTGGGCGTCCGCATTGGACAGGCTGCAACATCTGATTACTGACGCGAAAACACCAGAGGGAGACGAAAATGGCTGAATATCTGATTGCATATCTTGGTGGCCGAAAACCTGCGACACCCCAAGAGGGCGCAGAAGGGATGAAGAAATGGCAGGCCTGGTTGGCCGATTTGGGGGACGCGGTCGTGAACCCCGGCACGCCTCTTAGCCAATCTCAGTTCATTGCCGAAGGTGGCGGCACCATGGAAACACCTGATCTGCCTTTGACCGGTTTTTCGATCGTCAAGGCAGACGATATGGACGGGGCGATGGCAATTGCGAATGAATGCCCGTTCCTGCTGATGGGATCACTGCAAGTGTCCCAGGTCATGAAGATGTAGACGGGTTCACGAAAAAAAGCGCCGACAAGCCTGGTTTGTTGGCGATTTTATTGATTGGGAACAATCGTTTATATCAGTTTTCCCATGGCGACAGCGGTGTCTGACATGCGGTTGGAAAAGCCCCATTCATTGTCGTACCACGTCAAAACCCGGCACATATTGCCTTCCAGGACTTTTGTTTGATCGGTTGCGAAAATTGACGAGCGGGGATCGTGATTGAAATCCTGGCTGACCAGTTTTTCGTCAGTGACACCCAGAATTCCTTTGAGCGCGCCATTTGCGGCTGATGCGATTGCCGCATTGATTTCGGCAACGGTGGTGTTGCGTTTGGATTCAAAGGTCAGATCGACCACCGATACATTCGGGGTCGGCACCCGAATGGCCACGCCGTCAAGCTTGCCGTCCAGTTCAGGCAGAACCAGGCCAACGGCCTTGGCCGCACCTGTCGATGTCGGGATCATGCTCAGCGCGGCGGCACGGGCGCGATACAAATCCTTGTGCATCGTGTCCAGCGTGGGCTGGTCGCCGGTATAGCTGTGGATGGTCGTCATAAATCCTTTGACGATACCAAATTCGTCATTCAGTACTTTGGCGACAGGGGCCAGGCAGTTGGTTGTGCAGGATGCGTTGGACACGACCAGATCGTCGCCCGTCAGCAGGTGATCGTTGACGCCATAAACTATGGTTTTGTCGGCACCTTGCCCCGGGGCAGAAATCAACACGCGCGCCGCACCATTTTCCAGATGCGGTTGGCATTTTTCCTTGGAATTGAAGATGCCGGTGCATTCCAGAACTATGTCCACACCGGCCCATGGCAGTTCGGCAGGATTGCGAATGGCGGTCACATCGATCGGCCCACGACCAACGTCGATGCTGGTCTGGGTGGTGATGACCTCTTGTGGAAAACGCCCGTGCACGCTGTCATAGCGCAGCAAATGCGCATTTGTTTCAACCGGGCCCAAATCATTGATGGCAACAACTTCGATGTCGGTGCGCCCGCTTTCGATGATGGACCGCAATACGTTGCGCCCAATGCGTCCGAATCCGTTAATTGCGACTTTCACAGCCATGTCCAGCACTCCTTGAACCATTGGGACCGGGGAAAATGTCACCCGCGTCGTTACCGCTAACATGGTTATTTGAGGCGGAAGGTCAACCGGCAATTCTGCCGCATCAACGCCAGAACTTCAGGTATTCCACCAGTTCCAGCAGTTTGCGCGCTAAAAAGGAAGACGCAGAAAAGTCCAGCAAAACATAATCCAATGCCAAGCCCAGCAAGATTATCAGGCCCAGTGCGAATGCGATCCGATTGGTGATGGCCTCACCCCCTAGTGCAGAAGCCGCCCCATTGCCGCTGCAACGTCTGCCATCCGGCAGGAGAAGCCCCATTCGTTATCATACCATGCCAATACGCGAACCAGACGCCCGCCGACAACCTTCGTTTGATCGGGCGCGAATATTGATGAATGGGGTGTGTGGTTGAAGTCGATCGAGACCTTAGGCTCTGGATCATAGGACATCACCGCACCCATGTGGCCGCTGGCGGCCTCGGCGACAACGGCATTCACGTCGTCAGCGGTAACATCACGTCCGGCCTGAAATGTCAGGTCTACTGCGGATACGTTTGGCGTTGGAACCCGCATCGCAGTGCCGTCCAGCTTGCCCGCCAGTTCTGGCAGAACCTCGCCCAGTGCCCTGGCGGCACCGGTTGACGTCGGGATCATCGCCATGGCGGCGGCGCGCGCACGATAGAGATCATCATGGCGCCGGTCCAGCGTCGGCTGGTCGCCGGTATAGCTGTGGATTGTCGTCATCAGGCCATGTTCAATGCCGATGGCATCGTGCAGAACTTTTGCAAGTGGCGCCAGGCAATTGGTGGTGCAGGACCCGTTTGAAACGATCTGATCCGCCGGCAATAATTCGCGGTGGTTGACCCCATAAACGATGGTGCGGTGAACGTTATTTGCGGGTGCCGAAATCAGCACTTTTTTCGCGCCGCGTCCCAGATGCACCGCAGCTTTGTGCCCGTCGTTAAAGGCGCCTGTGCATTCCAGAACAACATCCACGCCGTCCCAATCCAGTGTGTTTGGGTCACGGGTGGAAAAAACCTTCATCGGGCCGCGCCCAAGATCAATGGAATCACCCTTGACGCTGACCTGTCCCGGAAATCTGCCATGCACGCTGTCATAGCGCAGCAGATGCGCGTTGGTTTCAATTGGGCCGGTCGCATTGATTTTGACCACCTGCACATCATTGCGCGCGCTTTCGGCGATATGGGCAAGTGTACTGCGCCCGATACGTCCAAATCCGTTTATGCCAACGGTAACTGTCATCCGTATTCTCCTGCAAGGACAAGACGTTGCCCCCTTGCGGCGCGTATAGCGATATCGGAGTGTTCGGAAAAGTGTTTAGCGCCAACATGTTAGCGTAAACATCAGGTGTTAGCGCCAACAAACGCGCGACGCATGCAAAATCCCATTTTCCGGGCGTTACTGTCCATGGTTTTGCAACAAAACGCGTTACAAATTGCATTCAACAAAACGGGTTAACACAGTATCTCGCCGGGCAGGGGCGCTGCCCTCTGCATAGAAATTCGGCGGGTCTCAGATGGGCATTGCAGCACCCCATTTAACAGGTCGGCGCATCGGCCGACCCGCTTTCATGGGGCATAGCGGCAATCACAAAAGTGATTGCACTTTCTGCGCGACCGCCGCGGCCGTGATGCCAAACTGTTCGAACAGTTCCGGCGCCGGGGCAGATGCGCCAAAATCATCCATGCCAACAAATGCCGCCTTGGATTCGCGACCGCGTTCACCCAACAGGAATGCATCCCAGCCGGTGCGCACGCCAGCCTCGATTGCGACACGTACCGGACCACCGGGCAACACACGCCGGCGATAGGTCGGGTCCTGTTCGGCGAATAATTCCAGACAAGGCATTGAAACGACGCGTGTTCCGATGCCCTTGGCCTGCAAAATATCGCGCGCGGCCATGGCGACCGACACTTCGGACCCGGTGGCCATCAAAATTGCCTGACGTTTGCCGTCGGCATCTGCCAGAACATACGCCCCCTGAGCCACAAGGTTTTTGTTTTTGTGTTCGGTACGTACCGTCGGCAATCCCTGGCGCGACAACGCCAGAACAGACGGGCTGGATTTGAACGTTACCGCCAGTTCCCAGGCTTCTGCGGTCTCAACCGTATCTGCGGGGCGGAATGTGTAGGTATTCGGCGTCGCGCGGCAGATCGCCAGATGCTCGACCGGTTGGTGGGTCGGACCGTCTTCGCCCAGACCGATGGAATCGTGGGTCATCACAAAGACAGTCGGCACTTTCATCAGTGCGGCCAGACGCATCGCCGGGCGCGCGTAATCCGTGAAACAAAAGAATGTGCCGCCGTAGGGCCGGATGCCGCCATGCAGAACCATGCCATTCATCGCAGCCGCCATGCCATGTTCACGCACACCATAATAGATATACCGCCCGCCACGATTATCAGTGTCAAAAATTCCCAGATCCGCAGTCAACGTATTATTGGAACCGGTCAGATCCGCAGATCCACCGATGGTTTCAGGCATCAGCGGGTTGATCACCGACAATGCCATCTCGCTGGATTTGCGGGTGGCCACTTTGGGCTGCTCGACACTGACCGATTTCTTGAACGCCTTGATCGCGGCCGATAACCGTTTTGGCGGGTCCAGATCATAGGCCCGCTGAAACTGCCCGCGTTTGTTGGACGACACGCTGGCAATACGGGCCTGCCACGCCGCGTAATCAGCCGCACCTTTTTGACCGATTGTTTCCCAGGCAGATTTGACATCGGCAGGTATTTCAAAGGGACCGTATTCCCAGCCATAGACCTTGCGGGTGTCCGCAATCAGCTGCGCGTCCGTCAATGCGCCGTGACCCTTGGATGTGTCCTGCGCGGATGAACCCAGTGCGATATGGGTTTTGCACGCGATCATCGACGGCTTTCCGGCCCGCTTGGCGGCGGTAATCGCGGCATCGATTGCGTCCGGGTCGTGGCCGTCTATTTCCTGCACATGCCAGCCGGCAGCTTTGAAACGGTGCGGCTGATCGGTGCGATCAGACAGTTCGACCTTGCCATCAATGGTGATGTCGTTGTTGTCCCAGAACACGATCAGCTTGGACAGTGCATGGCGTCCTGCCAGCGCAATCGCTTCGTGACTGACGCCTTCCATCAGGCAGCCGTCGCCGGCGATGACATATGTATGGTGATCGACAAGCTTTTTGCCGAAATTTGCGCGTTGCACTTCTTCGGCAATGGCAAATCCGACAGCGTTGGCAAGCCCCTGACCCAAGGGGCCGGTAGTGGTTTCAATACCGCCTGCATGTCCGAATTCCGGGTGGCCAGCGGTGCGTGACCCCGCCTGGCGGAAATTCCTGATCTGATCCAGAGTCATATCATTGTAGCCAGTGAGGTGCAGCAGCGCATAAAGCAGCATTGAGCCGTGACCTGCCGACAGAATAAAGCGATCGCGGTCAGGCCAGTTGGGATTGCCCGCATCAAATTTGAGATGGTTCTGGAACAACACCGTGGCAACATCGGCCATTCCCATCGGCATGCCAGAGTGCCCGGAATTTGCGGCAGCGACCGCATCCAGGGTCAGCGTCCGGATTGCACAGGCCTTCATCCAATGCGCGGGATGATCTTTGCGAAGGGTAGCAATGTCCACGGGCAGCGTTCCTTATGTAAATTTCGGCTTGCGCGGTTGATAGCAGCCAAATCGCGAAGTTCAAGCAGCGAGCGCCCCACCGGACCGAAATTGCCGAAAAACGCGCGAATTGACCCTGAAACCTTGACTTTCTGCTGGTCGGTCCGAATTCTGGCGGTATGATCATGTTTCAGATCAAAGGGCAGGAGTGGCGACGCATATGAGCGACATTACAGAGTTAGAACGCAGAATTTCGGCAGCTCTTGACCGGATCGGCGAGAGCGTGAGCGCCCTGGATAATACGCAGGCAGCGCCGGCGGACGATAGCGATGCGTTAGACGCATTGCGCAGCGCACTGGAAGAAGAACAGACAGCAAATGCCCAGTTGGAAGAACGGGTCAAAGCCATCCGGGTCAAACAGGAAAGTCTGGCGGCGTCGCTGGAGCAAGAAATTGTGCAATTGCGCCAGCAGGTTTCCGATCGCGCCGCTGATATGCAGAAACTGGAACATGTGAACACCCAGCTGCGCAGCAACAACAAGGCGCTGCGCGAAGCGAATGAAACCGGCGTGGGTGAACCGCACCTGATCAACAAATCAATGATGGCAGAATTGGAATCTTTGCGCGCAAGCCGGAATGGCGACCGCGCCGAACTGGACGCCATATTGGGCGAATTAAAGCCAATCGTGGAGGGTCGTACAGATGCCTGAAGTCAAGATCGCAATTGGCGGCCGTCAGTTCGAAGTCGCCTGCCAGGAAGGCGAAGAGCATTTTTTGAAATCCGCAGCCGCGTTGCTGGATGCAGAAGCCTCGGTGCTGAACAATCAGATCGGGCGTCTGCCAGAGCCGCGCATGTTGTTAATGGCCGGGTTGATGCTGGCGGACAAGACTGCCGGGATCGACGAACAGTTGCGCGGACTGGAACAGAAGTTGGCCGCACAGGAAACACTGATCGAAGAACTGCGCAATCAACCCCAGCCCGAACCGCAGACAATCGAAGTCGCGGTCATTCCGGAAATCGTGACAGACAGTATGGCCGAGATTGCCGCGCGCGCTGAATCGATCGCCGCGGCGCTGGACGAGAAACGCGCCGGCTAGTCCGGGTTTTCGATGGGTTGTAAAAATGAAAAGCCCGCCAGGAAAGGCGGGCTTTGCTGTATTGTCAGATCGGCGTCAGGCGTTGGCTTCGCGAATTTTTTCGGCCGCGTCTTTGTCATACGCCACCCCTTTTCCTTCGAACAGCTGATCAAGTTCGCCTGACAATGTCATTTCGGTAATGATGTCGCAGCCGCCCACAAATTCACCTTTGACATATAGCTGGGGAATTGTCGGCCAGTCTGAATATGTTTTGACACCCTGGCGAATTTCCTCGTCCGACAGGACATTCACATCGGCAAAATCAACACCCATATAGTTCAACACCCCCGCCACCTTTGACGAAAAACCGCATTGCGGCATGGTTTTGGTGCCCTTCATGAACAGCACGACATCGTTGCTTTGGATTGTGCTTTTGATTTTTTCATCCGCGCTCATCTGCGTTTCCTTTTGATTTTATGGCGCGATGCCAAGCGGTGGCATCGCAACAGTGGCTGTATTTTGGACCCGATTAATCAGTTCGGCGCCTTTGTCGTCAGCGCCAGAGCGTGAAGTTCGCCGTTGGATCCGTCCATTTTTCCTTTGAGAGCCGCATAGACAGCTCTTTGTTGTTGCACACGATTTTGTCCCCGAAAGCTTTCATCAATCACTTCGGCGGCGAAATGGTTTCCGTCGCCGGCCAGATCGGTGATCGTGATCTGCGCTTTGGGCAAACCTTTTCGGATCAGATCTTCGATTTCATGTGCTTTCATAGCCATCTTGCGTGTCTCCGGGTCTTGTTAATCTAGATGTAGAGCGGCGGGCGGGGCCGTGCAAGTAGCTGCAATGCGTCTTAGACCGCCAGCCGTTCAAAACTGGCGCGATAGAGCGCCTGCAGATCCGACATTTCCGCGCTGTCATCACCAAAAGACAGCGTTGTGCCGCCAAATTTTCCCAAGGTCTGCGCGGTGACACCGGCCTGGCCGGCCGCCACAAATAAGGCATCGGCCTGATCATAGTCACAGGCCACCAGATAACGTGCCTGATCTTCGCCGAACAAAAACGCGATGTCGTCCTGATCGATACGCAGCCCCATATCGGCCGCATCCGCCATTTCAAAGGCTGCCAGTGCCAGACCGCCATCTGCCAGATCGGTTGCGGCGGATATCAGTGCCCGATTGTCGGATATGAATGTGCCAAGCTGGCGTTCCTTTTCCAGATCAACCGCCGGCGCATCGCCCTGATCCTGCCTGCCCAGTTCCGCCAACAGCGCCGACTGGCCCATATGGCCGGTCGTGTCACCAATCAGGACCGCAAGATAACCGTCTTTCGCGATACCGCCGATCAACTGAGACGGGTCCGAAATCAGCCCCACCGCCCCGATTGTGGGCGTTGGCAAAATACCCTGACCGTCGGTTTCATTATAAAGAGACACGTTGCCGGACACGATCGGCATATCCAGCGCTGCAACCGCCGCCCCGATGCCTTTGATGGCGCCAACGAATTGCCCCATGATTTCTGGCTTTTCCGGATTTCCGAAATTCATGTTGTCAGTTGTTGCCAGCGGCGTTGCGCCCACACTAATCAAATTTCGATAGGCTTCGGCGACGGCCTGCTTGCCGCCCTCGACCGGGTTGGCCTTGACATAACGCGGCGTGACATCGGAGGTGAAGGCCAGCATTTTCGGGGTGCCGTGCACACGCACAATCCCCGCCCCCAGACCCGGTGTACGAACCGTATCGGCCATTACCTGGGTGTCATATTGTTCATAGACCCACTGTTTGCCCGCATAGTTCGGCGATCCGATCAGCACACGAAGCCCTGCAATCGGGGCGATATCGGGTGCATCCACCGCGTCTGTGCGCGGCGGCGTCTCGATCCAGGGGCGGTCGTATTCGGGCGCAGAACCGGCCAGTCTGGCCAGCGGCAGATCCGCCATCACCTTGCCGTCAAGCGTTATCACAAACCGATCTTCGGCAATTGTTTCGCCCACAATGGCAAAATCCAGATCCCATTTTTCAAAGACGGCTTTTGCCTGGGCTTCCAGTTCTGGGCGCAGCACCATCAGCATGCGTTCCTGAGATTCTGACAGCATCATTTCGTAGGCGGTCATGTTTTCTTCGCGAACGGGGACATCTTCCAGGTTCAGGCGCACCCCCAGCCCGCCTTTGTCACCCATTTCGACAGCCGAACATGTCAGCCCTGCGGCGCCCATATCCTGGATCGAAATGACGGCGCCGGTTTGCATCAGTTCCAACGTGGCTTCCATCAGCCGTTTTTCCGTGAAGGGATCGCCAACCTGCACAGTGGGGCGTTTTTCCTCTATCGAGTCGTCAAATTCTGCGGACGCCATGGTTGCGCCACCAACACCGTCACGCCCGGTCTTGGCCCCCAGATACACGACCGGCATGCCCACGCCGGATGCAGCTGAATAAAAAATCTTGTCAGTGTCGGCGATCCCTGCGGCAAATGCATTGACCAGACAGTTGCCGTTATATGCGGCGTGAAACCGGACCTCGCCGCCCACGGTCGGAACACCAAAGCAATTTCCATACCCGCCGACGCCCGCAACAACCCCATTCACCAATTGTCTGGTTTTGGGATGTGACGGTTCGCCAAAGCTAAGGGAATTCATTGCCGCCACCGGCCGCGCCCCCATCGTGAACACATCCCGCAAAATTCCACCGACACCAGTGGCCGCGCCCTGATAGGGTTCGATATAACTGGGGTGGTTGTGGCTTTCCATTTTGAAAACCACGGCCTGGCCGTCACCAATATCGACGATCCCTGCATTTTCACCGGGTCCACAAATCACCTGAGGGCCTTCGGTCGGTAATGTACGCAACCACTTTTTTGAGGATTTATAGGAACAATGTTCGTTCCACATGGCTGAAAAGATACCAAGCTCTGTAAATGTCGGCGTGCGGTTCAGAATGCGCAGGATTTCGGCATATTCATCCGGTGTCAGCCCATGCGCCCCGATCAGTTCTTCGGTGATTTCTGGATCTTGCATCTTTGGCCCCCGGACATTTCTTGCGCATCTCTTAGGCCAACTGACGGTTGGGGAAAAGGCAGTTACCGCCCGCTATCGGACGATTTCGCCCAGAAATGATTATTTTTTTAGCCGGGAATGTCGAATTCCCGTGCTGCCGGGCGTCTTATTACTAGCCAAACCAATAAAGGAGTTGAAGATGCATACTGCAGCCACTGCACTGTTTCCCACCGGGCATGGTGCACCTCTATCGGCTGCTTTGACGAAATGCTGATCCCGATCCGCGCCATTCATGACCGAAAACTTGCAAGCTGCGGCTTGTCAAATGCGCTGCATTGGCGCGACACTTCATCCAGACTGAAAGGAAATATGATGCAATTTATCGCTTTGATCTACGCCGAGCCAGGCGTCGGCCCGCAACCGGGATCACCCGAATGGGGACCATTCATGCAAGGATACATGACTGCGACCGAAACCTATAAAAAGGACGGTGTGTTTGTCGCCGGTGACGCGCTGCACGGCACTGATCAGGCAACCAGCATTCGCATTCGCAATGGCAAAACCGACACCATGGACGGCCCGTTTGCTGAAACCAAGGAACGGCTTGGCGGCTATTATCTGCTGGACTGCAAGGATCTGGACGCGGCGATCAAATATGCCGCGATGATACCGACCGCGCAGCATGGCACCGTCGAAGTGCGACCGGTGCTGGCACCCGAAGACTACGGGGCATGAAACCGGCCCCCGGTCTGGCCGACACGATTGACGCCGTGGTGCGTCAGGACCGGGGGCGTCTGATGGCGGCGCTGATTGCGGCGTTGAACGATTTTGACCTGGCCGAGGAATCCCTGTCAGACGCACTGGAATCCGCGTTGGTCCACTGGCACCGCAACGGCCTGCCGGACAGCCCGCAGGGTTGGTTGCTCAAGGTTGCGCGGCGCAAGGCCATTGATCGCTTGCGGCGCAGCGCCCGGTTTCGTGACAAAACCCCTGAAATTGCCCGTCTGGCCGCCGCGGACGAGATGGACGCAAACCAGACCAAACCCGACATCCCGGACGAGCGCCTGCGCCTGATCTTTACTTGTTGCCACCCGGCGCTGGACCCCAAAAGCCGGGTCGCGTTGACCCTGCGCACCATTGCTGGTCTGCGCACCGACGAAATTGCGCGCGCATTTCTGGACGAACCCACCACTATGGGCCAACGTCTGACACGTGCCAAAGCCAAGATCGCCAAGTCCGGCATTCCTTTCGCCATTCCAGATCCGGACATGTGGCAATCGCGCCTGGATTCGGTGCTGGCAGTGATTTATCTGATATTCAACGAAGGATTTTCCGCCAGTTCAGGCGATAGTCCCATTCGCGGCGATCTGTGTGACGAGGCGATCTACCTGATCCAGTTGCTGGACCGGCTGGTATCTGGCGAACCCGAAGTCGAGGGGTTGGCGTCGTTGATGTTGACAACTCATGCACGCCACAAGGGACGTACCGACGGATCAGGCAAGTCAGTTTCCATGGGCGATCAGGATCGGACCAAATGGGATGGCGTGATGATCAAAAATGGCGTGACAATTCTGGAAAGAGCCGTTCGCCGGTTACGCCCCGGGCCGTATCAGATCAAAGCGGCCATCAGCGCGCTACATGCCCAAGCTATGCATGACAGTGATACCGACTGGCCCCAAATTCTGCTGTTATATGACCGCCTGCACCAGTTTGAACCGACACCTGTGGTCCAGTTGAACCGCGCGGTGGCCCTGGGCGAAACCGGCAGGCATGCGCAGGCTTTGGCCGAATTTGAACGTTTGGCGACAGTATTGCAGGGCTATCAGCCGTATTATGCTGCCCATGCAGAATTTTTGACACGGTCCGGCGATATCGGGGCCGCTCGCGTCGCGTTGGATACCGCTATTTCACTGGCTGGAAATGCCGCGGACCGCCAGAATTTGCAGGCGCGGAAAAATCGGCTGTTACAATAAAAAAATGGCCGGGCAATAAGCCCGGCCAAGTCCAACAGGGAGGTAAGTCCGACAAGAGTTGCCTCTATTGTCGGCCTTGCAATTGACTTAGGCAGCCCGATCACTTGTCACAAGGTAAAACCCGAAATTAATTTGGCAAACCCGCTATGCGCTCAGTGCATAGCTGATTGATTTTATCGCCAAACGCCTATTTTCTTTGCCTTTTACGATGCGCGATAATCTCTTCCATAACAAAGTCGCGAAAGGCGGCGATTCGCTTGGACTGACGCAATTCTTCCGGGTAAGCGAGAAAGACCGGGACTTCGTTGGATTCGATTTCAGGCAGGACACGCACGATATTCTTGAAATCTTCTGTAACATAGTCGGGCAAAACGCCAATGCCCAGATTGCTTAAGACAGCTTGCAAAACGCCGAAATAGTTATTCACCGTCAGAAGCGACGGAATGTCATGTGTCAACAGTTCCTGCACCAGCGTCGCCCCGGCATTGACCTGTGCCGATGTGGTATTCTGGCAGATCAGGCGGTGATTGGTCAGGTCTTCGACTGACTTTGGCTCGCCTTTTTCTGCCAGATAGGCGGGGGTTGCGAACAGGCGCATACGCACGCTCATCAAGCGACGACGGATCAGATCAGCCTGGCTTGGCTCTTTCATACGAATGGCAACGTCGGCTTCGCGCATGGGTAAATCCAGCACCCGCTCTTCCAACATCAGATCAATTTTGAGGTCGGGGTATTTTTCATAAAGCTTGGGCAGGCGCGGGGCCAGCCACAGTGACCCGAAACCTGTGGTGGTCGTAATTCTTAATTCGCCAAATACTTCTTCTTCGCTGTCGCGGATACGGGCGGCGGCGGCGTCCAGCCTTTTGTTCATCGCCCGCGTCGCATCAAACAGCAGCTCGCCCTGTTCGGTCAGAATCAATCCCCGTGCGTGGCGGTGGAATAACGTCGTGTTCAGGCTTTCTTCCAGTGCCCTGATCTGGCGTGAAACCGCAGATTGCGACAGGTGCAGCGTGTCACCGGCATGGGTCAGGCTGCCGGCATCGGCAACCGCGTGAAATATTCTAAGCTTATCCCAATCCATTTTTTTTCAACCATTACCGATCCATCGGATGCTTCTTACACAGAATTGCGCAGGACCGTAAGTGGCAAGGATACGTGGATGTGAACGAAATTTTCTTGGTAGGTCAGTGGATTTGACCTATAATACACCCACAAGTCAGTGCCTGGGAGATGCAATGACGCGGCAAGACGTGACGCTTCACGACAAATTCGACATGGATCGCAGCCCGGTTTTGCTGAACGGTTCGCAGGCGCTTGTGCGGCTGATGCTGATGCAAAAAACGCGTGACCGTCTGGCAGGCCTGAACACAGCGGGGCTGGTTACCGGATATCGCGGATCACCGCTGGGGGCTGTCGATCGCCAGATGATGGCGGCCAAATCGGATCTGGATGCTGCGGATATCGTATTTCAGGAAGGTTTGAACGAAGACTTGGCGGCGACCGCATTGTGGGGCGCCCAACAAGCCGAACTGCGCGGCGAGGGGCGGTTTGATGGCGTGTTTGGCCTGTGGTATGGCAAGGGCCCCGGTGTGGATCGCTCTGGTGACGCTTTGCGCCATGCGAATATGGCCGGATCGTCGCCCGCAGGCGGTGTTGTCATGGCGATGGGCGACGACCACACTGGCGAAAGCTCGACGACATTGCATCAATCAGACTGGGCTGCGGTCGATGCCTATATCCCGGTGCTGTCGCCTGCGGGTGTGCAGGAAATTCTGGACTATGGGCTATATGGGTTTGCGCTGTCCCGCTTTTCCGGTCTTTGGGCCGGTCTGAAACTGATGAAAGACACGGTCGAGGTCACGTCAGTGGTCGATGGCGATCCACAGCGGATGCAATTTGTGACGCCGACATTTGATGGACCGCCTGACGGGGTGAACATCCGGCTGACTGACACACCGCGCGCCCAAGAGGCGCGGATGGTGGACCACAAGAAACGTGCCGCCGAAGCCTTTGCGCATGCCAACAGGATTGATCGTCGGGTCTGGGGAAAACCGGGTGCCAGGATCGGTTTTGTCGGGGCGGGCAAAAATTATCTGGACCTGATCCACGCACTGAACCTGCTTGGAATTGACCAAAAGAGGGCGGAACGGCTGGGGCTGAGCGTTTACAAGGTCGGTCAGGTCTGGCCGCTGGACATGCAGGGATTTCGGGAATGGGCCGCAGATTTGGACCTGATTGTCGTTGTCGAAGAAAAGCGCAAACTGCTGGAACCCCAGATCAAAGAGGCGATATTTGACGACCGGCGCGGGCGGCGGGTCTATGGTGCCACACGGGATGGGGCCGCGTTCCTGAGTTCAAAATACGCGTTAAGCCCGACAGATGTCGCCAAGGCAATCGGCGAGGTCCTGATTGCAGAAGGATGTGATGGCACCAGGATCACAGCGGCAATTGGTCAGATCACCCAAGGCGAAAACATCGCAAACGCGCCCGATATTGCGGCCCGCACCCCTTATTTTTGTTCCGGTTGCCCCCACAATACATCAACGAAAATTCCAGATGGTGCGCGCGCTTATGCGGGCATTGGCTGCCATTACATGGTCCAGTGGATGGATCGCGACACATTGGGGTATACCCATATGGGTGCCGAAGGTGCGAACTGGATCGGCGAGGCGCCGTTTTCTACCCGCAGGCATGTTTTTCAGAATATCGGCGACGGAACCTATAATCATTCCGGTATCCAGGCCATTCGCGCGGCTGTTTTTGCAAATACGACAATGACTTACAAGATATTGTTCAACGACGCGGTGGCATTAACCGGCGGGCAAAAGAATGACGGCGGCCTGGAAGCCGGACAGATCGCCCACGAAATGGTGGCAATCGGGGTCAAAAACCTGGCGATCGTCTATGACGAGTCCGAAGAAATTGCCCTGGCTGATTTCCCCAAGCACGTCCCGGTTTATCCGCGCCAAAAACTTATCGAAATAGAGGATAAATTAAGCAAAAACAGTGGCGTATCCGTCATTATTTATGTGCAAACCTGCGCGGCCGAAAAGCGGCGTCGCCGCAAGCGCGGCGAGATGGCAGATCCGGGCAAACGGGTGTTTATCAACCCTGATATTTGTGAAGGCTGCGGCGACTGCGGTGTCCAGTCAAATTGTGTTTCGGTCTTGCCGTTGGACACTGAATTCGGACGCAAGCGGATGATTGACCAGTCATCCTGTAACAAGGATTTCAGCTGTCTTACCGGCTTTTGCCCGTCGTTTGTAACTGTGTCCGGTGGCGCGATACGACGCCAGGCCACCACTGACATTGACCTGACTGATTTGCCAGCGCCAACACTGCCCACGATTGCCCAAACCCATAATATCGTGGTTGCCGGTGTCGGCGGCACCGGCGTGGTCACGGTGGGGGCGGTCATGGCGATGGCGGCACATCTGGATGGCAAGGGGGTCGGCATGATGGAAATGGCCGGTCTGGCGCAAAAAGGCGGGGCGGTCCTGATCCATTGCCGGATCGCCGACACCCCACAGGATATCAACGCAATTCGCGTCGCTATTGGTGAATGCGACACGTTGATCGGCGGTGATCTGGTTGTCAGCGGCGGCGCCGGCATGCTGGCGCTGATGACACACGGGCGTTGTGGCGGGGTCGTCAACAGCCATGAAATTGCGACCGGGGAATTTACCCGCGACCCAGCATTCCAATTGCCGGTGGATGCGCTGACGCTGGCGTTGCAGGCGCGGCTTGGTCAAAAACTGGATCTTGTGAACGCAACTGACCTGGCGGTTCAGGTTATGGGCGATGCGATCTATTCAAACATGATCCTGCTTGGGGCGGCGTGGCAACGCGGGCTGTTACCGCTCAGCCTGGACGCGTTGACCGGTGCGATCACGTTGAATGGTGCCGCAGTGCAGGACAATCTGCGGGCATTTCACGCAGGACGATGGTATATTGCCTGCCCGGATCAGGCCGCCGACGTGTTGGGCGCTGATCCGTCATCGGTCGAAAAAACGCTGGATGACAAAATCGCCTTTCGTGCGGCCCATTTGCAAACCTATCAATCCGAAAAACTCGCGCGCAGATATCGCACATGGGTAGATCGGTTTGAGGCGCCTGAAATCAAGGAACAGGTCGCGCTGAGCTATCACAAGGTTCTGGCATACAAGGATGAATACGAAGTCGCACGGCTGTTGGCCCAGACCCGCGCGCAGGCTGAAAATGCATTCCAGGGCCAACTGGATCTGACTTATCATCTGGCGCCGCCGATCTTGTCGGGGCGGGCAGAGAATGGCCGTCCAAAGAAGCGGCGCTTTGGGCGGCATATCGAAAAACTTTTTCCGCTTTTGGCAAGGTGCAAAAGTTTGCGTGGCACCGCATTTGATCCGTTCGGCTATGGCGCAGACCGGCGTCTGGAACGCCAGATGATCGCAATGTTCGAAGCGGATCTGGATTTGCTTGCCAAATTGCAAAAAAATGATCCGTCGGAAACAGTGCTGGCATTGGCCGGCTGGCCATTACAGGTGCGTGGATTTGGCCCGGTCAAGCGTGATAATCATCAAAAAGCGATGCAGCATCGCGACACGTTGCTGCAAATGTTGCAAACCGGTGCGGCGGATTTGGGACATGCGGCGGAATAATGCGCCGGAAGGGTGCGAAAAGCATTCAATTGGTCGTCAAGTGGCCGAAATTTTTATACCGAACAGCCAAAATCGCCAGGTGGAGCCACAATGCGCGCCAATCGCCAAGTTGCCCGGGACATAAGTTACGCCAGTTCAGCGCGAACAGTTTCGGGGCGGACGTTGATCCGTGTTGTCGAGAATGCGACCGGGCGTCTTAAACTGATCAGACGGGCCCGGGGCTATGGCGACGATATCGCCAACGGTCACGATTTTTGGCAGGTGATGGTTCAGCGCTATGGGCTGAGCCTGGACATCGTCGGCGGGTCCTTGGACAATATCCCGAAAGACGGGCCATTAATCCTGATCGCCAATCACCCATATGGTATTCTGGACGGGTTGATGATGGGGCATATTCTGTCTGTTTTACGGGGTGATTTTCGCATTGTCGCGCATCGTGTGTTTCGCAAGGCCGAGGACCTGAACCGGGTCATTTTACCGATCTCGTTTGACGCAACCAAAGACGCCGTGCAGCAAAACCTGCGCACGCGCAATGACGCCCTGCAATATCTGTCAAATGGCGGGGCCATCGGCATTTTTCCCGGTGGCACGGTATCAACTGCGCCAAAGCCGTTTGGCCGGCCGATGGACCCTTGCTGGCGCAATTTCACCGCAAAAATGGTGTCACGATCAAATGCGGCGGTGGTGCCGATCTATTTTGATGGCCACAACAGCCGGCTGTTTCAGGTTGCCAGCCATATGCATGCGACACTGCGTGTCGCGTTACTGATCAAGGAATTCAAAAGGCGCACAGATGAACCGGTCCGTGTCGCCATTGGCGCGCCGATAAGTCGCGACAAACTGGCGCCTTTGGCCAATGATCCGAAAAGCATGATGGATTTCTTGCGGCAACAGACGTATTCCCTGTCTCCGAACCCGCTCAGATCCATGGATTACGGGTATGAGTTCGATGACAAATACAAGGCATAGCCAAAATGGCAGTTGGTATATTTGATTCTGGCCTCGGGGGGTTGACCGTGCTGGATGCGGTGACGAAACGGCTTCCGGATGTTTCGTTTGTGTATTTTGGTGACAATGCACATGCGCCTTATGGTGTGCGGGACGCCGATGATGTTTTCAACCTGACCACGGCGGCAATGGAAAGATTGTGGGACGCTGGCTGTGATTTGGTCATTCTGGCGTGCAATACAGCGTCGGCCGCTGCATTGCGGCGAATGCAGGAAAGCTGGATTCCCGCAGACAAACGCGTTTTGGGTGTTTTTGTTCCCCTGATCGAGGCGCTGACCGAACGGCAGTGGGGCGACAATTCGCCCCCCCGCGAAGTCGCTGTAAAACATGTGGCACTGTTTGCAACACCGGCAACCGTAGCCAGCCGTGCCTTTCAGCGGGAACTGGCCTTTCGCGCTGTCGGTGTAGATGTCGAAGCGCAGGCATGCGGCGGCGTGGTGGATGCGATAGAGGATGGCGACACCATTCTGGCCGAAGCGCTGGTGCGCAGCCATGTTGACGCACTGAAACGCAAGATGCCGCACCCGCAGGCGGCAATTCTGGGCTGTACGCATTATCCGTTGATGCAGGATGTGTTCCAGGACGCCCTGGGACCTGATGTGTCGGTTTACAGTCAGGCAAACCTTGTGGCCGAAAGCCTTTCGGACTATCTGTTGCGCCATCCAGAGATGTTGGGCAAAGGAACAGATCAGCTGTTTCTAACCACAGGGGACCCGAGAAAAGTGAGCACACAGGCCACACAGTTCTTGCGACGAAAAATAGAATTCGTCTCTGCCTGACGACGGCAGGGCTTTTTCCTGTTTTACTGCGGCATAACTGAATTTCGAACGCTTGCCGCCTGCCTGAAAGATAGATCATGACACATAATATCGCCATTCTGGGTGCTTCTGGATATACTGGCGCCGAACTGGTCCGGTTGATCGCGACCCATCCATCCATGACCATCACCGCCCTGTCCGGGGACCGCAAAGCCGGCATGGAAATGGCCGATGTGTTTCCGCATTTGCGCCATCTTGACCTGCCAAAGCTGGTGAAAATCGACCAGATCGATTTCGACGACGTGGAACTGGCATTTTGTGCATTGCCCCATGCGACGTCCCAGGCCGTCATCAAATCTTTGCCCGATACACTGAAAATCGTGGACCTGTCGGCCGATTTTCGGCTGCGCGACCCCGCGGCGTATGAAAAATGGTATGGTCAGCCGCACAGCGCGTTGGATCTGCAAGAGCAGGCGGTTTACGGGCTTACCGAGTTTTATCGGAATGACATCCGGTCGGCGCGACTGGTTGCCGGAACCGGTTGCAACGCGGCCACCGGCCAGTTTGCGCTGATCCCGCTTATTGCGGCCGGGGTGATCGATCTGGATGACATTATCATTGATCTGGAATGTGGCGTGTCAGGCGCCGGGCGTTCGCTGCGCGAGAATTTACTGCACGCAGAACTGTCCGAAGGCAGCCATGCCTATGCATTGGGCGGCACCCATCGCCACCTGGGCGAATTTGACCAGGAATTCAGCCGTGTGGCCGGAAAACCGGTGTCGATCATATTGCAACCTCATCTGATCCCGGCAAACCGGGGCATTCTGGCGACCTGCTATTTGAAAGGCGATGCGCAAGCCGTCCATCAGACATTGGTATCGGCCTATGAAAATGAACCCTTCGTCGTGGTTCTGCCCCAGGGCCAAACACCGTCGACGAAACATGTGCGGGGCTCAAACTTTGTCCATATCGGGGTCGCGGCTGATCGCATACCCGGTCGTGTCACTGTGTTTGCTGCTCTCGATAATTTGACCAAGGGCTCGTCTGGTCAGGCGGTTCAAAATGCCAATTTGATGTTAGGTGAGGATGAAACCGCCGGCCTGATGCTGGCACCGACTTTTCCTTAGGAGATGATATGAAGGGGCTAAAGAAAAAACGCCGGGTTCAAGTGATCCTTTTAACGTTTGTCGCTTTGATTTTGGCAACCGTATTGATCGGCTATGCGATGCAGGACGGGATCAACCTGTTCCGGTCGCCAAGCGAAGTGGTGGCCGAGCCGCCCCGCGCCAATGAAGTTTTCAAAATTGGCGGGCTGGTCAAGGATGGCAGCCTGACACCCACCGAAGGCGTGCAGTTTCGATTTGTTGTCACCGATGGCGGGGCGGACGTTCCGGTTCTGTATGTAGGGTTGCAACCCGCGCCGGATTTGTTTGGCGAGGGCCAAGGCACGGTTGCTACCGGGCGTTACATCAACGGTGTCTTTGAAGCCACTGAAATATTGGCAAAACATGATGAAACATATATGCCAAAAGAGGTCATAGATGCGCTGAAGGAACAGGGCGTCTATCAGGAACCGAACGGTTAATTACCCGCTTGTTAACGGAACTGAAACAGCCTGATCGGTGAAAATTTCACACCGTAACAGGCTGATTTCAATGAAAACTGTTGATACAATTGCTGATGACATCGTAGCGCGCGAAGGCGGCTATGTGAACGATCCTGATGATCCGGGTGGTCCGACCAAATATGGTGTAACGCTGGCCACGATGAAGCGTCTTGGGTTGGATCTGACGGGTGACAAGCGCATCACAAAGGACGATGTGCGTCGTCTCAGCAAGGCGAAAGCGAAGGATATCTTCATCGAGCGCTATTATCGTGCGCCCGGCATCGACCTACTGCCGGAATCGTTGCAGGCCAGCGTTTTCGATATGTATGTGAATGCCGGTTCAAATGCGGTGAAAATTCTTCAGCGTCTGATCAACGACATGGGCCAGAATATTGTGGTGGACGGTCTGATCGGGCCGCAAACCGTTCAGGCCGCCCGCGTCGCCGACGCAACGGCACCCAGCCACCTGACCGATGCCTATGGGATTGCCCGGCGAAACTATTATTACAGTTTGGCCGATCGGCGTATCGCGTCGCGAAAATATGCGCGCCGTTTGGATGGCGGCAAGGGTGGATGGATCAAACGCGCAGAAGAATTCATTTCGGCGCGGTATCATTTGTCTGATCAGGAACATGCCAAAAGGGTGGCGGCATGGGGATGATGAACGCACTGTTGGGTCTGTTGTTTGGCAATGGTCGCAATGTTTTACGGGACACAGTTGAAGTGTTTCGCGAAAACACCGAGGCGGCCAGTATGCGAGAGTCGGCCTATCAAGTGGCGGCGCTGGGCCAGTATGCAACCGAATTTTCGATGCCCAAACGTGGTCGTTTTGACCGGTTCATGGACGGGTTAAACCGGTTGCCCCGCCCGGCCATGGCGCTGGGCACCTTGGGGCTGTTTGTCGCGGCAATGGTCGATCCGATCTGGTTTTCAGCGCGCATGCAGGGCATCGCATTGGTTCCTGAACCCTTGTGGTGGCTGATGGGGGCGATCGTTTCGTTCTATTTTGGCGCACGCCATCAGGCCAAGGGCCAGGAATTCCAAAGCTCGATTGCCCGGACCATGGCACGTACCGGTGCTGTGACCGCAAATATTCGCGCGCTGAACGAAATGGCCGCAACCAGCGAACGCGACCCTCAGGTGGTTGGCGACAATCCAGCGCTTGAAGAGTGGAAACGCAGCCGTGACACCTGAGGTCATCATAGGTGTTTTGGCCGATCAGGGTCCTTGGGTATTGCTGGTGTTTTACCTGCTGTACCGGGATTTCCAGAAAGATCAGGCAACGCGGGATGTGTTAAACAGAAACTCTTTGGTTCTGACAGAACTGACGACACTGATCCGCGAGCGGCTGCCCCGCAAATGATGCACCACCAAAACTGAAAGGTTCCCCAGGATGAGCAGGAAATTCAAAGAGGCGATCCGGCGTAATCAGGCAGCTGTGCAAGAGCTGGACAAGGTTTTGCGGGATTGCCTGAGCGATCTGAACGACAGTGGCGGTGTTGTGGTGACGGGTCGGTTTCGCAACGGTGCCACCCGCCGGAATGCGCCAACCAAGCTGGCCGGTCGCAGGCGGCAGGGACGTCAGGACTGACAGACTGATCTGTCTGTCGCGGACTTTCGTGCGGGTCGGCCGTGCATATGCAAAGATAAGCGGCGGCACTGATCTGCACGCGGCATATGCGCCGTTTACATGCTAAAACCGGCCCCAGATCCCAGCCCGTCGGGAAACGCGCGGGTTTCGTGTTGTTTTTGCGACAATAACGCAGACTATCCCTTTTCTAAACGAAACAGTTCACTATCTTGGACAAGACGTATTCCGGGAGTGAATCATTGAATTACCAAACCATTCGTTTGTCGTTACGCGGCGACCTTGCTGTTATTACGCTGAACCGCCCGGACGTTATGAACGCGCTGAACACCCAAATGCGTGCAGAACTGCTGCACGCCGTCCACGACGCCGAGCGCAAGGCACGCGCACTGGTGATCACCGGGCGGGGCAAGGTGTTTTGTTCCGGCCAGGATCTTGGTGACCGGGCTACGGCGGGCAAGGTCGATTTGGAACGTACATTGCGTGACGAATACGTGCCGATGCTGAAAGCCATTTACGATTGCAACATTCCGACGCTGGCCGCGGTCAACGGTGCGGCCGCCGGTGCCGGTGCCAGTCTGGCGCTGGCGGCGGACGTGGTTATTGCCAGCGATACTGCGATGTTTTTTCAGGCCTTTGCCCGCATTGGTTTAATTCCTGACGGCGGTGGCAGTTATTGGCTGCCGCGACAGATGGGTTTCGCCAAGGCCATGGGGGCGGCCTTGTTTGCAGAACCGATCAGCGCGCGACAGGCCAGTGATTGGGGGATGATATTTGAGGCTGTCCCCGAAAGCGATTTCGCCGATCATTGGTATCAGCGTGCAATGACATTGGCCCAAGGCCCGACCGTTGCCTATCAAAACACCAAAAAGGCAATGCGCGCGTCCTATGAAAACACATTGGACCAACAACTGACCCTAGAGGCGAAATTGCAGGGGCAATGCGGCAAGACCCGTGATTTCAAGGAAGGTGTGATGGCCTTTATGGAAAAACGTCCGGCTGAATACGAGGGTCGTTAAGAACATCCACCGCCATCAGAAGGGCAACCGTCGCCGCCTGACCCAAAGGGTGTGATTTATTGCCCCGGCGAAATGGCATTGAATGCCGTGCTGTCTGAATTTGTCGTGTGTGGTCGTGGCGTGACGCGGATTTAGATCGTGGTGCGTCCTACTGATCGCGTGAACATGTCGGTGTCGCTGTCCGACAGCGTGTTCGATCTGGAAAAACCGGCTTTTTGCAAAATTCGGGCAGATGCCGGATTGTCGATAGCCACCCCGGCCAACAGCCGGCAGGCCTGGCCATCGGCCAACTTGTCCACCAGCCCATTCACCAGTTCCGACCCATATCCCTGGCCCCAGGAATCTGTCCGCAACAAGTATCCAACATGAATTACCGGTGCGTTTTCCTGATCATCACCGGCCAGGATCAACAGGCCAATCATGTTGTCATCAGCGCTGGTACACACCGTGTAAACGTCGCATTCGCGGGCACGGTCACTGATCCAGCGACGCCAGCCATCAGGGCTGTCAGGTGGCGCGAAGGACGGTGGCAACTGGGCCAGTACCGGCGGCGTCAGAAGGTCGGGCAGGGCCTGCAAAAGCCAATCCGCATCTGCGATACGGTCAGACCAGTGCTGCACAGTCAGCCGGCCTGTGGTGAATGCCGCAGAGGCTGCAATTTTGTTCGCAATCAACATGTCAAAGACACCGTAGATGACAAAATGCCAAACCCTGCGCCCCTGATTGACCAGGCTACCTGAACGGGGCCGCCAGTGGTGCGCCTAGCGTTTCTCAACGTCCACATAGTCGCGATATGTCGCGCCGGTATAAAGCTGACGTGGCCGGCCGATTTTCAGGCCGGGGTCCGTCACCATTTCTTTCCACTGCGACACCCACCCGACGGTGCGCGCCACGGCAAAGACCGGCGTAAACATCGACGTCGGGAAACCCATCGCGTCCAGAATGATGCCGGAATAGAAATCCACATTCGGATACAGTTTCTTTTCGACGAAATACGGGTCTTCCAAAGCGATCTTTTCCAGCGCGACCGCAACTTTCAGGGTTTCGTTGTTTTCAATACCCAGCAATCCCAAAACCTCGTCTGCGGATTGCTTCATCACTTTGGCGCGCGGATCGAAATTCTTGTAGACCCGGTGGCCAAAACCCATCAGGCGGAATGGATCGTTTTTGTCCTTGGCGCGGGCGATATACGCAGGAATTTGATCAACAGTGCCGATTTCGCGCAGCATTTCCAGACATGCCTGATTGGCACCGCCATGGGCCGGACCCCACAGACAGGCAATTCCGGCCGCAACACATGCAAACGGGTTTGCACCCGACGATGACGCCAAACGCACCGTTGACGTCGACGCATTTTGTTCGTGATCGGCGTGCAGCGTGAAAATCCGGTCCATGGCACGTGCCAGAATTGGGTTCACCTCATAATCTTCGGTAGGAACCGAGAAGCACATCCGCAGGAAATTGGATGCGTAATCCAGATCATTGCGTGGATAAACAAAGGGTTGTCCGACTGAATACTTATAGGCCATGGCCGCAATCGTCGGCACTTTTGCGATCAGACGGATCGCGGCAACTTCGCGCTGCCATGGGTCATTGATATCTGTGGAATCATGGTAGAACGCGGACATTGCACCGACCACGCCAACCATTGTGGCCATCGGGTGGGCATCGCGGCGAAAACCACGGAAAAACATATGCATCTGTTCATGGACCATGGTGTGATTGGTCACGCGTGATTCAAAATCTTCCAGTTCGTCGGCCGACGGCAATTCGCCATACATCAACAAATAGCATACTTCCAAATAGTGTGATTTTTCCGCCAGCTGGTCGATCGGATAGCCACGGTGCAGCAGCTCACCTTTGTCACCATCAATGAATGTAATCGCGGAATCACAGCTGGCTGTCGATGTATAGCCCGGGTCATAGGTGAACACGTCGGCATTGGCATACAGCTTGCGAATATCCAGCACATCAGGTCCGGCAGAGGGCGACAATATAGGCAGATTGATCTGGGTGTCGTTGATGTTCAGCGTGGCTGATCTTGTTTTGTCTGCCATGTGTTTCCCCTTCGGTTTTGGCCGTCCCCGGATTGAGGCGGTCACATTCTTATTTTGCTGCCAGGTCTCGAATGTCTTCAAGCCTTGCGGCGGTCTCGTCACTGCCCAAAACGAGCATCATGTCAAAGATGCTTGGCGCATTTAACTGTCCGGCAAGAGCAGCTTTTAAGGGCTGTGCGATCTTCCCGAGCTTGATGTCTTTGTCGGTACAAAAAGCAGTGACCACGCTCTCTAACGCGTCTCGCGACCACCTAGCATTTCGCAGGTGCGGCGTCAATTCGTTCAGTATACCAATGGATACTGTGTCCAGTGCCTTTTGCGCCTTTTCATCCGGTTCAATTGGGCGTGAATTCAAGATAAACGAAGCTTTATCAAGGATTTGCGGGAGTGTCTTTGATGCGGTTTTCAAGCAATACATCGCGCTGTTCAACAGGTGTTTTTGTTGATCGCTGAGTGCCGGTTGACCGGTTGCGTCCAGGAATGCGACGATTTCTGCTGTGAGTGCAGCATCATCTGCCACGCGCAGGTGCTGGCCGCAGATATGTTCCAGCTTCTTGGTGTCAAACCGGGCGGGTGATTTTCCCAGACCATCCAGATCGAACCAGTCCATTGCCTGTTGGTCGCTGAAAAATTCGTCATCCCCGTGCGACCAGCCAAGCCGTGCCAGATAGTTGCGCATACCAGCCGCCGGATAGCCCATTTCCTGATATTCGGCCACACCTGTCGCGCCGTGACGTTTGGACATTTTTTTGCCGTCGGGGCCGTGGATCAGCGGGACATGCGCCCAAACGGGCTGGTCCCATTCCATCGCGTCATAGACCAGCGACTGTCGTGCCGCATTGGCCAGATGATCATCCCCGCGAATTGCATGGGTCACACCCATATCATGATCATCAACAACAACAGCCAGCATATATGTGGGCGTACCATCAGATCGTAAACAGATCATGTCGTCCAACTGGTCATTTTGCCAGGTGACGTCGCCTTGCACCCGGTCGTGGATGACTGTCTGTCCGGTTTGGGGCGCGCGCAGCCTGATGACATAGGGCGCATCAGGGTGTTCGTCGGGTCCGGCATCACGCCACGGCGACCGGTAAAGCGTGGATTTTCCGGCCGCGCGGGCGGCCTCGCGAAAGGCCTGAATGTCGTCCTGGGTGGCAAAACATTTATAGGCGTGCCCGGTGCCCAACATCTGGTGCGCGACTGCGGCATGGCGGTCGGCGCGCGCGAACTGGCTGATCACGTCTCCGTCCCAGTCCAGCCCCAGCCATCTCATCCCTTTCAGGATTGCCTGGGTCGCCTCGGGGGTTGAACGGGCGCGATCCGTGTCCTCGATACGCAACAAAAACTGGCCGCCGCGGCCGCGTGCATACAACCAGTTAAACAGCGCCGTGCGCGCCGTTCCAATGTGCATGTAACCTGTCGGCGAGGGGGCAATCCTGGTGACAACCGGGCGATCAGACATCGGCGTTAACTTTCTGGAAACCATGTGAGGACTAGCGTTCAGGTTCTAAACAATCACGCAGGAGAGAACAAGGGTGGCGCCGCTTGGTTTGATTCTGGATGCACTGGCCCGCCAGCGGGGATATTTGTTTCCCTGGGTGCCGGTCTGTCTGGCCGTCGGGGTCGGCGGCTACTTCGCTTTGCCGCGTGAACCAGACATGCCCGACTATGGGTTTCTGGCGGTTTTTGTGTTGGCTGGTGCGCTGACATTCACAAGATGGCCAGAGCGCCTGCGCCCTGTGGTCATGGCGCTGATGCTGGTTGGCGCAGGTGTTCTGATTGTGGGGATGCGCGCCCAAATCGTCGCCGAGCCGGTCCTGGGATTTCGCTATTACGGACCGATCGAAGGGCGGATTATCAAAATTGACCGTTCCCAGTCGGACAAGATGCGTCTGTTGCTGGACAATGTCGTTTTGTCGGACATGGCCCCCGAAAAATATCCGACCCGCGTGCGGGTGTCGCTGCACGGTCCGCAAGGATATTTCGGGCCGGAACCCGGATTGACGGTCATGTTGACCGGTTTTTTGGCACCCCCTTCGGGCCCTGCTGAACCCGGGGGGTTTGATTTCCAGCGAATGGCGTGGTTCGACGGCTTGGGCGCTGTGGGCTACACACGCAGCCCGGTTCTGACACTGCGTGCGCCCGAAACCGGGCGTTCCGGGCTGTGGGTCCACCGCATGCGCATGGCAATTTCGCAAGCCGTACAGCGCGCGATGCCTGGCGAAGACGGCGCATTTGCAGCGGCAATCATGACCGGCGACAGGTCAGGAATTTCCCAGGAAACGCTGGCGGATCTGCGGGCCAGCAACCTGGCCCATCTACTGGCGATTTCGGGTCTGCATATGGGACTGCTGACGGGGTTCATCTTTGCAGCCGTCAGGTTTGGCTTTGCGCTGGTGCCATTTGTTGCATTGCGCATTTCCACCAAAAAACTGGCTGCGGTCGTCGCAATGGCTGCGGGGGCGTTCTATCTGGTTTTGTCGGGTGGCAATGTGGCGACGGAACGCGCGTTCATCATGGTCAGCGTCATGTTTGTCGCGATCTTGTTTGATCGCCGGGCGCTGACGTTGCGCGCGGTCGCGCTGGCGGCGATGATCGTGCTGGTCCTGCAACCCGAGGCGATGACCGGGCCGGGCTTTCAGATGTCATTTGCGGCCACTACGGGTTTGGTTGCGGTATTCGCGGCGCTGCGCGACTGGCAGGGGCCGCGACTGCCGAAATGGGCCCGGCCGGTGGCCGCCGTGGTGATTTCGTCGGCCATTGCCGGGCTGGCCACAGCGCCCGTAGCTGCGGCCCATTTCAACCGGATTGCCGATTATGGCCTGTTGGCCAACCTGTTGTCGGTTCCATTGATGGGGGTCATTGTGATGCCCGGTGCGGTCCTGGCGGCCTGCCTGGCACCGTTTGGGTTGGCAGCGGTCGGACTGGCGCTGATGAAACCGGCGATACACTGGATTCTCGGGGTTGCCGATTTCGTCTCTGGCTTGTCGGGCGCGTTGACATATGTGCCTTCACCCGGACCCTTTGTGTTGCCGGTTTTTGCACTGGGTATGCTGTGGCTGATCTTGTGGCAGGGCCGCGCCCGTCTGGCCGGAATTGCGCCGGCGGCATTGGCGTTTGTGCTGTGGGCGCAGGTCGACAGGCCCGGCCTGCTGATTTCGGACACCGGCGGGTTGCTGGGGTTGATGACGCCGGACGGACGGGCGTTGAACAAGCCCCGCGGCGAAGGATTCGCCGCGTACAGCTGGTTGGAAAATGACGGCGACGGCGCGGTGCAGACAGGTGCCGCGCAACGTGGCGGTTTCAAAGGTGAGCGCGGGACGCTGGCCTTTGATCTGGGATCGTCGGCGCTCATTCATCTGTCCGGGCGGGGGGCCGCAGACCGCGTCAACGAAAGTTGCAAAACAGCGACGATGGTCATCCTGGCTGCCGACTGGGACCTGCCGCCCCCCGGTTGCACATTGATTGACCGTGGCCTGCTGCGCAGCAGTGGCGCAATGGCGGTCTATGTGGACAAATCGGGGCTCAACCTGATCAGCGCCCGGGTCGCCGCCGGGCGACGGTTGTGGAACAGCCGCGACATGCGCCGGTCCCGTGCACGCAGAACAACCGCGTCTCAGTAAGTGCGGATCAAACCCACCAGACGGCCCTGAACCTTGATCTGATCGTCGCGGAAAACGCGTGTCTCATAGGCCGGGTTTGCCGCCTCAAGTGCGATCGCACTGCCTTTGCGGCGAAACCGTTTCAACGTCGCTTCGTGGTCTTCGACCAGGGCCACCACAATATCGCCGTTATCGGCTGTGTGGCCTTCGCGGATCACCACCACGTCGCCGTCGTTGATACCTGCCTCGATCATCGAATCGCCACGCACCTCAAGCGCATAGTGATTGCCGGATCCCTTTAGCATGTCAGCGGGAACAGCAACGTTGTTTTGCACTTCGCTGATGGCCTCGATCGGCACACCGGCCGCAATCCGGCCCATCAGCGGCAGTTCCAGCGCCTGGGCAGTGTCAACAGGCAGCGCATTTGCCGGGGCATCGGTCTTGTCACCCTCAATGACCCGTGGCCGAAAGCCGCCACTGCGGTCCAGACCTTCTGGCATCTTGATGATTTCCAGCGCCCGGGCGCGATGCGCAAGCCTGCGGATGAAGCCGCGTTCTTCCAGCGCCGTGATCAATCGGTGAATTCCCGATTTGGATCGCAGATCCAGCGCCTCTTTCATTTCGTCAAATGACGGTGGGACACCATCACGTTTTACGCGTGCGTCGATAAACTTCAATAGTTCCAGTTGCTTCTTGGTCAACATTTGCTCGGTTCTCCCGCAGAGTTGGGTGCGCCGCTTGGCTGGGCGTTCGGGAAATGTTCTATCGACGTTCCCCTTATGTGTCAACCTTGCAACCTAAGAGGGAACGTATTCGACAATGTCGCCGGTTTTACGGGGGGGATCGGCGGGTGGACGGATCAATAATGCATTGGCATCGGCCAGGACTGTCAACAGCGCGCTGTCCTGGCGTTCGCAGGCGGAAATTCCGTTTTCGTCCACAACCGCCCGCATATAATGTTCGCGCGGCCCGTTGGCCGCCAGCGGCGCGTTCAGCTGGGCCCTTTTGCGGGCCATGGGTTCAGCGGGCAGCCCCTGCATGGCCCGCAAAACCGGTATCAGAAACACCGTTCCGCAAACCATCGCCGATACCGCGTTGCCCGGCAATCCCACCATCACCGCATCGCCCATACGACCAGCCATAAGCGGTTTTCCGGGCCGCATCGCGACCTTGTAGAACGTGCGATCCAACCCACTGCTGGCGGCGACCGCTGCGACCAGATCGTGATCCCCCTCGGATGCACCACCGATGGTCACGATCAAATCCGCATCGCGGGCCAGACCAAAAACCATGCTTAGTGATTTGGGTGTGTCGCGGGCAATCGGCATCAACCTGGGCTGACCGCCATGTTCTGCGACCAAGGCCGCCAGACCGAAATTATTGGACGCCATGATCTGGTCTTCTGACGGATTTTCGCCGGGCATCACCAATTCATCACCAGTGGCCATGATGGCGACCCTGGGGCGCATTGCCACTGTGACCTGATCCACATTCATCGCCGCCAGCAAGGCAATATCGCCGGCGCCCAGACGTCGGGGGGCCGTCAATTTGTGCCCGGACAGGAAATCCGAACCCGCCGGGCGGACATAATCTGCGCGATCCAGGGGCGCGCGCAAGGTGATATGGTCACCCTGCCGGTCCACGTCCTCCTGGATGACGATACGATCCGCACCCGGCGGAACCGGCGCGCCAGTGAAGATGCGTACGCACTGGCCCGCCGAAACGCTGCCATGAAACCGGTGACCGGCCGCAGATTCGCCAATGACGCTGACGGTGTTACCGGGATGCGCGTCGGCATCTGACATCGCGTAGCCATCCATTGCCGAGGACGCGAACGGCGGTTGATCGCGCCGGGCCACGGCGTTTCGTGCCAGAATGCGCCCGGCGGCGGCGTTCAGCGGGACCGTTTCGGTGCCCAGTGGGCTGGTCAGCAGGAATAACTGTTCCAGCGCCGCAGCCACCGATATCATGCGTCAGCCTCGTAACGCCCGGATGCACCGCCATCCTTGAGAACAAGGCGTACTGCATCAATCGACATGGATTTGTCGACGGCCTTGACCATGTCATAGACCGTCAGACTGGCCACACTGACCGCGGTCAGCGCCTCCATTTCGACCCCGGTTTGGCCGGTGGTCTTGGCTGTGGCGACAATGTGCACGCGATTTTGGTCGGGTTGTGGGGTCAGATCCACGGCCAGATGTGTCAACGGCAACGGATGGCATAACGGGATCAAGCTGGATGTCTGTTTGGCACCAGATATGCCTGCCAAACGGGCAACGCCAAGAACGTCGCCCTTTTTTGACGAATTTGTCATAATGGTTTCAAGGGTTTGCGGGGCCATGTTCACGAACCCCTCGGCCACAGCGACCCGCGCCGTTACAGATTTTTCGGACACATCCACCATGTGGGCGCGGCCCTGATCATCAAAATGCGACAGACCTGACATCACATCCCCCCGGCCAAAAGCGGATTGGCCAGCAAGGCCCGTGTTGCTGCCGCGACATCGGTCTGGCGCATCAGACTTTCGCCGATCAGAAAGCTGCGCGCGCCGTGCCGGGCCAGATCGGCCAGATCATCGGGGCTGCTCAGACCGCTTTCGGCGATCAGCGTGCGGTGTTCACCCGCCATGCGCGACAGCCGCCGTGTCGTGTCAATGTCGGTCTCGAACGTCTTGAGATTGCGGTTATTTATGCCCAGCAGGGGGGATTTCAGCGCCGCTGCGCGTTCCAGTTCCCGGGCATCGTGCACTTCGACCAGTACATCCATGCCCCATCCGAACGCGGCGTCTTCCAGTTCCTGTGCCTGGGTATCGCTGACCGACGCCATGATGATCAAAATGCAATCGGCCCCCCAGGCGCGGGCCTGGGCCACCTGATAGGTGTCATACATGAAATCCTTGCGCAACGCCGGCAAACTGGTGGCGTCACGTGCGGCTGTCAGATATTCCGGCGCCCCCTGAAAGGATGGTGCATCCGTCAACACCGACAGGCAGGTGGCCCCACCCGTTTCATAGGCCCGTGCAAGGGCGGGGGGATCAAAATCGGCGCGGATCAGGCCCTTGGACGGGCTGGCCTTTTTGATTTCCGCGATCAGCCCATAGCCGTGGCGTGCCGCCGCAGAAAGGGCCGCCGCAAAGCCACGTACCGGCCCGGCCGCACGGGCCGCAGATTCAACTTCGGCCAGCGGTTCAAGCGCCTTGGCGCTGGCGATTTCCTCAAGCTTGTAAGCCTTGATTTTGTCCAGAACGGTCATCATATCGGATGGATAACCCGAGTTTGGCGCGAAGGGAAGCGCCATCAAATTGCGCAGCCTGCGGCTGCACGACATTGGTCGTTATTGGTGCTATACCGGTCCTGGCGCAATTGTTTTGCGGCGGATTTTGCAATGTTACTGTGGCGACCGGGTGATCCTAGCCAATCCTTCGAGCTTTGACAGTGCGGCACCGCTGTCGATGCTTTCAGTTGCGATGGCGACCCCATCGCCCAGTGCATCGATGCGACCGGCAACTTTCAACGCAGCCGCCGCGTTCAGCAAAACAGCATCACGATAGGCGTTTTTGTCACCCGAAAGAACACCGCGCAGCGCAGCCCCGTTTTCCGCAGGCGTGCCCCCGGTGATGGTCGAAAATGGATGTACCGGCAGCCCGGCCTCTTCGGGGTGAACCTCGAATTCGCGGATGTCTTCGCCGTCCAGCGCGCAAACCCAACTGGCACCGGTAATTGTCAGTTCGTCTGCGCCATCACTGCCATGGACCAGCCAGGCGCGTTCAGATCCCAGAATGCGCAGCGCTTCGGCCATCGGGCGAATTTTGGCGCGGGAAAAAGTGCCGGTCAGCTGATATTTCACGCCTGCAGGGTTGGTCAACGGCCCAAGGATGTTGAATATCGTATGTGTCCCCAATTCCAGCCTGGTTGGCATCACATGTTTGATCGCAGGGTGGTGCATCGGTGCCATCATGAAGGCGATCCCGATCTCTGACAGGGCGCGTTCGACGACATCCGGGCCGATCATGACCTCGACCCCGTTCATTCCCAGCGCATCCGCAGCCCCGGCGTTGGATGTTTGTTTTCGGTTGCCATGTTTGGCTACCGGCACCCCAGCCCCGGCCACCGTAAAGGCGGTCGCGGTGGAAATATTCAGCGTCGCCTTGCCCGACCCGCCGGTGCCGACGATATCGATGGCGCCCGCAGGGGCCACCACGGGAACACATCTGGCGCGCATGGCAGCCGCGGCTGCGGCAATTTCAGCGACCGTTTCCTTGCGGGCGCGGATCGCCATCAACAGCCCGCCGATCTGACTGGGTGTCGCATCCCCGGCGAACAGGATGTCAAAGGCCTCGCGCGCTTGCGCGGTGGTCAGCGGACCTTCGGCTGCGGCATGGATCAGGGGTTTGAGCGCGTCACTCATGCGGGTTCCTTTACGGTATCCAGAAAATTTTGCAGCAATACATGCCCGTGTTCCGAGGCGATGGATTCCGGGTGGAACTGTACGCCGTGGATCGGCAGTGTTTTATGTTGCAGCCCCATGATGGTGCCGTCTTCCAGCTCTGCGGTAATTTCCAGACAATCGGGCAATGTGGCGCGCTCAACGATCAGTGAATGATAGCGGGTCGCCTTGAAAGGTGATGGCAAATTCGCAAAGACACCTTGGCCGGTGTGGTGCATTGTTCCCATCTTGCCATGGACTATTTCGTGACAGCGTGTGATCTTGCCACCAAAGGCCTGGCCGATGGTCTGATGGCCAAGGCAAACGCCCAATAACGGGATCTGGGTTTCGGCGGCGGCCTGTGTCAGGGCCAGACAAATGCCCGCCTGGTCAGGATCGCACGGGCCCGGAGACAACAGAATCGCCTCTGGTTGCAGGGCCATCGCCTGCTGCACGTTCAGCGCATCATTGCGGCGGACCACGACGTCGGATCCCAATTCGCCGAGGTAATGAACAAGATTGTATGTAAAACTATCGTAGTTATCGATCAACAACAGCATATTTTCGCCTCGTCATTTGCGGGTGAACCCTTGATTATGTCGCGATATACATGTTCATCAGGCAGTGCCGGGGTCAAGAGCGACCGGCCAATCAACAGGCTTTCGAACGGAGGAAGTGAATTTTGGGGCGCGGAATTTTATCTGGTGCAGTCTGGGGCACCGTGATCGCATTGACGCTGTTGTGGGTGACTTCGCAGCTCAGTGGCATGATCTTTTTGCTGACGCAGCCGGCTGATATCACCAGCGAGGCCCCCGAGGCCGCTCAGAGCGAGGCCGCGCTAAGCCAGGCAGAACCGGCACCACCCAGCGCCAGCGGGGCGCCCGCCACGGATCCGTCACGCTCTGGTGGGGTATTGTCCGCCACCACGCCGGAAACCGTCCCAACCGCAGATACCTTGCCCGCAGATGTGCCCCAAACCGCAGCGAACACGACCGCGCCTGCGCAACCGTCCCAGGGCCAGGCTCCGTCGGTCGACATCGCAACCCAGCCACCGGTTCAACCCGCCCAGGGCGCCCAGCCCCCGGCAAGCCCAACTGTGGAACAGGCACCCCAAATCGCCCAGGCGCCCCCGCCACCAGAGGCCGCCGCCCCGACCGTTGTCATGCCGGTTGCCCCTGAAATGCCCGGCGTCGACACCCAGGGCCGCCCGCAAACCGAGGGTGATCCTGTTGTGGTGGCCGAAACGGCGCCACCTGCAAGCCCCGCACCGGTGCAGGCACCTGATGCTGCACCAGACAATGCCGTAACCAGCGAGGGACAACCCCCCATAGTCGGTGACAGCGGGCAGGGATCAGGTGCGTTTGTGCCGTTCGTTGTGGATGAACCGATGCCGGAAACCACGCCGGTCGTCACACCGACACCGGACACTGGACCGGAACCGGGCCAGTCAGACCCAATCCAGGTCGCACCCGATACACCCGATGTGGCGGTGGTCACACCGGATGCGCAAAGCCCGGTGGAACCGACCAATCGCATCGCAAACGGGTCAAAAACCGTGCGCGTCAAACGGTTGCCGACAATCGGGGCACCGGATGACGATCCCGCCGAAGACGAACCAGAGACTGAAGCAGGGGCGGCACCTGACGACCCGGCACCAGACGATGGTGCGGATGGTCTGCCCGCAATCCAGCGCTACGCCGCTGAATTTGACGCCGCCCCCGGTTTGCCGGTCATGGCCATTGTCTTGATCGACGAGGGCGGTCCGCGCCCGTCGCGCGCCGATCTGCAATCCTTTCCATTCCCGGTCAGCTATGCGGTCGATGCCAATCGCGCCGATGCCGCCCAGGCCCTGGCAGATTACCGCGCCGTCGGGCGCGAGGTGATCGCGCTGACGCCCTTGCCAGGTGGGGCGACGCCCGCAGATGTCGAAGTTGCGTTCGCCACCTATTTGTCGGCCATGCCCGAAATCGTCGCCGTCATGGACACACGCGACGCTGTGTTTCAATCGAGCCGGGATGTGTCGGCGCAAGTTGCCGAAATTCTGGCGGCAGGCGGGCAGGGGATGATCACCTATAGCCGCGGCTTTAATGCGGCACCCCAGATCGCCGAACGCGCCGGTGTGCCAGCCAAACTGGTGTTTCGCGAATTTGATAACGACGGTCAGGACAAGGCCGCCATCAAACGCTTTTTGGATCAGGCAGCGTTTCGTGCAGGTCAACAAAGCGGTGTGATTCTTGTCGGACATAACCGGCCCGAAACGGTTCAGGCACTGTTGGAATGGGGCCTGGGCAACCGCGCGGCGACCGTCACGCTTGCCCCGGTTTCGGCGGCACTGTTGGCGCAGTAGCGGGCAGACCTTTACGGAACTTACTTTGGCGGCACAGTGTACGAACCGGCACATGGCCGCCGCCGAACCCATATGTGCTGTGGACAGCAAACCGTCTGTCCGCGCGCGGCGGATACGGGTGCTGGGACATTGAACTATGCTATCTGATTGGATGAAAGACCTGGCGCGCCCGGATTCAGGTGACGCTGATCCAGCGACGCGACGACTGTTTCAGATCGCGCCGGACCAGCCTGTGCTCGGGATGGCGTGTGATGCAGGCGCAACTAATATGTGACCGTTTCTCTGAAGCTTCTGCGCCCAAACCCGCTGACAGGATTTCCTTGATGTCGTTGACCGATAGGCAGTTGCAGTTGTTGGTCACAGCGGTGGGTAGACAGGGCGCATGCACCGCCCTTAGCCTGAGGCCATCATCAAGGAGCATCTTATGGTCAATATCATTGCCTCAGATTACCAGGTCTTGCGTGACGGCGAACTCAGACTTGACGACGGTGAAAGCCGGCAGCTGGAATTTGATATTCAGAATGCGTTCCATTACTCGACCGCTTTGCGCAATCATGGTCTGTTGACGTTCAACATTCGGCCGGCGGAAAGTGGGCGGCTGACGGTGCGTGCCGTCGGTTCGGGGCCAGCGACAATCATGAACCGCAGGACGTTTTCCCAAAGCCATACGCGGATGCATCAAGAGGCGTTCAATCTGGACGCCATCGTGTCGGCGACCAATCAGTCAATCGGCCAACCCATCGGGGCCCTGCTGATCGAGTTTCGCGCACAGGATGGTCCCCTGATCCTGTCGGACATCGTCATTCACTACAAAATTGTTGTGCCCGTGGCATAGCCATCAAAGCAGTCCCGCCGTGCCGCGCCCACCCGCGCCTAGCTGTTGTTCGTGCGTTCAAACAGGCCTGCATCTGCGGCGGCGCGCCTGATCGCATTCGATTTGTGGACGGTTTCCTGATACTCGGCTTCCGGATCGCTGTCATATACGACGCCACCACCGGCCTGAATATAAAGCGTTTTGTCCTTCAGCACGGCAGTGCGCAGGGCGATACACATATCCATGTCACCGTTGGATGCAAAATACCCTACACCGCCGCCGTAAACACCGCGTTTTTCAGGCTCTAACTCGTCGATGATTTCCATGGCCCGGACCTTGGGGGCACCCGACACAGTGCCCGCCGGCAATCCCGCCAAAAGGGCGGACAGCGCATCCTGATCGTCCGCCAGTTCGCCGATCACGTTGGACACGATATGCATCACATGGCTGTAGCGTTCGATGATGAACTGTTCGGTGGGTTTCACCGTGCCAACCTTGGCGACCTTGCCGGTATCGTTGCGTCCCAGATCCAGCAACATCAGATGTTCTGCCAGTTCCTTTTGATCGGCCATCAGGTCGGCTTCGTTTGCGGCGTCTTCGGCCGGGGTGGCACCACGGGGGCGGGTGCCGGCAATCGGGCGTATCGTGACCTCTTTGTCAAAAACCCGCACCAGGATTTCCGGGCTGGCCCCGATCACCTGAAAACCACCAAAGTTAAAGTAGAACATGAACGGCGACGGGTTGGTGCGTCGCAAAGAACGGTACAGTGAAAAGGGCGGCAGGGCGAATTCCTGCGACCAGCGCTGTGACGGGACAACCTGAAATATATCACCCGCACGAATATATTCTTTGGCCTTTTCCACGGCTTGCAGATAGCCATCGTGGCTAAAGTTGGACCGGGGTGGTGCCACCGGTGCAGGTTCGCCCAGATTATGGCTGACATCTGCGGGTGCGCGTTCCAGATCGCGCACAGCGTCCATGACACGTTCGGCCGCTTGCGCATAAGCGGCGCGCGCAGACAGGCCAGAACCCGTCCATGCCGGCGCCACCACGATCACCTCGCCTTTGACGCCGTCCAGCACCGCCACGACCGATGGGCGCAACAAAATCGCATCAGGCAAATCCAGCGGGTCCGGGTTGACGTCAGGCAAATGTTCCACCAGGCGGATCATGTCATAGCCCAGATATCCGAATAACCCTGCCGCTGCGGCAGGCAGGTCGGCGGGCAGGGCGACATGGCTTTCAGCAATAAGGTCGCGCAGGGTTTCAAGCGGGCCACCGGACAGCGGTTCAAACGCATCAGCGTCAAAACGCACCTGACGATTGATCTCGGATCGTTCCCCGTGGCAGCGCCAGATCAGATCCGGTTTCATCCCGATCATGGAATAGCGGCCGCGCACGTCCCCACCCGTAACACTTTCCAGAATAAAGCTGTCAGTGCCGGCGTCGGTCAGCTTCAACATCAGGGATACAGGTGTGTCCAGATCAGCCGCCAGGCGGCGATATACGATCTGATTCTCGCCACGATCATAGCCCGCCTGAAACGCGTCAAATGATGGGGAAAGAGCCACGATCCTGCGCCTGACTTACGGGAATTGTGCGTGGACCGCATTCAAAGCGGACTGATTGATCGATATGCCGGCCTGACGTTCCATGGCCTGCGAAAAAGCGGCAAGCGTGTCTTGCGCGATCCCCTGTGCGATCCCCTCGTTGATCGCATCTGCCAGTCTTTTGGTTTCCGGATCCTCGGTGTCAGCGGGTAAAACCGCGGCAAGCTGCGCGATGATGACACCACCCTCGTTGTCCACAATGACAGAGCCGCCCGGCTCCAGCGCGAACACTTCGGTTATCAGGGTCGGAACGGCGCGCTGAATGAAATCGCTGCGTGTAATGTTGGTTTCGACAGTGGATGGGTATCCCAGACTTCCCAAACGCGCGCCCGCGTTCAGTTCCGCTGTCAGGACCTGTGCCTGTTCCATCAAACGCCGTGTTGTTTCCTGGACCTGCCAACTGGCAATAACGCGCGCGCGCGCTTCATCCAGTGGTTCTGGCCGGGGTGGAACAATTGCATCCAGTTGCAGGGCGAATATGCCACCGTCATCCAATGTCAGAACTTCGGGAAAATCCTCGGTCGTGGCCTGTGCGGCGGCATTCGCAAACTCTTCGTAAGCGGCAATGCCCTCGTCGTTGCCCTGCACCCAACCGATCTTTCCCAGAACCATGTCGGTTTCCTGGGCCAATTCCGCGAGCGTCGCCCCGCCTGCCAGCAAATCGTCCACATCATCAATCTGATCGGCGACGTTGCGCCGTGCCCGGTCCGCGGCCAGTTCATCGCGCAATTGATCGCGGGCGGCGTCAAATGACGTCTCTTGCGCTGCCAGTATCGCATTGACCCGGATCAGCGCCGGGCCAAGGTCGGTTTCAATCGGTCCCACGATCCCAGGCTCGGTCAGCGCAAAGACCTCGGGACCGCCATCGTCCAGGTCCGCCTCGGCAACATCCCCCAGATCAATATCCGCCAGATTCAGGCCACGCGCGGTCACTTGCTGTTCAAATGTCGATGTCCCGTCAATGATCGCCTGCAGCGCCGCCAAAGCCGACTCGTCACTGTCAAATATGAGGCGTTCCAGCAAACGGCGTTCGGGAATATTGAATTCGTCCCAACGCTCGTCATACACGGTTTGCAGGTCTGCTTCGTCCAGTTCGATCTGGTCGATAATTGCGTCCGGCGATAACCACACATAGGTCAGTTCGCGGGTTTCAGGCAATGTGAAGGCCGCAATATTGTCGTCGTAATGGGCCTGTATATCAGCGTCGCTGGGAACCCCGACCGGCGTTTCCAGCAAGTCAGCGGTCAGTTCAATCCAGGCAAAGCTGCGGCGTTCACCGGTAAATTCAACCAGTGTGTCGGCATAGGCACCGGGCGCGTTCACGCCGTTGGAAACAGCGATTTGCAGCAAACTGCGCGCAGTGTCGGCGCGAACCGATGCTTCGAATACCGCAGGGGTCAATCCAGCCCGGTCCAGTGCAAATTCATACGAATCGCGATCAAAGCTTCCGTTGGCACCGGCAAATGCCTGTGTGGCGACAACCTGGCGGCGGACTTCTTCATCGCCGACCGACAGACCAATACGTTTGGCTTCGTTTTCCACGGCGGCGGTCCTGACCAGTCGCTGAAGCACGCCTTGATCAATGCCGAATGCCTGGGCCTGGGCCAGTGTCATGGGTTGACCGGTTTGCGCCTGAAACGCGCGCAATTCCTGTTCCAGTTCGCGGGCATAGCGATTGACGTCGATATCGACGTCACCGACCTTGCCAATCGACCGGACAGTTCCGCTGAGTCCGGTTGCGCCAAAGCCAACCAGACCAACCATGATCAGTATCAGGATGATCCAGACAAATATTTTGGATGCGTTGGTGCCTTTGCCGCGCGCCATGTTCGTGCCTCACAAGTTTTGTCGGGGTTGTCTACGCGGGAAGACCGGGCGGGGCAAGATCAGACATCGCTGTTTTGCACACCGTGAACCGGCGCCGGGCATCAAGGGTGGTGACGCTGGCGTCAGTCCCGGCCGCGATAGGGTTCCACATATTGCAGCGCCATATCCCAGGGAAAAAATATCCATGTGTCCTGGCTGACTTCTGTGATGAATGTATCAACCATCGGGCGGCCCTCGGGTTTGGCATAGACCGTGGCAAAATGGGCGTTTGGATACAGGTTGCGCACCAATTCCAGGGTCCGGCCAGAATCCACCAGATCATCGATGATCAGGATACCGGTACCGTCGCCCATCATCGCCTTGTTCGGTGATTTCAACACCACCGCATCGGCCTGATCCTGATGGTCATAGGATTTAACCGAAATGGTTTCCACGGTGCGCACGTCAAGTTCGCGCGCGATGATCATCGCGGGGGCCATGCCGCCACGGGTGATGGCCACGATTGCTTTCCATGCGCCATCGTCGGGGCCGTGGCCGTCCAGCCGCCATGCCAGCGCACGGCTGTCACGGTGGATCTGATCCCAACTGATATGGAATCCTTTTTCATGCGGCAGTCGATCGGTCATCCGTCAGCCCTTTGTCATATCTGGTGCATCGACGGCTTTCATGCCGACAACATGATAGCCCGCGTCGACATGCAGCACCTCGCCAGTCACACCCGAACCAAGTTCGGACAACAGATAAAGCGCGGAACCGCCAACATCATCAATGGTCACATTGCGCCGCAGTGGTGAATTATATTCGTTCCATTTCAGGATATAGCGAAAATCACCGATCCCCGACGCGGCCAAAGTCTTGATCGGACCCGCCGAAATCGCGTTGCAGCGAATGCCGTCTTTACCCAGATCCTCGGCGATGTAGCGTACCGACGCTTCCAGCGCGGCCTTGGCCAGGCCCATGACATTGTAATGCGGCATGATTTTTTCGGCGCCATAATATGTCAGCGTCAGCAGTGATCCACCGGGGTTCATCATGGCTGCGGCGCGTTGGCACACGGCCGTAAACGAATAGACCGAGATATCCATGGTCATATTGAAATTGTCGCGGCCGGTGTCGATGTATCGTCCTCGCAGTTCGTTTTTATCTGAAAAACCAATAGCATGAACGACGAAGTCAATGCTGCCCCATTCATCTTTCAGCCGGGTAAAAAGGGCGTCAAGTGATGCCTCGTCTGATACATCGCATTCGACAATCAAATCTGATCCAACCTGTTTTGCCAACGGCTCGACACGTTTTTTCAGCTGTTCGCCCTGATATGAAAATGCCATTTCAGCACCGGCTTCGCCGCAGGCGCGCGCAATCCCCCAGGCAATCGACTTGTCATTCGCAAGCCCCATGATCAGCCCGCGTTTGCCTGCCATTAGATTTGATGACATTTTTGTGTCCCCCGATTTTTTAGAGTCGTTTACGGCAATCGTCACACCGCATCAAGATAAAGGCTATGCGGCCTTGCTTGCGCGGCTGCGACGATTATTCTAAGGGCACAGGCTGAAAGGAATGACGATGACAGACAGAGACGGGATATTCGCGGGCGACGATCCATTCGTATTGGCGCAGGCCTGGCTGGACGCTGCATCCCAGACAGAGCCGAATGACCCAAATGCCATGTCTCTGGCGACAGTCGACAGCGCGGGCCTGCCAAATTGTCGGATCGTTCTTTTGAAAGGTATCGAGCCGGATGGTTTTGTGTTTTTCACCAACTACGACAGCCAAAAAGGTCAGGAAATTGCAGCGACCGGGCAGGCGGCGCTGAATTTGCACTGGAAAACTTTGGGCCGCCAGATTCGGGTGCGTGGGCAGATTGCCAAAGTGCCGGCGGCAGTGTCCGACGAATACTATGCCACCCGTCCGCTTGGCAGCCGGATCGGCGCGTGGGCATCAAAGCAATCCCAACCATTGAAAACCAAGAATGACCTGGTCACGGCGGTCTCGCAGGCTGGCGCAGTGCATGGCGAAAACCCCAAGCGACCACTACATTGGGGGGGATACAAAGTCGTGCCCTCGCAAATAGAATTCTGGGCGAATGGCGAATTCAGGCTACATGACAGATTCAACTGGCACCGCACGAGAATTTCCGATGACTGGAGCATCCAGAGGTTGAATCCCTGAGCTCTGACAAAATGTTAGCGCCAACACTGACAAAAAAGGTTAAAGTTACACCTTGCAAGATTTTCCCGGCTGTCCCAAAAACGGGGTTGGGATCGGAGCAATGACAATTGCGTGATAATTATGGAAGATAGTGACGGGACCAAGCGCGTTGCTGGTCAGGTAAAGTGGTTTGACCCCGTCAAGGGGTTCGGCTTTGTTGTGGCTGATACCGGCGGGCCGGATATATTGTTGCATGCCAATGTGTTGCGCAACTTTGGTCAGGGTTCGATTGCGGACGGCGCGATCATTGACATCAGCGTGCAGGAAACGGCACGCGGTGTGCAGGCGGTCGAAGTGCACACCATCGCACCACCAAAAATTGAACTGGAATTTGAAGAATCGGATTCTATCGGTCTTGCGGTCGTTGACGATCACGACGTAGAACTGGAACCTGCAAGGGTTAAGTGGTTTGACAAAACCAAGGGATTTGGATTCGCCAATGTGTTTGGAAATAACGAAGATATTTTTGTGCATGTCGAAGTGTTGCGAAAATCGGGATTGGCAGATTTGCAACCAGGTGAAGCGATTTGTTTAAAAGTAGTAGATGGTCAGCGCGGACGCATGGCGTCGTCAGTCACTTCCTGGGATTCAGTCTTGAAATCATAGCCCGGCGTTCCCGAGGTCTGGCTGCTTTTGCGATTGCGACCGGTCTGGGAACCACGATGGCCTTTGCGGACTGTTCACCGGACAAGGTGTCGTTGCGCGGCGATTGGGGGCAGGCGGAATTTCGGGTCGAAGTTGCCGATGATGCCCAGGAACGCGCACAGGGTCTGATGTTTCGGGAATCAATGCCGAAAAGCGCAGGTATGATTTTCTTTTATCCAAGACCACAAAAAGTCGGTTTTTGGATGAAGAACACACTCATCCCGCTGGATATGTTGTTTGTGGATGAGGCTGGAACTGTGCAGCGGATCCACCCCAACGCAATTCCCGGGGACGAAACCGTCATACTGGGCGGTGATGACGTTTTGGCAGTTCTGGAAATCAACGGCGGTATGGCCGCGGCAATGGGGATTACCGTGGGCAGCCAAATGCAGCATCCGGAATTCAACCAAAAAAATGCCGTTTGGCCCTGCGAAGCCGAATAACCCCCTTTTCAACCGACGCAACTCTATATATGGAAACGCCAGTCGGGGCGTAGCGCAGCCTGGTAGCGCATCTGTTTTGGGAACAGAGGGTCGGAGGTTCGAATCCTCTCGCCCCGACCACTTCAAAAAAAATCATGATCATTCGGCCCCCGGTCTGGCGGTAATCCGGGCCTGTCCCGCTTTGCCGGGTCAGATGTTGGGGCTGTAGTCCTGCGCCAGCCTGGCCAGTTGCGCAATCTGCGGGGCGAGTGTGGCGCGCACATTTTCCCGCTGCGTCGGGGACAATGGCACAGCGTCCGAAACACTGGATACGGTCGTGCCTGATTGCGAATCTGTTTCATAGGCCCGAAGCGCGCCGTCCAGATCATCCTGATGTCCCACCACGGTGTTCAACAAATGCGCGACGGTGGTTCTGCGCGTCTTGTTCAGCGCGTCATAACTGTAGCATTCGAATGTGTATCCCTGTTCCGACGCGCGGAAAAACTGATCCATTTTCAGGCGCCAGATACCGCACAGAAAGCTTTCCGGTGCGACAAGTGCGCCAGATATGTCCATATAGTGTGCGGCAGTTTCGGGTGCGTGTCCGGCGCTTAGAATGTGCCAGCGCCATGCGTAGTCTGCGAATGGTGCAGGCCCGGTTTCACCGCCAAATGACTGCGACATGCGATAGAACGAATTGACCCAGCCTTCTGGTTCGCGCAACAGAAAAAGATTGATCGCCGATGGATCAGCCGTGGCAATTGCCGGGATGTCAAAAACCGACTGACTGCGAAACTTGACCACGAAGGCATCATTTTCCCGCCCGGCGGGGGGACGAAAGCTCAGCCGCAGGGCCGCACTGTATAATGCGGATGCTTCCCGGGGGTCGCGCTGGAACCGCGCCAGCGACAGATTCGTGATGGCGTCTGGTTCTGAAAGGCTCCACACGCCTGCGACATTGGCGAAAATCTTGCTTAGCAATGTCGATCCACAGCGCCCGATATTGAACAGATTGATCAGCCGGGCCGGTTTGGGCATCTTCGCGGCCAGATCGGGCAAATCCTGAAACGGGATGATCACCGCCCTTTGTGCCAGTTCAAACTGGTCAACATATGCAAACGCAGCGGACCCAAGGTCATGACCCGCCGGCAGTTCGACAAACAACGCCGCGCGCCGGTCGCAGTCCATACAATACAGCGTCCAGTTTCGATCGCTGACGATCTGATCATCGGTCATCCGGCCGTGCGGCGTCATTTCAAAATCGGCAAAACCTGCCGGCATGACCACCAGATCCTTGGACCGCGCCGATATGGCATAAACAGTGCGCGCCATCCCGGTCTCCTTTTGGAACATATGCAGGATATGATGGCCCCAGTGGCGCAATCGGCCAAGTGATTTGTCGCGAACCGGTGATCCGCTGGCAGTCAACACCACCCAAAATAACCAGCCGGTCCCTGGATCGCGGTCCTGACACTGTGGCGCAGTTTCAATACGGCCCTGGTCGGGTTTTATACATCCACAGCCTGTGGATAACTTCACCTGATCCCTGAGCTTGGGGGGCTAAGGCAGCAAATTTAAACTCAAAAATCTGTTGATCGGATTCTGCCAGGTTGGGGGTGAATCGAATAGTTAATACGCCCACTCAAACTCACGCGCTTTGGTCAATGAAAAAAAGTTTTTAATTGTGCAAAAAATGCGTTGACCCCGACCCGTTGTATACGCCAATTAGTACGAGCTGACCGGCAAGCTACTATATTTAGTGGCAAGGGCGCCGGGGAGGGATAGCAACAACAACAAGCCACCCGTCAGGGAAAACTGGCTGAAACCGGCGCGATTGCATCACGCCGATGGTGTTCTGTAACTCTTTTGAATCCCGGTCGGTTGGCACGATTACGGGGGTGTTGTCCGCGCAAAGACGGGCACATCGAAAAGAATACGACAAACGTTACGGGGCAAGTCACTAAAATGAAAATCGAAAGAAATTTCACTTCGGCAGGCAAAGACGCATATTCAGATATCCCTTTCACGACCGCGACGTCGGAAATCAGGAATCCTGATGGTACGATCGTATTCCGGCTTGAGAATATGGAAGTTCCCAACAGCTGGTCGCAGGTGGCGTCAGACGTCATCGCGCAAAAATATTTTCGCAAGGCCGGCGTTCCTGCGGCGCTGAAGAAAGTCAAAGAAAAGGGCGTGCCATCGTTTTTGTGGCGTTCGGTGCCGGATGAAAAGGCGCTGGCCAAGTTGCCAGAGCAAGACCGTATGACCGGTGAAACGTCGTCCAAGCAGGTATTTGACCGACTGGCAGGCGCGTGGACCTATTGGGGCTGGCAGGGCGGTTATTTCACGACCGAATCTGACGCCCGTGCCTATTTTGATGAAATGCGCTATATGCTGGCCACCCAACGGGCGGCTCCAAACAGCCCACAATGGTTCAACACCGGTCTGCACTGGGCCTATGGTATCGATGGGCCGGGTCAGGGTCACTATTATGTGGACCACAAGTCGGGTGAACTGACACGATCCACTTCGGCCTATGAACATCCCCAGCCACATGCCTGTTTCATCCAGTCGGTCGCGGATGATCTGGTCAGTGACGGCGGCATCATGGATCTGTGGGTGCGCGAGGCGCGCCTGTTCAAATACGGGTCCGGGACCGGCACCAACTTTTCTTCGCTGCGTGGGGCAGGGGAAAGCCTTTCAGGGGGCGGGAATTCATCCGGCCTGATGGGCTTTTTGAAAATCGGCGACCGCGCAGCGGGCGCGATCAAGTCGGGCGGCACAACCCGTCGGGCCGCCAAGATGGTGATCTGCGACATGGATCATCCGGATGTCGAGGATTTCGTAAACTGGAAAGTCATCGAAGAGCAAAAAGTCGCGTCACTTGTGGCCGGTTCAAAAATGCACGAGCGTCAGCTGAACGAAATTTTCACAGCGATCCGTGTCTGGGACGGCAGCAGCGAAGACGCGGTCGACCCAACGAAAAATGACAGCCTGAAGGCTGCGATTAAATCAGCGAAAAAGGTCGCGATTCCAGAAACTTACGTCAAGCGGGTGCTGGATTACGCAAAACAGGGATATTCATCGATCGAATTCCCGACTTATGACACTGATTGGGACAGTGAGGCCTATTCATCAGTTTCGGGTCAGAACTCGAACAACTCGGTACGGGTGACGGATGCATTCCTGCAGGCGGTCAAAGATGACGCTGACTGGGAACTGATCCGGCGCACCGACGGAAAGGTGGCCAAGACCATCAAGGCGCGGGATTTGTGGGAACAGGTGGGCCATGCGGCCTGGGCCTGTGCTGATCCCGGCATCCAGTACCATGATACGGTCAATTCCTGGCACACCTGCCCGGAAGACGGTGCGATCCGCGGATCGAACCCGTGTTCGGAATACATGTTCCTGGACGACACGGCCTGCAATCTGGCGTCAATGAACCTGCTGACCTTCCTGAAGGATGGCGTGTTTCAGGCGGATGATTACATCCACGCTACACGTCTGTGGACCGTTACCCTGGAAATCTCAGTGATGATGGCGCAATTCCCGTCCAGGGAAATCGCACAATTGTCCTATGATTTCCGGACATTGGGACTGGGTTATGCCAATATCGGCGGCTTGCTGATGAACATGGGCTATAGCTATGACAGCGATGAGGGTCGGGCGTTGTGTGGCGCGCTGACCGCGATCATGACGGGCGTGTCCTATGCAACATCCGCTGAAATGGCGGGCGAGCTGGGGCCGTTTTCCGGGTACAAGCGCAACGCCAAACATATGCAGCGCGTAATGGAAAACCACCGTGTGGCAGCGTATGGAAAAACGACCGGCTACAAAGATCTGGCGGTCAAACCAGTTGCGCTGGATCATGCAAACTGTCCCGATCAGCGATTGGTTGAACTGGCCAAAGCGTCCTGGGACGAAGCGGTCGCATTGGGCAAGAAACACGGCTATCGCAATGCACAGTCCACCGTGATTGCACCCACCGGCACAATCGGGCTGGTAATGGATTGCGACACAACAGGAATTGAACCGGATTTCGCCTTGGTGAAATTCAAGAAACTGGCAGGCGGCGGCTATTTCAAGATCATCAATCGCTCGGTGCCAGCGGCGTTGGAGAAGCTTGGATATTCTTCCTCCCAGATTGAAGAGATTATCTCTTATGCCGTTGGCCATGGAACCTTGGGCAATGCACCGGGGATCAACCACACCGCGCTGATCGGTCATGGATTTGGTCAGTCCCAGATTGAAAAAATCGAAGCCGCACTGCCAAGTGCCTTTGATATCCGCTTTGTCTTTAATCAATGGACCCTGGGCGAAGAATTCTGCACAGGCACATTGGGTATCCCTTTGTCCAAGCTGAATGACTCTGGCTTTGATTTGCTGCGCCATCTTGGCTTTACGCGCGCCGACATTGACGCCGCCAACGACCATGTTTGCGGAACGATGACCCTGGAAGACGCGCCGCATCTTGATGAAAAACACTATGAAATCTTTGATTGCGCCAACCCTTGCGGCAAAAAAGGCAAGCGTTTCCTGGATGTTAACAGCCATATCACGATGATGGCTGCGGCGCAGTCGTTCATCTCGGGTGCGATTTCCAAAACGATCAATATGCCGAACGACGCAACCATCCAAGACTGCCAGGCGGCTTATGAATTGTCGTGGAGCCTGGGCATCAAGGCCAACGCGTTGTACCGTGACGGGTCAAAACTGTCCCAGCCATTGGCGGCTTCGCTGATCGAGGATGACGAAGAAGCCGAAGAAATTCTGGCGTCGGGTTCGACACAGGAAAAAGCCGCGGTTCTGGCAGAAAAAATCATCGAAAAGGTGATTATCAAGGAAGTCGCGCGCGGACGCGAAAAGCTGCCTGAACGCCGCAAAGGTTATACGCAAAAGGCGATTGTCGGCGGGCACAAAGTATATTTGCGCACCGGCGAATACGAAGACGGCAATCTGGGTGAAATCTTTATTGATATGCACAAAGAGGGCGCAGGTTTCCGCGCCATGATGAACAACTTTGCCATCGCCGTGTCTGTGGGTCTGCAATATGGTGTCCCGCTCGAGGAATTTGTCGATGCGTTCACATTCACCCGTTTTGAACCGGCAGGCATGGTGCAGGGCAATGACAGCATCAAGAATGCAACCTCGATCCTGGATTATATCTTTCGCGAGCTGGCCGTTTCTTATCTGGATCGCACTGATCTGGCCCATGTAAAGCCAGAGGGCGAAGCCTTTGATGATCTGGGCAAGGGTCAGGCAGAGGGCAAGCGTAATATCTCTGATTTGTCCGATGGTGCCGCCAATAAATCATTGGAAGTCCTGCGCCAAATCAGTTCGACCGGATATCTGCGCAAGCGCATGCCCCAGGAACTGGTGGTGCTGCAAGGCGGCGGAGCAGGCGCAACGGCGCTGAATATAGCCGGCGACCCGGTCGCGACATTGCAGACACTGGTTCCGGAAACGTCCATCGTTGCCGGATTCGCAGAGGGCGGCGCCGAATTCGTGGCCGCCACACCGACCGAGAATGGCGGCATGGATTTGCGCTCCAAAGCGAAAATGCAGGGCTACGAAGGCGATCCGTGTGGCGAATGCGGAAACTACACACTGGTGCGCAACGGCACCTGCATGAAATGCAACACCTGTGGGGGAACAAGCGGTTGTTCTTAACAACACAGGAAAAAAGTTAGAGTTCCGGGGCGGGTGCGCTCGCCCCAGACGCGGATCAGGCCGCAGGCAAAATAAACCGAGCGGTAACAATGATGAGCTTGATCAGCGAAACTGGGGTCCCTGCGGGGATCCCTTCTTCTTTTGTGACACCTGCATTTTACGGCATTCCAAATATGTACAAGTCTTCCGTTTTATTTGTCGGTACCTGACTTCTGATATCCTGTTCAGCGTGGTCGAAGACGGGCCGATAACCTAACCGATGGGGGTCGACGCGATTGTTTACATTAATAGTGGGTCATATGGTCATGTTTTTGCGCATATATCTGTTTTTGGGTGTCAGAATTTTGTGAGGAACCGCCCGTTCAAGGGGACAGCCCAGGAACACCAAAAGGTATCGACTTCTCATATTTCATACACCGGAACATACGCCCGGTCGGCAAACTGGTTGCTGCATCACGAACTGGCTGGGTCCTGCCCGAACAGGGTCGGAACCGTGCAAAACCGCAATGTGCTGTTCAACGGCTGGCGGTTTCAGCGGGCCGTCGTTAACGCCAGATTGCGCTGGGACGCACGGGCAGGTCGACAGATGCCTAAGGCGCTTTGTCAACCGGTCCTTCTGCCGCCTTCCAGGCCTCAAATCCGCCGGGGATATGCGCCACATTCCGCAGCCCCAGTTCCCGCGCGATTTCGACGGCAAGGGTCGAACGTTCACCAACGGCGCAATACAGCAAGACACGCGTGTTTTGGGCAATGCCTGCCAGCGGGCCGCTGGCGCAGCAGTACTGATCAAACAGACCATAAGGTGCATGCAGGGAATTGGGAATTACACCATGACGGCGGCGTTCCCCGTCTTCGCGGATGTCGACAAGCTGACAGTCAGGCATCGGCCATTGCGCCAGTAATGCATCCACTTCGAGCGCGGGCACCCGGTGCTGTGCGTCCAGATGTATGCCAAGGCGCAAGTTTTCGGGGACCGCCACATCCATCATCGCCGGATTGGCCAGTTTGAGGTTATTCATGATTTCCGCATATTCATCTGCCGACCTGACCTGCAGACGCGGATTGAATGCGCGTTCTTCCATGATGGTGCTGACGGTGTCGCCCTTATAGTCGTGACCCGGAAATACCATTGTTTGTTCAGGCAGTTTCAGCAGCCGTTCAAACAGCGAATGGTATTGATCATAGGGGTCGCCATTCTGAAAATCAGTGCGACCCGTGCCCCGGATCAACAATGTATCCCCGGTAAAAACGCGGTCGTTCATCAGGAAGCTATAGCTTTCGGATGTGTGGCCGGGTGTGTGCAACGCGGTCAGGGACAGGCCTTCGATTGTCAGCTGGTCGTTGTCGCGGACACGCATCGATACCACGTCCGCAGGGCTTTGTTCGCCCATAACCGTCACACAGCGGGTGGCATCACGCAGTTTGCCCATGGCGCTGATATGGTCTGCGTGAATATGTGTATCCACGACCTTGACCAGTTTCAGGTCCAATTCCTCCAACAGTTTCAGGTAACGATCCGTGTGTTCATAAACCGGGTCGATCAGCAGTGCTTCGCCACCTGCACGGCTGGCCATCAGATAGGTGTAGGTTGACGACGTCTTGTCAAATAATTGTCTGAATAGCATCCCGTCGCCCCCATGATGGTCAAATAGCTGGATATTGCCGCTGTCACGCGAACACTATCCACCAACACATGTGTATTGATCAAGCACAGTCGCGCAACAGCCCCGAAATCGGGTGGCTGTCATCCAGATCCAGTTCCCGCCGCAAGGCGGCACGCGCGCGCGCCAGGCGCGACATCACTGTGCCCAGGGGCAGGTTGTGGCGCGCGGCGAGTTCCCGGTAGCTGCACTCGGACAGGGCCAGATCACTTAGCAGAACCGATTGGGCATCTGACAGGTGCGTCATCGCGGTCATCACATCGCGCGCGACCAGACGCGCGGGCGCCTCGGCGGCATGGCTGGGTTCGGCGATACTGTCCAGTGCAATCGCGCGCCTCACTGGTTGGCGCGCGCGATTGCGCAGTGCTGTCATCAGATAGGGGCGCAGGTTGGCAATCTCGGCGCCGTTGGCCATCTGGACCCAGACATTCAGCAACACATCCTGGGCCATATCGTCCGCGCTGTGACGATCCGAGGCCAGATAGCGGGCCAGCCGCAACAGGTCCGGGATCAGGTCAGACAGTTCATCAGCCAGTTCGGGCGTGTCAGACATTGCATCCTCGCTTTCACCCGGCAGATAGCGGGTGGATCGGGGTCCACCAACGCGGGGATTTTGGCCGATGGCGGATTCTGCCGTTTTTTGGGCCATTTGTTGCGCGCCGCCAGACAGGCGATCGGCAAACCTTGGCGGATACTGGTCGTCGCGGCGCAAGGTGGGAATAATCGCGATTTCTGCGGCTCTTGTATGGGGAAGGCGCCGGATGTTCGGGACTTGCCTTCGGGATAAACCAAAACAGGAGATATCCAAATGACGAGTAATACCCTGAAAATCGCTGTCGTGACTGTCACGATTGCAACAGCATCAATGGCCGCTGCCCAGGCCGACTGGGACAGTGACGGCGATGGCACCTATTCGTTCCAGGAATTGTTGGCAGCCATACCAACGCTGAGCGCGGAAACATTCGCCGCGGTCGATACCGATGCCGACGGGGCAGTCAATGACGCTGAAATGGCGGCGGCTGTGGACGCGGGCCTGATTGTGGTCGACGGCTAATCAGTCGGTGATGTGAATTATGGTGGTCCCCTGCGGCGCGATCGGCGTCGCGGGGGGCTGTGTCTTAGCCCGCTCCCCGCGAAAGTGCGCGCCGCACGCGGATCAGCCTGCAAGCGAAATGACATACCGGGCGATGTTGATGACGCGCCTGGTCCGCGAAACCGGGTCCGCTTCTTCTTATCGGATGGATGAGTGCGGGTCAGTTTCACGCGATTTGAAGTAATGCGCCATACTGGTCAGCAACGAATCCCACGGGGCAAAGCGATTGGCCAGCCGTGGCCTGTCCGAGAGTTCCTCTAACCGCGCGATGGCGCTGTCGGTCGCAAAATCTGATAGCCAATATCCAATACCCGAAAGCAGATCAAAATGATCATGGACTTCTTCCTGCTCAAAAATTGTTTGGCCGTTATTAGTGCGAACGCTTAGTTTTTCTACCGAACTTGTAAATGTACCGTCGGTTTGTTCCAAAACACTAAGTGAAACAATTGAATGTGCGGTCTGTTCCAGAATTTTGACCCGGTAAGTAAACGACTGTTCTTCCAGTTCAAAGCTTTCGAGCGACGGCATCTGCGTCCGGTGGGTGACTTCGAAAAACCCATCATCATCAACCGGCCCGGATGTGCGCAGTGCCGACGACGCGTTTGGACGTGGGAAAAATGCGCTGACGATCAAATCGGGTTTCAAATCTGTTACTGCGCGGCCCGATTGTCTGCATTCACCCAATTTCACCCTTTGCATCAAATTGCCGGCCAGCGAAATGAACCCCAGATAGGTAAAAAACCAGCCGAAGCTAACAAGGAAAATCATCCAGAGCGCGCCAAGGACAAGCCGATCACCCGTAGGAAGCGTTAGAAGCATCTCGTAGACTGGTGTTGCGGCAATGAACGGAACCAGTGCCAGCGATAATCCAACCGGATCCATCCAGTTGTTGGGATATCGCACCACAAGCGTCGCCATCGCCAGCAGCCACAGCCCAAGGAAAGTGGTGAAAACCATCGGGTCGTTAAAAAATGTCGTGGATGGGCCGATAAGGATCGACAGCATTCCGCCAAATCCGGCCAGCGCCCCCGAAACAAACAGAATTCGCCGGTTGCGCACGAGGCGGTATTTCAGTTTGGGATATGTAATCGACGTCATACTCAAAACCTACCATCGTGTATTTCAACGACGGTAAATCATGAGACTTTGTCGGCGATGGGGCCGAATGTGGGCTGATAAGACCGGCTAGCCCGCACCCCGCGAAAGCGCGGCAACCCCTGTGCGCGCGACCTCGACCAGTCCAAGCGGGCGCATCAATTCGGAGAACGCATCGATTTTTTCCGGCGTGCCGGTGATTTCGAACACAAAGCTTTCCAGCGTCGAATCCACGACATTGGCCCGGAAAATATCAGCCAGGCGCATTGATTCCACACGTTTTTCGCCGGTGCCCCGGACTTTGAAAAGTGACAGTTCGCGTTCGACCGATGGACCATCTACCGTCAGATCATGGACCTCATGCACCGGCACGATGCGCCCAAGCTGCGCCTTGATCTGATCGATCACCGCCGGGGTGCCGGTGGTCACAACCGTAAGCCGCGAGCGATGACTTTCGTGATCAATTTCAGACACTGTCAGGCTTTCGATATTATACCCGCGCCCGGCAAACAGTCCGATTACACGCGCCAGAACCCCGGCCTCGTTATCGACAATGCATGCCAGTGTATGGCGTTCGATAATTTCTGCATTCGGGTCACGCAGTTCATAAGCGGAATGGCTGGTCGACCCTTTTTTGATTTTTAACGGAGACATCAATCAGCCCTTTCTAAACCAGAACCGCGCCGGTATTGCCGATGGCGTCTTTGGTGGACGCATCGCCAAGCAGCATTTCATTATGTGGCTTGCCCGACGGGATCATCGGGAAACAATTTTCATGTTTTTCGACCAGACAATCAAAGATCACCGGCCCGTCGTGGTTTATCATTTCCATGATCGCATCATCCAGATCAGCCGGGTCGTTGCAAATGATCCCCTTGGCACCAAATGCCTCGGCCAGTTTGACGAAATCGGGCAGGGATTCAGACCAGCTGTGGGAATAGCGTTCACCATGCAGCAGTTCCTGCCACTGGCGCACCATGCCCAGGCGTTCATTGTTCAAAATGAACTGTTTCACCGGCAGGCGATATTGCATGGCGGTGCCCATTTCCTGCATGTTCATCAGCCAGCTGGCTTCACCGGCCACATTGATGACCAGACTATCCGGGTGGGCCATCTGCACACCGATCGACGCCGGAAGCCCATAACCCATCGTGCCCAACCCGCCGGACGTCATCCAGCGATGCGGGTCCTCGAAATTCAGATATTGCGCCGCCCACATCTGGTGCTGGCCGACTTCGGTGGTGATGTAGCGGTCATATTTCTTGGTCAGCTCTTCCAGTCGCTGCAACGCATATTGCGGCTTTATCGTCTTTTTGGATGGTGTGTAGTCAAGGCAGTTGATCGATTGCCAATCCTTGATCTGCGCCCACCATTTCGACACACTGGCCTTGTTGGTTTTGCGCCCGCGGGATTTCCATACCCGCAGCAGGTCCTCCAGAACGTGCCCGACATCGCCAACAATCGGAATGTCGACATGGATGACTTTGTTGATCGAAGACGGGTCAATATCGATATGGGCTTTGACCGATCCGGGGCTGAATGCGTCCAGCCGGCCGGTGATCCGGTCGTCAAAACGTGCGCCAATGTTGATCATCAGATCGCAATCGTGCATCGCCATGTTTGCCTCGTACAGCCCATGCATGCCCAGCATACCCAGCCAGTTTTTGCCCGATGCCGGATAAGCGCCCAGACCCATCAGTGTTGACGTGATCGGGAATCCGGTCGCCTGGACCAGTTCGCGCAGCAATTGCGATGCCGCAACGCCGGAATTGATGACGCCACCACCGGTGTAAAAAACCGGACGTTTTGCGGTTTCGATTGCCGCGGCCAGATCGGTGATGCTTTCGATCGACCCTTTGACCTTTGGATTATAGGTGCCGATCTTTGCCGATTTAGGGGTCACATATTCGCCATTGGCAAATTGCACATCCTTTGGAATGTCGATCAAAACCGGGCCGGGGCGACCGGTGGTCGCCACGTGGAATGCTTTGTGCAAGGTTTCCGCCAGTTGATCGGTATCTCTGACCAGCCAGTTATGTTTGGTGCAGGGGCGGGTGATGCCAACGGTGTCAGCCTCTTGAAAGCCATCTGTGCCGATCATGAATGTCGGCACCTGTCCGGTCAGAACCACCAGCGGAATGGAATCCAGCAATGCATCTGTCAGTCCGGTGACCGCATTCGTTGCGCCCGGACCGGACGTCACCAGGACAACACCGGGTTTGCCGGTTGAACGCGCATAGCCCTCGGCCGCATGCACCGCACCCTGTTCGTGGCGGACAAGAATGTGGCGAATATCATTTTGCTGAAAGACTTCGTCATAAATCGGAAGCACCGCGCCGCCAGGATAACCAAAGACTGTGTCCACGCCCTGATCCTTCAGCGCCTGAACCACCATTTTCGCACCTGTCATCTGACGTGCCATTTTTTTTCTCCGTCTTTCTGTCTTTGTCTTCGTGCCGCAAAAAAAAGCCCCCGGAATTTTCGGGGGCGCATGGTTCAAAAATGGATTGCCGTTACCGGCCCATGCGCCTTTCATCAAGAATGACCACAAGGTCGTTCATACCGATTGCTCCTTTTCAGTGAGCGCGACATTAGGCGCGGCGTTTGGGGGCGTCAACAGTGAATTTGCGAATAAAATGTCGCCTGTTGCGTCAATATCTTTGCATTTATTGCCAATAGTGACCTTGAAACGAATTAAATAGAAATAAAATGCGGGCTTCACGATGACTTGCAAAACATTGGGATCCGATAACACGGGAACATTGGTCCTTGCCGGTAAACCGCCGCTGATCCGCGCGATCAAGTCCGGTCCGTTGGCGCTTTTGCACGTTGGCAGCGCAGGTCGCGGCAATTGCCAGTGATCTGGATCATCGCACCCTGGCGGGTGCGCCGCAGGTCAATTTCGACACGCGCATTCCGTTTTTTACAGTAATTGAGGGGGTCAGCGCCCGATCGGGCGACCGTCGGGTAAATTGATTCTGGCCACCTGTTCCGCAATCGGGTCGGTGGACAGCGGATGAACATCGGCCGCGTGATCCTGGGCGTCGCCAATATCCTGCCATGTGCCGTCGCGAAACACCTCGAGCGATGAGAAACGCGACTTGTAGGCCATTTTGGGGCTGCCCGGCACCCAGTACCCCAAATAGACATAGGGCAGACCGGCCTCGGCGGCGATACGAATATGGTCAAGGATCACATATGTACCCAAACTGTCTTTGTGGCGATCGGGATCGTAAAACGAATAGACCAGCGACAGGCCATCATCCAGAACATCCGTCAGACAAACCGCGGCAAGGGTGCGTTGGCCCGCGTCCGGTTCGGGGTCTGTACCGTATTCCACAACCCGGCTGCGAATGGGGGTTTCTTCGATCATTGCCGCGAATTCGAAGATGTCCATGTCCGCCATGCCGCCATCGGCGTGCCGACTGTCCAGATAGCGACGAAACAGGTCATACTGGTCTTCGGCCGCCCAGGGTGATGTCGCCTCGCGCGTCAAGGATGCATTGCGACGGGTAATGCGGCGTTGGCTTTTGGTCGGGACAAAGTCGGCCACCCTGATCCGTGCAGACAGGCAGGCAGAACATTCCGCACAACTGGGCCGGTAAAGAACGTTCTGGGACCGGCGGAAACCCTGTTTGGACAGCGCATCATTCAATTTGCCAGCGTAATCGCCTTGCAGAGCTGTGAACAGCTTGCGTTCCATCCTGCCGTCAAGATACGGGCAGGGCTGGGGGGCTGTCACATAAAACTGCGGCGCTATGGGAAGTGTGTGGCGCATCGTTCTTTCTGGTTGGGTTGTCTGAACCACAGGTTAGCAATCCCATCCCATCCCGCCAAGCCCCCGTTTTCGGGGAGTTTCCGGCCTAATAGGTGGATACTTTGTTAATGGCGGCCGTACCCAGCAGGAAGTCGCTCAGCCCTTGCCCGCGCCGACTGGTCAACATCAGCAATATTGACACCAGTTGCGGTGCAACCATCGACATGGAAATCGCAAACAGGGCGCTGTGCACAAAGGCGGTCCCCAAACCCAGTCTTTCGCCGTCCTTGTTGCGAAATTCGATCGCCATCACGCGCATGCCCGGTGTGGCAGATTTTGCGGCCAGGGTCAGCGTGCGATAGGTCAGATTCACCAAAAGCCCCAGGAAACCAATGAAAAACAGGCCAATGAAGGCTGTGAACGGAATGATCAGAATAGTCAGAATAATGATCAGGATCGTGTCGATGACAAATGCAATCAGCCGTTTGGATGTCACATCTGCGTAAAATTCTGCATGTGTGTCAGGGTCAGGCAATCCCCATTCAGTGTCTGTCATGGTCATGATCTCGTGCTCTTTTGCGGGTGGTTCAAACAGCCCGTCCGGACAATGGCGCGGGCTGTTCGCAAGGGGCCGTCAGGCGGCCGGTTTGTCGTCATCAATGTCAGTTTCGGGATCGACATCGCGTGCTTTGCTTGCGCGTTCTTCCATGAACTGGTCGAATTCGGACTTGTCTTTTGATTCCCGCAAGCGCTGCAGAAAGTTTTCGAAATTTTCCTGTTCTTCTTCCAGGCGGCGCAGGGTTTCCGATTTATAGGCATCAAATGCGACGTTGCCTGATGTTTTGAACGCGGCCCGGGCTGCGGACCGATTGCACATCATGCTGCGGCGGTGCGAGGGGCGGGAAGTGGAATTGGAAAACATGCGTTTGCTCCATATCATATAGGCAAGTAGGGCGAGGCCGGCGGGCCAGAAAACAATAAAGCCAAGGATCGTTGCGACAATCCATGCGCCTTTGCCGCGCGCGTCCAGCCAGGTTTCAGCTTGGTTAGGCCATGTTGCGACGGTACTCATTCAGGTGCTCCTGTATTGGTTATAATCAATGTGAATGCATTTCACATTACATAGATTGGCATGCGCGCGACGCGGGTCAAGTATTAATGTGAACCTTTTTTACATTTAATTGAATTATAACGTAAAAACAGCAGCTTGGGACGTGGAAATTTCTTGTAAAATACGCGGATCGATACGGAAAACATGGCGTGGCGTTCCTGCGGCGGCCCAAATGACATCGAATTCAAGCAGGCGCTGATCGAAAAAAGATGTGATTTCGGATATGTGTCCGATCGGGGCAACCCCGCCGATTGCGAACCCTGTTTGGGCACGAATAAATGCCGCATCCGCCTTGCCAAGCCGTTCCCCTGCAAGTGTTGACGCCTTGTCGGGGCACACCCGCGACCCGCCAGCCGTCATGAACAGAACCGCGCGCCCGGACACATCGCCACGAAAGATAATCGATTTCAGGATCTGATCGATTTGACACCCGGCCTGGGCGGCGGCCTGCGCGGCCGTATGCGTGTCGCCCGCTGTTTGCACGATGTCGACATCCACATGCGCAGCCTTCAGGGCGGCCTGCACCCGTCTCACGCTTTTGCTCATGTCGTGCTCCTGGGTTGTTTTCAGGACTATCAAAGATAGCCCGATGCGCTGCAACCCGGTTGACCCGCGATCTTTGTCATCACACTGTCCGGTCATGAATTTTCAAAGCCGCATTTCCCGTTGCCCGCGGGCGTTTGACCCTGACCGGGGACAAGAGGCCCGCGCGCTGTTCAACCAGTTGGCGCCGGAAATCCGCGACGTGGTTGCGGGGGCTGGCGGGTCCAGCCCTTATTTGATGTCTTTGTTGGTGCATGAACAGGAATGGATCGGCGCGGCTTTGACCCGCGACCCGGCATCTGTGCTGGACGATCTGCTGCAATCAACAGCCAGCGCGCAGCCTGACATGTTGCGCCAAGCACTGCGCGCGACCAAGCGACGGGTCGCGCTTTATTGTGCATTGGCGGATCTGGGTGGGGTTTGGTCGCTGCAACAGGTCACCAGCGCATTGACCAGATTTGCCGACGCGGCTGTCGATGTGACCCTTGGCACGCTGGTAGCAGACGCCATTGCGCGCAACAAAATTCCGGGTGCCGGGCCGGATGATGTTGCGGACGCGGCGGGCATGGTTGTGCTGGCAATGGGCAAGATGGGTGCGTATGAGCTGAATTATTCGTCAGATATCGACCTGATCTGCCTGTTTGATGAAACCCGTTACGCACCAGACGATTATGGTGATGTGCGGACTGCATTTGTGCGGATCACCCGCAAGATGGCGGCGATCCTGTCTGATCTGACCGGCGACGGGTATGTATTTCGCACTGATCTGCGGTTGCGCCCTGATCCGTCGGTGACGCCTGTGTGCCTGTCAATGGAAGCCGCCGAGCGGTATTACGAAGGCGTCGGGCGCACATGGGAACGTGCCGCACATATCAAGGCGCGGGCCTGTGCGGGTGATATTGCGGCAGGTCAGGCCTATCTGGACCGGCTGACCCCGTTCGTCTGGCGCAAACATCTGGATTTTGCCGCCATTCAGGATGCCCATGACATGCGCCTGCGTATCCGTCAGCACAAACGCCTGCATGGTCCGATCGTGCTGGAAGGTCACAACATGAAACTGGGCGCGGGCGGTATTCGAGAGATCGAGTTTTTCACCCAGACCCGGCAACTGATCGCCGGCGGGCGCGATCCCGATTTGCGCGCACGCGCCACATTGGAAGGATTGGCGCAACTGACCGACAAGGGATGGGTTGAAGCGCCGGTCAGCGCCGCGCTGGCCAGTCATTACGCAGCGCACCGCGAGATCGAGCATCGCCTGCAAATGGTCAATGATGCCCAGACCCATGATCTGCCAAAATCCGGCCAGGGCTTTGACCGTCTGGCGGCGATGTGCGACCGCGATACCGCTGCGTTGCGCCAGGATCTTGACCAGCGCCTGGCAGAGGTCGCCGCCCTGACCGAAGGTTTTTTTGCACCCGGTCAGTCCGGGGCGGACGCCATGACCGCGACGGAAATCGGCGCGGAAACGGCCCGTATGCTGACCCGCTGGCCGACGTATCCTGCCTTGCGATCTGCGCGCGCGGCCGAAATTTTCCATCGCCTGCAGCCCGAAATCTTGCTGCGCCTGCAAAAAGCCGCCAATCCGGATCAGGCCTTTGCGCAATTCGATCGGTTTCTGGCCGGACTGCCCGCAGGGGTGCAGGTATTTTCCCTGTTCGAGGCAAATCATCAACTGATCGACCTGATTGTCGATATCGCGGCGACAGCACCACAACTGGCATCATATCTGGGCCGCAACGCGCAAGTGTTTGACGCGGTGATCGGCGGCGATTTTTTTGCAGACTGGCCGACGCAAGACGACTTGTCGGCGCAATTGGCCGCCCAGTTGGCGGACGTGGCTGATTACGAAGCAAAGCTGGATCAGGCCCGTCGATGGCAAAAGGAATGGCACTTTCGCATCGGCGTGCATCAGTTGCGCGGGCTGATTGATGCAGACATAGCGGGCGCGCAATATGCAGCACTGGCGGACGCGGTCGTCGCCGGTGTCTGGCCAATTGTTCAGGCGGAATTTGCGCGCAAACATGGCCTTGCGCCGGGGCCTGGGGCGGCAATCGTTGCAATGGGATCATTGGGGTCGCAGCGATTGACGGCAGCGTCGGACCTGGACCTGATTGTCATTTATGATGCCGGCGGCGTTGAACAATCGGATGGCCGCCGTCCATTGGCCAGTCGTACCTACTATGCGCGGCTGACCCAGGCGATGGTCACGGCACTAAGCGCACCAATGGCCGAGGGGCGGCTTTACGAGGTTGACATGCGGCTGCGCCCATCCGGGCGACAGGGGCCGGTGGCGACATCCTTTGACGCCTTTTGCACCTATCAGTTGAACGAAGCCTGGACATGGGAACATCTGGCCCTGACGCGGGCACGACCGGTGGTCTGGGCTGCGGATCTGGGGCCACGCATTGAATCGTTTCGCCGCGGGTTGTTGGCCAGACAGCGCGACCAGACCGCGGTGCTGGCCGATGTGCAGGACATGCGCACGCGCATAGCGACCGCCAAACCGGCTCAGGGCGAGTGGGAAGCGAAACTGGGCCGTGGCCGCATGCAGGATGTTGAATTGCTGGCCCAGACCGCTGCCCTGTTGTCGGGCAGCGATGTGCGCCGGATTCAAGCGCAATTGGAAACAGGCATCGGGCTTGGCTGGTTGTCCAAGTCTCAGGTCGCGGTCCTGCAACGGTCCTATGCGTTGATGTGGCGCCTGCAATCTGCCGCCCGCCTGCTGACCGGAGATGTCTTGGATCTGGCAGTGGTCGGGCAGGGCGGCACCGATTTCTTGCTGCGTGAAACGGTTTTGCCGGATGTTGATGCGCTGGCCAGAGAACTGGACCTGGTGTCAAATCTGGCAGGCGACATCGTTGACACAGCCCTTGGCAGCGCCCCCCAAACCGCCTAGACAAAATTCCGGCAGAGCAGGAAACGCAATGAGTTTGGCAGAATTCGACAAGACCGGATTAATTCGCGAAAGCTATCGGATTGATGGGATTTCGCTGGCGGAATGTCGTACGATTTTTCTGGATTGGGCAATCAAGCTGCCAGACGACATCGATTCCAAAACCGCGATCGCGTTTTTGATTGAACATTATGCCGCAGATGCACCGGACCACCCGATGAGCCAGGTCTTGCAGGACGGATTAGGTGAATCGCGGCGCACTGGCCGCCGGGGCGGTCGCCGTGGGCGTTTGGGAACCTGATGCGTTTTAGCGGCTTAGTTGACTGGCGTCGCGCGCCAGTTCCTCGATCGCTGCCCAATCGCCTGCTTTGACCAGATTTGCAGGTGCCACCCAGGAACCACCGACACATAATGTGTTGGACAGGGCCAGATAGTCCGGTGCAATGGCCCGCGAAATACCGCCGGTGGGGCAGAATTTCACCTGTTGAATGGGCGCGCCAATCGCTTTGAGCGCACCAGCACCGCCAGCGGCTTCGGCGGGAAAGAATTTTTGCACGGTATAACCGCGTTCCAGCAGGGCCATCGATTCCGTTGCGGTGGCCGCACCTGGCAGCAGCGGCATGTCTTCGTCCTCACAAGCCTGCAACAGGATATCCGTGGCCCCCGGTGATACGCCAAACAATGCGCCCGCCTCTTTGGCGGCACGCACGTCTGCTGGCGTTAACAAGGTGCCAGCACCAACAACGCCGCCTTCGACCTTGGCCATTTCGCGAATTGCATCCAGTGCGACGGGCGTGCGCAGTGTCACTTCCAGTGCAGGCAAACCACCAGCGACCAGTGCCTCGGCCAGTGGGCGTGCATCTGCGACGTTATCAATGACCAAAACCGGAATCACAGGGGCCAATGCGCAAACTTGTGCCGCTTTGATGCTGGAATCCTCTGGTGTCATTCTAAATCGTCCTTCTTTTGATGCGCCGGGTCAGTGGCGCGATGTTTCTGGCCGCTAAATGCGGCAGTTCAGGGCGCTGTTACAGGATTACCGCGGCGCCGTCAGTCGCCAATCCCACATTTTTGCGGAAAACGTCGAACATTTCGCGGCCCATACCGGTGTGGCTGGCATCCAGACTGGCCGTTGCAGCCTTGCGGTCTGCAAAATCTGCTTCAAGCACGTCGATCGTGCCGGCAACTGCATCCACCTGGACCAGATCACCGTCCCTGATCTTGGCAATCGGGCCACCGTCAGCGGCCTCGGGGCAGACATGGATGGCCGACGGGACCTTGCCGGACGCACCAGACATGCGCCCATCTGTGACCAGGGCAACGCGCAGACCGCGATCCTGCAGAACCGCAAGAACCGGGGTCAGGGAATGCAGTTCCGGCATGCCGATGGCCTTGGGTCCCTGAAAACGCACCACCACAACGGTGTCCTGGGTGAATTCACCGGCCTGAAACGCGGATTTGACATCCCGCTGGTCGTGGAAAACGCGGGCTTTAGCCTGCACGACCTGGCGTTCGGGGGCGACTGCGGACACTTTCATCACGCCGCGCCCCAGGTTGCCCTTTAACTGTTGCAAACCGCCGCTGGCCTGAAACGGGTCGCTGACCGGGCGCAATATTCTGTCGTTCAGGGTTTCGCGGGCGCCGTCGACCCAGTGCAGGGTGCCGTCCTTTAGCTGCGGTTCCTGTGCATAAAGACCAAGCCCGGTGCCCGCCACTGTCTTGGTGTCACCGTGCAGCAAGCCTGCGTCCAGCAATTCACCGATCATATAACCAAGCCCGCCGGCGGCGTGAAAATGGTTCACGTCGGCCAAACCGTTTGGATAGACTTTGGCCATCAGCGGTGTGGCCTGCGAGATGTCGGAAAAATCTTCGAGATCCAGGATGACACCGGCTGCCCTGGCCATGGCGGGCAGGTGCAGCACCAGATTGGTCGAACCGCCTGTTGCCATCAGTCCAACCAGCCCGTTCACGAATGTCTTTTCGTCCAGCACATCGCCTGCGGGTGTGAATGCGTTCCCCAGCGCGGTGATTTCAAGTGCGCGTTTTGCGCCAGCCATTGTCAGGGCTTCGCGCATTGGTGTGCCGGGATTGACGAATGAGGCACCCGGCAGGTGCAGCCCCATGAATTCCATCAGCATCTGGTTGGTGTTGGCCGTGCCATAAAAGGTGCATGTGCCCGGACCGTGATAGGCGGACATTTCCGCTGCCATCAATTTGTCACGCCCGACGGCACCGGTGGCAAATTGCTGGCGAATCTTGGCCTTTTCATCATTGGTGATCCCGCTAAGCATCGGCCCGGCCGGCAGAAACACCGCCGGGATGTGGCCGAATGTGGCTGCGGCCATCACCAGACCGGGAACGATCTTGTCACAGACCCCCAGAAACACAGCGGCGTCAAAGGTGTTGTGGGACAGCCCGACACCGGCGGCCAGCGCGATCACGTCGCGCGAAAACAACGACAGTTCCATCCCGGCTTCGCCCTGGGTGACACCGTCACACATCGCCGGAACCCCCCCGGCGACCTGCGCTGTGGCACCTTGCGCGCGCGCGGCCTGGCGGATCAGCGCCGGATAGGTTTCAAACGGCTGATGGGCCGACAGCATATCATTATAGGCAGTTATGATGCCCAGATTGGGTGCCCGCACATCAGTCAATACATCCTTGTCCTGACCCATTGCCGCATAGGCGTGGGCCTGGTTGGAACAGGTCAGATGTCCGCGACGCGGGCCTTTGTCGACGGCCCGTGCCATTTGGTCCAGATAGGTCCGGCGGCTGTCCGCGCTGCGTTTGACAATGCGGTCTGTGACTTTGGCGATTGTGGCATTCAGGGTCATGGGAATATCCAAATCCAATGCAGGTTGAGCGGGCCATAGCACATTCCGTTAGCGCTAACAAACCCTGATTTTACGCCTGCGACAAGGTTTCACGTAATGCATAACGGGCATGCGCAATTGTCCGTCGAATTCGGCGTAAACATACCCCATGTTATCACCAGAAGGATGTTCATTTCGAACAAAGGACAAGATGATGACCAACGAAACAATTGCAGAACACGTCAATATTCAGGAAATCGAAAGACGCGCCCGTGAATTGCGCGCCGAAGCGTCGCGCGATATGGCTGTGGCCGTTGGTACGTGGATTGGACACAAGTTTTCCAGCGTTTTCGCCCGCAACCGGCACCAGGCCTCTTAAGCGCGATCAACGCGGCTTACTGTTTCCCAAACGTGCAAAATCCCGGATTTGAGCCGGGATTTTCTTTTTTTTGCCGCATTGAAGTTGTTGCGTGTCACCCGGACTGAGGTGAACGGGTGACGACAGATGAAGTTCAAATTCACAAGGCAACTGACAACATTGACCTTTTTCGCCCTGTCGGGGTGTGCGCTGACCGGGCAGGTTCCGATTGTGGCGCAGGTGGCGGGACCCGACGTGACCCGATTGCCGTCACTTTATGTGACTGGTCTGAATGTGAATGTGCCCAGATCGCTGAAAGTATCGGAATCGCTTGGCTATTACCCCAATGGCGATATCGTCTGGCATGGCGACGCAAGCGGCGATCGCTATGTTCAGGTTGAAAACATCTTTCGCGGTGGCCTGGGGCAGGTGACGGATCAGATGACCGGCGATCTGCCGATTGAAATTGACATCGAAGTCACAAAATTCCACGCGTTGACGCCCAAGGCGCGCTATACCATTGGTGGTATGCATGCAATTTCCTTTGATTTGACCGTGCGCAACAGTGAAACCGGCGATGTCATTTTGCCGACGCGATCGATCAAGGCGAACTTGCGCGGGCTGGGTGGCACCGAAGCATTGATGGCCGAGTCGCAGGGCCGCACCCAAAAGGTGCGTATCCAGGAACATCTGGCGGCGGTCATATTGGCGCAACTGACCGGCAAGCCCTATATTCCGCCCGCATAATGGGCCTTTCGAATCCGTCCATTTAAAAGTACCAGAAGGGATGAATTCAACATCTCTTCCAATCGTTCGCCTCAAACCGAAAACCAACGCACGCCATATTCGTCATGGCTTTCCGTGGGCCTATGACAACGAAATGGTCACAGATCGCCGCACCAAGGCGCTGCGCCCCGGCAGTTTGGCCATCCTCGAAGACGCCAATCGGCAGGCCCTAGGCATTGTCGGCGTCAACCCGGACAGCCGCATTATGTGCCGGATGCTGGATCGTGATACATCGGCGGTGATCGATCAGGAATGGTTTCAGGCCCGGTTGCGTCGCGCACTTGCACATCGCCAGCGTCTGTTTGCGGCCCCATTTTACCGGCTGGTCCATGCCGAGGCCGATGGCTTGCCTGGCGTCGTCATAGACCGGTTTGGTGATTGCGCGGTGATTCAGCCGAATGCGGCCTGGGCAGATGCGCGTCTGGATGACCTGTGCGCGGCAGTTCAGGCTGTGCTTGGCGTGACAACCATCGTGAAAAACGGCACTGGTCGGGCCCGCGGGCCGGAAGGGTTGAGCGAAGAGACCGCCGTTGTGGTGGGGCAGGTGGATGGACCGCTGGCCGTTCCAATGAGTGGTGCGACCTATATGGCTGATGTGCTGGGCGGCCAAAAGACCGGCCTGTTCTTTGATCAGCGCCCGAACCACGCATTTGCCGCCAGCCTTTGTCAGGGCCAGGACGTTCTGGATGTGTTTTCGCATGTGGGCGGGTTTTCTCTGGCCGCCTTGGCGGGTGGGGCGCAATCGGCGCTGGCCGTGGACAGTTCGGCGCCGGCGCTGGCGCTGGCAACGGCCGGTGCCAAAGAATCTGGCGTTGCGGATCGGTTTCAGACCCAAAAGGGCGATGCGTTCGCGGTTCTGGAAACACTGGCGCAGGACCGGCGCAGTTTTGATGTCGTTGTGTGTGATCCGCCGGCATTCGCGCCAAATAAAAAGTCGCTGGATGCGGGATTGCGGGCGTATGAACGTGTTGCACGACTGGCGGCGGTATTGGTGCGGCCGGGCGGCTATCTGGGTTTGTGTTCCTGTTCGCACGCTGCCGATCTTGGCCGGTTTCGCGATGCCTGTGCGCGTGGGATCGGGCGGGCAGGGCGCAGCGGCCAGATCATTCACACCGGTTTTGCCGGACCAGATCACCCGTTATTGCCGCAGCTGGCCGAAAGCGGCTATCTGAAGGCCGTGTTTTTTCGGGTTTCCGATTGAAAATTCTGGTGGATGCCTGCGTTTTGTATCCGACGGTGATGCGTGAAATCGTGCTGGGCTGTGCAACCGCCTGTGATGACACGCTATTATGGTCGGCACGTATCCTCGAGGAATGGGCCCGTGCGGCGGCCCGGATCGACCCGGCACAGGATGTCATTGCGCGGGGCGAAATCAGTCTGATCCGGGCGAAATGGCCAGATGCTGAAATTGAACCCGACCCCAGCCTGGAGCAACAGTTATACCTGCCCGATGTTGCCGACCGTCATGTGCTGGCCGCGGCGATTTGCGGACAGGCGGATGTCATCATGACAATGAACCTGAAGGATTTCCCACCGCAGGTATTGGCGGAATTTGCACTGACCGCCCGTCATCCCGATGCAATTTTGCGGGACCGGTTCGATCAGTTCCCGGCGCAGATCCTCGCAGTTGTGAAATCGGTTCATGCGCAGGCTGAAAATTTGTCAGGAACGCCCATTAACATGCGAAAATTGTTGAAAAAAGCCAGATTGCCCCGATTGGGAAAAGCGATCGAAAACGCCGCCCGCTAGACCTTGGACCATTTGGCAACGTTCTTTTCGATGGCGCGGATGCGTTCATCGGTTTTTGGATGGCTCATCAGCCAGGCCGGCACAGCGCCGCCGCGCGATTGTGTGAGCTGTTCCAGTTTGCCAAACAGGGTTTTCTGACCCTCGATTCCGATCCCCGATTTCATCAGCAGGGCAGAAGCATAGGCGTCGGCCTCGTATTCGTCGTTGCGCGACAACCGGGCAGTCAGCAGCGATGTCAGCGCATTGGCGACATAAACGCCAAAGCCCGGCAAAAACCGGGACAACACCATTGCAAGTGCCGTGCGCAATGCGTTCTGGCCGGAAAAGTCGATCATGCGTCTGCGCGAATGCCCAAGGGCCACATGCCCCAGCTCGTGCGCGATCACACTGGCCATTTCTTCAGCTGACACAAATCCGTCGCGATACTTGTTGAAAAAGCCGCGCGTGATGAAAATGCGCCCGTCCGGTGCGGCGAGCCCGTTGACCGGTTCAATCTCGTAGATATGCACCTTGATGCGGGGCAGATCCAGGGACGAGGCCATCTTGTCGGTTAACCGCTTGAGCACAGGATCGGCCAGTTCAGACGACTTGGCATCCAGTTCTTTCCCGGTCCGCCACGCGGAAAACCGGTACATTATCAGCGCGTAAAGAACCGCCAGCAGGATCGGAGTCAGCTTTAGCATGTGGTTAATATGGTGGTGCAATCGCCCAAGGGCAACGGCAAGTCTGATATCTGGCCTGAAAAGACTAGTGTTTTAGTGCGCGCATGCCTGCATCAATGCCCGCCAGTGTCATTGGCACCATGCGATCCGGCCCCAGTATGTTCCGGATCATGCCAATGGACTGGGTGTAATCCCAGTGGTCTTGCCGAACCGGGTTTATCCACAAATGATCGGGCCATTGTGCAAATGCGCGGCCCAGCCAGGCCGCGCCCGTTTCCGGGTTCCAGTGTTCGCTGGCCCCACCCGGATAGGCGATTTCATACGGCGACATGCTGGCGTCGCCAACAAATATGCATTTGTAGTCCGCCCCATAGGTGCGCAACAGATCTGATGTGGCGATCTGGTCGCGCCACCGCCGGTCGTTGTCCTGCCAGACACCTTCGTAAAGGCAATTGTGAAAATAGTAGGACCGCAGATGTTTGAATTCACTGCGGGCGGCTGAAAACAGTTCCTGGACAATTTTGACATACGGGTCCATCGACCCGCCAACATCCAGGAAAAGCAGGACTTTGACGGCGTTACGCCGCTCGGGTCGTATCTGCACATCCAGATAGCCATTTTCGGCCGTGGCCCGGATTGTTCCGTTCAGGTCCAGTTCATCAGCCGCGCCCTGGCGGGCCCATTTGCGCAGTTGTTTCAGCGCGACCTTGATGTTGCGTGTTCCCAACTCGACCGTGTCGTCCAGATTCCTGAATTCACGCTTGTCCCAGACCTTGACGGCACGCCGGTGGCGCGATTCATCCTGGCCAATGCGAATGCCTTCGGGGTTATAGCCAAATGCGCCGAACGGGGATGTGCCGGCGGTGCCGATCCATTTGCTGCCGCCCTGATGGCGTTTTTGTTGGGCGCGCAACCGTTCGCGCAATGTGTCCATCAATGCATCAAAGCCGCCCATGGCCTTGATGGCCTGCTTTTCCGCATCACTCAGATGCTTGTCAGCCATCTTTTCCAGCCAGTCAGCGGGCAGATCAACGGCCCCCAGCACCGCATCATCAGGGATGATGTCCAGACCTTTGAATGTTTCGGCGAATGCGCGGTCGAATTTATCCAGATTGCGTTCGTCTTTGACCATCGCGGTGCGGGCCAGATAATAAAATGCTTCGGCGTCATATGTCGCCAGCCCGGCCTGCATGCCTTCCAAAAACCCCAGGAATTCGCGCAGACTGACCGGCACACCTGCCGCCCGCAAATTCACAAAAAAGGGCAGGAACATCAGATCATCCGTTCAATGACCACCGTTGCGACCAACCCCAATATGGCAAAGATGATGCCATAGACCGCGCCATATTGCAGGATGTCCAGACGGCTTCCGTTTTTCCGCCGGGCCTTCATAACGCCTAAAGTCACACCAATCAGAATCGATAGCAGTACAATCATGAGCCGCTGGCCCTCCGGGATTTGCGCGGCGCCAGTGCCGCAATTTCTGCGAGTTGACGGCGCACCTGTTGTTCTGACCCGATGCCATATCTTGCCCAGCCAAGGCTGTCGAGCCGGATGATATCGGCGTCCTCTGTTTTTCCCTGGCTGCGCAATGCTTCGGATTTGATCATCAAAAGGGTGGCCAGCAGGCTGGCGTTCTCTGCCTGCAGGGCAACATCAACATAACGGTTGACCTGATCCACTGCTGCCTGTGGTTGCCCGGTGGACAGCGCATATGCCGACGTCTGAACCGCTACATATGCCGCATGCAGGCGGGTATTGGGATTGCTGTTGTAAATTTCGCTGGCCGCCAGGAAAGATGCCAAGGCCAAAGTACTGTCGTTGGCCAGCGCCAGTCGGCCCTGTGCAAACAGACTAAAGGCCATGCGGTTGTCCGTCCAACCCTGCGCGCGCGCAATTGCAACGGCCCGTGCCGCGGATTTGCGACGCTGGTTGGGTGACTTTGCCCCGCCCAGGGCCGCTGTCAGCGCGGCTTTCCATTCCGGTGGCGTGCGTGTCGGTGAAAAACTCAGCACTGGCCCCCCGGACGGGTTCAGGCCGGTGATGATTTCGGGCAGGCGCGCGGCAACCTGTTCCGGTGTCATGCCGCTGCGCAGGCGCGGATCATAAAATATCCGCAATATCATCATGTCAAAGCCGGTCAGGACTGTATGAAAATTGTCATCGTTAAAGACCGAGTCGGCCAGTTGGTACATATCGTTCACCGGCCCCAGCGTTTGGGCCAGTTCTTCGTGCAGGCAATCGCGGACCTCTTGCGGGCTGACATTGTCGGGCAGGAAAATGGACATTGTCTTGCGTTCCCGCAGTGTGGTCCAGTCGCCCAATGTTCTGCGCCGGCCGCTGCGGAATTCTGCCCAGCCCGAGACCCGCGGTGCCACGAAACAGGCCGCATTTGGCACCATGCGCTGCATCGCCGGGCCGTTCACGACCTCGATGGTGATGTTGGCCCGCTCGGATGCTGGGATCTGGCGAATATCAATGCCCGCCTCATTTCGCAGCCGTGCAAGCAAGCGCTGCAGATCCGGTGCCAGCGTGCTGGGCACATTGCCGGTCACGCGCACCGTGACGGGCGTTTCAAAGCGTGACAGAACCGGCAGCTTGCGCCCGCTTTCCAATTCAAACGCCAGGGCCATGAAATCGCTGGCCAGGGTTGTGTTGGTGCGCATGATCACCGGGGCGGGATCACCCGAAAAAAGGTTCATGTCCGGCAGCGTAATTGGCGACTGAGATCGCCGATCGGCCACGTCCACATCGCTTGTCGCACCACAGGCGGTCAGCAGGCCTGTCAACAGACCCAGCAAATACAGGCGCGGCGGTATTATCTGGAGTATTTTATAAATGGTGTCACCCGCCCCATGCGATCATAAAGTTTCCGCGCCGTCGTGTTGTTTTCCTGTGTCAACCAATAGACATCGCGCGCACCGGCAGCGTCAGCCGCATCATAGACCGACTGAATTAACGCATGCCCGACACCCAAACCCCGCACCCCCGGTTCGACAAACAAATCCTGCAAATAACAAACATCTTTGACCTTCCAGCAATGGCGATGGAATAAAAAATGAGCCAGGCCAACCGCCCGCCCGTCAAGGTCGGCGATCATGCCGGAAAAATCCTGGGAATCATCGCCGATCAGGCGGGCGAATGTGTGGTGATAGACGTCGTCTGGCACCGTGGATTCATAAAACGAAAGATAGGCGGTCCACAACTGGCGCCACGCCGCCTGATCCCCGTCTTCAATGGGGCGAATACGGACCTTGGCGCGGGAACTGGTCATATCACAATCACTCTTGCTACCGCTCGCTGCGGGCCATAAAGGCCAGCCGTTCAAACAAATGTACATCCTGTTCGTTTTTCAGCAATGCCCCATGCAGTCGCGGCAGCGCATTCTGACCGTCGCGCTCCAAATCCTCGGGACTCAGGTCTTCTGCAAGCAGCAGTTTCAGCCAATCCAGCACTTCGCTGGTCGATGGTTTTTTCTTAAGCCCGCCAGTGTCGCGCAGCGCATAAAACTGGGTCAATGCCGTTGTCAAAAGCGACTCTTTTATGCCGGGGAAATGGACCTGGACGATCTGGCGCAGCGTTTCAATATCCGGAAACCGGATGTAATGAAAAAAACAGCGCCGCAAAAACGCATCCGGCAGTTCTTTTTCGTTGTTAGAGGTAATGATGACCACCGGTCGCTGGCGCGCGCGGATCGTTTCGCCGGTTTCATACACATGAAATTCCATGCGGTCCAATTCCTGCAACAGGTCGTTCGGGAATTCGATGTCAGCTTTGTCGATCTCGTCAATCAGCAGCACAACACGTTCGGTCGCCGAAAAAGCCTGCCAAAGCTTGCCTTTGCGGATGTAATTGCCGACATCGTGGACTTTTTCGTCACCCAGCTGGCTGTCGCGCAACCGGCTGACGGCGTCGTATTCATACAGACCCTGTTGTGCCTTGGTGGTGGATTTGATGTGCCACTCGATCATTTCCATTTCCAGTGCGCTGGCAAGCTGGCGCGCCAGTTCGGTCTTGCCCGTGCCCGGTTCGCCCTTGACCAGCAATGGTCGTTCCAGGGTGACAGCGGCGTTAACCGCGATTTTCAGGTCATCGGTCGCAATGTAGGTATCGGTGCCGGTGAATTTCATGTTCAATATCAGCTTTCTGGACAGCAGCGTGCAACCTGAATACCGATTGCTTCACAAAGCATCAAGTCACGCCAAAAGGCTAGTGACATCCTTCTTGGCTTGGGATACATCGGCGCCGATGGAGGTGCCGGATGGCTAAGCAAAAACAGCAAGTTTCACCCGGCGTGCAGAAGGGAAGCGAGATGAAGGCCGAGGTTTTCTTACCCGACGATTACCGACCCGCCGAGGATGAGCCGTTCATGAATGACCGGCAGACAGAATATTTCCGCCGTAAATTGTTGAACTGGAAAGAAGATCTGATGGGGGACACGCGTTCAACCATCGAGGGCTTGCAGGATGGCACCCGCAATATTCCGGACGTTGCAGATCGGGCATCCGAAGAAACTGACCGTGCGCTGGAACTGCGGACACGTGATCGCGAACGCAAACTGGTGTCGAAAATTGATGCGGCCCTGCGCCGGATCGATCAGGGCGAATACGGTTATTGCGAAGCCACCGGAGAGCCGATATCGCTCAAGCGTCTGGATGCGCGTCCGATTGCGACCATGAGCCTGGAGGCGCAGGAACGCCACGAGCGGCGCGAAAAGGTACATCGGGACGACTGATGGCTTGGTCGGACCAGTCTTATTGCAGGCACCGGGGCGGAAACGTTCCGGTGTTTTTTGTTAGGGTGACGGCATGCTGACAGGTCAGAATGTTCAGATACTGGGGGCCGGTATTGCCGGGCTAGCCGCAGCGATTGCGATCGCGGCGCGTGGCGCGCATGTCAGTGTTGCCGAACAGGCCGACGAAATCACCGAGGTCGGCGCCGGGCTGCAAATCAGCCCCAACGGTGTCGCCGTAATGGATGCATTGGGCCTGGGTGCAAAGCTGCGCGAAATTGCGACCAGGGCGACTGCTGTGAACCTGCTGGATTATCGCCACGATCGCCGTGTCCTGCGCATGGATCTGGCGGCACATGCGCGCGATCAGGACTACTTGTTTGTGCACCGGGCTGATTTGATTGACCTGCTGGCTGCCGGTGCCCGGGCTGTGGGGGTCGAAATCGCCTTGGGGCGACGGGCCGTCGCGGTTCAGGACGGCGAAAATGCAGCGCAAATTACCTGGCAGGACGGCACGCTCAGCAGTTCAAACCTGCTGGTCGCGGCAGATGGGCTGTCATCTTGCGCGCGCGCTGGTGTCACGGGTGTGCAGGAACCATTTTTTACCGGTCAGGTCGCATGGCGCGCATTGGTTCCGGGTGACGGCACGTCGCCGGACGAAGTGACGGTGCATATGGGACCTGGGCGCCATCTGGTACAATACCCGCTTCGGCAGGGCCGGTTGATGAACATTGTTGCCGTGCAGGAACAAGGTGAATGGACCCAGGAAGGCTGGCAGCAACCCGGCGATCCTGACACGCTGCGGGCGGTATTCTCTGATTTTTCGGACGCCGTTCAGAACCGTCTGGCACAGGTCGATGATGTGAATGTGTGGGGACTGTTCCGGCATGCGATTGCACAGAAATGGTCCAGCCGTCACGTGATACTGACCGGCGACGCGGTGCATCCGACATTGCCGTTTCTGGCGCAGGGCGCGACCATGGGTCTGGAAGACGCCTGGGTGCTGGCGGATTGTCTGGCGGCGCATGATATGCCGCTTGCCGGTGCGGCCTATCAGACCAGACGGCATGACCGCGTTGCCCGGGTGATTGCCGCGGCCAATGCCAATGCGCGCAACTATCATTTGCGCCATCCGGTCGGGCGCATGGCGGCGCATACGCTATTGCGTGTGGCCGGGACTCTGGCACCAAAACAGGTTGTGGGGCGTTTCGACTGGCTGTACCGCCACGATGTGACAGCGTCTTAGGCGCTGGACTCGAGCGCCAGGATGATCGGTGAAAAATCTTCTGTTTTCAGCGATGCGCCCCCCACAAGGGCACCGTCAACATTGCTGACCGCAAAGATGTCCTTGGCGTTCGTGCCCTTGACCGAGCCGCCATACAGAATGCGCACTGCGTCGCCATCACCCAGGGCCTGCGCCAGATATCCACGAATGAAATCATGGACTTCACCGATTTGTTCCAGTGTCGGGACCTTTCCTGTGCCAATAGCCCAGACCGGTTCATAGGCAATCACCAGATTGGTGGCCGTTGCGCCTGTGGGGACGGACCCGGCCAATTGGGTGGCGATCACATCAAGTGTTGTGCCGGCTTCACGCTCTGCCAGGGTTTCACCGACGCACACGATCGCCTGCAGCCCGGCTGCAAGTGCCGCATCCGATTTGGCCCGCACATCCGCGTTTGTCTCGCCCTGGTCAGTGCGGCGTTCGGAATGTCCAAGAATCACATATTGCGCACCGGCATCACGCAGCATGTCTGCCGAAATCTCGCCGGTATGGGCACCGGTTTTATTGGCGTGGCAGGTCTGGCCACCTGTCATAATCGCGGTGCCGTTCAGATGTTCGCTGGCGCGCGACAACAAAGAGACCGGCGGGCAAATCAGAATGTCACATGTCGGGGCAGGGTGTGCGGCGGCCAGCGCGTCAAGCTGTGACAGTGTCATACTGGTGCCGTTCATTTTCCAGTTGCCTGCAGCGAGTTTTTTGCGATCTGTCATTCTGCGTTCCCCTGTCCTGATGTTGCATAACCTCTAGCCACTGGGCACGGTTTCAACAACAGCCAACGCGCGATCAGGTCGATTTCGACGGTGATTTTTTCGCCTTTTGCGCGGAGCGTTTGCGGGCTGCCTTGGCGGCTGGAACCAGCGATCGGCGGGCCCATGCCAACGCTTCTTCGGGATCGTCCAGTGCCGAGTCCGGCAAAGACATCAATCCGTGAATGGTGCGTGCACCTGTTTTGGTATCATAGACAAACGGGGTTGCGCCTGCATCGGTGTATGCAACGCCAAGGTCCGGATCCGATTTCATGTAAATGGCGTCGCCGAAAATCACGGCGAACATGGCATCATCTTGATAAATGGATGTACCGCCGAACATGCGGCCCGTGTGTAGCGGCCCGAGTTCGGCGAATAAATCCAGAATGTGCCGCAGAAATCCGGGGTCAGTCGGCATCAGTTTCGGCGAATTTTATTGATTCGCCGCAGCCGCACGCATCGACCACATTGGGATTGCGAAACTTGAAACCACTTTCCAGCAGCGAAGTTTCATAGTCGATTTCGGTGCCGAACAGGAACATTTGCGCCATTGGGGCAATCATGACCCGCGCACCCTCAAATTCCACCACTTCGTCATGCGGGTCCATTTCGGCGACATAATCCATGGTATATTCCATACCCGCGCAGCCGCCCTTTTTGACACCGATGCGCAAGCCCTGATTGCCATCTTTGCCCATCAGGCGCGCGATCTGCGCCGCTGCCGCGGGGGTCATGGTCACGGCCTGTTTTCCTGGAATGCCAAACATCAGCGGGTCCTTTACCGGTATGGGCTATATCTAGGGCCGTGGCGGCGCGATCTCAAGCGCCGGTAACAAGCTTTGCAACCAGACTGTTGTCAGTGATACCAAAATGGCCCAGCCAAAACTGGCCAATGTGCCAATGATCACGTATTCGGACGCCGCGCGGTTTTCGTTGACCGTACCAAACCGCAGAATGGACTTGGCAGCGATCAGAAAACCGATTGATGCGGCTTGTCCGGCGATGACCAGCACAAAGATCAACCCGCGTTCCAGATATCCGATCGACAGACCACCTGCGGGAAGCCCGTCCTGTTCGTCTGCGGGTGGACTGTGCTGATCCATAAGCTTTCCGATGGCGAAAGCGCCAGCGCGTGTGGTAAGAATAAAGCCTGATATCAGCAACATGGCGTGCGAAATTGATGCGGATTGTGCCGCCCACCAGCCGGTCGACCACAGCTGCGGCGCAACGACCGCGAGCGTGATGATCGTTGCGAAATGGGCGGCCTGATCGATCAAATAGGCGGCCAAACCGTCCTGATTGCTACGTGTCTTGACCCAATCGATGACCAGATGCGCTGCGGCCAGTATGATGATTTCAACGGAATCGATCCGGCCCATCGCCAATTGGCTGAACACCAGCACCACCGCCCCGTGGGTCAGCAGCGTGGTCGGCTTTTTCTTGTGATCAACCATCCATTTGGTCTGAAAAACGAAATCAGCCAAAGCGTGGGCAAAAAGCAGGGCGATGAAGGTTTCAAGCATCTGTTTTCAATCCAGTTTCCATGGAATTCAGGGCGCGCGACAATGGTCGGTAATGCGCCGCTTCCAGTGACTTTGCGACCGCTTGGCGGGACTTGCCAAGTTTTTTGGCGACTTGTGTTTGCGTGACCGCGGCGTCGGGGTTCAAAAGTGGAAGGAGCGCGGCTGCCTGGGGCGGTGTCCAGCCCTGTGACAGATGGTCGGCCAAAGCAATGACCGCATTGATTTCACCGTCGCCGACGTAGCCCATGCGGACATCTAGATTTCCTATTTCTTTCAGTCCTTCCAGATTATCACCTGAATGTTTGAAAACATTACCTGTTTCAGCGTTCAGATCATTATTCAAGGCAAGTGACGCGTCACCTTTCGCAATCCCGAAATAACTGTCGAATTCTGATCCCTGCGCCCGCAACGCCGCCCGAAATGCCAGAGCCGACCGGAGCGCCATTTCCGGCCGGGCCAGCACCACTTGCCAGCCGTCGCCCCGGTTGCGGGTAAAACGCAGGCTTTCGCCGTGCCAGCCGGCCTGAACCTTAGCGCTTGCAGCCAAGGCGGCCATTGCGCGTTCCAATTTTGCCGGGCCCAGCGCGGTGGATCCCACGATATCGCCGGTGATAACGGCTATTTTGCGTGTTTTTTCGCCCATGATGCAACCAATATAGGTTGCTATCGGGTATATGCAACCATTTTTGGATGCTTTCAGGTTAATTTAGCCCAATTAGGTTGCTTTTATATTAGTGCAACCCAAATAGGTTGCGCTACATAAAGCCCAATTCAAGCCGTGCCTCGTCTGACATCATGTCCATGCCCCAGGGCGGTTCCCACACAAGGGCGACGTTGACCTGTTTGATCCCGGCCAAGGGTTCGACCGCCTCGGCGACCCAACCCGGCATCTCGCCCGCAACCGGGCAACCGGGGGCTGTCAGCGACATTGCAATGTCAACTTCGTTCTGATCATTGATCTCGATTGTATAGATCAGGCCAAGGTCATAAATATTCACCGGAATTTCAGGATCATAGACGCTGCGGCACGCCTCGACGATACTGTCATACATGTCATGATCAGTGCTTGACGGTTTAATCAGGGGGGCACCCTCGATCGGGTTTTGTTCGACGCTCATTCCTGCCTCATATATATCTGACTAAAGATATAGGGAATAGCATGCCAAGCGTCCAGAGGCAGGGTTTGCATTGATGCCGGCTCTGGCGTAAGCGAAGCGGATGAGCGACAGATTTTCATTCCGGTTGGGTGCGACCGACGGCAAGGCGCGCACAGGCACAATTTCGACGCCGCGCGGCGACATACGTACACCGGCCTTCATGCCTGTGGGAACAGCCGCCACGGTCAAGGCAATGATGCCGGAAAATGTCCGCAGCACCGGCGCGGACATATTGCTGGGCAATACCTATCATCTGATGTTGCGTCCGACGGCGGAACGGATTGATAACCTGGGTGGTCTGCACAAATTCATGAACTGGGATCGCCCGATTCTGACCGATAGCGGCGGTTTTCAGGTGATGAGCCTGTCAGATTTGCGCAAGATGACCGAGGACGGGGTCACGTTCAAATCGCATATCGACGGGTCCAAACACCATCTGAGCCCGGAAAGATCGATGGAAATCCAACGGTTGCTGGGGTCCGATATCGTCATGTGCTTTGACGAATGCACACCGTTCCCGGCGGACGAAAAGGTTGCATTGGACAGCATGCGGATGTCGATGCGGTGGGCGCAAAGATCACGCGACGCGTTTGGTGATCGTCCGGGACACGCGCTTTTTGGTATCCAGCAGGGCAGTGTTTTTTGCGATCAGCGGGCCGAAAGTGCCGAAAAACTGACGGATATCGGATTTGAGGGTTACGCCATCGGTGGCCTGGCTGTGGGCGAGGGCCAGCAAACGATGTTTGACGTCCTGGACTATGCGCCCGATATGCTGCCCCGCGACCGGCCGCGTTATCTGATGGGGGTTGGCAAACCGGACGATATTGTCGGTGCTGTCGCACGTGGCGTTGATATGATGGATTGTGTTTTGCCGTCCCGATCGGGGCGTACAGGCCAGGTATTTACCCGTCGTGGAGCGCTGAACATCAAGAATGCGCGCCATCAGGACGATCCGCGGCCACTGGACGAAAACTGTGCCTGCCCGGCATGTACAAAATACAGCCGAGCGTATCTGCATCATGTATTTCGGTCGCAGGAAATCATCAGCTCTATGCTGCTGACATGGCATAACTTACAGTATTATCAGGATCTTATGCAGGGTATACGCGACGCAATCGCGGCGTCTGAATTTGCGACATTTTGCGCCGATTTTGCGGCGAACCAAGCCAGAGGCGATATCGAACCGCTTTGAATTCGATGACCATGTGCTGTGTTGTGAACGTCTTGGTTTTCCGTTTCGTCTGCATGTCGTTACTTTGTCCCCTGTGTTCCCTGCCTGGGATTTGACCCGGCAAATTGGGCAGAACTAAGAAACAAACACGTGTTTTTCCTGACATTACACGCTGAAACAAGGCAAAAACCCCGCCGGCGGGTGGCACCGGGACGCCGATGATTCGACTGCGGCCTGTAACAAAAAGTAAATTGTATTTGCCCAATTGTTGCCTTGCCCTTGTTGTACCAAGCGGGCAAACTATGGCGCAACAGCTTGCAGGACATGGTTGAAAGAGCGGGTGCAAAGCCCCAAATGTTGATGCCGAGACCGGAGAAAGCGGGGGGCTGCCATATATCTGGGGCCAAAGCTTTCTTGCTAAACTGAGGAAAAAATATGAACGAGCAACTTTCCCAAACTTATCCCGTGCTGCCGCTGCGCGACATTGTGGTGTTCCCGCATATGATCGTACCGCTGTTTGTTGGCCGGGAAAAATCGGTGAAAGCGCTGGAAGAGGTCATGCAGGATGACAAGCAGATTTTGCTGTCGTCCCAAATCGACCCTGGCGTGGATGACCCCGATTCAGACGGCATTTATCGCGTTGGTGTGTTGGCCAATGTGTTGCAGCTGCTGAAATTGCCGGACGGGACTGTCAAAGTCCTGGTCGAGGGGCGCAGCCGCGTGCGCATCACTGAATTTGTCGAGAATGCGAATTACTTCCAGGCGCAGGCCGAGTTGTTGACCGAATTGCCCGGCGAAGACGACACAATCGAAGCGTTGGTGCGATCCGTATCGGCCGAATTCGAACGCTATGCCAAAATCAAAAAGAACATCCCCGAAGAGGCGCTTGCCGCTGTTTCGGATACGCGCGAATCCGCGAAACTGGCTGATCTGGTGGCCGGCCATCTTGGGGTCGAGGTCGATCAGAAACAGGAACTGCTGGAAACATTGCCCGTCGCCGACCGGCTGGAAAAAGTATTCGGTCTGATGCAGGGCGAAATGTCGGTTCTTCAGGTCGAGAAAAAGATCAAGACCCGCGTTAAATCCCAGATGGAACGCACCCAGCGCGAATATTATCTGAACGAACAGATGAAGGCGATCCAAAAGGAACTTGGTGACGGCGAAGAAGGCCAGAACGAAGTTGCCGAACTGGAACAGCGCATCGCGGAAACCAAACTGTCCAAAGAGGCGCGCGAAAAGGCAGACGCAGAGCTGAAAAAGCTCAAATCGATGTCACCGATGTCCGCCGAGGCGACCGTTGTACGCAACTATCTGGAATGGATGTTGTCGATCCCATGGGGCGTCAAAAGCCGCGTCAAAAAGGATCTGGCCAAGGCCGAACAGATATTGGATGACGATCACTATGGTCTGGAAAAGGTCAAGGAACGTATCGTCGAATATCTGGCCGTTCAGCAGCGTTCCAAAAAGCTGAAAGGCCCGATCATGTGCCTGGTCGGACCGCCGGGTGTTGGTAAGACGAGCTTGGGTAAATCCGTGGCCCGTGCAACCGGGCGCGAATTCATCCGTATCTCGCTTGGCGGGGTGCGCGACGAAAGCGAAATCCGCGGCCACCGCCGGACATATATCGGGTCGATGCCGGGCAAGATCATCCAGGCGTTGAAAAAGGCGAAAACCACCAACCCGCTGATCCTGTTGGATGAAATTGACAAGATGGGGCAGGATTTCCGGGGCGATCCGGCGTCTGCAATGCTGGAGGTTCTGGATCCTGAACAAAATTCGACATTCGTCGATCACTATCTGGAGGTCGAATATGACCTGTCGAACGTGATGTTCCTGACGACTGCGAATTCCTATAATATGCCAAGTCCGTTGCTGGACCGGATGGAAATCATTCCGTTGGCTGGCTATACCGAGGATGAAAAATCAGAGATCGCCAAGCAGCACCTGATCAGCAAACAGATCAAGAATCACGGCCTGAAAAAGGACGAGTTCGAGATCACAGATGACGCGTTGCTGGAAATGATCCGGACATACACACGCGAAGCTGGCGTGCGTAACCTGGAACGTGAAATCGCCAAGCTGGCACGAAAATCGGTGACAAAAATCGTCCGCAAGGCCGACAAGAAAGTGGTGATCACGCCGGAAAATCTGGGCGACTACCTTGGTGTCAAACGGTTCCGTTACGGTTTGGCCGAAAAGGAAGATCTGGTTGGTGTTGTGACCGGTCTGGCCTGGACCAGTGTCGGCGGTGAACTGTTGTCAATCGAGGCCTTGCGGCTGCCCGGAAAGGGTCGGATGAAAACGACCGGGAAACTGGGCGATGTCATGAAGGAATCGATCGATGCTGCGTCTTCATTCGTGCGATCGGTATCCCCTGCTTTGGGGATCAAACCGCCAAAGTTCGAAACGATGGATATCCACGTGCACGTCCCCGAGGGCGCAACCCCCAAGGACGGACCGTCCGCTGGGGTGGCCATGGTGACGTCGATCGTTTCGGTTTTGACGCAGATTCCGGTGCGCAAGGATATCGCAATGACGGGCGAGGTGACGTTGCGCGGTAATGTACTGCCAATTGGTGGGCTCAAGGAAAAACTGCTGGCCGCACTGCGCGGTGGTATAACCAAAGTGCTGATACCGCAGGAAAATGCCAAGGATCTGGTGGAAATTCCGGACAACGTGAAGGATGGATTGGAAATCATTCCGGTCAGCCATGTCAGCGAAGTTCTGAGCCATGCCCTGATCCGTCAGCCCGAACCCGTCGAATGGGACGAAGAAGCAGAAGAGGCCGCGCGCGCCGAAGCGGCGCTGCGTGCGCCGCAATCATCTGGTGCGACAGCACACTGATGGCGCTTTGGATTTGATGTTGAAGGCGCGCCAGAAATGGCGCGCCTTTTTTTTTGCCGCAAGCGATTGCGCCCTTGGGGGTGAATGATGTGCATAGACTTGTGGATAATTTTGATCAAACCGGCTAACCTGTTCGCAATAAGAAACAATAACAGGCGGTGCAGTCATGACGCTGAAAACCACAAAATCCCCGGCAGTCAAGAAACCCAAAGCGGTCAAAAAGACCGAACCGGTTACAGAAATCTCATCTCAAACAGACGCGGCGGCAGTGACCGAAGGCCCCGAACAGGTCGCAGAGCCGGCATCCCTTGTGGATGGCGCGGCACAGATCATTCCGATTGTCCGCCGCAAGGAAATGGTCGAACGCATTGTGGCGCGGGCCGGGCTAAAACCCAACGCGGTAAAGCATGTGTTGGACGCCGTCCTGCACGAGTTGGGCGATGCCCTGTCGCGCGAGGAAACGCTGGCGCTGCCACCATTTGGAAAAGTGACAGTAAACCGCAGAAAAGAAACGGAAAATGCAGAAATACTGATCTGCAAAATACGCCGGAACAAGGCCGTGACATCCGCGTCTGAAATCGTCGGCTCTACCGACGAAGCCGATTAGATTTCCGATTTCGTCAGTTGTTTTTTTGCGGTTTCCAGGTCCTGTGCCGTCGCCATCGCAGCTAGTTCGTTGCGGATATCGGCGGGCAGACAGTGCTTGCATAATGCGGTTTGTGGGCGGTCCAGTCGAAATGTCTGGTGCCCCACAATGCAAAGTATTCTTTCGTGAATGTCATTGTGTGTCCAATCTGGTTTTATCTTTCGGGGGCGGATGATCCGTCGCGCTGGTTGCCGTTTGCTATGCACAAAAGCCCGATATGATTGCGTCTTTGCTTTACGAATCGTCCGCCTGTGGGCAGGTTACGACCTCAACCAAACTTGAGGTCAAGCATGGCGCCCAAATATTCATCTGATTTGTCAGTCGGCGAGGTCGCGACCCGTGCCGGGGTGGCGGTATCCACGTTGCATTACTACGAAGCCGAAGGTCTTATTCAAAGCTGGCGTAATGATGCCAACCACAGGCGTTACGACCGCACAGAGCTGCGCCGACTTGCGATCGTCCGTGTGGCACAGACCCTGGGCATTCCCCTGGCAGAAATACGGGCCGTTCTGGATACGTTGCCACGCGACCGGCCGGTCAGCGCCAAAGACTGGGAACGGGCCGGCCGGACCTGGCAGGCAGACCTGGATCGCCGGATTGATCTGCTGGAACGGTTGCGCGACCAGATGGGGTATTGTCTGGGCTGTGGTTGCCTGTCGATCGACAACTGCCCCCTTTACAATGACAACGACCGCCTGGGCGGCAATGGGCCGGGTCCGCGCCGCTGGACCGGAACCGCAGCTGAAAAGGCGAACTGAGCCAGCCAGATAATCGCGAATTTTTTGCCCGGCAGGGTCGAAATCTGGCCAAAGAGGGCTTGCACCTGATGCCCATGCGGGGTTAGAACGCGGCTCGGCGGGTGATTAGCTCAGTTGGTAGAGCGCTTCGTTTACACCGAAGATGTCGGGAGTTCGAGCCTCTCATCACCCACCATTTCCCCCCTTGTAATGGCCCCGGATCCGCATGTCCCAGTTCCCAGAAATCTTTGTACTGCGTCATGGCGAGACGATCTGGAACCGCGAAGGGCGCCATCAGGGGCGGATGAATTCTGACCTGACGGCCCTGGGCCACAGTCAGGCCCGCGATCAGGCCGATTTGCTGAAAGCCGCGCTGACAGGTCGCAGTGATGTGGTCGCGCGCACCAGCCCGCAGGGGCGCGCCATGCAAACAGCCAGGGTGGCTTTGGCCAAGGTGGCACTGGACCCACTGGTTGACGATCGTTTGTGTGAAATCAGTTTTGGCCAATGGGAAGGCCTGACTTTTGATGATATCGCCGCCAGATGGCCCGAACGGGTGAGCGATCTGGACCACGCGCCGCTGGCCTGGAATTTTCAGTCGCCGGGTGGCGAAAACTTTGATGTGATGCGCGCGCGTGTGTTGGATGTGCTGCAATCACTGACCGGTCCAACCGTACTGATCACCCATGGCATCACATCCCGGTTTTTGCGCGCGTTATGGCTGGGCGGAGAATGGGATTTGATGAAAGACCTGCCGGGCGGGCAGGGCTGTGTGTACCACCTTGTCGATGGCCAACATCATGCCCTGCGGGTGGACTGACAAAAAATAGGTGCAGTTTTCGCCGGATTTGATGGACTATTGCTTGACGCCCATGGGCCACGGTCCTAGAACGCCCCTCACGTTCGGGAAATCCGGATGGACAGCGAGCGGTTGTAGCTCAGTTGGTTAGAGTACCGGCCTGTCACGCCGGGGGTCGCGGGTTCGAGTCCCGTCAACCGCGCCACCGCTGTCCGCCCCGAAAATTCCCGTGCTTTGCGCGGTTGTAGCTCAGTTGGTTAGAGTACCGGCCTGTCACGCCGGGGGTCGCGGGTTCGAGTCCCGTCAACCGCGCCATTCACTTTTATGGATATCTGAACGGATAAAATCCCTTGGCGCGGGGCCATATTGGATGTCACAGGCCATCGGATGCGCTTCCCGGCACCCGGTCGGACGGCGGGGTTGCCCTTGGCACTGTGATTTGAAACAAGGCCCGCTGAAACAACAATACTGTTCGGCCAATTCGAAATGACCGCCAAAAACCGACCCAAGGACGCGCCGCGTCGCAATTTTTATGGCCGCCGCCATGGTCAGACGATGAACCGGATATTGCACGACTATCTGGAAACCGATCTGGCCGGATTGTCGCCGGGCCCTGTCAGCATCGATGAAAACCCCGACCGTAATCCGTTAAATCTGGCGGATCGTTTCGGTGATCGTCCGGTATGGTTGGAAATCGGTTTTGGCAGTGGCGAACATCTGGCCCACCAGGCCGGTCTTCATCCCGACGTCGCCTTTATCGGGTGCGAGCCGTTCGTGAACGGTGTTGCCACACTGCTGGGCAAGTTGCGCAGGAATGAACTGACCAATGTGGCCGTCTATCCCGACGATGTTCGTGATTTATTTGACGTTTTGCCGGATCGTTCGATTGATCGTGCATTTTTGCTTTATCCTGATCCCTGGCCCAAAAAACGGCACAACCGGCGGCGATTTGTGACCAGTGGCTATTTGACCCAATTGGCACGTGTCCTGCGTCCCGGTGCCGAATTTCGTGTGGCAACGGATATTGCGGATTACGTACGCCAAACCCTGGAACAGGTGCCCGCCAGCGGTTTTGCCTGGCAGGCCGAGAATGCCAATGACTGGCGACAGCCGTGGTCCGATTGGGTGTCCACACGCTACGAACAAAAGGCCCTGCGCGAGGGGCGCAGGCCGCATTATTTGACGTTTCTGCGCACCTAGACCCGGCCAGCGGCAATCTGTTGATTGGCGATTGCCGTGTTTCGTGGTGAATTATCTGTTTGGGGCATGGACCAGCGGCAGGGGCTGGTTTATCAACGCCCGCGACGTTCACGCAAGGAAATCTCATGTCCGGACACGGCGCCCCAATTCCGATGACATCGCGCCCCAGCGGCCCGTTGAAAGGCACAGCACAAGTGCCCGGTGACAAATCAATATCTCATCGTTCGCTGATCCTGGGTGCGCTCAGTGTCGGCAAGACGACAGTGACCGGTTTGCTCGAGGGCGAGGATGTTCTGGATACCGCAAATGCGATGCGCGCCTTCGGGGCGCGGATTGATCAGACCGGTCCCGGTGACTGGACCATCAACGGCGTTGGTGTCGGTGGCTTTGCAGAACCTGCGCAGGTGATAGATTTCGGAAATTCCGGCACGGGCGTCAGGCTGGTGATGGGGGCGATGGCAACGACACCGATTGCGGCGACTTTCACGGGCGATGCATCACTGCGGTCACGACCGATGGCACGCATTACCGACCCGATATCACTGTTCGGTGCCTGTGCCTATGGGCGCACGGGCGGGCGCTTGCCGATGACGATCATCGGTGCACAGCGGCCGGTTCCGGTTCACTATACGGTGCCGATGCCGTCGGCACAGGTCAAATCGGCAGTGTTGCTGGCAGGGCTGAATGCCCCCGGTCAGACCGTTGTCATCGAAAAAGAAGCGACCCGCGATCATACTGAACGGATGTTGGCCGGATTTGGGGCTGAAATACATATCGAGATCACCGACAAGGGCCGCGAGATCACACTGACCGGACAGCCCGAACTGAAACCGCAGGACGTTGCGGTGCCGCGCGATCCTTCCTCGGCCGCGTTTCCGGTCTGTGCGGCGCTGATTGTCGAAGGGTCGGAAATATACGTGCCCGGCGTCAGCCAGAACACCACCCGCAACGGTATTTATACCACGTTGGTGGAAATGGGCGCGGATATATCGTTTGAAAACCCCCGCACAGAAGGCGGCGAACCCGTGGCTGATCTGCGTGTGCGCCATTCTGCCCTGACCGGGGTTGATGTGCCGCCAGAACGTGCCGCCAGCATGATCGACGAATATCCTGTTTTGGCCGTTGTGGCGGCGTTTGCCCAAGGCAAAACAGTCATGAATGGCATCAGGGAATTACGCGTCAAGGAAAGCGACCGGATCGATGCCATGGCCCGCGGGCTGGAAGCCTGCGGGGTCACGATCCAGGAAGATGAGGACACGTTGATTGTCCACGGGTTGGGCGCGGACGGTGTTCCGGGTGGCGGGACATGTCAGACCTTTCTGGATCACCGCATCGCGATGAGTTTTCTAGTGATGGGTATGGCCGCGCAAAAGCCTGTCAGCATTGATGACGGTGGCCCCGTCGCCACGTCATTTCCAACATTCGAATCACTGATGGCGAACATGGGTGCCCAGTTGGTCCGGAATAATCGATGACCCGGGGCGGGTGTCTGTGCGGCAATATCCGCTTTGCAGTTGCCGGTCCTTTGCGCCCGGTTGTGGCCTGCCACTGCACCCAATGCCGCAAAACCAGCGGACATCATGTGGCCGCAACATCCGCGCGACGCGCCGATGTGGTGATTTCCGGCGCACCGGCATGGTACGCTTCCTCTGAAAACGCCCGTCGTGGATTTTGCCCGACCTGCGGATCGCAGTTGTTCTGGGATGGTGCCGGGGAAAACCTGTCGATTTTCGCCGGGGCAATCGACGGGAATACAGGCCTGAAACTGGCCGGACATATCTATTGCAGCGACAAGGGCGATTATTACGAGATCGCAGATGGCACACCCCAGGCGGCGGGCGCTGATCCTGACATGACCACGACGGTCGTGTCTTGATTTTCACCGTTGCCATAGACGGCCCGGCAGCCGCGGGAAAGGGCACGATTGCCAAGGCCGTCGCCAAGCATTTCGGGTTCGCGTATCTGGATAGCGGATTGTTGTACCGCGCCACCGGGCGGCGGGTGCTGAACGGACAGGATCCCGTTGACGCCGCCGCGTCGCTGACACCACAGGATCTGGCGCATGATGATCTGCGAAATGCCCAGGTGGCGCAGGCCGCATCAAAGGTTGCACCAAACCCCCAGGTCCGATCCGCCCTTGTGGATTTTCAAAGAAGTTTCGCCAGACGTCCGGGCGGTGCGGTTATCGACGGGCGCGACATCGGGACGGTGATCTGTCCGCAGGCCGAGGTGAAATTGTATGTCACCGCCTCTGATGCGGTGCGTGCGCAGCGCCGGTTTCAAGAACTGGCGGCCAAGGGGGCTGACACAGATGTGCAGACGGTGTTGCGCGATTTGCAGGAACGCGACGCACGTGACCGCGAACGCGAAGTCGCACCGATGCGCCCGGCAGACGACGCGGTGATGCTGGATACATCTGATATGTCGATCGCCCAGGCTGTGTCCCGGGCCATCAGCCTGATCGCGGCGCAGTTACCAAGTGAAATTCAGAACGACTGAACGATCTGGGATCATCGGATTGGGCCGAATGGGTTCAGCGATGGCCCGTCGTTTGGTGGATCGCGGTCAAATTGCCCGACGTTGGAACCGCAGCGCCATCAGTGCTGCGATCAGACCAGATTGGGTATCCAGGTCGTAAAAGAGATCGCTGATCTGGTGGCCACGTCAGACATTCTGATCCTGTCCCAATTCGACGACAGGGCCGTTCAGGATGTGCTGAACACGTTGTGCGCATTTGATCCGAGCGGCAAATTGATTGTTGATACCTCTACCGTCAGCCCGAAATGCGCTGGCCGGCGCGCTGGCGGCCATAGTGGCGGCGGGCGCCACGGCTATTGATGCGCCGATATCGGGCGGCCCCGAAACGCTGTTGGGCGGAACCGCCGGATTTTTTATTGGCGGCGATGCGCACGACGTGGCCCGTTTCATGCCGGTTGCCAAAATCCTGTCCGACCGCATCGTGCATGTGGGTGCAATCGGGTCCGGGGCCACGGCCAGGATCGTAAACAACATGATGATCGCGACCGATCTGCAAGGGCTGAAAGAGGCGCTGAGCCTTGGGCAGCAGGCAGGACTGGCACCAGAAGTGATGCTGCCATTGCTGACAGGCAGCCCGACGGCAAATGGAATTCTGGCCGCGCGGATGGGGCATTTTCCTGGTGAAAATGATTCCGTTGGATTTTCGGTGGACGGCGCGGTCAAGGGTTCGGCGGTCTTTCGGGCGGCTGCGAAAGAATACGGGCTGACAGCACCGTCACTGGATGCAGTGGCCCAGAGCAGGAAGGAAACCCAGGACATGGGGCACGGCGGGGCCGATATCGCCGCAATGATCGTGACCCATCTGGATCGGTTGAAATCGCCCTGACAGGCAATTTTCGTCAGGTGTCAAAATCGAAACGTCCGCTGCCGTGGTCACAGGATGCCTTTGAACGATGAAATATCGGCGTCGCCGGATTTTTCGCTGTAGGACCAGAATGCGGTTTTGGTGTCTTTCGCGGCCTTTATCGCGGTGTCCTGCAGGTTGGCCGCAGTTTCATTCAGCGCGGTGACAGAAAGGCATTTGTTAATGATATTGGCCAGGAATGTTGTTGAAGTTGTCATTTTGTTTCTCCGTGTTTGCTGACCTCAATTTAGCGACCGTAAAAACAGTTCGCTTGAACAACACCTTTAGAAAGCCTTGCCGGTTGCTTTATTTTGCTTGCCGCGACAATAATTGTCCGTGAAATTTCAATTTGATAGTTTTTCGGTCGATACCGACCAACTGGAGTTGCGGCAGTCGGACGAGGTCATCGCGGTGCAGCCGCAGGTGTTTTCGTTGCTGGTGTTTATGATCGAAAATGCCGACCGCGTGGTGTCCAAAGACGAAATCATCGACAACGTCTGGGGGGGCCGGATTGTTTCGGATGGTACGTTGAATGCGCGCATTAACGCTTTGCGCCGGGCCTTGGGGGATGACGGTGCCCGACAGGGCGTGATCAAGACGCTGCCGCGCCAGGGATTTCGATTTGTTGCCAAATTGGGCAATGGCGCGATCAACGCCACGTCAGATGCCAAACCTGATACGCCATCACGAAACCGTCCCTCGATAGCGGTGCTGCCCTTTGCCAACATGAGCGGGGACCCCGAACAGCAATACTTTGCTGATGGGCTGACCGAAGACCTGATCACCGATCTGTGCAAAATACCGGATATCTTTGTCATCGCGCGCAATTCGTCGTTTGCCTGGCGCAATTCACCCAAAAGCATTTCTGAAATCGGCCGCGATCTGGGCGTTGCGACCATGTTGGAAGGCAGCGTGCGACGCGCGGGGGATCGAATTCGTATCAATGCGCAGTTGATCGATGTCGAAACAGGCGGTCATGTCTGGGCCGACCGGTATGACGGGACGATGGATGATATCTTTGATGTTCAGGACGAAATTACTGCCAAGATCATCGCCGCTCTCAAGGTTAATCTTGCAGGCCAGCGACCGGACAAACGCGCGACACACAGTGTGAAAGCGTACGAGCTTTGCCTGCAGGGTCGTGCAGAATTCTTTATGTTTTCGCCACAGACAAGCCGACGCGCGATCGCGTTGCTTGAGCAGGCGATTGAAATCGACCCGGCTTTTTCGGATGCCTGGGCTTATCAGGTTCACCCATATCAAAGCGGCTGGTCATTTTGCTGGGACGGGTATGATGATGGTCTCGCCATTGCCGCACAAAAGGCGGCCGTGGCCGTGGATCTGGGACCAAATTCGTCGCTGGCCCACACGCGGCTGGGGTGGACCAAAGTCTTTGAAAAAATGCCGGAACAGTCTGTCGCCTGTTTTGAGCGTGCTCTTGAACTGGACCCCAACAATGCGGACACGCATCTGTGGTATTCAGAGGCGCTGAACTTCGGCGGCGAGCCGGAAAAAGCGTTGAAAATAGCCAAGCGCGCGCTGGTGTTTGATCCGGTGGCCCCACCCAATGTTTTGCATCACATCGGGCACAGCCATTTCCTGTTGGGGGATCTTGGCCAATCTGTTGAATATATCCGCCGTGCGATCCGGATTGCGCCCAGTTTTACACCTGCGCGCATCATGTTGGCGGCGGCCTATGTCGAACAGGGCCAAGTGGACGCCGCCAGGGACCAGATCGCCGACCTGCTGACCATCGATCCGGGGTATAGTTTTCAACGATTTAACGCGCGTTACCCTTATAGCAATGCCGACTATCGCGAACGCGTGTTGAAAGCGCTGAATACTGCCGGCCTGGAATAACCACTGAAAAAGCATCACCCCTTGCGTGATTGTTGGCAACGCACTATACCGCGCGCTGTCAAAGGGCCGTCAGAGCCCGTGAGCAGGGTCGGATTAACACCGGCCCTATTTTGTTTACGGCACTGACACCCCAGACCAATGGAAACCCAAAGACCTGCGGAGACAACCGCAAGGCCCGAATAAACGTTGAAAAAGGAACTGAACGTATATGTGCGCTAAAGCATCTATGGAGGAATTCGAAGCCCTCCTTAACGAAAGCTTCGACATCGACACACCCGCCGAAGGGTCTGTCGTAAAAGGCAAAGTCATCGCGATCGAAGCGGGCCAAGCCATCATCGACGTCGGCTATAAAATGGAAGGCCGCGTTGAGCTTAAAGAATTCGCAAATCCCGGAGAAGCCCCTGAAATCGCTGTCGGCGACGAAGTGGAAGTCTTCCTTGACCGCGTTGAAAATGCACGCGGCGAAGCCTCTATCAGCCGCGACAAAGCGCGCCGTGAAGAAGCCTGGGATCGTCTGGAAAAAGCATACGCAGACGAAGAGCGCGTCGAAGGCGCCATCTTTGGCCGGGTCAAAGGCGGCTTTACTGTCGATCTGGGCGGCGCCGTTGCGTTCCTGCCCGGTTCACAGGTTGATGTGCGCCCCGTGCGTGACGCGGGCCCATTGATGGGTCTCAAGCAGCCGTTCCAGGTTTTGAAAATGGACCGTCGTCGTGGCAACATCGTTGTTTCGCGTCGTGCGATCCTGGAAGAATCACGTGCCGAACAGCGCGCTGAAGTGATCGGAAACCTGACCGAAGGCCAAAACGTCGACGGTGTGGTCAAGAACATCACTGAATACGGTGCGTTCGTTGATCTGGGCGGTGTTGACGGGCTGTTGCACGTCACAGACATGGCCTGGCGTCGTGTGAACCACCCATCCGAAATCCTTGCGATCGGCGAGACCATCAAAGTTCAGGTCATCAAGATCAACAAGGAAACCCACCGTATCAGCCTTGGCATGAAACAGCTGCAGGATGATCCATGGGATGCGGTCGAAGCCAAGTTCCCACTGGAATCGGTCCACAAGGGCCGGGTCACGAACATCACCGATTACGGTGCGTTTGTTGAACTGGAAGCCGGCGTTGAAGGTCTGGTGCACGTGTCCGAAATGTCATGGACTAAAAAGAACGTGCATCCGGGCAAGATCGTTTCCACATCTCAGGAAGTCGATGTGATGGTTCTGGAAATCGACAGCACCAAGCGTCGCGTTTCCCTGGGCCTGAAACAAACACAGCGCAACCCATGGGAAGTGTTTGCAGAAACACACCCTGTCGGCACCGAAGTCGAAGGCGAAGTCAAAAACATCACCGAGTTCGGTCTGTTTGTGGGTCTGGACGGCGAAATCGACGGCATGGTGCATCTCAGCGATCTGAGCTGGGACCAGCGTGGCGAAGAAGCGATCCAAACCTATCACAAGGGCGACATGGTGCAGGCGGCCGTCACCGAAGTTGATGTTGAAAAAGAACGCATCTCTTTGTCGGTCAAAGCACTTGGCAACGACACGGTTGGCGAAGTCATTGGCGGCGTCAAGCGCGGTTCCATCATCACAGTGACCGTCACCTCGATCGAGGACGGTGGCATCGAGGTGGAATACGAGGGTGCCAAATCCTTTATCCGCCGCTCGGATCTGTCGCGCGATCGCGCCGAACAGCGTCCGGAACGTTTCGGTGTGGGTGACAAGGTTGACGCTCGTGTCACAGCAGTTGACGCCAAAACACGGCGTTTGGGTCTGTCGATCAAAGCACGCGAGATCGCCGAAGAAAAAGAAGCGGTCGAACAGTATGGTTCGTCTGACTCTGGCGCGTCACTGGGTGATATTCTGGGTGCGGCTCTTAAAACCGACGACGAATAAACCACCTGCTGACATTAATTTTATGACGGTTCCGCCTGCGCGGGACCGTTTTCTTTTTCGCCCCCCGAATCAGCGCGGGCAAAACCTGGGATCAAAGCCGATAATCGGCCCAAATCGGTGCCGTGACCTGACAGCCGCTGGCAATATCGCCAAAAATCAGCACTTTACCCGCAAAATCCCGCTTCGCGGCGGACTTCGTATTTGAGGCGTGAACAATTCCACGGTATGGTTCCCTTGGTGCCAAGATGCGCGATAACGCATCGGCACGTTGCCATAGCGGGGGACGGTACGGATGATCAGATCGGAATTGATCCAGAAAATTGCGGATGAGAATCCTCATCTATATCAACGCGACGTCGAACGTATCGTGAATACCATTTTTGAAGAAGTGATCGAAGCAATGTCCCGGGGTGACCGGGTTGAACTGCGTGGTTTCGGGGCGTTTTCTGTCAAGCAGCGTGACGCCAGAACCGGACGTAACCCACGCACTGGTGAAAGTGTTCAAGTCGAAGAAAAGCACGTGCCGTTCTTCAAAACCGGCAAATTGCTCAGGGATCGCTTGAACGGTAAATAGGCGGGCGGGTCATGCGCTATCTTCGGTATGCTTTTCTGGCCATTCTTGCGATTGGCCTTGTCACCGTCGCAATGGCGAATCGTGATCCGGTAACGCTTCGTCTGGCAAGCGATGACATTGCCGCACTTGTGGGATTGTCGGCGACCATCACGCTGCCGCTTTTTCTGGTAATCTTTGCCGGCATTCTGGTGGGTGTGCTGGTCGGGTTTGTCTGGGAATGGTTTCGCGAACACAAGCATCGCGCCGAACTGGCTGTGCAGCGGCGCGAAAAAGAACGTCTGCAAAAAGAAGTCGGCCGTTTACGGGTCGCCGAACCGGAACCTGATGATGAAGTGCTGGCCCTGCTTGAGAGAACCGGCTGAACAGGGTAGTTCCCTGTCATGACCCAAAATACCCGTGTGAAAATCTGTGGACTGACCGAGGCGCGACATGTGGATGCCGCCGCGCGGGCCGGGGCTGCGTATGTCGGATTTGTCTTTTTCGAAAAATCACCGCGCAATATTTCCCCGCAAGCCGCCGCTGCCCTGGCAATCGGTGCACCTCTGGGTCTGGCCAAAGTGGCATTGACGGTGAATGCCAGTGATGAACATCTGGATCGGATTACCGGGCATGTACCGCTGGATATGTTGCAGTTGCATGGTGATGAAACCCCCGAAAGGGTGGCAGAGGTGCGCGCGCGTTATGGCCTGCCGGTCATGAAGGTGATTGGCGTCTCGGGGCCGGATGATATCGCTGCAATCGATGTTTTCAGCCGTGTGGCAGACCAGATCATGGTCGACGCCAAGGCACCCATAGGGGCCGTCCGCCCCGGTGGGAATGGCGCCGCATTTGACTGGCAGCTTGTGGCGGGGCGTCGCTGGTCTGTGCCGTGGATGCTGGCCGGTGGTCTGACATCCGACAACGTGGCCGAGGCGATCCGCCTGACCGGGGTGTCCCAGGTCGATGTCTCCTCGGGTGTGGAAACCGCCCCCGGACGAAAAGACACGGACCTGATCACACGTTTCATTGAAGAGGCCACGAAATGAGCCTGACCTTTCGCACTGCAACCCGTGATGATGTGCCGGCGATCGTCGCCCTGTTAACAGACGATATATTGGGCGCAACCCGCGAAACCGATGATTTGGCGCCATATCTGGCGGCGTTCGATCAACTGCAGAACGAGGGCGGAAACCAGGTGATCATCGGCGTCCAGAACGACGAGATCGTTGCCACCTATCAGCTGATTTTCATCAGCGGTCTGTCACTGCGCGCCGCGCGCCGTGCACAAGTCGAAAGCATTCGCGTCGTTGCCCGTCTGCGCGGGCAGGGGCTGGGGCAGGCGATGATGGATAACGCGGACAAGCGCGCCCGTGCCGCCGGTTGTTCGCTGATGCAATTCACCACTAACAAGACCCGCAATCGGGCACAGGCATTTTACGAACGGCTTGGCTTTACCCCATCCCATGTTGGCTATAAACGCAGTCTTGACTGACAAGAGGTGCCGAAAATGGCGGATGATCTTTTCAATAGCTTTATGAACGGGCCGGATGAAGATGGCCGTTTTGGCCAGTTTGGCGGGCGTTTCGTATCTGAAACGCTGATGCCGCTGATCCTGGACCTGGAAGCGGAATACGAAAAGGCCAAGACTGACGCCGCGTTCTGGGCGCAGATGGACGATCTGTGGAAGCATTATGTCGGCCGCCCGTCACCCTTGTATTTTGCCGAACGCCTGACTGAACATCTGGGCGGCGCGAAAATATATCTCAAGCGTGACGAACTGAACCACACCGGCGCGCACAAGATCAATAACGTGCTGGGGCAAATCCTGCTGGCGATGCGCATGGGTAAATCCCGCATCATTGCCGAAACAGGTGCAGGCCAGCACGGGGTTGCCACCGCAACCGTCTGCGCGCGTTTCGGGCTGAAATGCATTGTCTATATGGGTGCGCATGATGTTGAACGTCAGGCACCCAACGTGTTTCGGATGCGCCTGTTGGGGGCCGAAGTCGTGCCTGTCACCTCGGGTCGCGGCACGTTAAAGGACGCGATGAACGATGCGTTGCGCGACTGGGTCACAAATGTACGCGATACATTTTACTGCATCGGCACCGTTGCGGGTCCGCACCCATATCCGGCAATGGTCCGGGATTTCCAGTCGATCATCGGCAAGGAAGTCCGCGAGCAGTTGCAGGAACACGAAGGCGCGGGCCGTCTGCCGGACACATTGATTGCCGCCATTGGTGGTGGGTCAAATGCGATGGGGCTGTTTTTTCCGTTTCTGGACGAGGACAGCGTGCGCATTATCGGCGTCGAGGCCGGCGGCAAGGGTGTGAACGACAAATTTGAACATTGTGCAAGTTTAACCGGTGGTCGTCCGGGGGTTTTGCATGGCAACCGGACCTATCTTTTGCAGGATGATGATGGCCAGATACTGGAAGGGTTCTCGATCTCGGCCGGTTTGGATTATCCGGGGATCGGTCCTGAACATTCGTGGCTGCATGATGTGGGGCGCGCCCAGTATGTTTCGATTACCGACAAAGAGGCGCTTGCCGCTTTTCAGCTGTGTTGCGCACTGGAAGGGATTATTCCGGCGCTGGAACCCAGCCATGCCCTGGCGCATGTTCTGAAAATCGCACCCGATTTACCGGCAGACCATATCATGGTCATGAATATGTGTGGCCGTGGAGATAAGGACATCTTTACCGTGGCCAAACATCTTGGATTTGACATGGTCGGTACGGATTAGGCCCCCCGGTCATTCAAACTGCGCGCATAAACTAAGGTTTATGGCCGTATTCACAGGGTTTACCTGCGGCAATTTAAACCTCAGGTTAATGGTGACATATCCAAACCGAAGTCAGGTTGTTGGCTGACCAGGGCATTCCCGCACTGGCGATGCAAAGGATAAGCACATGAAATCGAAATTGCTGATGTCAACAGCCGCGCTGGCACTGTCTGCAAGTCTGGCGATGGCGCAAAGCCAGGTCGATGACCTGGTCTCACAATTGCAGGAACAAGGCTATACGCGGATCGAGGTCAAGCGCGGGCCTACGCAATTGAAAGTCGAGGCCATCATTGGTGATACCAAACGCGAATTTGTGTATGACCGGGCCACTGGTGAACTTTTGAAAGACGAGTTTGACCGCGTCGACGCTGGGGACGATACCGCCCCGGGTGTCGAAATATCCAGTGAAGACTCAGATTTCCTCGACGATGATGACGACGACGATGATGATGATCACGACGACGATGATGATGATGATCACGATGACGACGACGACGATGATGATGATCACGACGATGATGACGACGAAGACGACGACGAAGATGATGACGACGATGAAGACGACGATGATGATGACGACGATGATGATGACGACGATGATGACGACGACGACGATTCATAATTTGTTTGGAGCTCGGAAAACCGTGCCACAACGCGCGGCCTAACTATGTTACCTTGGCGGCGCCGGTCTGGCGCCGCCGCTTTTGCAGCAGGATTTTTGCGATGAACCGCCGAAAGTTTTCACTGACATTGCTTGCCGCCCTGGCGGCACCTGCAATTGCGCAGGCTGGCCCGGTCGAGGATCGTATCGTTGCTGAACTGGAAAGCCTGGGCTACAGATCGTTTCGGTTTTCGCGTACATTTCTGGGGCGCACCCGGCTGGTCGCCGTCAGTGCCAAGTACAAAAGAGAAATTATTTTCAATTCCCGTTCGGGCGAAATCCTGCGCGATTTTTGGGAACGGATCGACGAGACTGGCGGTTCTGGATTGTTTGACGATGACGATCTTGAATTCAACGAACACAATGGTGAGGAAGAGAACGGCGAAGACGACGATAACGATGATGACGACGATGATGACGATGATGACGATGATGACGATGATGACGATGATGATGAAGATGATGAAGATGACGAAGATGATGAAGATGATGAAGATGATGACGACAGCGACGATGATGACGACAGCGAAGATGATGACGACAGCGAAGATGACGATGACGACTCATAAATAATAACACTCGGCTCCACCGGTTGGTTGCAGGCTACGCAAAACAAGGAACGTTCTGGTTTGAAAGACGGCAAAGCCATACTGGCAATTTTGGTCGTTCAGGTGTTAAGTGCGTTCTTTTTCATTGGAAATATGCTGGCCGGATTGTTCGGGCTGCGCACACAGCCGTTGAAATGGCAAACCCTCGAACTCCTTGAAATCGGCGCCTCGGTCGGCTTGTTTCTTGGTGTGATTCTGGGGGCCATCGCGCTGCGTAAATCCTGGCAACGCCAGAAAAAGGCCGAGGATCAGCTGCGCGTCGCTTCGGGCGCGTTTGTTGAATTGCTGCAGGAACGTTTTGACGAATGGCAACTGACGCCGTCGGAAAAGGATGTTGCCCTGTTTGCGATAAAGGGCATGTCGACCCAGGAAATCTCGATCCTCCGCAGCACAAGCGAAGGCACCGTAAAGGCGCAGACAAACGCAATTTACCGCAAGGCCAATGTCACCGGACGCCCGCAATTGCTGAGCCTGTTTATCGACGACCTGATGGGCGAAGCCTTGGTGGAACAGGCGTCTGCGCCGAACTAGGCTGGCGGGCGTGTCAGGCCCGGCGATCACGGTGCCCTAAATCCTGACATTGATACCAGGTGCCGGATAAAGGCCGATGAAAAATCCGGTATCGGCCAGCGACATGGCGCAAGGTTCGCAAATCAGCGACAACAACCCAGCGCGCAATTGGAATGGGAACGCCACTGCCAGTCTTGCCAAAAAACAGCGCAGCAAGGATGGACCAGCGATTGGGGATGACGGCGGCTAGTCGGTTGCAGCGTGGTCTTCCAGTTTGGCAATCGGAACGATTTCCAGGGCGCGGATATGGGTGGATTCCAGGCGCACCCTGGGCGCGCATCCTTCGTCATGCGCCTGCAAATAGCGGCTGGCACAAAGACACCACTGATCACCGGGTTTCAGACCGCCAAATCCAACCTCCGGGCGCGGTGTCGACAGATCGTTGCCGACATATTTGGAATAGGCCAGGAATTCAGCCGTCATGATCGCACAGACCGTGTGGCTGCCCTGATCCTGATCGCAGGTGTCACAGGCTCCGTTGCGAAAAAAGCCGGTTACGGGATCATGCGAACATGGTGCCAGCGGCAAACCATGCACGTTGACAGACGCGTTCTTTTGGATCGGTTGCCCGTGGTGTTGTGCCATAATCGCGGCTCCTGACGTTATCTGAACCTGTCTGCCAGTCGTTGCAGGGTGGACCTGGTGTCCTTGGATTCGCCCGCGGGCTGTGGTGCCGCCGGTTTCGGGTTTGGCGCGGGTTTTGATTCGGTTGTATCCTTGTGGGCTGGGTTGGGCTGAACTTCGCGCGCCACATCATTCATGAAACGCGCGTCGTCACCCGCAGCCAGCAACGGCGCTGCTTTGCTGATGCCCGTCATCATAGCGGCCAGCCAACTGTCATCGGCCCTGGCGAAATCATGCAGCACATAGCCCGCAACGCGATCCTTATGCCCCGGATGTCCAACACCCAGCCGCACCCGCGCGTAATGTGGGCCGATATGCTGGTGCAATGACCGCAGACCGTTATGGCCCGCATGGCCGCCGCCGTTCTTGACCCGGCACTTGCCCGGCACAAGATCAATTTCGTCGTGAAAAACGGTGATGTCCGTCGTTTCCAGCTTGTAAAACCGCATGGTCTCGCCAACAGACTGGCCGCTGAGGTTCATAAAAGTTTCGGGCTTTAGCAGAATGATTTTTTCAGAGCCCAGCCGACCTTCGCAGACCTGCCCCTGGAATTTCTTGCGCCACGGCGAAAACCCGTGATCCGCGGCAATACGGTCCACGGCCATGAAACCGATATTGTGCCGGTTGTTGGCGTATTTGGCGCCCGGGTTTCCAAGGCCTACAAACAGGCGCATGCATCGGTCCTTTTCTGACTGGGGACAGGATATGTTGCACAGCGACGGCGTGCAATGACCCTGAAACGCAACACGGGGCCAGACGGCCCCGTGTTCTGATCTTTGAAAAGGTGCAGAAAACTATTCTTCGGTGTTTTCTTCTTCGCCTTCTTCGCCTTCGACCTCTTCGCCATCAACGTCATCAGCTTCTTCGTCGTCTGCTGAGCGCAGGCTGGACGGAGCCGAGATGTTTGCAATGACAAAGTCGCGATCGATCACCGCTGTCGCACCGTCGGGCAGATCGATGTCCGAGATGTGGATCACGTCGCCGACGTCGACCTCTGAAAGGTCAGCGGTCAGAATTTCCGGAATGTCGCCGGCTGTGACCAGCAATTCGACTTCTGGACGCACGACGGTCAAAACCCCACCGCGTTTCAGACCCGGTGATATTTCTTCGTTTTCAAACGTGATCTGAACAAACAACTTCACTTTTGTTGTCCGCTTGAGACGCATGAAATCGACATGTGTCGGCAGGTCTTTTACCACGTCGCGCTGAACGTTCCGGCAGATGACACGCACGTCATCCTGGCCTTCGACTTTCAGGTTGAACAGCGTCGACAAAAACCGACCGGCTTTCAGGCGCTTGAGCAGTACGTTAAAGGGGATATTGATCGGCAATGGGTCTGCGCCACCACCATATACAATTCCAGGTACGTCGCCGTTACGGCGAGCTTGACGAGCGGCCCCCTTGCCTGTCCCCGTCCGTACCGTGGCTACAAAATCTGGGATCTCACCAGCCATGGTCTTTCTCCTAAATATGGGCATCCTCCAAGGGTGCATGCCCGATTGAAGTCGCGCGTATAGGCGAGATCGAACGCTTTGAAAAGACCCGAGTGGCAACGCGCCCCAAAGTTTCCGTACCCGGGCGTCAAATATCGCGATGAAAAGGGGGGTGGCGGGCCCACCAGAACAACCGTTCGAGGTACGTAAATTCCCGAGGACCTGCATTTACAGGTGGGCGCCAGGTAAGTGGACCAGGATCCAAACAGAGCCAGCTCCCTCGGATTTATTTAAGGCCACCGGAATTGGACCCCATGTTACGAGAAGGGCAGAACCCGCCTTGGGTTAAGTAGGTGCCATCAAGGCCCGGGGCAAGGTTTAATCACATAACGGATGCAACGCGTTCAGGTTCGCAACGCCGGAAATGCCATCGTGTGGTTCAGGCAAGGCCGGGCATATGGGCTGCGGATGATGTATGCACATGGTCCAATCGTTGGTTATCGGATTTGCCAGTGATTTGCGATTCCATCAGGGGATCGCCCCATTCGTCCGGGGCGTCAGATCAGAACCTGCTGCGGGCCGTTTTATGTGATCACTTGGGGCCACATCCGCGCCGTATCTTTTGGTGCAGGAATGCGTTTCAAATGCCGGATTGCAGGCGGATGATCCGGTTTCCCCCCATGTTCATCAGTGCCGGGCAATTCTTGCGCGCCATCTGACCGGGGCGCGGGTGCGGGCGTTTTGGGCCGGTCAAATCACATGGCCGGGGCATCGGGTCCCGGCCATGGATATCAATCGGTGATCTGTATCGGGTGATCAGCCGTCGTCGTGCAGCGACGCGCGCATGCGGGTCAGATGTTCGTCCCAGCCCTTGTCCAGTGCCAGCAGCAGGCCAAAGGCCTCTTGCGATTGCGGCAAACCGACATGTTCCAGTTGCAGCCTTGTGCCGTGATCTGCGTCTTCCAGCGTCCATTTGACGGTGCTGGTTGCATCCCCCATCGGTGTGATGGTGAATGTATATTCCAGATAGTCAAACGGGGTCGCCTGATTGACCGTTCCCCACATCAACTTGTCACCAGAAGTGGTTCCAAACATTTCATATTCTGCGCCATCCGCCAGCACATCCTTGGGTTTGTGAAACCAGATTGCCAGCTTGTCCGGATCGGTCAGATAGGCCCAGACCTGTTCTTTGGTTGCTTTCAGATATATTGATTTGCGCAGGGTATTATCGGTCATTTCAAGTCCTTTTCGATTGCATTTTTCAGGGCAGACAAACGGTCATCCCAGAATTCGTCAAAGAATGTCAGCCAATCAAGAACAGGTGACATCCCATTGGGGTTAAATGTATTTATGCGTTCACGGCCACTGGACTGAACAGTGATCAGTCCCCCGTCGGACAACACGGTCAGGTGTTTTTTGACGGCCGCGCGGGTCATGTCGAAATTGTCCGCGACCTGGGCGATTGTCAGGTCCTTCTGGCGCAGCATTACCAGAATCTCGCGGCGTGTCGGGTCTGCCAATGCACGAAATGCGGCCTGTGGGTCGTATGACATTGTGCACTCCATTTGTGATACTTATTGGTATCATGTTTATATGAAACCTTTTGGTATTATGTCAAGCGCTGTCTGCACTTGCATTTTGTTCACGACTTGTTCTATATCGTTAATATGCCGGATGACCTGATGCCTGGCCAGCTACTGGCCCGCGGTGTGTGCCGCCACCTGCACAGCCATAATTTCATGGGGCTGGAAGAATTCGTGCCTGATCGCGGATTAAGAGTCGACGTTATCGCCTTGGGACCAAAGGGCGAAATATGGATCGTGGAATGCAAATCGTCGCGCGCTGACTTTCAGACCGATAGGAAATGGCAGGGCTATCTGGCATGGTGCGATCGGTATTTCTGGGCTGTGGATCAGGACTTTCCCACCGATTTGTTGCCGCTGGACACAGGCTTGATGATCGCGGACAGCTATGATGGTGAAATCGTCCGTATGGGCCCGGAATCCAAGCTGGCCCCGGCCAGGCGCAAAATGCTGACCCGGAAAATTGCCCGCACGGCGTCGCTGCGCCTGCACAGCCACAGGCATCCCGGCCTTAGCCCGTCCTGGGGGCCACAGACCGAGGAAGAACAGTTGGAATGATCAAATGTGATAATCCGAACGGCGATTGATATTGGCGCATCCTGCCAACGGTATATGCGGTTTTTCACAATGACACAGGCAAACTGAGTGCGCGCGCTAAATGAGTTTGAGAATCACCGGTGTCGCCTTGGCAGGGCCAGGTGACATTTTGCGCCAGATCCGGTCAGGGTTTGATCTTGCGCGCCCGCGCGGCCGCTGCGCGGATTTCGTCGGCAATTTCCTCGGCCTCATCCGCTTCGAAATCCATCGGCACTTCGATGCCGTCGCCTTCGACAAAAATGCGCACCATACCATCGGATGTGGGTCCGATTTGCAGATTGGCACTGACATTGCTTTCTGTATCAATTCCCATGATCTGGCTCTCCGTAAATGTGGTTTGCGACGTAACGTGTTGGCCGGTTGCCTGCAAGGTCTTGAAACCAATAGCATGATCTGGCCAAATCATCACCATGTCTGATGCCAGGGTCAAATTGCGCGCAATGACTGTCGCCGACGCCGAATGGCTGGTCGAACAACATCGCCAGCTTTATGCGCGCGAGGCGGGATTTGATCACACGTTCGGCGATCTGGTCCGCGATATCGTCGCCGATTTCATGGCCGATCATGATCCGATACGCGAACGGGCGATGATCGCGGTGAAAGACGACCGGCGACTGGGATCGATTTTTTGCGTGCGTCAGGATCAGAACACCGCCAAATTGCGCTTGTTCCTGTTGGTGCCGGGCGCGCGCGGTCTGGGGCTGGGGCACATGTTGCTGACCGCCTGTATGGATTTTGCACGCCAATCAGGATACACCCGGATGGTGTTATGGAGCCACAAAAGCCATGTTGCGGCCTGTGCGCTTTATGCCAGGCACGGATTTCGGCTGACAGACGAACAACCCGTCCACAGTTTTGGCGTCGATCTGATCAGTCAAAATTGGGAAATCAATCTCTGACGCTCTTGCATTCATCGACGGCCATGGGTAAATCCACATTTGTGTGCCGCCTTAGCTCAGTTGGTTAGAGCACTGGTTTGTGGAACCAGGGGTCCCCCGTTCAAGCCGGGGAGGCGGTACCATCCCCCCCAATACTTGTTTTAGCTGCCCGGTCGGGGATGTCCGGTTTTGGGGTGCGCACCGATGCGCCCAAGGATTGCCGGGCCTGGCAAATCAGTCCTTGGCCAACAGCTCAACCAGCGCGGTCAGTTCTTTGTCGCCCAGTCCCTGATCGACCGCGCGCCTGGTAAGATCACGCATCAGGCGGGGCAATGCGTCGTTGGTGCCTGTTTCATCAAATGTCGCCATGACGTCTTCCAGGGCATTCAGGTATACCTGCACGGTTGCGGCCGGATCGTCGTATTTCTTGTCTGGGACAGTGTGCATGAAAAGATCTGCATAGCTGCTGGCGACGCCCAGTGTCACCGGGATCTGGTCCGCAAATACCTGCATCGACAGACCCGCCTTGCGGCAAACTGCACCGCCGAAAATAAGCCCGAACATGAAACCCTGACGGGCGGTAAACATCGCTGCGAACAACCCCGGCACGGCTGCTGGAGTGGTGCCTACATGTGCGGATGCCCCGCCCAGTAGCTTGATGATGTCTTCACAACGCTTCCAAACCGTCAAGGGACCGCCGCACAGGATTGCCGTCTTTTCAGACCCGATACCCGAAGGATAGGCGTTGATCATCCCGATTTGCCATTGCGCGCCGGCGCTGGTCAGAAACGTGACCAGGTGTTCGGCTTCTTCGGCATCCCCGGTCGATAGGTCCAGCACGGTTTTGCCGGCCAGGGCATCGGGTTCCGTCGATAGCAATGCGGTGGTGGTGGCATGATCCCTGACGCAGGTGATGATCACAGCACTGCTGGCAATCGCCGTTTTGAGTGAGGGGGCGAAACGGGCACCCAGATCGACCAGGGATTCGCCCTGGCCATCGGATCGGTTCCAGACCGTGACAGATTGGCCGCTTTTCAAAAGCGTCTCGGCCAGCGCCGTGCCCATTTTCCCCAACCCGATAACGGCGATATCCGACATCCAATCATCCCCCTTGAAATATGCACGGACCGCCCGCTGTGATCCGGGTCACCCTGTTCAAACCCAAACCCCCGGTTTTGCCCGGCAGGTTCCATGCGAGGATGCAACACTTTACCGCTTTGGGAAAGATGGCCTGTCAGCCATCGGCAATTGTCGTCGTCGCCAAACCACACGCCGTTGTAAAACATCCGCGCGTTACCGCCAGGGGACCGCAACGTCGGTGTGGTTCAGGCCGTCTTGTCGACCCTGGACCCGCTCAAAGACCGGGTCGGTCACACCGCCAGTTTGCGATCAGGCGGGATTGCGTGCGGTTATCACCCAAGAAGAGGTCGGTGCCCAAATGCCATTCTCGTCCTGTTCCAGACCCTCGAAATAGCTGCGCATGTCGCTCTCGATCTCTGGGCGCTTGGCCTCGGCCAGCGTCTCTCCGGCCTCGCGGAAAACTTCGCCACCCGGACCAATGGCCAACGCGAAGGCGATGCATTCTTCCGGGGTTGTGCCGATCATGATCTTTTCGTCCACCCGTGTAAAAGTCACGTCCTCGTAACCCGCGCTTTTCATCATCAGTCCCACCATTTCTTGATTCCCCATCGAGAAAGGGCCAGGTCCGCAAGTGTCTGCATCTTCCCCCGGCGGCGGAAGGTGGCGAAGGGTGATATTCTTTGCTTCCTGCCATGCCGGGTTATCCTCGCGCCGCCGCCAGACAATATGAGTCATCTGCCCGCCGGGTTTGAGCGCCAGACGCATACGCCGCAAAGCGGCCACCGGGTTCGTGAAGAACATTGTGCCAAAACGCGCGACCACATAGTCAAACTCATTCTCGGGCAGGGCGACCTCGGCATCACCGCGGGAAAACGAGACATGCAAAAGCCCCTTTGCAGCCGCATCTTTCCTGGCCTCTTGCAAAAAGGCGTCGACGCAATCAATGCCGACGACGCGCCCGTTTGGTCCGACAACTTCGCCGATTTGCAGCGACATATCCCCCCAACCGCAGCCGACATCAAGCACCGACATTCCTTCTTTGATCGGCAGGTTCGGGATCACCGCCGCAGAATGGCGTGACAATCCGCCCTGCAGTATGTGCCGGTACTTTGTAAACTTTGGTTCCAGAACAGCGTTCCAGAATTTCACAAAATCTGTGTCGTCTTTGTTGTCAAATGCCATGTTTTGTCCCCCTGTTTGGGCGCAGCGTATCATGGGCGGGGCCGTTTTTCTATCCTGCGCCGAAGTCCGGCGTTTTTTCAGAGACGCCCGTTGAGCGGGTGCCCGCGTAACCTGATCCGGGATTTATTCTGGAACCACGTCCACTTGCTGGATCAACTGGCCGCTTGCACGATCAAAGATCAGGATCTGATTGTCAGCGGTCACAACCGCATACCAGTCCACGCTTTGGGTAAAGGCGGTGGCCCGCGTGCCGTCTGGCAGTTGGATGCTTGCGGGCATGGTCAGTGTCGGGCGTTCTGTGCTGAAACGGATGACAAGCAGGGCCACGATCGCTAGAAGGCCCAGAATCATGGTTGCCGTCAGCACGGTGACAAGCAGGCGCAAAAAGCGCAGGTTTTTAGCGTCAGTTGGGGAAATTGGGGTCTCGTCCATGTCTGCCTCGGAAATTCAGGTCCTGATTGGGCCAAACCCGCCCAAGCGCCTTGATAAGGCACTGGCGCGTGACGTGCCAGAGGCGGCAGACCTGTCACGGTCGCGGCTGACGAAATTACTAGCGGCGGGGGCTGTGCAGTTGAACGGGCAGGCGGTGCGCGATCAAAAGGCCAGGGTCAACGAGGGCGATGTTTATGTGATCACCCTGCATGACGCCGAACCCACCCATATGGTTGCCCAGGACATTGCGCTGGATGTCGTTTACGAAGACGCCCATCTGATCGTGATCAACAAACCTGCCGGGATGGTCGTGCACCCGGCCCCCGGCACGCCCGATGGCACTCTGGTCAATGCGCTGCTGCACCATTGCGCGGACACGTTATCGGGCATTGGTGGCGAAAAGCGGCCCGGTATTGTCCACCGTATCGACAAGGACACGACCGGTTTGCTGGTGGTTGCCAAAACTGATGCCGCCCATCACGGGCTGGCTGCGCAGTTTGAACGTCACAGCGTGTTGCGCCGGTATCTTGCGGTGGTTTACGGCGTGCCGGATTCAGCCGATCCGCGTTTGCGCGGGGTGCGGGGCGCCAGTTTCGAACCCGGCAATATTCTGCGCATCACCACCCAGTTGGCGCGCCACAAGACCGATCGCCAGCGTCAGGCGGTGCTGTTCGGGTCGGGTCGTCACGCGGTGACAAGGGCGCGCGTCATCGACCGGTTCGGTGCGCCTGCGGTGGCCGCGTTGGTGGAATGCTGGCTGGAAACCGGTCGGACCCATCAAATCAGGGTGCATATGGCGCATGTCGGCCACGGGCTGATCGGGGATCAGACCTATGGCGGTCGGCGCAAACTGGCGGCCAAGGCCCTTTCGCCGGCGGCCCACACCGCGGTGGCCGCATTCCCGCGTCAGGCGCTGCATGCGTCGGTTTTGGGTTTTGTGCACCCAATTACAGGCGACTCGCTGGAATTTGAGGCCGCAATGCCCCCTGATATGGGCGCTTTGCTGGAACGGCTTCGCGGCTAGGCGTTGTATATTTCCAGACGCATGGGGCTTGAAATCGCGCCCCGCGTCATGTAAAAACAATGCCCGCGTCCAGAACTGACGTGGCTGCACAACGACGTGACCCTTTGTAATATTTCTGGAAAACCGACGGAACCATATTCATATTGCGTTAAACACATATCGATAAACGGCATCTTGAACGGGCCGGGCACCGATCCTATGTGATGTTAAGCGTCGCAACATTAGACGCAGGAGGGGCAAAAAAAATGAGCAACTACAAGAATCTTCCGGCACCATCGCCGGAACAGGGCCTGAACCGGTACATGCAGGAAATTCGCAAATTTCCGATGCTGGAACCGGAACAGGAATACATGCTGGCCAAACGCTGGGTCGATCACCAGGACACCGATGCAGCCCACCAGATGGTCACGTCGCATTTGCGTCTGGCGGCCAAAATCGCAATGGGCTATCGCGGATATGGCCTGCCACAGGCCGAAGTGATCTCTGAAGCCAATGTTGGCCTGATGCAGGCAGTCAAACGCTTTGATCCCGAAAAAGGTTTCCGTCTGGCGACCTATGCCATGTGGTGGATTCGCGCCTCGATTCAGGAATATATCCTGCGCTCGTGGAGCCTGGTAAAACTGGGCACGACCTCGGCCCAGAAAAAACTGTTCTTCAACCTGCGCAAAGCCAAAAACCGCATTGGCGCGCTGGAAGATGGCGATTTGCGTCCTGAAAATGTCAAGAAGATCGCCGAAGACCTGAATGTGACAGAGGCCGAAGTTGTGTCGATGAACCGGCGTCTGGCCGGTGGTGACGCGTCGCTGAATGTCATGGTCGGCACCGAGGGCGACAGTTCAACCCAATGGCAGGATTGGCTGGAAGACGAAGACGCTGATCAGGCGACAGATTACGCCGAAAAGGACGAACTGGATGTACGCCGCGAAATGCTGACCAGCGCGATGGATGTGTTGAACGACCGCGAAAAGGACATTCTGATGCAGCGCCGGTTGCAGGATCAGCCGGTCACGCTGGAAGCCTTGTCAGGCCAGTACAATGTCAGCCGTGAACGCATTCGCCAGATCGAGGTGCGCGCCTTTGAAAAGTTGCAGAAACGCATGCGCAACCTGGCCGATGAAAAAGGTTTGCTGGAGTCCGCATAACTGTGCTTGCCAGCCCCGTGAACCCTGATAGCCTTCCAACAATATTGGGAGGCTATTTTTTTTGACCAAGATGATTAACTGGGGCGTCCTGGGCGCTTCGCAATTTGCACTGAACCACATGGTGCCTGCGATCCACGCGGTGGCGGGTGCGAGATTTGCGGCACTGGCCACGTCATCCACTGACAAGGCCACGCCATTTCGCAATATCGATCCGGATGTCCGGGTTCACCTGTCTTATGACGATTTGCTGGCTGACCCCAATATCCAGGCTGTCTATATCCCGCTGCCAAACCATCTGCACATCCCATGGGCGCAAAAGGCGTTGGCGGCAGGCAAACATGTTTTGTGTGAGAAACCGATTGGCATGACAGCCCGCGATATCGACGGGCTGATCCGGGCGCGTGACGCAGCCGGTCTGCTGGCCGCAGAGGCGTTCATGATTGTGCATCATCCCCAATGGCAACGGGCAAAGGTGCTTTTGCTGGATGGTGCGATCGGTAAACTTGCGCATGTCGAAACGGCGTTCAGCTATTTCAACGATGATGCCGGCAACATCCGCAACCGCCCCGAGACCGGCGGCGGCGGTATCCGTGACATCGGGGTGTACACATTTGGATCGGCCCGGTTCGTAACCGGTCAAGAGCCGGAAAAAATCACCCATACCAACATACGCTGGGAAAACGGCGTTGATGTTTACGCGCAGGTTCTGGCCGATTTTCCGGGCTTCAGTTTTGCGTCGATGACATCAACCCGGCTGGCCAACCGCCAGGAAATGGTGCTGCATGGCACCACTGGCGTGATGCGCATCTCAGCACCTTACAACGCCGAACTGTTTGCAGAACCCGAAGTGGCGATATATCGCCCCGACGGGACGGATATCATCGAAAGATTCTGCGGCGTGAACCAATACCAAAACCAGGTGGCCAATTTTTGCGCATCAATCCGTGATGGCGTAACATATCCGTGGTCCCTGGAAGACGCACGGGGGACCCAGATGATGATGGACACGGTTTTTGCGACTGCGAAAGATGCAAGCGAGGGATAAATTATGAAAGAGACCGACACGATACCAGCCGACGGTGCTGACGATCCGATTGACCCGCAGCGCGATTATGAATCCTTGTGGATCCGGTTGCTTTGGATGGTGGGGATCTCGATTTTGCTAAGCATGGCGCAAACCCTGGTTGGACTGATGACTGTGGTGCAATTTGTATTCATGCTGATCAACAAGCGCGAACCAAACGAAACCCTGGCCGAATTTGGCGACAAACTGGGTGTGTGGATGGCCAAGGCGGTGCGCTATCTGACCGCCGCCAGTGAAGTCAAACCATGGCCATGGACCGAGTTCGACTAGCACCGGCAGGCGTTCAATCTTCCATCGCTTCCAGTTCGTCGATCATGTCTGAAATCATCGACAGCCCCTTGTCCCAGAATTTGGGATCGCTGGCATCCAGGCCAAACGGTGCCAGCAGTTCTTTGTGATGTTTGGAACCACCAGCCTTGAGCATATCAAAATATTTGGTCTGGAAATCCGGGTCGCCTTCTTCGTAGACGGCATAAAGCGCGTTCACCAAACCATCGCCGAATGCGTAGGCATAGACATAAAACGGCGAATGCACGAAATGCGGGATGTAGGACCAGAAGGTTTCGTATCCATCCATGAATTCGAACGCGGGTCCCAGGCTTTGGGCCTGCACCGACATCCATAATGCGTTGATGTCATCCGGTGTCAGTTCGCCCTGACTGCGTGCATCGTGCAATTTGCATTCAAAATCATAGAACGCAATCTGACGGACCACGGTGTTGATCATGTCCTCGACCTTGCCGGCCAGCAGAATTTTGCGTTCGCCCGGTGACGTCGCCCCGCCAAGCAATTTGCGGAATGTCAACATTTCCCCGAAAACGGATGCTGTTTCGGCCAGCGTCAGGGGGGTCGAGGATAACAGCTCTCCCTGTTCGGCGGCCAGGACCTGATGCACGCCGTGCCCCAGTTCATGGGCCAATGTCATGACATCGCGCGGTTTGCCCAGATAATTCAGCATCACATATGGATGGACTGTGGTCACGGTCGGATGCGCAAACGCGCCGGGGGCCTTGCCGGGTTTGACCGCCGCATCAATCCAGCCCTTGTTGAAAAACGGGTCGGCAAGGCGTGCCATTTCGGGGTCGAAATCGGTATAGGCGTTCAGAACGGTTTCCGTGGCGGTGGCCCAATCGACGCTGCGTGTGTCTTCCATCGGCAGGGGCGCGTTGCGATCCCAGACCTGCATGACATCCAGCCCCAGCCATTTGCGCTTTAGTTCGTAATACCGGTGCGACAGTTTTGGATAGGCGGCCACCACTGCGTTTCGCAGCGCTTCGACAACTTTGGGTTCGACATGATTGGCCAGATGGCGGCCGGTCTGTGGTGTCGGCATGCCGCGCCAGCGGTCTTCGACCTCTTTTTCCTTGGCCAGGGTATTGTGCACGCGTGAAAACAATTTGATGTTCGCGCCAAATACACGGGCCAGTTCGCGCGCGGCGCGTTCGCGCTTGTCGCGATCCGGTTCGGTCAACAGCGTCGCTGTCGCCTCAAGGTTCAGCGTTTCGCCGTCAACTTCGAATTCCAGTGCGGCGATGGTTTCGTCAAAAAGGCGATTCCACGCAGCTGACCCGACAACTGACTGATCGTGCAGAAATTTTTCCAGCTCGTCTGACAACTGATAGGGGCGCATCGCCCGCATGCGGTCAAATACCGGGCGATATCGTGCCAGATCAACATTGCTGTCCAGCAGGGTGGACAGCGCGTCTTCGTCCAGACGGTTCAGTTCCAGCGAAAAGAACACCAGCGGAGTGGTGAAATTGGTAATGCTGTCCTGGCAGTCGGACATGAATTTTGCGCGGTCCGCGTCGGTGGTGATCTGATAATAGCGCAAACCCGCATAGGACATGATACGACCGGCGATGCTGTCGATTTTTTCATAGCGGTGGACGCATTCCAGAAGGCCCGGCGCATCCAACCCTGCCAGCTTGTTCTCGTAATCCGCGGCGAAACTGGCGCAGGCCTGTTCAAGCCATTTTGTGTCGCGGTCCAATTCGGCACAATCGGGCGATGTGTAAAGATCGCTCAGGTCCCATTCGGGCAGATCGCCCAGATCGGGACCGCTGCCGGCATTTGCATCAAAAACGGGTTGGGGGGGCAGGATGCGCATGAAAGCCTCTTTTGCTGTGTCACACCGGACATAAGCGCTTGCACCATCGAGGTTCAAGATGTTGCGTTCGCTTTGCCCAATTTACCGGCAACAAATACGTCATAATATCGCTTGGGCCTGGATTTCGGGGCCTGTGGGGTCTTGGCCCTTCCATCGGATGAATAATCCGGCCTATGGTCTGATCAATGCGCAAACCCGTTACACCAGATTTTTTCAACGAAATGTTCGATGGCGCGTCCATTCGCCCGCCCTATCAGGGCATCGAAAACTGGACGAACGACATGCCAAACGAATTGCGCAGCCTGAAACAATCCGAGGCCGAGGCGTTGTTCCGCCGGATCGGGATCACCTTTGCGGTCTATGGCGAAGGCGGCGATCCCGATCGTCTGATCCCGTTCGATATGTTCCCGCGGGTTTTCACCAGCGACGAATGGCGCAAACTGGAACGCGGCGTGAAACAACGCGCAAGGGCGCTGAATGCCTTTTTGGCGGATGTTTACGGGCGCGGCGAAATTGTGCGCGCCGGTCGGATCCCGGCGCGGCTGGTCTATCAAAACAAGGCGTTCGAAAAATCAGTTTGCGGCTTCAAGCCGCCGCGCGGCGTCTATTCCCATATCGTGGGCATCGATCTGGTCCGCACCGGTCGCGACGAATTTTTCGTGCTCGAGGATAACTGCCGCACACCGTCCGGTGTATCCTATATGCTGGAAAATCGCGAAATCATGATGCGCATGTTTCCGCAGTTGTTTCAGCAAAACCGGATCGCGCCGGTGGAATCCTATCCGCGACTGTTGAAACGCACGCTGGCGTCGGTTGCACCGCACAAATGCGCCAGCGAACCGACGGTCGTGATCCTGACACCGGGTCATTTCAATTCGGCCTATTACGAACATTCCTTTTTGGCGGATATGATGGGGATCGATCTGGTCGAAGGGCAGGATTTATTCGTCGAGGGGGATTTTGTGTGGATGCGCACCACCCAAGGGCCCAAGCGGGTGGATGTGATCTATCGCCGTCTGGACGACGATTTTATTGATCCGTTGTGTTTCAGGCCCGACAGCATGCTGGGCGTTCCGGGTCTGATGAACGTGTACCGGTCGGGCGGTGTGACGATTGCATCAGCGCCCGGTGCAGGTGTGGCTGATGACAAGGCGATCTATACATTCGTGCCTGAAATGATCCGCTTTTATCTGGGTGAAGAACCGATCCTGAACAATGTCACCACCTGGCAGTGTGCCAAGGATGATGAATGCAAATACGTGTTGGAAAACCTGCCTGAACTTGTGGTCAAAGAGGTGCACGGGTCTGGCGGCTATGGCATGCTTGTCGGTCCGAAATCCACCCGCGAACAAATCGCCGCGTTTGCCGATAAAATCCGTGAAAACCCGGACAACTATATTGCGCAACCAACCCTGGCCCTGTCCACCTGTCCGACATTTGTCCAGGAAGGCGTGGCACCGCGCCACGTGGATTTGCGCCCCTATTGTCTGGTCGGGGAAAGCGTTGAACTGGTACCGGGTGGTTTGACCCGTGTCGCGCTGAATGACGGATCACTGGTGGTGAATTCATCGCAAGGCGGCGGCGTCAAAGACACCTGGGTATTGGCGGAATGATCATATGCTAAGCCGTGTCGCCGACAATCTGTACTGGATCGCCCGCTATATCGAACGGGCCGAAACCACCGCGCGCCTGTTGGAAGTGGGTGCGCGCAACGCGCTGATGCCAAACATCGGTGGCGGCTATCGCAACGAATGGGAATCCATTTTGCGCGCATCCGGAACAGCAGAAGGTTTTGCCGAAAAATACGGTGACATGGTTCAGCGCAATGTGGAAAGCTATCTGTTTTTCGACCGCGAGAACCCATCGTCCATTGCATTTTGCATCGAACGGGCGCGCGAAAACGGGCGCATTGTACGCACCGCACTGACAACACAGGTCTGGGACGCGCTGAACACTGCGTTTCAGGAAGTTCAGGACATGCAACGCACCGAACGCAGCCACTTGCCGCTGTCGACACTGACGGATTGGACAACACGTACCACTGCGCTGATCCGGGGTGCCATGCTGGCCACGCAGCTGCGTAATGACGGTTATGATTTCATCAATCTGGGGCACTATCTGGAACGCGCTGACAACACCGCGCGATTGCTGGACGTCAAGTATTATGTCCTGCTGCCTCAGGTCGAAATGGTCGGGTCGGGGCTGGACAATTATCAATGGACGACGCTGTTGCGGGCCATGTCGGCATATCGCGCCTTTTCCTGGGCTTACGGTGGAGAAGTCACACCGCACAAGATCGCCCATTTCTTCATTCTCAATCACGAGTCGCCGCGCGCGCTGATTTCGTCGGTCGACGGCGCGGCGACGCATCTGGATCGTCTGGCGCGCGGGTATGGCAAGTCCAGCGAGCCGCAGACAAAAGTCCGCGGATTGGTGGCGGAATTGGCCGAAGTCCAGATGGACGATATCTTCGAAGAAGGTCTGCACGAATTTCTGGGCCGTATGATCCATGGGTTTTCGGATCTGAGCAATGCCATCCATTCCGCTTATCTTGCCGGAGAGATGAAATGAAATTGCAGGTCTCGCATAAGACAACCTATCGGTTTGAACCGGCGATGCAGGGGCTGGTGCAAAGCCTGCGTTTGACCCCGTCAATTTTTGACGGTCAGATGACCAGCGACTGGCGCATTGACGTGGCTGGCGCGACATCTGGTGCCGGGTTTCGCGACGGATCGGGCGACTGGATTGAAACCGCGACCCTGCTGGGGGATGTCACCCAGGCCTCGGTCACGGTCAGCGGTCTGGTGCAGACAACTGATCTTGCGGGTGTGCTGAAAGGGCATCGCGAGGTGACGCCGCCATTGACCTATCTGCGCGCGACCCGCGCCACCTATGCCGATGTGGCACTGAAAACACTGGTCGGCGATGCACTGGCCGGATCGGCGGGTGCCAGCGGGCTTGAAACAGCCCATATTCTGGCGTCGGCCGTGGCCGGGGCGATCGCATATCGTCCGGGCGAAACCCATAATGCCACCACCGCCGCCGAGGCATTGGCCCTGGGTGCCGGCGTCTGTCAGGACCACGCCCATGCGCTGATCGCCGCCGCCCATACCGCCGGTATGCCTGCGCGCTATGTCATAGGGTATCTGCATTCAAGCGAGGATGGTTCCGCCCATGAAGCATCCCATGCCTGGGCCGAAATCCATGTGCATGATCTGGGATGGGTCGGATTTGATCCGTCAAATCAATGCAGCCCGGATGAACGTTATATCCGGCTTGGGTCCGGTTTTGATTCCGTGGATGCGGCCCCGATCCGCGGCCTGGCCCAGGGGGCCGGTGCCGAGAAGCTGGATGTTGATGTTGCGATCCAGCAGGTCGCCCAATAATGTGGCGCCATGGATTCCCTGAAGGTGACTGAATGACGTATTGCGTGGGGCTTATGCTGGATGCAGGCATGGTGATGCTGGCTGACACCCGCACAAATGCGGGGCTGGATAACATTTCCACCTATCGGAAAATGTTTGTGTTTCAGGACCCCGGTGAACGGGTGATCACGGTCATGACCGCAGGCAGTTTGTCGGTAACCCAAACGGTGATGGCCAGGATAAACGACGCCATTGATGACCCCCAGACGGAACCGGGCCAGTCGATTATGCAAACAGCGACATTATTGCAGGTTGCCGAAATTTTCGGTCGCGCCTTGTCGGATGTCACCGCAGAGGTCGCATCGAAACTGGACCGCATGAGCCAGCGCGCCACAGCCTCGCTGATCGTCGCCGGTCAGCGAAAGGGCGGCGAAATGCGTATGTTCCTGATCTATCCAGAGGGTAACTTTATCGAGGCGACGGCCGACACACCCTATCTGCAAATTGGCGAACACAAATACGGCAAACCGATCCTGGATCGCGTCGTGGTCCCCCAAACCAGTCTGGGCGACGGCAAAAAGGCCGCATTGCTGTCGATGGATTCGACCTTGCGTTCGAATTTATCCGTTGGCATGCCGCTGGATCTGGTTGTGATCGCAACCGGCGATCTAAAAGTTACCGAGGAACGCCGCATTCATCCTGATGACGCGGCATTTGCCAAAATGAGCCACGCCTGGTCGGATGTTTTGCGCGATGGATTTGTGAATATCGAGATATAATGGCGGTTCCGGTGGACCGTATTCGTGAACGCGACAAAGGAGACGCGCAATGCGCACGCAAACATTCAAGCAACGGCTTTTGGCTGGCGACCCGCTGGTGGGAACATTCGTCAAAACACCGTCGCATATTCTGATCGAGATTCTGGCGAAGTCCGAACTCGATTTTTTGTGCCTGGACGGCGAACATGCCCCCTTTGACCGCACCACCACGGATAGTTGCATTGCGGTGGCGCGTGCGCTGGATATGCCGATATTGGTACGCGTCGGGATCGGCACCAGTGATGCGATATTGCAGGCACTCGACTGCGGGGCCGTGGGGGTTGTTGTCCCCCATGTAAACGGTGCGGCGATGGCGGAAAAAATAGTCCGTGATGCCAAGTTCGGCACCGGCGGGCGCGGGTTTGCATCCTCGACCAGATGGGCCGGTTATGCGACGCGCACAATGCAGGATGTGTTGGACCAGTCGGATCAGGAAACCGTTGTCATCGCCCAGATCGAGGAACCCGAAGTGGTGCCACTGGCGGGTGAAATCGCTGCGGTGGACGGCATTGACGCCCTGTTCGTCGGTCCTGCGGATTTATCCATTGCCATGGGCAAAACCGATCTGGATTCCGATGAATTGCGGGCTGCACTGGCGCAGGTGGGGCAGGCGGCCCAACAGGCAGGCAAGGCGATGATCAGTTTTGTGCCGGAAACCAAACGCGCATTGGATTGGCGTCAATATGGCATCACAACATTTTTCGTTGGCTCAGAGCATGCCTGGATCCTGCAAGGGGCCAACCGGGTTGCGGCAGAGCTGCACGATGATGACTAGGCGTTCTGTGCGAAAAGGCGCATCGATTCGGTAAAAAAACGGGTGCGGATCGGCGCAGTTTCCATCGGGAATTCGTGTTTGGCCTCTGGGTCGATGACGAATTCGGCGTTTTCCCATCTTTGCATGACATCATGAACCGATTGCCTGTGCACGATTTCTTCGCGCCCACCCAGAAAGGTCATCGCCGGATATGACGGTGGTTTTTTAGCGCGCAGTTTGCGTGTTTCCAGCAATGCCTGGTGAAGCCAGCGCAGGCTTGGACCGCCCAGCCCGAATTCGGCCACAGCTGTGACGTGGCGTTGCATATAGGCGTATTGATTGGGGTCGCCGGTCAATGTGTTGTCCTTGAAGGCGGTTATTTGCACATACGCACCAGGCTTGGTGCCGGGTGTGCGGATTGTGCCGCGATGGATCATATCTGCGCCATAGGAAACCGCCCATGCAAATGGCCGGACCAGATCGGACATGCCGATGCCCCACATCGGGGCACTGAAAACGGCGGCGTTTACAGCCAGACCCTGGTGCAATGCGCGCAAACCGATACACCCCCCCATCGAATGCGCCAGCAGAAACCAGGGCTGCGGCAGTTCTTGTTCCCTGGCAAACGCGACCAATGCGGCGACGTCCATCTGATAGTCGGTGAAATGACCGATATGCCCCAGCATCGGATCGTCATCCAGCCGGTCGGCCATGCCCTGGCCCCGCCAGTCAATGCACACGGTGCCATAGCCATTTGCGCCCAGCATTGTCGCAGAACGACCGTATTTCTCGATATACTCGGTCCGTCCGGGAAACAGCAGTACAGTCCCCTTGTCTCCGCCGGGCCAGTGACCAACGCGCACGCGCCGTCCATCCTGTGTCATAAGCCACCAGGCGCTACCGCCCTTTGGCCCTTCGGCCAAGTCGTTGTAAAATGGCGCTTTGTCCATATATCAGCCCAATACGGCACCAAGTTTCATCGCAAGTCCCATGTCACCATCAACCGCCAGTTTGCCGCTCATAAATGCGACAGTTGGATTCAGGTTTCCCGACAGCATGGCCTCAAACGTATCAGAATCCGCGCTAAGCGTCACATCCGCGTCTTCATCGCCGTCTCTGGCACCGTCAGCGTCCACCATGATTGACCCCTCGCCAGCGATGACAAACTTGGCCAGGCCGTCAAACCCATCGTCCATTTTCGCGTTCAGCGCCGCAACTGCCGCCGTGATTACCGTGCTCATATCGTGGTCTCCGTTTTTTTGCCTGTACCATGCAGTCATTGCGGCAAAGCTAGCGCAGCAAAACACCGGCTGAAACCGATTCGGCAACTTTCGTCGCGTTAGTGGCGATTTGCCGAAACACCACAGGTGCCGGCGCTGCATACGGGCGAAACACAACGCGCGCGATTGTCCGGCGATTGCTGCGAAAACGTCTGTTTGGGTTGTCCGCGTGTCGGCCATCCTCAAATCACTGTGCCGCTTGCGACATTGTGACAGCTTTTCAGCGATATTTGATGCGGAATGGCTGGGCAGCGGGCAAAAATGCTCTAATCTGTGCATATGCGCAATTTCATTCTTTCCCTGACGATTTTCATTTTGGCCGCGATGGCCATGGGGTCGCCGGGCTATGCCCAAAGCGAAGAACTGGCCCAAAGCGAAGAACTGGATCGTCTGTTCGAAGAACTCGCCGCGGCTGACGACACCAGCTGGCAGGCGATCGAACAGAATATCTGGCGCGAGTGGTCCAAATCCGGCTCGCCTGCGATGGACCTGCTTTTGAAACGTGGCCGGTCCGCGATGCAGGCAGGCGACTGGGCACTGGCCATCGAACATCTCACGGCGCTGACAGATCACGCACCGGATTTTGCCGAGGGATGGAATGCACGGGCAACAGCATATTTTCAGGCCGGACTGTACGGGCCCTCTATTGCGGATATCGAAAAGACACTGGCCCTGAATCCGCGGCATTTCGGGGCCATGTCAGGTCTGGCGCGTATCCTTGAAGAAATCGGATATCCCAAAGAGGCACTGGAAATGTATCGCAACGTCGTTGCTATACATCCGTTCCGCCCCGACATAAACACCGCCATCGAGCGGCTTGAGAAAGATGTCGGCGGAACCGACCTTTAGAACGCCTTTTGAGGGAGAGGGCAGATGCCTGACACGTCGCGTCTGACCGCTGTTCTAGGTCCGACGAACACCGGAAAAACACATTATGCCATCGAGCGGATGCTGGCCTATCGCACTGGCGTTATCGGTCTGCCCCTGCGATTGCTGGCCCGCGAAGTCTATGACCGGATCGTCGCATTGCGTGGCCCGTCGGTTGTGGCCCTGGTCACCGGCGAAGAGCGGATCATACCCAAACGCACCCAGTACTGGGTCGCCACAGTCGAGGCGATGCCCCAGGACATTGGCGCGGATTTTGTCGCGGTGGACGAAATTCAGTTATGCGGAGACCCCGATCGCGGTCACATCTTTACCGATCGCCTGCTTTATGCGCGCGGCTTGCAGGAAACGTTGTTTCTGGGCTCTGACACCATGCGCAACGCCATTTCGCAACTGATCCCCGAAGCCACTTTCATGCATCGCGAACGGTTTTCAACGCTGACCTATACAGGTGAGAAAAAGATCAGCCGCATGATCCCGCGTTCCGCAATCGTGGGGTTTTCGGTCGATAATGTTTATGCCATCGCCGAACTGTTACGGCGCCAAAAAGGTGGGGCGGCGGTGGTCATGGGCGCGCTTAGCCCGCGCACCCGCAATGCCCAGGTTGAATTATATCAAAACGGTGATGTCGATTATCTGGTGGCCACCGATGCAATTGGCATGGGACTGAATCTGGACATTACCCATGTTGCATTTTCAGGCACCACCAAATTTGATGGCCGGCGCATGCGGCCGCTGCACGCCAATGAATTATCGCAGGTCGCGGGGCGGGCCGGACGTCATATGAATCACGGCACCTTCGGCACCACGGGCGAGGCGGGCAAACTACCCGACGAGATGGTCACAGCGATCACCGAACATCGGTTCACGCCGGTCAAAAAGCTTTTTTGGCGCAACCGGTCGCTGCAGTTTAACGCAGTGGATGGGCTGATCGCCTCGCTCGAAGCACCGACAACAGATCCCTGGCTGACCCGCGTGCGTGAATCAGATGATCTGGGTGTTTTGAAAACCCTGGGTGCTCTGGACAATATTCGCGCGCGCTGCACCAGCGCTGCCAGTGTGTCTCTTTTTTGGGATGTGTGCCGCATCCCCGATTTTCGCGGTGTGTCACCGGCGGAACACGCGAACCTGCTGGAACAGATATTCCTGTACCTGCACGATCTGCATCGAATTCCGGATGATTGGCTGGCGCGGCAGGTCAAATTCATCAACCGCGACGATGGCAATATCGATACATTGTCCAAAAGATTGGCTTTTATCCGCACATGGACCTATGTGGCGCAAAGGAAAGGCTGGCTGGATGACGAAACTCATTGGCGAGAGGTCACGCGCGCTGTAGAAGATCGTCTGTCAGATGCGCTGCATGGTGCGCTGACCCAAAGATTTGTTGATCGGCGGACCAGTGTTCTGCTTCGCCGGTTGAAACAGAAGGAGGGCCTTGTGGCCAACGTGAATGAAAAAGGTGAAGTGACGGTCGAGGATCAGTTTGTCGGCCGTTTGGACGGGTTCCGGTTCATACAGGATTCCAGTGCAAGCCCGGACGAGGCGAAAACCCTGCGCGCGGCCAGTGTCGCGGCGTTAAAACCGGAATTTCATCTGCGTGCGGACAGGTTCTATAACGCGCCGGATACCGAAATCGACTATACCGAACAGGGCGGGTTGATGTGGGGCGAATATGCCGTGGGCAAGCTGGTTGCGGGCAACGAAGCCCTGACACCTGTTGCCCAAGCATTTGTCGACGAAGAGGCCGGGCCGGAGGTCGTGCAAAAAGTACAGCGACGCCTGCAGCATTTCATCGACCGCAAGATTGCGACCCTTTTTGAACCGATGATGGCCATGCGTCGTGATGAAACCCTTGCGGGCCTGTCGCGCGGATTTGCGTTTCGTCTGGTCGAGTCGCTGGGCATATTGCCGCGCGATCAGGTCACGACCGAGGTCAAGGACCTGGATCAGGATGCGCGCGCCATTCTGCGCAAACACGGGATCCGGTTCGGGCAGTTTACCATATTCATGCCGCTGCTGCTGAAACCAGCGCCGACGCGTTTACGTCTGTTACTGTGGTCTCTGGCCGCAGGGCATTCGGAATTTCCCGACAGCCCGCCGCCCGGGCTGGTGACAATACCAGCGGTTAAATCGGCCCCGACCGGATATCACACGATGTCAGGATATCGTCAGGCCGGGACCCGCGCGATCCGGATTGATATGCTGGAACGGCTGGCAGATTTGTTGCGCGTCCAGGACAGCCGTGCCGGATTCGAAGCCAACCCGGATATGTTATCAATCACCGGAATGACACTGGAACAGTTTGCAGACCTGATGAAAGGGATCGGGTATGGCGCGCAACAGGGTGAACGCGAAAAGGTAAAGGCGATCGCGCCCCAATCGGCGCCCACATCCGCCGAAGACCCCGCCACGCCACTGGACGCCGACGCCCAATCCGTTGCTGTGGATCCGGCAGCCGCCGCCGGCACGGTGCCGGGCACGGGCACGGGCACCGATGAGGATGCGACTGTCGCGCCTGTTGAGGCCGATGATGCGGCTGAGACGCCTGTAGCAGATGCAACTGATGCGCCGGTTCCGGCTGATGAACAGGAACCGCAGTCTGAAATATTCTATGTGTTCAAATGGGCAGGCAATCGGGGCGGTCGCCGTCCAAATCCGGCCCAAACCAAAGCCAAACCAGCGCCAAAGGGCAAGCCCAAGGGCCGCCGCAAAGACAATGACAACAAGCCAAAGACCTATGCATCGCGCCCGCCCGCCAAAGAGAAAAAGATCGATCCAGACAACCCGTTTGCCGCCGCGTTGATGGGGCTGAAAAACAAGGACTAGGCTGATCAGCGGACGTGAGACAATCCGGATCGATAAATGGCTGTGGTATGCGCGCTTTTTCAAGACACGTGGGCTGGCCAGCAAATTGGTGGCCGGCGGGCATGTGCGGGTGAACGCCCAGAAAATTGCGAAACCGGCCTATGCCGTTGGTGCCGGAGATACGCTGACCTTTCCACAAGGCGACACCATTCGGGTCGCCGAAATCATATCGGTGGGCAAACGGCGCGGACCCGCACCCGAAGCCCAGTCATTGTACAAAGATCTGACACCCGTTCAGGAAAAAAGTCCGCCTGCACCCAAAACCGAAGGAAAAGGACGTCCGACAAAGAAAGATCGCCGCAATATGCTTCTTTCCCGCGACGCACCGCTTGAATGATTGTCTTGGCTGATCTAGCAAAGCCCAAACATCACAGATCAGAGCCACCCCATGACCTATATCGTCAACGATAATTGTATTGCCTGCAAATATACCGACTGCGTCGAGGTTTGCCCTGTCGATTGTTTCTACGAAGGCGAGAACATGCTGGTCATCCATCCGGATGAATGCATCGACTGTGGTGTGTGCGAACCCGAATGTCCCGCCGACGCCATTCGCCCCGACACCGAGCCCGATATGGAAAAATGGGTCGAATTCAATCGCAAATATTCAGAAATGTGGCCGGTGATCATTACCAAGAAAGATCCATTACCTGACGCCGAAGAACGCGATGGCGAGACCGGAAAAATGGAGAAATATTTTTCCGAAGCTCCGGGCGAGGGCGGCTGACAGCCCCCGGCCAGTCTGCGCGTTGGCGGCAGGATTTTCCCGGTGCAACGGGTGAAATTGCCTGTTTGGATGTGCCCCACTTTTATTTAGGCCATTTTTGTGGTATATTGACTGCGAGAACATATCAAAATTGGACAAGTCCCTGAAACCACTCGGTCAGGGGACGGGGATCAAATCGCCAGAATATTCAGCTGCCGGGGGGCATGTTTGTGTCCCCGCGGTGTTTTTGTCGCTTAGATTCCTGACCATACCACAAGGACGCTATTTGCATGAGTAAATCTAAAAAACTGGACTTTCACCCCAATGAATTCGTGGTCTATCCGGCACACGGTGTGGGGAAAATTGTGAAAGTAGAAGAACAAGAGGTCGCCGGCCTGACTTTGGAATTGTTTGTGATTTCGTTTGAAAAAGACAAGATGACGTTGCGCGTACCCACAAACAAGGCCGTCGAAGTCGGGATGCGGTCGCTTTCAACGCCCGAAGAAATCACGCGGGCAATGTCGACCCTGCGCGGCAAGGCCAAGGTCAAGCGCGCGATGTGGTCGCGCCGTGCGCAGGAATATGAACAGAAAATCAACTCTGGGGATCTGATTGCGATTGCCGAAGTCGTGCGCGATTTGCACCGCACCGACGACCAGCGCGAGCAAAGCTATTCAGAACGCCAGTTATACGAGGCCGCGCTTGAACGTCTGACCCGTGAAGTGGCCGCCGTCAGTGGGTCTGATGAACTGGACGCGCAGCAAAAAGTCGGTGATGTATTGATGTCGCGAGCGGCCTGATATCACCAACCACCCGTGAAATGATTGAACACCGCCCCAAGACGGGCGGTGTATTTTTTTGCATCAGCCCGCCGCCAACCCGGCGGCCAGAACCATCAATATCCCAAGTTCGGTGATCTGTTGGGTTGCGCCCAGGACATCGCCGGTTTGCCCGTTTATTTTTGCCCGCGCGATGGCCGCAACCGCCAGTGTCAGGACAATGGCCGCAATCAGCGCCGGGATAGTCCAGAATGCCGTGGCCAGCAGGCTGAGAACAAGCGCGCAGGCGGCGGTCATCAAAACGGTGCTTTTGTCGGGTCGTCCGACGCTGTGCGACAGGCCGTGTCGGCGCGCGGGTTCCAGATGGTGCATGACCCACACCATTGCGCCACGCGACAGGGCCGCAGCCGCTACAAATGCCCCGGCCAGACTGTCGGCCTGGATCAGCATCACAATCGAAATCCATTTGCCAATCACCACAAGTGCCAGCGCCAGGGTGCCATAGGTCCCGATTGCGCTGTCCTTCATGATGTTCAGACGCCGCTGTGGATCAAAGCCACCCCAGAACCCGTCTGCACAATCTGCCAGTCCGTCCTCGTGCATGCCGCCGGTCAGCACAATGGAACAGGCCACCACCACCAATCCCGCCAATGTGGCTGGCAGCCCAAGCGCATAGACGATCTGACCGACAACAACGCTGATCAATGCAATCACTGCGCCCGCAACGGGCCAGGCCCAGGCCGCGCGCGCACCCCGGCGATGATCTGCTGATACCGGCAGCCGGGTCAGCAGGGCAATTGCGACCGTGATATCGCTGGCGCGCAGGCGGGTGGAAGATCCGGTTGGCATGATGTGCAGCTTATTGGCCCCTTGCATTTCCGGCCCAAGCGATAAACACATCCGTCACAATATTCAACGAAAGTCGCCAGATGACATTTGAATTCGCCTCGATTGACGCATTTCGCGACATGCTGACAAACTTGCCGCAACCCGACGCAGACGCGGTCGCGCTGGCGCAGGCGCGCAACGCGCAACTGACCAAACCCCCGGCGGCGCTTGGCCGCCTTGAGGATCTGGCCATCTGGTATGCCGGGTGGCGTGGCACAGACAGGCCACAGATATTACAGCCGCAGATCATTGTATTTGCCGGCAATCACGGGGTCACGGCCCAGGGCGTTTCGGCGTTTCCAGCCGAAGTGACCGCACAGATGGTCGCAAATTTTACCGCCGGTGGGGCCGCCATTAATCAACTCGCCAGGGCAGCGGGTGCCAGGCTGGACGTGCATGCCATTGATCTGGACACGCCAACGGCCGACTTTACCACCGGACCGGCGATGCAATCTGACGCATTCCTGACGGCATTGAACACCGGGTGGAACGCGGTCGATCCGACATGCGATCTGTTGGTGACAGGCGAAATGGGCATCGGCAACACCACGGCGGCTGCGGCCATTGCCTGTGCGCTGTTTGGCGGCGTCGCTGCTGACTGGACGGGCAGGGGGACAGGGGTGTCCGATGAGGGGCTGGCGATCAAGACACGGGTGGTTGCGGCAGGTCTCGCGGCCAATCCCGACCGTGATCCGATCAATGTTTTGCAGGCACTTGGGGGGCGGGAACTGGCGGCGATCGCCGGTGCCATTGCCCGTGCCCGGTCAGAAATGATTCCGGTCATACTGGATGGCTTCATCTGCACCGCCGCTGCCAGTGTCCTGGAAAAGGCGGCCCCCGGGGCATTGGATCACGCGGTTGCGGGGCATGTATCAGGAGAAATTGCGCATGGCCGTTTGCTGGCCGCGATCGGCAAGCAACCACTGCTGGCACTGGACATGCGGTTGGGCGAAGGGTCGGGCGGGGCGCTGGCCATCAACGTACTGAAATCCGCGATCGCCTGTCATTCGGGCATGTCGACATTTTCCGAGGCTGGTGTCACCGACGCGGTCTGAGATTGCTCGCCCGATTCTTTGCGGGTGAACCGCGCGGTCAGCGCCAGTTCCAGATCTTTGTTCAGCGCCTTGGACAGCTCGACATATGGTTTGTTTTTTTCCGGTGCGATATTGGGGTCCCAGACCTCGGCCAGTTCGCGCATGGCTTCCCGGTCCATTTGGTAAAACGTCTTTTCGGCGTCGTGGGCCTCGTATTCGCTGAGCCCCAGATGTTCCAATGCGTAACGACCCGCCCGCAACGAGCTGTCGAACATTTCGCGGACAATGTCATTGGCCCCGGCGCGGTACAGGTGAAAGACATGATTGCGGTCGGTGGCGCGCGCAATGATATGCAAATCCGGGCGTCGCGACCGGGCGTATTTAACCAGCTTGAGCGACGCGTCCCTGTCATCGACGGCAACCACCAGAATATGGGCGTCATCAATGCCGGCGGCACGTAACAATTCAGGCCGGGTCGGATCGCCGAAATAGGCCTGGGTGCCAAAGGCGCGCATCAGTTCGACTACCCGCAAATCGTGATCCAGAACGGTGGTTTTGAACCCTGAATTCCGCACAATCCGGTTGACGATCTGACCGAACCGGCCGACGCCGGCAATGATCACCGGATGCTGTTCGTCAATTTCGTCCGGTTCCCTGTCGATGCCATGTTCGACCATCCGTTTGGACAACAGATCGTACAGAATGAAAAACAACGGCGTCAAAAGCATCGACAGCGCCACGATCAGCAGAATGGTTTCAGAAATGGCTCCGGGCAGAACGTTTTGCTGAACGGAAAAGGATACCAGCACAAAACCAAACTCACCGGCCTGTGCCAGCCCCAGAGTGAACAGCCACTGATCACGCCCTTTCAGACGGAAAATCATACCAAGAACAAAAAGAACGATCCCCTTGAGCACCATCACACCAAGGGTCATGCCGATGATATTGACAGGGTTCGCAAACAGGACAGAAAAGTTTATCCCGGCACCAACGGTGATGAAAAACAGCCCCAACAACAAACCCTTGAAGGGTTCGATGTCGGATTCCAGCTCGTGACGGAATTCGCTGTTGGCCAACACCACACCCGCCAGAAATGTTCCAAGTGCTGGCGACAGGCCGACCACTGTCATCAGCACCGCAATGCCCACCACAATCAGCAATGCCACGGCCGTATACATTTCCCGCAAATGGGCGGCGTGAATATAGCGAAACAGCGGACGCACCAGGTAGATGCCGCCAAAGATGACCGTTGCCACCGCAGCCAGGGTCACAAGCGTCACCCCCCAGCCCGGTAATCCCTCGACCAGCGAAAATGCGGCCTGCGCCTGATCTGCACCGGTGTCTGTTGTGATTGGGATCCCGGGACGGGAAATAGCCAAAAGCGGCAACAGGGCCAGCATCGGGATCACGGCAATGTCCTGGGTCAGCAGAACCGAAAACGCGCTGCGCCCGCCACCGGTCTGCATCAATCCTTTTTCGGTCAGTGTCTGCAAGACGATCGCGGTAGAAGACAGGGCAAAAATCATCCCGATCGCCAGCCCGACCTGCCAGGGTTGACCCAGATAAATGGCCGCGCCCGCAACCAGCGCGACGGTGACCGAAATCTGCAATCCACCCAAGCCAATCAGGCGATGCCGCATATCCCATAACATGCGTGGTTCCAGTTCCAGCCCGATCAGGAATAACAGCATCACCACGCCAAATTCGGCAAAATGCTGCAGGTCGCGGGTTTCTGACCCCACCAGTCCAAACACCGGTCCGATCGCGATACCGGCCAGCAAATATCCAAGAACTGATCCCAACCCGAACCGGCTTGCCAGCGGGACGGCCAGAACTGCGGCACCCAGATAGATTGTGGCCTGAAACAAAAAGCTTTCCATTTGTGTCCTCTGGGCTGGCACTGGTGCTGTGCGCCTGACCGCAATCAGGGGCGTTGGTAATGATCTGTGTCTTTAACTATATGTATTAGGTCGCTGAATTGGCACCAATTGCAATAACAGTCGTGGATCAGACCCGTTGCCCGGCCAGGTCGAATGTCCGTTGCACGTATACCTGGAAACGGGATTGAGACAGGCGATGGCCTGGGGCGGCCAAGATGTGATCAGCGACATTGCGGACCATGGGGTTGTCGTTTTACGGATATCAGCTTTTTGGCATCGTCAGGGTCACGTTTTTACCTCTTTTGATATAACGCAACTCGTTGTTGGAAATGGTTGCCACCTTGCCCCCGTCGATGCGGTCGCCGATCTGCACCTTGACATAACGGCCGTTGGACAGCCGGACCAAAGCGCGCCGTTGCGATGATGACCCGTAAACCCCGATCAGGTTGACCTTGTTCAGATGGATGGCGTTTTTGACTGTTGCTTCGCGCGCGACGCTTGCGCGGCTGGGAATGGTTGGTGTGCTTGGTGCAACAGCGGCCACTGTCGCTGCTGGGGCCTGCACAGGTTTTTCGACAGCGGCAGGTTTTGTTTCAATTGTGGCTCTTGTGGCCTTTAAAATCTGGACGTTTCTTGAAAAATTCCTGGGCCTGCTGGCCGGTCTGGCGGACGCGGCAACTGCCAGTTTTGTCGGGCTGGCATCCTTGGGCGCGGCCAGTTCCTGTGCCGAAACCGGTCTGCGCGCCGGGCGAATTTTGGCCAGTTCCGCCAATGTACGGCCACCCAAACGGGATTTCTGATAGGCGTCCAGCAAATTGGCGGGCCGCGGAGCCGGGCGCAATTTTGCCAAACGGCTATCGACCTGGGCCTGCTGGCCACTTGGCCCGGACTCAGCCTCTGACAACAGTGTATCAACCCGCCGTGGTGGCACCGTCGATGGCGGCCCGGCATGCACCAGCACCCCATCGGGTGTCAGCGCACCTGCCGCTGTGGCCACAACGAACCCGCGTTCATCCAGGGTATATGCCGTTCCCGCAGGTGGCGGAGATGCCAGCACATCAGGATTTTCATCGTTCAGCAGACCCGACAATGACGGCAAAGCCACCGCATCAAGCGGTATCACCACCGGATCAATCGACGCAATGTAAAGCGATTCCAGATCATCAGCATCAGGATCGATCGGTGCGATCGGGTCCAGTGGCCAAATCCCGGTTGCCGCATAATGTGCGGCGGCCTGTTCCGGCGTCATTTCGGTCTGTATTTGCACCGACGGTTCGTCTGTGATGTCCAATTCAGACGGAAAGCCCAATAATTCAGTCGAAACATCCGGGATGATCAACGATACGATTTCCGCGTCGATGGTGCCGGTTGGATTGAATGACAAGTTCTGTTGGATGGTATAATCGGGGGCGGTCAAAGACAGCGCTTCGCTGCTGACGATGTCGGTATCCGACACAGGGGCCGCCACCGAAGAAGTCGGCGCACTGTCGGTCCAGACCAAAGTCAGGGTTGTGGCAACTGCAATGGCCACTGCCACCACGGCAAACACCAAAAATCCACGATGCCTGCCAACATTGTCATGGGTGCCACCCGCGGTCGCGGCCAGCCCGGCAAGGCCAGCAGTCAGATCATCCGGTGATTGCGCCCGTGTCGCGATCAATGCCGATGTGTCAGAATGCGGACCGACATCGGTGTCAAAGGCGGGCGCGGGCGGGATGGTTATGGCGCGCGGCCGATCATCATCGGCCGTTTGCGCCGCCGTCATCGACAGCGGTGTGATTTCTGCATCCGGGTTTGTGTTGTCATGGCCCAGTGCAAATTCCCGTCCGTCCAGACCGATCCGGGCAGACATGTTGTCCAGGCGCAGTGGCTCGGAGCTGCCACCGTCAACACGGCGGGACGAAAATGCGGGAATTTCCGTTTCTGGGTTATCAGGCTGTGATGCGGTTTCTGCCCGGGCGGGGTCCGGATCTGAAGGCGTCCCGTCCAACAACGTCTGTGCGGGTGCGTCCTGCGGCGCGGGCTGGTCCCCGGCAGTGTCGTCGGGCAGGGCCACAACGTCTTTTGTCAGGGTCGGGGCTGGCCCGGTGATTTCTGCTGCTTGGCCTTCTGTCGTTTCATCCCCGGTTGCGGCACTTTCAGCCGCCTGGATTTCAGTGTCAGTGATGTCTGCGCCAATGTTTTCTGCTATCGCGCTTTCATCTGTATCATCTTCAGCCGCATCTTCGGTCGCGTCATCCTGAAACAGGTTTTCAAACTGTTCCTCTTCGATCTCGGCCAAATCATCGGGCACGCCCGGATCGTCGCCCGATGCCATATCATCGCGCGCAATTTCCACCGCTGTTACTTCGCCCAAATCATCATCACGCAAATCGTCGGCCGTTGGTGGATCGGTCTGCGCGACTGTCGGCGCGTCGTCTGAATTCTCGGGTCCGCCATCCATTGCGTCGGCAGCGGCGGTGATGAACGTGATCGGCTCGCGGTCAGGTTCGACCTGATCGTCGGCGTCCAGTAATTTGGCAGCATGCGCGGCCTGGCCGAAAAACGGTTCGCCGGTGAAATCCCCGGCTTCGGGCACCGCGACGAAAGACACCGGATTGAAACGATGTTCCAGCGCAAATTCTTCGGCCTCGTCAAGGGTCTGGCGCGCAACCACGGCCACATCGGCCAGACCGGCACCAGCGTCACACCAGGCAAAAGTCAGATCGTCGATTGCATAGGGCGTGGCCCCGTCCAATGCCTGGCGAATGACCTGTTCCCGACGCGCGTCAGTGGCCCCAAGCGCATCAATCTGGCGATACAGAATTTGTGAATTGGGAATTATGATTTTGCAGGCGAACTGTCCTCCCGACAGTTCCACCGCAGTGCGGCGCAGGTATCCCAGGTTTTCGACAAATCCCGGATCGTCCAGCATGACTTCGCCGACCAGACGCCAGCCCGCTTTGACGCGGTGCAACAGGCCAATCCCATCGTGGCTGAGGTTTAGTGCAAAGCTTGGCTTCATCCGAAAACTCTATCACAGTGAATGGTCTGCGCAGGAATTGACCTGCTCTGAGCGCAACCTATAGCAGGTTTTCGCCTAATGGAAGCAAAAGCAAAGCAATTTTCCCTGTTGTTGACGCAAAATAACCCACACAATTGTACCTGTTTAAAGAGGGAGAAGAGCATGCTTTGGCGTTTTATATGTGCAACGGTATTGATCACCGGATTTGGCGGTACGGTTTTGATGGCCGGTCAGATCACTGTCACCGGTCGGGGCGATGTGAATGTTGCACCTGATATGGCGACGCTGAACCTGGGCGTCACATCCCAGGCACGCACCGCCGCCGCAGCGCTTGCGGCAAATGCAACCGCCGCAGCCAATGTGTTTGAAACCCTGCGTCAGGCCGGAATTGCCGCGCGCGACATGCAGACCAGTGATTTGTTATTGCAGCCGGCCTGGTCGGCGCGCGATGCAAATAATCAGTCGCCGCCGCAAATTGTGGGGTACCGGGTTTTCAACCAGGTGCAGGTCCGGGTGCGTGATCTATCAGATCTTGGGAACGTGCTGGATCAGATCGTCGCCGACGGGGCCACCAATTTCAACGGCTTGACCTTTGGATTGCAGAATCAGACTGCGGCGATGGACGCTGCCCGCCAAGACGCAGTGATCCAGGCGCGCCGCAAGGCCCAGCTTTATGCTGATGCCGCCGGGGTCAATCTGGGCGATTTGCTGGATCTGTCCGAGGCCCAGGCCCCACCACCGGGTCCGGTGTTGATGCGCGAAATGGCCATGGCCGATGCGGTGCCGGTGGCCGAGGGCGAATTGACGATATCCGCCGGCGTGACCCTGGTTTACGACATCGCAAATTAGGCCGGTATGCACGGGCGCGGCAACGCGCGCGCCCATGCAGGTGTCTTGCAGTTGATCAGGCTGTTGCTTTGGTCAGCGCCTGGTCCAGATCAGCAATCAGATCATTGACGTCCTCGATACCGATCGACAGGCGCACAACGTTAGGCGCGGCACCTGCCGCAATCTGCTGGTCCTCGTTCAACTGGCGGTGGGTGGTCGAGGCCGAATGAATGATCAGCGACCGGGTGTCACCCAAGTTCGCGACATGGCTGAATATTTCCATGGAATCGACCAGCTTCACGCAGGATTCATAGCCACCCTTGACGGCGAATGTGAACAACGCACCAGCGCCTAACGGGCAGATACGTTCGATCCGGTCATAATAGGGTGACGATGGCAAACCGGCATAAGTCACGAAATCGACCCGCGGGTCATCTTCCAGCCACTTGGCAATCTTTTGGGCATTGGACACATGACGATCCATCCGCAGTGACAGGGTTTCAATGCCCATCAGGGTGTAATGCGCGCCTTGCGGGTTCATGGTCATGCCCAGATCGCGCAATCCAACCGCAATAGAATGAAAGGTAAAGGCCATCGGCCCAAGCGCCGGATGAAAGGCCAGGCCGTGATAGGCGGGTTCCGGTTCTGACAGGGATGGGAACTTGCCACTGGCGGACCAGTCGAACTGGCCGCTGTCAACGACGCAGCCACCCGTCACTGTCCCGTTGCCGGTCAGATACTTGGTGGTTGAATGCACGACCAGGGTGGCCCCGTGTTTGATCGGGTTGCACAGATATGGCGTGGCGCTGGTATTGTCGACGATCAGCGGCAGGCCGACGTCGTTTGACAACGCGCCAATGGCGTCCAGATCGGTAATATAGCCGCCGGGGTTGGCGATGCTTTCGCAAAACAGCGCCCGTGTGTCGTCATCAACGGCTGCGCGCACGGCGTCCAGATCATCAAAATCAACGAATTTCGCCGACCAGCCAAAGCGTTTGATGGTTTGCGAAAACTGGGTGATCGTGCCGCCATAAAGCCGTGTGGACACAACGACATTGCATCCGGGTCCCATCAGCGGAAACAGCGCCATGATTTGGGCTGCATGGCCGGATGAACAGCATACGCCACCCACGCCGCCTTCCAGTGTTGTGATACGTTCTGCCAGAACCGACACCGTCGGGTTGGTCAGGCGCGAATAAATATAGCCAATTTCCTGCAGGTTAAACAGCGCCGCCGCATGTTCAGCGTCGCGAAAAACATATGCTGTTGTCTGGTAAATCGGTGTCTGGCGGGCGCCCGTTGCTGGATCGGGGGCGCTGCCGGCGTGTATTTGTAATGTATCAAAACCGCGTGTCGGTTGCGCGTCAGACATGGTTATTTCCTCCTAAAAACCCGCTTACCTGTACGGCACGGGCCTATTGCTTTGCAACTCCCAGATCAGAGTTTGTGAAAATTCACGTGCTTGCGGCCGTTTTTTAGATCACCCGTGGGTGGGCCAAACGTGATGTTCGTCGTCAATCACAAACACATGGGCGTGGTGGCGATGGCCGGCATAGGCGCGCAGATGCGGATGGTCCGCTGGCAGGTCGGGATGATCATGTGCCAGCGGCTCGCCTGATCCTGCCGGCCATATCCGCCAGGCCAGCGCGGCCGCCAACAGACCCGCAATGCCCAGGACGGCCATTGTGGCGGGCAGCCCAATGCGCGCACCGGCCCATCCTGCAATCGGATAGGTGATCAGCCAACAGGCATGGGACAGCGCAAACTGCGCCGCAAAGATGGCCGGGCGATCCGCGTCACGGGCGGAACGCCTGAGCAGACGCCCCGCAGGGGTCAATATTGCGGCATAACACAGACCAAGAATGGCCCACAGAACCAACAGCCAGCCCCAGGCAGGCCAGGCCCACAGCATGGCCGCGCCGCCGATTGCCGTCGCGATACACCCCAGAAATACTGCGGCCGGGATCATCACCGCCTTGTCCGTCAGGTTGCGCAGCATTCGCGGCAGTACCAGTGCCGCCAACATCGACCCTGCGCCAAACGCGGCCATCAGATATGCGACATCGCGGTCATCTCCAGCGAAATCGACCCGCACAAGCACGACACTGTTGACCAAGACGAATCCGCCCGCCGCTGCGGCGGTGAAATTCAGCGCCAGCAATCCGCGCAATCTGGGGGTCGCCAGATAAATCTGGCTGCCACGGGTCAACCGGTCGCGAAACGTGCGCGTTGCGGGGCCGGGCGCGGGTGCGGGTGCGGTGAACGTCGTGGCGGCAACCAGAACGGCTGATGCGATAAACCCGGCGACAGTGCCCAGAAACAGCCAATGGAATCCCATCACCGTCAGCGCCAGCGCCGCCAGCGCCGGGCTTAGAAGGTTTTCCAGATCATAGGCCAGGCGCGACAGAGACAGCGCATTCGTATAATCGTCATCGTCGGTCAGGATGTCAGGTATTGTGGCCTGAAACGCAGGCGTAAAGGTCGCCGATGCCACCTGCAACAGCAGGATCAGCACATAGATTTGCCAGACCGCATCAACAAACGGCAACATCAGCGCCACGCCCGCCCTGATCAGATCGGCACTGATCATGACCGCCTTGCGGGGCAGGCGAACGAACGCGGCATGGGCCACGGGCGCAAGCGCGACATAGGCGATCATTTTAATGGTATAAGCCGTGCCCAGAACGGCGCCGGCGTTCTGCCCGGCCAGATCAAAGGCCAGCAGTCCCAGCGCCACCGTCAGCAGACCCGTTCCCAGCAATGCAATGACCTGCGCCTGAAAAAGCCGCGCATATGTTCGGTTTTTCAGGACATGCAGCATTGCAGGGTCATCGCATCCAAAGTCCGGCTTTTTTGATCTGGTTTCGTATCATTTGCTCGCGTCTGGGCAAATGATCCTGATCAAACAGCGCGCGCACCTTTTCGCCGCGCCCCTGATAAACATTGCGTTTGATCGGATCGAATTGCTTTAACACTTTTTTGATTTTGTTGGGCGCACAGATGTCTTGCAACGCCGCAACGGTCGCGTCGCTTTCGCGGGCATAAAGCAACGGAAAGGTGCGATAGTGACACGATATATCCCCGTCCAGCGTGTTGGGCGGTATCGTGTGACGACCGCCGCCAAAGGAATGGATCACCAGCGGCAAGGCGATCTGATCCAGCCAGGGGTACAGTGTCTGGGCCGCCAGCGCATCGCCTGGATCATCCCGAATTTCACTTGCGTATTGCAAAAAACGCTGTCCAAATTCGTGTGGGCAGCGGTGAAAAAACCATCCGGCATTGAAATACAGATACCGGCGCCAGTATTCGTCTGGCTGCGACAGATCCAGGCTCGAGTCGAAATCCAGACCAAAGCGGTCATACAGCGATTGCCAGATCCCGGCATATCCAGGCCCGTAAAGATCTGGTTGCGGCCAGGTTCCCGTGACCCGCAGCGACGCTGATGGCTTATCGAAATCAAATGGTACCCCTGACAATGCACCGGTGATCAGCGTGTCGGAATCCATGAAGATAAACGGTTCATCCTTGGGCAGGGCCAACAGCGCCTCGATCTTGTTGCCCGGCGGATAGTCGTCCCCGAAAACCTGTGACTGAAAAGGCAGGAAAGTGACACCCAGGTCATTGATCAACAAGTCGCGGACCATCTGGTTGGTCACTGCCGGATTTGTTTCCCACAATGGACCGGGCTGGGGTTCGGCCACGAACAGGCGCCCGGAAAACTGCGGATCACTGTGGCGCAAAGACGCTGCGAACAGGACGGCCTCGTACATCAGCCGCCCCTGTTGGGCGACGATCATCACGTTGAACGGTTTGTTTTTTGGGGCGCCTGCAGACATAGTGGTTTCAACCAAATCCATTTTTGGCAACTATAGGACCAAATGCCAGGTTCAAAAAGCCATGACTGGACCCGGCAGTCATTCTGTCAGAAACACATTGGTTGGGATCGGGCACCATGGGACGGATCAGGCTTTGTTTACTCACGATGTGCAGTGTTTTGGGGGCGCAGTCGCTGGCAATGGCACAAGATTTTGCTGCCGAACCGCAGGACCGGTCCGGAAAATTTCTGACCGCAACCGAGATCAAACAAATACTGCCGCATACCAAAAACAGCTGGATTGCGGTGCGTCCATATGATGGTCAGGATTTGCTGTATTTCACCAACCTGCTGGCGTGGCGGTGTGGCCTGCATCAGATCAGTTTCGCGATCAATGGTGGTGCGTTGCAGCCGCTGATAACAGAACCATGTTACGCAGATGAAGCGGCACCTAACGCGTTGAAAATCGACAATGGGGTGCTGCCTTATGTGGCCTTCGGGCCGGATACGATAAAAACGATCCAGTTGCATTTGCTGTATGACGATATGTCCGAGGAAACAGCCCGATTTGACCGTCAAAGCGTGCAAATCAATTGACTGGCCCTAGGTTTTGGTCAGACGGGCCGCACGGCCACCACGACGCTTTGTCAGCCTGGCGGTGCGCGACGGCAATTCAGCCATGATGGCCCTGCGCGCCTCGGGCGTCATGGCCGACCATGCCGCGATCTCGTCTATTGTGCGGCCACAGCCCACACAAATACGCTGGTCGGGATGCACCAGACACACCTTGGCACAGGGGCTTTCGACCTCGTCTCGTTGCCAAATATCCGAACTCATCTCGCGGTCCTTATATGCGCCAGCCGGTCTAACGCCCCTTGCAGAATAAATCCGGCGGCGACATGATCGATCACCTCTGCGCGACGCTTTCGTGACGTATCCGCCTCTAGCAGGGCACGTTCAGCGGCCACGGTCGATAATCGTTCGTCCCAATAGCCGATCGGCAGATCACTGAGACGGCTGAGATTGCGGGCAAATGCGCGGGTCGACTGGCACCGCGGGCCTTCACTGCCATCCATATTGAACGGCAGACCCAGAATGATGCCGCCAATGTCGCGCTCATCAAGGATTTGCAACAGAGCTGCTGCGTCCTGGGTGAATTTGCGCCGCCGGATGGTTTCCAATGGCGTCGCGACACTGCGCAGGCGATCAGACACCGCAACACCGATGGTTTTGTCGCCCAGGTCCAGCCCGGCCAGCGCGCGGCCATCCATCAGCGCGCCGTCAAAGGCGGAAATATCGTCGTATATCATTTGGATTGCCCCGCCTGGTATGGGGTCGTGTTCATACCCAACACCCGCCTGTCCGCACCCCAAACAACGCGCCGCGACCAAAGAATGGTGCGTGTCAGGGCCGGAATCCAGAATGACATGGGTATTGATCCTTTGTGTTTGGCCCCCTTTAACCGTTGTCAGGGCCGACAAAAACCCCTGGCCGGGTCTCGCACGCCATTCTGTTGCATCGGCGATGTCGCGAATTTAGCGACAAGTGCCGCTGATCGTGTTGGCAGCGCGCGCACAAAAATCCATGTATGAACATATGCCACTATGGTTTCTGCCAGGGGATTCGAGCAATGAAGCGATATTCAGCCTTTGCCATAGCCCGCGAAGCGGCGCGCTATCATCAGGGCTGGGAACGTGCCTGGGCTTCACCCGAACCGCGCGCGCAATACGATGTCATTATCGTCGGGGCGGGCGGGCATGGTCTGGCGACGGCCTGTTATCTGGGCAAGAACTTTGGCATCACCAATGTCGCGATCATTGAAAAGGGTTGGCTGGGGGGTGGCAATACCGGGCGCAATACCACCATCATCCGGTCCAACTATTTGCAGGATCCGTCTGCGGCTATCTATGAAAAGGCCCGCAGCCTTTATGAAACGCTAAGTCAGGATCTGAATTACAACGTCATGTTCAGCCCCCGTGGCGTGATCATGCTGGCCCAGACCCATCACGAAGTGCGGGGCTATCAGCGCACAGCCTATGCCAATGCCCTGCAAGGCGTGAAAACCGAATTCATCACCCCCCAGCGGGTCAAGCAACTGTGCCCGATCATGGATATCACAGGCCCGCGCTATCCGGTGCTGGGTGGGCTGTGGCAGGCGCGTGGCGGCACCGCACGCCATGATGCGGTGGCGTGGGGCTATGCGCGGGCCTGCTCGGACATGGGCATGCATATCTTGCAGCGCTGCGAGGTCACGGGCGTCACCCAAACGGGCGGCGTCGTCACCGGCGTTGACACAACGCGTGGTCATATCGGCTGCAAAAAGCTGTCATTGGTGGTTGCAGGGCATTCCGGGCAGGTGGCCGAACTGGCCGGTTTCAGGCTGCCAATCGAATCGGTGGCGTTGCAGGCCCTTGTCAGCGAGCCGATCAAACCCTGCATGGATATCGTGGTGATGGCGAACACCGTGCATGGGTATCTGTCCCAGTCCGACAAGGGCGAGATGGTGATCGGTGGCGGCACCGATGGTTACAACAATTATACCCAGCGCGGCAGTTTTCATCATATCGAGGAAACCGTCCGCGCGCTGATCGAAACCTTTCCGATGCTGTCGCGGCTCAAAATGCTGCGCCAGTGGGGGGGGATCGTGGATGTCACCGGGGATCGTTCGCCGATCCTGTCCAAAACCCCGCTTGGCAATTGTTTTGTCAATTGCGGCTGGGGCACCGGCGGATTCAAGGCGATACCGGGCTCGGGCTGGGGCATGGCGGAACTGATCGCCAGGGGCGAACCCGGACCGCTGACCGCCGCATTTGGTTTGGATCGGTTCCGCGAGGGCCGCTTTATCGATGAAAGCGTTGCAGCGGGGGTGGCGCATTGACCGTATTGACCCAAACCACGCGATTTCGCGGATCGCCGCCTGCCGGATATGCGATTTCGGCAAGGATCTGCAATCGCTCGGCCAATTTCCCCGGTTTCCCAGCAATGCACCGCCGGAAATACGCAACGACGCAACCGCCTTTTGAAATCGACCCCCGACTCCCCTCACCATGGGCCCCTGTCAGAACGGAGGACCCATCATGGCTAGTACTTCTAATTGGATCATCATCGGCGCGCTGGCGTTGCTGGTTGCAATCGGTATCCTGTATTTCACTACCGGACCTGCCGACATTTCAACATCCGGCACTGCCGTTGCTCCGGTGGTGCAGGAACCGGTGGCAGAAACGGCCCCAGCCGCGACACCGGTCACCGAATAGCGCTGAATTCTCGCGGGCAGGGTCGGCCTTGTGCCCAGAACACGGGCCGGCCCGACTTTGGTTGAATTCAGCGCCGCCGCCAGCCGCCATTCCGGCTGAAAATCACCCCAAGGATGCGGGTGCGCGGATACATGCGCGCTACGCGGGAAAACAGCGAGGTAATTGCGGTTCCATATCGGCAACAATCCACCAATGCTGCGCGGTTTGTTGCCGCTTGGACCGCAAAATTATGAACCGCTTTGTCAGCAGTGTCCGTTACGCAATACCAAATCCAAAACAACATCTGGTAGCAGTAACATGGTTTCAAACTACATTATCCTTGGGGCAATTGTCGTGTTGGTGGCGATTGCCGGCCTTTTGGTTACATCGGGCGAGCTTGACTCGTCGGCCAAGTCCAAGCCCGACAAGGCGGCTCGCGGCGGGTCCCGACCAGACTGACCAGGCAAATGCAGGGGCCGCCAATCTGGCGGCGATCCGGGGGACGGTGTCATGTTGATACTGACCTGTCCCTGTTGCGGTGTCACAGCCGACGAAACCGAACTGGCGCCCGGCGGCCAGGCGCATCTGAAACGCGAGAGCATCGGATCGCAAGACCGTGAATTTGAAAACTATTTGTTCATGCGGGATAACCCGCGCGGCGTTCATTTCGAACGCTGGCGGCATGCCTATGGCTGTGGAAAATGGTTTCTGGCCGCGCGCGATACGATGACGCTCGAGGTGTTTGGCACCTACGCTGCCCAAACGAAAAAGCCACCAAAATTCATCGAAAATGCGATCAGGAAGCGGCGTCCTGACTGGAAGGGCTGGGGATGAGCACACGTCTTGCCACAGGTGGTCGCTGGGTGGACCGCAACGCGCCGGTTGATTTTACGTTTAACGGCAACCGCTTAAGTGGGTTGTCGGGCGATAGTCTGGCGTCGGCCTTGCTGGCCAACAACCAGGTGGTTCTGGGCCGGTCATTCAAATATCACCGTCCACGGGGCCTGATCGCCAGCGGCGTCGAGGAACCGAATGCGCTGATGAATCTGGGGCGTGAGGGTCGGTTTGAACCCAACCAGCGGGCGACAACGACCGAATTGTTTACCGGGCTGGAAGCCGCCAGTCAAAACCATTGGCCATCACTGGCCTTCGATATCGGGGCGGTGAACGGTCTGGCGGCGCGTTTTATGCCAGCGGGTTTTTATTACAAGACATTCATGGCCCCGCGCGCCGCCTGGAAACACCTGTTTGAACCCTTCATTCGGCAGGCCGCTGGTCTGGGCAAGGCACCCAAGGACCCGGATGCCGACACGTATGAACATTTCTATGCCCATGTCGATTTGCTGATTGTAGGTGGCGGGATTGCCGGATTGCAGGCGGCGCTGACCGCAGGGCGGTCCGGCGCGCAGGTTCTGTTGGTGGAACAGTCGCCCCATTGGGGTGGTCGCGCCCCGGTAGACGGCGCGATCATTGACGGCCTGGCCGCCGATGAGTGGATCAAAATAGCATTGCAACAGATTGAAAATATGGACAATGTTCAGATTCGCAATCGTTGCATGGGGGCAGGGGTCTATGACCACGGATTTGCCCTGGCCTATGAACGTCTGGGGGATCATGTCGCGCCCGCTGCCGGTCCGCGCCACCGGATGTGGCGTATTCGTGCGCGTCAGATTCTGACCACGACTGGCGCGTTGGAGCGGCCGCTGTCCTTTGCCGGCAATGACGTTCCGGGGGTGATGCTGGCGTCAGCCGTACGCGACTATGTGGTCAACTATGGCGTATCGCCAGGGGATCGGGTGGTCATTGTAACAAATAATGACGATGCTTACCGCACGGCCCTGGTGCTGCATGCAGCCGGGTTGAATGTGCCCGCGATTCTGGATGCGCGTCCTGTGGCTGATGGCCCGCTGTTTGATGCGGTGCGAGCGTTGGGCGTGCGTGTGGAAACCGGCAAGGCGATCGCCGCCGTAAAGGGGCGCAAACACGTCACCGGCGTCGGTATTTGCGATCAGGCCGGTGAGGGCGCTGAGCTGGCGGAAATTGCCTGTGATTGTGTAGCAATGTCAGGTGGTTGGTCCCCAATAGTTCATCTATGGAGCCATTGCGGCGGCAAGTTAATCTGGGACACAGACAATTGCCATTTCCGGCCCGACCCGGATCGCCCGCCTACGGGGGCGGATGGCGCTGCATTCGTGTCGGTGGCCGGGGCCGCCAATGGTGCGATGTCCAGCGGCGATTGTCTGTCGGACGCGCACACCAATGTGGTCGGTATTGCAAAACGTCTGCGCCTGAAGCTGCCGTCAAAAGCAAAACCAGCAGGTGCGGCACCGGAACCTCAGGCCGCGATGGCGCCGGTCTGGATCATGCCCCAGGGTGCCGGGATCGCCAAACGGTCCAAGATGTGGCTGGATTACCAAAATGACGTCAAGGTCAGCGATGTTCAACTGGCCGCCCAGGAAGGTTTTGAAAGTGTCGAACACACAAAACGCTATACCACTTTGGGCATGGCAACGGATCAGGGTAAACTAAGCAATATTAATGGGTTGGCGGTCCTTTCTGATGCGCTGAATGCCGAAATACCCAAGGTCGGCACCACCACGTTCCGCCCGCCTTTCACGCCGGTATCCATGGGATCGATTGCTGGCGAGGCGCGTGGCGATCTGTTTCAGCCGGTTCAAATGACCCCGTTGTCGGATTGGCACGCCGACAATGATGCGTATTTTGAACCTGTCGGCCACTGGCGACGGCCGTATTGTTATCAGCGGCCCGGCGAAACAGTCGCCCAGGCGGTGAACCGAGAGGTGCGAAATACCCGCAATCAGGTGGGTCTGCTTGATGCATCGACGCTAGGGAAAATTATCGTAAAGGGTCCGGATGCCGGCCGGTTCCTGGACATGGTCTATACCAACATGATGAGCACCCTGGCGGTTGGCAAATGCCGCTATGGGTTGATGTGCTCTGAAAACGGATTTCTGATCGATGACGGGGTTGTTGCCCGTCTGGATGCGGATACCTGGCTTTGCCATACGACCACCGGCGGGGCGGACCGCATTCATGGCTGGATGGAGGATTGGCTGCAATGCGAATGGTGGACATGGCAGGTTTACACCGCCAACGTCACCGAACAATTTGCACAGATCGCCGTGGTCGGCCCACAGGCCCGGACCCTGCTGGATCGGATTGGTGGCATGGACGTGTCCAAAGATGCGCTGCCATTCATGGCGTGGCGCGCGGGCCAGCTTGGCGGCATTGATGCGCGGGTGTTTCGCATATCGTTTTCGGGCGAGCTGTCCTATGAAATTGCGGTTCCGGCCAGCCACGGATTGAATTTCTGGAACCGGCTGATGGCTGCCGGTGCGGATCTGGGGATAATGCCCTACGGCACAGAAGCCCTGCACATTCTGCGCGCAGAAAAAGGGTTCATCATGATCGGTGATGAAACCGACGGCACCGTCATTCCGCAGGATCTGGGGCTGAACTGGGCAATCTCGAAAAAGAAGACCGACTATTTGGGAAAACGGGCGCAAATGCGCAGCCATATGTGTGACCCGGATCGCTGGAAACTGGTCGGGCTTGAAACGCTGGACGGATCGGTGTTGCCGGACGGGGCCTATGCGGTGGGTGAGGGTCACAACGAAAATGGCCAGCGCAATATGATCGGTCGCGTCACATCCACCTATTATTCGGTCACGCTGGACAAAGGTATCGCCATGGGGCTGGTCAAAGGTGGCCCCGACCGGATCGGCGACATCATCAGCTTTCCAACGCTGGAAAAGGGTGGGCGCGAAATTCAGGCGCGCATCTGTGACCCGGTGTTTTACGACAAGGAAGGTGAAAAACAGAATGTCTGATCCGCAAAGCGCGCTTGGCGGCGCAAAATTTGATGGGTTTGCCAGCCTGCGCGACGGCGGTCTGCGCGGGATGATCACCTTGCGGGGCGATCTTGGCGACAAAGGCTTTCAAAACGCAGTCGCACAGCTCAGCGATCTGGGCATGCCTGAGCGGGGTGGAATTGTCTTGAGCGGCGACACCGGTGTGGCGTGGATGTCACCGGACGAAGTGCTGATCATGACCCCATACCAGGACGTGGCGTCGCACATACGTGTGTTGGACGATGCGCTGGCCGGGCAGCACTACCTGGCCACCAATGTCTCGGACGCACGCGCCGTTCTGGTGCTGTCGGGCGCGGGATCACGCGAAGTTCTGGGCAAACTGACGCCGGCCGATCTGTCACCTGATGTCATGCGGCCTGGCATCATGCGCCGCACCCGGCTGGCCCAGATACCGGCGGCATTCTGGATGACCAATGACACCGATTTCGAACTGGTCTGTTTTCGATCCGTGGCCCAGTATGCGTTCGCGTTGCTTTCCAATGCGGCCGTGCCCGGCACAGAGGTGGGCCATTACGCGCGTTAGGCTTTTCACCGCCCCAATAAGGCTTGCGGCGCAGTTGAGACTTGACCTTGTGACCCTCTCGGCACAGGTATGTCCACAGATTTATCGGACAATAAAGGGGCTACCCAATGGCATTTGAACTTCCTGATCTTCCTTATGCACATGATGCGCTGGCTGGGGCCGGCATGTCGGCAGAAACGCTGGAATTTCACCACGACCTGCACCACAACGCCTATGTGACCAACGGCAACGCGCTGATCCAAGGCACAGAATGGGCCAACAAATCCCTGGAAGAGATTATTGTTGGCACCTATGACAAAAACGCCGTGGCGCAAAACGGTATTTTCAACAACATCAGCCAGTTGTGGAACCACAACCAGTTCTGGGAAATGATGGGTCCGGGCGCATCGGCGATGCCGGGCGCACTGGAATCGCGGATCGTGGATGCGTTCGGGTCAGTGGATGAGTTCAAATCGCAGTTTTCGGCTGCGGGTGCGGGCCAGTTTGGGTCTGGCTGGTGCTGGCTGGTCATTGACAGCGATGGCACGCTGAAAGTCACCAAGACCGAAAACGGTGTGAACCCGCTGTGCTTTGGTCAGACGGCGTTGTTGGGTTGTGATGTGTGGGAACATTCCTATTATATCGATTTCCGCAACAAACGCCCGGTCTACCTGTCCAACTTTCTGGACAATCTGGTAAACTGGGAAAACGTCGCGTCCCGTTTGGGCTGATTGCAAACATTCAACACCCATTGGATCGCGCCTGTTCCGCTTTGTCGGGGCAGGCGCGACCGGTGGTCGTTGCGATAACATCGCGCCGGTCGTCTTTCAGACCGGCTTTTGACGTCGTCCCAAGGCGCCAAGACCCAGAAGGCCGCTCGCCAAAAGGCCAATGGCACCGGGTATGGGAACCGGCGATATTTTCAACTCTACCGTCCAATCGCTGGACCAGTCCGTACCAACATCAGAATCGTCACCGGAAATGATAAAGGTCAAAACGCCGGACGTCGGTGTAAGACCCGCTACTGTATACAGGCCATCCGCAAGCGAACTGAATGTGAAGTTTTGCGCAGGGCTGGAAAAGGTGAAACTGGACCCAAAATCGGTCGCAAACGCCTGAACGCTGGCGAAAGTTATGTCGAATTCAAGCATTTTCACCGCGGATCCAATGTCAATCGTGAAGATGTCCTCGGGATCAGCACCGAACCCGCAGGCATAGGGTGCACCCGCCCCGAAACACGATCCGCTCAGATTTCCCGAAATGATGTGGGTCCCGCCGCCGAGGGTTCCCAGGTCAGCAGACGGCGTGTCAACATAATCAATTCCCTCAATAATTGTTGCAGCAGAGAGCGTTGCAGGCGCTAAAATCGCCAGCAGCGCGATAAACAAAAACTTTGTATTGAACATTACACAATCCTTTCAACGGGTATTCCTAAAATGGAATGCCTTGCGTTGCAGTTTGAAACTGTTTCTGATGCCAGGCAAGTCTCTTGCTCGGGCAGAGCGGCGGTTCGCGCAAGGAATGCGTTTAACCTGGGTGCCGCGAGACAGAGCAATGGCTGCCATCCGCCGCACCTCAGAAAGCCGTTAGAATTGGGCTGTTTCAGGCATTCGGGCGCGCCGCACGATGTTTCTGGGTGAAATTTGTCCGGAATTGTGGGCCTGTGTGGTCGGTGAACACCTATCGGACGTTTTCAGCGGCGACGAGTGCGGTTTTCAGCCCCTCTACATCCGCAGCCACCTGGACAAAGTCGCGCAGACTGGGATCGGCAAATCCCTGATCAATCACATGGTCCACAAGCGCCAGAAGAGGTGCCCAGTAGTCGTTGATATTCAAGACAATAATCGGCTTTTTGTGCAGGCCAAGCTGGCCCCAGGTCAGGACCTCAAAAAATTCATCCAGTGATCCGGCGCCGCCTGGCAGCACCACGATCGCGTCGCAGTTCATGAACATCACTTTTTTGCGCTCATGCATGTTTTCGGTGACCACAAATCGGGTCAGGTCGCGTTTGCCGACCTCGGTCGTCAGCAGGTGCACCGGGATCACGCCGAACGTGTCGCCACCTGCCGATTGGGTGGCCCGCGCCACGCGCCCCATCAGCCCGATATCACCCGCGCCATAGACCAGCCGCCAACCCTGTGCGGCGATTGTGTCGCCCAGGGCATCGGCTGCGTTACCATAGGCGGTCAGCGCGCCATCACGCGACCCGCAAAATACACAAACGGAAAATTGTGAAGATGTCATCGCCAGCCTTTCACGAACTCTTTTGACCCCTGTTAGCGGTATTGCTATGGTCGCTCAAGCGTCCATCCGGTCGGATGGCGATCTGGGGATACCGAATGTCTTTATGGACGAATTTCTTGGCCCGCAATAATGCCGTGGCCGGTGTAGGGTTGGCGATTGTCGTCGCTGTGGCAGCCTATGCTGTTTATCAGACGACGCGCCCGCAATTGCCCGCGACACAGCAGACCACGTCTGTTGAAGTTGCAAAAGAACCTTTTGAAATCACACTGAAATCCCCCGATCCGGCCCCGGCGCCCGACCCGGATGGCACAGCGCAGGTCAGCGATGAACCCGCAGCCATCGCGACGCCCCAAAGCGACGTGACAGATGCGATACCCGCAGTTTCGCCGCCAGAGTTTGATATTTTTCGTCTGGATGCGGCTGGAAATGCGCTGATCGCGGGGCGGGCGGCCCCGTTCACAAAGATTCTGATCCTGCTGGACGGCGCGCAACTGGATCAGACGGAAACCGACGGGAACGGCACTTTCGTGTCACTGCCAACGATTGTCGCATCACCTTCCAACCGCGTTATCCGTCTGGTCATGGTTGATGCTGACGGGATGCAGACCTTGTCCGAGGATACCGTGATCGTGGCGCCATTTGCGGTCCCTGATACCCAGGTGGCCGCGCTGGCACCGACCGTTGCACCTGACCCGGCGAAACCGGCAGAGGTGGATGTGACCAAGCCCGCCCCAGTGGTCGATGGCGCCGGTGATACGCCTGCGCCGACGCAACCCCAGACCACTGTCGGTGACAAACCACAGGGTGAGCTTCCCGCCGCTGATGTGGCCACGGCCAGCCCTGCTGACGTACCTGTCGCAACAGTCAGACCATCGGCGACCACAGATCAGGCCCCGCTGGCAACCCAGCCCGTTCAGGGCGACGACACCACAACACAGGCCACAGTCGATCCTGCCCCCGCCACACCAACCGGGACCCCGGATGCCGCGGAAATCGATCCGGCCCGGCAAAACGCAGCAGCACAACCGCCGGTAACCGACAGCCCTGCACAAAATCAAAGTGCCGCGAGTACTGAAACAGCGACCGCCGCTGAAACAGTGACCGCCGTTGAAACAGTGACAGCGGCTGAACCAACAACTGCCGTTGAACCAATAACCGCCGTAAAAACAGACACGGTCCCGCAAACCGTGGCTGTCCCTGAACCACCGGTCGCACCTGCGGTCAGCGATGTGGCCCCGACGGTTCTGTTGGCCAACGAAGAAGGCATCAAAGTTTTGCAACCCGGCGGTTCCGCGCCCGAAGCATTGCAGGACATCGCCCTGGATTCGATCTCTTATGATCCGGTTGGCGAGGTCACACTGGCGGGGCGCAGCACCGGCCAGGGATTTGTGCGGGTCTACCTGGACAACAAGCCGATCAGAACGCTGAAGATCGAACAGGATCGCAGCTGGCGCGCACCGTTGCCGCAGGTCGACACCGGGGTCTATACATTGCGCGTCGACGAAATCGACGTTGATGGCGCGGTCGTGTCGCGTGTTGAAACCCCGTTCAAACGCGAAGAACCAGCGGCCCTGCTGGCCCTGGGGGACGACGATTCTGTGCCGCAAACCGGCATTCGCCTGTCCGTGGTGACCGTGCAGCCCGGCAATACATTATGGGGCATCGCCAGCAGATCATTTGGTGACGGGATGATGTATGTGCGCGTGTTCCAGGCCAATCGTGACCGGATCAGGGACCCGGATCTGATTTACCCCGGACAGGTATTTCAGGTGCCCGACCCGTAGGTGCCGCCAGCACATCAGTGCCCGGTATACAGCCCCAGATCCGGGGATCAGCCCGGCAGCAGTCATTCAGCATATAAGACATCACCGCCCCCAGCGCGCGATGATCCAGCCGGTAAAACACATGGCGCGATTGCTTGCGGGAAGTGATCAACCCGGCGCTTTCCAGAACTGTCAGATGAAATGAAAGCCGCGAGGCCGACATATGCGCCTTGCGCGCGATGTCACCTGCCGACATTCCGGCGGTGCCACAGGGCACCAGCCACCGCACAATATCCAGCCGCGTTTCATTGGCCAGTGCAGTCAGCGCGTTCAGGACTCGACTCTTTTTCATGCTTCAATTACTCATGAGTTCTTGAATTATTTTTGGTTTATCGCAAAAACCGTTATACCGCAACGACGCGGCATTTTGCGGCGCAATTTTCCCGGGGCAGGACCGTATGGCACCGACAGTCATTACCACAACAGCGCCGCCAAAAAATGGCTGGCGCACCATCGAACGCGTAGCGCCATATCTGTGGCCGGACGACGAGCCATGGGTCAAGCGGCGCGTAAGTATTGCGCTGGCGATGTTGTTTCTGGCCAAGGCGATCGCCGTGGGCACGCCGTTCTTTTACAAGGCAGCCGTGGACGCCCTGTCACCAGACCAGACCGACGGGGCGACGATGCTTGCCCTGGGGGCGGTGGGGCTGACGGTGGCTTATGGTATGGCGCGTTTGCTTAGCGTTGGTTTTACCCAGCTGCGGGATGTATTTTTTGCCCCCGTGGGCCAGCGGGCCCTGCGTGCACTGGCCCTTGAGACCTTTCAGCATATGCACAGCCTGTCCATGCGCTATCATATCACCCGAAAAACCGGCGGGCTGTCCCGCATTATCGAGCGTGGGGTCAAGGGGGTCGAATTCCTGTTGCGGTTCATGCTGTTCAGCATTGGCCCGCTGATCCTGGAACTGCTGATGATCGCGATCATTTTGTTTGTCGTGTTCGATGTCTGGTATCTGGCCGCCGTCGCCGTGACCATCGCCGGTTATGTCTGGTTCACCTTCAAAGTGACCGAATGGCGGGTCAAAATCCGCAAGGTGATGAATGATCAGGACACCGACGCCAATCAAAAGGCGATTGATAGTCTGCTGAATTTTGAAACGGTCAAATATTTCGGGGCCGAGCGTCGCGAAGCCAACCGGTATGACGGCGCGATGGAACAATATGTGGCCGCGGCGCTGAAGACGAATTACACGCTCGCGTTTCTGAACTTTGGGCAGGCGGTGCTGATCACCGGCGGATTGGTCGCAGTGATGGTGATGGCCGCGATCGGGGTGCAGAACGGCGATCTGACCGTTGGCGATTTTGTCATGGTCAACGCCTATATGATCCAGATTACGCTGCCGTTGAATTTTCTGGGCACGGTTTATCGGGAAATTCGCCAGGCCCTGGTCGATATGGCCGAAATGTTTGATTTGCTGGAACAACCCGCAGAGGTCAAGGATGCCCCGGATGCCAAGACATTGGTCACTGGCCCTGGTGCTGTGGACTTGGACAATGTCGTGTTCGGATATGACAAGGAACGCCCGATACTCAAGGGTGTCAGCCTGCACGTCCCGCCTGGTCAAACGGTTGCGATCGTCGGTCCGTCCGGCAGCGGAAAATCAACGATCGGGCGATTGTTGTTTCGGTTTTACGATGTTGTGGACGGGGCCATGCGCATTGACGGGCAGGACATTCGGGACGTGACCCAGGACAGCCTGCATGCCCAGATCGGGGTTGTGCCCCAGGACACTGTGCTGTTCAACGATACGGTCTTTTACAATATCGCCTATGGTCGCCCCGAGGCCACCCGCGCTGAAATCGAGGCCGCTGCGAAGGCGGCAAAAATCCATGACTTCATTGTTTCCTTGCCCGATGGCTATAAGACCACCGTGGGCGAGCGTGGATTGAAACTGTCGGGCGGCGAAAAACAACGCGTCGGCATTGCCCGGACCCTGCTCAAGAACCCGCCGATACTGTTGCTGGACGAGGCGACATCGGCGCTGGACAGCGAAACCGAGCGCGATATCCAGGACAGCCTGCGCGAGATGAGCCATGGTCGCACCGTGATCACGATTGCACACCGGCTATCCACGGTTGCTGATGCCGACCAGATCATCGTGCTTGAGAACGGGGTCATCGCCGAACAGGGCACCCATGATGAACTGCTGGGCACCAATGGACGCTACGCCAGCATGTGGCACCGCCAGGCTGCGGAAGAGGACGAAGCCGCGGCCTAAATCAGCGGTCACAATGGTGCGTGCAGCACCCGGATCACTCGGCGGCGCGCAGCGGTGGTCCGCCTTTGGTTTTGGATTTCGTTTTGCGTTTTGCCGCCGGTTTTTTGGCAGAAGGCTTGGCGGCTTTGGCGCGCTCGACCAGTGCTATGCTGGGTGCGTCCATATCCGGCAATTCGACCTGTTCAGCCACAGCGTCCAATGCTTCGCGCATGCCGCCGACGGTGTCACCGGGTGTGGCAACGGGCGCGGCCTGTACCGTGTATTCATCCCGGGGGATCCAGTCTTGCGGATCCCAGACAAGTTCGGGCGATCTGACGCGGTTCGCGGCCCGCTGCAACGCAATGTCACGCGATGTGCGGTTGCCCCGACCCATCGACAGCGCCTGCAGCCCGGCCACCGATTTATAGGCGCCGGTCGAAACCCAGACACGCAGGGCCAGCATGGCCGGTGTGAAAACCAGTGTCAGAACCGTGGCGATACCCAATCCGAACACGACCGCCGTTGCCAGTTGTTTCCAGAACGTCGCCGTCGGACTGTCGATGGAATATCCACCGCCGAAGAAATCCAGCGACAGCCCGAACATCATCGGTGCCAGACCCGCCATCGTGGTGATCGTGGTCAACAGAACCGGGCGGATCCGCGTTTCTGCGGTGCGCACAATTGCTTCGATCTTGGGCATGTAACTTGAAAATTCCTGATAGGTGTCGATCAGAACAATGTTGTTGTTCACCACGATCCCCGCCAACGCAACGATCCCGGTGCCGGTCATGATCACACCAAAGGACTGGCCCATCACCAGCATGCCAACCAGCACACCGGCGGTCGACATCACCACGGCCATCAGCACCAGCGCCGAATTGTAGAAACTGTTGAACTGAGCCAGCAGGATGATGAACATCAGGCCCAGTGCACCCGAGAACGCGACCTGCAAAAAGGCTGCGGATTCTTCCTGATCTTCCTGATCGCCGGTCCATTCCCATTCGATTCCATTGGGAAACTCGGCCTCGGTTTCCAGCCAGTTCGTCAGGAAAGCCACGCGTTCTGATGCGGTGATCGCCTCGCCTGCATCATTGCGCCCCTCGGCATTCACCGCCGCCTTGACGTCGAAATAGCGTTTCTGATCGATGCGGTCGATCTGGCCAAGTTTCGCAACAGGTTTCCAGCTGATGAAATTGGACAGCGGGACCAGGCCATCACTGGTCCGCAGTTTCAGCGTGTCCAGCGTCGACAGGACGCGGTCTTTTTCCGGCAGACGTACCCGGATTTCAATTTCTTCGTCTGAACTGTCGACCCGCATCGTGTCCAGCAGGATGCCGCGTGTCACCAGTTGCACCATACCACCGACAGTCGCCACATCGGCCCCAAAGCGGCCAGCCTTTTCGACATCGACATCGATTTCCCAGTCAATGCCGGCCAGCGGGCGGCTGTCTTCGATATCCGTCAACGCCGGGGTCAGTTCAAACTGTTCACGCGCAATCGCCGTGGCCGCCAACAGGTCATCCCAGTTGTCGCCGGACAGACGCAGATGGACCGGTTTTGCGCCCGCAGGCCCAAACCCAAGTTCCAGCGCTTCGCCATAAATGCCGGGCAGGACGGTCAGGCGTTGTTCGATTTCGCTGATGATCGCGTTGCCGTTGAGCGCGGGGTTATCCTTGCGGTCATCCCATGGCGTCATTTCAATCTGGATCTGACCAATGGAATCGCTGGGACCGGATGCGCCACCCGTATTCTGGTTCAGCCCGCCGGCCCCCGCAAAGGCAAACGCACTTTCCACACCTTCAACACCGATGACGATGTCCTCGGCCTGACGCACCAGCGCGTCTTTTTCGGTGATCGACAGGTTGCCGCGTGCACGCACATAAATGATCGCCTGTTCGGGTTCCGACGCGGAAAAGAATTCAGTGCCGTTATTGTTGGCACCATAATATGTGAACACCGAAAAGACGGCGAAAATAACGGCGGCGATTGTCACGACGGGCATGATCGGATTGCCGGCGATGAAATAGGTGAACCAGCCAAAGGGTGTCCGGTGATAGCCGGATTGAATGCGTTTGGCCCGCCGTTCAATTTTTGCAGCCCCCAAAGTGATCGAGGACAAGATCGCGCCCACAACAAACAAAACTGCGCCCGGCAGCAATGATGCGATCCCCGACAGGGGTGCCTGACCGCCAAACAGATAGCCCGGGTTCAGGGTCTGCATCGCGGCGATAAACAAAAGGTACAAAGACGGCGGCACCAACAGTGCGCGCACGATCCACGGGGTGGTGCGGCGCAAAAACTGTGACGAGTTGTCAAACATGCGCGATGTCCGCCCGGCCACACCGCCCATGACAGGCAGGTAGATCAGTGCGACAATCAGCGACGCCGACAATACAAAAATCAGCGTGACCGGCAACATGCCCATGAATTCACCTGGCACACCTGGCCAGAACAACATCGGCAAAAACGCACATAACGTCGTGGCCGTGGAACTGACAATCGGCCAGAACATGCGTTTTGCGGCTTCGGTAAAGGCTTGCATCGGGCCAACACCTTCGGCGATGCGGCGGTCCGCGTATTCCACCACCACGATCGCCCCGTCAACCAGCATCCCAACCGCCAGGATCAGACCGAACATCACAATATTCGAGATGGTGATGCCCATCAGACCCAGCAGGATGAAACACAACAGGAACGACGTGGGGATCGCAAATCCCACCAAAAGCGCTGATCGTGTTCCCAGTGCGGCCAGAACCACAACCATGACCAGCGCGATGGCGGTCAAAACGGCCCCCTCAAGCTGTTTGACCATGCTTTCCACTTGTGTGGACTGGTCGTTGGACGCGCCGACACTGATCGCATTCTGCAATTCTTCCGGCCAGCTCTGGCGTTCTTTTTCGACCTCTTCCCGGACCAGCGCAGAGGTGTCGATGATGTTGAAACCTTTGCGCTTGACCACCTGCAATGCCACCGTTGTTTCGCCATTATAGCGCGCGGTGCCGGTGCGGTCTTCGAATGTCAGGCTGATTTCGGCCAGATCACCAAGGGTCACAACGCTGTCGCCGTTCACCTTGACGGGTAGGTTGTAAATGTCTTGTTGTTCATCAAAAGACGATGGAATCTTGACCGAAATTGCGCCGCTTGCGGTTTCAACCTCGCCCGCCGCGATCAGTTGGTTGTTATTGCGCACGACGTTGATCAGTTCGCCCGCCGTGACATTATAGCTTTCCAGGCGCAACGGATCGATCAGCACCTCAAGCATTTCGTCACGTTGCCCGGTCAGCGCCGCTTCCAGGACCGGTTCCAGCCCTTCCAGGCGATCCTGCAAATCCTTGGCCACCCGCACCAGGGTGCGCTCGGGCACCTGACCTGTCAGGTTGATGATAATGATCGGAAACTCGGAAAAGTTGATTTCGTTGATCGAATATTTCTCGGCCCCTTCGGGAATTTCGGCCTCGACCGTGTTCATGCGATCGCGCACATCAGCGATGATTTTGGACTTATCCCAGCCAAATTCGAATTCCAGCGCGACACCGGCGTAATTTTCCGCCGCTGTGCCGGATATGGATTTCAGGCCGTCCAGATCGGACAGCTCTGTTTCCATCGGCTTGACGATCAGTTTTTCCGAATCTTCCGCTGATATTCCGGGAAAGGGGACCGAAATGAACAGTGCCGGAATTTCAATGTCAGGCTCGCCTTCTTTGGGCAGGTTCGCATAGGCCAGACCGCCCGCCAGCAGCGTCAAAGCAATAAAGGCCAGAACCATTCGGGCGCGTTCACCGGCCCAGTCGACGATGCCGGTCATTGGTCTGCACCTTGGTAGGTCACGTTGACCGGGACGCCGCTGACGACATATTCCTGTCCGATGACAATCACGTCAGCCTGGTTTTCCAACCCGGTCACCCAGATCCCCTCGGCGGTGTCGCGCACGATATTGACCCGTGCGAACTGGACGCGATTGGCGTCATTGACAGTGCGCACACCCAACTGACCGTTGTCGTCCAGGGTCAGTGCGGACATCGGCAGCAGATGCGCTGGCTGGCCTTCGCTGGCAATGCCGATCTCGGCCGTCTGGCCGTCGCTGATGCGCAGATCTGCGTTGGGTACCTGAATTTCCACCCGGAAGGTTCGCGTTGCCGGATCAGCAGACCGCGAAAGGAATGTGACCTGACCGACAACGTCCATGCCTGATGTCAGCCTTGCACCTGCCAATGCGCCGACGGCGACCTTTGACACGGATGTTTCGGGCACGAAACCCACCAGTTTAATCGGGTCCAGCTGGATGATTGTGGCGCACAGGCCACCGGGCTGCATCAGTGATCCGATTTCCGCAGTGTCCGACTCCAGCAATCCGCTGAAAGGTGCCGTCAGGGTCAACCGTTCGATCTCTTTTTCGGCGGCTGCAACTGCGGCCTCGGCGGATTTGATTCCCGCATTGGCATTCAACACGCCCAGATCCGCAGTGGCAACGCCCGACTGGGCCGTTGAAATTGTGGCCAGCGCCGATTCGCGTGCGGCCTGTGCAGCGGCGACACGGGTTTCGGATGCAAAACCGCCTTCGGACAGACGGGATGCGGCGCGCAGATTGATATCAGCTTCGGCCAGGCGGGCCTCGGCCTCGGCGACGCGCGCCAATGCTTCGGGGATGCGCGCCTGTGCCTGGGGCACCCTTGCGCCCGCTTCTGCCAGTCTGGATTGCGCATCTGCCAGCGCCGCACCCCGTGTGCCGGGGTCCAGACGACACAGAACCTGACCGGCCTGAACGCTGGACCCTTTGCGCAATGGCTCTGATATCACCTGACCCGTCGTTTCAGCGCGCAATTCAACCTGGCGTGCCGCTTCGGTGCGGCCGCGCACCATAACGGCGCTGTCGATATCTGTTGCCTGTGACGCCATCGCCACGACGGATACCAGTGGTGGCGCGTCATCCGGGACCGGCGCCTGGGATGTCGGTGTTGTCTCTGCGGATGTTTCCACATCCGCCGCCATCGGCGCGTCGCCGGCCGGCGGACCGCCTGCGGCAAAGTTCAAAATGCTTTCACGCTCAAAGATCATCAAATATAAAACACCCATCACCAATGCGGCGGTGAGGATTGAAAAAATACGCATGATACCCTCTTGCGTTCAAAAAAAATCAGTTATGCGGCACACCAGTGGGGTTACGTAGTGCTGTTGACACCAAGTCTCAACCCTTTTGGCGCGTGATTACACGCTAAACTGTTCGGTTCAGTTTAGACTTTTTGCAAATATCGCGCAAGGACTGACAAAGCCCCTGACAATCAGGCGCATTTCGGGGTCTTGGCAATTGTGAAACGGTTAGGGTAAGAGAGGCGCAGTCATTTGCGGAGGCAGGCGTGAGCGAGACCGACAGTTTCATACAAGAAGTCAGCGAAGAAGTACGGCGCGATCAACTTTTTCGATTGATGAAAAAATACGGCTGGATTCCGGTCCTGCTGGTCGTCGTGCTGGTGGGTGGTGCATCGTATAACGAAATCCGCAAGGCGCGCGCCGAAACGGCAGCACAGGCGTTTGGGGACGGGATCGTGACTGCGATGTCGCTGGATGACCCGTCTGAACGTGCCGCGGCGCTGGACGGTGTTGCCGCCAGCGGCGAACAATCAGCGTTGCTCAGCCTGATCGCCGCAGGCGAAGATGCTGTCGCCGAAAACAAGGAAAGCGCGATCCTGCGACTGCGCACGGTGACAACTGACACAACCCTGCCAGAGATTTACCGCCAGATCGCAGAACTGAAGTTGATATTGCTGGAGGGCGATTCCCTGTCTTTGGACGAACGCCGCGCCCGACTACAGCCGTTGGCCATTCCAGGCGCGCCATTCCGCCTGTTGGCCGAGGAACAGCTGGCGCTGACAGATATCACCGACGGGCAGACCGATGCCGCACTGGAACGGCTTGATGCAATTTTGGTCGATGGCGAGGCGACTGCAGGCTTGCGTCGGCGGGTTTCTCAGTTGATTGTGGCCTTGGGCGGAGACTTGGACGCAAACTAGTCTGGAAGATTGCTGGACAAGTATCCAGCGAGTGTAGGGGGCAATCTGGTGGCGCTATTCCAAAAACGGCATGTATTTCTGCTGGCGTTGCTGGTGTTGTCCGCTTGCGGCGAGCGGGAACTGATCCTTGAAGGTGAACGGCTGGACATCCGCGGTGATGACGCTGTCATCGAGGTGCCATTGGGCGCGCAGCCGATCCGCCTGTCCAGTCCGGTGAATAATACTGCCTGGACCCACCGCGCAGGTACAGCGACCCATCGCATGCAACAGCCGGCCTTTGCACCAGACCCGACTTTGATCTGGTCCGCCGATATTGGCGAGGGCGTTGATCGAAGACATCGCATTACCGCAGACCCGGTTGCAGCCAACGGGCGTATTTTCACCATCGACAGCCGCTCTACCGTGGCGGCCACGTCTGCTGATGGTGCGCGTCTGTGGGCGCGGGACCTGACACCGCCAACAGACAACGCCAAAGACGCATCCGGCGGCGGTCTGGCGTTGGCGGGCGACCGGCTGTTTGCCACCACAGGTTTCGGCGAACTGGTCGCGCTGGATACTGCCAGCGGCGAAGAATTATGGCGCCAGGGTCTGGATGCGTCGGTTACCGGCGCACCGACCGTGTTCGACAATGTCGTCTATGTTGCCACCCGTGACAGCCGCGCCCTGGCCATCGAGGCCGACAGTGGCCGCATCAGGTGGCAACTGGCCGGTGCACCCTCTGCGTCCGGTGTGCTGAATGGTGCCGGTCCGGCAGTGAATGACAAGATTGTTGTGTTCCCGTTTTCGTCAGCCCAGGTTGTTGCGGCATTGCGCAAAGGTGGCTTGCGCATATGGGGCGGGTCTGTTTCGGGCGCACGTCCTGGTCGCGCCTATGCGAATTTTTCCGACATTTCCGGCGACCCGGTGATTGTCGGCGATGTGATTTACGCGGGCAACCCGGCGGGGCGGACCGTTGCGCTGGACAGTGCGTCCGGGGATCGGATCTGGACCGTGCAAAGCGGCGCCACGGGCCCGATCTGGGTCGAAGGTGGATCGCTGTTCTTTTTGACCGACCAGGGGGAACTGGCGCGGCGTGATGCCGACACTGGTGCATTGATCTGGTCGCAGCAGTTGCCGTTTGAACTGCCTGTGCGTCGTGACAAACGCCGCCGTGACATATATGCGCATTTCGGCCCCGTTCTGGCGGGCGGCAGCCTTTGGGTTGCGTCCAACGACGGCTTGTTGCGTGCCTTTGATCCCGTGGATGGGGCGCTGCGCACCAGCGTTGATCTGCCCGGTGGCGCGGCGTCCAGACCGATCGTGGTCAGTGGGGTGATGTATGTTGTGGCGCAAAACGGTAAGCTTCTGGCTTTTCGTTGAGCCAGCAAAGGTATATGGCGACGGCTTGAGTCGCGCCGGAGTGCACAGATGAGCTTTACCCTTGCCCTTGTGGGCCGCCCGAATGTGGGCAAGTCCACCTTGTTCAACCGATTGGTTGGCAAACGTCTGGCATTGGTCGATGACCAGCCCGGCGTGACCCGTGATTTGCGCGAAGGTGCGGCACGGCTTGGTGATCTGCGTTTTACAGTGATTGACACCGCCGGTCTGGAAGAGGCCACAGATGAATCCCTGCAGGGGCGGATGCGCCAACTGACCGAACGTGCGGTCGAGCTGGCAGATGTCTGTCTGTTCATCATCGATGCGCGCGATGGCATTCTGCCTGCAGATCAGATTTTCGCCGACATCCTGCGCAAAAAGAACGCCCATGTCTTGCTGGCCGCCAACAAGGCCGAAGGGTCCGCAGCCGACGCCGGTGTGATCGAAGCATATTCGCTGGGTCTTGGCGAACCCATCCGCATGTCGGCTGAACATGGCGAAGGCATGAACGAACTGTTCAGCGTGCTGATGCCAATCGCCGATGGTTTTTCGGAACGCGCGGTCCTGGATGCACCCGACGTCGATGTGGATATCGAGGATGGACCCCGGGTGCCGACCCGCGCGCGCCCGTTGCAGGTTGCGGTGGTCGGGCGACCCAATTCCGGCAAGTCGACATTGATCAATAACATATTGGGTGAAGAACGGCTTTTGACCGGGCCAGAGGCCGGGATCACCCGCGACGCCATTTCCGTGTCTATTGATTGGGAAGGCGTCCCGGTACGCATTTTTGATACAGCAGGCATGCGCAAAAAGGCCAAAGTGCAAAGCAAGCTGGAAAAGCTGTCGGTGTCGGACGGGCTGCGGGCGGTCAAATTTGCCGAAGTCGTGGTGGTTCTGTTGGACGTGGAAATTCCGTTCGAGCAGCAGGATCTGCGCATCGCCGATCTTGCGGAACGCGAAGGGCGGGCCGTGGTTCTGGCGGTGAACAAATGGGATCTGGAAACCGATAAAAGCAATAAGATAAAAGAGTTACGCGAAGAATTTGAACGTCTTTTGCCGCAGTTGCGCGGGGCGCCTCTGGTAACTGTTTCGGCCAAAACCGGCAAAAACATAGACCGGCTGCATGCCGCGATCATGCGCGCCCACGAGATATGGAATCGCCGCGTGACCACCGCGCAGCTGAACCAATGGCTATCGGGCATGGTCGAAGCGCATCCACCACCCGCACCAGCCGGTCGGCGGATCAAATTGCGCTATGCGACGCAGGTCAAAACACGTCCACCGGCATTCGTTGTCATGACCTCGTTCCCAGACAAAATGCCCGCAAGCTATTCGCGTTATCTTGTCAATGGGTTACGGGCCGACTTTGACATGCCGGGCACGCCAATCAGGCTGACCTTTCGCAGTCAGAGCGATAAAAACCCTTACAAGAACCGGAAAAAGTCAACGCCATCACGGCTGCGCAAACATTTGGGCAAGAAACCGTTGGCGGATTAACTTTTCCGATCCGATTGAGCACGTTTTAGGTTGGTGGATAATCCATGCCATCGCTGCTTGAGATCGCCGCAGCAATCAGAACCAACAGCAGCAGCGGTATAACCCAATCACCAGCAGAGCTTTGTGTACTCATCACAATCGCAGATTCGTCCATCTTGGCGGCTTTCGTCTCGTCGGCCATCGCTGCGTTTGACGCCAGTACCGAAAGTGAGATTGCACAGACTGAAATCAGTTTTTTCATCGTATTGTCCCCCTCTATGAATACAAAAAAGGGTCGCGCATATTTAACCTTTGGTCAACTTTTGATATTTCAGTCGCTGAATTGTCAAAGCTTCCATAGTTATAACAAAAGGATAGATTGACTACTTGATGTTCGCTAAATCAGGTTTCCCTGGTTATCGATTGCGCCAAATCCACCAAGATACGGTTTCAGCGCCTCTGGCAGCGTCACCGATCCATCACTTTGCTGGCCATTTTCAAGCACCGCGATCAGGCAGCGCCCGACAGCCACACCAGACCCGTTCAGTGTGTGCACAAAATCTGGTTTTCCGCCATCAAGCGGACGGAACCGCGCGTTCATCCTGCGCGCCTGAAAATCGCCACAGGTCGACACCGAACTGATTTCGCGGAACGCGTTTTGCCCCGGCAGCCAGACCTCGATATCAAGGGTGCGCCGGGCACCAAATCCCAGATCACCAGTGCACAGTTTGACAGTCCGATAGGGCAGTTCCAGTGCTTCCAGCACGGCCTGCGCGCAATTTGTCATGCGGGTTTGTTCGGCTTCGGAATGGTCAGGGTGCGAAATTGCCACCATTTCGACCTTTTCGAACTGATGCTGGCGCAGGATGCCGGTGGTGTCTTTGCCCGCTGACCCGGCCTCGGAGCGAAAACACTGGGTATGCGCGGTCATACGGATCGGTAAGGCATTTTCTTCGACAATATCGCCCGCCACGGTGTTGGTCAGCGTCACCTCGGATGTCGGGATCAGCCACCAGCCATTGGTGGTCTGATAGCTGTCTTCGGCGAATTTCGGCAGTTGGTTGGTGCCATACATCGCCTCTTCGCGGACCAGAACCGGGGTGATCATTTCCACCATGCCGTGTTGGGTGGTGTGCATGTCCAGCATGAACTGCGCCAGCGCGCGGTGCAGCCGGGCCATGGCGGCGCGCATCACCACAAAACGCGAGCCTGATAATTTGGCGGCCGTTTGAAAATCCAGACCCTTTGCTGCGGGAATTTCATAATGTTCCAACGGGTCAAAATCAAAATTTCGCGGGTTTCCCCAGCTGTGTATCTGGATATTGTCCGCCTCGTCAGCGCCATCAGGCGTGTCGTCATAGGGCAGGTTTGGCAGACCCATCAGCAGATCGCGCAGCCGGGTGTCCTCGGCCTTGGCCTGGTCTTCCAATGCGGCGATCTCGTTTTTCTTTTCGCCCACAAGCGCGCGCAGGCGCTGAAATTCGGCCTCGTCGCCCTTGGCTTTGGCCGCGCCGACCTTTTTCGAGGCGGCGTTGCGATCGGCCAAAGCGGTTTCTGCGGCCAGGATCTTGGCGCGCCGCGATTCGTCAATGGCCAGGATTTCAGAGGATGCACCGGTAATCCCGCGACGCGCCATTGCGGCGTCAAATGCGGCCGGGTTGTCGCGGATGGCGCGAATATCGTGCATCGTATCTGTTCCTTGCTGAATCAGTTTGACGCGTTATGGCGCATTTTCACCGGCGTGGAAACGACCGAGTTTCCCGCGGCCCATGGTGCGAAATAGCAGCCAAATTCACCGACCCTACCAGAAAAATTCAGTGTGCCCGACGGCGCGCATCAACGCCTCCATATAATAGTAATCGCCATAGGGCAGCATATTGTCCGCCCGGCCCAGGTCGACGAATGCGGCCCCTTCTTTCAGCAGGCCTTGGGCGTCGGGTCTGGCGGTGATGTCGCAATGCTGAACCAGCCCCAGCAACATCTTGTCGGCCAGGTCGGTATATTTCTGCGCGGCGTCACCGTGCCCATAGCACTGGGCCAAGGTATAAAGACCGGCCGCCGTCACCGCACCGGCGGATGAATCACGATAAGGGTGGCTGTCTGGCGGCAGATCATAGTCCCACAGCGGAATGCCATCATCCGGCAATTTTGTGGCCACATAATCCGCCATGCGGGCGGACATTTCGCGGTATTCGGCGTTGCCTGTGTAAAGATAGGCCTGCGCAAAGCCGTGGATGGCCCATGACTGGCCACGCGACCAGCAGCTTTCGTCACCAAGGCCCTGGTGGGTAAAACCCTGCATTGGTGCGCCTGTCCGGGGATCAAATTCATAGGCGTGATAGGAACTGAAATCATCGCGGATCAGATATTTGGCGCAGGTTTCCAGATGCATGTTCGCGATGTCATTGAATGATGCCTGGCCGGTTTCGCTGCCAGCCCAGAATAACAGCGCCATTGCCTGCATACTGTCGATGTTCAGTGTTCCGGTTTTACGGGCGCCAAATTCAGGCCCGTCGCGCAGCATCGGGTTCCAGCACATCACAAACGGCATCGGCTGGCGCCGGCGCGCTGCCAGTAAATCTGCTGCCCGCAGCGCCATCGCACGGGATGTTTCGTCGCCGGTCAGTTTGTAATCGGCAACACATGTCAGCGAAAATAAGAACCCAAGATCATGATCGTGCCAGTCCGGATTTTCCAGAATCGTCTGGAAATACGGGCGCCGCATTTTGGCGCTGTTTTTGAATTGTTCTTGCCCGGTCACAGAATGCGCCAGCCATAACTGACCCGGCCAGAAACTGGCCACCCATTCATCGGGAATGCAAAACTGATACAGATCAGTGTCCGAAAGCGATATCCGCGGATTGCGCAGTCCAAATTGCGGAACCAGCGTGTCTATCTTTGTGATGACATCGCTCAGCGCCTTTGAAAATGCTGCCTTGTGCGCGGTTGGCGGTTGAAACAATTCCAGTTGCGCATAGGACAGGCCGGTGTCGGCATCCTGTTTCAGATCCATTTGCATTCCTTTTTTCGGTCCGGGGAATTTGCTGTACCGGGCAACAGACGGGTTTCAGACCAGCCCCGCATCAGGTCGTTCTGCGCCTCGTGTCATCGAATTATTGGTATACTAGCATATTACAATTGGGTGGCAATGCCGCTGACCGACAATCCGAAATGATAGCGGGACGTATCGGTCTGGACCGGCCTGAACGGATTTAAAGCATTGATCTTTCGCCTGCAGCGCCAATATGCCCTAGGACATCCGATATTTGGGTGTCATTTGCGTCCGGCGTCGCTTGCCAAGCAAATGACCCACATATAGGGTGCGCGCCAACCAAGTTCGGGCGCTTCGGCCCGCAATAAAAAGGACCAACATATGTTTGTCACGCCAGCCTATGCTCAAGCCGCCGGTGGCGGTGCTGCGGCCATCACCAGTTTTCTGCCGCTGATCCTTATTTTCGGGATCATGTATTTTCTTTTGATCCGTCCACAACAAAAGAAAGTGAAAGAGCACCGCGCAATGGTCGAAGCGGTTCGCCGTGGTGATCAGGTGGTTACCCAGGGTGGTCTGATTGGCAAAGTGTCCAAGGTCAAGGATGACAACGAAATCGAGGTCGAGCTGGCACCCAGCATCAAAGTGCGGGTCGTAAAATCGACGATTGCCCAGGTGATATCTAAAACTGAACCCGCCGCGGAATAGTTCGCGCTAAACAGGCTGGAAACATGCTGCAAATTCAATCGTGGAAACGAGTCGTCATTTTGGGGCTTGTTGCAATTGGGCTTTTGTTTTCGATCCCGAATTCATTTTATTCGCGGGTTGAGGGGCACAATGACGCGCTGGAGGAAATCCAGCGGTCTGGCGCGACACCTGAACTGACCGCTGCCGTTGATCGATGGCCGGAATGGTTGCCATCGTCGCTGGTCAAACTGGGTTTGGATTTGCGCGGCGGCGCACAATTGCTGGCCGAGGTCAGTGTCGAGGATGTGTACGGCGATCGCATGGATGGGACCTGGCCCGAGGTGCGGGATGCCTTGCGGGCAGAACGTGCAGTGGTCGGCACTGTTCGTCGTCAACCGTCTGCGCCTGATGTTCTGGTGGTCAGGATTTCCCAGCCCGAGGGCCTGTCGCGGGCCATGCAGGTTGTCCGCAGTCTGGCACGCCCGGTTGTATCGCTGACTGGCGTTGGATCCTCGGACATCGAAGTCAGCGGATCGGGCGACGAAATCACAATCCGTCTGTCCAGCGCCGAACAACAACTGACCGATGATCGTACCATTCAGCAATCGCTGGAAATTATCCGGCGGCGCGTCGACGAGGTTGGCACCCGAGAGCCGACCATTCAGCGTCAGGGCGAACGCCGCATTCTGATCCAGGTGCCCGGTATTGGCAGCGCCGAAGAACTGAAAGCGTTGATCGGGACGACGGCGCGGCTGACCTTCAATCCTGTTGTGGGACGCACGAATGATCCCAATGCCGACACCGATCCGCGCAACGTGATCTACCCGTCGCTGGATGAAGAAGGTGTTTATTACATTCTGGAACAGTCGGCGGTTGTGTCTGGTGAAGAACTGGTGGATGCCCAGCCGTCATTTGACCAAAATGGCCGCCCGGCAGTCAATTTTCGGTTCAACCCGACCGGCGGGCGCAAGTTCGGTGACTATACAGCCGAAAACATCGGTTCACCGTTTGCAATTGTGTTGGACGAAGAAGTCATTTCAGCCCCCACAATCCAAAGTTATATCGGCGGCGGCTCTGGCATAATCACCGGCAACTTTTCGATAGAAGAATCGACACAGTTGGCCGTGCTTCTGCGGGCAGGGGCCTTGCCGGCCGAGATGGTGTTCTTGGAAGAACGTACAATCGGACCCGAACTGGGACAGGACAGTATTGATGCCGGCAAAGTCGCGAGCATTGTCGCCTTTGCGGGTGTGCTGGTGTTCATGGCCGCGTCCTATGGCTGGTTCGGCATCCTGGCGAATGTTGCACTGATCCTGAACGTGGGTATGATTTTCGGCTTGTTGTCGATGATTGGCGCGACGCTGACATTGCCGGGTATTGCCGGGATCGTTCTGACGATCGGGATGGCGGTGGACGCCAATGTTCTGGTGTTCGAGCGGATCCGCGAAGAACTGCGGACTTCGCGCGGTCCGGCGCGCGCCATCGAACTGGGCTATGAAAAAGCGCTCAGTGCGATCCTGGACGCCAACATCACCACATTCATTACTGCCGTGATCCTGTTTGCAATGGGCTCGGGGCCGGTACGCGGATTTGCCGTGACACTGGGTCTGGGGATCATGACGTCTGTTTTCACCGCAATTTTCGTAACCCGGTTGATGATCATTATCTGGTTCGAGCGAAAGCGGCCCAAATCCTATGCGATCAGGGGGATCAGTCTGGTGCCCAAGGAAACTGCGTGGGATTTCTTTAACTGGGTGCGTTCCACATTCGGTGCCTCGGCGCTGGCCATGGTCGCAGCCATCGGCGTGTTCCTGGTGGTTGGCCTGAACTATGGGATCGATTTCCGGGGTGGCACGACAATCCGCACCGAATCCACCCAAAGCGTCGATGTGGGTGCGTATCGCGCGGCGTTGCAACCACTGAACCTGGGTGATGTATCGATCACCGAAGTGTTTGACCCCACATTTGGCGAAGACCAGAATGTTGCAATGGTGCGCATCGAAGCCCAGGACGGCGACGAAAGCGTTGCTGCGGATACCGTTATCGCGGTCGAGGCCGCGTTGCAGCAGGTCGATCCGTCGATCACATTCCCATCGGTCGAGAGCGTCGGCCCGAAGGTGTCCGGCGAACTGATCAAAACCGCCGTGATTGCCGTGGTTCTGGCGATCGGCGCGGTTCTGATCTATATCTGGCTGCGTTTTGAGTGGCAGTTCGCGTTGGGGGCTGTCGCTGCGCTGGTGCATGATGTCGTCCTGACCATTGGTGTGTTCGCCCTCTTTAAAATCCCGTTTGATCTGGCGATTATTGCCGCGCTTTTGACCATCGTCGGCTATTCGCTGAATGATACGGTTGTGGTGTTTGACCGGGTCCGGGAAAACTTGCGCAAATACAAGAAACGCGATCTGAAGGACGTGTTGAATCTGTCGATCAATGAAACCCTGTCGCGCACAGTGATGACGTCATTCACCACACTGGTGGCATTGATTGCCCTGCTGGTGCTTGGCGGCGATGTTATTCGCGGGTTTGTCTTTGCGATGACATGGGGCGTGATCGTGGGGACATATTCATCCGTCTTTGTCGCCTCGAACATACTGTTGTTTCTGGGTGTAAAGCGGGATTGGTCCAAACCGGACGCCAATACCGGCAATCAGTTCGCCGACGTGGATGCCTGATGTCGTGATCCCGTTCCTGGCCCTGCCAGGATTGGGATTGTTGATCATCGTAGCGTTTGTCGCCGGGGTCGTGCGTGGCTTTTCCGGCTTTGGAACGGCCATGATATATCTGCCAGTGGCTGGCGGTATCCTTTCGCCATTCGAGGCGCTGACCACATTGGTCTGCATGGATCTGGTCGGGCCGGTTCCCAACCTGCGCCGGGCCATTCGCGACGGAACACCTGATGACATCCTGCGGCTGAGCATCGGCCTGGTCATCGCATTGCCGCTTGGCGTCTGGGCCTTGTCGCTGGTGGCGCCGCAGGTTTTTCGTTACGGCGTATCCATCATCACTTTCGTCCTGCTTGTGCTTTTGATCAGCGGTTTTCGATATCGCCGCAGCCTGACACCGGCAATGGTCACGGCAACCGGCGGCCTGGGCGGGTTTCTGGCAGGCAGTGTTGGATTGCCTGGGCCACCGGTCATCATGGTCTATATGGGGGCGGCCCTTCCGGTCTCCGCGATCCGGGCCAATATCACCCTGTTTCTGTTCATGGGCGATATTGCGATGCTGGTGGTCCTGTGGGTGTTCGGGCATTTGGTACCGAGCGCGATCGGTCTGGGCCTGGTCTTGATGATCCCGAATTTGTTGGGCAATATTGCAGGCGCGCGATTGTTCCGACCGCGGGCCGAAAGAAACTATCGGGTAATTGCATACAGCATTATCGCATTCTCAGCAGTCAGCGGGTTGCCGTTGTGGGACTAAGGAGGTCCGGGAAATGAAACTGTATGAAATCGAATACAGCGATAGTGTGCCGGTTGACGGGTATGGGCCGGGATTTTTTCGGATCGGCGGCGCCGTCATTCACGGGGCTGTGCTGGTTTTGCCGGACGGGGTCTGCGGCTGGGACGGGTTTGCCGATCCCGCACCATTGCTGGCCGCTGCCGATCAGTTGGATGTGGTTTTTGTCGGGACCGGGGCCGATATCGCGCATTTGCCGGATGCATTTCGCACGGCGCTGGAAAACGCCGGTCTGGGGGTCGAACCGATGTCATCGCCCGCGGCCTGCCGCACGTTCAACATCCTGCTGTCCGAGGGCCGCCGTGTCGCGCTGGCGCTGTTGCCGGTTTGATCCGGCTTTCACGCAACGGGCGATTGGCGTAAGGCGGTGATCATGGAATTTGACGTCAATGACCTGTCTGTTGCCCGTGGCGGGCTGTCGGTTCTGACCGGCGTCAGTTTCAGACTGCTGTCCGGGCAGGCGCTGATTTTGCGCGGCCCGAACGGATCGGGTAAAACCACACTGCTGCGCACGCTGGCAGGGCTGCAAAATCCACAGCACGGCACCATCAGTGCGCCAGCAGAAAGCATTGCGTATGGTGCCCATGCGGACGGGATCAAATCCACGCTGAGCGTGGCCGAGAACCTGGCCTTCTGGGCCGATATCTATGGCACCGGCATGACCGATGCGGCGCTGGCAGGTTTTGATCTGCAATCGCTGGCGGGGCGTCGTGCCAATAACCTGTCGGCAGGGCAAAAACGGCGTCTGGGTCTGGCGCGGATGTTGGTGACGGGGCGTCCGATCTGGCTGTTGGATGAACCCACCGTGTCGCTGGACGCAAAAGGCCGCACGCAATTTGAAAGCGCTGTGCGCCGGCACCTGGACGGGGGCGGAATCGCCGTCATTGCCACGCATGTCGATATCGCCGTTCAGGCAACCACTCTGGACATCGGGCAATTTCGCACCCCGATGACCGCAATTGCCAGCAGCTTTGACGAGGCATTCCTGTGATCCGAATTCTGATACGCGATCTGATGCTGGCAGTGCGCGCGGGCGGCGGGTTTGGACTGGGCCTGTCGTTTTTTCTGGTGATCACGGCACTGGTGCCATTCGGGGTCGGACCTGACGGGCTGGTGCTGGCGCAGATCGCGCCCGGCATTTTATGGGTCGGGGCCTTGCTGGCCTGTTTGCTGTCGCTGGACCGGTTGTTTCAGTTGGATTTTGAGGACGGCACGCTGGACCTGTTGGCCTGCGCACCGATTCCAATGGAATCCGTTGTCATCGCCAAGGCCACGGCGCATTGGCTGACAACGGGGCTGGCTTTGACCATAGCGGCGCCCTTGTTCGGCGTTTTGCTGGGTCTACCGGCAGCGGGATATGTGTGGCTGGTGGCATCATTGCTGGTGGGCACGCCAGCCTTGTCCATGATCGGTGCGTTTGGTGCGGCGTTGACCGTCGGGGTCAAGCGGGGTGGGTTGTTATTGTCCATCCTTGTGCTGCCGCTATATGTACCAACTTTGATTTTCGGGGCCGAGGTCGCGCGTCGCGGCGCATTGCAACTGGACGTATCCAAGCCGCTTGTCATGCTGGCTGGTATCACCTTTGCGACGATCGCGCTTTTGCCCTTTGCCGCCGCGGCCGCTGTCCGCGTCAATCTGCGCTAGTGCCATGACGTCGATGTGTCTGGTTGCCCCCGACAGGAAAGGCTAAAACACCGCCATGTCGCTATGGGAATACGCCAATCCTAAGAAGTTCATGGAGCTCAGCGGCCGGTTGATTCCGGTTGTCGGGGTGCTGACGGCTGTTTCGCTGGCGGTGGGGCTGATCTGGGGCTTTTTCCTGACACCTGACGATTCCCGGATGGGTGCCAGCGTCAAGATCATCTTTATCCATGTGCCTTCGGCGATGATGGCCATCAATGCCTGGGTGATGATGCTTGTGACATCGCTTGTCTGGCTTGTGCGGCGGCATCACGTTTCAGCACTGGCGGCACGGGCGGCGGCCCCTGTCGGTCTGACCATGACCTTGATCGCACTTGTCACGGGCGCGCTTTGGGGGGAACCAACCTGGGGCAGTTATTGGGTCTGGGACCCGCGGCTGACGTCGTTTTTGATCCTGTTTCTGTTTTACCTGGGCTACATCGCCTTATGGGAAGCGATCGAGGATCCCGACACGGCGGCGGACCTGACCGGGTTTTTATGTCTGGTTGGCTCGGTTTTTGCGGTGTTGTCGCGTTATGCGGTAAATTTCTGGAACCAGGGTCTGCATCAGGGCGCAACATTGTCACTGGACAAAGAAGAAAACATTTCGAATGTCTTTTACATCCCGCTATTGTTTGCCCTGGCGGGTTTTGTGCTGTTGTTTGTGTTTCTGGTGCTAGTGCGCACACGGACTGAAATCCGGGCCCGCAGACTGAAGGTTCTGGAATTGCGAGAGAGGGCGGGATAATGCCAGAGCTTGGAAAATATGCCGTTGCCGTACTGGGGGCATATGGGGTGATGATTGTACTTTTATCAGTGCTTTGCGCGCTGACATTCATTCGTTCCCGCCGCATTCGACGGATGCTGGCAGCAGCAGAACAGCGGTTGAAAAGATGACCAGAATATTTTTGTTCATATCGGCACCGCTGGTGCTGGTTGTGCTTGTCTTCGCGATCTATGCGGGCCTGAACCGTCAGGGACCGGATGGGTCGGCGGGGGCAACCCAGCGCCAACAGGCCCCGGCTGTACGCACCATTGCCCTGGGGAACAAGCCAAGTTTTGATGATCAAACCTTGCGTCAGCCCGGTGCAAAAATCGTGAATTACTGGGCCAGCTGGTGTATCCCGTGTCGCGTAGAGCACCCCAATCTGCAAGCCCTGGCCGATGAAGGGGTTCCGATTTATGGCGTCAATTACAAGAATAAGCCGGCGTTGGGGTTGGCGTTTCTGAAAGAGCTGGGCGATCCGTACCGGGCGATTGTCGCAGATGAAAGCGGGCTTATGGCGCAGGGCTGGGGCATTGCCGGATTGCCGACCACCTTTATTATCGACGGCAACGGCGGGATCGTTTTGCGGTTCGTCGGTCCGATCACGCGCAAAATACTGGATTCCACCATCCGACCGGCCCTGGCAAGGGCCAACTAGGGCCTACCCGAAATAGGCGGCCACAGTGACCAGCAGCGCCATTGCCGCCAATTCCGCAAAGGGCATCGGAATTCGACGCCTGCGGGCGCCGATGACAGACCGGGGTGGGTGTTCAGGTGGCAAGGGGCGATGAGTGTCCATCCGCGTACCCTGAGACATCTTGGTGAACATAAAGTGAACACAGTCGGGGTCGCCGGTGTGATTCATGCCCAAACACCGGATTGTCCAGTACGGGTGACTGCACCCAATGGGTCTTAGCTGGCCGGATCATCAATCAGCGGGGTCGGTTTGGCCAGGCCGATCAAATCGGTCCGATCCGCAATTGTGACCGTCGCGCCGTTGATGGTAACACCGTAAGGTTTCAGGGTTTTGATGGCACGCGACAGATTTTCCGGTGTCATCCCAAGCTGCGAGGCGATCAGACGTTTCTCTGTTCGCAGATCGAATGGTCCCGTAACATTGGCATAGGCTTGTTGGCGCAGCAAATAATTCGCCAGACGTTCAATCGATGTGCGTAATTTCAGGTCTTTTGTGTTTTTGATCACTGCCCGATAGCACTGTGCCAGTTCCTCAACGACTGACCTGGCAAACCCGTTATCGGTATCGAATATATTGCGCACATCCGTGGATGGCAGCAGAATGATCCGGCTTTTTTCCAATGTACGGGCCGACATCAGATATGGTGCATCCTTGATGGTCGCGGCCAGTATGAATGTCGACACCGGCCTGGTGATGGCCATTGTCGTCTCGTGATTGTTCCAACGTGAAAACAATTCGACCGCGCCCGCGGTAATGATGTGCAAGAAATCGCACGGATCACCCTCTGAGATCAGTTCGACCTGTGGCGGAAAGGTTTGAATATAGGCACCACGCATCAGTCCATCAAAGCTGTCATCCGTCATCGCGGCGAATAAGGGCAACTGCCGGATTTCTGGTAATTCGGTGATCGGCATTTCAATGTCCCGGGTCGGCTTTGTATTTTTGACAATTATCATTGTCGTGCTTGATAATTGTCAACACGAAATCTGCCAATACGTGTCTGGCCGCTTGCATATGCCAGAGCTGCGGGATGAGATTTTTCATGGAGTGATTTGTTTCACTGTCTTAATCACGATTATTTGATCCAAATCAAAAAAACGATCCCCGATCCCCGTCACTTGTGCATCCAAGCATGATCGGCAGCAAAAGACGTTGCCACTGGTATGACGGGTGATCTTATGGAAATACAAAACAAAGCAACCAAACTTTGGGGCAACTTCTTCAACGTAAAAATGGTGCAGATCAGAACATTCCACATGACGTGGTTTGCTTTCTTTTCCTGCTTTTTTGCCTGGTTCGGGATTGCGCCGCTGATGGCGGTGGTGCGCGACGAACTTCAACTGACCAAGGATCAGATCGGGTGGGCGATCATCGGATCGGTTTCGATGACCATTTTCGCGCGCCTGTTTATCGGCTGGCTATGCGACCGCATCGGGCCACGCAAATCATATACATGGTTGCTGATTCTGGGTTCGGTGCCGGTGGCCGGGATTGGTCTGGCCCAAAGCTTTGAAACCTTTTTGCTGTTTCGGGTTTTGATCGGCATCATCGGTGCGTCTTTCGTTATCACCCAGTACCATACCTCGGTGATGTTTGCCCCCAACGTGGTGGGGCAGGCAAACGCGACTTCGGCGGGCTGGGGTAATCTTGGCGGTGGTGTCACACAAATTGTGATGCCGCTTTTGTTTTCGGTCTTTGTCATCGGCTTTGGATTTTCCGAAGCGGTGGGGTGGCGCGCATCGATGATGGTGGTCGGCGCAATCATCTTTTTGACCGGCATTGCCTATTATTTCCTGACACAGGATGCCCCGGACGGTAACTTTGATCAGTTGCGTGCCCAGGGCAAAATGGAACCCAAAAAGAAAGTCACCGGCAACTATATGGCCGCCCTAACTGACCCGCGGGTCTGGGTCCTGTTTGTCATTTATGGTGCATCCTTTGGCATCGAGCTGACGGTGAACAACGTCGCGGCCCTGTACTTTATGGATTATTTTGACCTGACGCTGGTCACAGCCGGGCTTGTGGCGGCGTCATTTGGCCTGATGAACCTGTTTGCACGTACATTGGGCGGACTGTTCGGCGATAACTTTGGATCGCTGTGGGGGCTGCGGGGCCGGGCGTTCTGGTTGTTTATCTGCATATTCTTCGAAGGACTGGCCCTGATGGTGTTCAGCCAGATGAGCGTTCTGTTCCTGGCCATACCGTCGCTCATTGTGTTTTCTCTGTTCACCCAGATGGCCGAGGGTGCCACCTATTCGGTTGTGCCGTTCATCAACAAAAAGGCGCTGGGTGCAGTTGCTGGTGTTGTTGGTGCAGGCGGCAATGCCGGTGCGGTGCTGGCAGGCTTTTTGTTCAAGAACACTATCGATTGGTCCGAAGCCTTTTTCATCCTTGGGATGATTGTGACCGCGGCGTCCTTCATGGCCTTCTTTGTCCGCTTTTCGACACGCCAGGAAGACGAAGAGCGCGCCAATTTCGCCGCCGCCAGTATCGAAACACTCAAGCTGCGTGCCGCCAGGGCGAATGCCGCACTGGAAGAGGGGCTTGATGCGGTGGCTGACAAACAGGCCCAGTCTGACGCCGCGCAATAGGAATACATACGGCAGGCCAAATCCTGGCCTGTCAAAACGCTCATCTTGGAGGAACAAGTGGGACAAGATCTAAGAAACTGGAATATCGAGGACGAAAGTTATTGGTCCTCAACAGGCAAGGCAATCGCGACCCGCAACCTGTGGATTTCAATCCCCAGCCTGCTGTGTGGTTTCGCTGTATGGCTTTATTGGGGGATCATCACCGTTCAGATGATCAACCTTGGGTTCGGGTTTGAGAAATCCGAACTTTTCACCCTGGCGGCGATCGCCGGTCTGACCGGTGCCACACTGCGCATCCCGTCGACATTCTTCATTCGTATCGCGGGCGGTCGAAATACCATATTCTTTACCACCGCACTGTTGATGATCCCGGCGATCGGTGCCGGTATCGCATTGCAAAACCCTGATACGCCCCTGTGGCAATTCCAGGTGCTGGCATTCCTGTCAGGGATCGGCGGCGGCAACTTTTCGTCGTCCATGTCCAACATCAGTTTTTTCTACCCGAAAAAAGTGCAGGGATTTGCCCTGGGGATGAACGCCGGTCTGGGGAATTTCGGTGTGACCACCATGCAGATCGTCATCCCACTGGTGATGACCTTTGGTCTGTTCGGCGGGGAAAGCCGCACCCTGGTCAACACCTCGGGCACCCTGATCGGTAAAATACCTGCGGGCACTGAGACCTACATTCAGAATGCCGGTCTTGTCTGGCTGTTGGCGCTGGTTCCGCTGGCCTTTCTGGGCTGGTTCGGGATGAACAACATCCGCGACGAACATGTGTCGCCAAACATCCCCAACCCGATTGGCGCATTTGCGACGATCACGGGCATGCTGTTCATCGGCTTTATCACCGCGGCCTTTGGGCTGTGGCTGTTGTTGCCTGCAACGGTTGGCGGGTCCGGGTTTATGGTCAGCAAGTGGATCGTGTTGCCGGTGGTGATCGCGCTGACTGTACTGGGTCTTAAAATGATCCCGGGTGCGGTCGGACAGAACCTGTCACGCCAATACAAGATTTTCGGCAACAAGCACACCTGGGCGATGACCATCATCTACACCATGACCTTTGGCAGCTTTATCGGCTATTCGGCTGCACTGGCGCTGACCATCAAGGTTGTGTTTGGCTTTCAACATATCGAAGTGGACGGCCTGCTGACCCACGACACGGTTAATCCCGGCGGTCCGTCGGCCCTGATGTTTGCATGGATGGGACCGTTTATCGGTGCCCTGATCCGGCCAATCGGCGGGATGATGGCGGACAAGCTTGGGGGTGCGCGCGTGACCCAGTGGATTTCGATCGTCATGGTCGCGTCTGCGCTGGGTGTCGCCTACTTTATTCAGGCGGCATATGCCTCGGCCAGTCCGGAACAGTTTTTCTACCCATTCCTGGGTCTGTTCCTGATCCTGTTCGCCGCCACAGGTATCGGCAACGGATCCACCTTTCGCACCATTGCCGTGGTCTTTGACAAAGAACAGGCAGGCCCTGCTCTTGGCTGGACCGCAGCTGTGGCCGCATACGGCGCATTCATCATCCCCAAAGTGTTCGGGGAACAGTTGCAGGCCGGATCGCCTGAATATGCGCTGTACGGTTTCGCAATCTTCTATGCGGTCTGCATCGCGATCAACTGGTGGTTCTATCTGCGCCCCGGCGCCTATGTGAAAAACCCATGACCTTTGGCTGCGCCCGGTCCACGGGATCGGGCGCGGCCCCACATTCCAAGGAGATATTGAGATGAGCCACCTGCTCGACAGATTGAACTTTCTCCAGTCGAAAGAGCTGGAACAATTCTCAAACGGTCACGGCCAGGTCACCCGGGAAAACCGGGACTGGGAAGACACGTATCGCAACCGCTGGCGCCACGACAAGGTTGTGAGATCGACCCATGGTGTGAATTGCACCGGGTCCTGTAGCTGGAAGATTTACGTCAAATCCGGGATTGTCACCTGGGAAACCCAGCAAACAGATTATCCACGCACCCGCGCCGGTCTGCCAAACCATGAACCCCGTGGCTGTGCCCGTGGCGCATCCTATAGCTGGTATCTTTATTCCGCGAACCGGGTAAAAAACCCGTTGATCCGCGGCAAGTTGCTGAAGGTCTGGCGCGATATGCGCAAGACGATGACACCGGTCGCGGCATGGACCAAGTTGCAGAATGACCCGATCCTGCGCGCCCGCTATGTGCAGTCGCGTGGCAAGGGCGGCTTTGTGCGTGCCAGTTGGGACGAAGCGACAGAGATTATCGCGACCGCCAATGCCTATACTGCCAAGACATACGGTCCTGACCGTGTATTCGGCTTTTCACCCATTCCGGCGATGTCGATGGTCAGCTACGCGGCCGGATCGCGATATCTGTCGCTGATGGGCGGCGTCTGCATGTCGTTTTACGACTGGTACTGCGATTTGCCGCCGGCATCACCAATGACATGGGGCGAACAAACCGACGTGCCCGAAAGTGCGGATTGGTACAACGCCGGCTTCCTGCTGCTGTGGGGGTCAAACGTACCGCAAACACGGACGCCCGACGCTCATTTCTATACCGAGGCACGTTATCGCGGCACCAAATCCGCCGTGATCTGCCCCGACTATTCAGAAGCGGCCAAATTCGGCGACGTCTGGCTGGCCCCAAAGCAGGGCACAGACAGTGCGCTGGCAATGGCGATGGGACACGTGATCCTGCGTGAATATCACCTGGACCGCCAGACCGAGTATTTTGAGGATTACACCCGCAAATATTCCGACTTTCCGATGCTGGTGAAGCTGGAAGAAAAAGACGGCAGACTTGTCCCCGGCCGTTTTCTGCGCGCTGATGACATCGATGACAAACTGGGCGAAGCCAATAACCCTGACTGGAAAACCGTCGCCTATGACGGTCTGTCGGATGGACTTGTCGCGCCGAACGGCTCGATCGGGTATCGCTGGGGGGAAGATGGCCAGTGGAACCTGGAAGAACGCGCATGCGACGCTGAAACCAACCTGAAAATGTCGTTTGTGCTGGAAGAAGACCGTGATGATGTGGTCGGCGTCGATTTTCCGTATTTCGGCGGACAGGCAACCGAACATTTTGCCCAATGTGACCACCCTGATGTGATGACCCACAATGTGCCGGTCAAAAAGGTGAAGACCGCAAACGGCCCGGTTCTGGTTGCAACGGTTTTCGATCTGTTCTGTGCCAATTACGGGCTTGATCGCGGATTGGGTGGCGACTGGGTGGCCAGCGATTTCACCGAGGACAAGCCCTATACACCCGCCTGGGCCGAAAGAATTACCGGTGTGCCCGCGGAAAAAATTGTGGCCGTTGCACGTGAATTCGCGGGCAATGCGGAAAAGACCAAGGGTAAATCAATGGTCATTCTGGGTGCCGGTCTGAACCACTGGTACCACATGGATATGAACTATCGCGGCATCATCAATATGCTGGTGATGTGCGGTTGTGTTGGTCAATCCGGTGGCGGCTGGAGCCATTATGTCGGCCAGGAAAAACTGCGCCCGCAAACTGGATGGCAACCGTTGGCATTCGCGTTGGACTGGCAACGGCCGCCGCGTCACATGAATTCGACCAGTGCGTGGTATGCCCACACAGATCAGTGGCGTTATGAAACCCTGAAAGCGGACGAAATCCTTTCACCCACAGCGCCCGAAGGTGACTGGAACATCAATCTGATTGACTACAATATTCGCGCCGAACGGATGGGCTGGCTGCCCTCTGCGCCGCAACTGAAAACCAACCCGTTCGAGGTGGCAAAAGCCGCGAAAAAGGCAGGGGCAGACGTAAAGGACTATATTGCCAAAAGCCTGAAAGACGGGTCGCTTGAAATGTCTTGCGAGGACCCGGACGCCCCGGAAAACTGGCCGCGGAACCTGTTCGTGTGGCGGTCCAACCTGTTGGGGTCATCGGGCAAGGGGCACGAATATTTCCTGAAGCACCTGCTTGGCACTGATCACGGCGTTCTGGGCCACGATCTGGGCGAGGAAGGTGGTCAGAAACCAGCAGAAGCGAAATGGCACGACGAGGCGCCAAAAGGAAAACTGGACCTGTTGGTGACAATCGATTTCCGGATGTCGACCACCTGTGTCTATTCCGACATCGTGTTGCCGACGGCCAGCTGGTACGAAAAGAACGATCTGAACACCTCGGACATGCATCCGTTCATTCACCCGCTGCAGGCGGCTGTCGATCCGGCCTATGAAAGCAAATCGGACTGGGAAATTTTCAAGGCCATCGCCAAGAAATTCCAAGAGATCGCGCCCGAAATTCTGGGTGTTGAAACTGACGTGGTCGCGTTGCCGCTGTTGCATGACACACCGGCCGAGATCGCGCAGGATCAGGTTCTTGACTGGAAGAAAGGTGAATGCGACCTGATTCCCGGCAAAACCGCGCCGAACTATATATCGGTCGAGCGGGATTACACGGCCATCTACGACCGCTTTGTCGCCGTCGGGCCATTGCTGGACAAGCTTGGAAATGGTGGCAAGGGCATCAACTGGAACACCGAAGTCGAGGTGCAGCATCTGCGCGATCTGAACGGCGAATGGACAGAAGGCCCGGCCAAGGGATGCGCAAAGATCGTCACCGATATCGATGCAACCGAAGTCATTCTGATGCTTGCGCCCGAAACCAACGGCGAAGTTGCTGTCAAAGCCTGGCACCAATTGGAAAAAGCGACCGGTCGCGAACACGCCCATCTGGCGTTGCCAAAGGAAGACGAGAAAATCCGGTTCCACGATATTGCAGCACAACCGCGCAAAATCATTTCCAGCCCCACTTGGTCCGGCATCGAAAGCGAACATGTCTGCTATAATGCCGGCTATACCAACGTGCACGAACTGATCCCGTGGCGGACCCTGACCGGACGCCAGCAGCTTTATCAGGATCATTTGTGGATGCGCGCCTTTGGCGAAGGGTTCAGTACCTACCGTCCGCCTGTCGATCTGAAAACGATCAACAAGGATGTGATGGATGATGGCGACAGCCTGGTGCTGAACTTTATCACGCCACACCAGAAATGGGGCATCCATTCGACCTATTCGGACAACTTGCTGATGTTGACGCTGAACCGGGGGGGACCCGTTGTGTGGATGTCGGAAACTGACGCCGCCAAGGCGGATATCGTCGATAATGACTGGGTCGAGGTTTACAACACCAATGGTGCCCTGACGGCGCGCGCCGTCGTCAGCCAGCGGATGAAGGATGGCACGTTGTTCATGTACCACGCACAGGAAAAAATCGTGAATACGCCCGGGTCCGAAAAAACCGGCCAGCGCGGCGGCATTCACAACTCTGTCACCCGGACCACGCTGAAACCCACCCATATGATCGGCGGATACGCCCAGCAATCCTATGGCTTTAACTATTACGGCACTGTCGGGTCAAACCGGGACGAATTCGTCATCGTACGCAAGATGAAAAACGTCGACTGGCTTGATGAACCGGCAACCGAAAAGGAGGCGGCACAATGAGAGTACGCGCGCAAATCGGCATGGTGCTGAATCTCGATAAATGTATCGGGTGCCACACCTGTTCGGTGACATGTAAAAACGTCTGGACCAGCCGCGATGGCGTTGAATATGCATGGTTCAACAATGTGGAAACCAAACCGGGCACGGGCTATCCCACTGACTGGGAAAACCAGGCGCGGTGGAACGGTGGCTGGGAACGGACCAAATCGGGCAAACTGCAGCCCAAACAGGGCAGCAAGTGGCGCATTCTGGCAAATATCTTTGCCAATCCCGACTTGCCCGAAATCGACGATTATTATGAACCGTTCGATTTTGACTATGACCACCTGAAATCCGCGCCCGAGATGAAAGCCTTTCCGACCGCACGCCCGCGTTCGAAAATTACCGGCGAGCGGATGGAAAAAATCACAAAGGGCCCGAATTGGGAAGAAATCCTGGGCGGCGAATTTTCTAAGCGCAGCCAGGATTACAATTTTGAGGGCATTCAGAAGGAAATCTACGGCGAATACGAAAATACATTCATGATGTATTTGCCACGGCTGTGCGAACACTGCCTGAACCCGACATGCGTTTCAGCCTGTCCATCAGGGGCCATATACAAACGCGAAGAAGACGGGATCGTGCTGATCGATCAGGAAAAATGCCGTGGCTGGCGGATGTGTGTCAGCGGCTGCCCGTACAAAAAGATCTATTACAACTGGCAGTCCGGCAAATCCGAGAAATGCACATTGTGCTATCCGCGCATCGAAAGCGGCAACCCGACCGTGTGTTCGGAAACCTGTGTGGGGCGCATCCGCTATCTTGGGGTGATGCTGTATGACGCGGACAAGATCCAGGAGGCCGCGAATGCGCCCGAAACGACCGATCTGTATGACGCACAGCTTGGCGTATTCCTGGACCCCAATGACCCAGAGGTGATCGCCGCCGCACGCAATGACGGCATTCCCGAAGACTGGATCAAGGGCGCTCAGGAAAGCCCGATCTGGAAAATGGCGATGGAATGGAAAGTCGCCTTTCCGTTGCACCCCGAATACCGGACATTGCCGATGGTGTGGTATATCCCGCCACTGTCCCCGATCCAGAACGCCGCCGAAGCCGGCAAGATTGCGATCAACAATGACATGCCGGACGTGTCGTCCCTGCGTATCCCGGTCAAGTATCTGGCCAACATGCTGACTGCGGGGGATGAACCCCCTGTCGTCAGTGCGCTGGAACGGATGATGGCCATGCGGTCATATATGCGGTCAAAAACCGTGGACGGTGTCATCGACACGTCCATCGCCGAGCGTGTCGGGCTTTCGGGGCCGATGATCGAGGATATGTACAAGATCATGGCCCTTGCCGATTACGAGGATCGTTTTGTCATTCCCACAACCCACCGCGAACAGGTCGAGGAAGCGTATGACCTGAAAGGTGGATGTGGCTTTACCGACGGAAATGGCTGTTCCACCGGGATCAGCAAAGGATCGCTTTTCGGCGGCGGAAAACGGCCCCTTAAAATGCCACAGGAGGTGCAGTAATGGACCGGACATTAAAAGCCCTTTCTCTTGTTCTGAGCTATCCGACCCTTGAATTGCAGCAGGCAATGCCGGAAATCGGCGGCGTTCTTGCTGCGGATTCCCGGCTGACGGGTACGGCGCGTCGCGCGCTGCGCCCCCTTGTCGAGGCCCTGGGCGGGCGCGACATCTATGATCTGGAAGAACAGTTCGTTCTGCTGTTTGACCGGTCGCGCACCCTGTCGCTGAATTTGTTCGAGCATGTCCACGGCGAAAGCCGGGATCGTGGCAGCGCAATGGTTTCGCTGGTGGAAACCTATCGCGACGGCGGATTTGATCCCGCCACCGCCGAATTGCCCGATCATTTGCCGGTACTGCTGGAATTTCTGGCGACCCGGCCATGGGCCGAGGCACAGGATACCCTGGCCGACGCGGCCCATATCTTTGATGTACTGGCGACGCGTCTGGCCCGCCGCGAAAGCGCCTATGGCGCGGTGTTTGCCGCACTTGTGCAGTTGTCAGGTGCAAAGACCGATCCACAGAATGTATCTGAATTGCTGGCGCAACCTGATGACGATCCGACCGATCTGAAGGCGTTGGATACGGTTTGGGAAGAAACCGAAGTCACATTTGGCCCTGATCCCAACGGCGGCTGTCCGCAGGTGCGCGATATGCTGACCAAAATGGATACACCCATCAATCCCGCACCGGCCCGTCCGGTTGCGGCGCAATAACAGAGGTTATGATGCAATATTTCTTTTTCGGCATTTACCCCTACATCGCAGTTTCGATCCTGATTGTGGGGTCCATAGCCCGCTATGAACGCGATCCGTTCACCTGGAAATCGTCATCATCACAACTGTTACGGCGCAAGCAACTGGTTCTCGGGTCAATCCTGTTTCACATCGGCGTCCTGGTCATCTTTTTTGGCCATCTCTTTGGCCTGCTTATTCCTGTTGGCATTTACGAAGCAGTCGGTATTCACGCCGAAGCCAAGCAACTTCTCGCGGCGGTAGCGGGCGGCATTGCGGGCGTGGTCGCCATCATTGGCGGGCTGATCCTGTTGCAGCGACGGCTGACGGATCCACGTATCCGTGCGACGTCAAGTTTCTGGGATATCGCCATATTGCTGTTGCTTATCGCACAGCTGGCCCTTGGGCTGATCAGCGTGCCCTACAGCCTTGCAACAATCGAGGAAGGCGAGGTCGTCAAATTCATGGCCTGGGCACAAGGCATATTCATCTTTGATGGCGGCGCCGCGGGTCAGATTGCCGATGTGCCGTGGATATTCAAACTTCATATCGTTCTGGGTCTGACAATCTTTGTGCTGTTCCCGTTCACGCGGCTTGTTCACATGCTGTCGGCGCCGGTGCGTTATCTGGTCAGGCCCGGATATCAGATCGTTCGGTCGCGCCGCAAGACACCGCTGCCCGCACGTATGCCAGATATCAAACCATCCAACCCGGCGGAGTGATCCAAGATGAATATCGCCCTTTTTCCAGAAGTTATCGTCAACGGCACCGTGGTTCCGTCTGCCGCAATCGCGGGCGAAGCGCAGAACCACGAGGCCCCCAAGAATAAACCCGGTATGGCCTGGCGCAAGGCGGCGCGGGCCTTGATCGTGCGCGAGCTTTTGTTGCAAGAGGCCGCAACACGCGGCATCAGTGCGGACCCACAATTTGTGGGCCACAACAAGCGGGAAACCGATCAGGAATCCCTGGTGCGCGCCGTCATCGACGAATGCGTCACGGTCCCGACGCCGTCAGATGCCGACATTCGGGCGGTCTGGGCGCAAAACCCCGACCGCTATCGCGCACCGCCCCTGTGGGAGGCATCCCATATCCTGTGTGCGGCCGCGCCAACTGACCCGGACGCGCTGGAAAAGGCAAAGGCCCGCGCGGATGCAATAATGGCCGATATCCATGCCAAACCGGACAGATTCGCGAGAATTGCACAGGACCACAGCGATTGTTCGTCAAAGTCCGCGGGCGGAATGCTGGGCCAGCTTGGCCCCGGTGACACCGTTCCAGAATTTGAATCGGCATTGCGCGACATGGCCGAAGGCGAAATCAGCGCCACACCGGTTCTGACACGTTTCGGGTATCACATTATCCGGCTTGATGCTGTCGCCGTTGGGGCTGTGCTGCCGTTCGAGGCGGTTGCACCAAAACTCAAGGCCGCGATGGAAAAGGCGGCCTGGACCAGGGCTGTTCAGGATTTTACCCGCACGATTATCGCGCGGGCAACGATTGTCGGTATTGATCTGGACACAATCTGACCAGAAAGAGGGCGTTGCATTGACCAGTCGGATGCCGGAGGACAAGAAAACGAATACCCCGGCGGTGGTGCACCCATTGGATATTATTCGCGCTGATCATCTGCGGATGCGCGACATTTGTTCCACGCTGGAAACCTTGACGTCACTTGATGATGTTGCCGCCAGTGATCTTGATCTGATGCGCCAGTTTCTGGCCGTTGGATTGCCCAGGCACATGGCCGACGAAGAGAACAGTCTGGTGCCGCTGATGCGCAAGCGATGCGAACAAGAAGACGGGATTGATCGGGCAATCGACTCGCTATTGGCCGGACATGCACAAACCCGGATCGACCTTGTTGATTGCCTGCATCAACTGGACGGTACCCGGCGGATCGACCCGGTCCGATTGTCCCGCTTTGCGGTGAATAAACGCAAACATCTGGTTTTCGAGGACGCCGTTCTGCTGCCGATTGCGCAGGCACGGCTGTTGCCCGAAGACCTGGCGCATATGCTGGCCGAGATGCAGCAGAGGCGCGTCAGCCATGATCGCGCAGAATGAAAATGAGAAATGATCCGATGAAACGGTTTGGCGTGATGCCACGCTGTTTCACCTTTGCATTATGAGGCCGCAAATGAACCTTGCTTACACAATGACCAATACCAGCGGAGATCTGGACCAGTTGCTGTCAGCGCTGGCACACGTTCTTGCCAGTAATGGCTGGCGCACTGCCGGCGTGGTGCAGATCAATACTGATCGCCACGACTGTCATCCTTGTGATATGGATGTCAAAGTCCTGCCGGAGGGGCCGACGATCCGCATTTCCCAATCCCTGGGCAAGGACGCGCGCGGTTGCCGGCTTGACCCCAGCGCACTGGAAACGGCTGTGGCGGCGGTCAGTGAAACGCTTTTGGGCGATGTGGATGTACTGCTGATCAACAAGTTCGGCAAGCACGAGGCAGATGGCCGTGGTTTTCGCGACGTGATTGCGCAGGCTGTTGAACGCGACATTCCGGTGATTGCCGGGGTCAACCAACTGAACGCGCCTGCATTCATGGAATTTTCCGGCGGTCTGGCCGTTGCAGTGCCCGCCAGGATTGATGCCCTGTCGTCATGGCTGACATCTGTTGGTAAGGTGAATCGGGCCGTCGCCTGATGTGACATTCGATCCTTTCGATGCGCCATCGAAAAGGCGTCGTATCTTGGCCCGGACTGTGGATTTCGCTGTGAAACAACGAAGGGGACATCAGAATGAATATTCTTATTCTTTTTGCAACATGCGAAGGTCAGACCCGCAAGATCGCCGAATTTGTCCAAAAAGAAGCCGTCAGCCATGGCCACCAACCCCGGCTGGTCGATCTGAGTGAGCAGGCAGTTTCCGTTTCATTTGAGGATGTTGACAGCGTCGTTCTGGCGGCCCCGGTGCACGAACGCCGCCATCCCAAACCCTTTGAAACCTTTGTGGCTCAGTCACGGGACCAATTGGCCGGTTGCAGGACCTTGCTGCTTTCGGTTGGGCTGAATGTCGCATTTCCCGACGTCAGTGCAGAAGCACAGGAATATGTAACCGAAATGATCATGCGCACCGGGTTCACGCCCGATCAGGTTGCCCTGGTGGCCGGTGCGGTGCGCAACCAGAACTATGACTATCTGGACCAGTTGGTCATGCGTCTGGTGATTCTGCGCGATCAGGATTTTGATCCCAGAGACGGTGATCGTGAATTTACCGATTGGGACGCGCTGGCAACGACACTGTCAGATTTTTTTGCGCAGTAACGGCGCCAGATCGGTCCGGGCGCGCCCGGCCATAAAAAACCCCGGACGCTGATCCGGGGTCTTTCGGGCGACATGATTGCGATTTACGCCTTGGCCAGATTGCGCAAAACATAGTGCAAAACACCGCCATGTTCGATGTATTCGATTTCAATTTCGGTATCGATCCGACATTTGATTTCGATGTTTTTCACCGTGCCGTCGGCCATTGTGATGGTGCATGGCACACTGGACAACGGTTTGATGTCACCGGCCAGACCGGTGATCGATACGGTCTCGTCACCCTTTAACCCCAGAGATTTGCGGCTGTCGCCATTGGTGAACTCGAACGGGATGACGCCCATGCCAACCAGATTGGACCGGTGAATCCGCTCAAAGCTTTCTGCGATCACAGCCTTGACGCCCAGCAATGCGGTCCCCTTGGCGGCCCAGTCACGCGAAGACCCGGCGCCATATTGTTCGCCACCAAAAATCACCAGTGGTGTCCCGGCATCCTGATGGGCCATCGCGGCTTCGAATATGGATGTCTGCTTGCCGTCCGGCCCCAGCGTATAGCCGCCTTCGACCCCGTCCAGCATTTCGTTCTTGATACGGATATTGGCGAAGGTGCCGCGCATCATGATTTCGTGGTTGCCCCGCCGTGATCCGTAAGAGTTGAACTCGCGCACCGGCACCTGGCGTTCGATCAGGTATTGACCCGCTGGTGTTGTGTCTTTGAACGACCCGGCGGGCGAAATGTGGTCAGTGGTGATCATGTCGCCCAAAAGGGCCAGCACCTTGGCGTCCTTGACATCGGAAATTACACCGGGTTCCGGTGACATACCCTGAAAATACGGGGGGTTCTGGACATAAGTTGATGTTGGCGGCCAGTCATATGTTTTGCTGTCTGTGGTTTCTACGCCCTGCCATTTTTCATCACCCTTGAACACGTCGGCGTATTTCGTCTGAAACGCTTCGCGCGTCACGGTCTGTTCGACCAGTTCGGCGACTTCCTGTGTCGTCGGCCAGAGATCTTTCAGATAGACATCATTGCCGTCCTTGTCCTGCGCGATCACATCTGTTGCCAGATTGATGTCCAGCGTTCCGGCCAGCGCATAGGCCACAACCAACGGCGGTGACGCCAGATAGTTGGCGCGCACATCCGGGGAAATCCGGCCCTCAAAGTTGCGATTGCCCGACAGAACAGAGGTTGCGACCAGATCGCCTTCGGCGATCGCTGTGCTAATTTCGGCCTGCAGTGGACCGGAATTACCGATACAAGTCGTACAGCCATAACCGACAAGGTTGAACCCGATCGCGTCCAGATCATCCTGAAGGCCTGCGGCTTCAAGATAGGCGCTGACCACCTGCGAACCCGGGGCCAGCGAAGTTTTGACCCACGGCTTGCGATTCAGTCCCAGTTCAGCCGCCTTGCGCGCCACAAGCCCCGCACCGATCATCACGTATGGGTTGGATGTGTTGGTGCAGGATGTGATCGACGCAATCACGACCTTGCCGCTTTCCATGGTATAGTCTTCGCCTGCGACGGCGACCTCTTTGCCCATGGGACGCTTAAAGGTTTCTTCCATTTCGCGACGGAACGCTGTCTGACCGTCGGTCAGGGCCACATAATCCTGTGGGCGTTTTGGCCCCGAAATCGCCGGAACGATTGTGCCCATATCAAGGTGCAGCGTGTCTGTGTAAACCGGTGCGTAATCATCGCCGCGCCAGAACCCGTTTGCCTTGGCATAGGCTTCGACCAGTGCGATGCGATCTTCGTCGCGACCGGTGGTGCGCAGATAGCGCAGCGTTTCGCCGTCAATTGGGAAAAAGCCGCAGGTCGCGCCATATTCCGGTGCCATATTGCCGATGGTTGCACGATCCGCCAGTGGCAGGCGGTTCAGACCTTCGCCGTAAAATTCAACGAATTTGCCAACGACGCCCTTGGCGCGCAGCATCTCGACGACTTTCAGCACCAGGTCTGTTCCTGTGGTGCCTTCCATCATGCTGCCGGTCAGTTCAAACCCGATCACTTCGGGGATCAGCATGGAAATCGGCTGGCCCAGCATCGCGGCTTCGGCCTCGATCCCGCCGACGCCCCAACCCAGCACAGCGGCGCCATTGACCATGGTGGTGTGGCTGTCCGTACCAACCAGTGTGTCTGGATAGGCAACCTCGACGCCATTCTGGTCCTTGTCGGTCCAGACGGTCTGGCTAAGATATTCCAGATTCACCTGATGGCAGATACCGGTGCCCGGGGGCACCACGCGGAAATTGTTAAACGCGGACTGGCCCCATTTCAGAAACGTATAGCGTTCCATGTTGCGTTCATATTCGCGGTCCACATTCATCTGGAAGGCGCGCGGATTGCCAAATTCATCGATCATCACTGAATGGTCGATCACCAGATCAACCGGGTTCAGTGGGTTGATCTTTTCAGGATCACCACCCAGGGCGACCAGACCGTCGCGCATGGCCGCCAGATCCACAACCGCCGGAACACCGGTGAAATCCTGCATCAATACGCGGGCAGGGCGATAGGCAATCTCGCGTGGGTTCTGACCACCATTGGCGGCCCATTGCGCGAACGCCTTGATGTCATCCACTGAAACGGTCTTGCCATCTTCAAAGCGCAGCATGTTTTCCAGAACAACCTTAAGAGCGGCCGGCAATCTGGAAAAATCGCCAAGACCTGCGGCCTGGGCTGCGGGAATGGAATAATAGTCAATTGACTGGTCGCCAACTGACAGTGTTTTACGGGTATTGGATGTGTCTTGTCCGACGGTGATGGTCATGCGACTGGCTCCCTCTGCGGTGATCAGGTCGTGCTGGCATGCTATTGCCGCAGTCTGCGCGCTGGATCAAGGGGGGGCGGCCCATTTTTTGTATACCATTGCATACTTTTTACCGAATTGGCGGGTTTTGTAACAAATGATGACATGTTTCTCGCAATTCGTTGATTGGCAGTTTGGACTGTGGTGCGCTAGCTTTGACCCAGTGCTCATCCAAGGATCGCAGTCATGAAAACGTTGTTCGCCAATCTGCTGGCAGTGATCACACTCGGATTGGCCCCACAGGCTTTTGCCGAAGACCAACCCGTTGTTGTCGAGCTTTATACTTCTCAGGGATGTTCATCCTGCCCACCCGCAGACGCATTGCTGCAAAAACTGGCACAGCGCTCCGACGTGATCGCCTTGGCTTTGCATGTGGATTATTGGGATTATATCGGCTGGAAAGACATTTTCGCGATGCCGCAGTTTTCCGAAAGACAGCGATCCTATGCGCGGGCGGCTGGTGCGCGGTCTGTCTACACGCCGCAAATGATCATTGGTGGCCAAACCCATTTGATGGGCAACAAACCGATGGATCTTTTGGATGCCATTAACCGCCAAAAGGCGCTGCATTCGCCGGTTTCGGTTGCGCTGGACCGCAAAGGTCCCAAGCTGAACATCGCATTGGGTGTTGTCGGGCAGGGCGAAGTGCCGCGCGGTATGGTCGTTCAGCTGGTCCGGTTTGTGCCGAGCCAGACGGTGAGTATCAAGCGCGGTGAAAACGCAGGGCGCACGATCAATTATGCAAACATCGTCACAATGTGGAAACCGGTGGGGTCCTGGGATGGTCGGCGTGCCAAATCCATAACTGTTGATGTTGGCGAAAATGAAAATCCGGTAGCGGTGATTTTGCAGGCCAAAAACTACGGGCCGGTAATCGCAGCGGCGCAACTGCGCTAGGTGACGGACCCACGGCCAACTTTCCAGCGACGATGAACCCAAAACCATTGTTCCGGGTGGTCTGCGATGCGTTTTTCCAGCGACGCATTCAGGGCACGGGTCATGGTCTTTGGATCGGTGACGGCAACCGGCGCGTCCAGTTGGATATCAAATGTCAGGCCGTCGGATTTTCGAACGGCAAAAAACGGGATCAGCAGCGCGTCGTATCGCATGGCCAGTTGCGCGGCCGATATTGCGGTTTTGGCGGGTTGGCCAATGAATGGCAGCGTTTCACCCTCTTGCACATGTTGATCAAACAGCAGCACCAGCATGCCGCCTGTCTTCAGATGGCGGACGAACCCGGTGGTCCCGCGCGGTCCCTGTTCAAACACAGGTCCGCCAAACGCCTGCATGTTGCGCGCATAATGGGCATTGAAAAACCGGTTGGCGGCGCGGCGATACAGGCCGCCAATGGAAAAACCGTGCCCCACCAGCGCGGCCCTTGCCGCCTCGTAATTCCCGAAATGCCCCGAGACAAGTATGACCGCCTGACCCTTTTTGCGGGCGGCATATAATGGTGCAACGCCGTCACCTGTCAGGGGTGCATCCTGCTGGCGCCGCAACAGATCGCCGGTCGAATAATTTTCGATGAACGTGCGCCCGGCGTTGTTCAGTGCGCCGCGGCAAATCACGCGTCGTTCGCGCAAGGGCATGTCTGGATATATAAAGGCCAGATTTTGCATGCAGCGCCGACTGTAACCGGCCACAGGCCCGATAACTTTTTGCATCAGTTGCCCGGTGACCGCCACCCGGGTGCGGTACGGCAGTGCCATCATTGTGGTGATGATGGCGCGCAGTAATATGTCCAGCAACCAGTCCGCAGTCGTTTGGGCGATAGATGTGCGCTTTGCCATATTGGAGGTTGTAACCACTGATGCCGTTAGAGTCCCGCCAGCGATGCGGACATGGCCCACACATAATGCGGGCCGTTGCCGACCACAAGCGCCGGGCATGTCCCCTGCGGGTCGCGATCAGGCTTAGGCGTCGTCCTCTTGCCCGGTCATCAATGTAACCTCGCCGGCAGTTTCAAGGTTTCGAATTGCTACGATCACGGCCGTCATTGCAGCGTCGCCGTCCTTTTCGCTGACCTTGCCTTTGGCATCCATGTCCTCGCGCAGCTGATCGGCCATGCGTTGTGACATATTGTTCAGGATAAATTCGGTGGCTTCCGTTTCCAGCACACGCCCGGCGGCCATTGCCGTGATCAGCTGGCCCGGATCAATTTCGCGCAGAATTTTCGGAACATCGCGGCTGGCAACCCGTGCAGGGATGTCGCCAAAGGTAAAGATCGCCAGCCGGACCTGGGTCGCAAAGCCGGAATCGGATTGTTCCAGCCCTGCAAGAACGTCATCGCGCGTCGCCGCAGGCGAAAAGTTCAGAATCGCGCCAACCCTTTCGACCGGTCCCTGTTCAAAGGCGCTTTCGGTGGCAATCGACAGTTGGTCAATGATTGCCCCGCCGATTTTGTGGACAAAGTCCGATGAAATATTACCGGTCAGCGACATGGCATAGGTTATGCGGCGTGCTCTTTCACCGGGCAGTTCGCCCAGTATTTCGGCGGCAACGGCCACATCCAGCTTTGACAGCACAACTGCTGCGATTTCCACGCTTTCACTTTGCAGGATTGGCAGCAGGGACACTGCGGGTCTGGCACGGATTTGCTGCCATGGGTCGGATTTTCCGGCAAGCCCGGCCTGTTGGCGCAGGCGGGTGGATATTTCAGGGTTCAACGCGCCATCCAGCATCGCCAACGCACCGTCCAGTGCCGATGGAAAACTTAGCCCGACCCCACCCAGATCTGTCAGAAATTCCTCGGCCACGGCCTTCATCGTGTCGTGGTCGATATAGCGCAGGGTCGTCATTTGTCGGGTCAGTTCGGCCAGTGACGGCTCAGGCAGATCCGTCAGTGAAAAATCAGAACCGTCTTCCAGTAACAGGCGCACAACGATCGCGGCCTTTTGCCGGCGGTTAAAGACGCGTGGGGCGCTTTGCCCGGTGGCTGGTGCTGGCGACACCTGCGGTTGGCCCGCAAGCTGGGGCAGCGAATCTGTCACGACGAAATCCTTCCGTGCAAGTTGGCCACAAGGTGGTGCCATGACGGTTAATTTCGCGTTTCATTCGCCGCTTTATTTGCGACATCCGGCGCCCGGACAACCTGGCCGCCCGCGCACTGTCAGCTATCGCCAAAAACCCGGGCGAAAATCGTGTCGACATGTTTGGTATGATAGCCAAGGTCGAAATTCTGCTCGATTTCGGCGTTGCTCAGTGCTGCGGTAACCTCGGGGTCGGCCTTGAGTTCGGTCATGAAATCTGCCCCGTCTTCCCAGACTTTCATCGCATTGCGCTGCACCAGACGATAGCTGTCTTCACGGCTGACGCCTTTTTGGGTCAACGCCAAAAGCACACGCTGAGAATGAACAAGGCCGCGGAACTTGTTCATATTGTTCATCATATTGTCGGGATACACGACAAGGTTCTGGATCAGACCGGTGAGACGGCCCAGCGCAAAGTCCAGCGTAATTGTCGTGTCAGGTCCAATATTGCGTTCAACCGACGAGTGACTGATATCGCGTTCATGCCACAAAGCCACATTTTCCATCGCCGGAACAACAGACATGCGCACCAGCCGCGCCAGACCGGTCAGGTTTTCCGACAGAACCGGGTTGCGTTTGTGAGGCATTGCGGATGACCCTTTCTGGCCCTTGGAAAAGAATTCCTCGGCCTCCAGGACTTCGGTGCGTTGCATATGGCGAATTTCAGTCGCGATATTTTCGATGGAAGACCCGATCACCCCGAGTGTTGCGAAAAACGCGGCATGGCGATCACGGGGGATCACCTGGGTGCTGATAGGTTCCGGTTCCAGCCCCAACTGGGCACAGACATGGGCCTCGACGGCGGGGTCGATGTTGGCGAATGTGCCGACAGCCCCTGAAATCGCACCTGTCGCGATCTCTGCCCGTGCGGCCTGCAACCGGGTCCGATTGCGGTCCATTTCGGCGTAAAACCGCGCCAATGTCAGCCCCATCGTCGTGGGTTCGGCGTGAATGCCGTGGCTGCGCCCGATCCGAACCATATCCTTGGTTTCGATGGCACGGGTTTTCAGTGCCGCAAGCAATTTGTCCATATCCGCCAGCAACAGGTCGCTGGCCCGCACCAGCTGCACATTGAAACAAGTGTCCAACACGTCAGATGATGTCATCCCCTGATGCACAAAACGGGCCGCGTCATTGCCGATGATTTCGGCCAGATGGGTCAGGAAAGCAATCACATCGTGTTTGGTGACGGCCTCGATTTCATCGATGCGGTCGACGTTGAATTCCGTGTCCTTTGCCGCCCAGACCGCGGCGGCGTTTTCGGCCGGAATGACACCGATGTCAGCCAGCGCATCACATGCGTGGGCCTCGATTTCGTACCAGATGCGAAATTTTGTTTGTGGCGACCAGATTTGAACCATTTCGGGACGAGAATAGCGGGGAATCATGGCGCGGCCTTTGCATTGGAAAATTTGCACTGCTCTTAGACCGACCTGCTGTCGGGGACAAGGTGGCGGGTTCGCGCAAAGGGGGGGCGAATCCGTCGGCTCAGAAAAAATGTCGCTTAGCGGCGGTATTTGACGGGGGATTGGTGTCGCGCAGGAAAATGTCGCTATAAATATCGCTATAAATGGCGGGCAGACCCGGAAAGGCCAAAACCATGAATGTGATTCCAAAACTGATGCGCGGCGTGCAACTGACCGGGCATGGTGGCCCGGAGATGTTGAATTTTCGCACCGATATTCCGGTGCCAGCGCCGGGGCCGGGCGACGTGCTGGTGCGGGTGCTGGCGGCAGGGGTGAACAATACCGATATCAACACGCGGGTCGGCTGGTATTCCAAGGGCGACGGCGACAGTGCGGATGCCAGTTGGGCGGGCGACGCCTTGCAATTCCCGCGCATCCAGGGCATCGACGTCTGCGGTCAGATCGCGGCTGTGGGTGACGGGGTGACGAAACAGCGTGTCGGTGAACGGGTCCTGATCGAGCCATGCCTGACAGAATGGCATGGACAAGCACTGGAAAAACCCTGGTTTCTTGGGTCCGAGTGTGATGGCGGATTCGCCGAATATGTCAGCGTTGCATCCCGGCATGCATTCCATATCCAAAGCGATCTTGGGGACGCGGCGCTGGCATCGTTTCCGTGTTCTTATTCCACTGCGGAAAACATGCTGACGCGCGCGACGGTCTGTGCGCAGGATTGCGTTCTGATCACCGGGGCCTCGGGCGGGGTTGGATCGGCCGCCATCCAACTGGCCAAAGCCCGTGGTTGCCGTGTCATTGCAATGACCAGCCCGGCCCATATGGACCGGTTGCGGGATCTGGGGGCGGATGTGGTTGTGGATCGCAATGACGATGTGGTGGACCGGCTGAGTGGCGATCCAGTGACGGTTGTTGTTGATCTGGTGGCCGGGCCGCAGTGGCCGAAACTGTTGGACGTGCTGTGCCCAAGGGGCCGCTATGTAGTGGCCGGTGCGGTGGGCGGACCGTTGGTGGATCTTGATGTGCGGACGCTGTATCTCAAGGATCTGAGCCTGCTGGGTTGTACCATTCTGGACGACGGTGTGTTTGCAAACCTTGTCAGTCACATCGCATCGGGTCGGATCAGGCCGGTCGTTGCGCAAACCTGGGATCTGGCTGATATCGAACAGGCGCAACGGGCGTTTGGACAAAAAGGCTATGTTGGCAAAATCGTTCTGAAAGTTGCCGCCGATGCGACCTGATCGCCCCCAACCGGGTGAAACAGACGGATTGACCGACAGGCTGTGGGCATTGACTGATTTTGTCGGGGTATGGAACCTGGAACGGCAAATCCATGACCACCTGCGTGATACCACCGGCACACTGACCGGTACGGCCGTATTTAAGCCCGGCGAGTCGCCGACAACGTTGAACTATGTCGAAACCGGGCAGCTGAAGGTGGGAACACAGGCGCCCCTGAACGCCGAGCGCCGCTATGTCTGGCAATCGGATGGGCATGGTATCAGCGCATATTTCGATGATGGCGGTTTCTTTCATCAGTTTGTTCCACAAGGCGCACGCGCCGCGGCCACGCATTTTTGCGCGCCCGATGATTATCGCGTGAATTATGATTTTTCCCACACTGATCAGTGGACTGCACAGTGGCACGTCAAAGGCCCGCGCAAGCGATACATGATGTTGTCGCGCTACTGGCGCTAACATTTTGCCCCCTTGCACAGGGCCTGTGGCTGGGGCAGAAAGCCTGCAAATGATCTCATAAACGGAGAATGGATATGGGCGTATCATCGACAGACCGCGTGTTGGCCGAGGCCTTTGGCCCAGATAGCGGCACGATCCTGCGCGTCAAACAGGCGGCCCTGGTGGTATTGGGTGTGCTGGTTCTGGCTGTTGCTGCGAAAATCAGCGTACCGATGTGGCCGGTTCCCATCACCATGGGGACATTCGCTGTGCTGTCCATTGGTGCGGCTTATGGTCCGCGTCTGGGACTGACGACGATCCTGGGCTATCTGATTATCGGTGCCCTGGGATTTGATGTCTTTGCCGGTTCTTCGGCAGAAAAATTTGGCCTGACATATATGATGGGCGGCACTGGCGGCTATCTTGTTGGCTATGTTCTGGCCACGTTGGCGCTAGGATATCTGGCGCGTCGCGGATGGGACAGGTCGGTCATCTGGATGGCTTTGGCGATGCTGGTCGGCAACTTCCTGATTTATGTTCCCGGTCTTTTGTGGTTGGGCCAGCTTTATGGTTGGGATCAACCGATTTTGGCATGGGGCCTGACCCCGTTTGTCATCGGTGACGTGCTCAAACTGCTGTTGGCGGCGTTGGTTGTCCCTGCCGCCTGGAAGCTGCTTGGTAACGCGCGCGCATAAGCCGTTCAGCTTGATCGCACCAAGACAATTGGAAATGATGCCCGGTGCCATGCGCCGGGCATTTTCCATGTCTGGGGCAGGGGCATGAAAATCCTGTTGAAAATAATCACGATGCTGGCGGCAGCGATCCTGTTTGGCGGATACCTTGGCCGGTTCATTGATCTGGGGGATTCGCTTGCGGTGTTCCGTCTGCAAGCGGCGCTGCTGTTGGCAACAGGTGCCGCCGCCTTGCTGTTTTGGCGTGTTGGACCACGCTATGTCGTGGTGGGTGCGTTGATTCTGGGGGCAGGTGTGACGGTGCAGATCGCTGTTGGTTATCGCGGGCCGCCGGTCCCGGCGCTGAACGGATCTGAAATGACGCTGTATCAAAAGAATCTGCTGGCACGGGCGTGGCCGCGTTATGGTCTGGCGGACGATATTCTGGCAACAAATGCGGATGTCGTCACCCTGCAGGAAGTGTCTCCACATAATTTACGTTTCATGGCCAAACTGTTTGACGGCTATGCCACCCAACTGTTTTGCGACAGTTTTACCAAAGGGCAGGTAGCCATCCTGACCAGATTTGAACCGGTGCAAGGTGGCGGGCGATGTTTCAGCGATCTGGGACTGGCGTTAATGCAGGTCAAGGACACTGCCGGCCGTGTGATCTGGTTGGCGTCCCTGCATATGGACTGGCCATATCCAAAAGAACAAGGCGCGCAGGCACGTGGCGTCGCGGCCGTGCTGGAAAATCTGGACGGGCCCGTCGTCCTGGGCGGCGATTTCAACATGGTGCCCTGGGGATGGTCGATCGCCCGGATTGCCCGGGCCGCAAAGACCACAAGGCTGGGGCCATATATCGCCAGCCTGCCGATGTTCGGGCCACTGGCGCCGCTGCCGATTGACCATGTTCTGGTTCCCAAGGGTGCCACCGGCACGACCCGCGCACGCCCGCTGATGGGGTCGGACCATTTGGGTATTCTGGCGACCTTCCGGCTTGGCGATTAGGCTGTTTCGTTCACCAGGGTGGTCTTGACCACGGATGATTTTTCCAATGTCTGGTGCACCGGGCATTTGTCCGCAATTTCAAGCAGGCGCTGACGTTGCGCATCGTCCAGATCGCCGGTCAGATGAATTTCCCGAAAAAAGTGATCGGCCTTGGAACCGGTGCCGGATTTCGCATCCTGCGCATGCACCTTGTCGTGGGTGACATCGACACTGATGTGTTTCAGTGGCCACTTTTTGCGCCGCGCATACATCCGGATCGTCATCGACGTGCACGCGCCAAGCCCTGCGGCCAGAAACCCATAGGGGGTCATGCCGCGATTGGTGCCGCCATAGGCCAGCGGCTCATCAGCCACAGTGTGGTGGGTCGGGCCGGCATTTACATCCTGCAAAAACCCGGCAGCATCCGCCTCTGATACGCGCACCACACCTTCGGGTGCACCGATCGGGGGCGCGGGTGGTGCGATGTCGATATACCGGTTGACCCAGGTCCCGATCACGTCGGCTGCATATTCGGCGTCCTGGGCGCGCGAAATCAGGTGGTCGGCGTCGTCCAGCGTGACAAAGCTTTTGGGATGACGGGCGGCCTGAAAAATCTGGGTGGCGTTCTCGATGCCCACGGTGGCATCGCGTGGCGCATGCAAGACCAGCAACGCGCCGCGCAGGCTGTGAATGGCTGGCGACAATTGTTCGGCACTGACGTCGTCAATGAATTGCTTGGTGATCGTAAAGGGGCGGCCGCCCAGATCAACCATGGCGGTGCCTGTTTCATTGATTGCGTCCAGGGAATCCGCGAAATTATGGGTGACGTGGGCGGGATCAAACGGTGCGCCGATGGTAGCCACGGCGCGCATGCTTGGGATCTGGCCCGCAGCCCGCAGCACCGCAGCCCCGCCCAGTGAATGTCCGATCAGCAATTTCGGGGCCATGCCGCGCGTCGACAAATAGTCCGCCGCTGCCACCAGATCGGCGACATTCGAGGTGAAATTCGTGTTGGCAAATTCGCCGTCAGAATGCCCCAGTCCGGTAAAATCGAACCGCAATACCGCAATGCCCATACCGGCCAGACGCCCGGCGATGCGGCGCGCCGCCGGGATATCCTTGGAACAGGTAAAGCAATGCGCAAACAGGGCTGTCGCCAGCAACGGGCCCTCAGGCAAATCCAGCCGCGCGGCAAGCTGCCCGCCGTCGTGACCGGTAAATGTGACTTTTTCGGTGTTCATGATGTTTCCCTTTTTGCGCATGGCAAAGGTGGAAACGCATTGCTATTTGCGCAACCCATATGTCAGCGATGTCACGCTATGGTGACAGGCCTGGCCTCAGCCCTGGCCCATCAGGCGCGCATCAAACGGATAGGTTGTCAGGTTCTCGTACCCGGTTTCAGTCACCAGTACCTGATCTTCCAGTTTGATCGAGAAATCGCCACCCTCGGGGCTGATCAATGCCTCGACGCACAGCACCATGCCCGGTTCCAGTTCATAGGCGTACGCATCTTCGACAAATGTGTCTGGATAGCGAATTGATGGCCATTCATCACACAGGCCGACACCATGCATCAGGCAGCTATATTTCTGTTTCTGATACTGCCCGGGCAACCGGTGGCTGTGAAAGGTCAGATCACGCATCGCAACGCCGGGTGCGAGCAGGTCCATATTTGTCATGATGTGTTCATGCGCCAGTTTCATCGCGTCGATCATATCTGGTCGCGGGGCCCGGTCGCCGATCCACCATGTCCGGCTGATATCGACACAGATGCCATAGCTGCCGATCAGGTCGGTATCAAAGGCGACAATTTCGTTGTTTTGCACGATCCGCCCGCCGCATTCCTGAAACCACGGATTGGTGCGCGGCCCTGATGTCAAAAGCCGGGTTTCGATCCATTCACCCCCGCGCCGGATGTTTTCAGCATGCAGAACCGACCAGATGTCGTCCTCGCTCAGGCCGGGTTTGGCCGCGTCTTCCATCGCCGCCATCGCCGTTTCGCAGGCATGGCTGGCACAGCGCATTGCCAGGATTTCATCAGCGCCCTTGACCGCGCGGGCTTTTTCCGTGACCTCTTCGCCGTCCATGATTTCAAAACCCTGTGCGTTCAGCGCGCGCATCCCATGCAACATGATCTTGTCAACAGCCAGTCGCTTGTTGCCGCCGCTGTGAAGGTCGATCAGATCCGCCACTTCTGCGGCGAACTTGTCGGCCGCCACGTCGATACGATCCCCGCGGCCAAAGTAAAACAGATCGGCGCCTGATCGCTGTTCTTTGACCAGAGGGTTGAATTTACTAAGGAATGGCGCGTTCTTGTAATCCCACATCACCATATGGCCGTCGGCGCATACCAACAGCGCGCGGAACGGATTGTGGGTGTTCCAAAGCTGCATATTGGTGCTGTCGCTGGCATAGCGGATATTGAGCGGGTCAAACACCAGCAGCCCGCCATAATCACGGGCCACAACATGATCGACCAGCCGACGCCACCGGTATTCGCGCATGCGTGGCAAGTTGGGCAGTTTCAGCCCCGCTGCGGCCCACTCTCTCAGCGCGAGCTGTGACGGACCGATTTCGATCCGGTTGTCATCATTTGGTGTCCCATCTGCCAGCGTCTCGCCCTGGCTTGGGTCGATTTTACGGGTGTCCCGGTAATGATCGTTCATGGCTGTCTCCGTGGTTTCAGGATCACCAGATGGACAAAGCCCGTCCATTCCGTTTCCGACATGCAAAGTGGTCGTTTTCGACTTCGAAAAGCCGCGTGCAGTTGCTAGCGTGATGGGTGATGGCCAATATTGTTCAAACCAGACTGCCCGACGCCATGATCGCCCATCTGGCACACCCGACATTGCCGGGTACGCGCATTCTGGTGCCCGACGACTGGTTGCTGGTGGATGACGTTTTTGCGGCCCAGATGGCTGCACGTGACAGGTTGCTGACGGAAGCACCGTCGCATGTGGTGTGTCAGCACAGGTCAGCGTGTCCTGCCGCATCAGAGGCATTGGCGTTCATCTGTGATGCATTGGCAGATGTGGACGGATACACACAACCAAATGGCGCCATGCGCCGCCCCGATGGCGTTGTGGTGCAATTAGACCCTGATAATCCGATGGGTACGATCGGGCACTTGATTCAGGAAGATATCTGTCTTTTGCAAAAACAGGGGTCGGAGCATATTCTGACGGCGGGCGTTGTTTGTTTTCCCGCACATTGGACGCTTGGCGAAAAATTGATGCGTCCGTTGTCGGTAATCCACAACCCGGTTGCGGAATATGACGCCAATATCGCCAGTCGCGTGCAGCGGTTGTTTGACGGTATTCAGGTCGGGCGACCCTTGTGGCGGATGAACCTGAACCCCTGTGACACCGCCGAAATTCATACGCCACGCTCTGAACATGAACCGGAACGCGCGCCGATCCTGCCGCCGCCCTATATCCGGGCGGAACGCCAATGCCTTGTGCGATTGCCGAAAACACGCGCCATGCTGTTTTCAATCCATACATACATGTTGGATGCGGCCCGCCTGGACCCGCAAATCGCAACCCACCTGTCAGGGTGGTTCAGTCGGCCAGACGTTCGGTAGAGATGGTTGTATTGGACAGGGTCGCGACCTTTTGCGCCGGCAATTGCAGGAATGTGAACGCCCCCACAAGAATGACCAGTGCCACAGACGTGGACGCGATCAAACCGGTTCTGGCGGCGTTCGAGCCGAAGATCAGATTGGACAACAGCAACAGCAACCCGACAGGAGGCACCAGCAGCAACATCAAATAGCTGATGGCCAGGCTGCGACGGCGTTCGGCCTGATGCAGTCGCACAGGGTCGGGCGTCAGATCCGCAGGTCCTGGCAAGTCCATGCCATTGTGATCTGCGACCGTGTCTGCTGTGTCTGCCTGCATGGCCAGTTCCGGGCGGGGCAGGTCAATCAGCGCAAGTTCAAAATGACCAGACGGTAATTGCGCCGATGGCGGGCAATGTTTCACCGAAATGGCATAGCCTTCCTGCTGGCCGAAAGTGTCGCCATCCGGGATCGGCGCACCCGTTTCAACCGCGTGGCGCAAAAATGAAAGGGCAGCCGCATAACTGTGTTCGATATCAAAATCATTCTCGACGAAAAGGATGGGGCGATCGATGAATTGTGCCGCTTCGTCCAGCCGCAGGCCCTGACGCCGTTTGTCCTGGGGGGCGGTCGATTTTGAAAACACGCGGGCTTGGGCAAACAAGGCCCAAGGTGTGTTATCATCAGCGAGCTGGGCATATTGTGCGCCCGTGATCAGTTGATTGGACTGCGCCCACAATACGGCTGCTGGCCGCTGCCATTGTGCGACACAGGTGGCCGCGGTATGGGTAACGCGCAAAAGTGTCAGATAGGACTCTGCCGACATGCGCGACATGGGCTGGGTCGAAAACACGCTGACGCTGATCGATTTTCTGTGGCGAAACAAGATATCGCTTAGCATCCCCTGAAACGGCGCCGATAACGGAGAATCCATGGCATGCTGAAAACGTTCGGCAGGCAGCGGCATATCGTCAACCCGCAGTTCAACCTGCAAATCACCGCCGGTCAGAATGGTCAGGCTGGACGAGTCCGCCGAATCCGGTGTTAGTGTAAATTGCGGACCCAGGTCCCCCAGGCGTTCGTTCACCGCGCTGGCCAGGTCTGAAAAATCCGTTTCCGGACAGTCCACATACATTAAAATTGTTTCAATCGCCGACATTGCATCCACCTCTTAAATTACCCGTTCAAACCGTCGCGCGGGAACGTGGCGATAATTTGCGCGAATTAAAGCAAAAACGCGGCAACCCCCGCCAATTGAGTGTGAAGCCCCGCAGCCCGGACCGTTTGCCGATCCGTGTTTCGGGCGGTGTCATTTCGCCTTGCACCGCGCGAGTGTGGGCCCTAGAAGGGCGTCTGAATTTTGATGTGTTGCCATGCGGGCAACACCGCCGACGTAAAAAGGAAGTACCATGCAGGTCAAAGAGACCCTGAACGAAGGTCTGAAACGCGCATATCAGATCACCGTCGCTGGCGCAGAGCTGGACGAAAAGGTCAACCAGAAGCTGGTCGAAGCGCAGCCCGAAATCGAAATGAAGGGTTTTCGCAAGGGCAAGGTGCCAATGGCGCTGCTGAAAAAGCAGTTTGGGCCAAAGGTCATGGGCGAAGCGATGCAGGAAACCATCGATGGCGCGATGAGCAAGCACTTTGAAGAGAGCGGCGAACAGCCGGCGATGCAGCCAGACGTCAAAATGGTCAACGAAGACTGGAAAGAAGGCGACGATGTCGTGGTCGATATGACCTACGAAGCGTTGCCTGAAATCGCCGAAGTTGACCTGAGCGACATCACGCTGGAACGACTGGTCGTTAAAGCGGAAGACAAGGACGTTGATGAAGCGCTGGAAAATCTTGCCAAGTCGGCACAGAATTTCGAAGATCGCAAAAAAGGGTCCAAGTCCAAGGACGGTGATCAGGTTGTCATCGACTTCCTGGGCAAGGTAGACGGCGAGCCTTTTGATGGCGGCGCGGCCGAAGACTATCCTTTGGTGTTGGGATCCAATTCCTTTATCCCCGGCTTTGAAGAACAGCTTGTCGGCACCAAGGTGGGTGATGATGTCGAGGTCAAAGTGACATTTCCGGCGGAATACGGTGCAGAAAATCTGGCCGGTAAGGATGCAGTATTTTCATGCACGATCAAGGCCGTAAAAGGCCCCGCATCAGCCGAGATCAACGACGATCTGGCCAAGCAGTTTGGCGCCGATGATCTGGCCGGTTTGAAATCCCAGATCAGCGAAAGGCTGGAGGCGGAGTATTCCGGCGCTGCGCGCTCTGTTATGAAACGTGCCTTGCTGGATGCGCTGGACAAGAAAGTGTCGTTTGATCTGCCGCCCAGCCTTGTTTCGGCAGAGGCAGGCCAGATTGCGCATCAGCTTTGGCATGAAGAAAACCCTGATGTCGAAGGCCATGATCACGATCCGGTCGCGCCAACTGATGAACATAACAAGTTGGCTGAACGCCGCGTGCGTTTGGGACTGTTGCTGGCTGATATGGGCCGCAAACAAGCGGTCGAGGTCAGCGATGCAGAAATGACCCAGGCGGTCATGAACCAAGCCCGCCAGTATCCCGGTCAGGAACGCGAGTTTTTTGAATTTGTGCAAAATAACCCGCAGATGCGCCAGCAGTTGCAGGCGCCGATTTTTGAAGACAAGGTCGTTGATCTGATCTTTGAAAAGGCCACTGTGAAAGAGAAAACCGTGAAGAAGGCGGCGTTGACCAAGGCGGTCGAGGCCCTGGAACAAGAATAAACGCCCAGATGTGCGTTTGAATGAAAAGGGTCGCCGGGTTGGCGGCCCTTTTTGCTGGCAGGTGAAAACGGCGTCGCCGGATATCAGACCCGCGGTCTGATTGTCAGATCAACGCCGGGGTCGGGTCGGATGGTCATATGCATGACCGGCACCGGTGGCGGACCGGCTGGGCTGAATGCGAACCGTGCCAACAGTGTTGCCAGAATGATCTGCGCCTGCATCATTGCAAAATTGGCACCAACGCAGATACGCGGACCGGCCCCGAATGGCAGATAGGCATAGCGGTCCGGGCGGTCGTCCTGTGACAGGAATCGCCCCGGATCAAACGTATCCGGCTGCTGCCACAATTCCCGATGCCGGTGCATTGCATAGATATTCAGGAATACCGTTTGGCCCGGCGCCACCGGTCGATCATAGATCTGATCGGGGCGCAGCACATTGCGCGCCAGCACCCCGACCGGCGGATACAGGCGCATCGTTTCATCCAGAACGGCTGTGATCAGTGGCATATGGGCAATGTCTTCGGCTGTCGCGGGACTGTCGCCGATTTGCGCCCGTGCCTGTGCACCGGCGGCCTGTTGCCAGTCAGGATGTGTGGCCAGCAGATACAGTGCCCAGGACAGCGCCAGTGCCGTCGTTTCATGCCCGGCGACGATAAAGAACTGCATGTTGTGCAAAAGATCCTGTGACGACATCTGACGCCCGGTTTCAGGGTCCTGAGCGCGCAACATATAGTCCAGCAAATCGTCTTGGGTTCCGTGTTGGACCTTTTGGCGGGCATCGATTGCAGATGCGACCATCTTGTGCATCGTGCGCACCGCCCCGGCCCCCATGATTTCGCCAGGGCGCGGAATCCACTGGGGTGCCTCCAGGAAATCCAGCAGCGAGGCACGCCCCACCGTCAGGAAATATCGGGTGATCGCCCGCGCATAGGCGTCGGCATCAAAATGATCCCGTCCCGACAGGGCGACATCGCAAATCACATCGAACGTGGCCGACAGCAAATGCGACACCATTTCCACCTGCGGCCCGGCCTGGGTCAGCCGCAACGATGTCCGTTCAGCCGTTGCCGTCATCACCGGTGCCAGCGCATTCACGTTGCGCGCAGCAAACACGGGCGCGATGGCGCGGCGCTGCCAGCGCCACTGCGCGCCCTCTGACGTAAAAAGACTGGACCCGACGGCAGACCGCAACATACGGATCATCACTTCGGATTTCGGGTAATTGTCGACGTTGTCCAGAAACACATGTTTCATGCCCTGCGGACCCTGAACCATGTGCCACTTTGCCGGTCCGGTGCGGCCGCTGACAATTTCCTGGTCGAACGCGATTTGCGGCAGGATTGACAGCACATTCCGGCGCACAGCCCGAAGACTGGCCAACACCCCCAGGGGTTGGTTGGCAGGGGCAACAAGGGGTGGCAGGGTGTCGGACATATTTCAGTTCGGTCAATAAACGCGTTTCATTGTCCGCAACTTAGCACGCTCTTGTCCCGGATCGACTGTTTTCCTGATCTGTTTCGCGATCCGCCGCCGTGTCAGCGGGATGCAGCCAAGGCAAAACCTGCAGCCGGATCAAGACAACCCTTTGCAACAGTGCTTTGGCAAACAGTGGGCATAAAAAAAGCCGCGCTGAAATATCGCGCGGCTTTTGATTGTATTATCTGGAAAGCCTAGCTTTTCTCGTCGCTTTCATCGGACGGCTCTGCTGCCGAATCCGCGGCAGTGTCATCGTCTGACACGGCTGGCGCGAGTTCGTCGTCGTCTGCTGCGGCAGCACCGATATCGTCGAACAGTTCGGCGATCTCGAATTCTGCTTCTGCTTCCGCTTCGGCGGCCAGTTCCTGGATCGACTTACCCGCAGCCTGCAATTCGGCCTCTTCGGCAGAACGCGCAACGTTCAGTTCGATTTCGGCTTCGACTTCGGGGTGCAATCTGATGGATACCGTATGGACACCAAGATCCTTGATCGGACGCTGCAAAATGATTTGCTTGCGGTCGATGGTGAACCCGGCCTCGTTGGCGGCATCCGCTGCGTCACGGGTCGTAACCGATCCATAAAGCGCGCCCGCGTCCGACGCGGAACGAATAACAATGAGCTGTTGCCCGTTGAGCTTGTCAGCGGCTGCCTCTGCCTCTTTGCGAGACTCAAGATTGGTTGCTTCCAGTTGCGATTTTTGCGTTTCAAACTGCGCGATGTTGGCGTCAGATGCGCGCAACGCCTTGCCCTGGGGCAAAAGAAAGTTGCGTGCGTAGCCTTGTTTGACGTTCACAACGTCGCCCATCTGACCCAGCTTGGTTACACGTTCTAGCAGGATTACTTGCATGATGCTCTCCTTACTTTACGGCGTAGGGCAGCAGGGCAAGGAAACGTGCGCGTTTGATGGCACGGGCCAGCTCGCGTTGTTTCTTGGCTGATACTGCGGTGATACGGGACGGTACGATCTTGCCACGCTCGGAAATATAGCGCTGCAGAAGGCGGGTGTCTTTATAATCAATCGCCGGTGCATTATCGCCTGAGAATGGGCAAACTTTGCGACGGCGGAAAAATGGTTTAGCTGCCATGTCTTAGCTCCTCTTCCTCAGGTTAATGGCGACGCGGTCCGCGGTCACCGCGGTCACGATCATCACGTTTTTGCATCTGCACGCTTGGGCCTTCTTTGTGCTCGTCGACCTTGATCGTCAGCACACGCATGACATCGTCATGAAGACGCATCAGACGTTCCATTTCCTGCACGGCTGGTGCAGGCGCGTCGGATTTCACAAACGCATAATGACCCTTGCGGTTCTTGTTGATTTTGTAGGCCATCGTTTTGACGCCCCAGTATTCGCTTTCGACAACGGTTCCGCCATTGTCGGCCAGAACTGTTCCAAAATGTTCAACCAGGCTTTCAGCCTGGGTGTTGGACAGGTCCTGACGCGCGATAAATACATGCTCGTACATTGGCATGTTCGCTCCAGTTCTTTTTAAGCGCACTTCAAAGGCGGACTATTCCAACTGCTGTCCCGCCACGAGAGGTTGCGCTGTTTCCTATAAGTGCAGAAGGAAGGCGGCGTTATACAGGGTTGCGCCAGTGTTTCAAGGGGGTTTGACCTTCCCGCCGCCTAAACTTGGGTGTCGGGCGCGCTGACAACTGATTTGTCGCTGAACTGATCGGCCGCGCCGGCATTTGGTTTTGGGTCGCCGGACGCCTGTGACTTGCCGATAATTCTAGGTAAATTGGGGCGGCGCAGCGTCAGGCAGTCCGGTTTGCCGTTCAAAAAATCATAAAAATAGCAGTTAAACAATAAGTTACTTCATATTGGGGCGCAGTCATTGGTCAAGAAATTGGACCAACGAAGGCAAACTGTGGCCACGATTGCGCGCAATGTTGGGATCACAGGAAGGACCATCGGCAGGAATTCGGAGACACTAATGAATATGGATGTACTGACAGCTCAGTCATCATCTGGCGGAAAAACGCGCAAAAATGCGGTCAGCGTCAGTGAAACTTTTTGGGGATATGTCATTCGCCCAAATCAGCGCGCCATCGATCTGGCGGGTTACGGCGAACTTGCCGCTGTTTGTGTGGGGTTATTCCTGGGCGCGATTGCCTATGCGCAATGGTTGATGCCCGGAACAATCAACAGCATGGATGTCCTGCCATTCAAACTTGCCGCAACGGTGGTATTCTTTACCTTTGCGTATCTGCTTTATCTGATTGCGCGGCGCGGTCTTTGCTATGAGGTCCAGATCGACCGCCAGCGCAAAGTCATTCGTACCGCGCGCCGCAATCGCAATGGCAACTCCACACAGATCGAAACATTCGCATTCCACGACATCGACAGCGCCTTTATCCGCCGCTCGCAAACACCGGTGATGCCGTCGCGGCTGTTCTTTTGTCTGAGCGATGATTTACGGCAAATTCAGGTCGTGACGGGTGATTTGACTGATCTGGAACCCCTGTTGGCGCGAATCGTCAAGGATCTGCATCAGGGCAATGAACTGCGGGAACTAAGCCTTGCCAAACCGCGCAGCACGATCAAGGCGGCGCGCGCAAAATCTGCCTTTGCGGCGCGCTGATCCGCACCACAGAAGCGCGCAAAAATCCGTTCTGCCGGTTCTGTTTTTGTCAGCCACGCCCGCCCAAAAGGGGCGCGGCGTTTTTTGTTAATTTCTGGACGCCCGTGCATGGGGGCGTTAGACCGGGAAAACAAAACAAAAAATGGGGGCAAGATGAGCCGGGCATTTGTATTTCCAGGGCAGGGCGCGCAGACAATCGGTATGGGGAAATCCCTGGCCGATACATACCCTGCGGCCCAAGCGGTATTTGATGAAGTCGACGACGCGCTGAGCGAAAACCTGTCAGCCCTGATCTGGGAAGGCGAGGCGGATCAGCTGATGCTGACCGAAAATGCGCAACCTGCGCTGATGGCCATGTCGATGGCGGCGATGCGGGCGTTGAATGCCGAAGGGATCGGTATCGAAAACGCGGCATTTGTCGCTGGTCATTCGCTGGGTGAGTATTCCGCGCTTTGCGCCGCCGGTGCGCTGAGCGTGGCAGACACCGCGCGACTGTTACGTCTGCGCGGCAAAGCCATGCAACAAGCCGTGCCCGTCGGCCAGGGGGCGATGGCGGCTCTGTTGGGGCTGAGCTTTGATGATGTGCGGGCAGTGGCCGACGAGGCCGCGCAGGGGCAGATTTGCCAGGCAGCCAATGACAACGATCCCGGGCAGGTCGTGGTATCAGGCGACAAGGATGCGGTCGAACGTGCCGTCGAAATCGCCAAGGCCAGGGGCGCGCGGCGGGCTGTGTTGTTGCCGGTTTCCGCACCGTTTCACTGCGCATTGATGCAGCCAGCTGCCGACGCAATGGCGCAGGCCCTGCAAACCGTTGAGATAAAGACGCCACAAGTGCCGGTTGTCGCCAATGTGTTGGCCCAGGGCGTAAGCGCGCCCGATGATATTCGGGCGTTGCTGGTTCAGCAGGTGACGGCGTCGGTCAGATGGCGCGAGTCTGTCGCGTGGATGGCCAGCAACGGTGTGACTGATATTTGGGAAATCGGTGCTGGCAAGGCGCTGAGCGGAATGATCCGGCGGATTAATCGGGACATCACCTGTCGCACCATCGGTGCCCCGGACGATGTCAAAGCGGCAGCGGAATCTGTCAGCTAACAACAAAGGCTATGAAATGTTTGATTTGGAAAACAAAAACGCCCTGATCACCGGGGCTTCGGGTGGCATCGGCGGGGCGATCGCGCGGCAATTACATCAGGCCGGTGCAACCGTCGCATTATCGGGAACACGCGAGGAACCATTGCAGGCGCTGGCCAGCGCACTGGGGTCACGGGCCCATGTATTGCCCTGCAACCTGTCGGATCGCGACGCGGTGGAAGCGTTGCCAAAGCAGGCGGCAGAGGCCATGGGCCGCGTCGATGTGTTGGTTAACAATGCCGGCATCACCCGTGATAATCTGTTTATGCGGATGTCGGACGAAGAATGGGACACCGTTCTGAATGTGAATCTGACATCAACCATGCGCCTGTGCCGCGGCGTTTTGCGGGGCATGATGAAGGCCCGTTGGGGGCGCATCGTGAATGTCTCGTCGATTGTGGGTGCCACGGGCAATCCTGGGCAGGCCAACTATGCGGCGTCCAAGGCGGGCATGGTCGGGATGTCAAAATCGCTGGCTTACGAAGTGGCCAGCCGCGGGATCACCGTCAATTGCGTGGCCCCCGGTTTCATCACCACGGCGATGACGGAAAAGCTGACGGATGACCAAAAGGCCGGCATACTCAAGCAGGTGCCAGCGGGTCGCATGGGCACATCGGATGAAATCGGTTCGGCGGTTTTGTATCTGTCCAGCGAACAGGCCGGTTACGTGACAGGTGCGACCTTGCATGTGAATGGCGGGATGGCCATGTTGTGATCGCTGGCGCAAGCCGGTGGGTAATTGTTGCTGGCCGCTGTTGTTGTACATCACAGCGGGCTGGTCCCGTTAGCCGGACCCATCCGGTGGCCGGGGGAACATGCGACAAATAAGTTACGAGCGAAACCGTTTGCCTTAGCGAAACGATATGCTATAGGCGGCGCAGATTGGATCATATACCAGCGATGATATGTGACCGCGCCCGTTTATGCGGGCCATCAAACGGCCCCGGGGGCCAGCGTTATTACCGGGCACTGGGCCCTTTAGAATTGAAGAGGATAGGACATGAGCGACATCGCAGATCGCGTTAAAAAGATCGTCGTCGAGCATCTGGGCGTTGAAGAAGACAAAGTGGCCGAGTCGGCATCATTTATTGATGATCTCGGTGCTGACAGCCTGGACACAGTTGAACTGGTTATGGCGTTCGAAGAGGAATTCGGTATCGAAATTCCGGACGACGCTGCGGAAACCATTCAGACTTTTGGCGATGCGGTAAAGTTCATCACAGGCGCATCCTGAGTTTCAGAACAATCCATTAAGAATCGGCGCCCCGTTGGGCGCCTTTTTTTATTGGCGGTGCGGCAATTGTCGCGCGACCGGGGCGCGATCGCGGTTTACTGTCGTGTAGATCACCGTCAATCCGGCCGGGTTGGCTTTTTGTCGCATGGCGATGAATTTCTGGTGATTGGACAACTTGGCGTTGACAGTTTTTGATGCAGCTTGGCATTAATGTCATCAGTTGACGGAGGCGCGCTGTGGCCGCAAGTGGAAAACGTGTCGCTGCAAATGCAGTGATTGCAGGTATCTTTCTAATCGGATTGGCCTATCTGGGTGTTCCTGAACAATTGGGCGCGCATCCAAGATGGGCGATGAAAGTTAGTTATATTGGTATCGGGCTGGGCGTGGTGATCTATTCGCTGGCCTGGGTCTGGCAAGGCGGCTGGGTGGCGAAATTCATCCTGTTTGCGGTCCTGGCAGTGATATCCGGCGTCGGCGCGACCTTTGGAAAATCCCGGTTTGCGGCGTCATTTGCCGAAGATGCGCTGGCGGGTCAGCTTTGGTATTTTGGCTGGATCGCGGTGTTTGGGTTTGTTTTCGCGTTGTTGATGCATTTAATGTCGCTGCGCCGGGAATAGTGCCGGGAATATTTCTTTGATTAGTCAATTGTGTGCGGTCGTTGGATGGCGCATGGCGGTGTATCGCCTGCACTGAAATGCGTTCATAATATTGCGGTTTGAGTGAACACACAGACGCGGTGTTGCCCAAAGGGGGCGATACGGCCGACTGCCCTTGCCCCTGTGATGAAAACCCGTGTATCAAATCGCAACAAATTCGAAGGTGGGAGCATCAGTATGCGGCGTGTCGTAGTTACCGGTCTGGGCATGGTGTCACCGCTGGCGTGTGGTGTCGAGGAAACTTGGACACGCTTGCTGGCGGGGCAATCCGGCGCGGGGCCGATTACCCGTTTCGAGGCGGGCCATCTGGCGACGACATATGCCTGCGAGATTCCGACCGGCGATGGCAGCGATGGCACGTTCAATCCTGATGACTGGATGGCGCCCAAAGAGCGTCGCAAGGTTGATGATTTCATTCTTTATGGGATGGCGGCCGCGACACAGGCTGTGCGCGATGCAGGCTGGATGCCCGAAGACGACGAGGACCGTCTGCGTACCGGGGTTATGATCGGGTCCGGCATTGGCGGTCTGGGTACGATTGCTGACACCGCAATTTTGTTGAAAGAACGCGGGCCGCGGCGGGTCAGTCCGTTTTTCATTCCGGCATCACTGATCAATCTTGTCAGCGGGCAAGTATCGATCAGGTTCGGTTTCAAGGGACCAAATCATTCGGTTGTTACAGCATGTTCTACCGGTGCCCATGCCATAGGCGATGCCAGCCGTCTGATTGCGCTGGGGGATGCTGATGTGATGGTGGCAGGTGGTGCCGAGGCCCCGATCTGCGAATTGGGGATCGCCGGGTTCAATGCGTGCAAGGCCCTGTCGACCGGGCGCGCCGATGATCCGACCAAGGCCAGCCGCCCTTATGACGCAGACCGCGACGGGTTTGTGATGGGCGAAGGTGCCGGTGTCGTGGTTTTGGAAGAATACGAACATGCCAAGGCCCGCGGGGCCAGGATTTACGCAGAAGTTGCGGGATACGGATTGTCCGGTGACGCCTATCATATCACGGCACCAGCCGAGGATGGCGATGGCGGATATCGATCGATGAAAGCGGCGATAGAGCGCGCCGGTCTGACACCCGATGACATTGATTACATCAACGCCCATGGCACATCGACCATGGCCGACACGATTGAACTGGCGGCTGTCGAGCGATTGATGGGCGACGCCGCGTCCGGTGCGACCATGACATCCACCAAGTCGGCCATCGGCCATTTGCTGGGGGCGGCCGGTGCGGTCGAGGCAATTTTCTGCATTCTGGCCATGCGCGATCAGGTGGCACCGCCAACGATCAATCTGGACAACCCGGCCGTGGAGCCAAAGCTGGATCTGGCACCAAATACGAAACGTGCGCGCAAGATTGACGTGGCACTGTCCAACTCTTTTGGATTTGGCGGTACCAATGCCAGTGTCGTGTTCAAGCGGGTGACTGGCTGATGTGGCGCAATATCGCCTCGAATGCGTTGTCGCTGTTCATTGTGGCTTTGATTGCGATGGGCGGGGTGATCGCCTGGGGAAAAAATCAATACAGCGCTGCGGGACCGCTGGAGCAGGCCATCTGTGTCAAAGTCGACAGAGGGTCCAGCATGGGCAAAGTTTCGGCTGCGTTGGCAGAACGTGGCGCGATCAATAACCCGTCTATCATGCGTATCGGTGCCGATTATTCCGATAAGTCCCAGCTGTTGAAAGCGGGAAGTTTTTTGGTGCCCGAGCGCGCGAGTATGCGTGACATCGTCGATATTGTGACCCGGGGCGGGGCCAGTACATGTGGCACAGAAGTGGTGCTGCGGGTGGGTGTGACGCGTGCTGAAATTCAAGTGCGGGAACTGGACCCGACCACCGACCGTTTTGTGACTGTTTCCACCTATTTACCTGCTGATGATGCAGTGCCAGAGCAATATCTTGCAGTGCGTGAAGATGCCGATACCCGGTATCGGATCGCATTGGCCGAAGGCGCGACAAGCTGGCAGATCGTGCAGGCGCTGAATGCCGCAGATTTTTTGACCGGCACGTTGGCTGAATTGCCCGCAGAGGGCAGTCTGGCCCCGGATAGCTATGAAGTGCGCGCGGGCGATGAGCGGACCGCACTGATCGACGCCATGACCGCGGAGCAGGCTGTGCGATTGGCAGAAGCCTGGGCAAACCGCGCCGATGGGTTGCCGTTGAAGTCGCCGCAAGAGGCGCTGATCCTGGCCTCGATCGTCGAAAAAGAAACCGGGCTGCCAGAGGAACGCGGACAAGTGGCCAGCGTGTTTGTCAATCGCCTGGAACGCGGGATGAAATTACAGACCGACCCGACCGTAATTTATGGCGTCACCAACGGGCAGGGTGTTCTGGGCCGTGGTTTGCGGCAAAGCGAGTTGCGCCGTGAAACGCCGTTTAACACCTATGTCATCGAAGGGCTGCCGCCGACACCGATTGCCAATCCCGGTCTGGCCAGTCTGCAAGCGGCGCTTAATCCGGATGACACGCCCTATATCTTTTTTGTAGCCGACGGCACCGGTGGACATGCATTTGCAACGACCCTGGCAGAGCATAACGCCAATGTTGCAAAATGGCGGAAAATTGAAGCCGACAATAACTGACACCGCCTGATCAAGGCTGACGCCAGGACCCCGGACTGATCCCGTCGATGGTCCAGGACCCGATGCGATATCTGATCAGGCGCAGTGTCGGGTGGCCGATGGCCGCAGTCATGCGCCGCACCTGACGATTGCGGCCTTGTGAAATCGTAATACTCAGCCAGCAATCGGGGATTGATTTGCGCACGCGGATCGGTGGGTCGCGCGGCCAAAGCCCGTCGGGTGTACCGATACGGCTGACCTTGGCGGGGGCAGTCATGCCATCTTTCAATCGCACCCCGCCGGACAGTTGATCCAATGCCGCCTGATCCGGGATGCCTTCGACCTGCACCCAGTACGATTTGGTCATCTTGTGTTGCGGGTCGCTGATTTTGGCCTGCAGTTTTCCGTCATCTGTCAGCAGCAGTAAACCTTCGCTGTCACGGTCAAGGCGGCCCGCCGGGTAAACGCCGGGGACATCAATGTAATCGGACAGGGTTTGACGCGGACTGCCGGCGGTGCCGCTGTCGGTGAATTGCGACAGGACGTTGAAAGGTTTGTTGAACAGGATGAGATTTGCCATGCTGTAACGTGTTTCGCGCGTAAACACTTATAAATCAACACTTTGTTAACCCGAGCGTTCGCAACCACAGATTGCTTTGGCTTGACATGGCGCACGGTCAGGTGTATACCTTTGGACAAGCTAGAAGAAGTGGGCAAGCGGCGTCGGATCACCGGCGGCCGCTTTTTCATTTTCGCTCGTGCGGAGAAGCATGAGAGGCACCAAACCTATATGACATTGATCAGGCCCGACGGCGACGACGGGACTGCTGCTGATATTTTGGCAGCGGTCAAGGAGCACTTGAAAGACGTGGCGTTGGACATCGACCGACGCCGGAAATCCCTGCAGAGCAAACCGGACCTTGATCCGGGCGCAATGAAAAAACTGATGGCCGATTACCGGACTGTCACCCAAAACTGTTTCACGGAGGCCAACCGCCTTGAAGAGCAACTTAAACGAAACGCCGGTATCGTACACGAGTACGCAGTCGACTTTGACGCGGCGCGAGACGAGATCCGGGGCCGCCTGGCTCGCCTGCGAGGCGCCGGAAGTGCAGGAGACGTTCCTGAATGATCTGACGCCGGATACATTATTGGCGTTGCCGTATTTGTTTGAATTCTGGGCGCTTGACCATCAGGTGCCGCCGGAAGGGGACTGGCGAAGCTGGGTCATCATGGGTGGTCGAGGTGCGGGCAAGACCCGCGCCGGGGCAGAGTGGGTGCGGTCCGAAGTCGAAGGATCACGCCCGCTGGACCCCGGCCGGTCACACCGTGTGGCGCTGGTCGGGGAAACCATTGATCAGGTTCGCGAGGTCATGGTGTTCGGTGAAAGCGGTATTTTGGCCTGTTCACCGCCGGACCGTCGCCCGGAGTGGCAGGCAACCCGCAAGCGCTTGGTCTGGCCAAATGGTGCGACGGCCCAGATTTATTCAGCCAGCGAGCCGGAAAGCTTGCGCGGGCCGCAATTCGACGCGGCCTGGGTCGATGAACTGGCCAAGTGGAAGAAGGCCGAAGACACCTGGGATATGTTGCAGTTCGGATTGCGGTTGGGGGACGCGCCGCGCCAATGTGTAACAACGACCCCGAAAAACGTGCCGGTATTGAAATCCATCCTGGCGGCATCGTCGACCGTTGTGACCCATGCGCCGACCGAAGCCAACAAAGCCTATCTGGCGCAGTCGTTTCTGGAGGAAGTGCGGGCGCGCTATGCGGGCACGCGGCTGGGGCGGCAGGAACTGGACGGCGAACTGCTGGAAGATGCAGAGGGCGCGATGTGGACCTTTTCCGGGCTGGAGGCGGCGCGGATAAGTGCCCTGCCGGAGCTGTCAAGAATTGTCGTCGCAGTGGACCCGCCGGTTACAGGTCATGCGGGGTCCGACGCATGCGGAATCGTGGTCGTGGGGGCCATGACCGACGGCGCGCCGCAAGACTGGCGTGCCGTCGTTCTAGAGGATGCGTCAGTGTCGGCAGCCAGCCCTCAGGTATGGGCCGAGGCTGCGATTGCTGCGATGGAGCGACACGGGGCGGATCGTCTGGTGGCAGAGGTTAATCAGGGTGGCGATCTGGTTGAATCTGTCGTGCGCCAGGTGGACCCCTTGGTGCCATTTCATGCGGTAAGGGCATCGCGCGGGAAAGTCGCCCGCGCCGAACCCGTGGCGGCGCTATATGAACAGGGCCGCGTGTGCCATTTGCACGGATTGACGCAGTTAGAGGACCAGATGTGTCTGATGACGGTGCGTGGGTTCCAGGGCAAAGGGTCACCTGACCGGGTGGATGCCCTGGTTTGGGCTATACATGATCTGATGATCGCCCCTGCTGCCAAGTGGCGACGGCCCCAGATCAGAACGCTGGGATAGGTCCGGTGGTCAGACAACACAACGGGCGGTAACGCGTCCAGCCAGATAAATTGCAAATTCAAAGATGAAAATAGCCGGGCCGTACAGGTCGGACCGGGAAAGGAGCATGCCTGATGGTGTTTGATTTTTTACGGCGGGGTGGCAGCGCGCCGGAAGCAAAGGCATCGGCCACAGGGCCGGTGATTTCCTATCACTCGTCCGGGCGCGTCGCCTGGAGCCCGCGTGACACGGTGAGTCTGACCAAGTCCGGTTTTGCGGCCAATCCGGTTGGCTTCAGGTCGGTCAAGATGATCGCAGAGGCGGCAGCGGCCATTCCGCTGGTGGTCCAGGATCAGGATGTCCGGTTTGCGTCGCACCCGTTGCTGGCGCTGATTTCCAGGCCGAACCAGGCCCAGGGTCGCGCCGAGTTGTTCGAAGCGTTGTACGGTCAGTTGCTGCTGTCGGGTAATGGCTATTTAGAGGCGGTCGGTGGGGCTGACGGAGTTCCCGCAGAATTGCATGTGTTGCGGTCAGACCGGATCAATCTGGTGCCCGGGGCTGACGGCTGGCCGGTGGCCTATGAGTACAATGTCGGTGGTCGCAAACACCGTTTTGCGGTTGTCGACGGTGTTTCGCCGATCTGTCATGTAAAGTCGTTTCACCCGCAGGATGATCATTATGGGCTGAGCCCCATGCAGGCGGCAGCCGCTGCGGTCGACGTTCACAATTCCGCCTCGCGCTGGTCCAAGGCATTGCTGGACAATGCGGCACGACCGTCAGGGGCCATCGTCTATCAGGGCAGCGACGGGCAAAGCACGATGAGTGCGGATCAGTATGATCGTTTGCTGTCCGAGATGGAGGCCCATCATCAGGGCGCGCGCAATGCCGGGCGACCGATGTTGTTAGAGGGTGGTCTGGACTGGCGCCCAATGGGTTTTTCCCCGTCGGATATGGAGTTTCAGAAAACCAAGGAAGCCGCCGCCCGCGAGATTGCGCAGGCTTTTGGGGTGCCGCCGATGTTATTGGGGATACCGGGTGATGCGACCTATGCCAATTATCAGGAGGCAAACCGGGCGTTTTATCGTCTGTGCGTTTTGCCGCTGGTGGCGCGTGTCACGGCGTCCGTCGGTTATTGGCTGGCAGAATTCACAGGTGATGCGATTGCCCTGAAGCCGGACCTTGATCAGGTGTCCGCACTGACGGTTGAACGCGACGCGCAATGGAAACGGGTCGCCGAGGCGGCGTTTCTGACAGACACCGAAAAGCGCAATCTGCTTGGATTGCCGAAACTATCTGATGAAGGATAAGCGATGACGGAACATGTAGGTGCCCCAGAGCACAAATTTTTGCGTCTGGGCGAGGACATTACTGTCACCGACGGTCATCTGATCGAGGGCTACGCGTCCTATTTCGGCAAGTGCGACAAGGGTGGCGATGTGGTGCAGGCCGGCGCATATGCGGCCAGCCTGACGTCGCTGGCGCAGCGCGGCGTGTCGGTCAAAATGCTGTGGCAGCATGATCCGGCCCAGCCAATCGGGGTCTGGGATGAGGTGCGCGAAGACGCCAAGGGTCTGTATGTCAAAGGACGATTGCTGAGCGAAGTTGAAAAGGGTCGCGAAGCTGTGGCGCTGCTAGCGGCGGGGGCCATTGACGGTTTGTCGATCGGTTATCGCACGGTGCGCGCCAAAAAGGACGACAAGGGCCAGCGGCTGTTGTCTGAACTGGAGTTGTGGGAGGTGTCCCTGGTGACATTTCCGATGCTTTCAGATGCGCGGGTTGGCGCCAAGGGGGACACTTTGGGCGACCAGTTTTTGCGTGATTTGGCAGGCGTTTTCGCAGACGCGCGCCGCAAGCTGGCCGCAGGATAAGCGCCAGAATTTCCACACTATAGCAAACAGGATTGTTTGATGAGCAAAACCGAAACCAAGGCATCGGGCGCAATAGCTGTGCCTGACGGCCAGTCGCCTGCTGGCGAAGTCAAAACCGCGATGGCGGGTTTTCTGAATGATCTCAAAGATTTTCAGGCTGAAATTAAATCAAAGTTGAAACAACAGGAAGAGCGACTAACCATGCTTGATCGGAAATCTGTAACAATGGGTCGTCCGGCCCTTTCCACCGCTGCCGAAGCGGATGTTCCCCACCAAAAAGCCTTTGAGGCCTATGTGCGCTCTGGTGACGATGACGGTCTGCGGGGCCTGGTTCTGGAGGGCAAGGCCCTGAATACCACGGTTGCGGGTGACGGCGGTTATCTTGTCGATCCGCAGACATCGGAATCGGTGAAATCGGTTCTGAGTTCGACAGCGTCGCTGCGTCAGGTCGCCAATGTCGTTAACGTTGATGCGACATCTTTCGATGTTTTGATTGATCGCAGTGATCTGGGCGCGGGCTGGGCGGACGAAACCACCGCAACCACCGAAACCGGAACGCCGCAGATCGAGCGTATTTCGATCCCGTTATTTGAATTGTCGGCGTTGCCAAAGGCAAGTCAGCGTTTGCTGGATGACAGTGCGTTTGACATTGAAGGCTGGCTGGCCGGGCGTATCGCGGACAAATTTGCCCGTACAGAAGCGGCGGCGTTCATCAACGGCGACGGCATCAATAAGCCAACCGGCATCATGAACCACCCGCAGGTGGACGATACGGCCTGGGCGTGGGGTTCCATCGGGTATGTCCCAACCGGTATTGACGGTGATTTCGGGTCTGCTGACAGCATTGTCGAGCTGGTTTATGCCCTGGGTGCACAGTATCGCGCCAACGCGTCGTTTGTGATGAATTCCAAAACTGCCGGGCGTGTGCGCAAACTGAAAGATGCGGACGGTCGGTTCCTGTGGTCCGATGGTCTGGCAGCGTCCGAGCCAGCACGATTGCTGGGCTACCCGGTGCTGATTGCTGAAGACATGCCGGATGTGGACACAAATGGTGCCGCAATCGCCTTTGGTGATTTCGAAGCCGGATACACGGTCGCCGAACGCCCAGATTTGCGTATTCTGCGTGATCCGTTCAGCGCAAAACCCAATGTACTGTTTTACGCAACCAAGCGCGTTGGCGGCGATGTGTCCGACTTTGCGGCCATCAAGTTGCTGAAATTCTCGATGACATAATTTGGTTCGAGATCGTGTTCCGCGGGTTTTGTGACCCGCGGAATAGGTGGGCGCGCGTCACAGAATGCGTGTTGTCTAGCTGCTCCCCCTCCGTCCGAGCAACGCGGAGACGTGCGCCCATTTACCAAAACAGGGGTCTTAATGTGGAAAACATTTCATGATGTTAGTCGAGCAAACAACTGTGCCGAGTGCGGCGTTGCCGGTTGCAGAGTTCAAAGACCATTTGCTGTTAGGCACCGGATTTGCCGATGACGCATTGCAAGATGGAATTTTGGAGAACTATCTGCGGGCGTCGATTGCGGCGATCGAGGCGCGTACCGGCAAGATCCTTGTGACCAAGCAATATACCTGGAGCCTGACCGCCTGGCGTGAAACGTGCAGGCAGGCTTTGCCATTGGCACCGGTATTTGGTCTGGATGAATTGCGGATTGTTGATCGCACCGGTGCGGCGACCATAATTGATCCGGCGATATACAATGTTGAGCCGGACATGCATCGACCGCGGGTCTGGGCCAGTGGTGCCAGCCTGCCATCGATCCCACTGGGCGGAACCGCAGAGTTGGATTTCGTCGCTGGATATGGCGCGTCGTGACATGTTTTGAATTTCCAGACAGGAGTAGCTGATGGCTACGATAGCATTATCGGCCGTAGGTGCCGCAATTGGCGGCAGTGTCGGTGGCGGCGCTTTGGGATTGTCGTCTGTCGTGATTGGGCGCGCCATTGGCGCGACCGTCGGCCGGGCCATAGATCAGCGATTGATGGGACCGGGGTCCGATGCGGTTCAAACCGGCAAAGTTGACCGGTTTCGCGTCTCAGGGGCCAGTGAGGGTTCGGCAGTTCCACAAATCTATGGCCGAGTGCGGACTGGCAGTCAGGTGATATGGTCCTCGAAATTCAAGGAAACCACATCGACATCTGGTGGCGGGGGTAAAGGTGCGCCGTCCAGCCCAAAGGTTACAGAATTTTCCTATACGGTTAGTTTGGCGCTTGCGGTTTGTGAAGGCGAGATTACGCGAATTGGCCGTATCTGGGCAGACGGAGAAGAAATATCGCGCGACGATCTGAACCTTCGCGTGTATCGCGGGACGCGCGATCAGATGCCGGATTCAAAGATAGAAGCTGTCGAGGGGACCGGAAATGTGCCCGGATTTCGCGGTGTGGCCTATGTGGTGATGGAAGACCTGGACCTGGGTCGTTTTGGCAACCGCGTGCCACAATTCAGTTTTGAGGTCATGCGCCCGGCGCAGCCCTCAACAAGTGGTTCAGATATCGCCAACGGCGTAAAGGGTGTCGCGCTGATCCCGGGGACCGGTGAGTATGCATTGGCGACCACGCAAGTCTTTATGACGCGTAGCCCCGGCGACACAAAGGTTGTGAACGTCAACAGTCCGAGCGGCAAGACAGACTTTGCAACATCGCTTGAGTCACTGAACGAAGAGCTGCCCAATTGCGGATCGGTTTCGATGGTCGTGTCGTGGTTCAGTGATGATTTGCGCTGTGATCGCGCGAGTTTGCGCCCGAAAGTCGAGCAAAATGCGCTGGATGCAGATGGAATGCCCTGGGCTGTGTCTGGTGTGTCACGGACAGCCGCCGAGGTGGTGCCGTATCGCGATGGTCGCCCGGTCTATGGTGGAACCCCGACCGATCAATCGGTGATCGAGGCGATGACAGCGATGCAGGCTGTGGGCCAAGAAGTTGTTTTCTATCCGTTCATTCTGATGGATCAACTGGACGGAAACGGATTGCCAGATCCCTGGACCGGGGCAGGCGATCAGCCAACGCTTCCGTGGCGGGGGCGCATGACGCTGTCAGTCGCACCGGGGCAAAGTGGATCGCCGGACCAGACCGGTCTGGCCGACGCCGAGGTCGACAATTTTTTTGGCACAGCGCAGCCCGCGGATTTCACGACTGTTTCCGGGAGTGTCAGTTACAACGGCCCGGCGGAGTGGTCGTATCGGCGTTTCATATTGCACTATGCGCATCTGTGTGCGGCGGCGGGTGGTGTCCAAGCATTTTGCATCGGATCGGAAATGCGCGGTCTGACCCAAATTCGCGGGGCTGGGAACGCATTTCCGGCAGTGAACGCGCTGCGGACATTGGCGCAGGACGTCCGGGCTATTTTGGGTCCGGCGACCAAGATCGGATATGCGGCCGACTGGTCAGAATATTTTGGCTATCAGCCGCAGGATGGTTCTGGCGACGTCTTTTTTCATCTTGATCCGCTGTGGGCCGACGATGAGATCGATTTTGTCGGCATTGATAATTACATGCCATTGTCGGACTGGCGCGCAGGGAACGATCATGCGGATGCCGCGTGGGGGTCCATTTACAATACCGACTATCTCAAATCGAACATTGCCGGTGGCGAAGGATTCGACTGGTATTATCGCAATGGTGCGGCGGAGCTGGCACAAGACCGGTCGCCGATACAGGATGGTGCATATGGTGAGGATTGGATTTTCCGCTATAAGGATATCAAGGGCTGGTGGACAAACGAACATTATGATCGCGTTGGCGGCGTAAAATCCGCAAGCGCTACGCCGTGGGTGCCGGAATCAAAACCGATCTGGTTTACCGAATTCGGATGCGCTGCTGTCGACAAAGCCACCAATCAGCCCAACAGGTTTCTTGATCCGAAGTCGTCTGAATCCAGCCTGCCGAAATATTCGGATGGGCGGCGCGATGACCTGATCCAGATGCAGTATTTGCGTGCCCAGTTTGAGTTTTGGGCCGAACCCGTGAATAACCCGGTTTCTGTGGAATACGGATCACGGATGGTGGACATGTCACGGGCCCATGTGTGGGCCTGGGATGCCAGACCCTATCCGCATTTTCCGCTGAATTTAGATCTTTGGAGTGACGGCGAAAACTATTTTCGCGGGCATTGGCTGAACGGGCGGACTTCATCGCGCGGACTGGCCGATGTGGTGGCTGAAATCTGCGATCGTTCCGGCGTGTCAGATGTCGATGTGTCCCGTTTATATGGTTATTTACGCGGTTATTCGGTTTCCGATATCGATGGCGCCCGTGCGGCCCTGCAACCCCTGATGATGGCATTTGGGTTTGATGCCGTGGATCGCGACGGTGTTTTAACCTTTGCCAATCGTGACGGCCTGCCAACGGCGACAATCGGAAATGACGATTTTGCGCTGGCACCGGAGTTAGACAGCGCAATAGAATTCGCCCGCGCGCCAGAGGCCGAGACCGTCGGACGCCTGCTGCTGAACTATGTGGAATCAGACGGCGATTACGATGTTCGCACGCAAGAAGCGATATTTCCCGACGAAAAATTCCGTACGACATCGCAATCCGAGTATCCGATCCTGATGACAGGCAACGAAGGGCGGGCCGTCGTCGAGCGCTGGCTAGCCGAGTCACGCGTCGCCAGAGAAACCGTTCAGTTTTCGCTGCCGATGTCACATGTCGACATTGGTGCGGGCGATGTAGTGGCGCTGGATGATGACGGGCAGGCGGCGCTTTTTCGCATTGACCACGTGTCCGTCGGCGATGCCCGCGTTTGCGAGGCCAGCCGGGTCGAGCCGGAAGTTTATCAGACCAGCGACGCGACCGATGAACCGGCCGTGTTGCGGACATTCCAGGCCAGCGTTCCGATCCATTCGGTGTTTATGGACTTGCCCCTGATCGCCGGAGATGAAAACGAAACTGCGCCCCATCTGGCTGTGACGTCTACCAGTTGGCCGGGTTCGGTGGCGGTTTACAGTTCGCCCAGTGACAGCGGGTATGAATTGAACACGCTGATTTCGTCTCGGGCCATCATCGGCAGCACCCAGTCGCTGTTGGGTGGGGCCAGGGTTTCGCTGATTGATCGCGGATCCACATTGCGGGTGAAATTGACAAGCGGCGCCCTGAGCTCTGTTTCGCCAACGGATTTGTTCAATGGTGCCAATATCGCTGCCATAGGCGATGGCGATACGGATAACTGGGAGATATTTCAGTTTCAGGACGCGGTTCTTGTGCAAGAGGGCGTTTATGATTTGACTGGTCTGTTGCGTGGACAGGCCGGCACCGATGCGTTGCCGTCGCTTGTCTGGCCGCCAGGCAGCGTTTTTGTTTTACTTGACGGAAATCCGGTTCAACTGGCACTGGCAAATGCGGCCCGCGGTCTGGACCGGCACTATCGGATTGGGCCTGCGACCAAAGCATTGAATGACCCGAGTTATACCTATGACATCAAAGCGTTTGATGGCATCGGTTTGCGCCCCTATGCGCCGGTCCATTTGCGGGCCACGGTCACCACAAGCGGAGATATGGTATTTTCCTGGGTGCGACGGACCCGTATCGACGGCGACAGTTGGTTGTCTGTGGACGTGCCCCTGGGCGAAGAAAGCACAATTTTTCAAGTAGATGTCGAAAAATCCGGCAACCTTTTACGGCGCACGACAGTGTCCGACACCAGCTGGGTTTATACAGGGGCGCAACAGGCTTCAGATGGGCTGACTGCGCCATATTCAGTCAAAATTTCGCAAATTTCGGCGCGTTACGGCGCGGGGTTGTTCAGAAGGATCGATGTGAATGAGTGATACTGCAAAACTTACCTTGCCGCTGGTGCAGGCAGCACAGGCGCAAAAACATGTGACTGTAAATGAATCTTTGGTGCGGCTGGACGGCATGGTGCAACTGACACTGGTTTCGGTTGATAATTCAGCACCGCCGGGCCTGCCAAGTGATGGTGACTGTTACGGCATTCCAACCGGCGCGACAAATGAGTGGTCTGGTCAGGATGGAAATATTGCGCTGTTTTCAAATGGTGGGTGGATATTTATCGCGCCAAACACCGGATGGCGGGCCTGGATACAGGATCAATCCGCATCGGCAATGTTTAGCGGTATCGAGTGGGTGCCGGGTGCGGTCACGATGTCGGACAACGGCGCAGCACTTGTCCAGAAAACATTGGAAGTTGATCACATCCTTTCGGCGGGGCCGACATCATCAGCAATTGGCGCGCTGCCGGCAAGTGCGGTGGTTTACGGGATCACAGGGCGGGTAACATCGGCGATGAGCGGGCCCTTGACGGGTTGGCGGCTGGGCGTGCCGGGCACTGATAACAGTTATGGCAGTGGCCTGGGCGTGAGCGCGGGATCGTGGGTTCGCGGGCTTACCAGTTCACCGCAGACATATTATACCGCGACGGATCTGATTTTAACGGCGGAAGGGGCCGATTTCGTCGATGGCCAGGTGCGCCTGGCAATTCATTACGCAGAATTATTGCTGCCGCGAATCTAAGGGGTCAACATTGTACGCAGGTCTGCGCTGTCGGATCGAGTTTCAGACGAGCGTGCGGGATTTCCTCGCCGCATCTTGTGCAATAGCCAAACTCATCTGTTTTGATCCGGACCTGCGCGGCTGCTATGCGCGTTTTGACATTGTCCCGGCGCGTCTGGGTGGCCTTGGCCATGGCTTGCTGTTGCAGCGCGTCCATACGGTTGAGACGACCGACCGCGGTCTGATCGAGTGAGACCGTTTTCTGGCCATCTTGGCCAAGCGTTTCCTGTCCGTCCAATGCGTCAAGCATTTCCTGCAATCGGCGCGTAAAATATGCCAGTTCTGCATCATTCATGAATCGATTATAGCCCATCACGCCATTGCGTTTGAAAAGAATAGCCTATTTGTAGTATTGAGACAGCGTGAATTAGGAAACGTCATGGCACATACGCAAAAAAAGTTGGCTGAAATCGATCCGGTTTGGTCGCAAATCACGACCGAAGCACACGATGTGATCAAACAAGAGCCGCTTTTGGGTGGCTCGGTCCACGGGTGCATCTTGCATCACGACGGGTTGGACGATGCGCTGTCTTATCGGTTTGCGCAAAAGTTGGCATCGACCGAGATGTCAGAGCAGCTGTTACGCGAGATTTCTGACGAAGCATACGCGCACGACCCCGCATTGGGGCAAAATGCGCGTGCCGACATCGTCGCTGTTTTTGAACGTGATCCGGCATGTCACCGTTTCATCCAGCCTTTGATGTATTTTAAGGGTTTTCAGGCCATTCAGGCATTTCGGGTTGCCAACTGGCTGTGGAAGCAGGGGCGCGCGGACCTGGCCTATTTCGTGCAAATGCGCGTTTCCGAACAATTTGGCGTTGATATTCATCCTGCTGCGAGCATTGGCAAGGGCATCATGATTGACCACGCGCATTCAATTGTGATTGGCGAAACGGCTGTGGTCGGAGACAATGTTTCGATGCTGCATTCCGTGACATTGGGCGGCACCGGTAAAGAAGACGATATTCGTCATCCCACGATCGGAGACGGCGTATTGATCGGTGCGGGTGCCAAGGTTTTGGGCAATATCAGAGTCGGTAATTGCAGCCGGATCGCCGCCGGGTCCGTGGTGCTGCAGGAAGTTCCAGCCTGCAAGACTGTCGCCGGTGTCCCCGCAAAAATAGTTGGTGAAGCCGGATGCGATCAGCCATCGATCACGATGGATCAGCTGATCATCGCAACACATTGAAAATAATGTGAATTAAGATAAATTGCGTCAAAATTAGCGAACGCTGCAAGTGACTTGCAGCGTTCCTGTGTCAATGTTTTCAGCGGCTATGCAAGCATGCTGATGGGGTTTTCCAGATTGTCGACGATTGCCTGCAACAGTTCGGCACCCAATGCACCATCAATTACCCGGTGGTCCACAGACAGAGTGACCGACATAACTGTGGCCACTTCTACGCTGCCATCAAGACCGACCACTGGTTTTTTGACACCGGCACCAACGGCAAGAATGCCACCGTGCGGCGGGTTGATCACCGCATCAAAATTGTCGATCCCCATCATTCCCAAATTCGAAATGGCAAAACTGCCGCCCTGATATTCGCCTGGTGCAAGTTTGCGATCCCTTGCGCGTGTCGCCAGGTCTTTCATTTCCCCGGATAGTGCCGACAAGGTCTTGGTATCTGCGTCCCGCAGAACTGGTGTGAACAATCCACCTTTGATAGCGACGGCCACCGCCACATCCGAGGGGGTCAGTTGCAAAATGCGATCACCGGCCCAGACAGCATTGGCGGCTGGCACTTGTTGTAATGCAATTGCACATGCCTTGATAATAAAATCATTCACCGACAATTTGACATCGCGCGCTGCCAGTTTTGCGTTCAGTGAGGCGCGAAAGTCCAGCAGGGCATCCAGTTTGATGTCACGACGCAAATAGAAATGCGGGATTGTCTGTTTGGCCTCGGTCAGGCGGCTGGCAATGGTTTTTCGCATGCCGTCCAGTGCAATCTCTTCGAACGGCCGGTCAGCATACATTTTCAACACGGTTTCAGTGGCCAGGCCTGCTGACACGGTTGTGGGTGCTGGTGCTGTCTTGGCCGGTGCGGCTGTAGCTGCCGTTGCGGTTGCACCCTCGACATCTGATTTTACAATGCGTCCATGCGGCCCGGTTCCGGTAATCGTCGTCAGATCCAACCCTTTGTCGGCGGCAATCCGGCGTGCCAACGGCGAGGCAAACAATCGCTCGCCGGATGGTTTGACGGCTGTGGTGGGCGCCGCGACTGGCGCGGTTGCCGGTGCTGCCACAGGCGTTTCACCGGAAGGCGCCGGGGCAGGAGCCGCGGCAGGCGGTGCGGATTCCTTGATATCGCCAGCGGATTCGCCGTCGTCCAGGATGATGGCAATGGGCATGTTAACTTTTACACCCTCGGTGCCGTCTGCCACCAATATCTTGCCAATGACACCTTCGTCGACCGCCTCAAATTCCATCGTGGCCTTGTCGGTTTCGATTTCGGCAAGAAGATCACCTGAACTGACGGTGTCGCCTTCTTTCACCAGCCATTTGGCCAGTGTGCCTTCTTCCATTGTCGGGGAAAGCGCGGGCATCAAGATTTCTGTAGGCATTGCAGCTCTCCTTTAGCGGTATGTAACCGATTTGACGGCGTCGATGACCTCTTTGGTGGTCAGCAATGCCAGTTTTTCCAGATTGGCCGCATATGGCATCGGGACATCCTTGCCGGTGCAATTGATTACCGGTGCATCAAGATAATCAAAAGCCTCGGTCATGATCTTGGCGGCCAGATGGTTGCCGACCGATGCGACAGGAAACCCTTCCTCTACAGTGATGCAACGATTGGTTTTTTGAACCGACCTGATGACGGTCTCATAATCGATCGGGCGCAAAGTCCTAAGGTCGATCACTTCTGCCTGAACACCCTCTTTTGCCAATTCGTCCGCGGCCTCTAGCGCATAGGTCATGCCGATGCCCCAGCTGACAATGGTGACATCGCTGCCTTCACGCCAGATTTTGGCCTTGCCGAAGGGCACGGTGTAGTCATCCATCACCGGGACATCGAAAGACCGGCCATAAAGGATTTCATTCTCAAGAAAAATCACCGGATTGTCATCGCGGATTGCGGATTTGAGCAGACCCTTGGCGTCGGCGGCAGAATAGGGCTGAACGACCCGCAGTCCCGGAATATGCGCATACCAGGCACCATAGTCCTGAGAGTGTTGCGCACCCACCCTTGCGGCGGCCCCGTTGGGACCACGAAAGACCATGGGCGCACTCATCTGACCACCCGACATGTAGCGTGTCTTTGCCGCTGAATTTATAATATGATCCATGGCTTGCATGGCAAAGTTAAAGGTCATGAATTCAACGATCGGTCGCAGGCCGCCAAATGCTGCACCCACACCAATCCCGGCAAATCCATGTTCCGTGATTGGCGTGTCAATGACCCGCTTTGATCCGAATTCGTCCAACAGTCCCTGGCTGATCTTGTAGGCGCCCTGGTACTCGGCAACTTCTTCGCCCATCAGGAAAACAGTTTCGTCCCGGCGCATCTCTTCGGCCATCGCGTCACGCAATGCTTCGCGTACGGTGGTGGTTTTCATGTCCGTTCCGGCCGGAATATCCGTTTCCGCCGGTGTGGCGGATGCCGGAGCGACAGTTGCGGGTGTAGTCGGGGCAGCTGCGGCGGGGATCGGACTGGGCGCGGTCGGCGCGGGCGCAGCAGCAGCAACGTCATCGGGGCTTTCGCCTTCCTCGACCATGACCGCGATCGGCGTGTTGACCAGAACACCCTCAGAACCTTCGGCGATCAGAATTTTTCCGACAATGCCCTCGTCAACGGCTTCGAATTCCATCGTTGCCTTGTCGGTTTCGATTTCGGCCAGGATGTCGCCTGATGAAACGGTATCACCCTCTTTGACCAGCCATTTAGAAAGTGTGCCTTCTTCCATTGTCGGGGAAAGTGCGGGCATCAGTATTTCGGTTGCCATGTGATCAATCTCCCTCAGGCGTCAGCATAAATGTCTGTCCACAACTCGCTGAGTTGCGGTTCTGGACTTTCTTTGGAAAACTCTGCGGCCTCGTTGACTACGGCTTTGATGTCCTTGTCGATGGCCTTGAGATCGTCCTCGGTGGCATGTTTTCCGGTCAACAACAGATCGCGCACATGTTCGATCGCATCACGTTCTTCACGTACTTTTTGAACTTCTTCGCGTGTCCGGTATTTCGCTGGATCAGACATCGAATGTCCGCGATAGCGATATGTCTTGATTTCCAGAATGTATGGACCCTTGCCAGCGCGGCAATGCGCGGTTGCCTTTTCGCCCGCTGCCTTGACGGCCAGCACATCCATACCGTCGACTTCTTCGCCGGGAATGCCATAGGCGGCACCACGTTCCCACATGGATGGTGACTTGGTGGATCGCTGAACGCTGGTGCCCATAGCGTATTGGTTGTTTTCAATGACAAAAATGACCGGCAAATCCCAAAGCTCGGCCATATTATACGCCTCATAGACCTGTCCCTGATTGGCAGCACCGTCACCGAAATAGGTGAATGTCACACCACCGGTTTCCAGATATTTGTCTGCAAAGGCAAGACCGGCACCAATCGGAACCTGTGCGGCAACAATACCGTGGCCGCCGTAAAAATGCTTTTCCTTGGAAAACATGTGCATCGAGCCGCCTTTGCCTTTGGAATAGCCGCCTTCGCGGCCGGTCAATTCGGCCATCACGCCCTTGGGGTCCATTCCACAGGCCAGCATGTGACCGTGGTCGCGATACGAGGTCACCCGCTTGTCGCCGTCTTTTGCTGCCGCTTCCAGCCCGACCACAACCGCCTCTTGACCGATGTACAAATGACAAAACCCGCCGATCAGCCCCATGCCATACAGTTGGCCGGCCTTTTCTTCGAATCGACGTATCAACAACATCTCGCGATAGAACTCGAGCAATTCTTCTTTGGATGTGTTTGATTTATTTGCGCTTTTACGAGCGGCCATATGGCGTCCTCCCTAAGATCGCATAGATAGTTTAGCGTTAAACTATCTTTTACAACACCTATAGGCAGAATGCGACTCTAAACTTGTTGGCAGGAGGTTCAATTCATTTTTTCGGGCAAATCAACGAATGACGATTTCGTCGGCGCGCACCATGCCCAGAACGTCGCGGGCCTGTTCATCCAGCAGATCAAGATCCAGAAACTCATCGCTGAGACGCCGCGTCTTGTTGCGCATTTTTGCGACTTCTATTTCCAGGGCGTCACGTTGCGTGATCAGTTGTTTGGCTTCGGCCTCGATCTGGACGCGCTGGAAAAGACCGTAATCACCTTGCACACTGGCAAAGGTGAAATAGGTGCCGACCAAAAATATTACTGAGAAATATAACACGGCACCGTATGCCGGACGATTTCCGGATTGCTTCATGTTTCTGCCCTTTCACCGGTTCTGATGACCAGCTTTTGGGGTTTTATGACACAGGTTTGAAGAAATGGGAATTCAAAATAGGGGCCGCACAACAAAATGCGCGGCCCGTGCAATCAGAGTCGATCCCTGCGTCACCGTTCGTCAGGATTTTGCTTTGTAGATATCGACGATCTGCCCCAACATCTGTAACGCGTCTTCGCGGCTGCGTTGAAATGTGTTGCGGCCAATGATTGACCCGTTACCGCCGCCGTCGCGAATGGCGCGGGCATCGTCAAACACGCTGTTTGTACCTTTTTTCGCACCACCCGAAAACACGACGATGCGACGACCGGCAAACGCCGCCTGCATGCAATGGGCAACGCGTTTGGCCTGTGTTGAAATGTCTATCTTCTCTGCCTCGTAAACTTTTTTGGCTTCGGGCAATGACAAGTGATCTGTGGACAGTTTGATTTTGATGATGTGCGCGCCCAACAAGGCGGCGATCTGGGCTGCGTAGGCGGCGATATCAACGGCGGTTTCGCCATCTTTGTCCAGCGCTTCACCCCGTGGATAGGACCAAATAACGGTTGCCAACCCTTTGGCGGCGGCTTCTTTGCGCATCTCGGCGATTTCTTCGAACATACCCAGGCCCATGTCAGATGCGGGGTAGACAGTGAAACCTATCGCCGAGCACCCAAGGCGCAACGCGTCATCAACCGAAGCTGTCACAGCCTGGTCTTTGCCGGCCGTCGCCGACATCAGGGAATTCGCGCTGTTCGCTTTCAAAATAGTTGGAATCTGACCGGCATAGGTATCTGCACCTGCCTCGAGCATCCCCAAAGGCGCCGCATAGGCGTTCAGACCGGCATCAATGGCCAGCTGATAGTGATAGTTCGGATCATAGGCGGCCGGATTGGGCGCGAACGACCGCGCAGGCCCGTGTTCAAATCCCTGATCCACGGGCAAGATGACGACTTTGCCGGTGCCGCCGAGTTTGCCCTGCATCAGGATGCGCCGCAGATTGCCTTTGACGCCGGGTGTATCGCTTTCATAGTTGGCAAGAATGCGCTGAACTGCACGTGTAGCCTTCATGTTCAAAACCTTTCCAAAAACAACTTTGAACCCGCCATATGAAGCAAATCGCGCGTTTGCAATGACGGTTGCGCTAACATCATTCTTGGTTGCGCTAACAGTTGTAAATCGGCGGAAACAGTATCCTTGCTAACCGCCGATTGCGGCCACACCGGGCAAGGTCTTGCCTTCCATCCATTCCAGAAACGCACCACCTGCAGTGGATATGTAGGTGAATTGTTCCGCAGCGCCGACCTTGTTCAGCGCCGCGACGGTGTCGCCACCGCCTGCGACCGATATCAATGACCCATCGGTGGTCAGTGCCGCCGCCTTGCGGGCCGCAGCATTCGTGGCCGCATCAAATGGTTCCAATTCGAATGCCCCAAGCGGTCCGTTCCAGATCAGCGTCTTGGACGCTTCAAAGATGTCGCTGATCTGTGCAACCGTCTGCGGTCCGGCGTCCAGAATCATTGCGTCACTCGGGCAATTGTCGACCGGCAGTATTTCATGGGCTGCCTGGGCCTTGAATTCCCGCGCCACGACAATATCGACGGGCAATTTGATTTCGCAACCTGCCTCACCCGCAATTTTCAGGATATCCGTGGCCGTTTCGGCCATGTCGTGTTCGGCCAGTGATGTGCCGACACCGATCCCCTTGGCCACCAGGAACGTGTTCGCCATACCGCCACCGATCACCAGATAATCGACTTTGCGCACAAGATTGCCAAGCAATGTCAGCTTGGTGGAAACCTTTGCCCCGCCCACAATCGCGGCGACAGGACGCTGCGGGTTTCCAAGTGCGGTCTCTAATGCGGTGAGTTCTGCCTGCATCAGGCGTCCTGCGGCATTTGGCAACAAGTGCGCGATGGCCTCGGTGGAACTGTGGGCGCGATGTGCAGCCGAGAATGCATCATTGATATAAACATCCCCCAATGCCGCCAAAGCTGCAGCAAATTGGGCGTCGTTTTTTTCCTCACCGGCATGAAAACGAGTGTTTTCCAGCAATAACACGTCGCCCGCCGGCAGCGCGGTGACGGCGGATTTTGCCGGGCCGCCGATGCAATCACTGGCAAAATGCACTTTGCATCCCAGATGTTCCTGCAGACATGGCACCAATGGCGCCAGCGACAGTGCCGCAACCACCTGTCCCTTGGGGCGGCCAAAATGGGCCAGCAGGACCGGGCGGCCACCTTTTTCAAGGATATCGCGTATAGTCGGGACAATGCGTTCAATTCTGGTGGCGTCGGTGACGACACCGTTTTCCATCGGAACGTTAATGTCGACCCGCACCAAAGCCGTCTTTTGTGCCAAATCGATTTCGTCCAGGGATAGCCAGGCCATTTTGCATGCTCCGTCGCTTGAATTTGCCCCCCTTACGACCCGATTTGACCGCAGAGGTCAACAAGGCCCTTTCACTTCTGGTCAGACAGCCATAGTTTGCGCGGAAAATTTGCATAGGAGCATATGATGGCCGATATCACTGACCCGGAAAATACAATCCTGATCGAACTGACTGGTGGCACTGTCACCATCGCGCTGTTGCCGGATGTGGCACCGCTGCATTCGGCCCGGATGAAAGAGCTGGCCCGCGCTGGCGCATATGACAACGTGGTGTTTCACCGGGTGATCGATGGCTTCATGGCCCAGACCGGAGATGTGTCGAACGGAAATGCCGAAAAGGATTTCAATATCCGCATGGCCGGCACGGGTGGTTCGGATCTTCCCGATGTTGCAGCGGAGTTTTCGCAATTACCCCACGCGCGCGGGACAATCGGTGCGGCACGTTCAGCCAATCCAGACAGCGCCAACAGCCAGTTTTTCATCAACTTCAAAGACAATGATTTCCTGAATGGTCAGTACACCGTCTATGGTCGTGTGTTGTCGGGCATGGAACATGTCGATGCCATCACCCGTGGCGAACCACCGGTGAACCCGGACCGCATGATCAGCGTCAAGGTGGCATCTGATGTCTAACAGCAAGCTGATTCCCACCGTCATTGCGATAATGGGGTTGGCATTTCTGGCGGCGTATTACGTGTCATCGACCCGTACCCCTGTCCAAACCGATGCCGTCACCGCGGCTGATATGACAGGCCCGGTGCTGAACATCGAAGTGTCAGGCGAGGCAAATGGAACCATTCGCGTTCAGTTGTTTGAAAAAGTCGCGCCGCAACATGTGGCACGGATCGTGGAACTGGCGGAACAGGGCAGCTATGACAATGTCGTCTTTCACCGGGTGATCGACGGTTTCATGGCCCAGTCCGGTGATGTGGAATTCGGGCGAGCGGATGGCGACACGTCCGGCGCCGGACGCGGTGGATCGGATTTACCAGACCTGCCGGCCGAATTTTCGGATGTATCCTTTGGCCGCGGCGTGGTTGGCATGGCGCGTTCCAATTCGCCGGATTCTGCAAACAGCCAGTTTTTCATCATGTTTGCGCCCGCTCCCCATCTGAACGGACAATATACGGTTGTCGGTCAGGTGATCGAGGGGCTTGAAATTCTGGATCAGATCAAACGCGGCGAGGGGCCGAATGGTGCGATGATCGGTGCACCGGATGTCATGTCACGGGTGACGGTCAACCAGTAGCGAACGGTCAAACCCGCGTGAGCAGGGCTATGCGCAACGGTTATCCCGTGCCAGTTTGGGCAAAAGGGAGAACCGAAATGGTAGTTAGCAAATTAGCCGCTGCAGGCGCACTTAGCCTGTTTGCTGCGGGGGCCTGGGCCAATCCGCAGTTCTGGTCACAGGAATGGCCGAACACCGATTTTGAAACGACCAGCATTGAAAACTGGGTGGAAATCATGTCCGGAGGTCCACCCAAAGATGGCATCCCGGCACTTTCCGACCCAAGTTTCATTTCGGCTGCGGATGAAACCCGTATTGGCGACCGCGAGCCGGTGGTCACCGTCGAAATCGATGGGACGGTGCCGCGGACTTACCCGATCCGGTACCTGACATGGCATGAAATCGTGAATGACACGGTCGGCGATGTGCCCATTGCGGTCACGTTTTGCCCGTTATGTAATTCCTCTATCGTGTTTGATCGAAGGGTTGACGGTGAACTGCGCACCTTTGGTGTCTCGGGCAAGTTGCGTAATTCGGACATGGTGATGTATGACCGCGAAACCGAAAGCTGGTGGCAACAGGCGATCGGGACAGGCATTGTGGGCGAACATACTGGCGACCAGTTGGAACAAGTACCGTCGTGGATGGAAAGCTGGGCGGAATTTAGCGCCCGTAATCCAGATGGTCTGGTGATGGATGAACCTAAATGGGCCCGTCAGTATGGGCGCAATCCCTATGTCAGCTATGACAGTTCAACCCGGCCGTTTTTGTACAGCGGCGAAAATCCTCCGTACGAGATACCGCCATTGATGCGGGTCGTGCGCATTGGCGATCAGGCCTGGACCTTTGATCGGCTGCGGGCCGAAAAAGAAGTCAACGAAGCAGGTGTCACCATTTCCTGGACCGGTGGTCAGGCCTCTGCACTGGATTCAAGTTCAATCGCGAAAGGCAAAGACGTCGGATCTGTGCGGGTGCGGGATGGTCAGGGAAATGATGTGCCGCACGACGTGATGTTTGCATTCGCATTTCATGCATTTTGGCCAGAAGGTGACTGGATGCTGGCCAACTGAATGTTGGCACCGGCGGGGGTCAGCCCAAATCAAAAGGGCGGTTTCCGCCGCCCTTTTCAGTTGTCTGTCAACGTCACCAGCGCATGGCGTTTTTTGCCCGCGCTTAGTTTGATGGGCTGTGCAAATGCCTGGGTGTCCAAAATCAGGCTGGTTGCATTGACGGCCTGATCGTTCAGTTTGGCGCCGTTATCTGCAATCAGACGTTTTGCTTCCTTGCCGCTGGATACCAGCCCCGAACGCACAAAAAGCTGCACAATCGAAATACCGTCGCCAATGTCTGCGGCTGTCAATGCCACCGTGGGCAAGTCGGCGCCGACGCCGCCCTTTTCAAAAACCTCGTGCGCCGTGGCTTGGGCACCTGCGGCGGCCTTTGCGCCGTGGCAAAGCGTGGTGATTTCGTTGGCCAACCGGATTTTGGCGTCATTGATCTCGGCGCCTTCCAGTGCACCCAAGCGGTCACATTCATCGACCGGTAGTTCGGTGTAAAGTTTCAGGAACCGTCCGACATCGGCATCGTTGGTATTGCGCCAGAACTGCCAGAATTCGTATGGGCTGCGCATATCCGCGTTCAGCCAGACCGCCCCGTCCTGCGATTTGCCCATCTTCTTGCCGTCGGCTGTGGTCAGCAGTGGCGATGTCAGACCAAAGATTTCGTGATCCAGAACACGTCTGGTCAGGTCGATACCGTTGACGATATTGCCCCATTGATCGCTGCCACCCATTTGCAGCAAGCAGCCATAGCGGCGATTCAGTTCAAGAAAGTCATAGGCCTGCAAAATCATATAGTTGAATTCCAGGAACGAAAGCGACTGTTCACGGTCCAGGCGCGATTTGACGCTTTCGAATGACAACATCCGGTTGATCGAAAAATGACGTCCGATATCGCGCAGGAAGTCCAGATAATTCAGACCGTCCAGCCATTCGGCATTGTTGACCATCAATGCATCACCCGGCCCGTCGCCAAAATCCACATAACGATCAAAGACCTGACGAATCCCTGCGATATTTGCGTCGATATCTGCGGGCGACAGCAATGGGCGTTCATCCGCACGAAAGCTGGGATCGCCCACTTTGGTGGTGCCGCCGCCCATCAGGACAATCGGCTTGTGCCCGGTTTTTTGCAGCCAGCGCAGCATCATGATCTGGATCAGCGATCCAACATGCAGTGACTTTGCGGTGGCATCAAAGCCGATATAGGCCGGAACCACCCCGCCAATCAGTGCGTCGTCCAACGCCTGATAATCGGTACAGTCGGCCAAAAAGCCCCGCTCGATCATCACCGCCAGAAAATCTGATTTAGGGTGGTAGGTCATCACAATTTTGTCCATTCTGAGTGTATGCGCGCCATCTATATCGGGGCTGCAGCCGAAGGGAAAGACATGTTGAATCAAGGGCCGGTATGGGCGCTGGGGGCGATGTCGGGCACGTCGCTGGATGGTGTCGACGCCGCACTGGTGCAAACCGACGGAGAACGGATATGCGATTTCGGCGAAACTGCGTATCGGCCGTATCAGGACCGCGAACGCGCGTGTCTGTCGCAGGCATTGGGACGCCGGGCAGATGATCGCGGCGTGGCGCAGGCGGCAATGATCGTCGAAAACGTGCATGCAGACCTGTTGTCGGGACTGGGCCAGGCCGATATCGTCGGCTTTCACGGGCAGACTTTGGGCCACTGGCCCGATCAGGGCCAGACCCATCAGGCCGGGAATGGCGCGCTGCTGGCCGAGGTGTTGGGCATCCCTGTGGTCTGGGATTTTCGCACGATGGATATGGATCTGGGCGGGCAAGGTGCACCGCTGGTCCCGTTTTTCCATTTTGCCTGTGCCAAATGGATCGGTGCCACGGCGCCGCTGATCTTTTTGAATGTCGGTGGTGTGGCGAATATGACCTATGTTGATCCCGCATTTGACAGGCCAGAGCAGCCCGGGGCCTTGCTGGCCTTTGATACCGGCCCGGGCAACGCGCCACTGAATGACCTGATGCAACAACGGTTTGGCCGGGACATGGATCGTGACGGCGCGCTTGCGGCGCGGGGTCAGGCCGATGCTGATATTCTGAATGATTTGGGAACCAACGGATATTTCCACAAAATCCCGCCCAAATCATTGGATCGCGATGATTTTGCGTTTCTGTCCGGGGCTGTCAGCGGGTTGTCTGACGCAGATGCGGCTGCGACCCTGACAGCGGCGATTGCCACATCCGTGATGCATGGCATGCAACATTGCCCGCAGGCACCGACGCAGGTGCTTGTGACCGGTGGTGGGCGGCGCAACCCGGTCGTCATGCGCACACTGGCCGCGGGATTGGATGCCAGGGTTGCGCCGGTGGAATCGGTCGGATTGGACGGCGATATGCTCGAGGCGCAGGCTTTCGCCTATCTGGCGGTGCGTGTGGCGCGCGGCCTGCCGACCAGCTGTGCAACAACAACAGGTGTGTCCGCAGCCGTGGGCGGCGGCAAGATCAGCCGCCCGACAGCGAAAGCGGGCTGATTCAGCCGGTTTCTACAGCGCGTGCAAGCGCACAAAATCCTTCGATCGGGACCTGTTCGGCGCGATCAGTGGGTAACAGTCCGGCCGTCAGGATACGATCCTCGATGTCTGGTGCGACGCCCTTTAAAGCGGATCGCAACATCTTGCGGCGTTGATTAAAGGCGGCGGCAACGACGCGTGACAACACTTGCGCATCGGCCTCGAAACGCGGCGCGGGCAGGGCGTTCAGGTGCACAACTGCGGAATGTACTTTGGGCGGTGGTGTGAACGCCTCAGGCGGCAGGGACATGACGATATTTGCATCCGCGCGCCACTGCGACAGGATTGCCAGCCGCCCGTATTTCTTGCCCCCCGGCCGGGCAATGATCCGTTCGGCCACTTCACGTTGAAACATCAGTGTCAGACTGTCCCAAAACGGCGGCCAGTCCGGCGGTGTCAGCCAACGCACCAGCAGTTCGGTGCCCACATTATAGGGCAGGTTGGCGACCACCCGAATGGGCGTGGATAATTTACCGGTGACATCGACAGCCAGCGCATCCGCATTCAGAATTTCCAACCGTCCGGGGTAAACAGCGGCGATTTCCGACAGGGCTGCAATACAGCGCGGGTCTTTTTCGACGGCCAGAACACGGCGCGCGCCTTCGGCCAACAGCCCACGGGTCAATCCGCCGGGGCCCGGTCCGATCTCTAACACGTCGCATCCGGTCAGATCACCAGCCAACCGGGCAATTTTCGCGGTCAGGTTCAGATCAAGCAGGAAATTCTGCCCAAGCGATTTTTTGGGTGCCAGCGCGTGGGTCGCGATCACGTCGCGCAGGGGCGGCAACTGATCAATCATATGCCCGCACGTGCCTCTGCCATTTTCTGTGCCAGCCTGAGCGCCTGTATCAAAGAGGAGGGATTGGCCTTGCCGCTGCCGGCGATGTCAAACGCGGTGCCGTGATCGGGTGATGTGCGAATGAACGGCAGGCCCAGGGTCACATTCACCCCCCGATCGAAATCCAAAGTCTTGATCGGGATCAACGCCTGATCATGATACATGCAAATCGCCGCGTCATACTGTTGGCGCGCAGCCGCATGAAACATCGTATCCGCCGATAACGGCCCCGTCAGATCCAGACCGCCGCCCCTGAGATCATCAAGCACAGGTGCGATCATATCGATTTCCGCGTGCCCCATCGCACCGCCTTCGCCTGCATGTGGGTTCAGTCCCGCCACCGCCAGCCTGGGGTGTGCAATGCCGAAATCCCGGATCAGGGCGGCGTGGGTGATTTTGATCGTGTCCGCCAGCAGACCCGGGGTCAGGGTTGTTGCGACCTGATCCAGCGGAATATGAATGGTGGTCGGCACCACCCGCAACTGGTCGCTGGCCAGCATCATGACCACGCGTTTGGTGCCTGCCAGCGCTGCCAGAAACTCGGTATGTCCGGGATAGGCAAACCCGGCCCCGTCTATCAGGGCTTTCTTGTGAATCGGATTGGTGCAGATCGCACCAGCGGCACCCGATTGTACCAGATCGACTGCGCGTGCGATCACGTCGATGACGGACCGGGCGTGACCGCGGTCCGGCTGTGCAGCCACAGCCGGTGTGCCGAAATCATGGGCAAGCACCGGCAGGCCCGCCTTGCGGGCTGCATATGTTTCACCGGGGTCCTTTATCAGTGAGATCGGTGTGCCAACAGGCAGATGCGCCGGATCACCGATCAGAAAGAATGGCACCTGGTCTGCCAGTGCGGCCCATGCCTTGGCCGCCAGCGCCGGTCCAATCCCCGCCGGTTCGCCGCAGGTCAAAGCAATCGGGCGTATCATTCAATGATGCGAATAATCGCGTCGGCCTTCAGTTCGGCCAGATATGCGTCGGCATAGGCGGCAAGGCGTTCGTTGAACAGGCGTTGCTGCACGGCGTCGCGTGTGGGTGGTTCGGTCTCTTGTTTTGCCGTCCGCGCGCACAGCATCAGCACCATCAGATTCTGCCCGTCGGCGGTTGTGAGCGCCGTCGATATTTCGCCAACGTCCAGTTTGGCAAGTTCCAGCGCGACACCGTTTGGCAATTCCCGGACTGAAACCGTCTCGCGTTCCAGCGTCTCTGGCGGCAATTTCCGGGCCAGCCCGTACAGATCATCACAAGTGTCAGCGCGCGAAACGATCTTTGCGGCTTCTGACATGGCGCGATCCGTGCGCCCGCCTGGCACATAAAATGTCGCGTATTCTATTTCAACATTTGCCGGGGCCGGGGTGGCAATTTCTTCCAATGCGCGCAACTGGAACAACGCGATTGCATTCTGGACCGGAAAGCCGTCGGTGACTTCGCCGGGCTTCATCGTCAGAATTGCGGCCGCAATGGGGGCGGGCAGATTGGCCAGTGGCACCCAGGATTCGACCCGACCGCCACGGTCGCGCGACTGGCCGACGGAATATTCCCGTGCAGCCGCTGCGAAATCCGAAATCGAGTTGATCTGCGTCAGTTGCCCGGCCAGAACCTCGCTTTGTTCCAATGCCTCGGGACTGTCGGCGCGCAAAAAGAGTTCCGAAATCAAGACGCGGACACTGTTCAGATTGCCAGGGTTTTCCAACGGGCGGTCAAGCACCCGGTCAATTTCAGCATCCGTGATCCGCGATTTGGCGCCGAACAGACCGCGCACCACCTGTCGCCAGGCAACACCGGCCAGCACGAAATCACGGAAACTTTGCGGTGCGATACCGGCACCTTCAAATTGTGTCAGTAATTGTTCGCCCGTCAGGTTGGCACGCGATGCAAATTCATCGATGCCCGCCGACAGATCCTCTGGGCTGACTGCAATCCCAAGCCGGTCCGCCGCGTAAAGCTGCAAACGCTCATCGATCAGGCGCTCCAGCGCAAGTTCGGTCAGGTCTCCACCAGTTCGCAACGTTTCAAGCAAAAGAATGCGCTGATCCAGTTCGTACCGCGTAATTGTACGATCATTGACGATTGCCCGGGCCTGAAATGGTGACTGTGCCTGTACGCCGGGCGCCCACAACATCAGGCCGGCCAAGGCGGCGAAAAGAGTTCCGCCAAGGGAAAAACTAATTTTATCCATCACTTTCAAATCTCTGCCCAGCTATCTTTATCCACTGCAACCGCTTTGATCGGCACGGCCGCCCCCGCCAAATCCGTTGAACGACACGGCCAGATTGTAGTTCGTTGTTGGTTCCACTGTAGTCGAGGACGTAAACCGACGCGAGACCGAAAGTCCGACATTTACACATTCATTGCTGTATGCCACACCAAACTCTGCCCGCGTCGCCCGCTGCGCCTCAAAGTCATAGCGCCAGTCCAGGGTCGTGTTCCAATACCGGCCAAGATTGTAATTGGCATCCAGGCGCATTTGCGCAGTCCCGTCGGCACGCGCCTCGGATGGGTCTTCGACGATCCAGGTATAGCTTGAGATCAGACCGAATTTCCCCTGTGACAACGCCAATTGCGCCTCGGCCTTGTCCAGGGAAAAATTGTCCCTCACCAAGGCCCGCGCGCCAAGCGTGATGCCCTCGTTCATTTGCAACCGGCCTGCCAGCAGCCAATCCGAAGATTTGCCACTTAGGCCGGACGCTTGCGAAAACTGGTTCAGATCCTCTGCGCGAAACACTTTGCCGCCGGTTAATGTCAGGCGATTGCCGGACGGCACCATGCGGGTATATTGCAGGCCGACCGTGGCGCGCAGTCCGGCCTCATAGCGATCTGACCCCGGAAAGCGGGACAGCGAAAACAGATTGCCTTCGTCGAATTCGACCAGCGTGCTGTCTTCGTTCGGCACCGCGTCACCGGCCTGATCGGTCCAGGCGATATGGGCCACCGGTTCCAATGCTTCGACAACACCGTTTCGCGATGATCTGACCAGTGGCCAGCGCAGTTCTGCCTCGATCGCCGGGATGACGTTGGTGCTGCGTGTTTCATAATTGTCGTCTTGATAAACCCAGTAGTTATCGGCTGTGACCCGGGCGCCGATGCGCGCCACCGCGCCACCATCCAGCAGCCAGGATCGCGTCCAATCCAGTTTGCCCCCAAGGCGCAACACATCCCGTCCGATTTCGTCATCAGTGGATTCGCGTCCATGGCCCTGAAGATCAAGTTGCCACATGCCCTGGCCGCCAATCGCACTGGGATAAAACCTGCGCTTTATCAGGAATTCGCCCTGAAAGTTCGGCAGTTGTTCGTTGATGGCCAGTTCGGACCCGCGCAATGTTTCAAAACCCAGCAATCCGGCCCGGATATATTCATTGTTTCGGGTGCGGGTCAGGGCAATTTCATTTTCCAGCCGGTCGCTGGTGGAATAGTCATATTCCAGCAGGTATGTGGAATCGGATGTCAGTTCCGTACTGAATGTCAGATCATACCCGCGTGGCAGATCAAATGCGCCTTTGGTGAACAGATAATAGCGCAGATCATCCTCTAAATCGTCCTCGGTTATGGCCCCGTTCAATTCAATGCCGCCGCGCCAGAATTCCTGACGATACCGTAATTCCAGCGTCGATGTGATCTCTGACAGGTTAGGGGTCACGGTCAAATCAGCGGAACTGCCAAACGGAAAAAAGTACGGAATACGCATCCCGGCACCCAGGGTCGATGATTGATAGGCGCTTGGCACAAGAAATCCACGTGCACGCTTGAGCGACGGTCCCGGCAGCCGTAAACGCGGAAAATACATCACCGGGACACCGGCAATGCGTATTTGGGCTGAATAGAAATAAAGCTGATTTACTTCCTGATCATGGACGATCTTGCGCGACCGTATCTCCCACAGCGGAACCGGATTTGCGGCGCAAACCTTACAGCTGGATGCCACTGTCTGGTACATCTGGGTGTAACGCCCGCCGACCCGCGCGATTTCCGTCGCCGCGATTTGCATCTGTTGATTCAGAATGACGGATGCACTGCGCATGATCCCGTCACGCAAATCCGGGGACAGATCTGCCTGGCTGGCGACAATGACGGTTTCCGGCCCGTCAGTCATCCTGATCGGCCCCGTGATCACCAATGTGTCGCTGGTGCTGTCATAAACAATCGCGGCGGCGCTGACCCGCACATCGCCGTAAAACACCTGGACATTTCCCGAGGCGGTGATCGTTGTATCGCCATTGATGTCAACACTGTCGGCCAGCAAGGTCGCTTGCTGAGCCTTAGCCGCTGCCAGGGACACCATCAGGACGGCTGCGATCAGGGCAAGCCATTTGACCAACTTGGAGATCAGCAAAGTCATGCTAGCCGTCCTCAAGATGTAACAGCAGACCAAGAGTCAACAGGATTGCCGCCGCCGGTGGCGCCCAGGCAGCAAGCAATATGGGTATCTGGCCGTTTTCACCCAGAATCTGCGCAAAATTTCGAATGAAAAATACAGTGAATCCCAGCAAGACCGCCATCAGCGACATCAAACCGGTTTTGCCAAGGCGCGTGTGGCGCATCGTGAACCCGGCGCCCACCATCACCATCGCGGCCATCAAAACCGGCAAAGCCAGTTCCATTTGAAACCAGACACGGTGTTGGCGGGCGGAAAAGCCGGCATTTTCCAGACGCGCGATAAAGGCCGGTAAATCCCAAATCGGTATCGAGGACGGTGACCCGAAACTGTCCCGTATTTGTTCTCGGGTCAGGTTCGATGGAATTTTTTCGCTGGCGATTTTTTGCGCACCACGTTCCGGGTTTTCATCATCCTTGAGGTTCCAGCGTTTTATGCCGGTGACATTCCATGCGCCTGGCGTCAGCGCGGCGGAATCCGCCTCGATGCGATAGGTCGGCAATCCGTCTGTGCCAAAACCCAGGAAGGTAACTGCAAACAACTGGGTGCCGTCCAGATTTGCCCGTTCCGCGCGAATGACGGTCTGGCCGTTTTCGTTGCCCTGGCGCAGCCACAGACCGTCGCCGCTGATCGTCAAAACAGATCCGTTTCCTTTCTTGTGGCGTTTGGAAACCACTTCGTATTGTTTGGACGTGGCCGCCACGATCGGATTCAGCACCGAAACCGCCAGAACACCCAACAAAAATGCGACCAGCACCGGCGAAACCAGAAACCGCAGCCCGGATCGACCTGCCGCCCGCGCCACGACCAGTTCATTGCTGCGCGCCAATGACAAAAACAGGGCCAGTGTCGCCAGGATGACGATCAACGGCAGAATGCGATAAAGTCCGATCGGCACGTTCAGGGCGGTCAGCTGCAATATATCAAGAAAAGCCAGCCCTGAGTCGAATTTTCGGATTTGTTCAACCATGTCGATCAACGCATAGATGAAAGCAAAAATGATGAAAAGCCGCGCAAATGTATTCAAAAAGCGCCGCGCGAAATACAGATCCATCATCATGCCGGTTTCGCCCGTCTGCGTTTAAGAAGGTTCGGGCGCGCGGATAACCACAGCAATGCCCCGGCCAGACCCAGCCCGACAATGGTGGGCGCATAGATCAGCGGCCATTGGGAGGCGTCGCTGCGCACGATATTTGAAACAGCATTATCGAACGACTTCAGCAAGATCAGCAAGACCACTGCACTTGTGATCTGACGCCACAATCCAAAGCGGCTGAATCCGCCGACCAGCATGGCTGCAAACGCAATCAACACGCCATCCACGCTCATCAGTATCTGGCTGATCCGGTTGTGGCCGCGCTGATACAAGTCAGCTTCGGTGTTGCGTGTTTCCTTTGCCATTTCCGGGGTTGGGTTCAGCAGGTCAAGTGTTGAAAGCTGGCTGGCATTGCGTCGCGACCGCGTGCTGGTCGTCACGATCGTTGACGCATCAATGGTCAGCTCGCGAAATGACGTGGTTGACAGGATCTGGGTGTCCGTGTCCAAAATCTGCAGCACACCGTCAAACAGCACCAGGTTCGTGACATTCCCGTCGCGGATCAAAAGCGCGGATCTGGCGGAATAGTTGCGCCGTTCATCCTTGTCCCGGGCATCCGCGAAAAAGACGTCTTCCAGCTCGCCATCCGGGGTGATTTCGCCAATGTAAAAGGTGACGCCACGGGACGGATTGAGAAATGTGCCCTGTCGCAAAAGCCGCGCGGTTGCGTCCTGTGAAATCTCGGCGCTGCGCTGGCTAAGCTGAGTCGCACTGAGCGGGACCAGAAAATTTGTCAGCAGGCCGACCAGTAAGCCGACAATCAGGCCAAATGCCAAAACCGCACGCGCCAGCCGAAACGGGCTGAATCCGGTGGCTTGCACTATCACCAGTTCGCTTTCCGATGCCAGGCGGTTGGTGGCATAAATTGTCGCCGCAATGGCGGATACAGGCAGCACCAGCCTGATCACATTGGGCAGGCTTAGCGCGGTGAATTCCAGAAACACAATGGCGGACTGTCCATTTGCGATCAGCTGATCAAAAAGCACCACCGCGCGGTTGATCCAGTACACCAGAACCAGCACCAGTGAGAAAAATCCAAACAGGACCATCAGTTGCGACAAAAGATATCTGTCGAATTTTCCCACATGGCCCCCGTTTGATTTCCGCTTTGCGTCACGGGTGACATTAGCGGATTGCCGGGCCGGGGAAAACTCATATCTGGTCATTCAATGTGCGACCGAATAGGTTCCGCAAAAGCAGCGCAGGAGACGCCAGATGACCACACCGATAACAACCAGTTTCATAGCCCCCGATTTGGATTCCATCGCAGAGTTCGACGGCCATGTGGTCGTGTTGATCGGGCAGGATGGCAAGATGGATCTGGCAACACGTCGGGTCAATCGTCTGACCAAAGGTGCGTTGGCGCGTCTGCACGGCGATGGCACCCTGGAAAAGATGAAAGAAGGTGAATCGCGCGTACTGGCCTATCCCGCCGGAATGGCGGCCAGTGCCGTTCACGTTGTGCGCCTGTCGCGGCGCGCGAATGTGCACGATGCGCGCAAGGCCGGTGCATCCGTGGCGAAATCACGCAACAAAAAACCGGTGTTGCTGTTGGCGGGAACCCAGAAAAACCTGTCAGAGATCGTTCTGGGGCTGACCCTGCGGTCCTATGAGTTTTCGGATCACAAGACCGCCGATACGCCGGAACAGGGCGCCCTGACGGTGATGTGTCCAAAGCCGGAGGAGTCCAAAAATGATGCCGCAGATGTCGGTGCGCTGGCCGCAGGGGTGTTTTTTACCCGCGATCTGACCAACGCCCCTGCCAATGTATTGACCACCAGCGCATTTGCGGAACAACTGACTGCACTTGGTGATCTTGGGGTCAAGGTGCAGGTGCTGGACGAACCCGAGCTTGCGGATCTGGGGATGCGGACACTTTTGTCTGTGGGGCAGGGCAGTGAAAGCCCCTCCAAGGTTGTGGTGATGGAATGGAATGGGGGCGGCGACGAACCGCCGTTTGCGCTGATTGGCAAGGGTGTCGTGTTTGACACCGGCGGCATAAGCATGAAACCGGCGGCCGGTATGGAAGACATGACCATGGATATGGGCGGTGCCGGTGTCGTGGCCGGGGTGATGAAGGCGCTGGCCGCGCGCAAGGCCAGGGCCAATGTCGTCGCTGTTGTCGGACTGGTTGAAAATATGCCGGATGGTCGTGCCACACGCCCCGGCGATGTGATCAAAACCATGAAGGGCGACACTGTCGAGATCATCAATACAGACGCCGAGGGGCGCCTGGTGCTGTGTGACATCATGTGGTACGCGCAGGAACGGTTCAAACCCACCGGCATGATCGATCTGGCAACACTGACCGGCGCGATTATCATCGGGCTGGGTCACGACAATGCCGGTGTGTTTTCCAATAATGACGCGCTGTGCAATGGCTTTCTCAAGGCGGCAAAATCCGAACACGAAGGTGCGTGGCGCATGCCATTGGGCGAAAGCTATGATGCGCAGTTGAAATCCGCAATCGCCGACATGAAAAATATTGGCGGCCGCCCGGCAGGGTCCGTCACTGCGGCCCAGTTTTTACAGCGGTTCGTCAAAGATGAAACCCCATGGATTCATCTGGATATCGCCGGTGTCGCCAGTGTGAAATCCGAAACAGCGATGGCCCCCAAAGGTGCGACCGGTTGGGGCGTTTTGGCGTTGAACCGCCTGATCGCCAATCTCAGCGAGACCTGATGGGCGCGGCCTATTTTTATCACCTGACGCAGTCACCGCTCGAGGTGACGCTGCCAATGCTGCTGGACAAATGCCAGCAGGTTGGCTGGCGGGTGCTGGTGCGGGGGACATCGGATGAACGTATAAAATGGCTGGATGAAAAGCTGTGGCTTGGCGATGATATCGCATTTCGCCCGCATGGGATTGCAGGCGGCGCGCATGACGCCGAGCAACCGGTATTGCTGACCGATGATGCCCAACTTATGCCCGTCAATCGTGCAGACTGTCTGATGGCCATTGATCAGGCCGGTATTGAACCCGCAGAGGTGGCTGCGTTCGAGCGGGTCTGCGTGTTATTTGATGGCAACGATCCGGAAGCATTGGCAACCGCACGTTCACAATGGAAATCACTGACGGACGCCGGTTGTTCCGCCCAATACTGGAGCCAGTCAAGCGGTCAGTGGCAGAAACAGGCTGAAACATAGATCCGCCGCCAATACGACCCGCAGGCGATCAGCGACCGGTTGCCTATCGTGTCAGGATCAATTTGTTTTTGGCGATTTCGATTTTGTCGAAACGTTGCAGGTAGGACATCCCCAGCAGGCTGTCTTCCAGTGCACCTTCGTTGACATAGACGGCCATATTGCGGTCGCTGAATTCGCCCAGTGTGATCGTGTCGACGCGAACACGGGCGGTTCGCACGACACCATTCGCGGTGTTGGCGCTGCCCGAAAACACCAGCGATTGCGGATCAATGCCGACGCGGGCGGCGTCTTGCTGGGTCAACACGACACTGGAAGCACCGGTATCCACGACAAATGTCACCGGCGTGTCGTTGACATCCAGGGTCAGATAATAGTGACCGTCAGATTGACGCGGCACCTCGATAACGCCATTGGCCGCGACCAGTGCGCGTGGTGCAACATCGTCCCGGATGTCACCCCAAAGGCCGAACCCGGCAACGACACCAACAAAAATCAGCCCCCAGATCATTGCCATCTGGGCGACCTTGCCAAACGAGTTGCGGTTTTGGGCGACAAACCAGCCGCCAACCGCAATCCCCAGCAAAAGCAGATAGATGATCCGGCCAATTTCGTTTTCTTGCATCATTGCCTCCTTAACGTATCAGATAGGCAATTTGGCCAAAAATGTTAACCCAGACCGGCAGCGATGCCAAAACTTTGAAGCCCGTCCAGTACGAACTGAACAGATAGCGCCGCCAACAACATCCCCAAAAGACGTGTGACCACGACAATCCCGGTGTCACCCAACGCGCGTTCAAACATGCCCGCCGTCAGAAAAAGTAAAAACACACAGCCAACCACTGCAATCATGACCAGATGGACCGACAAAATGTCCGCCCATTCCGAACTTTGCCCCGTCAACAAGATCATTGTCGCCATCGATCCGGGACCGGCGATCAGTGGCGTTGCCAGCGGAAATACTGACGGGTCGTCATTTGGTGTCGACTGACCCTGCCTGCGTTGGCTCCGGCGTTCGAACAACATGTCCAGCGCGGTGATAAACAGCAATATGCCACCAGATATGCGAAACGCGGGCATGGAAATACCGATGATCCCCAACAACGATTCCCCAAACACCCCGAAAAGCGTCAGAATCCCGATGGAAATCAGGCAGGCGCGCAATGCGACGGCACGACGATGGCGGGCATCGGCCCCTTTGGTCAGGGCCACGAATACCGGTGTCAGTCCGATCGGATCAATGACCACGAACAGGGTCACAAAGGCCGTAATGAGTGCTGCGGTTTCCACGCCTATGCCGATGCCTTTTCCAGTTTTTCCAGCGCCACCATCCACATGGCTTCGGCCCGGTCCAACCCGTTCATAACCTCTGCGTATTTCTTTTGCCAGACGTCAGCCTCGCCGGCCTTTCCGTCCTGATAAAGGTTTGGATCCGCCAGTTTGGTGGCCAGCTTGTCGCGCATTTCGTTCAGTTTCTGGACGCGCACTTCGCATTTGCGCACCTCGGATCGCAGTGTTTGCAACGCTTCTTTTCCGGGGCGCGGGGCAACGGCCCTGGTTTTTTCGGGTTTACCGGGTCTTTCGGTGGCCAGCAGCATTTTGCGATATGTCGGCAAATCTTCTTCATATGGGCCGACACGCCCGTCCTTGATCAACCACAGCCGGTCCGCCACCAGTGACAGTAAATGCATGTCGTGGCTGACCAGAATGACCGCGCCGGTATAGGCGGTCAGGGCCTCGACAAGCGCTTCGCGGCTTTCGATGTCCAGGTGGTTTGTGGGTTCGTCCAAAATCAACAGATGTGGTGCATCAATTGTCGCCAGCAGCAGCGACAGCCGGGCCTTTTGCCCGCCCGACAACCGCCCGACCAGTGTTTCGGCCTGTTCGGCACCAATCCCAAATCCACCCAACCGTGCCCGCAGCGCATGTGGCGTTTCGGTCGGACGCAGACGGCGGATATGTTCGATCGGTGTTTCATCCAGGTGCAATTCTTCGGCCTGATGTTGCGCGAAAAATCCGATCCGCAGCTTGGTCGAGGTGGTCATGCGACCACCCATCAGATCAAGTTGTCCCGCCAACATCTTGGAAAGAGTGGATTTTCCTTCACCGTTGCGCCCCAAAAGGGCGATGCGGTCGTCCTGATCGATACGCAAGGTCATGTGCGACAGTACAACTTTGTCACCATAGCCCACGCTGGCGCTTTCGGTGTTGATAATCGGGGGCGACAGTTCTTCTGGCTGGGGAAATGTGAACCGCTTGAGCGCGGCTTCTTGTGGCGTGTTGGTCAGGGTCAAACGCTCGATCATTTTCAGACGCGATTGCGCCTGTTTTGCCTTGGACGCCTTATAGCGGAACCGGTCGACAAATACCTGCAAATGGGCGCGCCGGGTTTCGGTTTTGCGATTGGCGGCTTCTGCGACGGCGATTTTTGCGGCGCGCGTTCTGGCAAACGTGTCGTAGTTGCCCTGATAAAAGGTCAGTTTACGGTCTTCCAGGTGCAAAATCCCGCCAACTGCGCGGTTCAGCAGATCGCGGTCGTGGCTGACAATGATCACTGTGTGGGGATAGCGAGAAAGATAGTTTTCAAGCCACAGCGCACCTTCCAGATCCAGATAGTTGGTCGGTTCATCCAACAGCAACAGGTCTGGCTGCGAAAACAGAACCGCTGCCAGCGCCACGCGCATGCGCCACCCGCCGGAAAAATCCGAACAGGGTTGTTTTTGCTCGGCGTCGCTGAAACCCAATCCTTTCAGGATCGATGTTGCCCGCGCTTCGGCGGACCAGGCGTTGATATCGGTCAGCCGGGTCTGGATTTCGGCAATACGTGCCGCGTCGGTTGCGGTTTCAGATTCCACCAGCAGCGATGCGCGTTCGGTATCCGCAGCCAGAACAGTGTCAATCAGCGACACCTCGTTTCCGGGCACTTCCTGTGCGACACCACCGATGCGAGACCGCCTTGGCAGGGCAATGGCGCCCGTATCCAATGTCAGTTCGCCTTTGATCAAACGAAAGAGAGTGGTCTTGCCGGTGCCATTTCGACCAACAAGCCCGACCTTGTGCCCAGTCGGAATGACCGCGCTGGCGTTTTCGATCAGTGGGCGTCCGTCCACAGAATAGCTGATGTCATCAATGCGTAGCATGCGCGCGGTTTGCCGTAATGTTCAGGCGGGGTCAATCAACGATCTTTACAGCGGTTGTCGTGCCGTTAACCCGACATTGCGAAGCCGGCCGGCAATTGATCAAACCGGTGATTGTGCTGCACTGCCACCCATGCTAGTGCAGCGCTGAATTCGCAACCGGCGCGGGGCCTGTTGCGCGACCACGAAAGACAAGAGACATAAAATGGCTATTCAACGCACATTCAGCATTATCAAACCAGACGCTACGCGCCGCAATCTGACCGGCAAAATCAACGCGAAATTCGAAGAAGCAGGTCTGCGGATCGTTGCCCAAAAACGCATCCACATGACCAAGGCGCAGGCTGGCGTATTCTACGCCGTGCACGCAGAACGCCCGTTTTACGACGAATTATGCGAATTTATGGCGTCTGAACCCGTTGTTGTACAGGTTCTGGAAGGTGAAGATGCGATTGCGCAGAACCGTTTGGTTATGGGCGCAACAAACCCGGCAGATGCCGCGCCCGGCACAATTCGCGCCGAATTTGCGGAATCCGTTGGTGAAAATTCCGTGCATGGCTCGGACGCGCCGGAAACAGCCGCAGAAGAGATCGCTTATTTCTTTTCCGGACTCGAAATTGTTGGCTAAACCGACCTTCTGTCAATAACGCCGATCTCATTCAGGGCCGCTTCGAAGGCGAGGCGGTCTTTTTGTTGGCTGGGTGTGGCCTTGGCCCGTGCTTTGATCCCGTCAAAGCGTTCACGCAATTGTTCTTTTTCGCGGCCGCGACAATCGTTCCAGGGACGGCCCTGCAATCCCATCACCATTGCGTAATAGCCAATAAAGTGTGCGGTGCCGCCAGCGTTCAGGTATCGAAAATAGGCCGTATCAGGCCCAAGGTCGCGCAATTGCTCGGCGCTGGTAATCCCGGCGCGGGCATAGGACTGATCCGAAGCCGGACCAAGATTGCGTATCGAAGACACAGGCGATTTCATAGGCGATCCTTTGACCGGACCCTATCGTCCTTGTGTCAGTTTGAAAACCGGCGGGGCAATCGCCTAGAAGCTGGCCCAGTCAGTAATCTGATATTTTGGTGCCTCGGGTTTGGTGTGTGCGGACGCATAATCGTCCTTTTGATCCAATTCCTTCAGGCGGTCTTTTTCTTCGCGTTCAGCATCACGCGGATCTTTTGCAGTTCCCATTACTCAATTCCCATTCACTCATACGAGGTTAACCCCCAACACAAACCCGATGTCCCTCAAAATCTTCGCTCTTTGGCGCCCTTGGGACAGATCACATCACGCAGACATGGTCTGTCGTGGGCGGAATTAAGAGAATTGTGCGGCACTTTCATGCCGTCGCACAGGAAAAATTTCACATTTCTCCGCCATCTCAGGACATTGTGTATGATTCGTAACAAATTGAAACAAAGGATGTATTGGCCACGACTGGACCTGCGGCCGACTGATTACACGAGTAAAACGCACCTGCGCGAACAGCAGGTTTTGTGTTCGGGCCACTTGTAAGTATCCGTTTAGATTCCTTGCGATTGTTAGAACTGCCTGAAATTAGGCCCCCCATTTTGGATGGTTTTTTGACATTCAGATATTTTTGTTGGGTGGCCAACTGGTCGTTAAGCCACACGCGCCCCGATTTGCGGGTTTGGATCGACGAACGAAAGGTGAGAAGCGCGACGTAAGTGATTAAATATTAAGTTATTTACCAGATGAACAGTTGGCGGCGGCACGCTGGTTTTTGGGGCCGGATGGCCTCAGTTCCCATGGGAAACCGTCGGACGCGAGGAAGCGTATTTTGTGAAACGTCCAATTATTGCGTTCAAATCCAGGCTGATCCGGCCCGGTTCGGCGATAACGATCGATGACCCTGTTTTGGGTGCAGCAAAAGAGCGTCCGACCGTTGCGCAACAACGCGTCCCCGCCGAACCTGACGTCAGGGGTCGGATAGCAGCCGAGAAATGAAAAGGGGTGGACGCGCAGTGACATGTGCGCAGACCACTGCGCTCGGGCCGTTTCGGGAAGGCATAACCAGATCAGGAGCGAGCCCCGATCCGTTTGAATATTGTATATTGGCCAGTGCGCCAGAAATGTGCCCATCAAGGTGGGCCAAACCAGCATCTCTGCCGATCCGTAACCCGTGTCGCCGACCAATTTGTCAGGTTCCATATCGAAGCGGTCAGCAATCCGGTCGATCATGCGCCGTGCAGCGAACGCCTCTGCTGTCCGGATCGGAACCGATG